>Ga0209601_1000002_pt1 | contig 606687 bp, 539 predicted proteins | sample COGITO_mtgs_1104_4_FD_184796 | JGI IMG/M metagenome (GOLD analysis project Ga0209601, IMG submission 184796) | Pelagic marine microbial communities from North Sea - COGITO_mtgs_110426 (SPAdes) (version 2) | ecosystem: Environmental > Aquatic > Marine > Epipelagic ...
CATGTCAATTGTCTTGAAAAGCAAAATTGACACGTTCGTTCTACTAAGACTAGACTGTGGAATGAAGCTCGTTCCCTCCGATACGTTTTTTCAAACAATGATTGCAACCCAAAAAGCAGTTTTCCCCTTTATCCAAATCAAATTTATGCTACAACTTTCTATTCTATGTGTGGTCAGATGCATGATGCGTCTCCCAATATCAACGCAACATTTAGTATCGGGGAATTAGGCGACACAGGACTGGTTAAACTTGTAAATTATCTTGGTGAGAATTACGTTCAAAATATGCCAGGGCAACACGCATTGTGGGCTTATACAGACCAAGCTGATCAATTCATCAGCCAATTCCATGTAGACACTATAAGTCGCAACGTTAAAACAAGTATGTATCAATTTAGCTGCCTGCTCTTGAATAGCCTTCACAACCGGTTCAGGACAATGTCCAGAGTTTAACACCCCTATTCCACCAACAAAATCTATCAATTCCTCACCATCAGCATTGGTTATTATCGCTCCTTTTGCACTAACTGCTGTAGAAGGGTTAAACACACCAACGCCATTCGTAACTACTTCTCTGCGCCAATTAAACAGAGTATCACTATTCTTCGTTTCCAAAATGTATAATTAAGCTTATTTGGCTCTAATTTTAAGCGTGTAGAATTAGCATTCATCTCCAAACCATTATTAATCATTTTATTTTTCAAGACTTTTAAAACACAAAAGAGTACATAAAAAGTCCTTTGAAACATAAGATGTAAGCACTTGCGCTTAACTTCGCAATCATGGAATTACCCTCCAAATTACTCGAGAAAACAGTCTCCTATTTTGAAAGCCTTCCCGGAGTGGGGAGACGAACCGCCTTGAGGTACACTTTGCAACTATTGAAGATGCAAAAAGAAGATGCTCTAAATTTTGGCGCTTCAGTAATAAAACTTGTAGAGGAATTAGGCTTTTGCAGCATTTGCCACAATGTTTCAGATGGAGACATATGCCAGATTTGTGCGCATCCTAAAAGAGATACAGAGACAATTTGTGTGGTAGAAGACCTTCGGGATCTCCTAGCCATTGAATCCACTTCTCAGTACTATGGAGTTTATCATGTGTTAGGAGGAGTTATTTCTCCATTGGACGGAATTGGCCCAAAAGACCTTCACTTCGAATCCTTGGTAAGTCGATTAGCAGAAGGAACTTGCAAAGAAGTGATTTTCGCTCTTCCTTCTACCATGGAAGGCGACACTACAAGTTTTTATATGTTTAAGCGTTTGGAAGATTTTAATATCAAAACAACAAGTTTGGCTAGAGGAGTTGCGGTAGGAAATGAATTACAGTATACTGATGAACTTACTTTGGGTAGGTCTATTCAAGGCCGTTTGCCTTATGATAACGCCATGAGAACTTTCTGAGAACGTGAAACTCAGCATCATCATAGTTAACTATAATGTTCGATTCTTTCTCGAACAGGCCATTCGATCAGCATTGAAAGCATCCATTAATTTGGAGAGCGAAATCATTGTGGTTGATAATGCTTCAAAAGATGGATCTAAGGAAATGGTTGAACATACTTTTCCAGAAATCACCTATATCTATCTTAATGAAAACTTGGGGTTTTCGAAAGCCAATAATGTTGGCATAAAAGCTTCGAAAGGTGAATTTGTTTTATTACTAAACCCGGATACTGTAGTATCTGAGAGCGCTTTCGACACATCTATCCAATTCATGGAAGAGAATACCGATGCAGGAGGAATTGGTGTTCATATGATTGATGGCTCGGGAACATTCCTTCCTGAAAGCAAACGCGGTTTACCCACTCCTTCAGCAGCATTCTATAAAATATTCGGTCTTTCAGTTCTCTTTCCTAACTCCAAAAAATTCGGGAAATATCATTTAGGCTACCTGAATGAAAATGAAACGCACGAAGTTGAAATACTAAGTGGTGCATACATGATGATGAGGTCAAGTGCATTGGATAAGGCTGGACTTCTGGATGAAACATTTTTCATGTATGGCGAGGATATTGATCTTTCTTATCGTCTCATAAAAGCTGGGTATAAGAATTATTATTTCCCTGAATCAAGAATCATCCATTATAAAGGAGAAAGCACCAAAAAGGGCAGCGTTAATTATGTGTTCGTGTTCTACAGGGCCATGGTCATCTTTGCAAAGAAGCATTTCGAAAAAGGACAAGCTTCATTGTTCGGTGTTCTCATAAACACAGCCATCTATTTTCGAGCATTTTTAGCTCTCTTAAGCCGATTATTTGGCAGGGTTTGGCAACTTTTGATTGATGGTGTCATAGCCTACGGAGTATTCTTATCTACTTCAACATGGTATGAAAAAGTAGCAGATAAAAACTTCGACCTACCTTTTATAACAAAGTCGCTTCTCGCTTATACAGGGATAATCATTGTGATATTATTGTATTCCAATGTATACGATAGACATTTCAAGTTCAGGCGACTTTTCCGAGGATGGCTATTTGCTTTTCTGGCGCTTTTAGGGGTTTACGCCCTGTTGCCTGAAGCCTACAGGTTTTCAAGAGCAGTGATATTATTGGGCAGTGTTGTTTCCTTAATGGGAGGGCTTAGCTGGCGGCTTTTGCTTAATGCATTGAAAAGTAATGTGTTTGTAATTGAAAAAACCAACGCTTCAAGAACCTTAATTGTGGGAAACGAGCAATCATTAGATGACGTGAACACATTTCTTAAAAATCACAGTATATCACCTTCATTTTCAGCAGGGTTACTAAATATTGAAAGGAAGCATTATCCTCTTGGTTTTTTGGGGAACTTAAAGCAGTTGAAGCAGGCAATTAATGACTTCTCAATAAATGAAGTGATTTTTGACACAAGAGCGATCTCTAAGTCAAGAATGATTGAATTAATGAATGAGACCAAGGACGCTAAAGTTCAATTCAGAATGGCTCTGGGTGATCCACTATTTCTTCTTGGAAGTCAAGAATCGATAGGATCTAAGGATACGCTTAGTTCTGGAGAGTTGAAAAATCTAAATCCTCAATCCATCAAACGATTGAAGAGAACTTTCGACATATTGACTTCTATGGTTATCACAGTATTTCTTCCAGTATTAATGTTAATCACCGATGAAAAAGTAGGGCTTATTAAAAACTTGAAAGATGTCTTTATCGGACGATTAACGTGGGTTGGATATGATCCAAGAGGCTTGCACAGAGCATTGCCAAAAATGAAGCCTAGTGTAACATACCCTTTGATGAATGTTATACTTCCAAGTAATTCACAAGATCAAATTTTAAAAGAAAACGTCATCTATTTAAACCGCTACAATCCATTGAACGATTTCACAATTATGCTCAAGCATGTTCATTCTTTAGGCAGATCAACCAACAGGTAAGCAAAACATCGCTAAATTTGATCGATCGATGAAAGCAAATTTCAAATCTTCACTACTCCTATTAACTGTGTTCACCATACTAGCCTCAAGCTGTATGGTGCTTGATGGTGGCAATTCGTATAGAAAGAAAAATAAATGCTGCGGCATTATAAAATGTGATCTACACAGAAGAAGTCAAGTAAAAAAACACAAAGGCACCGTTAATGCTTCGAAAAAGTTCAAAAAGCGAGAACAACGCATTAAGCGCGGGTATTAATTCTACTTGTATATTTTCCTTTTATTTAACTCTCGCTGGTATCGTTTTGCATTATTGACATGCTCACGATAGGATTCAGAAAAGTTGTGATATCCCGAGAAGTCCTCTTTGGCACACATAAATAAGTAATTGTGCTTCGATGCATTAAGCACAGCATCTATAGATTCTATCTCAGGTAATAAAATCGGTCCAGGAGGCAAACCAGCATTTCTGTATGTATTGTATGGGGAATTGATCTCTTTGTGGATATTGAGTACTCTTTTAATTGTAAAATCTCCAATGGCATGTATCAAAGTCGGATCCGACTCTAATCGCATACCCTTTCTTAATCGATTTAAGTATAAACCAGCAACTACTGCACGCTCATCCTTTTTAGCTGCTTGCTCTGATTGAACAATAGAGGCTAACGTGGAAACTTCGGACTGCGAAAGATTAAGACTTCTTGCCTTTACAACACGATCTTCATTCCAAAAACGCTTATATTCTCGGGCCATTCTCACAATAAATTCTTCAGCTGTCGTATTCCAATAAAACTCATACGTATTAGGCAAGAATAGGCTAAAAATAGTAGTCGTATTAAACCCATATTGAGCACAAAACGCATTATCATCAAGCAATGATATCACTGATAAACTGTCCGCTTCGATGTATTTCGCAACGTTCGCAGCTAATTCAGTCTTAGTTCTTACTGATCTTAGTATCAATCGGATAGAATTTTGCTCACCACTTCGCAAAAGATTAACTAATTGATTATTGTTCATTCCATCCAAAATCAAGTAGCGACCAGCCTTTACTAATTCTGGATACTTCTTACGCTGAGCTACCCAATCAAATGATGAGCTATCTTGAATGATGTTCTGACTTATCAATGCTTTGTAAACTGCAGTGTAATCATCGCCTGAACGCACAAAAAACTCAATGGAAGAATCTTTGAGTTCAACGTTTGGCGAGAAAATCCTTTGATAATAATCCAATGCCATGTACGCCCCAATAAGAGCCCCTAGAATTATGATAGTCAATATGAATTTCTTCGGATTCATTACTTTTTAAACAACTGATAGAAGTTTTGATCAATAAATTCGGAACCATCCCAAAGCCAGTCTTTTTTCGTTCCACAAAGAGAAAAACCAGCTGACTCAAAAAGCTTAATACTAGACACGTTATTCACCAATATATCCGCATAAACAGACCTAACATCAAGTTGATTAAAGCAAAATTTGCTCAATGCATCTAAGGCAACATGACCAAAACCTTTCCCGCGGTATTTGGGGTCAATCAGAACACCAACACCTACTCTCTTATTATTAATATCGAAATCATATAGATCTATGCAGCCCACTTTTTCATTATCGTGAGTGATAATCATAAATCTCATCTGACTATTAATGTAGATGTCATTTTCATTTTCAATAAAGTGCTCTATCTCCTCTTTATTATAAGCAGTAATTGTGTTCGAGACCAACCAATGATCAGTATCATTTTCCCAGCCAACAATGTCTTCAATATCATCAGTTGAAGCCTGTCTTAATAAGCAACGCTCGCCTTTTAGTATCATCGTTCAATAGTGCCTTTGAAAACGAATGTTGCCGGACCAGTTTTCCAAATATTGCGAAATCCACTTTTGTATTTTTCAAAAACCACATTCAAATCCCCTCCCACAGCTTTAATCTCAATAGTCGCGTTTGGATTTCCCCAAAAAGCCATTGCCAAAGCGGCAGCTGTTACTCCTGTCCCACAAGCCAATGTTTCATCCTCAACTCCACGCTCATAAGTTCTAATATGAAGCTCATCATTTATCATCTGAACGAAATTGACATTTACTCCTTCATCATTAAAGCGATCATTATATCTGATTCTCCTTCCTTCTGAGATTAAATCCATTTGATATAAATCATCCACCATTTTTACAAAATGAGGGGAGCCAGTATCCATTAAAACTGACGTATCGTTTATTTTCTCAATAAATTCAACATCAATCATCTGAAGAGATATCAGTCCACTGGATATTACTTTCGCCTTATGCGGCCCGTCAACCGCAACGAACTTGCAGTTATTTCCGATTAACCCCAAGACATGAGCGAATTGAACTATACACCGACCACCGTTTCCGCACATGGAGCTAAAATTCCCATCCGAATTATAGTAGACCATCTTAAAATCATGGCCCTCTTCTAGCTGCAATAGCATCAGTCCGTCTCCGCCTATTCCAAAATGACGATCGCATAATTGCTTCACTAATTGGAAATCAGTTTGCGGGAAAGAATGTGATCTATCATCAATGATGATAAAATCATTTCCTGCACCTTCATATTTATAAAACTCCATGAGCATGCAATTATCGCAATAGCCTACAAACTTGCATATATCTATTCTAAAATAATATGTTTTTGACTAACATTAATTAACATCGCTTGCACAACCGAGGCAACTAATCCATAGTTATTTTGATAAGTAAAATGAGAAAACAATAAATAACATGAAAAGAATAGCTGGATACTTCTTGGCTGCATTTTTTGGAGGGCTTCTATCCTTAGCAACCCTTTCCTATTTCCAGGATGGACAATTGGATAAATTGAAGAAGATTGAAGAGTTGAAGGCAGAGAATTCTGATGTTGACAATAATCATCAAGTTTCTTATGGTCTGCCACTTGAGAGTGTAGATTTTGCAGACGCAGCTGAAAAAACAGTGAATGCAGTGGTTCACGTCAAAACTACCTATGAATTAGATGGTGGATATTACTCGTTTGATCCGATCCGTCATTTCTTTTTTGGTGATGGTATTTACCAAAAGCAACCTCGAGTTGGAGCAGGCGCAGGATCGGGAGTGATAATGTCTAGCGATGGTTATATAGTCACCAACAACCATGTCATTGATGGTGCTTCGAAGATTCAAGTTACCACCAATGACAATAAAATACTTGATGCCATAGTAATTGGACAAGACCCTAGTAGTGATCTAGCATTGTTAAAAGTTGAATCAGATAATATGCCTAAAATCGATTTAGGCAATTCAGATGATGTAAGAGTCGGTGAATGGGTTTTAGCAGTTGGAAACCCATTCAATCTTGAGTCTACAGTGACTGCTGGTATCGTAAGCGCCAAAGGACGAGATATTAATATTCTTGCTAATGGTCCAAATGGCATTAGTGCTGTAGAGTCGTTTATTCAAACAGATGCAGCAGTTAATCCAGGAAACAGCGGGGGTGCCTTGGTGAATAGCCGAGGAGAGCTTATCGGAATTAATGCGGCCATAAAGTCCAATACAGGATCATATACTGGTTACTCCTTCGCGATACCTGTGAATATCGTTTCAAAAGTGGTGGAAGATCTACTGGAATATGGAACTGTTCAAAGAGGCTATCTAGGAGTTCAAATTCAGAATGTGACTCAGGCCTTAGCTGAATCTCAAAGTTTAAAGATTGGTGATGGTGTGTATGTTGCTTCAACTATTGATTTAGGAGCAGCCAAACAAGCTGGAATAAAAAAAGGAGATGTCATCATACAAATCGCTGAAAGAAGAGTCAAAAATGTAACAGAAATGCAGGAGCAGCTTAGTAAGTTTAGACCTGGAGATGATATTTTGGTTACGGTAAATAGGAACGGCAATGACTTGAGCATTCCTCTAACCTTAAGAAATCAATTTGGCGAAGAAGAACTCACTCCAAAGAAAGAAATGGAACTCCACGAAAAATTAAATGCACTAATGGAGGATATTGACGAAGAGACAAAAGCCTCTTTAAATATCAAATATGGAGTTCGAATTTCGGAATTGGGTGCAGGAAAACTAAGAAGCGCTGGAATCTCACAAGGGTTTATCATCACCAAAGTGGATCAAACAGACATCAAAGACAAGAAACAATTGATGGATTTTTTAGAATTAAAAAGCGGTGGCGTGCTCATTGAAGGGATTTACCCTAATGGCAAAAGAGCCTATTACGGCTTCGGTCTATGATAAAACTTTTTAATAAAATCTACGTTTAACCAAGTACTCACGTCTATATTAAGAGAACGACAACTAAACGTTGCTAGCAATAGGAAAAACAAATACCTTTGCAGCCCCGTTTAGGGTATACTAAAAAGAGGGAAAAAAGATTATGAGGCAGTTAAAGATTACCAAGTCAATTACTAATCGCGACAGCCAGTCGCTTGATAAGTATTTAACAGAGATCAGTCGTGAAGACATGATCAACGCTGAACAGGAAGTTGAACTTGCTAAGCTTATCAAAAAGGGAGATCAAAGAGCTTTAGAGAAGTTAGTAAGAGCTAACTTAAGATTTGTTGTTTCTGTTTCAAAGCAATACCAAAACCAAGGTCTTACTCTTCCCGATTTAATTAATGAAGGTAACTTAGGTCTTATAAAAGCAGCACAGCGCTTTGATGAAACAAGAGGTTTTAAGTTTATTTCATATGCTGTTTGGTGGATTCGTCAGTCAATCCTTCAAGCGATTGCTGAGCAATCAAGAATTGTAAGACTTCCATTGAACCAGGTTGGCTCTTTGAATAAGATCAATAAAGCATTTGCTCAATTAGAGCAAGAATTAGAGCGTCCTCCTGTAGCAGATGAATTAGCATCAGCTCTAGAAATACCTGAAGAAAAGGTAAAAGATACGATGAGCGTATCAGGAAGACATGTGTCTGTTGATGCTCCTTTAAAGGAGGATGAAGATTTTAGTCTTCTAGATTTAATCAGCAACAATGAATCACCTAGCGCTGATGGTGAGTTGATGAGAGAATCTCTTCAAAAGGAAATAGAGCGTTCTTTAGAGACACTAACAGAAAGAGAAAGAGATGTGATTCGTTTGTTCTTTGGAATTGGAATGAATCACGGACTAACATTAGAAGAGATTGGTGATAAGTTTGACTTAACACGAGAGCGTGTTAGACAAATTAAAGAGAAAGCGATTAGACGACTCCGTCAGCATTCGCGAAGCCGACTCTTAAAAATGTACTTGGGAGAATAAACAAACTGAAAGGGCCGTGAGAATTCACGGCCCTTTTTCATTTCTATTTCACAAACTATATATCAACTTTAAATCACATGGAATCTATGGTAGCCAACAACTATCAAAGCAATTTCAGCGCTTATGTCGATAATGAAAAAGCCGCTGTAAGTCTCCAGAGCAGTATCGGTCAATTGCTCTTCGAAAAAGGAATCGAGCTTGTATTATTCAGAAACCCTCTTCTGGATATTAGCATTTCCGAAATTCTTCAGTTGCATGACTATGCAAATGAAATTGTGAACAAACCTATCAATGTTCAAGATACAGCTGCTCTTGCCAAAGAGTTGATGAATATGGAACTTGCTCCATCAAAATTGGACATAGGTTTACTCGCTTCTGAGTATCATGCGGAAAAAGCAACTGACCACAAAGCATTCTTGGAGGGAAAGCTTGCTGGTTTTGGATTAGACGCTCTCGAGCCAATAAGTCCGAAAGACGTTGTTCTTTATGGTTTTGGTAGAATTGGCCGATTGGCTGCACGATTACTTATCAAATCTGCCGGAAGAGGTCAGCAATTAAGACTTAGAGCAATTGTAGTTCGTAAGATTGATCAAGATCAATTACGAAAAAGAGCACATTTATTAAGAAACGACTCTGCTCATGGTCCATTTAAAGGTTCTGTAGTTGAAGACTATGAAAACATGGAGTTGATCATAAATGGTCAACAAGTGAAGTTCATTGCGGCAAATAACCCGGAAGATATTGACTATACAGCCCATGGAATAAATGATGCATTAATCATTGACAATACCGGTGTTTTCAAGGACAAAACTGCATTAAGCCGCCATCTTCAGTCAAAGGGTGCAAGCAAAGTGCTTCTTACAGCTCCTGGAAAAGAGATTCCGAATATTGTTTATGGTGTAAATCAAAAAACTATTGATTTAGACAATGACACTATAATTTCAGCTGCGTCATGTACGACCAATGCTATCGTTCCTGTCTTGAAAGTGATTCATGACAAATTGGGAGTTGTTAAAGGCCATATTGAAACGGTACATGCTTATACCAACGACCAGAACTTGTTGGACAACCTTCATAAGAATAGTCGTAGAGGACGATCAGCGGCCGTAAACATGGTAATCACTGAAACTGGAGCTGGCAAAGCAGTAACTAAGGTAATTCCTGACTTAAAGGATAAGTTGACCGCAAACGCAGTGCGCGTGCCTGTGCCAAACGGTTCGCTTGCAATATTAAGTTTGACCGTTGATAAAGAGACTTCTCTTGAGGAAGTAAATGCATTAATGAAGGATGCCGCATTAACGGGAGAACTTGTGAATCAGATTAACTTCAATATCAACGAAGAATGTGTTTCAACTGATATTGTAGGTAATTCTTGTTGCTCGGTATATGACAGCAACGCAACTATCGTTCATCCAGATAAGAAGAGTATCGTACTTTATGTTTGGTATGACAATGAGTTTGGTTACACAAAACAAGTATTGAGACTCGCAAAATACATTGCGAAAGTTCGAAGGTTGATTTACTATTAATCAATCATATAATGATTAATAAAGGGCTGTTCATAATTGAGCAGCCTTTTTTAATTATTTAATCTTCTAATGCTCAACTTTGAAGCATGATCAAACGATTTTGGGAACGACTTCCCTGGTTTATGAAAACGAGGTATGCGCTGACTATCCTGTCGTTTGCTATTTGGATGATGTTCTTTGATCAACATAATATGATCAGGCAAATTGAGCTCCGTGCTGAGCTTTATCAATTAGAATCTGACCGTGAATATTACCATTTGGAAATCATAAGCATTACGGAAGATCTTGACGAGCTGCTCTCGGATAATGCGAAACTGGAGAAGTTTGCACGAGAAAAGTATTTCATGAAAAAACCGAATGAAGAAATATTCGTTTTTGTGGCTGAGGATTAGACAATCTTTGCCCTTTGATTTTCCTCTTTCATTTCTTGATTTAAGCGCCTGAAGTCAATAGATCCTTCTTGATTCTTTAAGTGTCTTAACAAGACAATAGCCCTTCGAATTCTTATCTCCGGATTTTTCACATTATCAACCCAGTGTATCAAGGTTCTCCGCTTTCCTGGCGTTAACAATTGAAAATGAACGCTTCCCTCCTGCTCTTGAGCTAAGACTTCAGATAATTCATCGCTGATTGGCAACCCATACTCACTTGTGTCCTTCGCGATCACAATCTCTACTATTTGCCCTAGGACCCAACCCAGCTTAACTCTCCGTTCTTTATTGATAATGATTTGATAGTTTCCTTTTCCATCTGGCATCAGTGCACATTGAAAGACTACTCCCTGTCCTGCATCACATACTATCCTCCTATTCTCATTTTTAATGAACGATACGACCAATGCAGCATCAATGAGGATAAAATAATTCCAACCTAAAGAGGAATCTACCTTTTCTAAGGTCGTTGTGATTTTCATTTTGGAATAGATGATTTAAATCAGAATAGGAACTGTAATTATTTAATCGGCAGCCGTTTGACTCATTCAAATGTAGCATGTACTCAAAAGCACACAATCAAATTGAATCATGGATAAAAAACAAAAGCTCAATGAATCTTTAGCAAACACTATGGGTGTTGTTGTGATTCTCTTCTCATTCATCATTTCCTATTTCATTTATACTCAAATATTGGGTAGTCCAGACAATTTTATTGATGGTGACCCGGACAATCAGCCTAAAGAAGGATTCTATCTAGGAACCATTTACAAAGGGGGTAAAATAGTCATCCTCCAAATTACATTTATGGTAATTCTGCTAACCTATTCTATAGAACGCGCTCTTTCGCTCTTTAGAGCTAGAGGCAAAAAATTTAATGTGAGTTTTGCAAATACCATAAAAGAAAACTTAGGGGTAAATGACCTCAATGCTGCATTGACTTCATGCAATAATCAAAAAGGTGCAGTGGCTAATGTTGTTTTCAAAGGCCTAAATTCCTATATGCTGGAATCACCTCAAGAGCTGCGCCCTGAAGAGAAAGCTTATCAGATAAAACGAGACTTAGAAGAGGCCACTCATTTAGAAGTTCCGGATCTTGAGAAAAACATGATCATTATTTCAACCATTGCCTCAGTGGCAACGCTAGTGGGGCTTCTTGGAACTGTTACGGGTATGATACAAGCCTTCTCTGCATTAGCGATAGCTGGAACGCCCGATGCTGTTGGACTAGCTGGAGGTATATCACAAGCCTTGATCACCACAGCTTTGGGAATCTCCACATCGGCAGTAGCTATCGTTATTTATAACTTCTACACCACCATTATTGATAATATCACATACGCTATGGATGAAACCAACTATGCCATTTTGAATCATTTCAAGCAATCAGTTAAGCCATCTATAAGTGAACCCGTCATTACAGAAGAACCAAACGATTTAGAGCAAGAAGGCAATGTCTAAACTTAGATGCATAAAAAAACTTCCAAAACTTGACATGAACCCCATGGTTGACATGGCGTTTCTGCTTGTTAGTTTTTTCATGATGACTACAACGTTTAAGGCTGACCTTCCAGCAGAGATCATTATTCCTTTCTCAAAGGCTCAACTTAAATTACCTGATAACGACATATGCACCATAACAATTGATGCTGAAGGAAGAGTGTTTATTGGCTTAGACAATAAGTTTGATAGAAAGTAAATGCTTCAATATGTAGCTCAGCAAAATGGTTTAAACCTGAGCAGTGATCAAGCTGAACTGTTTTCATTGCTGTCTTCAAGTGGGGTGCCTTTGGAGAATATCGATTATTACCTCTCTTTAGAAGGTGACGAAAGGAAAGCATTTTATCAAGCTGGAATCCCTGTTAATGTTGAAAATAATCAATTGAAAAGCTGGCTCATTGGCTCACGTCTTTCTAACCCCAATTTAAGATTTGCTATAAACGGTGATGCGGAAGTTTCTGTATCGAAAATTAAACGTGTTTTTGACATTCTTCAAGACTTAAATATCACTCGCTTTAACCTTGTAACTGACACTGAAGTAGATGCTTCCGAATCTTGAAAACATAGAAGTAGAAAAAATCAACGTTCGTCAATCCGATAATAAGAATGACAAGCGAACATTGAACGTTGATATGAATCCAATGGTGGATTTAGCGTTTCTGCTTCTTACATTCTTCATGTTAGCCACCACGTTCAGCAAACCTCAGGCAATGGAACTGCTTATTCCGGCAAAGCCCAAAGATGAATTGGCTGAAAAAGAGATGGCAGTGAAGGAATCAAAAACGCTGAGCATTGCACTCCAAAAGGATCAAGTTCAGTGGTATCGAGGAATCACGGAACCAAAGGCTGAAATAATCAAATATGAAGATTTAGAATCTTTATTATCGACTATTAATAATAACACTGAAGGCTTAGTTGTTCTGATTAAACCTTTGGGATCAAGCAAATATTCAAACCTAGTTGATGTGCTAGACGCTCTCAATTACAGTAATATTCAACGTTATGCAATAAGTGACTTGAGTGAATTTGATGAATCACTTGAGCTAAACTCGAGAAGTGATGAATAGTGCAACAAATGAATATTTAAAATTTGGTGCCGAAGACAGAAAGAGCATTTACTCGAAGTACATCACTTATTCAATGTTGATTTCTTCATTGATTTTGCTTTCTGCTGCCGTGTATCCTATCATCAAAGATTTATTAAGAAACAATGATCAAGAGCAAATCAAAGTTGAAGCACCAAGGGTGATTAACTATTCGCAACTGTCAGCCCCCCCTCCTATTGATCTTGAGAAACCTGAACCTGAAACTTTTATTGCTCCACCCAAGGCAAAACAAGTTAAGTTCATTCAACCGGTTGCGAAAAAAGATGAAGATGTCATTGAAGAAGAATATATCCCTGCAATGAATGAATTACAGAATGTTCAGATAAGCACCATTCAAAGTGAAGGAATTGACAGCATAATAGTTGATCAAGTTCTAACCATAGAAGAACCTGTCAATGAAGAAATCTTTTCGTTTGTAGAAGTCATGCCTTCTTTTGAGGGCGGTGACCAAGAACTCCTGAGATATTTGGGGGATAACCTAAAGTATCCCAAAATAGCGATTGATGTGAATGCTGAGAGAACTGTATATCTTCAATTTGTAGTTGAAGCAGATGGAAATATAGCAGAAGTAACCGTCCTGAGAAGTGTCTTCGAACATTTAGATCAAGAAGCGATAAGAGTAATAAAAGCTATGCCTAAGTGGCTTCCTGGAAGACAAAATGGGAAGAGTGTAAGAGTTCTTTACACTATTCCCATCAAGTTTGATATTCAATAAGAGATTAACTCTACTTCAGGTCTTTCTCTGTAAGGTTCAAGTTTTTACCTCTCTCGTCCTTAATTCTCCAATAAGTCCGATCTACTTTAGGAATCTTTTTATCTATCGTCACTGCGTATTCACTGAACTTTTCATTGGTAGTAACATTGGTAAATGATCTCCCAATAACTCCTGTGACGGCTTTTATTATCTCTTTCACGTCAGTATCTTCAAGTTTTGAATGCTCCTCGATAGTGCATGTTCTCACTCCTAAGAAACTACAAGGACCAAAATGGTTCTTACCAAGAGACTTGTAGATTATTATATTCTTATCGTTAAGAACTTGATATTTAGCAAATTCCCGTTCTTCTTTCTTGGAAGAGGCGAGCATCTTTTCAATTTTAATAAGATTCTCAACGATGTCAGATCTTTTCTTTACTACGTTCATAATTACGCTTAAGTCTTTCTATTACTTGAGGGCTAACATAAATCAATTATTATATACCCTTAAATATTTTACATGTAGTTCTTAACGATGCATTGTTATTAATGGCACCTATTAAGACAGTTTTGAACAATTCACCTCAGAATTTGTGCTGCCCGATGCTAAATACTTTTTGATTTTATCTGAATACACAATTCTTAAATTTTCAAAGAGGAAAAATAAGCATAGGTTTTTATGGGATAGTATCTTCGTTATATGAGCACTAACAACTACTTGGAGTCCTTTGACAAGGATACGACTAAAGCTTGGCGTGCGCGTGTAGAACGCGAGTTAAAGGGCAAATCTTTTGAAGACTTTTTGATTTGGAAAAGTATGGAAGGATTCGAAATCGATTCTTGGCAAAACAAGAGACCTAATAACTTACCTCAATTGATTCCTGGTAATGCCTCTTGGAAAATTGTTGAACCTATTTACGCAACTGATGCCCAACAGGCCAATCTACTGGCCCTTCAAGCATTGAACTCAGGCGCTGAAGCTATTTGGTACCAAAAGAGTTTTTTGGGTGCTGCTTCGGAAGTTGTTTCAAAAGACATTGATCAAAATATAGCACGTGTTTTTATTTATGGCGGAAATATTATTGATCCTTACCAATCCTTGTTGAAAACTGGAGATATTTTAGACATAAAAAATATCAATACGCAATGCATACTAGATGGAAACCGATTAAGAGAACGCGGTGCTAATGTGATCGATGAGATTGCACTTCTATTAACTCAAGCAATTGAGTTTGGCTCTAAAACAAACTTTGATTCACAACCTATATTCATCACGGGGATTGGAAATGCATTTTTAACCGAGATTAGCAAATTGAGAGCACTTCGATGGCTATGGCAGTCTATCCTTGTTTCAGAAGGAAAAACAGCTGTAAATGCTTCCATCCTAGCAAAAAATTTAACCATAACATACGCTCAAAACGATGAACACACTAACATTTTAAGGGCGACATCATCAGCCATGTCAGCTGTAATTGGAGGGGCCTCTTATGTAATGATTGAGCCATGGGATAGAAAATGGAAAGAACAAAACACTTTCAGTTCCAGAATCAGTAGAAATATTCAAAATTTACTAAAAGAAGAAGCAAGATTGGATAAGAACTTAAATCCAGCTGATGGATCTTACCTTATTGAAAACCTCACCCTTGAAATAGCCAAATTGGCTTGGGAAAGGGTTCAAGAAATTGAAAAAGCTGGTGGATTTACTGTCTTTGCGAAAAGTGGTCAGTTAAATGACATGCTAAGGAAATCTCGAATCGATCAGCTTGGAGATTATGAGAGTAATTCTTCCGTATTACTAGGCCTCAATAAATTCCCTGGGTCGCCAATGAAGCCAGAACAAGAATTTAAGAACAGTCCGTATGATTTACTTCCTGATTTTCTAAACATCCCTTATCACCTTCAAAATCAAGAACTATGAGTAAATACAGTGAATTAGATTTTGAGGCGTTAATAAGTACTCCGCTAGAGTCTGCAAAAGGTACACAGCATCTAAAATGGAGTGCACCAGAAGGAATTGATGTACCTCTCATTCAAGAGCGAGTATCAGATGATGCACTTCCTCATTTGATTTCAGGAGCAGGCTCAGCTCCATACCTTCGAGGACCCTATGCCAGTATGTATGCAATAAGACCTTGGACCATTCGGCAATACGCGGGGTTTAGCACAGCGGAAGATTCAAACGCTTTTTACCAAAGAAATTTGGCTGCTGGACAAAAAGGACTATCCGTTGCTTTTGACCTTGCCACTCACCGAGGATATGATAGCGATCATGAACGTGTCAAGGGTGATGTTGGAAAAGCCGGTGTGGCTATTGACACGGTTGAGGATATGAAGGTATTGTTTGATCAAATTCCATTAGATCAAATGTCCGTTTCAATGACCATGAACGGAGCTGTTATTCCAATCATGGCGTTTTTCATCGTTGCGGCCGAAGAACAAGGAGTTTCGTCAGATAAATTAACTGGAACCATACAAAATGACATCTTGAAGGAATTTATGGTTAGAAATACATACATATACCCTCCTCAGCCTTCAATGCACATCGTTGGTGATATATTCAAGTATGCCTCTGAAAAAATGCCAAAATTCAATTCGATAAGTATTTCAGGTTATCACATGCATGAAGCCGGAGCTACAGCGGATATAGAGTTGGCCTACACCCTTGCGGATGGATTAGAATATATTAGGACAGGTATTTCAGCAGGATTAAACATAGACGAGTTCGCTCCTAGACTTTCATTCTTTTGGGGAATTGGAATGAATCATTTTATGGAAATCGCTAAAATGAGAGCTGGTCGTGTATTGTGGTCAAAAATTGTCAAGTCATTCAATCCGGAAAAAGAAAAAAGCATGGCGCTTAGAACGCATAGCCAGACTTCTGGATGGAGTTTGACAGAACAAGATGCGTTCAACAATGTGGCACGAACCAGCATTGAGGCGCTTGCCGCTGCAATGGGTGGTACACAATCTTTGCATACCAATTCACTCGATGAGGCCATTGCGTTACCCACAGATTTCTCTGCTAGAATAGCAAGAAACACACAACTCTTTTGGCAGCTTGAAAGTGATATTACCAAAGGGATCGATCCATGGGGCGGCTCTTATTATGTTGAACAACTCACAGCCAATCTCATCGAAAACGCATGGAAGTTAATTGAAGAAGTTGAAGAATTAGGTGGAATGACAAAAGCCATTGAAGCTGGCGTTCCTAAAATGAGGATAGAAGAAGCCGCAGCCAAAAAACAAGCAGGTATTGATAGCGGTCAAGAAATCATCGTTGGTGTAAATCGCTATGAAATAGAGGATGATACCCAAATTGATATACGAGATGTAGATAACAGTAAGGTGCGAACATCTCAAATAAATAGAATCAATGAAGTAAAGGCATCACGAGATTCTGAAAAGGTGGGAAAAACGCTTGAAGATATTACAGCATGCGCCAAAACTGGAGAAGGAAACTTACTCGATCTGGCTGTTAAGGCTGCTAGAGAAAGGGCTACTCTAGGTGAGATAAGTTCAGCTATGGAAGTGGCTTTTGGTCGACATAAAGCAGAAACTAAAACAATCAGTGGAGTTTATTCAAGTGCGATGAAACAAGACAAATCTTTCGAAGAAGCACATGCTTTAGCAAACAAAGTAGCTCAACTAGAGGGCAGAAGACCAAGAATTCTTGTCGCTAAAATGGGACAGGATGGACATGATCGTGGGGCTAAGGTCATAGCTTCATCTTTTGCCGACATTGGATTCGATGTTGACGTTGGCCCCCTCTTCTCTACTCCTGCCGAAGTTGCTAAGATGGCAATGGAAAACGATGTACATTTCGTTGGTGTGAGTTCGTTAGCCGCAGGACACAAAACGCTTATTCCAGAGTTAATCGAAGAATTGAAAAAAGTTGGACGTGGTGATGCGATTGTTGTAGTGGGAGGCGTAATACCAAAACAAGATTATGACTTCCTTTATAATGCTGGAGTAGCCGCTGTTTTCGGACCAGGAACTGTAATTAGCAAGGCAGCTATTTCTTTATTGAATAAGCTTGTTAAGCGATTAGCACAATAGACTATCAATTCACTTAAAGAATTGATATTGATAATTTTAAAGCGATAAAAACATCATGATAATCTCCCGATTGCGGAATGATATTCCAGAAATTGGAAAGTATTTTTAGTTACTTTTCCATCAAATCAATCATCATGGAAAACAATTGGCTAAGAATTCTGGTCTTCTCTATTCTCTCGATAGTTTTGGGTTTCATTTTAGGAAGAGTTACTTTTCCTTCTCACGGTTGTGATATGTCGCAATGCGAACGAAAAGGTGATAATGAACAAATGCACAAAGAGCATAAAATGATCTGGAAAAGCGATGATGGCAAGGAGCGCTCAATAGAAATTGAGGATGGCGAAATAAAGATGGAAGGTGACTTTGAAATTGGAAACGGAAAAGGCCACCTGAGGAGTGTAATTAAAGGTATAGAAGATTCAGAATTCGAAGGAGACAGCACTTTTCAAATTGGCAAGGCCAAGGTTGAGTTATCTCGTAAAAATGGAGAAATGAATGTGAATGTAACGATGGAAAAAGAGGATTAATCTATAATTCCTTTTCGCGTTTTACTAAAAGCACTTCATCGTTTTCTAGTTCAAGATAGCCCATTTCATAGCAGAAATGATATATCGATCCTGTTTTAGTTTCGTATGTATGGGTGAAATAATTAAAACTAAATCCTTTGGATAGCAATCTATCACGAGAAGTTTTGGTTTTGTCCTTAGGGTTTAGCTCGGCTAAAACTCTTCTATTCTTACGTAATGTATTATTGATATTTCTAACCAGATTGTTAGCGTCACTATTGTTGCGGTTATTGAATGAATTTCTGCACTGGTCGCTGCAAAATTTCTTATCAGACCTCCCAATTAGTCTATCACCGCACTCTTGGCATTTAGTATCAGTAGCCATAAACTCAAAAATAGTGCTTCATCTTGATTTAAGCTAACAAGAAAGAAAGGAACTCTTGCGATTTAGCTTAATTTTGAGGAAACAGTACTATAATAATTACATACTCATGCGTACCCTTAGCATTATCATCGTTTTATTATTTGCCTCAAGCGCTCACATTACAGCGCAAACTCAAGTAGTGCATACACCCCGAACAAGTCCACGAGCCGAAATATCCCAAACAGTTGGAATAACTGAGATATCAATTGACTATTCTAGACCTAGAGTAAGAGGTCGGGAAATTTGGGGGAAATTAGTTCCTTTTGGAATGCATAATCCAGGTTGGGGAACAGCCAAGAGCGCCCCTTGGCGAACTGGAGCAGATGAAAATACCATTATTTCTTTCTCCACGCCTGTTAAACTCAATGGAGCGGACGTAGCCGCAGGAACCTATGGTTTGTTTATGGTCGTGGCCGAAAATGGATTAATTGAGATCCTACTTTGTTCTAATAACGAGAGTTGGGGAGCATATTTCTTTGATGAGAAAGAAGTAGTTGCAAGAGCCCAAACTTCTTGGCAAGAACATCCATTCACAGAATATTTAGAGTTTGAATTCAATGATTTTACAGAAAATAGTGTCTATTGTGCATTAAACTGGGGAGAAAAGTCAATTCCCTTTGAGATTGAAGTGGACATCAGTGAAACAGTTGTCAATCAACTTAGAAACGATTTGCGAGGCACAGCTCGCTTTTCTTATGTTGGCCCGCTTGAAGCTGCTGATTGGTGCGTTAGCAATAACACGAATTTAGAAGAAGCCCTTGAATGGGCGAAGCTAGCCGTTACGATGGATAAACAATTTCAAACTCTCAAGACTAAAGCCGCTGCTGAATATGCTCTAGGTATGAATAAAGAAGCTGACTTGACCATGAAGGAAGCGATGCCTTTGGCTGGCATATTTGAACTCCATTCATATGGAAGACAGCTAATTACAGAAGGGAAAGTGACTCAAGCAATGGATGTGTTTACCGCCAATTTAGAACTTCACCCAAACAAATGGCCTGTGAATTATGGAATGGCTCGTGGGTTGTCGGCAAAAGGAGACTACGCAAAAGCCGCTGAGTATTTAAAGAAAGCTGAAGTAAATTGCCCTGATGATAACAATCGTGAGATCATTAAAAAGAACATTGAAAAACTTGGGCGAAACGAAGATATTAACTAAGCTATTTCTTTATTTGAAATAACTCTATCGAGAATGTAGAGTATCTTAGCCGCCTATGCTGTCAAAAAAAGCAAAATATGCGATGCTTGCTCTTGTTCATCTCGCGAAAGAACAAAATAATGGCCCAGTCTTAATAAGCAAGATCGCTAAAGAAGAAAGTATTCCTCAGAAATTTCTTGAAGCAATTTTGCTGGATTTAAAAAAAGATGGCACCCTTGCGAGTAAGAAAGGCAAAGGCGGTGGCTACTACCTTATCAAATCTCCGGATGAAGTAAATATGGCCGATGTCATGCGTCTTTTTGATGGTGCCATTGCGCTACTCCCTTGCGTTACTTATAAGTACTACGAACGTTGTGAAGAATGCAAGGATGAAGAAACATGTGGCATTCGCGATACTTTTATGGAGGTAAGAAATAAAACAGTAGAGATTTTAAAGTCCTCTACCCTTTCTCAAATTATACTATCCGAGAAAAAACTGGTAAAATAATTATTACTCTACTAAGTTTATAGAGTTTATATATTTGCCTTATGAGAATTCATCTTCTAATTCTTATTGGACTGATATTTAATATGTCAGCAAACGATTTAATCGGACAATCTACTACCAATCAAACCTTGGTATGGGCGAAGTATCAGAATGACCTTCATATCTCAGAGAAGTTGATTTTATCCAACGAAATCGAGAGTCGGAATTATGTCCAACACTTTAGAGGGCATCAGCGACTATTACCAGCGACTACCCTAATTTACAAACCTAATAAGGATCTTATCACAGGATTTGGTTTTACATATTTCCAACAATTCAACCCGCAGGACCCCAATATCAAGGGCGTTTTGAATAACGAGTACAGATTCCTTCAATTGATTGAATTCTCGAATAGCATTTCAAAACTTGAGGTAAAAACCAGGGTTCAGATCGAAGAGAGACTCATTGAAGCACCAAACAATAAAATAGACTTCAGCCTTCGAGAACGATTCAGGTTTAAATTGGCTTTTCCTTTGATCAGTAAAGATGACAAAGCTATTCTTAAGGCAATAATTTTTGATGAAATCATGGTTCAACAAGGTGCTGGATTGAAATTCAACATTTTTGATCAAAACAGATTTGGTGGTGGATTAAGCGCACGTATTAAGGAAAGCTTCCTGATTGAAACCACGCTTTTTAATTGGTATCAGCAGAAGCCAGATCTTCTCGGTTTTTACAATAGAACTATTCTTAGCTTATCTTTAATTCATTCAATTAGCTTGTAAATGCTTGAGTCCCTCACAATTGATGCCTACATCACTGCTGCAGTAATCTTCGGAGCTATTGTGTTATTCATAATGGATAAACTCTCTATTGATCTCATTGCGCTGCTTATAATGGGATCTCTTGTGGTTTTAGGTGTTATTTCTCCAGTCGAAGGAATGGCGGGGTTCAGCAATCCTGCAACCATGACCGTTGCATTTATGTTCGTGATTTCAGCCGCGATCTTAAAAACAGGTTCCCTTCAATTCGTGGCCAGTCAATTGACCAAAACATTCAGAAACCACTATCAAAGAGGTGTTGTCTTACTCATGCTGATGGTGAGCGCTGTATCCGCTTTTATTAATAACACGCCCGTGGTTGCTGTGATGATTCCTGTAACCATTCAAATCGCAAAAAACTCGAATAGAGCTGCTTCAAAACTTTTGATACCCGTGAGCTACGCATCTATTTTTGGAGGAATGTGCACTTTGATAGGCACTTCCACCAATATACTTGTCAGCGGTATAGCCGAACAAAATGGCATGGTGCCTTTTAAGATGTTTGACTTTGCTCCAATGGGATTAGTTTTTGTTGCTGTTGGTTCATTATTCATGATATTTATAGGTCAACGCCTCTTGCCTAGCAGATCAGTCAATAACGAAGATGAGCTAGAAGACAGTCTGATCGACTATCTAGCCGAAATTGAGATCTTAGAGAATTCGGAGTTAGCGAATAAGGTCATCTTATCATCGCCTTTGGTGAAAGAATTGGAAATGGAGATTCTAGAACTAAGAAGAGGCAACACTTCAATGAATCTTCCTCAAGGAGATACTACGCTCTTAGTAGGAGACATCCTTAAAGTAAGATGCAATGTTTCAAAAATGAAACAGCTTAAAGATCAGCTCAAGGTGAAAATCATGCCTTTTGCTTCAGTAGATGACGATGATCTTGAAGAAATTACAGGGAAAAGCTCATTTGTTGAGTTGGTTATCCCGACAGACTCTGCGCTTGAAGGGAAAACGCTTCGAGAATTTGACTTTAGAAGACGCTATAGAGCGGCTCCTCTTGCTATTCGACATCGAGAAGAAATACTAAGAGACAAGCTCCAAGATGTGAGACTGCGTGCAGGTGACGTTATTCTAGTAGAGATGAAAACTCACTTCATGGATCAATGGAAGAGTAACACTAGAGATCAGAACATTCCATTCATTATTCTTAGCGAACAAGGCATTTTAAACTTTGACAGAAGAAGCTTTTTTATAGTAATATCAGTAGTTGTAGCCGTTGTGACATTAGCCTCTACGGGCTTGTTGCCAATTGTCATTAGTACATTACTCGGTGTATGTGCTCTTGTCTTAACAGGCTGCTTGAATATGAAAGAAGTCTATCGAAGTATACAATGGCCGATTGTCTTTTTATTGGCTGGCGCACTTAGCCTTGGGGTAGCCATGCAAAACTCTGGATTAGCGCAAGCTATTGCATCAACAATTGTCAATAATCTCAGTGAATTTGGCCCAATCGCCATCCTCTCCGGCATATACCTGTTTACGAGCTTGATGACAGAAACGATGAGCAACAATGCCACTGCAGCACTTGTAGCACCTTTAGCAATTGCAACAGCCCATCAGCTCGAGGTTTCACCCGTTCCTTTTGTTATGGCAGTAATGTTTGCAGCCTCAGCAAGTTTTATGACTCCTATCGGCTATCAAACCAATACCATGATATATTCGGCAGGAGGATACAAATTCAAAGACTTCATAAAGGTTGGAGTTTGGCTCAACCTTTTATTTTGGATACTGGCAACGCTGCTAATCCCAATTTTCTTTCCTTTTTAATCCTGCCAATAGTGGCCAATTGCATTAGTACTGGTCGTGTTTTCTAGAACAACTCAATGTTAAACCTGACTGAAAAAACAAAGGAGCAACCCACAGTTGTGCAGGATACTCCTTTATAAGTTAAACTCCATTAAAGTAAAGGGAGATTATAGCTCTCCGCAGTCTTCGATTTTAATATTCTTTGAAGTTTGTCCACTTCTCGCACCAAGCGCTTCAATAGCTGAAACTACATCCAAACCTTTAGTTACATTTCCAAAAACAACGTGCGCTCCATCCAACCAATCTGTTTTGATGGTGCAGATAAAGAATTGACTTCCATTCGTGTTTGGACCAGCATTGGCCATACTCAATGTTCCTGGACCTTCATGCTTAAGTGTGAAGTTCTCATCAGGAAAACGATCGCCATAAATTGACTTCCCTCCTGTTCCATTATGATTCGTGAAATCACCACCTTGAAGCATGAACTCAGGAATAACGCGGTGGAAACTACTTCCTTTAAATCCAAAACCCTTCTCACCAGTGCATAACGCTCTGAAGTTTTCAGCTGTTTTTGGAACAACATCTGCTCTTAATTCAAATTCTATTCGACCTAAGGCCTCACCGTCTGCAGTTACATCGAAAAAACACGTTGGATTACTCATATACTTCAATTCTAATTTTGAGTCGCAAAAGTGAAGAATTTGATTCGTAATAGCGACTTAATAATTCACATATTCGCTTATCAATTTATTGCCTCATGAAATTAGTACAAAGCATTGCCCTTATCGGAATCCTTCTCATTTCCTTTTCATGTAAAAAAGACAATGACGATCAAGCGGCTATTGATGATAAAATTATCAAGGACTACATAGCCGAAAACAGCTTAGATGCAGAGCCAACGGGGACTGGGCTCTATGTTGTGATTAACGAAGAAGGCTCTGGGTTTAATCCAACTCCAAACGCATCCGTCACGGTTTTCTATAAAGGCTACTTCACAGACGGTGATGTGTTTGATGAAACGGGCTCTGAGCCTATCTCTTTTCGCTTGGACCAAGTAATTCAAGGTTGGAAAGAAGGCATACCCTACTTCAAGCCCGGTGGATCTGGAATACTCTTAATTCCCTCTGCCTTGGGTTATGGAAGTGAAAAAGTTGGTGATATTCCCGCCAATTCAGTACTCATATTCGATATAGAACTTATTGCCGCAAACTAAGCTGCATTTATTGACATTTTAGATTCCTACTGATTTCCAGTTCTCTCTTTTCAGACTATGCCAATTATGAGAGGCATTATCATATTCAAACGAGTTTTCAAATTCAAAACCTAGCTTCTGAATAACCCGATTAGAAGCTTTGTTTTCAATCTGAGCAATAGCGATAATTTCCTTTAAGTTCATTTCATTAAAACCGAAATTCAATGAGGCAATGGCACTCTCTGTAGCTAGTCCTTTACCCCAATACTTCCGAATCAAACGATAACCCAAATCATAGTAATTGGATTGATTGTTAATCGTCTCCTTTACCAATTTCAATCCCGTCCAACCTATAAACTGATCAGAACTTTTATCAATTACAGCCCATCTTCCTATCCCGTTTTCTTGGTATTGCTTTCGAACAAATTCAATAATTTGCTCGATTTGCTGCTTGGTTTTTACAGGTCTCCCGCCAAGATACTTATGAACGGCTGGATCAGAGTCCAGCTCAAACATCGCGTCAACATCGCTGGGGACTATCGCTCTCAGAATCAATCGTTCTGTTTCTGCAAAAACCTGCATTTAGCTTGTATTATTACTTTACTGACTTTGAATTGGTGAAAATGATTTGGAATGCTAATGCATTGGCTAAAATTAGTTTTTCTAATCGGATTCCAATATCACTGGTTCCAATGCCAGTTAACAACCTAAACGACAACAAATAGTTACAACTAATTGCTTACGACATTAAGCGGGTATTAACCGAATCTACAGAACCTCCCTCTATTCCTTTGTCCTATCGTTCTTTCAAACTATGGTCGCTAAGCAACCAATGCACATCAACAGAAGTAATATATAGACGCTAGAGGCGCAAGAAAAATAGAAGGATAAGTGCACATGCAAACGACTCAGAATGATGGACGAAACAAACCAATTTATTAAAAATTAAAATTTAGAAACTATGAATGCTTTAAGAAACAGAGTTCAATTGATCGGAAACTTAGGAATGGACCCAGAAGTAAAGTCTTTTGACAAAGACAAGAAAATGGCCAAAATCAGCATCGCTACGAATGAAGTGTATTACAACGCCAAGGGCGAGAAAGTGCAAGACACACAGTGGCACAACATCGTGATGTGGGGAAAGACAGCTGAAATCGCTGAGAAATACCTGAAGAAGGGTCAAGAAATTGCTGTAGAAGGTAAGCTGGTAAACAGATCCTGGGAAACCAAAGAAGGTGACAAGAGATACGCAACAGAAGTTGTTGTAAGCGAGCTGGTCATGCTCGGAAAGAAGGAGGACGCTTAATTAACTCCTGACCAATCTTAAAAAGAGCCGCTCACTGAGTTGGCTCTTTTTTTTATTTCAAAATCACAAATCGCTCTTTACCCGCCATGTCTTTTTTGACCACTACTTCCCCACTCCATATCTTAGTCATTTCAGATATGAAAGCCTTCATATCAGTAGCATGCGTTTCGAAGTAAACCCTTTTGACGCTGTTATTAACCGCCATGGTTGTGATCGTTTTATAGAAAGCCAATGGATCGCTCGGAGGCGCAAACAAAGCCAAGTGAGGCTCATGTGATAATACATTTACTTCCATTTCACTCCTCGCCTTTTCTGGAATGTATGGAGGATTACTGATGTAAACGTCAGCCTTTGGCAAATGAGTCTCGCTATCTAAAGCATCAGCAATGAAGAAGTGTAAATCTATCTTCAACATATCAGCATTTCGCTGAGCAACATCCAAGGCCTTATCCGAAATATCACATCCGCTTACCTCCCATCCTTTTCTTTGGTTCTTTATGGCTAACGGAATACAACCTGAACCTGTTCCAATATCTAATACGCTCAAATTTGCTTCTTCCTCATTCTCAATAAGCAACATCACGAGTTCTTCTGTTTCAGGTCGTGGAATTAAAACGCTTGGATCTACGAATAATTCCAAATCACCAAAATGCGCCTTATTAAAAATATATTGAACTGGTTCGCTGGCTTGCAACCGGGTTATCACTTCCTTCCATCTGCGAAGGCTCTCGTCAGAAACTTGATTATCATTTTTTAGATAAGCCTGCGTTTTACTCCAGCCTTCAAGCTCCTCAACACACCAGTGGTACAAAGACAGCAGCTCACCTTGTAAATAGGTGGAAGTCAACGCTTGGTAAAATGTCTGTCGCAGTTCTGCGTGTGTCATAACGGCAAAGGTTACAAAGAGAAATGAGTCATGGCGAATAATTCCATTATTGAAATTAAATGGAACATTTTAGGATTCTTGAAAACTGAGTTTCTCAACCAACAAAAAGGAGTTCTTTCTATTTACATTTGACGCATGTCAAAGGATGAATTCTACATGCAACGATGTTTTGCGTTGGCTGCTCTTGGAGCAGGCTCAGTTGCTCCAAATCCTTTGGTCGGTTGTGTTGTTGTCCACGAAGAAAGAATCATTGGTGAAGGATATCATCAAATCCACGGAGGCCCACACGCTGAAGTGTATGCCATAAATTCTGTAAAAGATAAATCGCTTTTATCTGAGGCCACGATCTACGTCAATTTAGAGCCATGCGCGCACCATGGAAAAACACCGCCCTGTGCTGATCTCATAGTATCGCACAACCTGAAACGCGTAGTGATTTGTAATACCGATCCTTTTGAAGAAGTAGACGGCAAAGGCCTTAAACGCCTTCTAGAATCAGGTATTGATGTCGTTTCCGGTGTTTTAGAGAAAGAAGGAAGGTGGTTGAATCGTAGATTCTTCACTTTTTATGAAAAGAAAAGACCCTTTGTCATTCTCAAGTTTGCACAAACCATTGATGGTTACCTTGATTCACATAGATCTGAAGATGATAAAAAGGCGTCTCTTAAAATAACCGGTGGTCAAATGAACCGCATCGTTCACAAATGGCGAAGTGAAGAAGATTCAATATTAGTTGGAAGAAACACCGTTCTCCTTGATAATCCTGCTTTAACCACTCGTCTGTGGTCAGGAAAGAACCCGTTGCGTTTGGTTATTGATCCAGAGTTGCAAATCAAAGAAGACAAAACGATTTTGAGCGATGGAAATCACACATGGATTTTCAATGCATTACGAACAGACTATTGCGAAAACAACCTCTGTTATATTCAGATCAATGACGCCCGAAAGTTTCATTCTGAAATCCTGACATATTTGTATAAAAATGACATTCAATCCGTCATTATTGAAGGTGGTGCGGCCACTCTCGCGAGATTTGTCGATGCAGAAATGTGGGACGAAGCGCGAATAATAACCGGACAAATTCGCATTGGTGAGGGTGTTTCTGCTCCCAACATACATGGTAAATTACTTTCAACTGAATTGATCGGTAACGATCTTTTACAAGTGTATTTGCCAACATGATTTATTTACTACTCAGCATCCTTTCATCTATAGGGATTTTTATAGCATTTAGAATGTTCGGTCGCATGGGCGCAAATACGCGACATGCGATCATGATCAATTACCTGATTGCTGCGATCACAGGGTTGGTGGTATTCAGACCAAGCGAGCTTTGGTTTAACTCAAGTTGGTTTATTCCTTCATGCTTTTTGGGCTCTTTCTTTTATGTCATCTTCCGCGTTATGGCTAAGGTTACGCAAGAAAATGGAATGTCTGTATCGAGCATCGCTACAAAAATGAGTGTTGTTATTCCTGTAACGATTGGTTTAACGGTACTTCAGGAATCGATCAACGCACTCAAGATTGTAGGGATTGTATTTGGTCTCGCGTCCGTTTTAATGAGCGCAGGCGGCAATGTTAAAAATGGCACATGGCTATGGCCGCTAGTGCTGTTTATCGGAAGTGGTTTGATTGACAGCAGCTTAAACCTCTTTCAAACGATGAGCGTCACAGAAGCAGAATTCCCCGTTTTTATCACGAACATTTTCGCTTTCGCTTTCTTATCCGCTTTAATTCACCAGCTCTTTACCAAAGAGCGGAAAATCTCTACAAAATCTATTTCAGGAGGTTTTTTATTAGGACTGGTCAACTTCAGTGCTTTGTATTTTATTCTTAAGTCATTGGCCCTGCCAAATTGGGAAAGTTCAATCGTATTTCCAATCAATAATTTTGGAATTATTGCAGGATCAACGCTATTTGCCATGATTGTTTTCAATGAAAAGGTTGATATTAAAGGTTGGATCAGCATTGGCCTGGCAACCTGCTCCATTGTTCTGCTCTACTTTTCTATATGACTCATCCTGACGAATACAAAACCATAGTAAAGCCTTCAGAGGGCGATTTTAGAGATCGTGGAAGCAAGTTTCCCAGCTATCTAGTTCCATGCGAAAACGAAGACGCTTTAAAAATCCACATCGCTGAATTAAAAAAGAAACATCCAGGCTCACGGCATGTATGCTATGGTGCTATTCTTGGCACCGAAAACAGCATTGAACGCAGTAATGATGATGGAGAGCCGAATGGAACAGCTGGACTACCCATTTTGAATCAATTACTAAGTGCTGAGTTGAGGAATGTGGCGCTATTGGTTGTGCGCTACTTTGGGGGAACGAAGCTTGGTAAACCAGGACTTATAGCCGCTTATAAAGAAAGTGCGAAATCAGCTATTGAAAGCTCTAAGCAAGTAGTTCGTTATCATAAAACAGATATTTCGTTCCGATTTAGTTATGACGCTACAGGCCCTGTAATGCAAGCCATTGAGCATATTCAGCATGCCCACATCAAGGATCAGCAGTTCGACCAAGACTGCTCGATTACCGTCTCTATCCCAAAATCTGAGGTAGACAAAGCCTTACATTTGTTCGATCATACCAATGAAGTTGAAGTTAGCCAAATGGATTAGTATAGTTTTAGTTGCCGTTGGCGGATTCAATGCCAATGCTCAAGACTACATTCAACATGCCTACAAGCAACTTCCCGCCCAGGTAAACTCGGCCAATGAATTAGAGTTACACCTCTCTCAAATCTATGAGAAAGACATTTCACTGACCATTGATACTGTTATTGAAAGTTTGAACGGTCAGCACCACACTTTCAAGCTGATTTATAATGGCTATGAAGTTCACCACGGATTGGTGAAATGGAATAATTTCAAAGGATATTCTTCATCCTTTTCCTATCCAATTCTTCCTAACAATCTGGAGGTTAACAACACAAACCCATCCCCATCTATTCCTCAAGGATTTATCAAAACCAATGGATTAACTTACAAACATTTAAAATCTGATATTAAGTGGTTTATAGATAATAATTCTCTGGTTAAAAAGTGGGTGATTAAATACGAAACTGACTCTGATCTAAAAGAAATTGTACTTGAAAGCGCGGGTGAGATTTTGCAAGAAAAAGATATGATTCTTCATGACAAACCTGACACATTGGTGTATGTGAATATTTTCAATCCTGATCCCTTAACTTCTGCTCAGAAAGAGTATGCCTCGCCCTACATTGACGATCTTGATCAGAACAATACGGCACTCAGTCAAGAGCTGCAATTAGATTCAATAAGGCTGCGTTGGAATTCAGATGAGGGACTTTGGAAGCTGGAGTCAGACTTTGCCATTGCATTGGATATTGACTCACCGAGAGTTGCACCGCCTGCTTTCTTGGCTCCTAATAGCGTTAACCTAGAAATGAATCGAAGCAACAAACATTTCGAATTCTACAACACCTTTTATCACATCAACACATCTCAAAGAAGATTGAGGGCACTTGGTTTTGAAAATTTAGTGGACTATCCCCTGGCTTTTGACGCTCATGGAAGTACAGCAGATCAATCAAGCTTTGTTCCGAGTGGTGCTTTTCCTTATTTAAAGTTTGGTGATGGCGGAGTTGATGACGCTGAAGATGCAGACGTAATCACGCATGAATACGGTCATGCCATTTCATTCAGCGCTGCTCCAAACACTAATCTAGGTTCAGAAAGAGCAGCATTAGATGAAGGATTTTGTGACTATTTCGCAATCAGTTACTCAAGGGCACGAAGTGATTACAACGGGAATAATGTCTTCGATTGGGACGGACACAATGAGTTTTGGGATGGGAGAACTTTAACCAGCATCAGAACTTATCCTACTGATCTTGAGCGAAACATATACGATGACGGAATACTATGGGCGTCTGCTGTTGCAGAGATTTCGGATTATATAGGGAGAGATGCTGCAGATCAAATCATGTTAAACTCACTTTATTCTTGGTATCCATACATGCTTTTAAGCGATGCCGCAAGACTCTTCATGCAATCTGACACACTGCTCAACGATGCTCAGAATGCTGAAATAGCATCGGTTGTGTTTTGCAACCGCGGTTTACTATCAGGATGCGAAGACACACTGCGGTCTTCATTGCCTTTAAACGACCCTTACTTAGGAAACACGTTTGACTTCGCCTTCAACAAACAACCATTGTTCATTTTCCCTAATTCTAAAAATATAGAGCGCATCGAAGTTTTCGATATTACCGGTAAACTGCTTTATGAAGAACAATGGACTGAAAGCGAGCAACTCTTCTATGCATTTGAAGGAAGTGATTTGAAACAAGGTGCTTTTGTCTTGCGCCTTGTTACTGATGAAGAATCTTATTCCTTTAAGATTATTCGATTGTGGAACTAAACCACTTCGATATCAATTAACTTGACTTTGGTCTTAAAATTGCCGAATAAAACAGTCGCCTCCTTCCCTTTTATCTCAGATACCTGACCATCCTGATTCCCATTAAGCATACGCACTGTAGAACCTACAAGAATTGGCTTAGGTGGTGACTTAGGTTGCTGCTGCTTCTTTTTCACAGTGCTTCGAGAAGGTACATTCTTTGCTATTTGCTTCGTCTTAGCCTGCTCCTTTTTTGTCACCAGTTTACTCTTCTCTACGGCAATAAACTTCTTGACTTCTTCCAGCATCTTTTTATTACTGCCTTTCAAACGGTAGCTATTGATAAACTGAGTCATTCGCTTGCCATTGGTCAGGTCCTTGTTGTTTTTTTCAATTACATCTTGCTGTCGCTGCAGGCGTTGTTCAAAATGATCGGAAAGTGCTTCGTATTCTTCCTTAGCGCTGTCTGCTTCCTTCTTTGATTCAATAGCCGCCAGATTCCGTTCTTCAACCTCAGATTTTTCTTTCTGAAGCACCGCTATCAAACCATCTAGCTCCACTTTATTCGCGCTGAGACGAGTTTTAGCATCTTCTATAAGTGCTTGATCAATACCATTAATCTGAGCGACCTCAAACGTGAAAGATGAGCCCGGCTGACCCACTGACAATTGAAACAAAGGCTCAAGTGACTCACTGTTAAACAGCATACTTGCATTCACTGCATTGCGCAAACGCGCAGCCTTCATCTTGATATTGGCATAGTGGGTTGTAATTACTCCAAAGCTTTTGCAGTTATAAAGCGTTTCAAAGAATACTTCCGCTAAAGCTCCTCCCAATTCCGGATCGGAACCCGTTCCAAACTCATCTAGAAGTAAAAGCGTTCGCTTGTTTGAAACATCTAGGAAATATTTCATGCGCTTCAGCCTGTAGCTGTATGTGCTCAATTGATTGGCTATGGACTGATTATCTCCAATGTCAGATAATATATTCTGAAACCAGCCAAACTTACTCGAAGGGTCGCATGGGACAAGTAAACCGCACTGCACCATGATTTGAAGAAGTCCGACTGTCTTTAGCGTTATAGACTTACCACCGGCATTTGGACCAGAAATAACCATCATCCGACAAAACTTATCGAGGTATAAGCTTTGAGGCAATGTTTTCATTCCAGCTTCTTTATTAGCAAGCAATAGCAAAGGATGATAAGCATCTATCAGCTCGATCAAAATATCATCTGCAATGATCGGTTTTAAAGCGTCCATCTTAAGCGCAACGCGCACTTTCGCGTTGATAAAATCGAACTCTGTAAGTGTTGATTGATATATCTCAATCAAAGGCAAATGGGTTCGGATTTCGTTCGTCAACGCCAAGAATATTCGCCTAATCTCGTTACGTTCATCGTCCAATAGCATTTCTAGCTCATTGTTCAACGCCATATTCTCCCTTGGCTCAATGTATGTAAATGCTCCAGTTTTTGACGTACCAAGAGCATTTCCAGGTATTTGACGCTTATAGTTTGAAAGAACACTAAGCACTCGCCTATCATTGATATAAGCTTCAACAGTCTCCGCCAAGAAACCATCTTTAGTAAGGCGCTTCAGCACCTTCTCAAAGTTTCGATTGATCTCTCTTCTTCGACTTTTAAGGTCTTGCCTGATCTTAGCTAATTCAGGAGAGGCATCGTCTTTCACCTGCAACCTGGCATCGAGCACCTTTTCAATTGGAGCTATAATTTCTTTCGTGAAATAGGCTTGATTAACTAACGCGTTTAGCTCAGGATAAAGATGATCCCTAGTCTTAAAGAACTCAATTAAGTCATTTACTAATCTGCTGGCATCTATCAACCGAACGAAACCTTCCAAGTCAAGAGGCGTCCCCAAAATCCCCAAGCGTTGAATTTCCATATGCAACTCCTCAAATTCAAGACGAGGGAAGCCTGACTCCACCTCTCGAACATGAAGTAATTCATGTGCTTGATCTAACGCACGCACAGCATCATCTTTCCTTAAGCAGGGCATGAGGCATTGCATTCTAGATCGTGCTGAATCTTGATAGCATACTTCAGCGAGCATACTTCGCACGGTCTCAAATTCTAAATCTTGAGCTGTTTGTTGATCGAATAGCGATTTCATCGTTATTGCAAAGAAACGTAGAGTATTAAAAACAAGCGCTTATGATTTCTTTAAAACAATCGCTACTTTTCTCTTTTAATTGAATCTTATGGCCTACGATCAATACCTCGCTGAACGAGTAAAACATATTCTAGATGAGAAAAAGACTAATTTTTATGAAAAGAAAATGTTTGGGGGCTGTGTCTTCATGGTCGAAGAGAAAATGTGCATTGGTGTGGTTAAAGACCACTTAATGGTACGAATTGATCCAGAAAATGAAAAGACATTGCTATCCAAAGAAGGTGCACAACCAATGGACTTTACCGGGCGACCAATGAAAGGTTACATATATGTTTCACCTGGAAGTATTGACATGGGTGAAGATTTGGAGTTTTGGATAGATGAATGTTTGGCATTCAATCCAATGGCTAAATCATCTAAAAAAGGAAGAAGCTAACGTTCACTAAAAACTAACAACTATTCACGAATAACTAACACCCCTTCGGATTCAACTTCCTATTTTCGCACCTCTTCTATGAATCCGTACAAAACAGTAGCATTTTACACTTTAGGTTGCAAGCTCAACTTCTCTGAAACAAGCACTATTACGCGCTTATTTGAAGATGGCGGCTATGCGAAAGTTGATTTTGATGATCGTCCAGATATTTATGTGATCAACACTTGTTCAGTAACTGATCATGCAGATAAGAAATGTCGAAACTTAGTGCGAAGAGCTAAAAGCAAAAATCCAGATGCTTTTATTGCTGTTGTTGGCTGTTATGCCCAGCTTAAGCCGGATGAGATTGCAAATATCCCTGGAGTGAATGTTGTTTTAGGTGCGAATGAGAAATTCAATATTCTCGATTATCTAGATAAGCAACCTAGCAGCGGAAAAGCACATATTGAAAATGGGCACATCAAAGAAGTTAAAACGTTCATCCCCTCTTACTCTGCTAATGATAGGACAAGAACATTCCTCAAAATTCAGGATGGATGTGATTATTTCTGCTCCTTCTGCACTATTCCTTTAGCGCGCGGTAGAAGTAGAAATCAAAGTATTGAAGAAACGCTGAAGGTGGCTCGAGAAGTAGCAGAATCAGGTGTTAAAGAAATAGTACTTACCGGTGTAAACATTGGTGATTTCGGTCAAGGTGAAGAGGAAGACTTCTTTGGATTGATAAAAGAACTGGAGAATATTGAAGGGATTGAGCGATTCAGAATTTCGAGCATAGAACCTAACCTTCTGAGTAATGAGATTATAGATTTCGTGGCACAGAGCAAACGATTCGTGCCCCACTTCCATATTCCATTGCAATCAGGTTCTGATGAAATGCTGAAAAGCATGCGCAGACGCTACCTTACTGATTTATACAGGGAGCGCATTGAACGCATCAAGGAGAAAATGCCTGACGCCTGTATTGGTGTAGATGTAATCGTTGGTTTCCCAGGTGAAACAGAAGATGAATTCATGAAAACGGTAGATTTCATTCGCTCATTGGATGTTTCATACTTGCATGTATTCACTTATTCTGAGCGAGCCAATACTACTGCTTTGAGAATTGAAGATGTAATTCCTATGCAAGTGCGTCAAGAGAGGAATAAGATATTGACGAATATCTCACACAAAAAGAAACGTGCGTTTTATGAAACCCAAATTGGCAGCGAGCGAAAAGTGCTTTGGGAAGGTTCAGAAAATCAAGGCATGATGCATGGCTTCACTGACAATTATGTGAAAGTGCAAAAGCCTTTTGACGAGGACTCAGTCAATGAAACTGAAGAACTCGTGCTAGGTAATATTGATAGAAATGGTCTAGTCAGCGTAGGCATTGATGCCGATATGATGACTGTAAGCGAGAAATAAACCCTTAAACGTCTCCGCTATATGGCTCCCATGTTTGAGTTCTATACAAGAACATGATATAGCCTCTTACATTGAGTTTTCCATCGTCCCCAACCCAGATTTTACAGTCATACACTTCACCTTTCTTAGGGTCGAGTATAGTCCCATCGTCCAATACATCATCATCCATTTCCATATCCTTTACAATGGTCATGCCTATGATCTTCTTCATATAACGAGGATCATCTTTATCACATTCTTTGCATACAGGGTCTTGCTCTTCATCTGGACCTCTAAAAAGCTTTAAGATTTTACCTTCATATACAGCTCCATTCTTATAAATTTCGACTATAGATTTTGGTTTTCCAGTTTCATCATCAATAGTCTTCCACTTCCCCAAAACTGATTGGGCGGATAAAGAAAAACTAAGTACAACGAGTAAAAGTGTGTGAATCGCTCTCATATTGTTTCATTTGATTTACCAAATCTAATCAACCTTCAATTTATATCTTACTTCACTTTAAGTTTTCACAGTTTTAGTTTGGCTTTGGCTGCATTAAAACAACCCGTTTACCAATGTGAAAGATTTTATATTAGGTTTGATTCCTGCTAACCTATCTATGAAGAACCTATTCACACTGCTAGTAGTAAACCTACTTATTAGCCAAGGGCTATTTGCTCAACAATATGTTGACTTACTGCATATTCAGCACTCACATAGCATTGGTAAAGTTGACGCAGTATCATTTGACCAAACTAATTTTACTGAATCAAGCGTTGACTTACTATTGCCAATCAAGTTAGACAGCACAAAAACCATCATCACAGGCGCAATTGGTGAAAGAACCTATTTCAACGATAGAACTGGAAATTCAGTCATGATTTATGGGTTGATGTTGAAAGCAGGAATGAATATCAAGCATAGTCAGAATCTGTCGGGTAGCTACATCCTGTTACCCAGAATTGCCTCTGACAAACTGCAATTTAACTCCAACACGTTTCAACTTGGTGGATTGATACTTATGAAGAGAAAATATTCCGAAGTATTCAGCTTCAAATTCGGAGTCTATTCCAATAGCGAATTTTTCAGTCCATTCATTGTTCCTGTTTTAGGTTTCTACTTCCAAAAAGCTCGTTGGGAAATGAACGTCTCAATGCCAATAAATGCGGACATCAATTATACTATCAAGAAAAACTTACTTGCTGTTGGATTTAGATATGACGGAATTTCTAGGTCATATTTTAGATATAATACCGCTAATCGTTATCTCGAAAAGGCAAATAACGAACTCGCATTATATGCCAGGGTAAATATTAAGGAATGGAATTTCAAAATAATGGCTGGACATTCTTTGTGGAGAAAGTTTGGGGAGTTTGATTCTAATGACAGAGCTGACTTAGCCCTTCCATCCTTCAAGATTGGAAGTAGAAGTCCAATTTACGAATCTGCATTAGACGAGCTTCTCATCAAGCTTTCACTTACATACCGTTTGGCTATTTAAAAGAATATTATGATCGAAGTACTTCAAGAGATTGACCATATAACGCTTAATTTTTCTGACAACGGAAAGATGTTTTTAAACCTTACCATAGCCTTAATCATGTTTGGTGTGGCTTTAGACATTAATCTTTCAGATTTTGTTTCACTGTCTAAAAAGCCTAAGCCTGCTTTGGTTGGAATTTTATCACAGTTCCTTCTAATGCCTTTGGCAACCTTCCTTTTAGCGTTTAGTTTAGGAGGGATAATTACGCCAACAATTGGTTTAGGAATGATACTGGTAGCAGCTTGTCCAGGAGGGAATATATCAAACTTCATTAGCAGTCTTGCTAAAGGAAATGTAGCGCTATCTGTGAGCTTAACGGCTTTCTCTAGTCTTGGTGGAATAATTCTCACCCCGCTTAACTTCACCTTCTGGGGGAATTTATATATCAAGTATTACAGCGGCAATGCCTCTGCTGACCTAGTGCGTGATCTAAATATTGATGTACTCGATGTGTTGCAAACCATCGTGATTATTTTAGGCATCCCACTAGCTTTGGGACTTGCCTTTAAAATAAAACTTCCGCGAATCACAGCAAAAATCCTTAACCCTATTAAACGGTTTTCAATTTTCGCGTTCCTGTCTATAATAGTGATCATTTTTTCTAGTAATGTTGACCTATTTGTAAAGTACATTCCTTACATATTCTTTATTGTTTTGGCGCATAATGCTTTGGCGCTTTCTCTGGGATATGGAACAGGTAAAATCTTCGGACTCGATAAAAGGAACAATAAAACACTGGCCATAGAAACGGGTATTCAAAATTCTGGCCTTGCGCTCGCCTTGCTCTTTAATCCGGATATATTCCCTCAAGATTTAGCTATTGGCGGAATGGCATTCATAGCAGCATGGTGGGGTGTCTGGCATATTATCTCTGGATTAACGATGGCTGGATTCTGGTCTGGCTTTTCCTTTAAAAAGGTTGATGAGGAAATAAATATCGAGCCCGTCTAAAATTCCTGGACAGTCTTGCGGGGTGAATATGTCCTTTTAACGATAAATTCCTATATTTGGTCGATAAATTATTCGAATCAAACTCATAAATAGGTCTTTCATGAATAAATTTATACTCGGATCTTGTGTTTTAATAATAGCTGCTCTTTTCACACAGGTGAGCGCTCAAAATAGTTACACATTTTCAACAGCAGGCGCAACGGGCCAATTTGGTCCTACTCAAGCTCAGTTGGACGCACAATACACAGGAACAAACCTACAAGGAGCCGTGACATCTTCAAATGGAATTCAGTTATGGACGGTTCCATCGACCGGAAATTATAGTGTTGAGGCCACAGGCGGTCAAGGCTATGGACCCTTTGGGGGACGGGGTGCGAAAATTAAAGGAGAATTTCTTCTCAATGCTGGTGATGTTCTAAAAATCATTGTCGGGCAAGCAGGTCCAATATTTTCGCAAGCTAGCTATGACCATCAATTTGGTGGTGGTGGTGGTTCTTTTATTACGGATAACAGCAATACTCCACTTCTGATAGCCGGAGGTGGTGGAGGAAACCACGGTGCAACTTTTGTCGCTTCATGTGATGGACAATTAACAGGTAATGGTGGCTCAGGTATTGCAGGTTCTATCACTGGTACTGGAGGCACATCCGGACAGGGCGGTTCAGCTGCGTCATCAGCAGATGGTGGTGGTGGACTTTTGGGCAACGGAGCTGGAATTGCTGGAGGATTTGCTTTCGTGAATGGCGGAAACGGAGGTGCAGATGAAGGTGTCGGTGGCTTCGGTGGTGGTGGTGGCACTAGTAGCTGGAATAACTATCGCTGCGGTGGCGGAGGTGGCTACAGCGGTGGCGGTGCCTCTAACAACGGTGGCTCTTGCTGCCCTACAGGTGGCGGTGGCGGATCTTATAATAACGGAACCAATCCAGAAGCTATTGCTGGATTTCAAACAGGTCATGGTTCTGTTATAATCTCACCACTTACTTCACCAGCCCCTAACAACGCTGGAGCGAATGTTTTTGTGACTCCAAACCCTGTTAGTAACATGGTGTGCTCAGGATCTCAAAATGTGAGCGTAATTGTTCAAAACTATGGTTCAAACCAAATAAACAACGTTGATATTGAGTGGACATTCGGTGGAGTTGCTCAACCAACAGTCGCTTTTACTTCACTTCTTGATACGTTTGGTGGTGTGGGTAATACTTTTGATACGGTTAATCTGGGTTCAATTAATATTACAGGAAACTCTGAATTGGTTGCTTGGACATCTATGCCAAATGGCGTGAATGATACTGTGAATCTAAACGATACCGCTTCTCTATCTATTGATTCAGTAGTGACTGTTTTGCTTGATCTTGGACCAGATAAAGTTAGCTGTGATGGGAATTTCATTATTCTTGAAAATGTTGGATCAACTCAGACTTTCAATAGTTACACTTGGAGCACAGGTGCAAGCACTCCTACAATTATCACAAACACAGCAGGTACGTATAGCGTATCAGTTACATATGGTCCTCCACAGTGTTTTGCGGCTGATCAAATCGTAGTGACATCTGCCCCTCTTCCAAATGTAGACTTGGGTCCTGATTCAACTTATTGTGCAAACGAATTTGTAATTGACGCAGGAGGAGATGGAGCTATCTATGTTTGGTCTGATGGAAATAGCTCTCAGACAAATACAGTTACCAATTCTGGAAACTATAGCGTTACCGTTACAAGTGATGATGGATGTATCGCTGAAGATGATATCAATCTTACCTTACTTGAGGCGCCAGTTGTTGATCTTGGCGAAAACTTCAAGTTGTGTATATCATTCAACCAAACACAATTGCTTTCAGCTGGAAATTCATTTGCATCCTATTTGTGGAGCACAGGCGCAACTACTTCTAACATAGTAGTAGGTTCAGGAGTGACTGCAGTGGGTAATCAAACCTATACAGTAACTGTTACGGGTGACAATGGTTGTGAAGGTGAAGATGCAGTTGTTGTTGAATACTCAATGTGTGTTGGTATCGATGAGGATTTGGCAAACTCAAATGTGAGCCTCTTCCCTAACCCAGCAAACGATCTTGTAACGTTTACTGCTGAAGGTTCAACTATCGCTGAAGTTCAAATATTTGATCTTACTGGTAAAATGATTTACTCAAACTATCCATCAAGCAGCCGTTTAGAGGTTAACACTTCAAACTATGCTTCTGGAACCTACATTGTTAAAGTGATTACTGAAAATGAATCTGCTACACGTAGATTGATCGTTCAATAATTCATCTATTAATTTCTTTAAAAAGCCCCATCGAATGATGGGGCTTTTTTTTTGACCTTAAGTAACTCCTATCACATAATTCATAAGACTTCTAGGCTACATTTGATTCATGAAATTATCACTAATAAGCACCATTCTGCTTCTAATTACTGAAATCACTTTCGCACAGCCGTTTAATTACGAAGTTCAACTCGAAGCAATTTCAATAGAAAATCTTGACGGGACACATTCGTATGCATTTGGACAGAATAATGGCAAGTGGCTTATTGTTGGCGGAAGAAAGGACGGCCTCCACGCTCGGCAGCCATTCAATGCATTCCCAGCCACATTCAACAACACAGAAATTATGGTAGTAGATCCGGTGTCAAAGGAGGTCTGGACAAACGACTTAAACGAACTCGGACAAAATCTTCAAGAGCAATTGCAATCTACAAACATGTGTTTTCATCAAATTGAAGACACGTTATACATTGCCGGAGGATATGCATATAGCACAAGTCAAGCAGATCATATTACCTTCCCCTACTTGACGACCATCATTGTCAGTCAAACTATAGATGCCGTCATAAACAATCAGAGCAAAGTAAACTTCATTAAGCAAACTCAAGATACGCGAATGGCGGTGACAGGTGGGCATTTAGCTGAAATGGACAATCAACTAATTCTTGTTGGCGGTCACAAATTTGATGGACGCTATAACCCAATGGGACATAACACATACGTTCAAACCTACACGAATGCCGTTCGATATTTCGAAGTTAACAACAGTAGTAACGCACCAGTCATTCATTCGTATTCTCAAACAATAGATGGAGTTAACCTTCATCGCAGGGATTACAACTTGATACCACAAATTTTCACAGACGGATCAAAAGGTCATACCATTTCATCCGGTGTTTTTCAAGTTAACGCAGACCTACCCTATTTATACCCTGTTGATATTTCACCAAATGGAATTACAGCACAAACTTCATTCAATCAATACTTGTCAAATTATCACTCAGCTTCAGCTACTTTATATGATACTGTCAATCAAGCAAACCACAGTTTATTTTTTGGTGGAATGAGTCAATACTATTATGACAATGAAACCTTGATGCAAGACGATCAAGTTCCTTTTGTAAAGACTATGTCAAGAGTAAGTAGAGACGCAAATAACCAACTAACGGAATACAACTTACCGATTGAAATGCCAAACCTTCAAGGTGCTGGGTCAGAGTTCATTCCTGTCGAGAGTCTTCTGATGAATGACCACGACATCATAGCTATTGGAGAAACCAGTGATGACTCAATTATGATTGGATATATCTATGGTGGCATCAAATCAACAAGCACGAATCCTTTTACAAATAATGTCACATCCCAAACCTCAGCAGATCAATCTGTTTTCAAGGTTTGGCTTATTCCAACCAACACTGTTGGTGCACTGCCGATCAATGGAAGGCACGGCTTCAATGCGGAGCTGTATCCAAATCCGTCCAACGGAGTGGTAAGCGTGCGAATTAATGCACCATCTTCAGGTGAAGGAGCTATTTTGGTTATGGACACGCAAGGAAGAATCGTTCAGGACTTAGTGATCAATGTGATCAACAAGGGCCAAAACGAACTTCAACTTTTCGAACCAGGAGTGTTAAGCAAAGGGATTTACCACATCTCATTTTCTTTGGACAATAAATATTTTGACCAGCGAACATTGGTTATAGAATAGACAACGTCTCTCAAATACTTGCTTAAACGCGATTGAGCAGAACTATTTATAGAATCGATTGCTCAAATCATGAATTGAGGCCTACATTTATCGCATCATGAAAAATGTATTCCTTGTCCTTCTTGTTGCCCTACTCTCTTTTTCAAACAATGCTCAAGAAGATAGCGGTCCCAAGAAAGTTTATCAGTTTGAAATCAAGCAAGAGATTGGAGCTCCAATATGGCGCACAACAAAAATGGCCATGGAAGAAGCGCATGAAATAGGCGCTGATTTAATCTTCATAAATATGAATACGTATGGAGGAGCCGTTGATGCCGCAGATTCCATTCGTACAAAGATCCTTCAGTCCAAAATCCCGGTTTATGTTCTTATACAAAACAATGCCGCCTCAGCAGGAGCTCTTATTTCAATCGCTTGCGACAGCATATTCATGCAACCTGGATCAACCATTGGCGCAGCCACGGTTGTCGATCAAAGTGGAGAACCTGTTCCAGATAAATACCAAAGCTATATGCGTAAGAAAATGCGCGCCACTGCTGAAGAAAATGGTCGTGACCCAGACATCGCTGAAGGGATGGTGGATCCAGACAAAGAAATTGAAGGTCTCAGTGAAAAGGGGAAAGTGATTACACTGACCGTAACCGAAGCCATAGAATATGGTTTCTGCGATGGTGAATTTCAATCCATGGCCGAAGTTCTAACACATTCAGGGTTCGGAGAATATGAAGTAGTTAAGCAACGCCTTAATACAACTGATAAAATCATTGGCTGGTTAATTAACCCAGCTATTAGTGGAGTCTTGATTTTAGTGATTTTTGGAGGAATTTACTTTGAGCTACAATCTCCGGGCTTGGGATTTCCTATTGTCGCTGCTTTAGCAGCAGCCACTTTGTATTTCGCCCCTTTGTATTTAGAAGGACTGGCTGAAAACTGGGAAATCCTTTTATTCATTTCTGGACTGATATTAATCGCCATAGAACTGTTTGTCATTCCAGGATTTGGTGTGGCCGGAATTGCTGGCATCGCTCTTACTGTTACTGCATTGTCTCTAGCTATGGTTGGAAATGTGGGATTTGATTTCAGCCCTGTAGACACAAGCGTTTTGGTTCGTTCATTCCTCATTTCAGCTATAGCTTCTTCTGTATCTGTTGCCGGATCAATACTATTGGCCGTAAAGCTCTTTCAAACCAATGCTTTTTCAACTTTGGTGCTCAATGCGGTTCAAAACAAGGCTGAAGGATATACAAGCGCAAGCTCAGAAAACGCTGCCCTCATTGGTTCTGAGGGAGTGGCATATACTGATATGATGCCAAGTGGTAAAGTAGAAGTCAATGACCGAGTGTACGATGCGGCATCTGAAACAGGCTTCATCGAAAAAGGTCAAAAAGTAAAAGTGACCGATTATACTGGATCAAATTTGAAAGTTAGATTGCTGTGATGCCAACTATTTTTCTGAATATCGCACTATGATTCGCACCCTACTCTTGATGATCACTTTTCTATTCGTTTTCAACGCACAAAGTCAAGCGCAGAGCAAGTATGTGCTTAAGGTTGATAAATACCTGACGGCCGGTGATACTTCAAAAGCGATTAAAAAACTCAATCAATACATCACCAAAAGGCCTGAGCTAGCTGAGCTTTATCTCAAACGAGCAAAACTAAAAATTGATCGTGGCGACTACGACCCGGCCATGGTTGATCTGAATAGTTTTTGCAGTTTGAATCGTATTTGCGGTGAAGCTGAATACTTGAAAGGCTTAGTACGGTTTAAGCAGCGCGATTATAATGGAGCCATTACTCACTTAAGTGAGTACACAAAGATTAAAGACCACGCAAATGCATGGTTTTACCTGGCGCTATCCCACATGTGGCTGCAGAATTATCCACTGGCAATCAATGGTTTTCAAAAGTCTATTGAGATAAATAAAAATCAGCCCCTCGCCTATTACAATGCTGGTTTAGCAAGTTTCTACTCTGACAATTTCTCTAATGCAGCCATATTCTTTTCCAATGCGCTAGAACTTTCCCCTAACGACACAGATATCAAAATTGCACGCGCAAACGCACTCATGCAGCTTGAAATGTACGCTGAAAGCAACACCTTACTTCGTGAAATAAGCATTGGAGATAAAAACTACCCTGCCGCCCTATTTAATATTGGCGTAAACTATTTCAACTTGAACGAAAAGGACTTGGCGTGTGATTATTGGGTACAAGCCAAAGAAATTGGTCATTTACAGGCCGAAGACGCTACTCAGCGGCATTGCGAGAAGAGATTAGGAAGAGTAAAAAAGTGGTGATCAATCCGTTGATCAACAACAACTCAAACCCAATTTTATATCCACTAAACCAAGCTTCGCTATTGCTTTGCAATACATAACAAATAATTGGCGCAGCTATCGCAACAGTTGGCACCCATTTATCCATCACTTGACGTTTTGTGAATAATCCAAATGCATACAGTCCGAGCAAAGGACCGTATGTAAACCCAGCTACTTTAAAGAGTTCAGAAATTACACTGTCGTCATTGACAGATTTGAAGACCATGATCACAATGAATAAAAGAAAGGAGAATCCGATGTGAACGATTTTCCGCACCTTTTTATCACTTGATTTCTCTGTTTTATCCATTCCTAAGAAATCAACACAAAAAGACGTTGTTAAGGCTGTGAGCGCGCTATCTGCGCTTGAATATGCTGCTGCGACTAAACCAACTATGAATAGTACAGCGGCCAGCATTCCCAGTTCACCACCCAGTGCCAACGAAGGATAAAGCTTATCGCCCGCAATACTCATATCAAAACCGATATGGGCTGAATACAAGTAAAGCATAGCTCCTAAGCACAAGAAAAGCAGATTAGCAATGATCAGCACTGCACTGAACCAAAACATGTTTTTCTGTGCTTCACCAATGTTCTTGCAACTCAAGTTCTTCTGCATCATGTCTTGATCTAATCCCGTCATGCTTATGGTGATGAACATTCCAGCCAAAAATTGCTTCACAAAGTGTTTGCTATCGTTCCAATCGTCAAAGAAGAAGACCTGTGAGTAATCTGATTGAGCAATGGCCGAAGTCATTTCTCCAAATCCCCAATCCATGGAATCCTTGATTACGAAAATGGTCACAATTACTGCTAACAGCATAGAAGCAGTTTGAAGTGTGTCGGTCCAAATGATGGTTTTTATTCCACCGCGAAATGTATACACCCAAATCAGCACCACAGCTACCAACACTGCTAACCAAAACGGTAAATCCATCGGCTCAAAAACTGCAATATGCAAGACAATGGCCACCAAGTAAAGTCGAAATGAAGCGCCAATAACCCTAGAAAGTAAAAAGTAAAAAGCGCCTGTTTTATAACTCCAAAACCCAAAACGCTGTTCCAAGTAACCGTAGATTGAAGTGAGATTGAGTCGATAATAAAGCGGCATTAGTATTGTTGCAACAACAATATAACCAGCCATATAGCCCATCACCATTTGCATGTAGCTAAACTGACTTGTTGCCACCCAGCCTGGAACGGAAATAAAAGTTACACCACTTAGCGAAGCACCAATCATTCCGAAGGCCACAACAAACCATGGCGACTGCTTCTTTCCTCTGAAAAATGCAGCGTTGGAGTCATCCTTACCTGTCAAAAAGGAGATGAGGATGAGCAAGGCAAAGTATCCTCCAATGATCGCAATGACGGTAAGCGCTGACATGAATACAAATTTGAATCGCCCAGGCTAAAGTGACAACTGCGCCACAAATAGTTGTTAACATGAGGTTGGCGGTTCGTGCTTCCTAGTTGAATCAGGTGATTCATAATTTTTTATTAGACCTTCCGGCATATCAACCGCCTTGTCCACTTCGAGACGCTCCTTTTGGTCGCCCTCAGTGTGACAAGGCTACGTGTAAAGAAAAATAGAAGCGTCAGTCTGAGGTCGCTGACGAAGGAAGCGAGTCTCGAAGACAAGCGGATTTAATGGTTCGTGGTCGCTGTCTAAGTTCTCGATACATCGCGCTGTGGCGCGACACTCGAACTGACAGCTTGTGGTTTGTGGTTAATTGGTTCAGGATCATACCTACCGCAGCCTATCATGCTGAGCGTGGTGCGAAGCAACACTGGTCGAAGTAGGCAGGCGGATTGGGAGAGTTCTTGGTTTCCCAACATCAATGACGAATCATGGTTTATTAATGATGCTCCACTCATTCAAATGAACAAATCATCGAGTTTTTCCTTTAATCTCAATGAAAAAATTCAAAAGCTTTGACAAAGCCATCGCCTACTTTACCCAAAAAGGCTTTGCACAAGAATTTAGATTAAGCTTTGATACCATTACGGCAGTCGAGTCAAAAGAGCAATTTGACACGTTTGACTTTGATGTGGTTTCCATAGAGGAAATCAACGATGAAGAAGACATCATCCACCTTTTTTTACTTAAAACCAGCAAAGGAACAAAAGGCTATATGGTAAATGACTACGGTCCTGACTCAGACCCTGTAAGCATCGAGATGATAGACAAGCTTCAGCTGAAGAATGTGAGCAAACTCGATTAGGACCTTTCCTTCTCGTAGTCTTTTCGAAGCCCCATCAATTCAGAGATGATGGCAGACCGCTCTGAAAGCAAATGCTCAACCTTAGAAGGATTTTTCCTCTTCAATCTGTTCCATCGCCATATTTTCATCAACTTTCTGAACAAAAGCACGTAGCGAATGGCATATCGCCCTGTTTGATAACCCACAAACAAAGCCACAGGAATGGAAACCCATGCTAAGTATAGTTTAGCGGCAACAATTGAAACTAGAATATACCAAACCAAAAACAATGCAAATGCCAGCGCATAGGCTAAGGAACCTGCGAAGGCAGGATGCACTGCGCCTTGCTTGGTTTCTCCACTTACTTTGATTAGCAAGTACTTCACAAAAGCCCATTTTGAGAAAGAGAAAGGAATGATGTTCATGATGATCCCAACAATGAATATTGGAAAACCAAAAAACATGATAAGCAGCGTTCTGATCACAAATGAGCTGGATTTTTCAAACGGATTGAATCTTCTGAACCCCTCACCCTCAAAGTCTTTGATATAGGAATTTAGTCGTTCTTCCACCTTCATCATCTCTTCAGATTTTTGAGCTTTGAAATACTCAACCGATGAAATGATGTCTTTCTTGACATTAAAAGCTCCCTCAACATCGCCTTCAGCTATATTGAGTTCTTTCATCAAAATATCCGATAAAAGCTTCAGTACGTTTTTTATCACCAAAACATCCTCTTGCTCTTCAATGTGCAACACACGCGCTTTCATCTCTCGCCTAATGACCTCGGTCATTCTATCCGAACGTTCCTTATCATCAATACTTTGATCACCTAAGATGTCTCCGAAATCAATCGGATCACCCACATTGACAAGCATATCACTATGAAAGCGATGCGCATTGGTGTAATTCATGCCAATAGGAATAATCTTGGTAACCTTATCTCCTTTCATATAGTGGTCAGCACCAATCTTTACACGGGCCGCACCAGATTTCAACTCACGTATCCACGGCACAGTCAAACTGCTGGCTTCAGGATAAATGATAATACGATTTCCCTCATCAAGGCTGGTGTAACATGCCTCAAACATGTCTTTGTTGCTGACTTTCTCCCCGTTCTTCACCAACCAAGGACGTTGGACAGGAATCATTTTGAAGTGCTTCTTGAAAATCCAGTCTTTAATTCCACTCCCAAACCACTCGGCTCCAGCTATAAAAGAAAGTTGCTTCTTAGAAAAAGCCGCAATCACAATGGGATCCATTAAAGCACTAGGATGGTTGGAAACTAAGATGGCCCCGTCATGCTCCAAATTCTCCTTTCCAATAAAGTGAATGTCTTTGAAGAAGCCTTGAATGGATAGCCTTACGAGAGGCTTAAGCGCTTTATATAACATGATTTCGAAAATAACAATTCAACGCAATTGAGCGTTTATTATAAAATGCTAGTCCATAAGATTTATACTCCTATGTGATTCAATTTATCAAGTGTACTTTCGCAATTACAGATGTGATTTACCGTGTAAAAGAATAGAATATGAAGACAAAAGAAGATATCGTAAATAACTGGCTACCAAGATATACAGGCATTCCACTTGAATCTTTTTCTAAATACATTCTCTTAACCAATTTCGATAACTATGTAGAGCGTTTTGCCAAGATTCATAATACGGAAGTACGAGGCTTGGATAAAGCCATGCCCAGCGCCACAGCTGAAGGAATTACGATCATCAACTTTGGAATGGGAAGTCCAAACGCTGCTACCGTGATGGATCTGCTGAGTGCCATTAAACCAGAAGCCGTTTTATTCTTAGGTAAGTGTGGTGGACTCAAATCTAAAAGCCAAGTCGGTGATTTCATTTTGCCTTTAGCAGGCATTCGTGGAGAGGGAACGTCTAACGACTACTTTCCACCTGAAGTCCCCGCCCTACCCGCTTTTACGTTGCAACGAGCGGTTTCTTCGACCATCCGAGATCATCATAAAGATTACTGGACAGGAACTGTATTCACTACCAACCGTAGGGTTTGGGAATACGATGAGAAGTTCAAAGAATACCTCAGAACGATACGTGCGATGGCTATTGACATGGAAACTGCCACGTTGTTCTCAGTTGGTTTCGCCAATCACATTCCTGTTGGAGCCTTGCTATTGGTAACAGACCAGCCCATGATTCCAGAAGGTGTAAAAACGGATGACTCAGACAAGAAAGTAAGCAGAGATTTCGTAGATGATCATATCAACATCGGAATTGATTCATTGAAAGAGATTAGAGAAGAAGGTCGGTCTGTGCGCCATCTGAAATTTGAGTAGGATTAACAATGATCAAGGCTACCGAAATAGCAAAATCGCTTAAAGCAGATCGAAGTAAAGCCAACGTAAACCGTATCGTATTAGAAATGGCCAAGCACGGCTATGACTTTGAAGGTTACTTAGATAAGATTGAAAACACCGAACTGCCTGTTAAATGGTATCTGATGTGGAACTTAGGACATTACATCCAAGAATATTCACACTTGGGACTTTTGAAGCAGCGCCTATTTTGGGAGTTCAGTAAATCGATAGATCACCAAGGAATGTCGCGCGATATATGGCGTTCGTGGTCGTTTTTGGTAGTACATGAAGAATTGGAAGGAGACGTATTTGACAAAGCAGTGCGCATAATACCCTCTCAAATGTATCCTGTAGCAGTGCGTGTTCACGCCATGAAAACAGCTCACAACATCGCCAAAAACTACCATGAAATAGCCGAAGAGCTTATGATGATTTTAGAAGACTTGGATCATGATGAGTCTAGCGGAATTCGAGCCCGCTCAAAGAACATCCTTAAAGACTTAAACAAAACGATTGACAGTCCTTAAGGCGCAGACGCTGCTACTTCGCACACACATCTAAATCCAATCGCAGGAGAAGCTTTGTCCGTCATTAACTTGAGCGACTCGTCTGCAGCAAATGGTGTTTTCCATGAACCACCAGCGTGTGTATTCTCTTCCATCAGCCATTCAGAAACATTTCCTTTGATGTTATACACCTCATGGCTGTTTGGCCAATAGCTTTTCACCGGGGCTGTTAAATCAGCACTGGCAGAAGACTCATCGGCCACTTCAGCATATTGAGACGGCTCGCGTTTCTGGTTATATCTAACCTTACCTCGGTCCTTTCGCTTGCCTTCTTCTCCAATAAAATCAGGTAGCTCAGCAATATCATCGTACATCAACTGAAACTCTTCATAAGTGGGCAAACGATATGCGAAGTAGTAAGGCACTTCATCTTTCTTTGCATTCTCTAGCTGCCACTCTTTCACACGTTCAGTGCGCCATGCACAAAAGTCTGATGCTTGTTGCCAAGTAACATTCACCACTGGATAAGCACTATAACTGGGATGCCTGTGGTAAAATTTCATGTACGGCTCAGCTTTCAGTCCATCTTCATTCCACAAAGCCGTATCAGGTAAGGCCTCTTCATAGGCACTGGAATTGCGTCCTCCGAAGTTTTTAAACTGCCAGAACATGTATTCCAGCCAATTGACATTTGTTATTTCAAATTGATCGTAATAGACGCCCTCAGTGATTTTAACCACACCAGGCAAAACTTTTGAATAATCGCTATTGGATTGAGCGCTTAGCTGATTCAACATCACTACTGAAGTGACAATAAGGAAGATGTTTTTCAAATCGATCATGTTTTGTGAAATTTTGAATCCAGCTCAAAACTAAGGTTTTGACTGACGCTTTTTAAGTCTGATTATTTAATTTATTAATCACTCAATGAGATCAATCTTTAAGTTGTTTGGGCTACCGTAATACGCTGAATTCATGATTAAGACAACTTCTTGTTCTTCATTGAGCGTAAACGAAACTTCAAATGGATTTGGTCCCGTTACACCTGGGCCTATTCTGTATTGACCATTAATTATTCCTTTTGAGAATTCATAGCCAAGATTTGAATATAAGCTGTAGTATATACTCATAGCTGGTTGCTGGTTAATCAACTCACCTTTAAGAATATAGGTTCCAGCGGCTAATGTCCGGTTGAAGTCGATAATCGAGGTAACATGTACACAACAGAATCTATAAATTTTGGTGCTGGCCTTTACCCTTCTGTTGAAGGAAGTTCAAGTACTCAATACATGAGCACGACAATAGCTTCAGGAGAATGCAGCAGCTGCCATGGAGTTACCACAGACAAGATTTGGACGAAGTAATTAGACTTTTATCCCGTTGCCAAAAGAAGACGGGGTGGCCAATATCTAGTATGCTGAAATGAGCTACATCAAGAGGAACAAAGCATTTGGCCTGAAGAAGTAATCATCGATAGGACTGGGACGTCTGACAACAGGAGATAATTCAGTAAAACAACTCGCTGACTTTGGCAATGAATTGCAATATATGGTCAGGATTGAAGTTGCATGATCGACTTATTAAAAGTTGATTTTCTCATCAGGAAAATATCCTCCTGCAATTGCATTAAATTGACTATAATCAAATCAAGCATGGTCATATTTAGAAGTAAAAATTGTACTATTGGTAGAGACATTTATCCCGGAAATCATGGAAGCAAAACGAGTTGAAGAAAAGATTGAGGAAGTAAAGCAGATGTTTGCCCTTTCTACTGAAAAAGCTGAAGAGCTTCATGACGACTTCATAAAATTAAGAGTGATTGCCGATGAAGCCATTTTGAAAGGTGAGCGCGCGAGAACTTCAGTGCTGCCTGCTTGGAAGTACATCAAACTTTTTTACGCAATGATCAGAGACTACATGGAAGGATCCTTGACTAACATATCAAAAAAGGAAATTATCCCAATCATTGCTGCCTTTGTCTACTTCGTTTCTCCCGTAGATGTGTTTCCAAATTACATTCCAGCTTTTGGTTACCTAGATGACGCTTTCATCATTGGCCTCGTAGCCTCGATGACCAAGGAAACGATGGACATTTACCAAAAGAGTAAAAAGCTCGAAAAAGCCTAGGCGTTGGTTAATACTTTGTAGCTAGGATCTTCCACAATATTCACATCAATCAACTGATCTGCATTGGCTAAAAGTCTTCTGCAGTCTTGACTCAGGTGCTTCAAGTGCACCTTCTTCCCCACTTTCAAGTATCGTTCTGTCAGTTTATTCAAAGCTTCAATTCCCGACATATCGGCTACGCGGCTTTCTGCAAAGTCAATAATTACCTCATCCGGATCATTTAACACATCAAATTTATCATTGAACGTTGATACCGATCCGAAGAAAAGCGGACCGTAAATTTCATAATGCTTAACCCCATTTTCATCAATGTTCTTTCGTGCTCTAATTCTAGTTGCATTCTCCCAAGCAAAAACCATCGCTGAAATCACCACACCGATCAATACTGCTAGTGCTAGGTTATGCAGAAAAACAGTAATCAAGGATACCAAAACCATGACCGCAACATCCATCTTCGGCATTTTACCAAAGGTGCGTAAACTCGCCCATTCAAAGGTTCCTATACTCACCATGATCATCAATCCTGTGAGAGCAGCCATTGGCACTTGCTCAATCAAATCTGAACCAAACATGATGAATACTAATAGCATAACGGCAGCTATAATTCCTGATAATCGGGCACGTGCTCCTGAAGAAACATTGATCAAACTTTGACCAATCATAGCACATCCACCCATTCCAGAAAAGAATCCAGTAACCGTATTTGCGATTCCCTGAGCCACCGCCTCTTTATTGCCCCATCCCCTGGTTTCGGTGATTTCATCGATAAGATTTAAAGTCAACAGACTTTCAATCAATCCTACTCCAGCAACAATGAGCGCATATGGAAATATGATCGTTAAAGTCTCAAAGTTGAATGGAAGATCAGGGATGTGAAATGGAGGAAAACCACCCTTAATGCTCGCAATATCACCCACTGTTTTCGTGTCAATATCTAACAGAAGCACTGCCGCAATCACCACTAATATTGCGGTCAATGAAGAGGGTATCTTCTTCGTCAATCGAGGCAATCCCCAAATAATAAGCATGGTCAATGACACCAATCCAAGCATAATAAATAATTGAGACCCCGTCATCCACTCTAAAACACCTGTTGCATTCTCCACTTTAAATTGATCAAGCTGAGACATGAAGATCACAATGGCCAAGCCATTTACAAAGCCAAACATCACAGGATGAGGCACCAATCTGATGAATTTACCAAGCTTTAAGAAGCCAGCGGTCATTTGAATCAAACCAGCCAAAACAACAGTTGCAAAAACGTATTCTACACCATGACTAATGGCCAGGGCAACAATCACCACCGCTACAGCGCCAGTCGCACCAGATATCATTCCTGGTCGTCCACCTAAAATTGAAGTAATCAATCCCATAGTAAATGCCGCATATAAGCCCGTCAAAGGCGACAAACCGGCAATCATTGCAAAGGCAATTGCCTCTGGAACTAAAGCCAAGGCAACGGTCAATCCTGAGAGGATTTCGATCTTATAATCTACCTTCTGTTTAAAGTCGAAAAGATTGATGTATTTCTTCATAAGTTCCTGGCTAGTAATTCAATTCAAAAAAGGGCGCGAAGGTAAGCTTACTATTTGGGTTAATGATTTACCCCACAGTTTTTATAGTTTTGATCAACATCCAACAAAATGGCCAAGAAAAGCGACCTTAAAACGAAAGAAAATGAAGCCAGCGTCTTAGACTTCATTCAGAACACAGATAGTCCAGCCTCTAAAAGTGACTGCATAGAATTAATCCAATTGATGGAACGCACCACAAACTCAAAACCTAAAATGTGGGGACCAAGCATTGTAGGCTTTGGTTCTTACCATTACAAATATGCCAGCGGACGTGAGGGAGACTGGTTTGTCTGTGGGTTTTCTCCCAGAAAGCATGGCTTGTCAGTTTATTTAATGTGCGACTTACAAAAACCTTCCGTATTGCTGAAGAACCTGGGGAAATTTAAAATGGGGAAATCGTGTTTGAATATTAAAACTCTTGCTGATATTGACCTAAACGTATTAGAGAAGCTCATCATTCACACTCTGCAAAAAACTAAGGAACAATGATCAGGGCTGATTCTGTTGAAGGCTATATCGAGCAAAGTGAATGGAAGGAAGAACTTATTCTGTTGAGGAAACTAATTCTTGAAACTAGTTTAGAGGAAACTATAAAATGGGGTGCACCATGTTATACTTTGAATGGTAAAAATGTGCTCGGCTTAGCATCCTTTAAGAGTTACGTTGGCCTTTGGTTTCACAACGGAGTGTTTTTAAAAGACTCCGCTGATCGCCTAATCCAAGCAAGTGATAAAACAAAAGCGTTAAGGCAATGGAGATTTCATAATCTCAAAGAGATAAATCCAGACGAAGTCAGGCTATACATACTTGAGGCTATCCAAAATCAAGAGCTGGGAAAGGAAATCAAATCCACTTCTACTCCACTTTCCATCCCTCAGGAACTGAACCTAATTCTCAAAAACAATTCTCAGCTCAAATTTGCTTTCGAGGAACTTTCATCAGGAAAACAAAAGGAATATGCCGAATACATTAGCATTGCTAAACGGCTTGAAACGAAAAACTCACGCTGTGAGAAGATCATTCCGATGATTCTTTCAGGAATAGGATTGAACGATCAATACCGTTAATCAGAAGGCTTCAATTATCTTCTTCACATTCTATCAACAATGCTTTCGCACTCCAATAAGCGATCGTAACTTTATGCCTTCAAGAAAATTCCTTTCTTTTAGCGCTTATGTATTTAATATTTGACACCGAGACCACTGGTAAAATTGAAAACTGGAAAGCAGAGGTCTCTGAATTCGAGTCGTTTCCGCGTGTAGTTCAACTGGCTTGGCAGCTTCACGACTATAAAGGTGAGCTTATAGAGGTTAAGAACTATGTTATTAAACCTGATGGCTACACGATCCCTTTCAACGCAGAAAAGATCCATGGAATCAGCACAGAACGCGCTGAGAAAATAGGCGTGCCTCTTGCATTTGTCATGGACGAGTTCAAGAAAGCACTGGAGGAAACCGATTTCGCAGTAGGTCACAACATCGAATTCGATGTGAAAGTTATGGGCGCTGAATACGCTCGTGCCGATCGTGATGATGGATTGATGACGAAGAAAACACTTGACACCATGAGGTCAAGTACGAACTTCTGTCAACTTCCTGGTGGCAGAGGTAAAAGCTTCAAGTTCCCGACCCTTTCTGAGCTTAACGAGAAACTGTTTAGTGAAAAAATCGATAACGCACACAATGCATCTGCAGATGTAGAGGCAACCACTCGCTGTTTCTTAGAACTTATACGAATTGGCGTATTCACTGCGAAAGATCTGCACTCGAATGACGAATACATCAAACTCTTTAAGGAAACCAATAAAAAGCCATTTCAGCTTATTGGCTTAAACATTAAACCTTATGAGCCTGAAGATCTTGAGATAAAACCTGAAACGAAAGATGAAGCAGCACCTTCTAAGGTTGAGATAAACGAAAATAAAGACCTACTCAAAGAATATCCTTTCGTTCACCTTCACAACCACACCCAATTTTCGATCCTACAGTCCACATCTGATATTAAGTCTATTGTGAGGCAGGCGGCTGCATTTGAAATGCCAGCAATCGCAATAACCGACTTCGGAAACATGATGGGTGTTTTTCACTTTGTGAAAGAATGTGAGATAAATGGTATCAAGGCCATTGTAGGTTGTGAGTTTTTTGTGGCAGATGAATACAAGAAGCAGCAATTTACAAAAGACGCTCCTGACAAACGCTTCAGACAAGTACTGATTGCTAAAAATGAAAAAGGATACCACAATATTTCTAAGCTGTGTTCGGTTGGATTTATTGATGGTTTTTATTCTGGCCTTCCTCGCGTTGGTCGCGATGTTATAGAACAATACAAAGAAGACCTGATCTGTACCACAGGTGGATTGGGTGGAGAGGTGGCCGATTTGATTCTTAACATTGGCGAAAAGCAAGCTGAAGAAGCATTTGTTTATTGGCATAAACTCTTTGGCGATGACTTCTATGTGGAGCTGCTGCGCCATGGACTAGAAGAAGAAAGACGTGTAAACGAAGTGTTGTTGCGCTTTTGTGAGAAATACAAAGTGAAATACTTTGCAGCCAACGATGTTTTCTATCAAAAGAAAGAAGACGCTAATGCACATGATATTCTTTTATGCGTAAAAGATGGCGTGCAGCAGGATATGCCCATCGGTTATGGACGAGGATTTCGCTATGGAATGCCGAATCAGGAATTTTATTTCAAGAGTGGCGATGAAATGAAAGAACTGTTCAAGGATTTGCCTGAGGCGATCATTACAGTTTCTGAAATCGTTGATAAAATTGAAGAATTCAAACTCGGAAGAGATATTCTGCTTCCAAAATTTGAAATACCTGAAGACTTTGAAGGGGAAAATGAATACTTAGCGCACCTTACTTATGAAGGTGCCAAGAAAAAGTACGGAGAGATCACTCCAGAAATCAAAGAGCGCATAGACTTTGAGCTGAGTGTGATAAAAGATATGGGCTTTCCTGGCTATTTCTTGATTGTTCAAGATTTCACCACCGAAGCACGTAAAAGAGATGTTTGGGTTGGTCCAGGTCGTGGATCGGCAGCGGGTTCTGCTGTGGCCTATTCAGTAGGTATTACCAATATCGACCCAATAAAGTACAAACTACTCTTCGAGCGTTTCTTGAATCCAGAAAGGGTTTCAATGCCCGATATCGATATTGACTTTGATGATGAAGGTCGAGATAAGATCATCGATTACGTAGTAAATAAATATGGTCAAACACAAGTAGCTCAAATCATCACCTATGGCACTATGGCCGCCAAGTCTAGTATACGTGATGTTGCGCGAGTAATGGATCTACCACTTTCAGATGCTGACCGCATTTCGAAGTTGGTTCCGGACCTTAAGAAGTTCAAGCACATATTTGGTCGAACAGCTGAAGAACTAAAGAAAGAATTTAATGGTGATGACCTTGCCAATGTAAAACAGCTTATAGAAATCAGCGAGCAAGAAAACGAAGAAGGAAGGATTCTAAACCAAGCGCGAAAACTAGAAGGTTCGGTCAGAAATACTGGTATTCATGCTTGCGGGATAATTATTACACCTCAGGATATTCGAGAATTCATTCCTGTAGCCACTGCCAAAGATTCAGATCTGCTCGTAACCCAATTTGACAACAGCGTTGTAGAGAGTGCTGGTCTGTTAAAGATGGACTTCCTTGGTCTAAAAACATTGACCATTATGAAGGATGCCATCAAGCTGATCAAACAGCGACATGGGGTCGATATTAATCCTGATGAAATCCCTCTTGATGACGAAAAGACCTTTGAACTTTATCAAAAGGGTGAAACGAACGGAACATTCCAGTTTGAATCCGTTGGCATGCAGAAAAACCTGCGCCTGCTAATACCAAACAATATTGAAGATTTGATTGCAATGAACGCCTTGTATCGTCCAGGTCCATTGCAGTTCATCGATACGTTTATCAAAAGAAAGCAAGGCACAGAAGATGTTGAGTATCCTCACGAAAAATTGGAGCCTATTCTGAAGGACACGCATGGTATCATGGTCTACCAAGAGCAGATCATGCAAACCGCTCAGATTCTAGCGGGATATTCACTTGGTGCTGCGGATATTCTGAGACGTGCCATGGGTAAAAAGAAAATGGACGTGATGGAACAGCAGCGCGTCATTTTCAGAGATGGCTGTAAAGAGCACAATCAAATAGATGCTGAAAAAGCAGACGAGATATTTGATGTGATGATGAAGTTCGCTGAATACGGCTTCAACAGATCGCACTCTGCTGCCTATTCGTTTGTCGCCTTTCAAACTGCTTACCTAAAAGCCAACTACCCTGCCGAATACATGGCATCTGTGCTAACGCACAATATGAATGACATAAAGAAAGTGACCTTCTTCATGGAAGAGTGTAAGCGTATGGGAATGCCTGTTCTTGGTCCAGATGTAAACGAAAGTGAATACAAATTCACCGTTAATAGCAAGGAAGAAATTCGATTCGGAATGGGTGCCATCAAGGGAGTTGGTGTAAATGCTGTTGAAGCAATTGTTGCTGAACGTAAAGAACAAGGAACATTCAATTCGATCTTTCATTTCGCCTCAAGACTAGATCTTAGAACGGTTAACAAGAAGAACTTTGAGGGATTGGCTGTTGCCGGTTCATTCGACTCTTTTGAAGGCGTGCATCGCGCGCAGTATTTCCATGAAGATGAGAAAGGACAAACGATCATTGAAAAGGCTATTCGTTATGGAAATGCTCTTCAAGAAGCCGAAAACAGTGCTCAGGCATCCTTGTTTGGTGAATCCGATGAAGCTGAAATACCAGAACCCCCTATTCCACCAGCTCCAGAATGGAGAACTCTAGACCAACTCAATCGTGAAAAAGAAGTTGTTGGTGTTTATATTTCCGGTCACCCATTGGACGACTTCAAATTTGAAATCGATCAATTTGCGAATGCCGATACTTCTATTCTTGAAGATCTAGATGGAATAAGACAACGAAAGGAAACGCGCATCGCGGGTATCGTAACGAGCGCATCACACCTCACCTCAAAAACAGGATCTCCTTATGGACGTTTTGTACTTGAAGATTATAAAGGCTCTCATGAGTTTGTGCTTTTCAAGGATGACTACATTAAATTCAAAAGCTACTTGACACATGACTGGTTTGTGTTGGTTCATGTGGCGATAGGTGGTTGGTATAGTAAGCGTGATCAAAAAGAAGTATTGCGCTTAAATGTTAAAAAAATCGACCTTTTGTCAGATTTACGCGACAAGCTCGTCAAACAGATAAACATTGATGTTTTACTCAAGAATATAAATGAACCAATGATTTCTAGAATTCGAACTTTATGCAAAAAACACAAGGGTAACATTCCAATTCAAGTGAATGTGCATGATGAGGACACGATTCTTGAAATGCCCAGCAGATCTCTAAGGGTCAATATGACGCGTGAGATGACAGAAGAACTTGAACGGTTAGAAAACCTATCGTGGAGTATAAAAAAGAACTGACAGAATGTCCCAATTGAACGAATGGTGAAACATTTGATTTAATAACTTCGTTAAACTAAAGATTAAATAACTCTTATACAATCATAAAATGACAGTAGAATTCACAGACAGCAACTTCGAAGTAGAAGCGCTTAATTCAGATAAACCAGTAATGGTCGACTTTTGGGCCGAATGGTGTGGCCCTTGCCGCATGGTTGGTCCAATCGTTGAAGAAGTAGCCAAAGAATATGGCGACAAAGCATTGGTTGGCAAGCTGAATGTAGACAACAATCCAGGAGTTGCACAGAAATACGGCATCAGAAGTATTCCAACGATCCTTTTCTTCAAGAATGGTGAAATTGTTGATCGTCAAGTAGGTGCAGTGCCTAAGGCTGCATTGGTAAAGAAGCTGGAAGCGCATATGTAATTCCGGCAACCTAACTAAACGGTTGAAAAGCCTCTCCGGAAACGCGAGAGGCTTTTTTTTGCTCCGAATCTTATATAATAATCCATCCGTAAATCCGTAATATCGCACTATGCCCATTGATCATTTCAACGCACAGAAATACGGACGATTAGAATTAAGAGCCAAACAAGCTGTTGAAGGGTTCATTACAGGTATGCACAAAAGTCCATATCATGGATTTTCAGTAGAGTTTGCAGAACACCGAGCATATAACAATGGCGAGAGCACAAGGCATATAGATTGGAAACTCTACGCGAGAACGGACAAGATGTTCGTAAAGCGTTTTGAAGAAGAGACAAACTTGAGATGTCAAATATGTATAGATAGATCTGGGTCAATGTTCTATCCCAAGGCCACCGATGAAATTCATTCTAACAAGATTGGATTCTCCATTCAGGCAGCTGCTTCACTTGTTTACCTCATGCGGTCTCAAAGAGACGCTGTTGGTGTCACGCTCTTCGGAGATGGTATAGAATGGTCAACTCCTGCGAAAAGTAATTCAGCACATCATAATTACTTATTTCAAGAGCTAGAAAAAGAATTCGACAAGAAAGAAGGTGCTTCTTCCTCCAACATTGTATCCTCTCTCCATAAGATTGCTGAAATGGTTCACAAGAGATCATTGATTGTGATTTTTAGCGATTTTATCGATAGCGTTTTCATCAATGATGAAAGTCAAACCGAATTATTCGAAGCACTGCAGCATCTGAGATACAACAAACATGAGGTCGTGCTATTTCACGTTTACGATAAGAAAACAGAATTGAACCTCGACTTGGAAAATCGTCCTTACACCTTTGTAGATTTGGAAACGGGCGAGCAAATCAAGGTGAATCCCAATGAAGTGAGGGAACAATACGAATCTTTGCGTCAAAAGAAAGTAGGTGATGTTAAACTAAAATGTCGCCAATTCGGCATTGATTGGGTAGAAACCGACATCTCAGAACCTGTAGATAAAGTACTTGAACGCTTTTTAGCGAAGCGCGCAAGAATGCGCTAATTAGGATTGATTCATCAATTTTAAGATGCCAAGCAAGTAGCTTTCCATTCCAAATCCTGATATACTTCCAATAGCATGTTTTCCTAAATGCGAAACGTGTCTAAAATCTTCTCGAGCAAAAATATTACTCATATGAATCTCGATCACTGGCTTATCAATGGCTGCAACAGCATCTCCGATTGCCACTGAAGTATGGGTGTAAGCTCCTGCATTCAGTAATATCCCTTTCAGGCTAGCCTCTTTGTCAAGCTCATGAAGGGTGTTGATCAAATCTCCTTCTACGTTTGATTGATAATAAGCAAAGTCTATTTGGGGGAAGCCTTTCTTCATGTCTGCTACAAACTCCTCAAAAGACTTTGAGCCATAAATATCCTTTTCTCGCTTACCTGTGAGATTTAAGTTTGGACCGTTTACTATCGCAATTTTCATAAGGCAATAGTACGAAGTGATGAATGAACAATGAACTATGAAAAATGAATTTTAACGGTTCATTGCACGATGAAAAAATAGATGACCTTCACATAGAATGTGGGACACGTATAAAAAAGGATTCAAAGCTTATTTGCGACTGGAACGCTCTCTTTCCGAGAACAGCATAGTTGCCTACTTGGAAGACGTGAATAAGCTCACCTCCTACTTAGAGTCTACAGGAAAGGTTATTTCTCCAGATAAAGTAGTCACAAAAGACCTTGAAGCTTTCGTTAAGTGGATTGTTGAAATAGGTTTAGCAGCGTATACTCAAGCAAGAATAATCAGCGGCATCAAAGCATTCTATAAGTACCTAGAGCTCGAAGATGTGATCACTAAAGATCCGACAGCATTATTGGAAGCGCCTCGTCTTGGACGCAAACTTCCAGACACGCTGAACAATGCAGAAATCGAATTAATGCTAGCAGCCATTGACCGAAGCAAACCTGAAGGAGAGCGGAACCGAGCTATTATTGAAACGCTCTATGCATGCGGACTTCGTGTGAGTGAATTGGTCAACCTAAAGATCAGCAATCTGTTTTTGAAGGAGGGATTCATTCGGGTTATTGGCAAAGGCGATAAAGAGCGACTCGTTCCGATTCACGAAACGGCTGGAAAAAGTATAGACCTGTACATCAACGAAGTAAGAGTGCATATTGCTCCGAAGTCAGGACAAGAAGATTTTGTTTTCTTAAGCAAGCGAGGCTCCAAATTAAGTCGCGTCATGATCTTTTATATCATCCGCGATTTAGCCGCAATATCCGGTATTCAAAAGACCATTAGTCCGCATACTATGCGTCATAGTTTTGCGACTGAATTGGTTGAAAATGGTGCCGATCTCAGAGCAGTTCAAGAGATGTTGGGTCATTCTTCCATCACTACTACTGAGATATACACCCATTTAGATCGTAAATTTTTACGCAAGACAATCATTGAGCATCACCCGATGTATAACGGTAAAATGAAACGGCAATGAAGAAATTCACCCTTACAATTTTAGTCGCAATCTTTTTGAATGCATGCTCTGATTCACGGGTTGATTCAAGTGCTTATAGCGCAATGCTCAGCACTCTATTGTCCCACTCCGTAAATGAAGTGTCGATACTTCAAACGGACGAAAAGGAGAATGTTATCTATCTAGACGCACGATCAAATGGAGAATTCGATGTGTCTCATATTAAAGACGCAAAATTTATTGGCTACGATTCGCTCAACTTTAAAGCCATAGAAAGTCTCCAAAAAGATGAAGAGATTATCGTCTATTGCTCGGTAGGCTACCGAAGTGAAATAGTATGCGAGAAGCTATCAGAACTTGGATTCACCAATGTTAGCAACCTTTATGGAGGTTTGTTTGAATGGGTAAATCAAAGTAAGCCGATTGTTGATGGTGAAGGTAATATCACTAACCGAGTTCATGCTTTTGACAAAACCTGGGGAATATGGTTAAATAAAGGTGAAAAGGTATATTGAGAAGCCTTTGACAAGCAGTATTTTCGGCAAAATGCTATGAATTAATGATTTGGCTCTTAACATGCGAGCATTATTCTAATGGACTTCCACTAAAATATGCCGATACTTTTTTAAAGGCTATTGATGTGCTCGAAAGCCATAGAGGTTATGATTTGCGTGTTGCGCCAATGTTTATTCGCCTCGAGCCTCTCTTTGATGAATCATATCATTACAGGTATTCAAGGCTTCTGATAGAGCCAAACCGATCTTTGCACCACCGTCATCTCTTCTCCCCTTTCACCACGGGTTTTTCAGCTGAAGCAAAAGCTGATTTGGTAAGCAACTACTATCAACCATACCGCAAGCAGGTTGAGAAGTTTATTGAATCATTTATTGATCAAGGGGTGTTTCATGTGTCCGTTCATTCATTTACGCCAAGACTGGGAAATCAAAACAGAGAGACACCTGTAGGGATTTTGTTTGACTCAAAAAAGCAGCAGGAACGTGATTTAGCGGTCGTTTGGAAGAGAATGATTAAAGAAGTTGATCCAGAGATTAATGTTCGGTTCAATTATCCTTATCGTGGGGCAGCTGACGGATTCACTACTTATTTACGAAAGTGTTTTCCGAAGAATTATGTTGGCTTTGAGTTAGAAATAAGAAATGACGTCATTCTTGATATGCGAACCAGCATTTATGAGAGTCTGGCTAACCTTCGGGGTGTTTTAGAGTAAATCGAATATTACTCTATTCGATCTCTTTTATCCTTTTGAATAAACAAAGGAGTCAAGAAAGACTTCACGAACGAGAGTATGAAACTGAAAAGCAATGCCCACCAAAAATTCCGTACCGAGAATCCTAAAACCATCCAATCTGCTAGCAAGATAATTACCGCATTGATTACCAGCAGAAACAACCCAAGTGTAAATACGGTAACGGGTATTGTAAAAATCACGAGCAACGGCTTTACAAATTGATTGAGCAACGCCAATGCTATCGCTACTAGGACTGCGTCAAGAAAGCCTCCTATAATCACACCAGGCAGCAAATACGAAGCGACTAATGCAGCGATTGATGTAATTAATATGTTGATGATTATTCTATTCATAATTTATGCGGCTAAAACCCACCACTAAAAGCAATAATTAACGCAATGTAACCTATAAATAATAATGTAAACAATACAGATATAATCGTTAGAACCAACCCAGCAATAGAGCCAATCTTACCCATCATTTGAACGTTTTCATTTTCGCTCTTCATTGCCCTGCGACCTAATACAAGAGCAAGCACGCCAAATACAATATTGACCAAAGGAACTGTTATGAGCATTAATGATATGCCTGCAAAAACAAGGCTCAAAATAGCGGCAGTCATTAACGGATCATTCTCTTCTTTTGATTCTTTTGACTCAAGCAAAGCAGTCTCAGACATGCCTTGATCATGGATGTATATCTCACCATCCTTCTTCTTGTTTCTTTTAAATGCCTTGAGCACTGACTTAAACTCTCGTTTACTTTCATTCCTTATCTCAATATACTCCGTTTCCTGTTTTGATTGTGTTTCTTGAGTGATTTCAAACTCCTCTTGATCAACGCTGTCATCAAATGGAATCTGCATCTCAATACTTAAATCATTCTTCGTTATAGAGGATTTTGATCCTTTAGCATGAGCTAATCCATTAATATGATATCCTGTCCGGTGTTTTCTTTTTTGAAAAAGACCATTGTTAACCACATCATTAGAGCTGCTGCAGGAGGCCATTATCGCAGCCAATATTAAAAGCGTTAAAAAATTCTTCATTAATGTTTATTAGTGAATCAAATAAAGTGATTAATTTGAATGATAAACCATTAAACCTTACAAAATGAAATCACTTTTTCTAACGGCATTATTTACACTGTCGATCATTTATGCATCCTGGGCTGATAATTATCATCTGAATGAATCGAAGCTAGACCAAGCTTTTGAATCAAGTGTAGATGTTTCCAATGATTTGAGCGTCACTTCATTTTTCGAAAGTTCATCTGTTGAGTCTAATGCTATGTTAGCTGATGGTGGGATGGACAAACATACACTTGGCGCAATTATTTGTTTTGCTGAATGGTTTTTAGGGGTAGGTATTTTAATTCCAATCCATAGACTCTATCTTGGGTGTGGAGATAAAACCATAAAGGTTGTGGCGCTTTATTGTGTGACACTAGGTGGTTGTGGTCTTCTGCCTATTATTGATGGGATAATGTTGATAATGGACCAAGGTGGGACGAAGTATATAGATAATCCTAAGTTCTTAATGTGGACGAAGTAACTATTTAGTGATCCACGATTATTGAAAAGCCTCCAAATTATTTGGGGGCTTTTTTTTCGTCTTCTAATAGTTTAAAAAAGTATTCCTTTTGACTCACAGTAAGTTCTGGGTTTCCGCTTACCGAAGCTCTGTAGGACTTCTCACTGAAATTGATTTCCTTCTCTTGGTTTAAGCTATGCAAAGCTTTTATTTCAAATAACCTGAAGATTATATTATCAGGGTATCGCGTCAAAAGACTACCCACATAACCCAATGCTTGTTTTGGATCTTTATCCAAGTCAAAAGCGATTCTCATTAAAAAATAAGTTGATTCTTCTCGAAGAAATATGTCATCACTTGATGAACATTTCAAAAGGAAATCTATGCCTTTTTGCTTGTCCCCGTCAGGAAAAAAGAAAAGATATGGCCGCATGATAGGATAGTCTTCATGGGCTTTTTGCATGAAATAGTAATAGAGTCCCGATGTCAAATAGAAGGGTTCATATTCTTCTTCCCGACCAAATGAATCTGAAATGTCATCAATACAAGCATTTAAGTAAGTGGCGGCCGTGAGGTAGTTGTTATCCAACAGATCAAATCTGGTTCTGAACGCATTTACAATGATCAATGAAAATGCAGCCTCATCTTCGTCTTCAAGAAAGTTTTTGGCCTTATCTTTTGATTCATTTAGATAATAAATGAACTTCTTCTTCAATTTATCATCTTCAATACCCCCAGAAAGTATCTGCCACCAAACCAAGTTAGCGCGTAAAAGAGACCAGACAGGATGGTTAGGCCGCTCAGTCTCAAAAACAGAAATACTAGAGTCTGCAGACAAAAGCCGATAATCATATATCTGCTTAAACACAACACCCACATTATCTTTCAGCCGATCTTGAGAATAAGAATCAGACACATTAAATGCAGTAATTACGATTAGAACAACTGCGGAACGAAAGACACTGATTGGTCGTAGCATTATTAATCAAAAACAAGATTTTTAACCTCTGATTTTATGGTAGTTTTGAGGCTCAAGGGCAAAGGCGAAACTAATGAAATTCAGATTCTACAAGTGGTTACTTTTTGGCTTGGTTATTCTATCAAGTTCATTCACACCTAGAGCAGGTATAGAGTTGATAAGCATGGACTTAACTGCCAGGACATTGTTTCAAGGGAAATCAGTCACTGGTACTGGTACATTGTATTACAAAGTTGAAGGAAGTGAGCTAGTCACAAAGATGAACACTCCAGTTGATCAAGTTGTATTTACCAATGCGATTGGTGAGTACAAGAGCTATGACATTAAGGAGAATAAAGTCATTCTGCTCGAAGGAGAGGATTTGAGTAGTAAAAAAAGCTTCATTTATCAGTTTTTAAATGGCCAAACGAATGACTTAGGATTGCGTGATCTTGGTTTTAAAATGATCAATACTCGTTTTGAGGATGACATCATGATCAACGAATGGCAAGCACCAAGTAACAAACAAGTATCCTCTCAAAAAGTAGAAATTGCTTTTGAAAACTACCTCCCGATTTATGTGGGATTTTTTGACGCAGATGGCGGTATCATTCAAAAGACTTATTATACGAATTATCAAGATGTACTCTACACTAAAATGCCTTTTACAATTACTGAAATCAGCTACAGGGCCGAAGGCGATTCTGCAATCAGTAGAAAAACATATTCAAACCTCAAGCTGAATGGGAACGTCACAGATTATTGGTTGAATTATAAAATTCCCGAAAACGCTGAGGTAATCGTTCAGTCTAATGGTAATTCAACTTTTCAGAATTGATGAAGGACAATTTTCATATTATTTTTCTTCTGGCGTTTTTCGTTTTCACTATGGGTTTTTCCGCGCATAGTCAATTGAGCTATTCTGATATTGAGTTGATCGAGAATGTGAACATGGAAGATCATGCTTTTGATGCGAGAAGGCCTCAATTTATGAAGATTGGAAATAATGTACTAACACGTTACAACCCCATTTCATTGTTATTCAGTGGGTCACTTTTCTTCTACCAAAAAGTGATTTCACCACAATTGCAATCAAGGTGTCCCTATGAAATAAGTTGTTCTGCTTTTAGCAAAGCCAGTATTGAAGAGTTTGGCATCATCAAAGGAATTCCAATGTCCGCGGATAGGTTAACAAGGTGCACACAATTCAGCGTTATTGATATTCTTCCAAGTCAAGTAAATCCGCGCACAGGTCAAATTATAGACCATCCCAGTAAATATCGCACACATAAGCATCACCACTGATAGATGAGCTTCCTTCGAACTTTACACATTCTTTGTTTTCTCTTCTGTGTTGGTTGCAATCTCCAATCAAATGCGCAAGACACTACTCATAATGCGGTTGATACAAACATTATTGATTCAGTGCATGTAGATAGTTCTAAAACAACTTTTGATGTAAAGCCCACGAGGTATCAGCTTCAAAAAGAGGAGTTTACCTTTATTCTTTATTTGATTTCATCTGAGCTTTATGACGATGCTCTTTATGCACTGAATCGATTAAATACTGACAGCATTGCGAATCCGAACATGCAAGACAGTGTCAACTACTATATTGGTTGGATAAAGTATTTCAAGCAGGACTTTCACGGTGCCATTGCCTCTTTCTCGGCTGTTGAATCCTCTAGTGTAGTAGTGGCTTCCAGCTTCTATAATTCTATCTGTTATATTCAAATAGATAGCTTAGCAAAAGCGAGATATGTACTGCAAAATTTAGATGTATCATCGGACGCGAAACTTGACAACTTAAAAATTCTTCAACTACGCGGCATATCGCTTCTTGAAAGAGATTTCACATCTTATGATAGTTTATCAGCACTCAGTGTTGAGCGTTCATTTATTACTGAATCAGAAATGAATGAAATGACCAATTACGCTGACCTGATGAGATCATACAAAAGAAAATCACCCTGGATTGCTGGATTGCTTTCAGCAATAGTTCCTGGATTAGGTAAGTTTTATGCGGGATATCGCGGAACTCCTTTTGGAGCGATGTATATGACAATACCGCTTGGAGCAATTGCCGCTGAAAGCCTCATTATTGCTGGAGTTGCGAGTTTACAATTTATTGCTCTAGGAGCCCTATTTGGAGTTTTCTATGTAGGAAATGTTTGGGGAAGTGTATTAAGTGTTTATGCTAAAGAACAAGAATTTTATGAAGAACTTGATCACAATATTGAGTTTGATCTGCATACTCCCGTTCGCAGGGCTTTCCGCTAGTCCAACCGAACTGGTTTTTTTCAGATCAGCAGATAGTCTAAGGGCTGCTGGTTCAATTGAGGATGCGATTATTGCTTATGAATATGAAGCGTATACTGCGACCAATAATATAACGCGCACCATAGCATTGGTGCAAAAAGCAGATTGCTTATTGGAAAAAGGAAGAATAGAACAGAGTGAGTCTACCCTTTCTCGCTTGAACTATTTTGGCTTGAGTGATTCTCTGCAATATGAGGCTCGGTATAAGTCAGCACTCTATTCCTATCTCAATAAGAATTTTGAAGAAAGCATCGCTCAGTTCAAGATGATTCAGCAATTCCTTCCAATAGAATATTCCATCAATTCCAAACCGTTGTATGCACTTGCATTGAATGAAACACGGGAATGGACAGAAGCCAAAGAGCAGTTGCATACTTGGGGCAAGTACCATTTTTCAGAAGACACTGCTGTCATGAATGATTTTAACGACCGGATCAATGAAACGTATCAGGTGAAAAATCACCCTAAGCTAAAAGATCTTGATAAAGCTCAGGTTTGGGCTCAACTCTTGCCTGGGACTGGTCAGTTATATTCCGGTTATTTCTTTGACGCTGCTTTCACCTCAATAATGGTGCTTTCGGGTATTGGTATAGCCGCTTATGGAGTACTTGTTGCGAAGTATTATGTAACCGGAATACTTTTAGGCTACGGTGTGTTTCAGCAGTTCTATATAGGAGGACAGAAAAGATCAGAGTACTTAGCGAATAAAAGAAACTACCAAAGAAAACGAGCATACAATGATCAATTAAAAGGGATGATTATCAATTTCACTAAAAACAAAAAAGGCCCAGTCAATGACTGAGCCTTTTTCAAATTTTTAACCAAGCTTAGTTACCCCAAACTCTGAATTTAGGATTGTCTTTGTACTTGTTGAATTGCTCGTCTCCTTTGAAGATTACACCCCAAAAGTCAACACATCCAACAATACCTCCGTATACAGGAATACACAAGTATTTGTACCACATTGTCTCACCACCAGTACCCATGTAGCTTCTGTGTAAGCCAATAGATCCACAGAAATAAGCGCGAATAAGATAACCCGTTTTAGTAGGCTCATCGTCATTCAACATTGAAACAGCCAATGGAGATGCTTCTGCCGAAAAAGTAATGTCTTCTGCAGCAGCAAAAGCACTTTCAACAGCATTGTCACTTAATTTATAGTTTCCTGCAAAAGATACACTTGCAGCAAAACCAGTTAGAAGTACGAAAAGGAATAGTTTTTTCATGTTTATTTTGATTTGATTGGAACAAACATAGCGTAAATCATTTTATCTCGAAGTGATTTACGAATTAGTTCTTGTTTATTTTGTCAAGATGAATCTCTTAATATCTATTCTAAATAAAAAGAATTTGCCTAAACGGTCAAATTTACTTTTTATATATCTTTCTTAATAGAACTGGCAGTAAGATCAAATCTGCCACGACAGCCACTGCCAGTGTGATGCTGATGAGTAGCCCTACATAATGCGTACTTGTGAAACTTGAACTCGAAAGTGTCAAGAATCCAGAACAAAGAATCAGACTTGTGAGCAGAATAGCCTTTCCCGTTGATATAGAAGTTCGTCTCAGTGCCCATATCACGGAACGCCCTTTAGAAAGCTCCAACTTGAACTTACTGAGATAGTGAATGGAGTCATCAACAGCTATTCCGAAAGCGATGCCGAAGATTATTGATGTAGATACTTTGAGGTCAATGCCTGTCAGCCCCATAAAACCTCCAATAACCATTAGCGGCAAGACGTTAGGAATCAAGGTTATCAATGCCATCCTTAACGACTTGAATAAAACCCCCATAATGATAGCCACAACAAGCAACGCAAAGATGAGCCCACTCATCATATTCATTGAAAGGGTTTCATTGTTCTTATCGATTAACAATGCCATTCCAGTGAGCCTGAAATCAATCGTTTCCAATGGGAATTTGTCAAAATGAGCAACCAATTCCTCATTCATTTTTTTTGTTTGCAAACCTCCCAAGTCGCTCATCTTTCCCGTAAACCTGCCCTCTCTAAATTCATTGGCCAATAGAGCATTAAACTCTGGGCGCTTTTGAATTCTTGAAACTAACCTTAACACTGAATTATATCTAGATTCACTTGTTGGCACAACATAAGCAGTATCGTGACCACCGGAAAGAGCCTGGTTTGCAGTGCGCAATACATTCAGAGGTGAAAGAAGAAACCCTACTTCATACTCATCCTTGAGGTAAGAATCTATGCGCTGTAAATCTTTGACAACAGCCCTATCAAACATATTTGATGAGGAATCCTTAACAGAAACAAAGAGCTCAAAAGGACGCGCTCCAGCAAAGTTTTCTTCAAAGTACATGAAGCTTTTTCGCATTGGATCATCTGGTCCAACGTCCTCTAATAAGTAATTATCTACCTTAATATTAGAAATACCGATTGCAGATACGATTACAACAATTAATGACACAACTAATACGGTCGTTTGATTGCGCATTGAAAAAAGAAACATTTTCCTTACCAGTTTATTCCAGAACAGACTAGATGGTTCCTTGTACGCCAATTTTGGAACAGGATTCAACGCCAATATCGATGGGAGTAAACTAAAGGCCAAAATGAACGCTATGAAAACTCCAATGGCAGCATATATTCCTAACTCCCTCACAGGCCTTATACCACTTGTAAGCAACGTAAGAAACCCCAAAGCAGTAGTCAAAGATGTAAGAAATGTTGCCATTCCAACTTGCTTGTAAGATATTCTTATGGCTGAATCCTTAGATAATCCATTACGGATTTCTTCGAAATACCTGCTTAACAAATGAATGACATCACTAATACCGACCACAAAAAGAATTAAAGGAAGAAGTGCGGTCATGATGTCGATCGGTTTGCCAATCAATCCCATAAGGCCTAAGGACCAAATCACTGATAAAACTACAATAAGCAACGGCACGACAACCCCCCAAATTGATCGATAAACAAGACTTAGAATGAGCACTACCAAAAGCACCGCAAGTATGAAGAACAGAGTGAACTCATACTTTATTTGATCAATGTAGTATGCTTGTCCAATGACTTTTCCTGCTGTGTGCATCTGATCAAACTCATATCGATCTAGCACCTCTTTCAACTTGAAATAAACCGTGTCTGTTTCAACCTTTGAAAGATTTGGTTCAATTTCTATCACCATGGATATGCTCTTAGCATCCTCAGAAAACAAACTACCTACTTCTTTTTGAAATTTATAAATCCTAGTGCTATCAGCGTTATACCTTGATTCATCTTCAGGGTGTAAGAGGCTAATTGCTATGGGTCCAAATGGGCCAATGGCGTAATCTTTGGCGTCAAATGGAGAAATGATGCGCTTTACCTCATCTACCGTCAACAGTTCTTCACGAAGAGACTTCGCCTTTAATAAAAACTCTTTATCAAAGATTCCATCGTCATTTTTAAGCGCCAATAAAACAAAGTCTACGTCAGTGGCAAACTTTTCATTGTATTCTAAATAGAAATCAAGGGATGTGTCTTCTGAAGGAAAAAAATGTTCGAATTCGTAATCAAACTCTAAAGTGGTGATTTGGTAACCTGCAATTCCTGTAAATACAATTACCAGTAATACAATAAATCTCGCTAGTGCTTTGCTCATATAATAAGTAGAAATCTCTGCTACTTCTAACAGCGAACTTAGCAGTTTGATCTAATGTTATATAAAAAAAGAAGAGGACCGATTGCTCGACCCTCTCCTTAATGCACGCAGATGCGTACTAACCTACCCTACTACCTATTCTTACTTTTCTTCTTTCACCTCTTCGAAGTCAACATCAGTGACTTCTTCATCATTGCTTTCACCTTCTTGACCTGCGTCTGCAGTTCCTTCAGCTTGAGCTCCTTGATCAGCATACATTTCTTGTGAAGCTGCTTGAAAAACAGTGTTTAGCTTTTCCATTGAAGCATCAATTGCGTCAAGATCTTTCGCTTCATGAGCCTTTTTCAACTCTGCTAAAGCCTCTTCAATTGGTCCTTTTTTATCTTCAGGCAACTTATCACCAAACTCTTTCATTTGCTTTTCTGTCTGGAAAATCAAATTGTCAGCTCCATTCAATTTATCAATGGTCTCTTTTGCTTTTGCATCAGAATCAGCATTTGCTTCTGCTTCTTGCTTCATCTTATCGATTTCCTCTTGGCTTAATCCAGAAGAAGCTTCGATTCGAATGCTTTGCTCTTTCCCTGTTGCTTTATCCTTAGCTGATACATTTAGTATACCATTAGCGTCAATATCAAATGTTACTTCGACTTGAGGCACACCTCTTGGTGATGGTGGAATACCATCTAAATGAAATCTTCCAATTGTTCTGTTGTCTTTCGCCATTGGACGCTCTCCTTGAAGCACATGAATCTCAACCGATGGCTGATTATCACTCGCGGTAGAGAATGTCTCCGACTTTTTAGTTGGAATGGTTGTATTCGATTCAATAAGCTTAGTAGTAACACCACCCATTGTTTCGATTCCTAATGATAGAGGAGTCACATCAAGCAGAAGAACGTCTTTCACATCACCGCTCAATACACCACCTTGAATAGAAGCACCAACGGCTACTACTTCATCAGGATTTACACCTTTACTTGGCTCTTTTCCAAAGAACTTCTTCACTGCATCCTGTACAGCAGGAATTCTTGTAGAACCACCAACCAAAATAACTTCATCAATCTCATCAGTGGTAAAGCCACTTTGCTTCATTGCGCTCTTACATGGCTCAATAGTTCTTTGAACAAGACTTTCAGTAAGCTGCTCAAATTTTGATCTTGATAATGATCTCACTAAGTGCTTTGGCACACCATCAACTGGCATGATGTATGGCAAGTTTATCTCTGATGTGGTTGTGCTAGACAATTCAATCTTAGCCTTTTCAGCAGCTTCCTTCAAACGTTGCAAAGCCATTGGGTCTTTGCTCAAGTCAGCTCCTTCATCACTTTTAAATTCTGCTACTAACCAATCAATAATTGCTTGGTCGAAGTCATCACCACCAAGGTGAGTATCACCATCTGTAGACTTCACTTCAAAAACACCATCTCCTAATTCAAGAATAGAAACGTCATGCGTTCCTCCACCGCAGTCAAATACCACAATCTTCATGTCTTGACCTTTCTTGTCAAGTCCATAGGCCAATGCCGCTGCAGTTGGTTCGTTGATGATTCTTCTAACTTTCAAACCAGCAATTTCACCAGCTTCCTTTGTTGCTTGACGCTGCGAATCATTAAAGTATGCAGGAACTGTAATAACAGCCTCCGTAACTTCTTGACCCAAGTAATCCTCAGCAGTTTTCTTCATTTTTTGAAGAACCATCGCTGAAATTTCTTGTGGCGTATACAGTCTATCGTCAATCTTGACTCTAGGCGTGTTGTTATCACCTTTAACCAATTCATAAGGAACACGACTGCCTTCATCTTTGGCCTCGTCATAGCTCACTCCCATGAATCGCTTTATGCTATAAATTGTTTTGGTTGGATTGGTTATCGCTTGACGCTTTGCTGGATCACCAACTTTTCTCTCACCTCCATCCGTGAAACCAATCACGGAAGGCGTGGTTCTTTTTCCTTCGCTATTTGGTATAACAACAGGCTCATTACCCTCCATTACAGCAACGCAGCTGTTTGTTGTTCCCAAATCTATTCCTATGATCTTTCCCATCTTATTTTGATTTTCTATTATTCAGATTTTCTCAGCATATGTCAAAGCCTATGCCACTGAAAACATCTCTAGAAATAATGCAGGAATGTCAGATTTTCAAGATGAGAGCCACAAAAAATGTGTCACATGGCGTGACATCATGTCACTTATCTGCAAGTTTCGGTTAGATCGTTGCACCTTCCACCAGCGACTTTAAAACCCTTTTCAGAAGTTAAATGACTGTCTGGAACTTCTTCGCCATTCTCCAAAACGGTCACACTGTTCACTTGATTTGAATAGAGCAATTCTTCTAATGACGCGGAATTGAAAACCCTTCCAGACCTGACATTGTCAGGGGATTTTTTAATTCGTGTTGAAGCTAAATATCTACTCGCAAATATCCCGATGCCATTATTGACATTCGTATAATCAGGACTCTCTTGGGCAATTTCAGTAGACGGCTGATTCACTTCTATATATGTAGCTAAAGTATTATCAGCCACCTCCATGAAAAACTCCAAAGTATCGCTCGCTATTCGGTCGAATGTCGGATTACTAAAATTATAGTCATCAAATGCAGTATTCATCCTTATGTAAAACTCTTCAGGGTTCATTGTGAAATCAATTGACCCCGTGTTGTCGGCATCAGAAGTGGATATCCTTTTCGTGCCAATGGTGTACAATAAACTGTCCCTAGATCTGACTTGAGTTGCCAAATCCACCTCGGTATAGTAGAACCTGTAATAGGCGGTAAAACTAATTCCACCTGCAGGTCTTTGCCAAGTGATCTCATATGTGTTTCTATATTCTCCATTAGACACGAAATCCAACTCAGCGCGATCTTCTGAAGTTGTATTAGCCAATCTAGGTTTTACAAGAGTTATTGGTGACACTCCATTGCCAATCAGCGATGTTTCAGCTGAGACGATTTTTGTGTTTTCGCCTTCAACATTTACTGTGCATTCTATTCTATAAAGACTGTTTAAGTTAAGATCAGCAACGAAAGAATACACCTTATTACTATCGCTAAAAAAAACACCCTCTTCTTTGCCTGTCGAGTAGGTTGATTGCAATATCCAGCGATTTGTCTCTTCACCTGTTTGTTTATTGAGCTCTATAACTACAGCCTGAAGTTCTTCCTCTGAATATTCGTTGGCACCTGATGTAGCTGCTAAAACATTGGCCGACTCTTCTCCAATAAAAGCTTTATTGATTCGAATAAAATGTTCCGTTTTTGCTTCTTCAAGCAAACCATAAATGACTGTTACGTCTTTTTGAGGAGCAATAATGTCAATATCAGTTTCACAACCTATCAATGAAAAAAGGGATATAGATAGAAACAGAATAGCTAATGAGCGAAGCTTGGACATAAAATTCTTTTACGTTTGCGTTTGAAAGGTTCAAAAATACATTCCTAATCAACTTCTGACATCTTAAATATATTTTCGGTCTGAAATTGATGGTCAACGGCAAGCAATATGAAAAAGATAGACGATAAGTTATCCCCAGTGGGCAACAGTGTTAAAAAAATCACGACTAGTGTCTTGCAACAAATGAAGCAAAATGGTGAGAAAATAACCATGCTCACTGCTTACGACTTCAGCTTAGGCAGTCTAGTTGATCACGCGGGTATAGACGTTATTTTAGTTGGCGACTCTGCATCCAATGTAATGGCAGGTCACGAAACGACACTTCCTATTACCTTGGATCAAATGATCTATCATGCTTCTTCTGTTATTCGGGCAACAAAAAGGGCTTTAGTTGTGGTTGATTTACCATTTGGTAGTTACCAAGGGAATTCAAAAGAAGCACTCACTTCTTCCATCCGAATTATGAAAGAAGCCGGAGCACATTCAGTAAAACTTGAGGGCGGACGCGAAGTGAAAGAATCCATAGACCGAATCTTAACTGCTGGAATTCCAGTTATGGGGCATCTTGGTCTAACCCCACAATCGATATATAAATTCGGGACCTACGCTGTAAGAGCCAAAGAAGAGGAAGAAAGAAACCTTTTACTTGAAGACGCTAAAATTTTGGAAGAAACTGGGGTTTTCGCAATCGTATTAGAGAAGATACCTGCAAAATTGGCCGGAGAAGTTGCTAGATCGGTTTCAATTCCCGTTATCGGAATTGGAGCGGGAAACGAAGTTGACGGTCAGGTTTTGGTTTTACATGATATGCTTGGCATCAATAAAGAGTTTTCTCCAAGGTTCTTAAGGCGCTACAGTAATCTTCATGACACCATAACTGAGGCAATTGGCGATTACATTTACGATGTAAAAAGCAAGGATTTTCCAAATGAAAACGAGCAATATTAATTGCCGAAATGTCGGATCTAGAACATCGAATAATCTATGAAGACAATCATCTGATTGTAATCAATAAAAGGTCGGGTGAGCTTGTTCAAGGCGATAAAACAGGTGACACACCACTATTAGAGAGCCTTAAAGATCTCATTAAAGCGAGAGATAAAAAACCAGGAGCTGTATTCCTTGGAGCACCTCATCGAATAGACAGACCGGTAAGTGGAATTGTAATATTTGCTAAAACAAGTAAAGCTCTCTCAAGGATGAGTGATATTTTCAGACGTAAGGCCATTCAAAAAACTTATTGGGCAATAACGGAAAAAGCTCCGACTAAACCCCAAGGAAGACTTATTGGATGGATGAAAAAGAACGAAAAGCAAAACAAATCTTACGTCAAACAAGAAGAGACTTCTGGCTATAAAGAGGCGGTGTTAAATTACAGTCTTAAAGTCAGCAGCGAGCGTTATCATTTAATAGAAGTAAACCTCGAAACTGGCAGGCATCACCAAATAAGAGCTCAACTGGCGGATATGGGCTGCATTATTAAAGGTGATCTAAAATACGGTGCATCCAGATCAAACCCTGACGCAAGTATTAGTCTTCATGCAAGGCTATCAAAATTTGAACATCCTGTAAAAAAGGAATTACTCGAATTGACTGCTCCTTGTCCTGATGACAAACTTTGGTCTTTTTTTGAAGAACAATTAGCCTAATAAGGATCTACATCAATTCTGACCTTGATCTTCCGATATTCAGGGTGCCCTTCCATTTCATCGATACAACTCCAAATAATCCTTCGGCTTTCTTGAATCGAAAATTGAACATCTAACTTGAGATAGATTTGTCGTAAATAATTATTGCGAACCCTAGGTATCACTGGTTCTTCTGGACCTAGAACTTTCGTTGAAAAGTGCTTACGCAGCAATAATCCGAAATGAACTGCTCCTTCTCTTACGAGTTTCGCGTCAGGATGTGCCATTTGGAACATTATCATTCTGACATAAGGCGGATAAGAGAATTGCTGGCGTTCAGACAATTGATGTTGATACATTGCTTCATAGTTATTATCAACTACCAATTGCAACACAGGATGCTCAGGTCGGAATGTTTGAATCAATACTTTCCCTCGCTTATGCTTTCGCCCTGCTCTTCCCGATACTTGCGTCAATAACTGAAATGCGCGTTCAAAAGCGCGAAAATCTGGTCTATTCCATAGACTATCTGCGCTTAAAACACCCACTAAACCCACATTAGTGAAATCAAGTCCTTTGGTTACCATTTGTGTTCCCACTAAAATATCTATAGAGCCTTCTTCAAAGGCAGTGATGATGTTTTGAAATGCATTCTTCTTCCTGGTGGTATCTAAATCCATTCTACCCATTCGGGCATTTGGGAAGATAATTTCCAGTTCATCTTCTATTTTTTCCGTTCCAAAACCTTTCACAGTCATTTTAGCAGAATGACAGTTAGGGCAATGCTTTGGAAGCTTAATGTTATAGCCACAATAATGGCAAAGCATTTTTTCAAAAAACTTGTGGTAAGTCAGATTAACATCACAATTGACACACTCGGCACTCCATCCGCAAGCCTCACACAATAAAAATGGAGCATAACCTCTTCTATTCTGAAATAGAATCACCTGTTGCTTCATAGCCAAAGTGGCTTTAATTGTCTCAATTAGCTCACCACTAAAACTTGCGTTTTGAACATCAGCCTTCTTGCTCTTTGTCATATCAACAAGGTGAATGAGGGGCATTTGAATATCCGCGTACCGTTTATCCAATTGCACCAACGCTGATTTACCATGCCTTGCATTGTATATGGACTCAATGGCTGGAGTGGCAGAACCTAAAAGCACCTTTGCTCCAGTTTTATGAGCTAACCATATAGAAGCATCTCTGGCATTATAATGAGGTGACGATTCATGCTGTTTAAAAGAGCTTTCATGTTCTTCATCAACTATTATTAAACCTACATTATTTAAAGGAAGAAAAAGTGAAGACCTCGCACCGATAATAATTTCATTGTTAGCTGAATCAAGCAGCCTCATCCAAGTGGTGAGTCTCTCCCGATTAGAAAAGCGAGAATGATAGACAAACAATTCTTCTCCAATCATCACTTTCAGCCGTTCAACCAATTGGGTAGTAAGAGCTATCTCAGGAACCAAGTAAAGGACTTGTCTTCCCTCAGCAATTGTTTCTTTTATAAGTTGGGTGTAGATCAGTGTTTTACCAGAACTCGTTACCCCATGGAGCAATGCAGTGGTATTGGTTTCAAATGCTTCTTTGATTTGTGATAATGCCTTTTCTTGATATTCATTTAAGGCAAAGTCTTGACCTTCAGAAATATCCATTCCATATTTCAAGACTTCTTCGATTTCAAAAACACCTTTATCAATTAATGATTTGAAAGACGCTGGAGATGCCTCTGCCCTTTTGATTAAATTCTGTTTCACCACAGATTGTCCATCGCCCCGCATTTCGAGAAACCGCATAACTATCTGAAACTGCTTCGGAGCATTTGATAATTTATCTAACAACGAAGAGATTTCAGCATCCTTTTCAAAAGCTTCAGAAAACAAAACATGCTCCACCATTTGAGGCTTTGATTCAGTTTTCATTTCTTCAGAAATCAGAATCACCCCTTGTTTCATCAAAGAGTCAATTGCCTTCTGAATTGCTTTTTTTGGTAGTAATAATTCCAACTGATTCACAGTCATGCTTTCATTTGTTGAAAGCTGAGCAACAATCATTCGTTCATCTTCCGAAAACTCCAAATATTCCTCAAACTCGGGGTTCAATGAAACGGCAGTTTGAGAACTAATTTTCATTGCATTTGGCAAGGCTGTGTTCATTACTGAACCCAATCCTGACATATAATAATGAGCCATCCACTCCCAAAAACGCAATTGATCATCCGTCACAACAGGAACATCATCCATCACATAAGCGATGTCTTTAGCCTTAGTTCCCTGGGGTAATTGCACATTCATTCGGTAAATTAAAGCAGCGTAGTACCTGCGTTTCCCGAATGGAACAACCGCTCTTTTCCCTGTTTCAAGCTCATCAATTAAATGCTCTGGAACACGATAAGTGAAGGTTCCTCGCAATGCGAGCGGAAGAATTACTTGTATATAATAGGGTTTAGTCAACCATGCGAATGTAAAAGCATCATGTTAGTCATTGATAAGGTGTTAAAAACTAACCGTGTTTTAACTCCTAATAAGGTCATCACACCTTTACTATTGTATCTGTTGCTATGCTTACAATTCTAGACTGGTCAATTATTATCGGATTTCTTTTGCTCTCATTGGGCATAGGGCTGCATTACAGAAAAAATGCAGGAAAGAGCATGTCTGATTTCTTCTTAGGCGGAAGAAATTTACCGTGGTATATAGCGGGTTTATCAATGGTTGCAACAACTTTCGCAGCTGACACTCCCCTAGCCGTCTCTGAATTAGTTTCACAAGGTGGTATTGCGAAAAACTGGCTTTGGTGGTCGTTCATTTTTGGCGGTGCTCTTACAACTTTCTTTTTCGCAATGCTTTGGCGCAGGTCAAACATCCTAACAGAATTAGAATTCATTCAATTGCGGTATGAAGGCAAGCCAGCTTTCTATTTACGCCTATTCAAATCGGCCTATTTAGGCTTATTTATCAATGCCATTATCATTGCCTGGGTTAATTTGGCAATGATGTCTCTTATTGAAGTGTTCTTTGATGTTAATCGAGAGACGGCTTACATGGTGACTCTTGGGTTAATGGTTTTGGCCGTTTCTTATTCCGCTTTATCAGGATTAAAAGGTGTTGCTATTACGGATACTATTCAGTTCACTATTGCCATGATTGGTTGCATCATTTTAGCAATACTTGTCGTGAATAGTGATCAAGTTGGTGGTATTGATGTACTGAAGTCGAGACTTCCAGCGTCAAGTCTTGATTTCGTGCCTCAGATTTCTAGTACTTCTGAGGATATTTCCTTGACTTCTGGACTGCACGGCTTTGGACTAACTCTTGGAGCTTTTTTCTCTTTTATTGCAATCCAATGGTGGGCAAGTTGGTATCCAGGTGCTGAACCGGGTGGTGGTGGATACATAGCTCAACGTATGATGAGCACTAAAACAGAAAAAGATGCCATTTGGGCGACACTCCTCTTCCAAGTTGGTCATTACTGCATTCGTCCGTGGCCATGGATAATTGTTGGCCTCTGCGCAATTGTACTTTATACTCCACAAGACGAAACCCTCATAAAGAATATCAGCTATTTTTCAGAAGGACATTCAGAACTCGCCATCCAGCCTGAGGTTGAAAACTCAGCAATTACTGAAATTGGCGCAAAGTCCTCAGAGGATTATTTAACTTTATTTCCATCGCTCATTGATACAGATCAAGAACGTGAAGTGAAATATCATTTTGAACCTCGTTTAGGATTTGTATTCGCAATGCGGCAATTTCTGCCTAGTGGATTAGTAGGCCTCTTATTAGTAGCTTTTATTGCAGCTTACTTAAGTACCATCTCAACTCAAGTAAATTGGGGCGCTAGCTATGTCGTAAATGATCTCATCCTTCCCCTTCAGCAAAATAGTTCTCAATCATCACTTATAAAGTATAGTCGATTGGCCTCTGTTGGTATTATGATACTTGGTGCTATTGTAACGCCATTTGTCACAAGCATAAGTGGTGTTTGGGAGTTTATTATGCAATGTGGAGCGGGGTTAGGATTGGTACTGATTCTCAGATGGTATTGGTGGCGAGTTAATGCTTGGAGCGAAATTGCTGCGACCGTTGCGCCACTTATAGCCTATTCATTTTGCCAATTCTATTTAAATGATGCTCTCGGAGAAAATTTTATTTCACAATACGGACCATATTATTTTACTGTTGGATTCACCACGTTGGTTTGGTTATCTGTAACCTTTATGACACCTAAACCCAGCGAAAAACATATTAAATCGTTTGACTCACGTGTGCAACCGATGGGCGTATGGCCGTCTTATATAGAGGGCGTTAGCCATAGAAATAAACAACTAAAATGGCTAGCAGGAAATACTCTTTCAATGATTCTATTTATTATTTCGTTCCTGTTTGCGATTGGTAGTTTAATTTTGATGGAATTCCAAAATGCAGTTATCTACGTTTCATTGTCAATTATATCCGTATTCAGTTTGAAGATATTTCTCAAAAAAACCAATATCTTCAGACGCAATTCAGAATCTAAATGAAATCATCTTTATACTTCCTTCTATCAATAGCCATCATTTCTGTTTTGACTTTATCATCCTGCGGTGGTGAAGACCCAAAGAATATGGATAGCGGACCTTCTTCAGAATCTTCAAAACCAAAGGCTAAAGCTTCAGGTTCATCGGTTTTGAAAGTTGGTGACAAATTATTCAACCTTCCTTCACCTCTCGAAACAGCAATGCTTATTGAGGAAGTTGGTGGTCATTTCAATGAGTCAATGTTGAATCCAGTTGTAGATGCTGGTCAATATTCTGTAAAAATTAAGCAAGCAATGAATCTTGGTGTTTATGGAGCTGACTTAGGTTACTGCTTGATTTACAATCAATCCCAAAAGGCCTTTACGCTTTTAGCTACTACAAAGAAGTTAGGTACAGAGCTCGGTATTTCTCCTGCCTTATATAAGGGTCTAATGAAGCGTTTCGAGGGAAACATGGAAAATAAAGACTCTTTATTAATTTTCGTTTCTGAACTTAACCGCCTTAGTGATGAATATTTAAAAGAGAATGAAAGTGAAGATTTAAGCGCCATGATTCTTTATGGAGGATGGGTTGAATCATTATACTTTGTCTCTGAATTGAGTAAGAGCCTTGATAATGACGCGCTTCGAGCACGCGTGGGAGAACAAAAAAATACACTTGTCAATCTTATTGGATTAATAACCCAGCAAAATAGCGATGGTCGTTTTGATGATATTTTAGCTTCGCTGAACGATCTGAAAGCATCTTTTGCAAAAGTGAACAGCACATACTCTTATTTCGAGCCTGAAACAAAACCAGACCAGAAACTTACGATTATTAAGAGTAAAAGCTCCGTGGAGTTAGACAATGCTCTTATGGAAGAGATATCAAATAAAATAACTGCGTTACGCAAAAATATAATTACAATTTCAGCCTCATGAGAAATTTGATCCTGATTTGTTTCCTTTTTCTAGCGTCTGTAGGCGCTAATGCTCAATGTGAAATTACAGCTGATGTTTGTCAAACTCATATTAGTAGTCAATATCTTTCAGATGGTCAGCACTACCGTGCGTTGCTCTTGAGTGACCAAGTAGCTGAGTTTAATGCAACGCTATATGGAGGAACTACGTATCGATTAGCCGGATGCAGTGGAACTCAAGATGGAAATCTTCAATACCGAGTATTTGATTCTCAACGAAATCTTCTTTTTAAGAATGATGAATTTCAAAATGCACCTCACTGGGATTTCCAAGTAGAAGCTACGCTTGATGTAATTATTGAAGCACAGCTTGATCCTATTGCTGGAGCAAGCGGTTGTGCAGTTATGTTGATGGGCTTCAGACGATAGTCAATTCCGTTTCTTTGTCTTACGTTTTTTGACGCAACTTGATGATAGGTTTTATCCTCTCTAATAACTAATCAATGGCAATAGACACGCACAAAAATCTTTTTGAAGCCGATTACCCTGTGATCATGGCTCCCATGTTTTTAGTTTCAAACGCAGCAATGGTAGTAGCTGCTTCAGACAACGGTATTTCGGGCACATTTCCTGCATTGAACTACCGCACTGATAAAGAATTTAGAGCGGCAATTGATGATATTAGAGTGCATTCTTCAAAGCCTTTTGGTGTGAATCTTATCGTTAATAAATCAAACGTTAAGTACAAAACACAATTAGATACATGCATTGAAAAAAAGATTGATTACATCATCACCTCTTTAGGAAATCCAAAAGAATGCATCGATCGATGTAAGCCTTTAGGGATAAAAGTATTCTGCGATGTGACTGATTTAAAATACGCCCTTAAGGTCGAAGAGCTTGGTGCTGACGCTGTAATAGCTGTCAATTCGGTAGCAGGAGGGCATGCAGGAAATATTACTCCTGAAGAGCTGATACCTATGCTGAAAAAAGAGTTAAGTATCCCAATAATATCTGCTGGCGGAGTGAGTAATTCAGATGATATTAAAAGAATGATTGACTTGGGAGCAAGCGCTGTATCGGTAGGAACAATCTTTATTGCGAGTGAAGAAGCCGGAGTCTCTGATGATTATAAAAATGCATTGGTTCAATATGGCGAGAAAGACATTGTGCGAACAACTAAAATGTCTGGTAGTGCCCTAACTGTTATCAATACTCCCTATGTGCAAACAATAGGAACTGAAGCCAGTTTTTTGGAGAAGTTAATGCATCGAAACAAATGGCTAAAGAAGTACATCAAGATGTTCATTGCTGTGAGAGGATTAAATAAAATCTCTAATGCCGCTAATAAGGCCACATACAAAACTGTATGGGTCGCTGGCCCTACTATTGAGAGCATCAAGGCAGTTGAACCGCTATCAGTAATAATCAAGCGATTGGTCAGCGGGCTTTAACGTTTTTACAATTCTCTCTCCCCTTTTTTCATCTGAATCCAATAATCAAGTGTTAGATTTGAGCCATGAATAAAATCGCATTGATCACTGGTGCTACAGCTGGATTCGGTGAGGCCATCGCAAATATATTTGCCAAAAATAATTTCGACCTTATCATCACCGGAAGAAGAACCGAACGTCTCGAAAAATTGAAAGCATCTCTCGAATCTGAATTTCAAGTCAAGGTATTGACGCTCTCTTTTGATGTACGCGATCAATCGGCAGTTAAAAGCAATCTCCATAATTTACCAAAAGAATGGAAATCCATTGATGTACTCATCAATAATGCTGGCTTAGCGAGTGGATTAAATCATATTCAGGATGGTGATATTGAAGATTGGGATAGAATGATTGACACCAATGTGAAAGGTCTTCTCTATGTCTCTAAATCAATCATTCCATTAATGGTTGACAGAAAAAAAGGACACATCATCAATATAGGATCAACAGCGGGTAAAGAAGTCTATGAAAATGGCAATGTGTACTGCGCTTCAAAGCACGCAGTGGATGCCATTTCTAAAGGAATGCGGATCGACCTTTTAGGCACGGGAATCAAAGTCACTCAAATTGCACCTGGAGCAGCAGAAACAGAATTCAGTCTTGTGCGCTTTCATGGAGATGAAGCACGCGCAAAATCTGCTTATAAGGGCTATCAACCTATGACACCAAACGATATTGCAGAACAAGTTTTTTACGTAACCACGCTTCCCGATAACTTGTGTATCAATGACATGGTCATTACTAGTTTGGCCCAAGCAAATAGCTACTACATTAACAGAGAAAACTAATCATTGAATGGATCTGTTCTCAAAAATTCAGGAAGCCACCCAGTTCTTAGCCTCTAGAGGAATAAAAGATGTAGAAGTTGGTATTGTGCTGGGAACCGGACTTGGTAAACTAGCTGACCTAATTCAAGACCCAATTTCAATCGACTACACAGACATACCTTATTTCTCAGCATCAACAGTTGAGTCGCACAAGGGTAAACTCATTTTTGGAACTTTAGGCAACAAAAAGGTTTTAGCCATGCAAGGTCGACTTCATTACTATGAAGGATACGATATGAAAGCTATTTCATTTCCCATTAGAGTTATGAAATTTCTGGGTGCTAGCACTCTCCTTCTATCAGGGGCTGCTGGTGCAATGAATCTTGAGTTCAAGAAAGGCGACTTGATGATGATTACAGACCAAGTCAACCTTTTACCAACCAATCCTTTGATTGGTGCTAATGACGAACGTCTCGGCCCACGCTTTCCTGACATGAGTGAAACCTATTCAAAGAATTTGCAGGAAAAGATTTTGTCTATAGCAGGCTCCAAAAAGTTTAACCTTCGTCAAGGCGTTTATGTTGCAGTTCAAGGCCCAATGCTTGAATCAGCAGCCGAGTATCGGTTTCTAAGAACTATTGGGGCTGATGCTGTCGGAATGAGCACAGCTCCTGAGGTTATTGTTGCTAAGCACAGTGGAATGAACGTGGCAGCGGTAATTGTTCTTACTGATGAGTGCGATCCTGATAATCTGAAGCCTATTGAAATCGATGAAATCATGGAAATTGCAGGCGAGGCAGAAGAAAAGCTTATCGAACTTTTTCCTGAAGTAATTGACGCTTTGTAAATGGCTAATTCATGGTTCGACTTCAAGCAGTTTCGAGTTGAGCAGGAAAATGCAGCCTTTAAAGTAGGCACAGATGCTTGTCTTCTTGGAGCGTGGCTCAAACCTAAAAACGCACAACATATTCTGGACATTGGAACTGGCTCTGGAGTTATAGCTCTCATGCTAGCACAAAAGAGTACAGCATTAATAGAAGCTATTGAACTAGACCAATTAAGTAGTGATCAAGCCGCAGATAATTTCGTAAAATCTCTATGGACACATAGATTGCAGGCAATCCATATAGACTTGAATGACTTCGTTAGTAAAACAAATACCAAGTACGATCTTATAGTATGCAATCCTCCTTTTTTCGCAGGGTCGACTAAAAACATAGAGAGTCGCATGAGTGCCGCACGCCATGAAGAATATCTTAGTTTAGAGTCTCTGCTTATTCATTCTTATTCTTTAACCAATGACATAGGGCAACTAGCTCTAGTAATGCCATTTGAGCGACTCGTGCAAATTGAACAAGAATGCAAGAAAAGGAAATGGTTTATTGAGCGGAAATTGAGTGTTCGTCCAAAAAAAGACCGAGAATTTAATCGCGTAATCGTTCTTCTCTCAAAAAATAAAAACACAAAGATGGATTGCGAAGAACTCACTTTACACACTGATAATCATACCTATACCCAAGAGGCTAAACAACTATTAAAGCCTTATTATTTGAACTTATAATATTTTGGCCCGTATATTGATTTAGCTTTACAAATTCTAATAAAAACAACAATGAAAAAGCATATTGCAACATTAGCCCTGAGCATTATTATCGTTTCAGTAACTATCGCTCAGAAACCATTTCATCCTAAAAACATGAAGCATGAAAGTATCGAGTCTTACCAAACTGAACTTAACTTGACAGAAACGCAAATAGATCAGATCAATGCTGTGAGAGCAGAATACAGGGAAGAATCACCGTCTCAAAATCGTGGAGAAATGACACCTGAAAAAAGAGAAGAAATGAAATCTAAGCGCAGCGAGGAAAGAGAAAAGGCTCATGCAATTCTCACAGATGAACAAAAAACTAAATTTCAAGAAATCAAAAAAGCGGAACGACAACAACGTGCTGCAGAAAGAAGCAAAGCAGCCCCCGATACTGAGTCTATTGCTGATTAAGAAAACAAATTCTAAAAAGAAAGGCGCCCAGTGGGCGCCTTTCTTCGTTTAAAAGATTAATTAATCACTACTGGAAATTCAATTTCAACATCAGTTTCTCCAACATCACAACTACCATTTTTCAAACCGTCAGGCTGATGCTTTAATGAAATGATCATTGTTCCATTGGCTTTACTATTCACTATCCACTCAGACTGAATGCCAATCGGATATGTTCCATCTGAATCAGTAATTATATTGCTTAGGGCTGTTCCCAAAAGACCACTTTCGAAACATACCAAATGCTCATCGGATTCATTCTGAATTTCGATAGTTAAATCTTCTTCAGAATTACCCGAGCCATCAATAAATGAAACGTCAAGATCATACGTCTGACCGTTGTCCAACCTAATGGTGTCAATAGACGCAAGATTCCCGCCTACTCCATCAGAATCACTCCACTCTGCAGCAAAACTTTTCCCCGTTGGGTTTGTGCTTTCGAAAGATAATCGAACCTTAGTGATACTCTCAGGTTCATTTTCTATTACCTGCGGTAGCTCAGGGTCATCGTCATCCTTTTTACATGATTCAAATGAAATAAAAAGTGACATTATCGATAAAATTAACATGTGCTTTTTCATTTTTAAAACAGTTTAAAATTTAAATTGAAGAGTTAATATAAAATTGATTCCAGGCTCATCTGCATAATACCTGAGTCTGTTCAAATAGGACCTATAGCTCTGATTAGTAGCGTTTTCCACACCAAAACTGTACTGTAGTTGATTAGTGGCGATTGGTAATACGCCTGAGAATCGGCCTCCTAATAATACATAGCCGGTTGGTGGATTGGTGTAATCAACACCTTTTGGGAAACGTGTTTGTTGGCGCGTGAAAGAAGAATGAACAGAAATCTTATGAGACCACTTTCGCTCCCAAAGTGAATATTCTACTGATGCATCGGCCCGATCGGCAGGAATATTAATAATGAATTCGCCATTATAAATCTCATTTGCGCGAATTGATTCAACACCCAAAAAAATCTTAAGTTTTGGTGTCGGGTGGAATTTAATAGATGCATCAACACCTCTAAACCAAGCATCAACGCTAGAATAATAGAACGTTGGAAATGCACCTCGAATTGTCAACGTTGGAGGCTGAACAGGGCGTAAATAGATATAACTATCAAATAAGTATGCGAAAATCGAAGCATTTACTTCCGAGGGGATATTGAAAATTGAGAGTTTATTTGTGCTCAGAGAAACACTTCCCGAGTGCACAACTTCCGAGTCAATTGATTCATCTCCAAATTCAATAGCAGCTGCTCCGTGATGTAATCCGGAACTATATAACTCATTAATGGATGGAGCTCGCCATGCCCTTCCAAAACTCATCATTAGGGTGATTTTCTCGATTTCCTTCGAGACACCTATATTCCATGAAAGGCCATCAAAAGTCCGCACAGGCGAATACAAGTTATCATCCTGATACATAAACGCTTGCTGCCATTTATAATCGTAACGTGCTCCACCTTCAAATTCCCAGGAACCGATATTGAGGTGATGAATGGTATTAACACCGCCTTGATAGTTCCTGAAATTAGGAATGAAAAAACGGCCTTCATAGGTATTTGCCTGCGTTTCAGAAGCAATTCCGAATTCAAGCTTGTAATTACCGCTCATTCTATGTTCGTAATGAAGATCAGCTTGATGGGTCGTGATTTCATATTGTAAATCGGGAATAGATGGATCACTAAATGTGCTGACATCAAACTCTTGACGAAGATTATATTGCCTTGAAATATTGAATTCAACTTTACTCTCAAGCTTTGGCTTCCAGAAGAATCTCGCTGAGGTTATCTCGTGGACAACTGACTGATTCGGTGCGGAAATAGAATAACTAAAAGAATCAGAAAGGTTTTGTGGTACACCTGATTGAATGACCTGTTCTAAGTCAGACAAGTTGCCAATATGCGAGTATGACAAAATTCCAAGCTGTGTTTGAATCTGGCTATACTGAATGTCAACACCATACTTTTCCTTGATCCAAGACAACTGGCCAGATCCGCTAAACTCCTCTTTACCAGTATTTTTCAAGTAATAATCTGGTGCTTTGAGATCACCAGCCTTTGTCCCAGAAAGTTGCGCTCTAAAGAATAATGGAAGCTTCTTGGTCAAAGCACCTTGCAATTCACCTGAAAGCATTCCTTGTCGTCCGTTAGATGAAATACTTGATTTTAGCTTTCCATTTAGCTTTCTGATCTTTCCTAACTCACTCTTCTTGGCAATAACCACCCCACCAATAGCTTCAGGGCCATATCTTAAACCACTTGCACCTTGAATAACCTCTAAAGAAGCCACCGAAAGAGGGTCAATTTCAGGGGCATGTTCACTGCCCCATTGCTGTCCTTGCAATTTAGTATTATCGCTCATGATCACAACCCGATTGCTATGCATACCGTGAATCACGGGTTTAGAGATATTTCCTCCCGTATTCAAAGACTGAACACCCTGAGATTCATCCAAAAGGCTTGCGAGCGAAACGCCACGATTCAAATCAAGCTTTTCTTTATCGACCTCGACCCTTTGAGCGATATCTTTATGAGGACGCTTAGCCTCAACAGTCAGTATCTCGAGCATTTCTGAATGATGCTCTAAAAGGAACTCCATTTCCAAATCCGAAAACAACTCAATATGAAGAGTATCAGGTTCGCAACCAATATGATTAATCACTAAATCGAGCGTTCCTGAGCATAGCTTATCAAACTTAAAAGTGCCATCCTGATCAGCTACTGTTGCCCTTTGATCATTGAGAAGTCTAATTTCTGAAAAGGACAAGACAGCCCCATCATGCTCGTCAATTACATGACCAGTCAGGGTTAAATTGCAAATCTCTTGCGTAAATATGGGAGATGCCACTGCACTAAGCAATAGCATTAAAAAATATTTCATTCAGGGTTGTTTTAGCTAAAATCCAATACCGATTAAGCTAAAACAGGGGGCGCTCTCCCTTGAGAATAGGATATAGAGACATGCTCAGGATCAATAATTGAAGATGTCTCAAATTGAAAAAACAGAATTAGAAATACAAACTCGGCAACTTCAGTCTGATCTACAACAGGCGCATATGAAAAGTCACAAATAGTGCAATCTTCTTGTATGTGTTGTGTTTGAAAACCACTGGTATCATGAGAAAAATCCTGATCACATTCGTGAATAAATTCACGAGGCACATTGATAAATGCCAATAGGATTAACAGAAAAAAACTTAAGAATCGTCTCACACTGCAAATCAACTAAGAAATTAGATACTCCAAAATAACAAATAGCAAATTTAACATGAACCCTTAACTTCAACCTTCATATTTGACCACCTTGCGTGAATCAATTCTCAGATAAGTATTACATTGGATTTATGAATGACTAAACACCAACTCAACCCTGACACTTGGATCAACCTTTATGCTGATCAACTTTTAAGCTACGCCCTTGTTAGAGTGCCAGAGCGAGATGTAGCTAAAGACCTTGTTCAAGACACGTTTTTTTCCGCGCTTAAATCCAAAGAGAACTTTAGAGGCGAGATTTCTGAAAAAAATTGGCTTTACCTCGCACTCCGAAGTCGAATCTTAGATTATTACAAAAAGCGAAAAGAAGTGCTGGAATCTGATTTCGGAACCGATGATGACGATGACGATTCATTCGATAATAAAGGCCATTGGATGGATGGTAAACTCCCCAAAGAATGGTCAACAGACAACATAATTCAGAATAAAGAATTCATGCAAATATTTCTACAATGCAAGTCTGCGTTGAAAGAGGTTCAGGCTCAAGTATTCACTATGAAGTATATAGATGGAGAAGAATCTGAAACCATTTGTAAGGAACTTGAAATATCATCTTCTAACTATTGGGTATTAATCCATAGGGCAAAACTGCAATTGCGTTCTTGCATCGAGAAAAACTGGTTCGATAAATGATAAACTGTAAAGAGTCAACGCGACTAACAATTAAGAAAGAAGAGAATAAAATAACTCTAAGAGAAAGAATAGAGCTATCTTTTCACTTAATGATGTGCAAATTTTGCAGTGCTTTTAATGTTCAAAACTCATGGATAAATGGAGTCTCAAAACATGCAGAGGCTCATGATTCTTTTTCTGAATCTGAAAAGCAAAATCTTGAAGTACGTATGAAGGATTCGACTAAATAATTCGCAACAATTAAAACCATAATAATATGAAAAACACAAACAAAGGTTTAGGTGCATTAATCACCGGGACATTAATGGCTGGAGCTCTTTTAGGGACTTCTAATGCTAATGAGTTATTCTCTTATAGTGATCTGGGTTCTGGTTCTGAGCTTAGAGCTGATCTATTGGACGCTTCTAATACAGGATTTAAATCTCCAGAAGGTAAATGTGGTGAAGCAAAGGCTGATGAAAAATCAGAATCAAAAGCTGATGATTCTAAAGCTGCTGAGCATAAGTGTGGAGAAGGAAAGTGTGGCGAAGCGAAAGCTGACATGAAGCCAGCTGATTCTAAGGCTGCTGAACACAAATGCGGTGAAGGTAAAGCTGAAATGAAAATGGAAGAGAAAGACGCGAAGTCTGACAAAAAAGCGAAGGCAGTAAAGCCTAACTAAATAAATATCGATTAAGCCTGACCTAAGCCTAGGTCAGGCTTTTCTTTTTAATGTCAAAACACGTAGGAATAGGATACCGCAAGGATTTTGGATCAGCTTTTTTAGAAAGTGATGTTCTCGATCCTGCATTTGTGGAAGTAGCGCCAGAAAATTGGATAGATATTGGTGGTTATTGGAAAAAAGAGTTTTCTAAAGTAGCTGACAAATATCCAATCTACACACACGGACTTTCGCTTTCGATTGGAAGCCCAGATCCCATTGATTGGGATTTTCTCAAAAAAATTAAATCCTTCATGCAAGAATGGGACGTCAAAGTCTATTCTGAGCATTTAAGCTACAGCAAGTGCGACAACGCGCATATTTACGACCTTCTTCCCATACCATTCCGAGAGGATGCTGTTAAGCATATTTCTAAGCGAATAAAAGAAGTTCAAGACTTTTTAGGGCGTAAGCTGGTTATTGAAATCGTTTCCTACTACACCCCTGTCGCAGCTGAAATGAGTGAAGTTGAATTCATTAACTCCATACTCAAAGAATCCGATTGTGAATTGCTCTTTGATATCAACAATGTTTATGTCAATGCATTTAATCACAACTACGATCCAAAACAATTTATTGAGCAACTCGATCTTTCAAGCGTAAAGTACATTCACATGGCAGGCCATGAAAAAGTGAGTGATGATCTCATCATCGACACTCACGGTCAAGCCATAATTGATCCCGTATATGATTTATTTGAATTCGCTATTTCAAAATTGGATCAACCAGTTCCAGTTTTGTTAGAGCGCGATTTCAATATTCCTGAGATGGAAGAATTGGCAGCAGAAATGAATCAATTGGAATCAATCTGTCAAAAACAATGGAACCATGAGCCAATCATTGCACACTGATACCATTGAGCAGCAAAGTTTGTTGGCAAAGTTTTGTCGAGATGGAGTTGAACCTTCACTAGAAGGAGTTATTGATGGTCGTCTGCACAATTACAGAAGACTAGTGTTTGGAGTAGTTAGAGAGGCTTTGAGCAGCACCTACCCGCTTACTGTAAACCTTCTCACCAATAAAGAGTGGAGTGTTTTAATCCAAGAATTCTTCGAAAATCATAATTGCCAAGACCCACAAGTTTGGAAAATGCCTCTTGAATTGATCGAATTCACAGAAAAGCACCAATCATCATTAACGAAGAAATATCCTCTCTTAATAGAACTTTTAAACTTTGAATGGAAAGAAGTTGAATATTACATGATGCCTGATGAGAAGTTCCCCGAAGAAAGAACCTCAGATTTCTTCAGCGATCCTTGGGTTTTTAATCCCGAATCAGAGATTTTAACGCTTTCGTATCCGCTCCATTTAAAAAACGCACGATTCATTTCTATCAGTGATGAAGGACAATACTTCTGTCTAATTTTCAGGCAACCTAAAACTTTCAAAGTGAAGTTTTTAAACCTCTCACCTTTCTTCGCTTGGTTAATTGCTACCATGCAAACTGAGCCCATTTCAGTTGATGAACTTTCACCTGTTATTAAGAAGGAATTTGGCATTACCGATGTCCAGCAATTCAAACAAAACATTGAGCCTTTCTACAAAAAGCTCTGTCTTGATGGAATGATCCTCTCCAGTTAATTGGTTCATTCGTTACATTTAGTGAATGAAAACAGCCCAAGAATGGTTTAATGAGTATGGTGAAAGCCATCAAAACTCTACAAATAAATTGATCCATTGGATTTGCGTTCCGACCATATTTTTCAGCATTGCTGGTCTTCTGGTTTCAATACCTAGTCATTCTTTAGCCTCATTATTCCCTCCTGCCTTGTCTGCGTATGCCAATTACGGCACAATCGCTATTCTGTTGACTTGCATCTTCTATTTCAGTATTTCTTCCAGAATATTAATTGGGATGCTATTATTCTCCGTATTTACCGTGTGGATGAATGTGAAAATCATGGAAACCGCAGAGACTCCTTTATGGGCCATTTCGCTTACTTTATTTGTATTGGCTTGGATAGGGCAATTCATTGGTCATAAAATCGAAGGAAAGAAACCTTCCTTTTTCAAGGATATTCAATTCCTGTTGGTAGGACCTGCTTGGCTTATGGGGTTTATCTATAAGCGATTAGGAATTAACTATTAAACTTCACATTTTAAGAAGTTGTTTACACGATTGAATCTAGATTTGCAGCTTTTACGTAAAAATGCAGAAGAACTTAGAATCAATACGTACCAGTATATCTCCACTCAAAAAGCAACTGATCAAGTTCACTTTGATCGGTGTTTTGGCTGTGATGGTGGACCTAACATGCTACTACATATTACTGAACATATTCCCAGAAAACTGGACCTTTGGATTTCACATCGAAGACTTTGCTAAAGCGATTTCCTTTTTATGTGGAATGAGCGTAACCTATACGTTCAATAAGCTTTGGACCTGGAAGAGTAAAAATCGCTCAAATAAGAGGGTTCTAAATTTCACAATCCTTTACTCGATTTCTCTATTTGTCAATGTTTTTAGCAACTCAATGATGCTTGATGTCTTACATAATGTTGAGTTATTTAAAATATTGGATTTTAAGTATTTAATAGCATTTATTACCGCTACAGGAATCAGTGCATCGCTCAACTTTATCGGTCAAAAGTTCTGGGTTTTCAAAACTGCTTGATCCTAGAATAACTTCAGTTGAGGCTTTTTCGTTTGATCGTACAATTCAAGGTTATAATCCAGTTTCCCAGGATTCCCAAAAAACTTCTTTCGCGCCATTTTGAATGTCTGCTTAATTGCATCCGCTTCATTTCCACTTCCGCGCATTCTTCTACCAAACTCATTGTCTTTTAGAGACCCTTGATGTGTCGCTTTAATTTGATTCAACACCTTTTCTGCTTTATCAGGGTACACTTCTGTAATCCACGTTGAGAATATATCGGCTATTTGACCATTGAGTCGAACCATGGTAAAACCTGCATCCCTTGCGCCAGCCTCTTTCGCTGCTTTGAGTAAATCAAACACCTCATGGCTATTCAACCCTGGAACTATGGGCGCCATCAGCACTGAAACTGGAATACCAGCATTTGAAAGTGCCTCAACCGTTTCTAAACGCTTTTTCGCTGAAGCTGTTCTTGGCTCCATCTTTTGCCGAAGATCTTCATCCAAAGTAGTGATCGAAACGACTATCTGAACCAACTGTTTCTGGGCGAGCTGCTTGAGCAAATCAATATCGCGTTGCACAAGTGCATTCTTGGTTATTATCCCTATGGGGTGCTGATGCTTAAGCATCACCTCTAGGCATGCCCTGGTGATTTTTAGCTTTCGCTCAATTGGCTGATAACAATCTGTATTGCCGGAAAGAACGATGGGCGAAGCTTTCCAGGACTTTTTCTGCAGTGTTTGATCAAGAAGTAACGGTGCATTCTTCTTTACCAATATTATGCGCTCAAAGTCAATTCCAGCGCTATAACCCCAATATTCATGGCTATTCCTAGCATAACAATACGTGCATCCATGCTCGCAGCCTTGGTATGGATTTAATGACCACTCCATGGGCACATCGGGACTCGTTACTTTATTCACGATGCTCTTAGGATACACTTCAATCACCTTGGTTTTGGAAGCCACCTCTTCACCTTCAGCTACTAAATAGTTGAGGTATGAATCATCCACCTCGCTTGTATGCTGTGCAAATCGATTATTCGGGTTTGTTTGTGATCCTTGTCCTTTCATTCGCTAGCTAACCTTTTATCCTTCTTCTCAAAATACCGTGCATTCATATTGTCATTAACCGTTGAAATTTCAGCTTTTGCTGCGTCTCGATAATTCTTCCTTTCAGGCTTCTTTGTATTCTTCTCTTCGCTGTATCTCGGATCTTCGATCATATCTTCCTTGTAGCACTCACTCACCTCAATGCAATGAAAGCCAAACTCCTCCATCACCTTACCAATGATGCGATAAACTCCTCTTCCACGAAAAGGATATTTTGCCGCAACGGGAGGAAAATGAACGGTATCTAAGAAAAACCCTTTACGGTCTAAAAATGTTCCGAATTGCATGCGCTTACCATTTGCAGTTTTGGTGTCCTTAACCGTCACTAGATAACCATAAGCCACCACAGTTTGATCGATAAAGTCACTCATATCTGCAGATAATATCCCGCCCTTAGGTGAGCGTTTGAGGAGTAAAAACGGATCGCATAGCGGATAACCTAGCAACTCAATTTGATCATACGCCTCTTCCAACGGGGCCGTGTAAAATGCAGGAAACTCAAACGGCTTTGATTTTTCTACAAACAACTTTGGCGCTACGGTGCGTTTTTTCACCTTACCAAGCGTCAGATGCGCTGCCCACATCAACTCCTTCTTGCTTTTTCCAGTAAAACGAAAAGCACCAGCCTTTATCAACGTGGTGAGTTGCTCAACACCAACAGGCACTAGTTCTACAAAATCAGCCAGCGACTCAAATGCACCACTCTCTGTTCTTGCTTTACAAATCCATTCTACAGACTTCATTTCAAGTTCTTTTAAGCTCGACAAGCCTAAGTAAACCGTTTTACTATGTACCACAGCGCCAGACTCACTATGATTTACACAAGGCGCCTGAATATCACCTCCACACATGCGTGCTTCATGCACATAAAACTCGGGGCGATAGAAACCGCCCGAGTTATTCAATGTCGCCACCATGTATTCTAAGGGGTAATGCGCCTTCAAAAACAAACTTTGGTAACTCTCTACTGCATACGATGCTGAATGACCTTTAGCGAATGCGTAACCCGCAAAACTTTCCGTTTGTCGCCACACCTCCTCAACCATTTCCGCTGGGTGGCCTTTAGCTAATGCTTTTCTAAAGAAGGCTTCTTTGGCTTGTTCAAACTCTTCTCGGGATCGATACTTACCGCTCATGCCTCTTCTCAACACATCCGCCTCACCCAAAGTGAGTCCAGCAAAATAGTGAGCTACTTTGATCACATCCTCTTGATAGACCATCACACCAAACGTATCAGGCATAATATCCATCATAATGGGATGTGCCTTCTTACGCTCCTCAGGATCGCGGAAGCGTTTGATGTATTCACGCATCATTCCTGACTTTGCAACTCCAGGACGAATGATAGAACTGGCTGCTACCAAACCTAAGTAATCATCTACGCGAAGCTTAGACAGCAACATTCGCATGGCAGGTGATTCTACATAAAAGCAACCCATAGCCTTGCCATTTCGCAGCATATCCTTCACCTTCTCATCCTGCTTAAACCGAGCTAAATCATGAATATCAATCGGTGAATCAGGGTTATTTCGATTCACATCAACTACTGTATCTTTAATCTTACCTAAGCCTCGCTGACTGAGTATGTCAAACTTATACAAGCCTACATCCTCTGCTACGACCATGTCAAACTGAGTTGTAGCATAGCCTTTAGGTGGCATGAATGTGGCCGTGTAATATTCAATCGGCTTCTCAGAAATCAGAATACCACCAGCGTGAATACTCAAGTGACTTGGGAAATCTTGAATCAAAGAGCCGTATTTCAATACCAACTGAGATAGCTTATCAAGGCGACTCATATCCAAGTGTCCTTTTGATAGTTTGTCAATCTCATGCTTGGGTAATCCAAACACCTTCCCGAGTTCACGCACTACTGCACGATATTGGAATGTGCTGTAGGTTGCCAGCAATGCTGAATTCGGGAATCGCTCAAAAATATATCGTGTAATATCACCGCGATCGGTCCATGAAAAATCGATATCAAAATCTGGTGGATTACGTCTATACAAGTTTATAAAACGCTCAAAGTATAAGTCTAAGTCAATCGGGTCAACATCTGTGATTCTCAACAAGTAAGCTATTATACTATTTGCACCACTTCCGCGTCCAACATAAAAATATCCTTTGCTTCGAGCGTAAGAAACAATGTCATGATTGATCAAGAAATAAGACATGAAATCTTTCTCGCGAATGATCTCCAATTCCTTCTCAATCCGCGAGGTTATATTGTCATTAAGTTCAGGATATCTATAAGGCAGGTTCCCTTCACAAAGCTCCTGAATACGTTTATAATCACCTTGCTTACTTCCTGTGTAACTCGACTTATTCTTAGGAGGAACACTATCACCAAACTCAAACGAAACTTCACATTGCGCCAACAAGTCTTGAGTATTGTGTATTATCTCAGGAAATTCTTGGTATTGACTAAGCAATTCAGCTTTCGAAACCAACACATGGCGCGGATCACCTTCTTCACTTTTAGGCAATTTACTCAGCAAGGTATTATTATCAATTGCCCGTAACAGGCGGTGTGCGTTAAAATCACGCTGGCTGCGAAAAGACACCGTTGGCATCATAACCAAACGATCAAGCTGGTGGCGCAAAGGCGAAAAACGCAGTCGTGACAGCTCATAAGGCTGAACACCAATAAAGGAGCGAGGCGCTAACTTCAAGGAACTAGTTTTCGATTTTGAAAATGGATAGATAATAATCACATCTTCCAACTCAGGTGCATCATCAGGAATGGAATCACCGCTATGCAAATACTTCGTCAAGTAGCGATTGATGTTTTCAAACCCAAGGTTGCTTTGAGCTATAGCCACAAACTGCTGCTGTACGCCTTTCCTGAAATCTACACCAGGAACAACCTTGACACCATGCTTCTGCCCTAGTCGCATACTGTCTAAACAAGCCGATGTATTGTTGATGTCGGTAACGCATAGCGAATCATAACCCCACTCAATCGCCTGTTTGATAAGGTTTTCAGGCTTCCAAGTACCGAATTTGAAGGAATAATATGTATGGGTGTTTAGGAGCAAGGTACAAGGAGCTAGTAACGAGGGATGAGTTGCAAGGAATTAGGGGTTCTTAATTTTTTAAGTAGTCCAAAAAGCATTTTCTGTTCTTCCTCAAGCTTTGACAAAACATCATTTATCCGAGCCGATTGATCTGGACATATATCGAGGATAATCAGAATCTGAGTTTCTACCTCAAACGCTGAGCCAAGAGCAATCTCTAAAAACCGAGCATAATCTTTCGTGCTTTGCCTACTATTTCGTTCAGCTATGTTACTTGAGATCGAAAAAACAAACTGAATTTCCTTATCCAATTGAGTCGCCAATTGAAATATATCTACAGCAATTTCCTTTCCTAATTGCCACACTTTTAACGTTTTAAAGTTCCTCATAATATAAAATTTAGTTTCACTCGCTCCTAGCGCCTAGTTACTAGCTGCGTCTATTCGCTAACAGCATTGGCGCTTTTCCGTTGAAAGGGTTACTCCTGCTGATGGTGCGGGCACCGAGTCCTGAAGCGCGCATTACGGCACGATCGCCAAAACGCTCACGGATCTTATCCATAGCTTGATAGAGGTTAATATACTCCTCGCTGTCTTCAAACAGGTTGATCTGATAACCACCACCCACTAAATGACTGAATCGAACTCCGATCAAGCGAACCAAAAGCCTACGGTTATAGGCTCTCGCAAAAAGCTCCATCACCTTTTCAATCAAAATATGATCAGCTGAGGTATATGGAATGCGCGCCTGAAGTGTTTGGGTTTGAAAATCAGAATAACGAACCTTTACAGTAACACAGCCCGTTAGCTTCTTACCTCTACGCAACTGAAACGCTAAATTCTCAGCCATTGCCAGCATAATACCTTTAAGCTTAAGCACATCTGTGGTATCTCGATCAAACGTACGCTCAGTACTGATGCTCTTACGCTCGTTGTAAGCAATAACAGGGCTATTGTCTATGCCATTGGCCTTCTTCCAGATCATACCACCATTTTGCCCCAATACCTGCTGCATCATATCCTGAGGCATCTCCTGAATGGTTTTAATGCGCTGTATACCCAGATTGCGAAGCGTTTGATAAGTCTTCTCTCCTACCATTGGTATTTTACGCACTGAAAGTGGAGCCAAAAAAGGCTTTTCTTCACCACGCACAATCTCTAACTGATTATTGGGCTTAGCCTCACCTGTAGCTACTTTAGAAACCGTTTTGTTGATGGATAAACCAAAGGAATTGGGCAAGCCGGTTTCTTTAATAATGCGCTGACGAAGCTCGCCTGCTATTTTACTGCAGCCAAAAAACCGATCCATACCGGTGAGGTCGGCATAAAACTCATCTACGGATGTTTTCTCAAGCACAGGCAAACCCTCTTGCATGATTTCGGTAACCATGTCACTATACTTGGAATACGTACCGCTATTGCCCTTTATGACAATAGCTTCCGGACAAAGCTCTCGCGCCATACGCATAGGCATGGCAGAGTGAATACCAAAAGCACGCGCTTCATAACTGCATGATGCCACCACACCACGATCTGTTGTACCACCTATAAGCACAGGCCTTCCATCAAGCCTACTATCTAATAATCGCTCTACCGAGACAAAAAACGAATCAAGATCGAGGTGCAAAATATGTTTTGACTGACTACTTTCCATTTCTTAAAACCAAAAATTAACGCTTGCTAAAATATTTAGCAAAAAGGAGGATTGAGCGGTTTAATGCAAGTATTTTTTTCAACAAAGCTGAATAGCCCATCATCACTCAAACTCAAGGCTTAAGATCAAGGCGGAATAGAAAAAAAAACAGAACAATAAATGCGAGAATAATGTTACGATACACTAACTAGGGATAAACCCTCTTTCATTCGAATCGTACTTTAGACGCCATAATGATTATCAGTCGTTAGATATACAGACCAATATACTTTCTTATACTCTCAGTGATGAGTATTGGCTTATTATATGCACATGGCCCTCGATAAACCCACCTTGCAACTTCAGCTCGAATTGCTGAAAACCCAGATCATAGCTGGACAGTAGAAGAAATTGCAAAAGGAAAATACGATGCCCAGTTCAACACCATCAATGAACCCATTCCCAATCTAAACTTCACTACTTCTAACTATTGGGTAAAGTTGAGGGTCACCAATGCTAAAAATGCTGTATCGGAATTCTACCTCGAAGTAGTGCGCCCATTAACCAATGTCATTAACCTGTATCGAGAAAGAGATGGGAAACCTGAGACTCTCTAAGAGCCTTCAAAGAATTCCATTCTTCAACAGCAATGGACAAAAACTTTGCATGATAAATCAATCACTGAAAACTCAGATCAGCTTCATAGAATTAGTGTACTGTTCACCATTGATGAAAACAATAAAGTTGAAATCTTGAACCTATCAGGTACAAGTAAAGAGACTTACAAACTTGTTAAGCAACAACTCAACGGCTTGGATAATATCTCTGACCTTACTCCCAACGAGGTTTATAAAATAGAGATATCATTTCAAGTAGTTTAATCAACCCTTCAACCACCATCAAAAGGCAAGCGAATAATTAATCGCTTGCCTTTCTTGTTTTTACAAAAGTCAGTTGCTCCATTAAAATTGAGTAGAAACTTGTTCATTTGTATCTACAAAAGATCAGAACATGTTTGATATGATGAAGAAGCTGCAACAGGCTCAAGAAGAAATGAAGAAAATCAAGGCTCGATTAGACACAATAAGCGTTGAAGGTTCTTCTCCTGAAGGCAAAATCAAAGTGATGATTACTGGTAACAGGAAGATTAAGGGCATAACTTTTGTTGATGAGAGCGTCATGTCTGATAAAGATCAATTGGAAGATTATTTGGTAATAGCCGTGAATGATGCCATCGAAAAGGCAGATGAAGTAAACGAAACAGAAATGAAGTCTGCAGCTGGCGCCATGATGCCGGGAATGGGCGGTTTATTTAAATGAGAGTAACAAAACGAAATATTGTTTTATCTGCTGGCTTTTTTTTGTTGGCAATACCTACCCTCAATGCACAAGAGAGTCTTTATCCTTACTTGCATTTGATGGACGACTATTTTACGAGATCTTCCACTGAAAATAATTCCATTACTGAACTTTTCACTGCAGAGGCTACGATCAGATCCATAACATACAACCAAGACGGAACGCAGAAGATCAATACATTTTCTGCTTCGTCTTATGAATCTGAATTGAATGCGCTGCGCGCTGATTATAAACTGTTCCAAGAACCAGTTGTTTTGCTTTCTCAAGGTTACGGGGCATTAGAAACTTTTTTCTGCAGTGTTCACACAGGGTTGATTCATAAAATTGACGGTGACACTATAAACCTGAGAAGCGCTCAATCTTTTCAATTGGTAAATAAAGATGGTTGGAAAATTCATCACCTAAGCATTCAAAATGAAAACCCCTGGTCACCCATAAGTGATAACCTCTGGCCAAAAGAGTTGACTGCATCCATAAGCAATGGAAAGAATATATCTGAATCCCAGGCGTCTGAACCTTTTGAAACATACGACCCAAACAAGGTATATAATGTGAGTGAAGTGGATGAAGCACCCGTTTATCCTGGACAAAAAAGTTTGTTGCAAGATTTAATGAAAAGTTTTGACGTGACCTTGCAAGAAGATGAATCACACTCCCCTTTCATTATAGAAATTGCAGAAGACGGCCTCGCTTCATTGAAATATGTCAATGATTTAAGCAGCTCTCAAATAGAGAATGCAAAATCCTTTGTCAACAGCATGCTGATTTGGTATCCTGCCTTAAAAGACAAAGCCAGTGTTCGATGTAAAATGGTTATGTACATCAAATGATAAAACTATTTCACATATCACTATGCCTCATTTTCTCGGCAGCTTTGAACGCCCAAGAAGCGAGTTACGGCAGTCCGCAAGATGCAATAAATGGATTTTTTGAGGCCAGCTCCGCATCAGATGACTCTGTTCGGCAATCAATTTTTTCAAGCCTTTTTTTAGCTGATGGTCAAATCAATGCTATTATATTCAAGGAAGACCAAAGCGTCATCAATAAGCTAGGATCATGGAAGAAGTTTTTAGGCGAATCAACCTCGTTTTATAATTCCTACGATCTCTCTTTTGATGAAGTTGAGCGATCTATTAATTACTACGAAGACATTGCCGCTGTGCACAGCTTAGCTTATCAAACCCTGACTGAGAAAATCAACCCTTCTGTAATTTACGAGCAGTTTTTGTGGTACTCATTTGAACTAGTCTATAATGGTAACAGCTGGCACATTGCCTCTGCATCATGGATTAATGCCATTGATAATCAGCCTATAGATGATGCTTTGACTCAAGACACAATTTGGCATACGTTGAATAAATAACTGTTTCTTGAAGATTTACGTCTAGATTAGCGGGTTGTTTTAACTAACATTGTAAGGACACGCTAAATCTATGACCATGAAAAAACCCTTACTCTATTTATTAGCAGGTGAGTTATTTGTCTTTTGCATTACAGCATGTAATATTGATGAATTAGCCTTCAGACCGACATACGCGATTCCCGTTGTAGAAGCGAGGATGACAATTGGTGAAATTCTAAATTCACGTCCTTCAGAAGTTGAAACTGTCCAAGATACAATTCTTGGAGTCAACAACTTATTTAACTTTCAACTGGTCTATACGGATACGCTAGATCCTTTGACTCTTGACTTTTTTGGAGGTAGTGGCAATACTGTACCCGCAGGCAATTATGACACACTATTCCAAGAGCGAAATGTATTTCTAAGGATGACAGGAAACACAGAGAGTGGAGACTTTCGTTTCACAAATCCACGTGTAGATTTTGTTTTTAGCAATGAGATGAGCACCATTTTCGAATTAAAATTGAACAATACTTACACCAAGAATGTAAAAACTGGCTTTATCTCCCCTTTCACCATTAATGAAACCGCCATTATCAGTGCTCGCAACGCAGAGGAACCAGGCACCGGTTCTCTTCCCGTGACTAATGATAACACTAACGATTCTTTAACTAGCGTTTTTTCTCCAACACCAAAATTCCTCTATTATACTCCTGGCCTTCGTGTACCCTCACCAGGAACAGCTGAATCTGGCGAAGAACTTAACATCTATGCCAAAGTTACATTGCCGTTCACTGGATACGGACAAGCGGTGCGAAACGACACGGTGCCTTACTCCTTTGGAGATGGTGATACTGCAGGTCTTGGAATCATAGATTTCATCTATTTGAGAATGGCTTTTGAAAACGAACTTCCATTAGAAGTGACTGTCAATGCATTTATTGTTGACACGAACACTTGGCAGACACTGGCTCAAGTGCGCTTATACAATAGTGAAACTGGAATAGCCTTGACTGGCACAGCTGCTGTTATACCAGCGGCTACACCAATCCCTCGAGAAGATATTATTTCAAATACCACAACCGAGCCTTCATTCAATTCGTCAGACATGCGCTTATTCAAGAAGAACTCAACGACTGGTGAAAATGATATTCAAACCCTGTTTGACGGAAATGCGATTTTGCTGAACATGAGTTTCAAAACAAATGGCTATGATAATGATGAGGTAATTGATATTTATAGCACGCAAAGCATAAAATTCAACATGGGAATCAAAACGCGAATCAATGCCCCCATCACTAGAGATTCGCTTACTAACCTAATTGGACTGTAAAACCACCAACCTAAATTATCATGAGAAAATTAATCATCATAGCGTTAGTGGTATTTGCAGGATTCAAAGCCAATGCGCAACAAGACTTAACCTTATACAATGCACGCTATTTGCAGCAGGCAAGTTTCACCAATGCTTCTTTTACACCTGAATGCAATGTTACGGTAGGTGGTATTCTTTTTGGATCTACCTATGGAAGAATTGGCAGCAGCGGAATTACTAGAAGAAGCCTATCCAATTTCATTCAAGGACCAGAAGATGCCGTGAAATCATTGGATCGACTCAAAGATTTAAATTACCTAGAATTAGATGCAGGTCGTGATTTGATTCATTTTGGATTTCGCGTAAAAGACAAAAACTACTTCTCTCTTAACGCAAGTGTTCGAACGTTTAATACCTTAACCTATACGCGGGATGCAGCTTCTTTATTGATTTTCGGAAATGGAGCTTCGGCTGATGACCCAGGTAACGAAGGTATCCCAGCGGATTATCTTTTATTGGGGCAACGAGCCGACATGGACGGAACCGGTGTTGAGTCAACTACTTATGGAGAAATAGGTCTTCAATACGCTCGCAAGTTCTTAGAGGATGATAAACTGAGCATTGGTATTCGACCAAAAGTGCTTTTTGGAATCGCAAATGTCCAAACGAAAGAATCTGCTATTGGAATCACTACTGATGCCAACACATTTGGAATAACCGTTGATGGTAGTTATTTGATCAACAACTCATTACCGATTGATCAAGAAGACTCATTATTCAGTTTCCCAGGTTTTAGCAACTTAGGGTTTGGAGTGGATTTGGGAGCGAGCTTCAACTTTACTGAAAAGATGCAGGTGAGCGCATCGGTAAATAATTTAGGCTTCATCAATTGGAAGAATCAATCCACCAACTACTCTGCTGACGGAGGAAGTTTCGAATTCCGCGGTGCACTCATTGATGGTTCAATCTTAGATGCGGCCACTTCTTTTGATTCCTTAGGAACCTCATTTGCGGATGACTTATTGGATAGTTTAAACAGCCAATTCGGAGCAGACACCACTGAGGATAACTACCGCACTAACCTACCCGCTCGTTACAACCTTGGTTTCAATTATCAATTGACCGATAGAGCTAATTTGGGTGTTTTGATGAATGCATACAACATTAAAAAGCAATTGAGGGCTGCATTCACGCTTTCCTATAATTACAGAATCAGAAAAGCAATTGGTTTCCACGCCAATTATAGCATCAACAATAGAAGCTTTACTAACCTTGGACTTGGTTTTAGCTTCAATATCAAGTCATACCAGCTTTATGTAATGTCTGACAACATGCTGTTTTTCCTTCCAAACTCAACGAATATGCAATTTAGAGGTGGACTCAATTGGACATTTGGATGCAGTAATGACAAGGATAAAGACGGTATCAAAGACAAGGACGATGATTGTCCTGAAACACCAGGAGAAGCTAAATTCAAAGGATGTCCTGATACGGACAAGGATGGCGTGATGGACAAAGAAGATAAGTGCCCTGAAACTCCTGGATCAGAAGAGTTTGAAGGATGCCCAGACCGTGATGGCGACAAAATTGCTGACATGAATGATGATTGTCCTGATGCACCTGGGGTTCCAGAATTCAACGGCTGTCCAGACACAGACCAAGATGGTATTCAAGACTCAGAAGATGACTGTCCTACTGTAGCTGGAATTCCAGAATTTAACGGCTGTCCTGATACCGATAAAGATGGTATTCAAGATGCTGTTGACGACTGTCCAGAGCAACCTGGAATACCTGAGTTTAATGGCTGTCCAGATACTGATGCTGACGGAATAAAAGACAGCGAAGACGCTTGTCCTGAAAAGCCAGGAACTGCACAATTCCAAGGCTGCCCTGATACTGACAAGGATGGTTTACCAGATAACAAAGACAATTGTCCAGAAGTTGCTGGTCCAATAGACAACAAAGGATGTCCATTTGGTGACCGTGATGGTGATGGCGTTTATGATAAAGATGATAGTTGTCCTGACACTCCTGGTCCAGTTGAAAATGCTGGTTGCCCTTACAGTGACTTGGATGGTGATGGCGTTTATGATAAAGATGATCGTTGCCCTCAAACACCGGGTGTAGTTGAAAACCAAGGTTGTCCTGAAATCAAGCAAGAAGAGCAAGAAGTGTTAAACACTGCCTTCAGCAACCTTGAATTTGAAACTGGTAAGGATGTAATCAAGGCAAGCTCATTTGAATCTCTTGACAAGCTTGCTGAGCTTCTTGTTAAGAAGACTGATTGGAAATTAGAAATTGCAGGTCATACAGATGACGTAGGAAGTGAAGCATCTAACCTTGCACTTTCTGAAAAGAGATCAAAGTCTGTAGGCAAGTACTTAGAGTCTAAAGGTGTGCCAATCACTCAGTTGATCGTAAAATGGTTTGGTGAGTCTAAACCGATAGCTGATAACACCACTGCCGAAGGACGAGCTCAAAATAGACGTGTTGAGATGAACGTGATCTTCGATTAGATCCAAAGAATTCAGTATAAGCCCTAGCAATTTTGCTAGGGCTTTTTTATTGCTGATCATTCCCTTTTTGTCTAACAACATAAAATCGCATATTCGTCACATGGAGAAAAAGCAACCATCAGTAATCATTGCGCTTATCCCGTTGATCTTTCTAATCATCATTTTAGCTAGCAATGTGATGGTATTTGGAGATGATGCTTTATCCTTTTCAAACCAAATCGCGTTGCTCATTGCTGCTGGAGTAGCAGGTATTGTAGGACTTCTGCATGGAGCCAACCTTAGCGAACAACTTGATGGGGTAATTGAAAACGTCAAACAAGCCCTACCTGCCATAATTGTACTTCTCTTAATTGGATCTCTTGCCGGTAGTTGGTTACTCGGAGGCGTAGTTCCAGTCATGATTTATTATGGGTTGCAAATTTTAAACCCCGACTATTTTCTAGTCACAGCTTGTATCATCAGCGCTATTGTTTCCATAGCTACTGGAAGCAGTTGGGGCACTATAGCTACGGTAGGAATAGCACTACTTGGGATAGGGAAAACAATGGACATCCATGAAGGATTGATTGCCGGTTCCATTATTTCAGGTGCATATTTTGGAGATAAAATGTCGCCATTGAGTGATACTACCAACCTTGCGCCTGCTGTAGCTGGCACTGACCTTTTTTCTCATATTAAATATATGACGATCACGACCATACCAAGTATTATTATTACACTCATCCTTTTCTTAGTTATCGGGTTGTCTTTTGACAAAACGATGGATGTAGCATCTGCCAATAGTGTTTCTCAATTGCTTGAAGCCCAATTCAACCTTTCTCCTTTATTATTCCTTGTTCCCGGAGTGGTAATTGCACTGATCGTAAAAAAAGTGCCTGCTATACCTTCCCTGGCCATTGGGTCAATTTTAGGAATTTTAGCTGGTTTTATCTTTCAGACTGAGATGATGGAATCGCTCTTTTCACAAGGACTTTTCTCCAGTAAATATGCTTTGGCCATGACTGCTCTAGGAGCTGACTTTAGTATTCCATCCAATGACCCCATTCTATCTGATCTTCTGAGTACAGGAGGAATGAAGGGTATGATGGGTACAATTTGGCTGATTTTATGTGCTATGATCTTTGGCGGAATAATGGAAAAGTCCGGCTGTCTCAATGCTATTTCCAATACTTTGTTGCATTTTGCATCCGGTAGAACGGGACTTATAGGAACAACTGCTGCTACATCTATTTTTATGAACTTCACAGCTAGCGATCAATACTTAGCCATAGTTGTTCCAGGAAGGATGTTTAAAAATGCTTATGAAAAACTCAACCTTCATCCGGTAAACCTTAGCAGAACTCTAGAAGATGCAGGAACTGTTACGTCTGTTCTAATACCGTGGAACACATGCGGTGCGGCACAAGCCGGAGTACTCGGAGTGGCCACAGCTGTATACTGGCCATTCTGTTTTTTCTGTCTTTTAAGTCCTATCGCTACGATTACTGTGGCTGCCTTGAACATTAGAATTAAAAAAGTTGAAGAGTAGCACTCAACCTTAGAGGATTATTTTCGTCCTAGTTTAAACTACAAAACAATATTTCAATCAAGAACTGACACCTATGAAAAATTTTCTACGAAAGAATTTTGCTCTTTTAGCTATTATAGCTACTGGTATAGCTACAATAAGCAACTCAAGCGGCCCAGGAGGAGATAACACTGGCTCTCCCAATGACTCAGGCCAAAATGCCTGCACACAATCTGGATGTCATGGAGGAAACGCCTTAAACTCAGGAGGTGGATCGATATCATCAAATCTTCCTGCTACCTACTATCCAGGTGACGCTATTAGTGTGACGATGACCTTGACACACCCTGGATCCAATACTTTTGGATTTCAAGGAGTGTTTTTGACCCCTACAAATACGCAGGCTGGAACTTTGACGTCTTCAGCGGGTATGACCTTGGGGACTGCTGGATCTGTTTCTCATATTAAACATAATACGCCTAGTGCTACTGGAATATGGACATTCACTTGGACAGCCCCAGCTACAGCGCAAACAGTTACATTTTTTTATGCTGGAAATGGAGCTAATGGAAATGGAAATAATTCAGGTGACTTCATATACAACAGTTCAAGTGTGATCACAGGATTAAACTTAATTACAACAACAGAAACAATAACAGATGAAGGTTGCTTTGGGTCTTGTAATGGCAGTATTTCTCTTGCAGGAACCGCTGGTGGTGCGGGCGCACCTTTTTCTTATTTGTGGTCAAATGCCGCTACAACAGCTAATGTCAATAACCTTTGTGCAGATACGTATACAGTCACTATAACAGATAATGGTGGTAACGAAGAAGTAATATCGTATGTAGTTGGAGGATCTCCTGAGATCATCCTGCATCTAGTTGCTACTCCATCGTCATGCGCTACGGGCGATGGTCAAATAGAAACCAACCCAACAGGCGGCACGCCTCCTTATACGTATCTCTGGAATACAGGTGCAACAACCAATATCATAATGAACGCAGCTTCTGGATCCTATTCAGTAACCATCACAGATGCTAATGGTTGCCAGGTTGATAGTTCAGATAATGTTGGTACGAATGGATCAGGGTTAGAAGGCGATTTTGTTCTTGTAAATGAGGGCTGCGATCAAGATAATGGATCATTAACCCTTAACATGACCTTAGGAAACGCACCTTTTACTTATGCCTGGTCTAATGGAGGATCAGTAACAAACAGCATTACAGGAATTTCAGCAGGTACTTATTTCGTAACTGTGGTTGACGCTAATGGTTGCACGGAAGTATTTGGAAACATCGTCAATAACGTTTTTGCGTCAATTGATGAGCCTAATACCAATGTGACTGATGCAGCGTGTTTCGGAGAACTCAGTGGAAGCATTAATGTGGATGTTCAAAGTGGTCAAGAACCCTTTTCATTTGCTTGGAGTGATGGATCAACTGGAAATCCCTTAACAAATGTTTCTGCAGGAGCATATACAGTAACCTTAACTGATAATAGCGGATGCACTGACGTGGCTACTTTCACTATTCTTCAACCAGACAGCATAGGTGTAACAATTACTAAAACTAATGCTGATGGAACGAACTGTGATGGCACTATCTCTGTTTCAGCTTCAGGCGGTGCTGGTGGGTTTACATACGCATGGTCTCATGACGCAGCCTTAACCGCATCTGAAGCTCAGGACTTATGCATTGGAGCTTATTCAGTGACTACAACAGATGCGATTGGATGTGAAATAATTAGTGACATTACCATTTCTGATGTTACAGGAGTTTCTGAAATTGACAATGACTTTATCTCAATCTTCCCAAATCCTTCCGCAGGTGTTCTTTACCTTGCTGGAAATTGGAGAACTGTAAAGGCGATGCAGTTGATTGACCTGAGTGGTCGCACAGTGAAATCATGGACCAATCTCCAATCGAACGAATTATCATTAACAGAGATTGAAACTGGACGATACATTCTTGTGATTGAGTCTGGTTCTAACATTGAATACGAGAGTTTGATTTTAATGAGATAAATATCTCATTTCATTGGTATTATCAACTATAAATGCTTCCCTTTGAGGGGAGCATTTTTTATTATATGTCGGCCCATCTACCCAATAGTCAATATCCTCGTATCGTCATTATCGGTGCTGGCTTCGCAGGTTTAAGACTCGCGAAAAAACTCTCGAATAAACCTTTTCAAGTTGTATTAATTGATAGAAACAACTTTCATCAATTTCAACCTCTTTTCTATCAGGTAGCTACTGCTGGACTTGCACCAAGTGCCATTTCTTTTCCTATCAGGAAAGTATTCCATAGCGCTAACAATGTCATCTTCAGACTCGCTTCTGTTGAATATATTGATACCAATAAGAAGACGATACAAACCAGTGTTGGAGAAATTGCTTTTGACAAGCTCGTTATAGCTGTAGGGGCTGACACAAACTACTTCAACAATTCACAGATAGAACAGCACGCTCTTCCTATGAAATCTGTTCAGGAATCGCTTCAAATGAGGAATCGAATACTTGAATGCATGGAGGCTGCATTGATTAGTGAAAGTGAAGAAGATCGAGAAGCTTACATGACTATTGTGGTAGTCGGAGGAGGACCAACAGGAACAGAGGTGTCTGGCGCTCTATCAGAAATGAAACGCTATGTGCTTCCTAAAGACTATCCTGAACTAGACTTTTCAAAAATGGCTATTCACCTTCTGGAAGCTTCAGGAAAGTTACTCAATGGCATGAGCTCAAAATCTTCAGAGGCAGCAGAACGCTTTCTCAGTGATATGGGAGTAAAAGTGAACTCATCTGCTTTGGTTGAAAGTTTTGATGGTAAAACTGTCACCATGAAAGATGGTAAACAACTAAAGACACATACATTGATTTGGGCAGCCGGCATTAAGGGTAATCCGGTCAAAGGAATTCAGCCAGACAACATTTTACCAAATGGCCGAGTAAAAACCAATTTATTCAATGAAGTAATCGGTCATCCTGATATTTATGCGATAGGTGATATTGCATTTATAGAAGATCCTTCACTTGAAAGAGGACATCCACAAGTGGCTCAAGTAGCCATTCAGCAAGCCGATAATCTTGCTAATAATTTAATCCGATTGGAAAAAAATCAATCGATACACCCCTTTAGGTATAAAGACCTTGGATCGATGGCTACTATTGGAAGAAATAAGGCGGTCGTAGATTTACCTTTTTGGCACTTTCAAGGATTCTTTGCTTGGGCAGTATGGCTTTTTGTTCACCTAATGTCAATACTTGGTGTGAAAAACAGACTATTCATCTTCCTTGAATGGATGTGGAACTACTTCACGTTCGATCAAAGTTTAAGATTGGTTATAAAACAAAAGCCCAATAAAAATCGGGCTCCTGAATCTTAAATTTTATGGTCAAAATTTAGTGACTTTCTTCGACCTCTGTATTTTGTTCATCAGCTTTAGCCGACCCTGCCTCTACTTTGTAATCTTTTACAATAACACCATCTGCCACAAACGTTAGACTTGTTTCCGGCTCGGTAATAGCCGCAATATCATCTTCTGAAAGACCCTCGTCTTCTGCAAAATGCTTGAGGTCATCAACACTCGTAGTTTCCATATAGACGGTTCCTTCAATAACAGATTCCTTTCCGTTTATATCTTTTGGAACAAAAAAGCCATAATCTCTGAATGAAACGCGCATGCTCTCTCCTTCGCCATAAGGCATTGTCATCCAACAACCTTTGACCTGACATACTTTCTCAATTGTACCTGTGAGTTTCACATTCATTGAATCTTGATCCCCAAGACTAGCTTGAATTGTTGATACATCTAATGCATTCTCATCAGTAATTTCAGTTCCAAAAAAGGCCAATTGCGGTTGAACAGCCTCAACAACTTCCTCTTCAACGGTCTCCACTTTTTCGGCCGTGTTTTGACATGAAATAAAGGCGAAAATAAGGGCGGGAGCTAATAGTAATTTTTTCATTTATTGAGTTGATTTATACGTTCAAAATTAATAATCTAAGATGGTTTGAATAACCTCATCTAACTTATCATTCGCTAAATATTGTTTTTCTAATTCTGCAGCAAACGGAATGGGTGTGTCCAAACTTGCGCAGCGCATAACGGGAGCGTCAAGAAGATGGAATAATTTCTCGTTGATACGAGCACTAATTTCACCTCCGATTCCGCCTGTCAAGGAGTCTTCATGCAAGATTATTACTTTTCCTGTGCGAGCTACGGAAGCCTGAATAGAATCAAAATCTAAAGGTGCCAAACTTCGTAAGTCGACTATATCAAAAGAGATTGATGAAAACCTTTCTGCTGCCTGTTCAGCCCACTGAACCCCCAAACCATAAGTTATGATGGACACATCATTCCCTTCTTTAACCTGTCGTGCCTTACCTATTCCCACGGTATAATAGCCCTCAGGAACATTTCCCACTAAACTCCGATACAAATACTTATGCTCAAAAAACATAACAGGGTTTGGGTCTTCGAATGCCGCTAGCAATAAACCTTTAGCGTCTTCTGGGGTTGAAGGATAAACAATCTTAAGTCCGGGCGTATGGAAGAACCAAGCCTCTGTTGATTGCGAGTGAAATGGCCCTGCACCTACTCCGGCTCCCGTTGGCATCCTTACGACTATATCTGCTTTCTGTCCCCAACGCCAGTGAATCTTCGCTAGATTATTTACAATTTGATTGAAACCACAGGTTACAAAATCTGAAAATTGCATTTCCACCATCGCCTTCTTTCCCGTGATACTCAATCCTAGTCCTGCACCTAAAATAGCCGACTCGCACAACGGGGTATTTCGCACCCTGTCTTTTGAATATTTTTTTGAAAGCCCATCCGTTACTTTGAAAACACCTCCATAATCTGCAATATCTTGCCCCATTAATATTAAATCAGGGTGCTTTTGCATTGCTTGAGCCATACCATCAGCTATGGCATCAACAAAGCGCATTTCTTTGACCTCGCCTGAAGGCTGAACAGTTTTTTTTGAATCGGAGGCAAATAGATCAGAAACTTCTTCTTCAACCTCTGTGGACATTTTACTATATGACAATGCTCTTTCAAAGGATGCGGAAATATCCACCTTCATTGCTTCCTTTCTAGTCTTTATTAATTCATCGGTGAGCAATCCAGAGTTTATTAAAAACTGTTCAAAATTGTCAATCGGATCAAATTCAGACCATTTATCTTGGAGTCCCTCAGGATAATATTTAGTGCCACTTGCTTCTTCATGGCCTCGCATTCTGAATGTGATACATTCTAGTAATATTGGCCGTGGATTCTCTTTTATTGATTCCCTTAGCTCAGAAACTTTATGATAAACATCAAGAATGTTGTTTCCATCAACCTGCTCAGCTTGCATTCCATATCCGATGCCTTTGTCAATAAATTGTTTACAATTGAACTGTTCTGAACTTGGAGTGCTCAGTCCCCATTGATTATTCTCAACAACAAAAATCACAGGAAGGCCCCAAACAGCTGCCACATTAAGTGCCTCATGAAAATCACCTTCGCTGGCGCCTCCGTCTCCGGTAAAAACCAATGTGGATCTGCCTGACTTGTCCAGCAATTGAGAAAGGGCAATACCATCCGCAATACCCAATTGAGGACCCAAGTGAGAAATCATACCCACAATCTTATGTTCCTTAGAACCAAAATGAAAAGAGCGATCTCTTCCCTTCGTAAAGCCTTCTGCCTTTCCCTGAAACTGAGCAAACAATCGCTCTAAGGGAATATTTCGGGTTGTAAATACTCCCAAGTTTCTATGCATGGTTAGTATGTACTCTTCGTCATCCATAGCCAGAGCACATCCAACACTTATCGCTTCTTGACCAACACCTGAGAACCATTTTGAAATCTTCCCTTGACGCAAATAAATCAACATCTTTTCCTCTATCATTCGCGGAAGTAGCAATCGATTGTAGATATCAATGAGCTCTTTATCTGCTAAAAGTCGTCTATCAAATTTCATAGGTTGAAAATCATAATCAAATTAAAGCTCCGTTCAGTCTTTCGTCTAAAATAATAGCTTGTTGGTCGTAAAAACAGAATTAATAAGACACTCTTATCAATACATTGTCGTCAATCTACAAACCTTAAATTTTTATGAATATGAAAAACTTTTTCTTTCTACTTTCTTTTGCCCTTTTCACATTGACAATAAGCAGTTGTAATGACTGTAAAGATGTTGTTTGTGACAACGGTGGAATATGCGAAGATGGCAACTGTGATTGCCCAAATGGATTCTCAGGCGTGAGTTGTGAAGTTGAAGACTTGTGCGTTACTCAAAATGTATCCTGTCTTAATGATGGTGTATGCGTTGATGGTGAATGTGACTGTGAGCCTTATTACAGAGGTGAGAGCTGCCAAACTTACTGTGTGAATGGTGGGTTTAACGCTACGAACAACACATGTAACTGTTATCCTGGTTGGGAAGCAGACGGTTGTACCACAGAATCAAGACTTGACTGGATCGGAACTTACTCGTTAACTTCAGATTGCAACCAAACCGGAAGTGTAGAGACTATCGCAGCCTTGGACCATCCTGAAGAAGACAGCGTTTCTATCGCTGTAAACTATGTGCGCATTACTGGTTTAACAACCATCGGTGATACGAAGGCATACGGTTTAATTGACGGCAATAGCCTCAGAATTCCCAAACAAAACGTTACAGCTGGAGGAACTACCTACACGGTTGAATCAAAGCAACCAGCGATTCTTGGAGCAAATTCTTTTGATATTGTTATTATAAGAAAGTTTCAGGGCAATCCCGTGGAATGCACTTTGTCTTACGTAAAGCAATAATTAAAACCTCATCAATAAAAAAGGCCGATTCATTGCTGAATCGGCCTTTTTTTTTTCATTTATAACCTTTGATGCGCAACCACTTTTTCTTTTCTCAGGGAATAAATTTTACTTCCACTACGGTCGTAATTGTTTTCAGGAAGAGAAATAATTTAAATTTGGCGCCTAATCAAAATCAATTATGAAAAAATTTAATTTACTTTTTGTAGCTCTTATTGGAGCTTCTGCGTTGACATTCACTTCTTGTACTGATGAGTGTAAAGATGTAGTGTGTGAAAACGGTGGAATATGCGAAGATGGCAACTGTGATTGCCCAAATGGATTCTCAGGCGTGAGTTGTGAAGTTGAAGACTTGTGCGTTACGCAAAATGTAACTTGTCTTAATGATGGTGTTTGCGTTGATGGTGAATGTAGTTGTGATGATGGTTATGAAGGAAATGCTTGTGGTACTGAAGAGCGTGAGAAGTTTATAGCCGATTGGACTTACACAACTGGTTGTGCTCCTGGCTCAAGTTTCCCTTCCTCTATTACTAGCGCTGCTGACAACGTAGTAAGAGTAACATTGTCTAACCTTACTGGTTATAATGACAATTCTGCTTATGCAGTAGTTGATGGAACAACATTTACTGTTCCTTCTCAAAGTGTTGTTGACGAAGATGGCGATACTTGGACTGTCGAAGGTGCTAGCACCGCTACTTTAGCAGGTGATGCATTTAGCATTACCATTAACTACGCTATTGGTGGTTCTAGTTCAACTTGTGCATTGAGCTACACGAAGTAAGAAATTCTTAGAACAAAAAAAGGGGACGAAATCGTCTCCTTTTTTTATGACTTAAATTCTAGGAATTATTTTCCTTTCATCTTAGCGCGAGCATCACCTTCAGTTTTTGCTTCTTCAGCAGTCCCTTCTTTCATTGACTTTCGCATGTCTTCTTCAACCTCAGTTCCTTCTTTAGCTGCTTTGCGAACGTCTGTCTCTACAACTTCTTCTACTTTAGTTTCAGCTTCTTGATCTGCAGTATCAGTAGCTTGAGCTGCTTCTTGAGCTTCTTCTTGTGCATTTTCTACTGCTGCTTCAACGTGTGTAGCATCTTCTGTTCCTTCTTCATGTGACTCACCTCCACCACAAGCAGTTAAAACCGCTGCAGCAAACATGAACAACATTGCTGTTCTTGTAACTTTTTTCATATTAGATAGATTTTCAATTTGATGCAAAATAAATCAATATTCTAGACTTGTTGCATTGTGCTTACGTCTATTCGTCAAAATTCATGATAATATCTCCCAAAATACCATTCATACGAGTCGAGAATAGCTTTTTCATATATTTACGCCTCAAATAAATGAACCCAATGATTAGATCACTTCTACTACCTATGGTTATTGCTTTACTCAGCTTTGGATCAATTTCTTGCGGAGATTGTGTTGGAGCATTCGGAAAAGAAAAAGTTGAATGCAACAATGGTGGAACATGCAATGATGGCGAGTGCGACTGTCTTAAAGGTTATTCCGGAGTAAGCTGCGATAGCTTAGACCTATGTGAGCTGAACGATGTTATATGCGTCTTTGGCGATTGCCAAGATGGATTATGTGAATGTCAATCAGGATATGAGGGTAAGCTATGTGAAACAGAATCTAGGGTGAAATTCTTAGGTAAGTATAGAGTTTCAACCGAAGCATGCGATCCTTTAGATACTATCGCAGGTAGAGAAATTGAAATTAAAAGAGACATTTTTGATGCAAGTAGAATCAATATCTCTGACTTGTTTGGCTATAACAACTTCCCAATAAATGGCTTTTTCTCTAAGGTTGAGGCTTCTGTTACGCCTAATTCAAATTCATTCGTCATTTTTGGACAATCACCCGATGACAATAGCAAAACAATTAGTGGTTCAGGTGTTATAGACAACTCAGACACCAACAATATTCAAATTAACATTGATTATACCATCGTCAATGGAAACAAGCAATACACATGCGCTTTAAATGGTAAGTTTATTGAATAATGAAATCTGATGAAGAAAATATAAAGGGCCCCATCGAGGGCCCTTTTTTATTCATTGTCAATCCAAACTCTGGAACAGGAAAGGTCAAATCTTTTTTCACGGCAATCAAAGAGGGCAAGTCCTTAAAAGAGTTTCAAGTAATTGAAAGCGTAAGCCGTGATCATTCGGTGGAATTGGCTCAAAATGCGGCTTCAAATGGTTATAAGGCCGTTATAGCCGTTGGAGGCGATGGCAGTGTTCATGAAATAGGAACACAATTGATTGATACTGACGTGGCGCTTGGAATAATTCCTACAGGCTCAGGAAATGGCATATCTCGACATCTAGGAATTTCAAATTCAATTCCCAAAGCCATTGATCAGATCCTTAAAGGAAATACGAGAACATTCGATACGTTGCTCATCAATAACAACGCTGCTATTGGCTTTGCGGGAATTGGAATTGATGCTCATGTTGCGAAAATGTTCGAAAACGCAACGGAGCGTGGATTTAGCAATTATGTGAAATTGAGCATCGATGCATTTACAAACTATAAGCCTTCTTTATTTAAAATAAAAGGGGAAGACTTTGAGGAAGAAGTAATGGCATACACTATTGTTTGTGCCAATATCAATCAGTTTGGGAATAATGCATTCATTAACCCCAATGCCATTGACGATGATGGTGAGTTGGAATTAGTGTTGATTAAACAAATGGCCCCTGCGATGCTTATGCCCGTAGCCTCTCGCCTATTTTTAAAATCACTTCACAAAAGCAAATGGGTCAGTGTGTACAAAGGCAAGCGATTCGAAATTGAAAATATTGGTGAAGCTCCCTTGCAAATAGATGGCGAAGCCATTGGAATTACCCAGAGTATTACTTTCGAAGTTCAGCCACATTCATTAACGGTTATAACCCCTTAACGATGTCGAAAAAGAATAAAAATAACGGAGGGTTTGTCTATTCTACCAGCCCAGGATTTTCCTTTGATGACAATGATTCTGAAGAAGAAACACTTGAGCCTGGGGCTCAACTTCTTGAATTGCATAGAGAAACAAAAGGTCGAGGTGGGAAGGCAGTTGTGCTTGTCCGCAATTTTGTAGGAACGGATGATGATCTTTCTGACTTGGGTAAAAAACTAAAAGCTCATTGTGGAACGGGTGGTTCTGCAAAGGATGGTGAAATTATAATTCAAGGAGATCAACGAGATAAAGTAGATGCATTCTTGAAATCAAAGGGCTATAAAACAAAACGAGTTGGTGGCTAATCGGCTATTTTAAGGACCCAACCACTATTAAGTCAGATCTTCTATTCTTTTGATGAACATAGTGTCGAGTCAGAAACATTGATTCGGAGATTCTCATCAGCCATGTTGCAATCTTCATTCGATCGCTAGTAGAATGCAACCTTATAAATGTTCATTCCACCATACCCCTTCAATCTGTTTGAAGACAGAAATACTGCAGAGCTATCGGGCAGCATCTTGAAATAGATATCATTAGCTGGTGAATTGATTGGCTCATCCAATCTGTAGATAGTGCTATCGTCAGCACCCATTTTAAAATAATAGATGTCATAACCTCCATAGCCACCAGCCCTATTACTGCTGAAAAACAACGTTTTGCCATCCGCAGAAATCTCTGGACTATCCTCATTATAGAGAGAATTTACGGCATTTGGAAGCGCCTCTGGTTTAGACCATTGACCATTATTATCGAGCTGAGTTTTGTAAAGATCAAAATGAAATTTATTCAACTTCTTATAAAGCACTTCCGCAGTAAAATACATTGTTTTACCATCAGCAGTCAATGAGGCGTGCCTGTGGTAATATTTAAAATTGATGCTTTTTGGATATTTTACTGGGACCGTAAATGCATTTCCTTCTTTGGTTGTAAACCATAAATCGTTGTCCTTGAAGAGAATTATTGTCTCCTCATTTTTTGATATATAAACTGGTGCTTCATGTTTATCGGTGTTCACGTTACTCACAAATGTCTCCAATGGATGACCGTTTATCCCGTCCTGATTGAACCTACCCTCATTCAATCTTGCTAAATTGATATCTTCTCTAAATTGACCATCATCACCATCCAACTTTTTACCGGTAGAAGTATCTGATCGTGAAGTATAAAGCATGTATGTCCCATCATGGCTCATTACAGGATTGTATTCATTGAATTCAGAGTTTACCCCAGATCCAAGGTTGAACACCTCAAAATCATCGCTGAAATCACGCATAAAATCAGCAGACAACACTGTGCCTTGAGGCGTTGAAGTTTCACTTGAGTATATCCAAGGTTTGAAAACATAAAAGCTGCCATGAGTGGAATTATGGCAAATTGAAAAAAACGGATATGGCTGTTGGCACTCACTTTTACTTACTAATGTTCATCACTATTGTTGCGAAGGTTTAGATGATCGCATCAGGGAAAGAAGGCTAGCGAAGATAATTACGATTCCACAGCCAATAGCATTATACCATAGAAAGCCTATATCTGTAGTGAAAAACATGCCTAAAACGACAGCTTCAGCAAGCAATGCAGCTATAAACACTTGAGCTCCTTTGGTATACTTCAGATAAAATGCGGCTATGAAAATGCCCAATATGGTTCCGTAAAAGAGGGAGCCAAGGATGTTGACCAACTCAATTAAGTTATCCACCAACTGCGCTGCCAAAGCAAAAATGATGGCCATAATTCCCCACCCCACGGTTAGCCATTGGCTGGTTCTAACGTCACCGTCTCTTTCTGTTTGATCACTGCGCAATCGTTTGACGAAATCATTCATCGTTGTCGAGCCAAGTGCATTCAGTTCTCCCGCAGTTGAAGACATGGCTGCGCTCAATATGACAGCCAACAGCAGACCAATAGCTCCATTCGGCAAGTTATCTAAGATCCAACGTATGAACACGTAGTCGGAGTCTTTCGTTTCAGCTGCAGGATCAACTTCTTTGGCTAAGGCTGCATATTCATCAGAAACAGCGGTTTGTTGACTTTCTAAATCTTTCAGTGCTTGTTCATTGGCCATTATCCCCTGCTCCATCATCACGTGCTTCTCTTCTTGAATGCCATTGAACTTATAGACCAAGTCATCTCCATCATCAGCTCGATCAGAATTGCTGACCAACTCGACTATGTTTTGATTGAAGTGAATTGGACGCTCAAAGTACTGGTAGAAGACAAACACCATCACTCCCGTTAACAAGATGAAGAACTGCATCGGAATTTTAAGAATGGCGTTAAACATCAGTCCCATCCTACTCTCTCTCAAGCTTGAGCCTGAAATGTAGCGCTGCACTTGACTTTGGTCTGTTCCGAAATAACTCAAAGCCAAAAACAATCCTCCCGTTAATCCACTCCAAATGGTGTAGCGTTCGTTGAAGTCAAAGTCCCAGTTAATGATTTCCATTTTACGGTGCACTCCGGCCAGCTCAATCGCTTCGAGAAACGAAACATGAGGAGACAAGTAATCCAAGATCATGTAGAAGGTGTAAAACATGCCGCCCATGATTACAGCCATTTGCCATTTTTGGGTTAAGCTAACCGCCTTTGTACCGCCCGAAACGGTGTAGATGATTACTAGAATACCGATCAGGATATTCATAGTGTTTAAATCCCAACCCAAAACTGTAGAAAGCACTATGGCAGGAGCATAAATGGTGATTCCAGCTGCTAATCCGCGTTGTACGAGAAATAAAAATGCCGTAAATAAGCGCATTCGCAAATCAAATCGCTCCTCTAAGTATTCGTAAGCTGTGTAAACGTTGAGTCTGTAAAATATCGGGATGATGGTAACAGAGAGTATAACCAAGGCCAGAGGCAAACCCAGATAAAACTGTAAAAATCCCATGCCGCTTTCAAAGGCTTGGCCTGGAGTAGACAAAAATGTAATCGCAGATGCTTGTGTTGCCATTACAGAAAGACCCACTGTTGCCCAATTGGCCTCTTGGCCACCGCGTAAATAAGAGTTTAGGTCAGCCTGTTTTCTGGTTTTCCATGTGCCATAAAACACAATAAAGCCAAGCGTAAAGAGAAGTATCACCCAATCTAAACCGTTCATAGAAAGTAGTTACTGATTAGAGAATAGATGATTATTTGGAGAATAAGAAACCCCAAGACAATGGTGTACACCAATTTCCAATTTTGCTTTTTCTCCTCTTCCATTTATGGTTGATATTCAATCAAGTTAGCAAATAGTCTGTAAGCACCAGAAACTCCTGCAGGCAATTCTCTGAAAAATGAGATGCCCGTGTACGTGAAGCTTCCTTTGCCATATTTAGCTACTAAAAGCCCACCTTCTGCAGGATCTTCTCCTTTGTCATTCCAAGATATCAGAGGCTTGTAGGCTTTATCCCACTCACTCGCAAAATATAGACCTCGCTCTTGCACCCAACCGTTCCAATCTTCTGGACTGATGGCATTAGGTGTTGTTAAAACGGGATGTTTAGCATCCAATATTTTCACTTCTGAATATTCGTCTGTCACTCTACTTCTTCCTAAATCAAGCTTGAATGGACCGATTTGATCAACTTTCAATCCGTAGGTTGTATTATACTGAACAATCACGTTGCCACCACCCATGGCATAAGCATTAAGCATATCCATGTTTGAAGCCAAGTCTTGATTCACATTAAATGCGCGTATTCCGACTACGATTGCCTTATACTCTGTAAGATCAGTGAGCGTTAATCCACCCAAATCTCTAGATTCCACATCGTATCCCATCTGAATCAATGCTTCATCAACCTCATCACCTGAACCATCTACATACAGCACTTTGGCATTGGACGTTAATTTCAAATCTAATGGCACCAATTTAACGCTGGCCTTTGTGTGGATTGTGTTTTCGGGTATGTGATTGTATGCAATCACGCTTGAAGACTGACTGATCATTTTACCCTCAACATTCATTGAAAACTCCACAGCACCTTCAATTGCACTCTCTGAAGGAGAAAGCGTTAACGAGAAAATCTTGCGTTGGCCATTCTTGAGGTCAAAGTTTTCTAATGATTGATCCAGTGACCAGCCTTCCGGTAACTTGACATTCAATCCGACATTCTCCAAATCTTTATGTGCTAAAACTTCAACATCAATAGAAGACTGAGCGCCTTTTGGAACAACCAAGGCTTTCGCTTTAGGATTGATTGAAGCCGCATTCACAAAAAGCATAGGTTGGGTAATTCCTCCTATGGATCTATCATTCCATTTGCGGTGCATGGTAGATTGTCCTTTCACAAACTGGTTATCAACCTTAATAAGGTATTCGATAATCTCATCGCTTTTAAAAGGCAATCCGATTTCATTATTTTTATCAATTCCATAAAGCCAGCCATTGTGTTCATCCTTTAACCAAAAGGGATTTGATGATTCATTTGATGCTTTAAATGATTCAACCCAAGTAACTGATTCATAAACTTTTAAATTAACAGATTTGTCAATGACTGAATGCTTAAATTCAACCGTTTGATCTGTAGCAGAGCTGTTAAAAACATCCACTGTAACTTCATATTCCGAACCTACAACAACCCCTTCTTGCCCTGCTGAAACTTCAACGCGAATTCCGCTCAAATCCAATTTCAGATCATTGATTCGTTGAATAACTATGTACATGTCTTGCGCATCAGCCCACATGTTTCTTTGCGCCATCATCGGATAAAAATTCTTCTTTAGGTTTTCGAAGTTGGCATTGCGATCCTTGAAATTGAATTCACTTACCACTTTTGCTAAAGCCTCTGCATGGCCAGGTGATTGTTTCCAAATGCCTTGAACATCTTCAAAAGGAGCATCGGTCCATTCGCCTTTCACAAAAGACAAATACTCTGATTGGCTTCCTCTGGCTCTCATAGTGCCAAATGCTTGACAACGATGCTTGCTTCTGGCTAGTGATGCTATTTCATTCATGCTATATCCAAGCAAGTCATTGTAAACACCCACATCAACGCGGAGCATGTTTCTTTCTTTCAATCCTGCATCATCCAAATCATCCAATGACTTGTCCCACCAAGAAGATGTATTGTGATATAAATACTCTGGTTGCCACGGTTGAAGAGCAGTCAGCTGCTCAGGAAATGCAGAAGGATCAGCCGCTAGATCAAATGCTTCTTCAGCCAATATAGCGGAAGCCTCATGATGACCATGCCCTGCCCTGCTTGTTGGAGGGAAACGTGTAATGATCATATGAGGTCTGAACTTTCGGATCACATACACCACGTCATGCAGCACTTCTTCTTTGCCCCAAAACTCAAAACTTTCTTCAGCGCTTTTTGAATATCCAAAGTCAATGGCCCGAGTAAAAAACTGCTCACCTCCATCTATTTTCCGTGCCTCTAAAAGCTCGTATGACCGGATTAATCCTAGCCCATCTCCTTTTTCATCACCGATCAGATTTTGACCACCTTGTCCCCGAGTGAGCGATAAATAAGCTGTTTCGATGTGCTGATCATTCTCTAGCCAAGAGATCAATCGCGTATTCTCATCATCCGGATGTGCCGCCAAATAAAGTACGCGCACTCCTTTTTGAAGTTCTTGTATATCCTTATAAATGTCAACTGTGCTCTTGAGCTCATAGTCTTGGGCACTCGCATTAAATGCCATTGACAATAGCAGCCCGTAAATCAATCCTTTCTTCATTCTCATTAAAACTTCATTTTCGCACCTCAAAGAAACAATTTCGTTCTACTTTGACGTTTCTTTTTAGCACATGAATCTTTTTCCAACGACATATATCCTATTTAATTCATTTCTTCTATTGCTTAGTACTGCCAAAGCACAGGAGAAATTTTCTAGTGATATTCTTGGAAACCCAAATAAATTCAGCACATTTTTTGAAGAAACACTACCCATTACTGAAGTTGAGATTTACCAATACAACAACGCTGCTCAAAGTATTTTACTTGAAAACGGATACGCCAAGTATCAATTTGAAAACAACAACGACTGGCCTCCTCAAGGCCTCAATGTAGTGCCAACGGAAGTAACGGTGATTTTCACGCAGTATCCCAAGCACAAAAGCTTTTGGCTCACTGACTATCATTGGCTACTTGCTAAACGATTAGAAGAATTGTTCAGTTTAGATTCAGCATTGAACGACACTTCTATTGTTTACAACATTGTGATGCAAACCGATTGTGAGAATGAGTTTGAAGCCATGCAGCTGTTTCATGGCATTGAGGTGAAGTATCAGGTCATAGTGGAGGAAGAAGTGATTCTGGAGGAAGAAATTGAATCAGTAACCAAGGCTAAAACTTCCGGCTCAAGCACTCAATCTAAAAAGGTCAAGCGCTTTATGGCGCGGCAGAAATACTACACCGACTCCACCGTCTATACTGTATTAGATCGGCATCCTGAGTGGCAAAACACGGTGATGGTAATTGACTGGACCGGCAGCATGTACGGCTACGGAGCCGAGTCTGTGCTGTGGCAAGCGATGAACGAATCAAAAAGTGGAATAGAGAAAATCGCCTTGTTTAATGATGGCGACAAGAAGAAAAACCGCAAGAAAGAATTGGGAAGAACGGGCGGTATTTACATTGAGAAAACTACACCTATCAGCAAAACAATTAAACTCTTCAACAGGGTTAAAAACAAAGGCACTGGAGGCGACAGTCCTGAAAACGATGTTGAAGCCATTGCCACCACGCTGGCAGCGTCTCCTCAATCTGAAAGCGTGATATTGATTGCTGACAATCAAAGCTGTGTCAGAGATTTTGCACTCATTAATTGCATTGACAAACCTGTGCACGTGGTGCTTTGTGGCACGCACAAAGGCATTAATGCACAGTATTTAAATATTGCTTGGCGCACAGGTGGAAGCATCCATACCAAGGAATGGGATCTGGATAATATTCAGGAGTTAGTAGCTCAACAAAACATCGTCATAGAAGGCATCAGGTACATCCGAACCATAGACAATTTATTGCTTCCTGAAGATCGATTTGCTAACAGATTTGGATATTGTGACCGCTATTACAAAGCACCAAGAAGAAAACAGAAATCTAAAAAAAGGAAGGAACCTCAATGCTACTTCACCGAATAATTCTTTTATAAAATGAACGCACTTACACCGTTTCATCTGGCTATTCCAGTCAATGATTTAGACCAAACAAGATCATTCTACCGTGAAACACTCAACTGTGAGGAAGGGCGAAGCAGCGATCATTGGGTAGATTTTAACTTCTTTGGACATCAATTGGTGTTGCACATGTCTGATCAAGCAAAGGCTGTAGTTGCTTCAAATCCCGTGGACGGACACGATGTGCCTGTGCCGCATTTTGGAGTGGTGCTTGAATGGGGCATTTGGACTTCTTTGGCAGAACGGCTCAAGGGGCAAGGAATTCAATTCGTGATTGAACCTTACATCCGATTCAAAGGACAAGTGGGTGAGCAAGCTACCATGTTCTTTTATGATCCTTCTGGAAACGCCCTTGAATTCAAGGCATTCAAAGACAGCAGCCAGATTTTTGCGAAATAGGTTTATGCGATGTTGGTGAACACAGCCTGCACATCATCGTCTTCTTCCAATTTATCCAACATTTTTTCAATCTCTTCTAACTGATCATCGCTGAATTCGACTGGTGATGTTGGAATACGCTGCAAGTTGGCTTTATCGATTTCAATTCCTTTTGCATCAAAGGCATCATTCATCGAACCAAAATTGGTGTAATCAGCATAGGCGTATATCGTGCCTTCGTTCTCGATAATTTCTTCCAGGCCAGCGTCAATCAATTCAAACTCCAGTTCTTCCACATCCAATCCTTCTGGTTTTTCAAATTGAAAAACGGCCTTTCTGTTGAACATAAATTCAAGTGAGCCTGTAGGAACCAATGCACCACCTTGCTTGGTAAAGTAATGCTTTACGTTGGCAATGGTTCGCGTAGTATTGTCAGAAGCACACTCTACAAACACCAATACACCGTGTGGGCCTTTGCCTTCATAGTTGATCTCTGTATAGTCTGCTGCATCTTTTCCTTCAGCACGCTTAATGGCTGATTCAATATTGTCCTTCGGCATATTCTGAGCCTTGGCGTTTTGAATGGCTGAGCGCAACGAAGCATTCATATCTGGATCACCTCCACCCTCTTTGGCGGCCATTGTAATGGCCTTAGCCAACTTTGGAAATATGCGAGACATCTTGTCCCATCTTTTTTCTTTGGCTGCTCTCCGATACTCAAACGCTCTTCCCATGATGATTCAAATTAGAGAGCGAAAATAACCACTTGATTTTTTTCATAATGAATAATAATTGATAATATATCTCCGTTACCCCGAAAAATCAAAAACACATGAAACCGCACACCGCAATTCTTTTCGCCATCGGCATCATCTTCCTTTCTTCTTGCAAAAAATTAGATGAAGAAGTCCAGGGTTATTTCTTCATACAAAACGCAGACAATGAACAATATACACTCTACATCAACGACAAGGAAGTTGGGATTCTGGAGGAGAGCCCTGTTATTCCGCTGATTTGCTTTGACTCTACCTTGGTTCAAACAACGCTTTTCACCATCGAGAACAAAAAGAACAACTTCGTATTAGAAAATGCCAACGGTGAAAAAGTAGCATCTGGAAAATTTACAATTAAAGAGAATAGCTTTTCATCCAGTTCTGAGGCCAACTTTGGCGCCACTTACGTGAACCATAGCCGCGAACAAAACTCCATCATCATGGGCTTCAATGTTGATGAGCCCGTATCTGAATACACCAATCAGTGTGTGTTAGAATAAACCTTGAGATGCATCGCTTCTTAGTGCCGGTGTGGGCTTTAAGCCTATACTTGCACTAAGAATTTTACCGCATTGAAAATCGTAGCAAAAACCCTTTTTGGCCTTGAGTCTGTTTTATCTGAAGAACTCAAATCGTTAGGCGCAAAAAACATCGTTCCACTGAACCGAGCCGTGCAATTTGAAGGAGACCAAGAACTCCTTTATCGATGTAACCTAGCATCTCGCTTGGCACTTCGCTTCCTCGTTCCAATCACCAATTTTCAGGCACACAACGATCGGCATTTGTATTCCTTAGCCGGAAAAGTAAACTGGGAGAAATACCTCACGCTGGAGCAAACATTTGTCATAGACAGCACAACCAACAGCACACGTTTTAGGCATTCTCAATACGTAGCTCAAAAAGTAAAGGATGCCATTGTAGATCAATTCAAAGAAAAAACAGGCAAACGCCCTTCCGTGAGTGTGGCCAATCCTGATGTGCGCATCAACCTGCACATCTCTGAAAACGATGTAGATATTTCCTTAGACAGTTCGGGCGAAAGCTTGGAAAAGCGTGGTTACCGCACCGAAAGCAACGAAGCTCCGATGAGCGAAGTGTTGGCCGCAGCCATGGTGAAATTCAGTGAATGGGATTTGAAAGAACCATTGCTAGACGCTATGACCGGATCGGGAACAATAGCCGTTGAAGCCGCGTTGATTGCTACTAACACTGCCCCAGGATTGCACCGTCCGTTTGCCTTTCAAAATTGGGCCGATTATGACAAAGGCTTATTTGACCGATTACAATTTGAATTGAGAAGCGCCATCAAACCCATTGATGTAAAGATTTTGGCCCGAGACATTGACGAATCCACCATTTCTGTAGCCAAGCGCAATGCAGTGAGAGCGGGAGTGATTGACGATATTGCTTTTGATTGCTTGGACTTTACAGCATCAGACCCATTTGCAGAATCTGCCTTGATTTTAATGAACCCACCTTATGGCGAACGTTTGGAGGAGCCAGAAGAGATGATTGAATTGTACCACGAGATTGGCTTTCGACTGAAGCACAATTATGCCAACCATACGGTGTGGGTGATAAGCTCAAACTTACCTGCTATGAAACGACTTGGTTTGAAGCCCGATGTGCGCATCAAGGTTTACAATGGGTCATTGGAATGCCGCTTGAATAAGTACTCGTTGTTTAAGGGTAAAAGGATTGACCAGATGAAAGAGTAAGCTAAAGCTTCAGTACCTTCCACTTTTCCACTATAATTATTCCTTTGAACGCACACTTATAAATGGAAGCTAAAATTGACCGAAAACTCGTGGCCATAATGTTCACCGACATTGTGGGATATACGGCACTCATGCAAACTAATGAGAAAAGAGCATCAATTTATAGCTATACTATCGCTTGCTAAAGTCTGAGGTGAAACTATAACTACCTGAGCCGACCTTAATCTCCGTTGTATGTAAATCATGGCTACTTATCTGGAATTCATCAGATGAAAAGGCAGGCTGTCCACTTTCATTAATACTGCTCACATTATTGGTAGGGATATAAATCTTCGCAACAGTATTAGGAGGAATACTCACATCGAGACTAAACACACCTTCATTCAGCTTCCATGATGACGTTATGGAGCCTCTTATAGACTTGTAAGTCGCTTCTGCTTGAGTAAGTCCACCACCTGGCATGGGATTAATAAAAATCTGCTTATAACCAGGACCATCAGACTGTATACCAGCAATGGTTGAGTACATCCACTCTCCTACTGCACCATAGGCATAATGATTGAGTGAATTGGTTTCGTCTTCATGAAAACCTTTTTCATTAGAATATCCATCCCATCGTTCCCATATAGTAGTAGCTCCATTTTCTACATGATGTCCCCAAGAAGGAAAATCTGTTTTCAATAAAAGTTTGTAAGCCAAGTCTACATGACCATTTTCAGCAAGGGTCGGCAGCAATAAGTGAGTACCAAGAATTCCTGTACTAAACGCAGTATCTCGTTTTGCGATATCATTAATGAGATGACCTACTAAAATAGGACGTGCAGAATCGGGAACTAAATCAAACGCCAATGCCATCAAATAACCCGTTTGTGTACGCCCTTGAACATGCCCACTATCATTCACAAGTCGTTCACTGAACGATTCCCGAATATTATCTGACAAGGTGTTGTACTTCTTTTCATCAATTTCACGCCCGAGAACTCCAGCCATTTTAGACATGAGTTCTGCACTTCGCTTGAAATAAGCAGTTGATATGATTTCAGTAGGTGTTTCACTATTTATATTTTGCCAATCACCAAATGTGATTATCGAGCTAAGATTATTCTCACTGTTATCCTCTAAGAACTGCAACCATCTTGTCATTCCATGATAATATTTCGCCATGGTATTGGTATCGTTATAGATATCATAAAACAACCAAGGGCAAATCACCCCAGCGTCTCCCCAGGCGGTGCCATAACGAACACCCATATTTGGTGCAACACTCGTAAAGCGTCCATCATCTTTCTGCGCATCTGAAACGTCAACGAGCCACTTCTTATAAAAAGAAGCTACATCCATGTTGTAGCTGGCCGTTCGCATAAAGACCTGGGCATCTCCCATCCAACCGGCACGCTCATCCCGTTGAGGACAATCCGTTGGTACATCAAAATAATTGGATCGTTGACTCCAAAAAATATTTTTATAAATCTGATTGATGAGCTCGCTTGAACAGGAGAAATATCCGGTTCGTTCAAGGTTTGAATGTACCACAATTCCGGTGATATCATCTTTGCTTAAAGGCTTTGAAAACCCGCTAATTTCAACGTATTGAAAGCCGTGGTAGGTAAACCTCGGTTCCCATACCTCAGTTCCATCTCCTTTTGAAACGTATGTGTCCGAAGCTCTCGCCCCACGCAGGTTTCGTATATATAAACTACTATCAGCTTTCAGCTTTTCCGCAAAGCGTAAAGTGATCGTGTCACCTCTTTTTTCATTGAAGCTAATCTTCGCCCAGCCTGCAAAATTCTGCCCCATATCTGCCACATAAACTCCAGGACGCGTTTCATAAACGGCAATGGGTTTGATCTCCTCCATCTTCTGCACTGTTTTGCTAGGATAAGCTTCTAATGGAGCTGTGATGGAATCACTTTCTACCACATCATACCATTGATTATCATCAAATCCACTGTTCTTCCAGCCATCGGATTCCAATCGAGCATCATAGGTTTCTCCAGCCTGCATATCTGCTTCTCTGAGCGCTCCAAAAGCAGCTTTCCAGCTTCCATCAGTGGTCAAGATAACTGGGTCATTGCCTTCAATCTGTATTTCTAATTGTGCCTTCAATCGGAGGTGTTTTCCATAATACTGCTGACCACGATCTGCGATATTGCCTGCATACCAGCCATCAGCGAGAATCACAGCAATGGTGTTTGTCCCTTTCTTTAAAAGACTCCCAATATCGTACGTATTGTAGTAAATGCGCTTATTATAATCGGTCCAACCAGGGGTGAAATAGTCTTTACCTACTCGCTCTCCGTTGATATTTAATTCATAAATGCCGAGCGCAGTGATGTATACTTTGGCAGACTCTACTACCCCTTCAAGCTCAAAATCCTTTCGCAGATAAGGACACGGCAGCGGACGATAATCGGTTTTTCGCTCTACATCGTTTGCCCATGGTTGGGTTCCGAAGGCTGTTGTGTTTTTGTGAGCAGCATCGTATCCAATCCATTTAGCTTGCCAATCATTGGAATTCAGCAATCCCATAGACCATTGCGCAACAGGACTCCAATCGGAAGATATATTGTTTTGATCCCAGACTTTCACCTTCCAGAAGCAAGATACACGCGAAGTAAGTTCACCTCCACGGTAAGAAAGGTTTACGGTTTCATCACTGGTCACTTTGCCTGAATTCCAAAGGTCACCAAGGTCTTTTGCCAGAAGCTCGGCCGTGCTTGCTACCAATACTTGATAGGCGGTTTGCGCTCTATTTCTCCCATTCGCCTGCAACTCCCAACTTAGGCGAGGCGCTGTTTCATCGATTGCAATTGGATCATCGAGGTATTCGCATCTTAGGTTTGTTGGATGAAGATCTGAAACGGGCGATTTGCATTTAGAAAACACCAAGGCTATGAAGATCAATAGCGCTAAAACTGGAAATCTAAATCTCATCCTTTAGCCGATTTAAATTCACCATTTAATAGCAAGTGATATGTTTTACCAGTTATCAGGCCAATAGATACTGTATCAATCTCAATCATCCAATTTCCCGATTTCATCTTCTTTCCGTGAATCACTCCAGAATGAATGGGTTGAATTCTGCGGTCTTGGCATCGGCAACGCTGAGCATACAAACCTTGATGACTGAATATTTCTTCATCTTTCAGTTCGAATTCCTCCACTCCATTCTCTACCTGAAATGCCATGACCGATTCTGCTACAGAGTAGTTTCCAGGCTCGCCACCATTATCTGTAAGCCATTGAAAAACAATAAACTCACCTGCTTTCACTGCATAAGATTGATACCGAAGCGAGTCATGCTGAATTTGGCTGTTCTCAAAAAAAACGAAAGACTTTTCCTCTGCATGATCTTGTCCAACAACTTGCATTGTTGCACCGATACCCATCATCATCAACAGTATTTTTTTTGAGGTCAGCACTTACCGAATCAATTGAATGGATTGTTTTTCAATAACCTCTGAATTTACGCTCAACCGCTTTTGATCATTACGCAGCTGTTGGATATTAATTAAGGTAATATCCTTGCTTTCTGGTCCATTCACCGCCACCACTGTTTTTGTAGACGGATCAGATACAAAGTTTTCAATGCTGACGTTGCTGGTGTTTGAAAGGACTAAAGCAGGTATATCAGAATCAAGAAGTCCTTGACGACCAAGAAAATTCTCTACTACCACTTCTGAGCATTGGGCAATGTATAATGCACTTCCCCACTTCTCCTCTGTATTTTCTTCATCCCAAGTCACTTTGCAATTCTTGAGTATTAAGCCATTCACATCGGATGCATAAAACGCATGATCGGCTCGCTTATCGGGAAAGTCTTCCTGATGCATTTCTAGGTTGACGTTGGTAAAAAGAATATTCTCAATCCGCATTCCTTCAGTGCTTTCGATTCTACTCGTCCCCATTCCTTTCGCAGAAATGTTTTCGAATACAATGTCTTTGATATATCCTGCTTTTGACTTTTTAGGATACTTTTTAGTCAAATAAATCCAAATCGGATCGCCATTGCCCCACCAGTTAAAATGCCTGCGTTTACATTCGATATTAATGTTCGAAAACGTTACATTCTCTACTGTTCCGCCATCGCGTACCACAATGCTGAGGCCACGGTTAGAGTTTAGCACCTTGCAGTTTTCGAAGCGGATGTTTCTAAAGTCTCCAAAAGATTCCGTTCCTAGTTTTAAGGCAGTGGATGAAGAAGACAGCACACAATTTGAAACGCGGATGTTCTCGCAAGGTTCGTCATAGCGCGTTTTTAGCACGATAGCATCATCTCCGGTAGTGATCTTACAGTTTTTGATGGTCACATCACGGCAGGAGTTCATGTCAATCCCATCTGCATTCACCCCTTTTTCGAGGCTCGAATAAATGGACATGTTCTGAATTAAAATCCGTTGACAGCGAATCATGTGCAGTGTCCAGAAGGAGGATTCTACAAGAGAAACGCCTTCCATGGTGATGTCTTGGCAGTTGTAGAAAATAAACATGGCTACATCAGGTGGAACCACATAATACTGTTTCATCTCCACTCCTGCGTTACGGGCATTTTCTGTTATGTCTTCAATGAAATAATCCACCTTTCGCAAGTCATCATAAACTCTTCGTGCATTTCCATTTATTTCGCCTTGACCTTTTACTCCTATGTTTTTAGCACCATTAGCATAGATGAAGACCGGCCGAGTAGCATCTTGAAGTGGCGCGCGATAATCATCAATATTTCTGCTTGCATAGAGTGTAGCTTCAGCCTCAAGGTGAAGCACCACATTGTCCTTTAGAATAATGGTTCCGCTTATATAATTTCCAGCTGGAAAGAATACCGTTCCTCCTCCTTGGCGATAACAGCTATCTATAGCTGCTTGAATGGGTTTTGTGGATACAATAGTCGTATCATGTGTGGCTCCAAAGCTGAGTACGTTGTACGTATTATCGTTTGTTTGAGACCAAGCTGTGAATGCAAGCAAGCAACTGAAAATCAATAAGCTAAAACGAGGATTTATTATTTTCTGAAATGCAATCATTTAACCATTATTGATTCTACCAATTGCACTTCTTCCCATGTAGCGTCATTGTCGCCTTGTCCGTAAATCAATAGATGGCCTCCATATTCACCTCCATCGGGATCACAGTGAACTATCATCATGCTGTAAATGTCTCCGACCTTCGGAGTTGTCATAGCAGCATCGTCCTTCATGAACGTAGCCTGCATGTCTACCCTAGCTTCCAAAATATAGTCTGCCTCACTCCTGTTCCATGGATTCATTTGAATCGAATACTCCACCGCATCCGAAGCTAACGGTTGCTCCAAGTATGACTGCTGGGCATTACCATGACGCCACCAAGCGCCATAGTCGGGTTTTAATGTATCTATCACAAAACAAAAGGCGTGATCGCCTATAGAGAATTTCTCTGGTATCGTATCATGCGGTGTCTCAAAAAAGAAGGCAATGGCATCTTTGTAATACCAGCGCTTCGGCTCGTGATTTGAATCTGAAACATCATGCACATTATCCTGAACTTCTGCCCCAAAATAGAGGTAGCTCTGATCCCAGGCAATGTAGTAGCTGGCGCTTAAGTCCATAGCAGTAGTGTCTTCAAGCGAGTCAATATTCAGTCGGTTTCGTTTTGGTTCGTACCAGGCACTTTCCTTCACTCGATTTAGATCCCATAATCCATCATGAAAAGCCAAGTCCTTCCATTCAGAGAGGTCGCCATCCAATCGCGGTGCTTTTTCCAGAAACGGAATAGACCGCATAACTTGCTTCTGCGCAGCAATCTTGCACGTGCTTCCTAAGAAGCAAAAGAGCAGTAATATGGAACAGAGAGGATGAAAACGAAGCAAAGTCAAGGACATTTGGTTTCTTTGATGATCGAAGTTAAACAATGCGACTGACCAAAATGCAAAGCTGGCATATCCAGACATCTTTCAACGCAGTTTCAGATATCTTGAGCATATTGCCAAGGGTTTTGATCGTTCTTAACCTAACTCTAATCGCGAGTTGCAAAGAGCCAAGCAATGACTGTGGCTCGGAAAATGGAAACTGGCGAGCACTTCAAAGTAATGTTCAAAATTCCAAAGATTCGCATCCTCATTCGTTGATCAAAGGAGCCTTGCTCGGCAGCACTTTTAAATCTATCGAAGAGCTTAAAACAGTCGTTCAGATTGAATACAATGATGAAATCCCGATGGTTCGAGTAAGCCACGAAAGTGATGGTATAAAAGTTTGTAGCACACTAAAACCAGGGGTTAATGAAGGTGACTTCCGAAAAGCTAGGGATGGAGATCTTTTTGACAAACTTTCTTTAGCGATACGCTCGCCTTTTGCAGCATGGAATCAAGATGATTTGGTTCGAGTATTTATCCTAGCGAGAAGAAAGCCGAATATTTTTGGAGAGAGCGATGTTGCTTTCTTCAACATCGCTGAAGCCAATATATGTAACATGGATGCCAGCAATTATGGCACAGCTTCCATTCGTGATCTTTCTGAAAAAGGTTACATCAACACCATCAACCATATAACAGCCCAAGCCATTATTACCACATGCTTCTCAGAGGAAATGGCCGATTACATAGCAGACGTGCATGAGCGGTTTTATCATCCTGAATTGATTAGAGGAGACTTCACACCGGATCAAGTCAATGACCTAGACGAGGGACCATTAGACAACTACATCGACATGATTAATAATGAATGGGGCCAAGAGCTGGGCAAAGCATTGAAATCTAAACACGACATCAATTCAAGCACTGTTTGGACGCCAAGTCTTCTTGCAGCATACCTCAATAGCACGCAAGATTACTACAGCTATGCTTTTAATGTTGACTTTGAACCCTTCAGCGAAAAAGACTCAATAGTGGTCAATTATGCTCGTAAAATGGCGCGCCTTATGGATGATGTTTCGGATTTGAAAGGGCAGATTGGATCTGTAAAGAAGTAGGTTTTGCACTAATTTACACACGTTAAATCTTGGTTGACGGCCCTCACTCTACTTTTAAGGAAACAAGTAAAAAACAGACATTATGAAAAACAATAGCATTCAAATCCTGGCCTTATTCCTAGTATCCTCTTTCATTTCATGTTCACAGAACAGCGCAACTACAGAAATCCAAGAAGAAGCATTAAAAGTGGAAAAAACAGAAGTAAAAAAGAGTCAACCGCACCAATATGGAGGTTGGTTTTGTCCAGATAATTTGAATGGCTTTCCGGCAGTAGATATAAGCAACTGGAAATCTGTTCCAGTGGTGAATGGAAGATTAGCTACCCAAGAAGAAACTCAAAATGGCACATCTCTCATATTCGTTGATCTTGAACAATATCCAGAGGCAAAACCAATGGACATTGAAATGCCCAAATTGGCTCGCTTTTATAATGCGCATTCCAAAAAAGAAGAACTGGTTATTGTAATACAGGCGATTAATGTATCCACTGATTCTATTGTGGGATTCAGATACTTGAACGGAGGCAATGGCAGTGCATACTATGATGATGTAAAGATTTTATCCGATGAAGAGATCGAATCGATTTCATCTTCACGCTTTGTCTCCTTTAATCTCGATATTAACGCGACACAAACTGAGATTTGGAAAGTACTTACTCAGCCAGAATACGCCTTCATTCTTCAGCCCATTTTTGATAAAGGAAATGCACTTGGAGCCAAATGGGTAGCATCTACCAAAGTGAATTACAAGTACGTTAATGGCGGGACAGTCACTTCGGAGTTCGCAGAAAGTCTATTCGGCAATCAATACATTCAGATTGATTATAAATCAGAAGACAACAATTACGTGGAGAAATTTTTGCTCTTAGAAGATGAAGAAACGAATATCACCGAACTGAAAATAGCTTGCGGGCCATACAAGGATGATTTTAACCAGCAAAAAGAAATCCTCGAAAAGTGGGCTCAAAAAGTAAAAGAGCTGAGTGAAGCCAATTAAAACTACAGCTATGGATTAACAGCAGTGATTGATTCGTCCGTTGAGTCTTATTTCTATACTGAATGAAAAAATCATTCGCCATTTTCGCTTGAACATTTATATTTAATCCTTTGGTTCGGGGAACCAACGTTGTGATAACTGAGAATTTTAAATTATCACGGATTAAAAATCGAACTTTTCTGAGCAAGAGATTGCAGAAATTGATGTTATGGCGATGAGATACTTATTTAATGAAATAGAAAATTGCAATATGTGTGGACATGAAGTCAGCACGCATAAAGTTCTTGGGAAAAGGTTGAATAAATCTCAAGGATTGAATCCTAAAGGTAAAGTTGGTATCACTACCTCAATATGTAAGTGCACAAATTGTGATTTAATCTATTCAAATCCACAACCAATTCCATTTGATATTCAAGATCATTATGGGGTTCCTCCTGAAGAATATTGGAAAGACTCCTATTTTGAATTGAATGATAATTACTTCAAAGGAGAAATATCCAGGCTGAAACAACTGATTGACTTTAAATCAGGAATGAAATCTCTGGATATTGGAGCTGGGTTAGGCAAACAAATGATAGCGCTAGAAAAAGCTGGGTTTGATGTATACGGATTTGAGCCGTCAAAACCATTTTTTGAACGAGCAATTTCAAAAATGAAAATCTCTCCCGATAAATTGAACTTGGGAATGATAGAAGAAATTGACTATGAAGAAAATAGCTTTGATTTTATATCCTTTGGAGCCGTTCTTGAGCACCTATACGATCCTTCTGAATCGATTAAGAAAGCTTTAAAATGGGTTAAACCAAATGGACTAATCCATATTGAAGTGCCATCTTCAAAATGGCTTACCAATAAAATCATTAATCTTTTTTACGCACTTCGATTTTCTGACTATGTTGGAAATATTAGTCCTATGCACGAGCCTTATCATCTGTATGAGTTCGGGTTGGACTCATTTGAAAGAAATTCCAAAATTCATGGCTATACCATTGCACACCATGAATTCTATTTTTGTGAAACGTATCTTCCAAAAATAATGGATGGAATAATTAAGCCTTATATGCAAAGGACTAATCAGGGAATGCAATTATGCGTTTGGTTAAGAAAAAATCCGCCTAACAATCCTTAAGTTGGGTTAAAATCACTGTGGTTTTCTTAACTCTCAGATTATAATAATTTACTCTGTTTGTTCTTAATCCTAGTGTAATCGAATATGGCGTTATTGAGCTGGTTGACATTACTTCAACACGCCTAAAAATATAGTTTTCAACACTTGATTTTCAGACCATTGGCTGATCTAATTTTAATTAAATTAAAATAGTTAAATGATCCATCCAAACACTGAGCTGAAATTCATCAATGATGAAATCGGTTATGGCGTAGTCGCCAAAAAATTCATTCCAAAAGGAACAGTCACTTGGGTACTCGACAAATTTGATCGGTCATTCACGCCTAGAGAATTCGAAGAAATGGATGAACCCTATAAGAACATCTTGGATATTTATGCTTTTCGCAATAACATTGGGAACTATGTATTGTGCTGGGATAATGCTCGATTTGTAAACCACAGTTTCAATTCAAACTGTTTGACCACCGCCTACGATTTTGAAATCGCAGTAAGAGATATACAAGCAGGAGAGCAGCTTACAGACGATTATGGATACTTAAACATTAGCGTGCCTTTTAGAGCCATTCCAGAAGGAACAAGGAGGAAAATAGTATATCCGGATGACACGCTACGTTACCATAAAATTTGGGATAAAAAGTTGACCAATGCCTTCAAAACCATTACCAGTCATGAGCAGCCATTGAGCCCGCTGATTTCCTCAGGTATGTGGGAAAATATTCATCTTATTTGCAAAGGAGAACGAGCGATGGATTCGATTCTATCAACATACTTCAACTCGACAAGCTCCTAACCTCTTTCTTCCCAAATGCAAGCAAGGTTGACCAATGTTTCAACGGCCTTTTCCATGTCTTGAACACTGGCCCATTCCATCTTACTGTGAAACGAGTGTTCACCAGCAAATATGTTGGGACAAGGCAATCCCATAAACGAAAGCTTTGAGCCATCAGTTCCTCCGCGTATGCTCCCTGTAATTGGAGTAAGCCCTGATCTTTTTATAGCTTCAATGGCGTATTCTGAAACTTGAGGACATTCCTTAATCACATTCTTCATGTTTCGGTATTGCTCTGAAACTTCAAACTCAAATGAAGAGTTTGGATAGTCCTTCATTACTTCTTCTAGAATGCCTTTTAATCTACTTTCATAATCACTCAAATCGCTATCAACAAAGGATCGAATAATCATTGTGATCTCAGCATTCTCAATTCCTCCAGTCATTTCGTATGGATGCACGAAGCCTTCTCGACCTTCTGTTGTTTCAGGAGACCAAGCGTCTTTGGGTAAACGATCAACAAATGAACAAGCTGCTTTCAAAGCACTTTCCAATTTTCCTTTTGCAAATCCCGGATGGAAGTTCACGCCATGAATACTAATCTTCAACATGTGTGCGCTAAATGTTTCATCTTCAAACGAACCAAGCGCCTCACCATCAACAGTATATCCGAAATCGGCTCCCAATTTTTTAATGTTTACCGCGTCCGCTCCTCTTCCAATTTCTTCATCAGGTGTGAATAATATTCGAATGGAGCCATGTTTCACCTCAGGGTGATTTAAAAAATAATGGGCTGTATCCATTATTGCAGCTACTCCAGCCTTGTTATCAGCTCCAAGCAAGGTTGTTCCATCAGCAGTGACAATATCGTTGCCAAGCTTCTTAGCGAGCTCTGGATGAGCCACTGGATCAATAATTATACTTTTATCAGCAGGCAATGTCAAAACCCTGCCATCGTAGTTTTTATGAATAATTGGATTCACATTCCTTCCACTGCTCTCTGGTGACGTATCAACATGTGAGCAAAAGCAAATTACAGGAATAGATTTTTCTGTATTGGCCGGAATGGTGGCATAGACATATCCTAGCTCATCCATCTCAGCATCCTTCACTCCTATCTCTTTTAATTCTTGAACTAAAATTCTACTCAAATCCTTCTGCTTTTCAGTGGACGGAATTGAATCGCTGTGAGGATCCGATTGGGTATCAATCTTTACATATCGAAGAAACCGATCAAGAACAGTGTAGCTATAATGCATGAATAATTCGTTTCCTCAAAGATGCAGATTGAAAATAAAGTAGAACTTTAGATCTTCAAACAATAATATGATCAACTACAACCCTAAAGACTGGTTCGGTCTCATTTTCAAATTTCATAAAAGCGATACATTCAGACAGCTCTTTTGGGTCATCCTATCTGTATCGATTTACAGTCTTGTGATTGTTTATATTGAATTGGATGTGATGCAAATGAACTTCACATCAACGGTCATGCATTCGCTGCTTGGCTTCATCATTTCACTCTTACTGGTATTTAGAACCAATACCGCTTATGACAGATGGTGGGAAGGAAGGAAGCAATGGGGTGCTTTGGTAAATGTATCGCGGAATTTCAGTCTCAAAGTATTATCGTCCATTTCTGATGAGAAGGATAGGAATCAACTTTTAAAATGGACAAGACTTTATCCATTTGTACTAAAAGAGCATTTAAGAAACGCACAATACGATCTTCTAGATGAAGAGACGGTTGGCCTTATCCCAAAGGACTCTATTAACGCAGATCACGTTCCTAATTCTATTGCGCTCAAGATGCAAATACTGGTAGAAGCTTCCACTAAAGAAAACTTTAATAGTGCAAACAAACTGGCCTTATTGGAAGATTTAAATCGATTCACTGATATATGCGGTGCCTGCGAAAGAATCAAGAAAACCCCCATTCCTTATACCTATAACATCTTTATAAAGAAATTCATTTTTGTGTACACCATTACAATGCCGATTGGGTTTGCGGGAGCATTCGAATATTGGACTATCCTGATAACAGGATTCACCTTTTACATCTTAGCGAGTCTGGAATTGATCGCAGAATCCATTGAAGATCCCTTTGGATTAGATTCAGATGATCTTCCAACGGATGATATGGCAGTAAACATTGCCAAAAACATTAAGGAACTTGAAAAGTTAAAGTCTATTGAATAATCAAGCGATGACTTGATTTCGACTCTTTACCAATCACCGTTAAGAAGTAAACACCTTTTGATTGATTAGAAAGGTTTACATCAAATACTGATGACTTACAGTCATTGGAGATGGCCTGATTAAAAACCATTCTTCCGAAAGTATCATAGACAAAGAATTCAACTTCTTGACCACAGGCATTGTCAAACGTAACATTAAAGCGCCCATCTGCACTCGGGTTTGGATAGGCTTTAATGCCTGAAGAAAGTAATTGAGCACTTTCATTAACACCAGTAATCGTATCATCTTTACCTAGGAAAAGCGCTTCGGCATAATTGAATGCTTCAATACCGATGATCCTTCCCATCTTTCTCCCAGGAATATCATCAGCAGGAGGGTGAATTCCACCCCAAATACGAGACAAGCTGCATTGGTCAGAAGCGTCATAATACTTTGCCCATTCTAACACAATAGTGTCACTTGGTCCTTTTTCAAATACCAAAAAATCATTTTTAGGAGCTACAAAACGACCAACGCCACCTGGGAAATATTCATCTCCTGTAAGCATAGTCATAATTTCTGCTGCTGCACGTGAGTAAGTTGAATGTCCAGATACAAATCCCGGGAAAGGAGGCGTAACAAAAGATGGTCGCTGGTATGGCCACCAATCGCGAGCCAATATCCATCCAACATGGGCGATATCTGTTTCAGCATTCGATATGAAATTATGTCCTCTCCATGCTTTCACTTTTATTTTTCCAACAAACTGATTACCACCTCCAGCTAAGGAATCACCAACTTCAATTTGCTCTATATAACCTGGTATTAATTCAATTCCTGCGGGATGATAATTCGGCAAATTAGGATCCGAAGATTGTCCGAGTTTCGTCATATACCGCAATGCAGATATCGGCCTGATATAATCATAGTAACCTTTTACACCCCAAGAAGCAATAGCAGCATCATGCATGGCTCCACCTAATGTCAAATAGGCCTTAACTTGATACTCCAAATGATCCAATTCCTCTCCTTCTCCTTTATAATGGAAATTGAATTCTGGATAATCCATTACCGCATTAAGAAGGGTGAACCAATGGCCTGGAGGCGTTTCACTATCAGGCCCATCCGCCCAAAACTCAGCCAAAACTCGAGCATAGTCACCACGTTTTTTCATTTGAGGTGGATATGGAAGCCCAGTGGATGGATTCACATCATAACCTAGACTGACATCTCCTCCGTTGTCAAAATCATAAAATGACGGGAATTCAGAAAAAGAATCAGGATACATCTCAAAAGGAATATTGCCAATATTGTTCGGTGAAATATCCCACACGGTAGTATCTGAAGGGTCCATATGACTACTCCACGCTGATACCAACTCAAACGTCCACTTATACAAATCAGAATCCCCCGCGCCATTCACCGTATCTAAATAAGGAGGGTGACCAGGATTGTGAAAAACCCACCAATCTTCCGAATCTCTTTGAAGGATTTCAAGATCATCTTCTGTAAAGGAGAAAGCATCAACAGAACCCCATTCAGGACTCAAGCATTCAGGTATACCACCTAAAAACAAGTTTCCACTCTGATCAACGAAGGTGTCAAACTTCAATGGCTGCCACCTATTTGGATCAATTAAATCAGGATTTCCCGGAGCTCCGAGATCCAAAGCAGGATTTACTGGTTCGTAAAAGCGATTTGTATAATCATTGATTTCATTGGCACCATCTTGCTGACCATAATTGATCATGTAAGCAGCTATGTAATTTCCTAATGCAGCAGGGTCACCAGATGCATAATTCCAAGATGTTTTGTTTTGGTCAAATCCAAGGTCTGCGAACAAAGAATCCATTAAAAATAGACTTTGACTGGCACCTGGAGAATGCTCAAAACGATGCGTTAGCAGCCTGTAGGCTGCATAGCTTAAAGCTTCTTCTCTAAATTTCTTTAATAAAAGCGGATCTAATGGAGCTTCCACTCCGTTAAATGGAACAGGGAAGCCATTCATCTCTTTGCCCAAAAATAAGGTACTCGCAGTAGTATCGTAGGCTGCCCAAACATCATACATAACAATGGATGTATGGAATAAATTCCTTGCGTGAACAGTAGGTCTCGCAAAATCATTACGAATCGCCTCTAATAAAACTTCATTCCATTCGCGGGCGATCGAATTTTGGGATTTTACGTCTGATGCCCCTATACACAGTGCGAAAAAAAGAATTGAGAATAAAAAGGTTCTCATAATAATTATAAATAGAAAATGTGACTAATACAAGTCGAATGTATGAAATTCTTCGATGAATGATTTAAATATGTCGCTCAGCGTGATAACTACTTCTCACCAATGGTCCGCTTTCTACATGATCAATTCCTATAGACTCTCCATATTCTTTGTATTCTGCAAAAACTTCTGGTTTAACCCAATCCTTGACAGGCAAGTGTTTCTTTGATGGTTGCAAGTATTGACCAATGGTAACAACCGAAACACCTTGAGCATGTAAATCTCTTAATGTTTGGAATACTTCTTCTTTCTCCTCTCCAAGACCGACCATTATCCCGCTCTTTGTTCTATTGATTCCACCTTCTTTAAGGCGTTTAAGAACTTCCATGCTTCGCCAATATTTGGCCTGAATTCTAACATTCTTAGTAATCCTCTCAACCGTCTCTATATTATGAGAAACCACCTCCGGTTTAACCTCCAATATAGGATCAAGATTCTTCCATTCCCCCCTAAAATCAGGAATCAGGGTTTCAATGGTAACATCAGGATTCTTCTTACGAATCATCTCAATAGTCTTCTTCCAATGATTGGCGCCTCCGTCAGGTAAGTCATCCCTATCAACAGAGGTGATTACGGCATGCTTTAGTCCCATCACTCGAATACTATCAGCGACCTTTGCTGGCTCAAAAATATCAACCTCTTCGCCAGCACCTGTAGCAACATTGCAAAACTGACAAGATCGAGTACATGTATTTCCAAGAATCATAAAAGTGGCTGTTCCTGCACTCCAGCATTCACTTTGGTTAGGACATTTACCACTTGAGCAAATGGTATGGAGGTTTCTATCCTCCACCACTTCTTTTACGCGCAAATATTCCTTGCCTCCGGGAATCTTAACTTTTAACCAATCTGGTTTTTTGATCCTTACTTCTTGGTCTTCTTTGTTCTTTAATAAATTCGCCATTGAGCAATCTTATTTTTTTTCGAATTCAGCGATTGTACTTTTAATAATAGCAATGCATTCCATTAATTGTTCTTCAGTCATCACAAGTGGTGGTGCAAAACGAATAATATTTCCGTGAGTAGGTTTAGCCAGTAGGCCTTTTTCCATGAGTCTTACGCAAATATCCCATGCCGTAGAACTATCCTCCGTATCATTAATCAATACTGCATTTAGTAATCCTCTTCCACGCACAAGCTTTAAAATGTTAAGCTCACTAGCCAATGCCGTCATTTCTGATCGGAAAATATCACCCAATCTACGAGCATTCTGAGCTAATTTCTCATCTTTCACAACTTCCAATGCCGCCACAGCAACAGCCGCTGCAATTGGATTACCACCAAATGTGCTTCCATGCTGACCCGGCTTGATAACATTCATTATTTCATTGTCCGCTAAAACAGCTGAAACAGGATATGCTCCGCCACTCAAAGCCTTACCGAGAATTAGAATGTCAGGATGAGTATACGTTGCTGCTTGACGCTCACAATGACCTTCGCAAGTGCATTTGCCGCAAACAGCTAGTAATGATCCCGTACGAGCAATACCTGTTTGAATCTCATCAGCTATAAATAGAACATTGTTCTCAGCACAAATTGCTTTTGCCTTCATCATATAATCGTCAGCAGGAGTATTGACTCCAGCCTCTCCTTGAATGGGCTCCACAAGAAAAGCGACTACATTATCTTCTTTGACTGAATTGGCCAAAGCTTCAAGATCGTTGTATGCAATACTTTCAAATCCTGGAGTATAAGGTCCAAAATTCTTTCGAGCATCGTGATCATTTGAAAACGACACTATAGTAGTGGTGCGTCCATGGAAGTTATCATTGGCTACAATGATTTTAGCCTTATCCGGTTCTATTCCCATTTTTTCATAGCCATACTTTCTAGCAAGCTTTATAGCCGTCTCTACTGCCTCTGCACCAGAATTCATTGGAAGCACCTTATCAAAAGAGAAATACTCCGTTACAAACTTTTCATACTCTCCAAGTCTCGAGTTAAAAAAGGCGCGACTTGTAAGTGTTAAGCGTTTAGCTTGCTCGACCATAGCATCAATTATTCTAGGATGACAATGACCTTGATTAACTGCGGAGTATGCTGATAAAAAATCGAAATACCTTTTCCCCTCTATATCCCAAACATAAACTCCTTCACCTCTATCAAGAACAACTGGAAGTGGGTGATAATTATGTGCTCCATATTTATTCTCTAAAGCGATCGCCTCGTCTGTCGTAAGTTGAACTAATTCCATGTAACAAAAGTTTGAAAATTGATCTCAAAGATATAGGTTGTATTTTGGTCATCATACTCTTAAAGCCATTATATATAAGTTTAAAATAGAAGCCATGAAGTGGAAAAGTCATTTAATTACTACTCTTATCTTATGTTCATTTTTCAGCCTTCAAGCTCAGTGGGTTACGAACCTAAATGAGTTTACTACTCAAGAGAGCTTCGATAATATTAAAGTAATCCAACTTGATGATGCAGATGACGCATCAAGCTTTGTTATTTGGGTAAAAGAGCATGTGAGAGAACATTACCATGAAAAGCATACTGAAGTCGTTTATGTGATGGAGGGTTTCGGCATAATGACATTAGGGGACAAATCAAACCCCATTGAAAAAGGCGATTATATTTTCATTCCAAAGGGTACTCCTCATTCTGTTAGAGTGACAAATAACCAAACTTTAAAAGTGATAAGCATTCAGTCACCTCACTTTGATGGCACAGACAGACACTTCACAAAGCCCGATTAGTGTGGATTTTGAAGATTATGACTGTTCAAATCTTTGAAAAACCCCTAAATACCCCCTCACTTATTAACAAAGAGGTGCTTTTATCAACAAAAGCACCTAAAACACTTGCAGTCTGCGCGGTTGAGACACATATTTGTTCTCGTTGAAACAAAATGTTTAACCTAAAAACTATTTAAAATGAATAAAGCTGAATTGATTGACGCTATGGCTAACGGAGCCGGAATTTCTAAAGCTGATGCTAAAAAAGCATTAGATGCATTTATCGACACTACAACTGGCGCACTTAAGAAAGGTGACAGAGTTGCTCTTGTTGGATTTGGTTCTTTCTCTGTATCTAACCGTTCTGCTCGTACAGGTCGTAACCCACAAACTGGTAAAGAAATTAAGATCGCTGCTAAGAACGTTGTTAAGTTCAAAGCAGGAGCTGACCTAGGTGGAGCTGTAAACTAAGGTTCACTGAAGAAATAAAAAAGCCTCTCCGAACGGAGGGGTTTTTTTATGCCTTAACCTCATCGATGGATTCCTATATTTGCCCCAAATCAATTCGACTAACATGGGAAAAGGAGATATTAAAACAGCGAAAGGAAAACGAATTGCCGGCAGTTACGGAAACAAGAGAAAGCGCAAGAAAGCAAAGCCAGCATTAGTCGCTACCAAGAAAACCGTAGCGAAAAAAGCAGCTACCAAAAAACCAGCAGCACCAGCAGCGGCAAAGAAACCAGCAGCGAAAAAAGCAGAAAGTTCAACTGCAGTAAAGAAAACGGCAACTAAAGCTACTGCCACTAAAGCAGCAGAAAAGAAGGCCCCTGCGAAAAAAGCTCCAGCAAGGAAGCCAGCCGCTAAGAAAACAGAAGACAAATAGAGTTTTATATACTCTTAAGGAAAGAGCCTTTTGAATTTCCAACGATTTTCAAAGGGCTCATATTTTATTCGGTCGTGTAACCTGCTAGCCCTACCCTGCCAAAATTCAATTAAACTCGGCTGAATAATGTAGCCTCCCCAAAATTCAGGTCGAGGTACATCTTTGTTATCAAACTTTTGAGTAACCTCTTGAAACCTCTTCTCCAATTGATCGCGAGAAGTCATTTCATCACTTTGATCGCTTGCCCAAGCTCCTATTTGACTTTCACGAGGACGTGATTTGAAATAGGCATCACTCTCGGCTTCGGGTAACTTTATAACTGTTCCTTCAACTCTAACTTGACGCTCCACCCATGGCCAAAAGAAGTTAACCGCAGCATTCGGATTTTCTTTTAAGTCAGTTGCCTTTTTACTCGAATAATTTGAATAAAAAATAACTCCCCGCTCATCGAGTTTTCTAATTAACACAACCCTGCTCGATGGCTTTCCTTCAGCACTGACTGTTGTTAAGGTCATGGCGTTTGCATCCTGAGTCTCCTTAAGGGCCTCATTCAACCAATTCTCCAGCATTTCAATTGGGTTTTCCAAACAATCAGACTCTTCTAAAACATGCTTAACATAGTCTTTTCTAACCGCTTCATAACTCATTTTACAAGTATTTAGACAAAGGTATAAAAGGACTTTTGGGTATAAGTGAATAAGATTTGATCATTAATTCAACAAGCCCTTGTTTTATAGTAGCACGTCTTCTATTTTGCAGTCATATTAATATGTTCAAACCAGACAACATAGAGAATGAGTTTTTCCTTAAGCTAGGCTTTAGCTTTTCGCCTGACCTGCTTGCAAAAGGTAAAATTTTGATTTCAGAGCCTTTCTTGGGTGATCCTAATTTTAGCAGATCCGTAATCCTGCTGTTGGAATACTCTTCAGAGAATGGTGCAGTTGGGTTTGTTTTAAATAAACCTACTGACCTTTTCATGTCAGACATGATTGATGATTACCCTAAAGATTCGTTTAGGTTTCATTATGGAGGGCCTGTTAAACCTGAAAATGTTTTCTTTTTACACTCCATTGGTGAAGAGATTGAAAACGCTCAAAACATAATGGATGGATTGTGGTGGGGTGGCGATTTTGATCAAATAACAAGTCTCATTAGATCGGGGTCAGTAGCTCCTAGCGATGTTAAATTCTTTGGTGGCTATTCTGGCTGGACCGCGAATCAACTCGAAGAAGAACTCTCAGAAAGAAGTTGGATCTTAAGCTCTCTCGATGCTGAAAGGATAATGAAAGAAGACTTGGATGAACTTTGGCGAGAAAGCCTCAAATCCTTAGGAAAAAAATTCTCTATTATGGCTGACTTCCCCGAAGATCCAGCGTTGAATTAAGCAAAAGCTGATTTAATTTCGTTTTTAAATCCTCAACTATATCGGCACCCACCGTCTTAGTGCCATTTTTGACGAGTTGAGTAATTCCAGAAATACTATTGGTAGAAAAGAGGGCTTCTGAATTTTGAATATCTGTTAAACTCATCGAATCTTCAATACACAAATTATTTTCAAGCAACACATTCCGGATGACACCATTGAGACATCCTGAACTAAGATTTGGAGTGATAAATTGGCCATCTTTCAGAGCAAAGATATTACCGCTGATAGTCTCACATATCTCGTCCTTATTATTCAATAGAACCAGATCATCAACATTTCGCTCTTCAGCCTCTAGAGCAGCCAGTACTTGATAGTGTTTACCTATCAACTTAAAATTACCTGCAACATCTGATGGTATTTTCAATTTACCCATATCGAAATTTTTTATTGGTGAACCACTGAATTGAATTTCATCTACTGATTCAAGCTGAAGAAAAATATCACATTCATTTACTTCGGGTCTATATTTTCCTGCACCGCTGCGAATGAATGACAGTCTTGCCCTTTGAAAGGTGCTGATTTCATTACCAGCGACCGAAGTAAGCGCTTGATAAAGGTCATTAAACGATACGTTTAGAGTTATTTTTAAATAGCTTAATGTGCCTGAAATTCTAAGGAGCCTTTCCCTCCAGAACGTTGGTCTTCCATTCAGAATGAGCATAGTTTCAAAAAATCCATCTCCATAAAGGAACCCTCTATTGTTGGCTATGATCCCATTAATGGGTACGAACCTATTCTCTATGAACTCATAGACCATAACTACTAAAAGAATCTGAATAAGAGCTCAGGCGCCAAAATGAAGGTGAAAATCAGTCCAAAAACAGCTCCAAAATAGTGTGCAGAATGAGCGACATGGCTTTTACTATTCTTGTCTAGGTAGAATTCGAGCGCTAAGTACAAAAGTCCAAAAATCCATGCAGGAATCTGAAACGGAATTAAAAACAAACCGAGTGGCGCCATAGGCTCCATTAGAATGAAAGCATAAACTATAGCACTTACTGCTCCAGACGCTCCAACTGCATGATAGTGATAGTTCTGCCTGTTTCTCACGTACCCCGGAATAGTGCTGAAGAGAATCCCACCTAAATAAAGTAAACAGAAATAAAGAATCCATTTTGGTCCAAAAAGCATTTCATAGTATGACTCAACGAGCTTTCCAAACTGGTAAAAAACAAACATGTTAACCACTAAATGACCCCAGTCAGCATGAACAAAAGCATGTGTAATGAATCGGTAAAACTGATTATTCCTATCTACCATAAAAGGCTGAAAATCAATTTTATAAAAGAGTTCTCGGTTATTCAGTGCAGAAGCGCTTACAATTCCTGTGGCAATCAATATTATCAAGGTAATGCTCATGCTCTAAAACTTAAATGCTTTCACGGTAGCTTTTCCGAGATTAGCAATAATATCGGATGCAATCATGGATGATTGGCCTTGCGATTGAGCCGAATAATCACCAGCTAAGCCATGAACGTAAACACCAGAAATAGCAGCCACTAATGGATCCTTAATGTATGCTGAAAAGCCCGTAATAATTCCAGTTAATACGTCACCGCTGCCTGCGGTGGCCATTCCCGGATTACCAGTTGAATTAAAAAATACTCGCCCATCTGCACTAGCAATAGCTGTATTTGCACCTTTTAGCACAATAATCACTTTAAACTTAACGGCTACTTCTCTTAGTAATTTAACCCTCTCAAAGCTATTCTTAGACGATCCAAACAATCGCTCAAACTCACGGACATGAGGCGTTAAAATTGTATTCGGTGGTAGCGACTTCAAGTAATCCTTATTTTCAGATAGAATGTTTATTGCATCCGCATCAAGCACTAAATTGACTTTTACTTTCGAAAGCAAGTCACGAAGCATTCTCTTGGTCTTCTTACAAACTCCAATTCCTGGTCCTATTCCAACTGCAGTGTATCCTTCTAGAGAAGGAACCTCACCTAGAAACTGATCATAATCATCCACAACACACATTGCCTCAGGAACTGATGTCTGCATGATAGAATATCCTAAATGAGGCACAAATGCGGTCAGTCTACCCACTCCACCTCTAAGACATGCTTTTGAAGCTAAAACAGCAGCTCCGATCTTGCCATAGCTTCCTGCCATAATAATTGCATGGCCATAATGTCCCTTATGATCAAACTTATTTCGTATAAACATTGAGCGATATTCATCTACCGCATCAACAAAATGCAAACCCGTTTCTTCTGCACTGAGAAAACCAGAGTCTAAGCCAATATCAAGGACTTTCCATTCGCCAAGAAACTCTTGATTCTCTGGAATGAAAAATGCCATTTTAGGCGACTGAAAGGATAAGGTATATGACGCTAGAATAACCGCAGCCGACTCATTGGTAAATTGGTCTGAAAACAAACCAGAAGGCATATCTATTGACACAACTTCTGCAATACTCGCATTAATTTGCCTTATGCATAACTCTGCTAATCCATCAACTTTTCGGTTTAAACCCGAGCCAAACAAACCATCAATTAGTATTGTATCGCTGCTGATAGAAGGGAATTGCTTTTCTTCCAATATATAAGTCACCTCATGCCCCAAGTCAGTCAACCTATCCAAGTTGATTTGCAAATCTTCTGAAAAGCGTTCTGAAAAGCGAACTACATAGCTTTTAACAGAATACCCTCTTTCTGAGAGTTTTCGAGCCATTACAAGTGCATCTCCCCCATTATTACCAATGCCGGCAATGACTATAACCGGCCTATCATTGCTGTAAACATTAGTAAACCAATCTACACACTTCCCAGCAGCCCTCTCCATTAAATCAACGGAAGGGATAGACTCTTTCTGTATCGTTAGTCGATCTGCCTCGCGAATTTGTTTAGAAGAAAATATTTTAAGCATTGAGGATAATTATTGCTTCAAGGTATAAGAAAATCAGAAAACGAGGTGTTAAGGTCGATTATCAAAAAATTGAAAATGTTCTATAATATCCAGCCCATAGGCCAAAAGCCTGTCATGATTAAATAAAACAGGATAAATAAAAACTTTTTCTGGTGGACTATCACCCTCACTATCCACATTAATAATAAGACATTCTATTGACTTTCTATTCAAAAAGTCAATTACATTATCACATTGCACACAATGATTAGAAACGTAAAGAATGTATCTCTTGCTGTTAGATAAAGGCATGAAACAAATGAAGATCTACCTTACTTAGCTTGAAGTTTCAGGTCTCTAACAATCTCCGGCTGAAACGAGCTTTTACCTAAAATTTTCACTTCAAAAGAAACCGGTTCAAAACCCGGAGAATCAACGAAGATTTCAAATTCGCCTGGAGGTAGAATAATTACATATCTCAGAGAGTTAGGATTTGGAGTGTAAATCCCAAATAATTCACCGTTGTTTAGGAAAGTGACCGTTATTTCAGCAGACAACACATCAAATTGACTTTCTAAGCTGGTAATCGCTCCTCGTAAAACACTATACTCACTTTCAACTTCATTGATCGTTACACGATAAATATCATAATCGCCATAACCATCCTCTCTCAAAGCAGACATATAGCCATAACGCCCTGAGCGAGAAATGCGAAAGTTCATATCATCATCAACAGAGTTTATTGGATATCCAAGGTTTCGTGGATTCACAAATCTCAAAGAATCGATGTTCCATTTAGATTTAAAAATGTCATATCCACCCATTGAGAAGTGACCTTTAGAACTGAAATAAAGAAACTCCCCGTCAGGAGATAAATTTGGAAAATCTTCGTCACGTTCAGAATTAACGTCTGGTCCAGCATTAAAAGGCACTCCCCATTTGCCGTTCGGCAACTTCTTAATTATCCAAATATCCGTTCCACCATATCCATCAGGCCTATCACTAACGAAATAGATGGAGTTACCATCAAGGGAATATGACGCTGCAATTTCCCTATATTTACTATTAACCTTCTGGTCAAGAGGTTTCATATTATCAAGAATTCCATCATGGAAATCAGCAGAAAAAATATCTCCACTAATCCCTTCTTGTCCCTTCATCAGCAGAATTTGATCGCCTTCACCAGACATACCGACAATCACCTCACTTTCAGCAGGATCATTTGTCGCACCAGGCATTGGCACTCCATCTTGATACTCACCATCTTTTACTTCTGAAAAGTAAATATTTGATGCATAAGTGCCGTTTGGCATAAGAACACTGCCATCATCGCGCTTGGATGTGTAAGCAATAAATCGCTCATCTATAGTGACAAATGGGAAGTAATCAGGATATGCACTATTGAGGTGACCACCTAAGTTTTCGAACGTACAATCCTTAGGAAACTTCATTAGTTCATAAGCGTTCTCACAATATTCAATTTCAATCTGAGCTTCTTCTACAGAAAACTCAGATCCCATGTCGTGAAACTCAATGAACTTGTTGAACATATCAATGGCCCTATCAAATTGATGATCAACTTGATAAGCTTTACCCATTAAATAATAAACAGTCGAAGCTTCTTCATCGTAAAAAACAACTTTCTCGAAGAATGGAATCGCCTTTATCTGTTCAAAGTCAGAATTCAAATAGCAAAGTCCTGTGTTGAAGTTATACTTCAAATCTTCTGGTTCTTCTTCCAACAAGATTAGATACTCGCCTAATGCTGACTTATAATTCTCATCAAAAAAGTATTGATCCGCCTTGTTCTCATCTCCTGTAGGAGCAGATTTCTCGGTAGCACTTGAATTAGACTCATCCTGAGCCCAAACTAATGGCGCAGTTAACAAACTCAATATGAGTATTAAAAAGAGGTTTTTCATCATAGATCTTTGGAATGCCAAATTTACCAATGCGCTGCAAAGGTGCAGTGTTTTTTATGAACTATGATCTGCTATAATGAACCAATGGCCATTTATCTTACGCCAAATCAATGTAAACCGCCCATTCAATGTGTCTGCAATTCTAACCAAACGCCACTCCCCAACCGCAAATGCAGATTCAGATGAAATAAGTTGAACGTCCAAATCATTAAATGAAAGTTCACCCATTGCCTGTTTGTCAGGATATGATTGTTTATACCGACCTAACGTTTCTTGCCAACCTCTATTTATTCCTTTACTTCCCGTAAAGATTAGATTTTCACTATTCCAATACCCCAACATATAACCTTCGAGATCACCTTTATTCCATGAATCAACTTGAGATTTTAAAACTCTGTGAATTTCTCTTACATCCTTCTCTTGGTGACTACAAGCGCTAAACACCAAGGCAAGAAAAAGAAGAACAATGAAATTATATAGGCGCATTTTCATCTAGAATATGCCATGTATGATCACCCAGTAATTTTATTGCACTCAGATACTCCCAATTTGGTTTCTTGGAACCCCATTCTTTATTTGAAAGCATGGAAACCTGATATGTTCCATCCTCTTTGCTGTATAAGTGATATGTATTACCAATGATAGGTTGAAACGAAATTTTGGATTCGTAGATTTTCTCAGAAAGAAATTTTCTATGTTCAATCGATTCCACCTGTTTTGCAAGCAGCGTTATTTGATCTTTGATCTGTAATAACTGCAAGTCGGTCTGCTCATACATCGCAGACAGTGAACGACCCTTAATTTTCCCTTTATCCTCAGGCTTTATAATTGCACTTCCAACATGATGTGCATATTCGATTAAACCAGGTGATTCTGTGATTTTATCAGGATCAATGGGATTGACAAACTCTTTTTTTTCCATGTTATTCAAAGAAACAAAAGCTTTGCTTTTTATGTTTAACGAACGAGAGAAAATGTGCCACTGGTTTCCTTTTCTTCACCATCAGAAGTCTCATAGCGCAAGACATATACATAAGTGGTATTAGGAGCGTACTTATTACTATTTGGCATAAGACCATTCCAAGATGCGTCAAAATCAGTGCTAGAGAACATTAATTCTCCCCATCGATTAAAGACCTCGAGCTCAAATGATCGTCCTTCGTTAAACCCTTTGATGAACCAAACATCGTTTATTCCATCTCCATTTGGAGTGAAACTATTAGGAATATACAATGTAGTAACAGGGTCAACAATCAATCTCCATGAACGGTCTTTGGTGTTTTCTCTAGGATCAGACCAACTCGGACTGAACGCTGTATCAGGGCAATTGAAAGTATTCCATGCTACTTGGTATACAGGATACTTTCCAGAATTAATATAGAAATGGCTTGGCGCAAAATCATCAGAGGTAAAACCATCTCCAAAATCCCAGAACCATCGGACCGCATTTGATGAAGAATTCAAAAACTCCACCATTGGATTAAATTTATCTACTTCTCGCTCCTTCATTCTAAAAGATGCAATTGGTCTCGGCAATACTGAGATACGCGTTTCATGCTCTAAAAACGCATCACATCCTTTTTCACTAACAACGCGGAGAGCTATGCGATGAAATGTGGGAATCACTGTATCATTATCTATTGAAATTCTAGGAGAGGCTTCATTTGAAACAAGCGACTCGTCCAAATACCATTCATAGAATAAAGTGCCGTTATTGACAGAAGAAAGATTCTCAGTGAACACATTCAATGGAGCGCAACCGTCTATAGGATCGAGTGTAAAATCAACTACCGGTGTTTCTGGAATCTGAATCTCCTTGACAACTTCATCTTGGCACCCTTTGTTAGAAGTAGCTGTGAGGGTTACCATATAATTTCCTGTACTTAAAAACACTTCTCTTGGATGTTCTTGAAATGAAACATTGCCATTCCCAAATTCCCAAAACGTTGTTTCTATAGTTCCATTCACTACCCGAGAGGAGTTTTTAAAAATTGAACTATCTCCTGTGCAACTTGGTTCGAATGTGAAATTCGCATTCGGTAGAGGAAAGATAGAAGCTGTGTTTGTGGAGAAAGTAGTACATCCATAATTACTCCATGTTGTCAAACGGACATTTATATTATCTGGAGACGATGTTGGATAAACCGGATTCTGAGTACTCATGGTATCTGAAGAGTTAAACACCCATTCCCACTCCACTATTTGATCACCTCCTGGAGTAACTTGTGTAATAGACGATTGATCATTAAAAGGAAGGACGTCCCCTTCACAAACATTATTTAACCATCCGAAGGCAGTGGTAGGTGATGGATAAACACGTACGTATTTTTGAACTGAATCTTCACAGCCAAAGTTAGACTCCACACTGAAGGTTACCTTGTACTCACCAGGTTGAGTATAATTATGCTGCACATTAGCCAATAAAGAAGAGCTGCCATCTCCAAACTCCCAATTAAAGCCGCTTAGATTGCCACTTTGATTAAAAGATGTTCCTGTAAAGCTGGTTAATTCATTATCGCATGACGTATCTGCCAAGAAATTAGCCACTGGAAGAAAATATACTTGTATCGTTTTCAAAATAGAATCCACACAACCACTATCCGAAGTAACTATCAATTTAACCGCAGGAGTGCCTGGGGAAAGAAATTCGTATAATGGTCCAGGGAAGACTCCGCTAGCAGATGAATAATTCTCAATCGTTCCATCTCCATAATTCCAAGACCAATCGGCTATTCCACCCTGAACAATTGAGGTACTGTCCAAAAACTGTGTTTGATCATTGAAACAAACGCCATCAGCAAAGAAATTGGCATCAGGAATTGGATGAACCGAAATGTTTTTCAGTATAGAATCTCTGCACCCGTCTTGATCATAAACTTTTAATTCTATCGGATAAGTACCGAAAGCATTGAAAATATGTGAAGCCGTATCTGAAGAATAATCTGTCACTCCGTCTGCGTTAACATCCCATTCAAATGAAACCAACGGAGAAAGCGCTTGGGTGGATGTGCTATAGAGCACTACAGCATCTCCTGAACAAGCATTATCAAAACTAAAATCTACAATTGGAGGATCCAATACTTCCACTTGAGACTCAACAGTATCAATGCAACCTGCGTTTGTTTCAATAATTAATTGTACCGAATAAGTGCCTGATTGAGTATAGACATAACTCGGATCTTGAACTGTGTCAGTTCCAACTCCATCACCCATATCCCATGCCCATGACTCCACGATCCCCATTGGCAAATATGAGCTGTCAGTTAAATTAACCGCATCACCTAAGCACCCTAAACTTGAAGTAAATGCTGCTTGCGGTGGTGTATGGATATATATACTCTTAGTGCTAGTATCTGTACACCCGTTAATATCAGTCGCTATTAGACTGACTAAAAACGTATCTGCGGAATTATAGACATGAGTTGGATTCGTATCATTAGATATTGTTCCATCCCCTAAATCCCAATAAAAACTTACCAGATTACTAAAGGCATTTGCACCTGCACAGCCGCTTGTATCAATAAAGTAAAACTCTGCTGTATCACCCAAACAAACATCCTCACTTTCAATTTGATAGTCTACATATAATTCATAATTGAAATTAAGGTACCGTGCTTGAGCTTGGGAATAATTATAAAATCCGAACAAACCAGGTTCAAAACATCCCGACTGGTCAAAAATCGTGTCTGTATCAATTATAATTATAGCCCGCGTAGGAGTGTAGAGTAATTCGAAATTGTAATAAACATTCGGAACCCAACCATTTATTGCACTATAATCGGTCTGTAAGACATTGAAAGTAGGACTGGAAGTGTGCACCCAAAAACTAGGGAAAACACTTGCATTATTGTATGTAAAGTTTCCATCAACATGATTCAGAGAGAAACCTTCTTGGGCAATCCAACCGAGATAATTCTGAGTATTCTTCTTCCAATCAAACAAATAATATTCATGGGTCATAGAACTGTTTGCCGCAGGCCCCCACGAAAACGCATTTGTTTCCTGAAACCCAAAAACGAATCCCACATAATCATCATCTGCGAAATCCTCCACCCTAAAGGTTCCGGTTACCTTCACATTTATCAATGTATCAGGACCAACAAACATGGTTGGGAAGTTCAGGTTAATGCCTGAAAGCAATTCAGTGTTTGCTGCTTGAACAGTCCATACACTATTGAATGCGCCCGTTGCAGACCATGTATTAAAATTTACAGATTGCACGCACTGAGCGCCTAAGAAAGATACTTGGACTGCAAATGCACTAAATAGGGCTATATATCTTAAAATTTTCAATTTAATTGATCAAGGCGAATATACGTTTCAATCATTTTAAAAACGTATTCCAAATCAATTGGTTGGCTCATAACACGTTTTGGTCGAAGAATAATTACAATCCATACTGATCAATCAAATAAACTAAAGCGGCAATAGAAGCTGTTCCTAGTTCCAATTCTCGTTTATTGACCGTGTCAAAAGTGTCATTAGCGCTATGATGGTGGTCGAAATATCTTTGACTATCCGGAACAAAGCCTATTAAAACATTATTCTCTGTTTTTAAAAGACCAATGTCTGCGCCCGTGCCGCCTTCTTCAATTTGGTGTAGACCATATTTATCCAAAACAGATTCCCAGCTCATCATTTTTTCAAGTTGAGACTTACTTCCATCTACATGAAATCCTCGTGGTGTAAAACCTCCTCTATCAGATTCAATTGCTGCTATATGTTCTTCATTGGACGTCTGAGCATATTCTTCGTAAGCTTTTGCTCCTCTTAATCCATTTTCTTCATTCATAAAAAACACCACTCTAATTGTGTTTTTCGGCTTATAATTTAGCTTTTGAAGCAATTCAAGAACACCCAACGATTGCATTACACCTGCGCCATCATCGTGCGCGCCATCTCCCACATCCCAGCTATCCAAATGCCCTCCAACCAAAATCACTTTCTCAGGGTTTTCAGAACCTTTAATCTCACCAATAACATTGAATGACTCTTTATCATCAAGTGTTTCGCACATTAAGCGCATCATCACATTAACTTCATCTCCTTCTGCAATAAGCTTCGATAATTTCTCTGCATCACTTGTGCTTACAGCCACGGCCGGTATCTTGGTGATGCCATCGTCATACTTCATGCTTCCCGTATGTGGGAAATCATCAATTCTTAAATTAAGTGATCTGACCAAAACACCAATAGCTCCGTATTTTGCTGCTTCAACAGCTCCGCCCCATCTATGCATAACGCAGTGTCCATAACTATGAAAAGTGTAAAGATTCTCTTGATTCATCTTTTCATTAAAAAAGACGATTTTACCTTTCACGCCTTCCTCTCCAAGCTTTTTTAAATCATCCCAAGTCTTTACCTCAACAATTGGAGCATAGATACCTTCATTACCTGTTGCAATTGAACCTCCCAAGGCCAAAACATTCAATATATTTTTTTCGCCATTTGCAGATTTATAGAAGGCAAGTTCCTTCTCACCTCGCTTCCAAACGGGAACCATCAACGGCTGTTTCTTAGGATTTAGGCCCAGGGAATCCATCAAGTCAAAAGAATAATTGACAGCCTGGTCAGCCTGAGGCGAACCACTCAATCTCGGTCCAATGGTTTTACACATTTTGCCTAACCAATCATAGCTGCTTCCTTCAGTCAGAGAAAGACGAAACAGTTCTGCTATTTGCAGACTATCTTCATCAAACTGCTTGCTTACATGAACATCTGAAAGATCTGAACTACTTTGAGCGGAAAGAATAGGCGTAAAAAGGGACATTCCTAAAATAAGGAATGAATAAGATGCGTTGAACTTCATTTACCAAATGTATTCAGCAATCTCTTATTCCAAGATTTATTGCTTCACAATCCTATGTTGAGCTAATTCACCTTCTGATGAAATGACCAGGTTGTATATTCCTGAATCTAATTCATCCATGGCAAGATTAATGGCCATTGAACTTGAAATCAATGAGCGAACCAAAGCCCCTTGAACATTGTAAATTTTCACAGACTCAATAATGCTATTTGATCTAATTGATAGATTATCCTTAACTGGATTTGGATAAAGAGTGAAGGAATGAGCAACCTCATTTACAGACAATGGCCTAAACCCTTTTTCAATTTCGTCTTGCCCAAAAGCATTATAAGCTATTAGCTTAACGAAATACAATTCATCAACAGAATACGAATGACATAAGGTAGAGAGATTGTTCGAATTGGTCACCCCATCTCCAAACAACCAAAATAACGTCTCTGCTCTCAAAGAAGTACTCGTAAAACAAATCTCATTCACGCTCCAGTCCCAATAAAAATCAGCTATAGGCGCTAAGCATGAATCAACCGTCAATGAAGCCATTGAGGATACAGCACTATCGCCATTTTGATCAATTACAACACAGTAAAAAGAGCTACCATTATACTGCAAAATAGAATCGCACAGCTCTAGAGTTTGCATCGATCCGACTGCAGATATATTACCCACAGAATCTTGTCTCACCCATTCATAAGCCAGCCCATCGCCAACAGCAGATACCGAAAAATTGGTACATGAATCAATACAAATCACAGCATTTTGCGGATTCTGGGTAATGACTGGTTGCGCAAAAATGCCAGTAGAAATTAAAGACAGAAAAGATCCAAAGAGTAAAAGTTTTTTCATCGGTAGCATTTTATTCAGGTGTAAAATTAATACCTAGACGTAAACTTTTACAAAGGCGGCTAAGATTTAGGCTTGGTATCTGATGTAAACCCTATATCAATGAAAAATTCACTACGATTAAAAAATATATTATTCACATAATACGGGAATACTGCATTTTCAAAGGGTGTCTAATTTTCATTTGACAATTCATTTAAAACCTCAATCATTTTCCCGGCATCCAAAAACTCGGGGTATTGAAACACGATTTCAAAATCTGAGTTAAGAAAGCACATAGTTGGATAATTGACTCGCTCATTTAACATCGCCAACTGTTCGGCTAACTCATGAATACCGAGATCATTTCCTGTTGGTTTGAATTTGAATACCCGATTTCTGAACCGAATTTCATTTTTATACTCTGCATCTAACTCTACATAGTAAAAGCTCTTATTAAGAGAAATTTGAACAGCTTCACTTTTAAAGGTGGTGTTTAGCATGGCATCACAATACTTGCACCAATCAGTATGAACAAAAACGGCAATTGGTCGCTCCTCCACTTCCTGTAAACTATCTAACTGCTCAAATGAGAAGGAATGAAGCTGTGCCATTGTAATCTGAGGAATAGCAAGCAGCATGTAAACTAGAATGATAATGACACCTTTCATTTCCTTAAATTCAATTTAGTGTATACCTAAAACCAAGAAAGCCCCTAATTCCCTGGTTTGCAGCATAGACATACGTTGGATCAAAAGTCAATGCATTTGGATTATTGGCCGTTGGAATTACTTGCCCATTGGCATCAAAATCTACGTTTTCATCAAAGGGATCAAAAGCTCTTGCTATACTATTGGCAGGTGGTGTGAAATTGAGTAGGTTTTTAACTCCTCCATACAATTCCCATTGATTTCCAAAAGTCTTTGTAAGTTGAATGTTCTGAATACTCCACCAAGGGGAGTATTCCGCTCGATCATCTAGTTCCCCAAGAAGTGGTAAACGCATTGGTCCATAGAGGTTTCCGGTATAATCAGCACTTAAACCGATTTGTTTGAAAGTGTAACCCACACTCCAAACTCCTTGAACTGATTCTGTCAGGAGTTGTCTGAAACGTTCACCATTTTCCATAACGCTGACATCCATTATTGTGACACCAGCAAGTGCTTTGAATCCATTTGTTAAGGCCAAATCAGTGTTTAGCGACACACCTCTAGAAACAGAAGAACCATCAAGGTTTCCATAAATAATCTTATTAGGATCAGATTCATAATCAGGCAATATTCGATTTGTGAAATAGGTATAAAAGGCCGTAGCGTCTATCCCAATAACACCATTGCTTTTAGTGTAAAATCTCTTCACAAAATTGACATTCGCATTCCAAGATGTCTCAGGATCGAGTTCTCCTTGAAATTCAACTGTTCTAGCTCCTGTAAGCGCTGCATGATCTTCGGTAAAAACATTTGCCACTCGATAACCATTGCCAGCGCTTATGCGCAATACATTTTTTTTATTGGCTGTATTCCATTTATAATTAATTCTTGGAGTGAAAATATTACCGTGTAAGCTATTGTAGTCATACCTCACTCCTAGCAGGACTTTATTAAACTCATTCAAACTGATTTCGTCCTGAATAAAAAGACCAGGTAAATGAATAATCGAGGCTTGATTAGTATCAGCAATAGCGTTAAAAGTTGCAGGTGTATTATCGTCATAATACGTGTATCTATATGCAGATCCAACCAACATATCATGTCGATTAAGTTTCTTATTCCACGTCAATTGACCAAAGCCAATGTATTGATCTGCTAAGTAAAGAACGTTTCCGTAAACCGAATTTTGCGAATGTCCGTTAGCACTGAATTGAAAATTCACTGTTTCTTTTAAAGGCAATTGATACAAGCCAAATACCTCCCATCGATTAGTATAAATGCTTTCACCATAGATTTCATCTCCGCCTCGATATATATCTGTCCAATCCATTTCCCCGCCCCAACGATCTTCATAGACATACCTGCCCGCAAGAGTGAAAACGCGATTATCTTTCCTTTTAATATTAATTTTATTGAAAACTGAAATTCTATCCTGCAATGTCAAATCGGTGAAACCGTCATTGTTATTATCAATAGGATTTTGGTAGTTAAAGTAGTTTACTCCAAGCAGGGAGGAAACCTTAGTTCCAACATTAAACTTCAAACCAACATCTGTGTTGACTTCACCCCAACCTGTAGCAAATACATCGACAGCAGCGCGAGGTGCTGAAGATGGTTTTTTAGTGATGATATTGATCATGCCACCCACGGCCTCTGAACCATACAAGGTTGATGCTGGACCTTTTACGATCTCCACACGCTCTATCAAAGATTGTGGTATTCCAGTGAGTCCATAAACCGTTGACAACCCACTCACAATGGGCATTCCATCTATCAACACCATGGTATATGGACCTTCGAGACCATTGATATGAATATCGCCAGTATTGCAAACGTTGCAATTCAACTGCGGACGTACTCCGTTTACATTTTGAAGAGACTCGAAAATAGAGGGGGTTGGATTTGCTCGAAAAAAAACTTTGCTATAAACCTCCACAGGAACCGAACTTTCCAGCCGAGAAACTTCTTTCATTGTTCCCGAGACCACCACTTCATCTAACCCCAACATATCTGTCTCCAGTGAGATCGAACCAAGATTTAAGGTTTGATTGGCAAGCAACTCAAACTTCACTATTTTTTGCTGGTACGCTAGCAACGACACTTTCAGTCCATACTCTCCAGTAGGAATATCCTCAATTTCAAAACGCCCATTATCATCCGTGGTTCCGCCTAGACTTGTTCCAACTAGAACAACATTAGCAAAAGGAACGCCTCCACCTGTAGCTTTATCTATCAAATGTCCAGTCAAAGTGCCAGTTTGTGCTTGAACTAATAAACTTGACATGGCAAATAAGAGCAAGATCAAAATTCTACTCACATTGCAAATCTAAATATACTTTTAGGCTAATCTAAATTTATATTTATATTAATTAAATAATCAATTTATCTTTACAAAACAAATCGTTAGAATGGCGTCTTTTACAGTTGAGAATTATTTAAAAGCAATTTATTCACTCAGTAGATCCAATGAGGCGGGTGTTTCAACGAATGCACTTGCTGATCATTTAGGCACTAAGGCAGCCACAATAACGGATATGCTGAAAAAGCTAAATGCCAATGGTCTTGTTCATTACAAGAAGTATCAAGCAACTACATTAACCGACAAAGGGTGTGAAATCGCCCTCAACATTGTTCGAAAGCATCGCCTTTGGGAAGTTTTTTTAGTAGAAAAGCTTGACTTTAAATGGGATGAAGTTCATGACATGGCCGAAGAGCTTGAGCACATAGATTCCAATGAACTTATTGATCGCTTAGAAAAATTCTTAGACAATCCAAAATTCGACCCTCATGGCGACCCCATTCCTGACAAGAATGGCGTAATTGAGAGGAGGGATCAAATCCAATTGACTGAATTAAAAGTCGGTCAAAAAGGATATGTAACAGGCGTGAAAGACAGTTCCAAAGAATTCCTGCAATACTTAGATAATCAAAACATTGAGTTAGGAAATGAATTACTTGTCAAAGACATTTTCGATTATGATAAATCACGCGTTTTAATCATTGAAGGTCAAGAAACAACTTTCAGTCAACAAGTGTGTAAAAACCTTTACGTAAACATTATCGAATAGATGGAAGTAATACTCGAATTTATGGGTAGCCTCGACCCAGTATTAGCCGCTTTAATAGCGACTACATTCACCTGGCTTCTTACCGCTGCTGGAGCATCCCTTGTTTTCTTTTTCAAGGAAATGAAGCGCGTTTGGTTGGATGGTATGCTCGGCTTTACAGGAGGTGTTATGATTGCCGCCAGTTTCTGGTCATTATTGGCGCCTTCCATTGCAATGGCCGAAAACCAAGGGCAAATACCATGGCTGCCGGCTGCTGTTGGATTTGCATCGGGTGCATTATTTCTTTTTGCACTAGACCGTTTTATGCCTCATTTACATATCAATTTCAAAAGAGAGGAAGCTGAAGGAGTTGAAACCAATTTGCATAAAACCACATTATTAGTTTTAGCTATTACACTTCATAATATCCCTGAAGGCTTAGCCGTTGGGGTTTTATTTGGAGGTGTTGCTGCAGGTATTGAAGGCGCTACGATAGGCGCTGCCGTAGCACTCGCTATTGGAATCGGAATTCAGAACTTTCCTGAAGGCCTCGCTGTTTCCATGCCTTTAAGGAGGCAAGGGGTTTCCAGAGGAAGGTCATTTTGGTATGGCCAGTTAAGTGCAATAGTAGAACCAATAGCTGGCGTAATCGGAGCTGCGGCAGTTATGTTCTTTGAACCAATTCTTCCTTACGCTCTTTCATTTGCCGCTGGAGCGATGATCTATGTAGTAATAGAAGAAGTTGTTCCTGAAACTCAAAGAGATAAATATACTGACATAGCCACCCTAGGATTCATAGGCGGATTTCTTGTCATGATGATTTTGGATGTAGCCTTAGGTTAGAAGTCAATCTACTCCTATTCCATAATTTTTTGGGTCTTCACCTAACGGAACAAACACCATGGCATCAGAATTAAGGCAATACCTCAAACCTGTTGGTGGCGGTCCATCATTAAAAACATGGCCCAGATGACTACCACTCTTACTATCAAGAATTTCGATTCGCTTCATTCCATGCGCGTCATCTGAACGATATATTATAGCATCCTTATCTATTGGTTCAAAGAATGACGGCCATCCACATCCTGAATCAAACTTTGCATCTGAAAGAAATAATGGCTGTCCTGAGGCCAAACTATAATATGTACCCGTTTCCTTTGAATTCCAATATTTCCCAGTGTATGCGCGCTCAGTGCCTTGTTGTCTCAATATATAGTAAGCGTCATCTGTAAGTTTAGCCTTCCATTCTGCGTCCGTCATTTTAATTTCCACGGGCACTTCTTGTCCTGAAGAATAAACCTTTTCAATCAAATCGTTTCCTTCCATTTGTTCTTTGCTTTGGCCACAAGCACTTATCGCTATGGCTAAAATTAATAGTGTAAAAAGACTCTTCATTAGAATGATATAACCTTTAGTAAATTAGAATTGTTCGATCAATTCATAATCTTATGAAGATCGCTGTTGCGAATTCTTACAATATTCTCAGGAAGCATGAAATATGTATTGTCGATAGGTTCATGTTTTAGCTCCCGAGCAGTAAGCTTCATTGTAATTCCATTTCTCACTATTGAATATTCCAATGGCAGGTATTTAAGACCACTTAATTCCACTTTTAGCGGGTTAAGATATTTCCTATCGACCCAAGCGTAAAAATTGTCACCTGTGCCTGATTGCAAATACATCTGCCGTGCGTCAACGCCAAGAATATTCTTTACCTCATCTTTCTCAATGACCCTAAATCGTATTGACTTGTCTTCTATGGGCTCAACCATAAGAACATGTCTTTGCATGAAATGGAAAATTTGATAAGCCGAATCAATACCCGCTTTATGAATCTGAAGAAGCTCACCAGCTATGGCACTTTGCTGAACTATTCGGAGATTCTCCCCTTTGACTATCATGGTCACTTGCTGAGGTAATGAGAGCTCTGCTCCTTCCATACCATCAGGAAAAGAGACGTATTCTACATCGTAAATTATTCTTCCTTCAAAAGGCTTTTGACCTTGGATATGGAATGAGAATGATAAAAAACACAATATTAAAACTAAGGTTCTACTCAACTTTAGCTCCTTTTATTTGCTCGATGGTTTTTTCCATCTTTTTATAAAGTTCATTACTTATAGGAGCTAAGGGCAGCCTGACATGTGCCTCTGTTACGCCCAATATTTCAAGAGCCGCCTTAATGCCACCAGGATTTCCTTCAGCAAATAGGAGATACACGAAATCAATCAATAAGTAATGGTATTTGCGGGCCTTATTGTAATCGCCAATAAAACAAGCCTTTGAAATTGCTGAAAACTCTTCAGGAAAAGCATTTGCAATTACCGAAATGATGCCATCACCACCAAGAGACATATGCGGAACAACCAGAGGGTCATCGCCACTAAGAACCAAGAATTTGGAAGGCTTTCGTTTAATGATGGCGCCAACTTGATCTAGGTCACCTGAAGCTTCCTTCATTGCGATGATATTTGAATGGTTAGCTAATTCCAACGTTGTTGACGATGACATATTTGAAGCCGTTCTTCCCGGAACATTGTACAAAATGAGCGGCAGTGGACTAGCATCTGCCAAAGCTTTATAATGAGCGATAATGCCATTCTGAGTAGGCTTGTTGTAATAAGGACTTGCAGATAATATCGCATCTACTCCTTTCAGGTCAATCTTTTCAAACCCATGAATTAAGGCCCTTGTATCATTTCCGCCATGACCAAATACTAGAGGAAGACGCCCTTCATTAACATCAACAACACAATCTAAAACTTCTTGCTTCTCACTCTGAGTTAGTGTTGCTGATTCACCCGTTGTTCCTTGAACCACAAGGTAGTCTACACCACCATCAATAAGGTGATTTGTCAATGCTTCAAGCGCTGGAAAATCAACCTCGCCTGAAACTTTAAAAGGTGTAACCATTGCTACTCCTGTTCCTCGAAAATCTTTCATGCAGCTTTTGATTTATTAAACTTGGTGATGTAGTAGTCCAAATGATGAATTAGTTTTCGTACGTCCTTCTCGTCTTTTACATCAATCATAAAATCGAGCAAATATGTCCTATCCGCATCGTAAGCTCCCGTCTTCCATGAAGCTTTGAGCTTTGAAACTAATACATCACACGCTAACGCTTTTCCTCTTGTTAAGTCAATGAGAACATCATAGTTCTTTTTTAGACTTTCTATTAATGATTCAGATTTATACTTTCCTAAAAGATTCAAATCAGCATTTGAGAAAACTATGTTCTTTTTGTTTGGCTGAGATTTTTGCAATAGTTTCTTCGAAGAAAAGTAAACATAGAAATCAACCTCTTTCAATCCTCTTTTTCGAAGCTCATTCACATAGCTCTGTATATGAGAAAAAGACGCATCCTCAGAAAACACAGCCACCACCGCCATCTTCATAATCAAATCACCATGAACTAAGCTAGAAAGTCTATCACTTTCCTTACTTCGTTTCTTAAGAATGTATTTTACAATTGGTGTGATCACTGTATTAAAAGAATCTATGACGCACGAAACGTCTTTTCAAAAATAACTATCTAATGTTTTGAGACTCCGGAGGGTCATTGTATATTCTATCTTTCGACCCCGCCTTTAATTCAACATCCTCAACAAACTCCCATTTGCGTCTTTTCCATTGAAAGGCATCAAACTCAAGGACAGGAATATAAAACTCATACAACCCTTCTAAGTCAGGCTGCATTGGGACTAAATGGTTGAAAACTATACGTTTTTTCTGCTTGTCATAATTCATCGAAACGCTTGCATCAGCTTTATACTCAATTATAAATCTCTTGATCTTCGACTCATATGGGTAATCAAAAATATCAGCCCCAAATTTCAATCCCCTCTTTGTTATGCTTAATACATCAATAACTTTTAAGGATGAATATTGATCCTGACCGTCCCAACCAAGCAACATATAAGCTCTTATACGTTTCTTTTTACCAGATGCCTTTGAAGGAATTATGTTATAGTATAATGCACCATACCAATCTTTTTCACTAAAAATTTTGCGGTGCTCTCCTTCTAAATTGCGGTATCCTCTTTTAAGCTCAATTACTTTATGAATATTTTCCTTTTTATCAAAATACTGCACAAAGCAGTAGTACCGATTAGTTTGATCATTAAAAGGCAGATTCCAATTAATCATTCTAAAATAGCCATCTCCACTGCGTAAATCGGCAATCATGGGGATGGTATCAAACTCAGTAACAAAACTTTTAGGGTGATTCAGCGCATCGCGCATAAACATTAAGAATTCGGCATTAGCCTGAACTCTTGTTTCGTCATCTTCAGCATCAAGCACCGCTTGACGAAGAACAACTAACTGTTTGATCTTAGCCTTAATGCTAACATCTTGATCATCTTCAGCTCTTAAATCAAAGCTTGAAAATAATAAGCAACAAAGTATAATTCGAGTAATCATCAATGCGAAGATTGATCGATTATCACTTCAAATGATGAAAAGAAAAGAAAGTAATTGACGATTAAAGGTGGAGAAACTCTTTTTTACCCACTAAATCTTCTCTAGACTCTCTGAAATCAGGGTCATCAATACAGCAATCTACCGGACAAACAGCAGCACATTGGGGTTCATCATGAAACCCAACGCATTCGGTACATTTATCTGTAACGATGTAATAAACGTCCATAGAATTAGGCTCATTTTCAGCATCTGCTTCTGCCTCAGCACCATTCTTTCCTGCAACGTGACCTGTTAATCCTGTTCCATCAGCAAAACGCCATTCCATTCCACCTTCGTAAATAGCGTTGTTTGGACACTCAGGTTCGCAAGCTCCACAGTTGATGCACTCATCGGTTATCATTATTGCCATGACCGAAATTCAATTTTAAGTTTGGGTGGCAAATGTAACAGGATGAAATGTGAATTGAATAAAGATCTTTACCAAACTTCAACAACAAATTACTTATGGAAGACATTAAATCTCGGGAGGATATTGAGTTTTTAATTCAAACCTTTTATTCAAAGGCTTTAAAGGATAAAACGATTGGTCATTTTTTCAACGAAGTCGTTTCGCTTGATTTAGAATCTCACCTACCGAAGATGTATGATTTTTGGGAAATGGTGCTATTTGACTCCAGTGAATACAAGGGTAATCCTATGAAAGTACACCAAGACTTAAACACAAAAAGTGCGATGAATAAAACTCACTTTGATGTATGGATCAGTCTATTCAATGAAACTGTTGGCGCGAATTTTAGCGGTGTAAAAGCAAATCATGCAAAAACTAGAGCCTTGTCAATGGCGACAATGATCCAAATAAAGACCTTTAATCAGAATAAGGGCTGATTTAGACGTTGAATCTGAAGTGCATTACGTCACCATCTTTAACAACGTACTCTTTACCTTCAACATGAAGCTTTCCAGCGTCCTTTACTGCGCTTTCTGATTTGTAGTGAATGTAATCATCATAACCAATTACTTCTGCTCGAATAAATCCTTTTTCGAAGTCTGTATGAATCACACCTGCGGCCTGAGGCGCTTTGAAACCCTCCAAAATCGTCCAAGCTCTTACTTCTTTTACCCCTGCAGTGAAATATGTATTAAGATTAAGCAGACGATACGCACTATTGATAAGCTTGGCTACACCAGCTTCTTCAAGGCCTAAGTCCTCCAAAAACATTTTACGCTCATCATAAGTATCCAACGATGCAATGTCAGCCTCAATCCCTACACCCAACACCAACACCTCTGCATTTTCATCCTTTACAGCTTCCTTTACTTGATCAACCATTGCATTGCCATTCACCGCAGAAGCTTCATCCACATTGCACACATACATCACTGGCTTATCAGTGAGTAAGTATAAATCTGATGTAAGCTCCTTTTCTTTTTCATCAATATCAGCAGATCTTGCAGACTTTCCAGTTTCAAGATGCAATCTGTATTTCTCATAGATATCAAATAGCTTCTTCGAATCTTTGTCGCCAACTTGTGCCTGCTTCCTGATCTTGTCTGTTCTCTTTTGAAGTGTTTCAAGGTCTTTCAACTGCAGCTCCATATCAATCACTTCCTTGTCTCTAACTGGATTCACATTGCCATCAACATGAACTATGTTTCCATCTTCAAAACATCTCAATACATGAATGATAGCATCACATTCGCGAATATTACCAAGGAACTGATTTCCTAAACCTTCTCCTTTACTTGCACCTTTAACCAATCCAGCAATATCAACGATTTCAATAGTGGTTGGAAGAATTCTTTCAGGATTAACCAGTTCTGCCAACTTATTTAGCCTTTCGTCTGGAACAGTTATAGTTCCTACGTTCGGTTCGATCGTACAAAAAGGGAAATTAGCAGCTTGAGCTTTCGCGTTACTCAAACAATTGAAAAGGGTTGATTTACCAACATTAGGAAGACCAACAATACCACATTTTAAAGCCATTACATGTTCAAATTGGGCGGCAAATGTAGGTTAAAACTTATCGTTATAAACGGAGTATTTATTCATACAAAACAGATACTGAGCCATTCTCCGTGCGACCGTCAACGACTAAATTATAAAAGTAAACTCCTGGCGAAACCAGCTCTCCGCTCGGAAGGTGTCCATCCCAACGTGCATTATTACCTGAGCCTTTGAAAATCAAAACTCCCCAACGATTATAAACAGATAAATAAATTTGATCAAAGTATTCGTAACCGCCCAAATCGAAGTAGTCATTTAAACCGTCTCCATTGGGCGTGATAACATTTGGTCCATGCACTTGACAATCAAGGAATGAGATGAAAACTTCATCCGCATCAGTGCCGCATTCATTCGATATTATTACAGAATAATACCCCGTGTCATAAACCGCAATTGAGGAATCATTGCTCCCATTTGACCAACGAAAAGAGTAATTATCCTTATGTCTTTGAGTTATTGTAAGTATAAAGGGTCTGTCCTTAGCACAAATAGTAGAATCGTTGATTGAAATTGAAGGCGCTTGACCAAACTGCACTGGCAAACTATCGAGACTTGCACAAGTAGAATCGAAATAACCAACGGTCACAAAACCTCTTTGATCTGAAAATAGAATCGCCTCCTGAGCCGCTGATTGCAAAAAGACCAAGTTCGTATCAATTTCAGAGTCTAATATTGACCAGTATCCGCCCAACGAAGATTTACTAAGAGATATCGTATCTAAACTATCGCAAACAGGATTTTGAGACAAGAGCCTTGGTGCTCTATAAAAAGTGACATCAATACTATCAGTCTGAGAATTGCATCCCGTAACGGTCAGGTAATAAGTTCCAGATTGAGTCACGACCAATTCTCTATCCGTCTCCCCACCTACGGACCAAGAATAGACAGCATTGAGCTCATCAGTAGCTGGGATAATCGCAAAAGTATCCCCAAAGCACCCTAATGTATCATTGAATAAATCTGCTGGAATATCGCCATAGTATGACAATGTCAAGGTATCTAAGAACAAACATTGGTTCTTAAAATACTGCATTTCAATCAAGTAAGTAGCGTTAGAATCTGTAGTAATTAAGACGATTGTATCTTGATTACTAGGCGAAAATTGTAAATGACTCTCACCGTAAAGTGGATTCCAAAAAGTAGAGTCACTGTTGCTCACTGACAATGTTATTTCATCCAAACATGTTCCAGTGTCGATACTTACGGGCAATGGTTTTGGAGTTTGATAGACTGATATTGTAGTGTCAGAAAGGCAACCAAAATCATCTAAGACCTGAAAGGTATAGTAGTTAAAACCTGCTGTATCATTGAATAGTGAGACAATAGTATCTCCGAAGCTTGTCACCGCTGGGTCATTTACAGAGTTACCATCATGCCATTGAGCATCAACAATTGTGCTTGTGTAGCTTTCAAAGTTGGGGTTGATATATGGATTAAAGAAAATCGCCCAATCGAATATATAACCATTGTCTACTGCCAGGTTATCTCTTATGGTTAGCTTCCAAGTTCCATTAACAGGACATCCAATTAAATCATCAAAGGTTTGTTCGGGCAAGTAGATACTATCTGGATTCATTCCTTGCCCAGGAGAGAGAGTAGTCGGAAGCGTATTACCCAATCCGTGCTCTGTAGCCATAGTTCCCCAATCAGCTAGTGTATCACTAAAATTATATGTCCAGCCAATACCTGGATTACTGGTTCCATCGTCCAAAGCATCGCCCAAATATGTTCCGCCACCATTAAATCCACCTGCAAAAGCTGGACCAATACCAGTGCCTCCGAAGCTATTAAAAACAATAATTGAATCACCATTCGGGCAACTTAACATCATCTCTAAATCTCCTAGAAAAGAATGTTCCATTGTTATGGAAAGACGCATAACATCCACTCCTGAACTTAACGTTTGTCCTGATCCAAATCCAGATATTTCAACTTCAGCTTCGTAGTTCACTTGATTTCCATCTGGCAAAAAAGTTAACCCAGCAAAAGAGCCTCCTACTTCAGTAATCGAAACCGTAGAGCTCACCCCAACTGTGTCACTCCCTGTAAGGCCGGCTATTAAAATAACAGTATCTCCTTCGCAAATCGAATCATTCAATGCTCGCGTTTGAGAGAAATCAATCCTTGGAGCAACTCTTATGGATGAAGCAATCTGCTCTGTATAAGGAAATTGATCTGTAACCTGAAGTGTAACCACATAACCAGCGCTGTTAGGTGGAAAGTACCAAACACTATCTCCAACAGCAGTTTGTCCATCACTAAAAAACCACTTATATATAACGTTGGTATCGTTTTGAGAATAACCTATGCCAGCATTTTCAAGTGAAAACGGGAAATCTGCTGTAGCCACATATAAAATAGAATCCTGTCCACACATTGTTATCCTTCCCGTATCCGCAGGAACCATTGAATCTGTCAAATTACCGTTTACATAACCTTGCATATGGGGAACAAAAGGCTGAGGTAAACTTGCGCATGCTACATTGGCATCCCAGCCAGCACTATCTACAACTGGCCCTGATTGAAAAGCAACGGTGATGCATCCTGACGGATTATTAAAATAAGAAGCTTGAGCGCTAAATCCACTTGGATCTGTAAAACTATTATGAGCTCCTAAATAGGGCGAAAATACATCTGGCCCATCCCATGCATAAACACTATCACCTGCACCTACACTCCATCCAAAAGAAAATGCCACAACAACTTTGCTATTATTGACAAGATCCGGACAAAAAACAATCGTATCAGAAAAGTTAGGGCTGTAATTTCCCCCGGGCCCTCCATCATCGTAAAAATTTGGTCCTACAATAGTGTTTATGACAGGGCAATCCAAGGGATTGGCTTGATCAAAACTTGGATCGGTAATAAGAATAGTCTGAGCATGAGAAACTGTTAAAACAGTAAGCAAAGCAAAAAATGATAGAAGCCTTTTCATTGTTCAAGCTCTTTAAATTCTCTTCTAACCAAATTCATTGGCTTAAGCACTAACATTCTATCGCCATCTGCAATAATGAAATATTGAAATTTTTGATCATCAATTTCAAAAGGAATCATTTCAAAAGAAAATGGTTCAAAACCAATTTCACCAATTTTATTCTTAGGATCTGAAAGCTTTTCAGTTGGCACATTCGAAACGTACCAACTATTCTCTTTCACAAACTCATCAAAAGATGGAGCGTCTTGTGCACTTATACCTTTCGAAATAAAGGTGACTAATATTATAGTTAGAAATATCCTATTCATGTTTTAAAATTAAGTTTAAGAAAAATCTAGCCATTACAACTTCTCAAAAGTTTTAAACATTCGCTTTCTGCCGAAGCAAGGCCTTCTATTTTCGCGATCTGAAGCAAAACAAATGGCAGAGATAGACTTCCTAACGAAACGTTCGTCACAAGTAAGACGTGATATTGTAAGAATGGTGCACTCGTGCTCAAGCGGTCACCCAGGAGGTTCTCTTGGATGCGCTGATTTTTTCGTTGCACTCTATGGCGAGATGATGCACTATGACGCGAAAAACTTCAATATGGACGGAAAAGGCGAGGATCTATTCTTCCTTTCGAATGGTCATATTAGCCCAGTTTGGTATTCAGCATTAGCGCGAAACGGCTATTTCCCAATTGAAGAATTAGCAACATTCCGTCAAATAGATTCCCGCCTTCAGGGACATCCAACAACTGCAGAGCATTTACCAGGTATAAGAATGGCTTCTGGCTCTTTGGGGCAAGGATTGAGTGTAGCGATAGGTGCTGCATTGACAAAAAAGTTGAACAATGATGAGCGCATCGTTTACACATTACATGGCGATGGTGAGTTGCAAGAAGGACAAATTTGGGAAGCTGCGATGTATGCACCACATCACAAAGTGGACAACCTCATTGCTACTATAGATTTCAATAGCCGTCAGATCGATGGTGATGTGGATGACGTGCTATCTCTCGGAAACCTTCGAGCCAAGTGGGAATCTTTTGGATGGGATGTGCTAGAAACGAATGGCAACAACATGGCTGAATTATTGGAAACACTGAAAAAAGCCAAAGGAATGACGGGCAAAGGAAAGCCTATCGTTATCATCATGAAAACTGAAATGGGACAAGGTGTGGATTTCATGATGGGAAGTCATAAATGGCATGGTGTTGCTCCAAATGATGAACAATTGGACCAAGCTTTGAGTCAATTGACCGAAACGGAAGGTGATTACTAAATCACCTTCAAATCAATGAGCATGCGAAATCACCTAGCTTTATTTTTTCTTCTTTCTCTGTTTTGTTCGAGTTCATTCGCCCAACAAGAACAGCCATTAACGCGCATCTTATTCATATTTGACGCATCGAATAGTATGAATGGCGTTTGGGAAAACAAGCCGAAAATTGATGTTGCTACTCGACTGCTTTCAACCGCACTAGACTCTCTGAAAGACATCGAAAATCTTGAATTGGCCTTACGTGTTTATGGTCATGAAAAATATTATCAAAAGGGCCAAGATTGCGATGATACTAAACTATTGGTTCCTTTTGGTCCCAACAATGCTATTCGCATGAAAACCGAGCTTCGAAAGCTCAAACCAAAAGGCACAACGCCAATTGCAGCGACACTTGAAAAATCTGCAAATGATTTTCCCAAATGCCCTCGTTCTGAATGCAGAAACATTATAATTCTTATCACAGATGGAATCGAAGAATGCAATGGAGATCCCTGTGCTGTGTCCTTAGCACTGCAGAAAAGAAACATCATATTAAAGCCTTTCGTAATAGGGGTTGGACTGAATGTTGAATTTAGAGAAGCCTTTGAATGCGTTGGAACATACTTTGATGCTACTAATCAGAAAAAATTCAAATCGGCACTTGACATTGTAATTTCTCAGGCACTTAATAATACTACTGCTCAAGTAAACCTCTTAGATTTTGCGGGGAACCCAACAGAGACTAATGTAAACATGACGTTTTACGACCAGCGCACTGGAGCAATACTTCACAATTTTGTCCATACCATTAATAATCGTGGAAACCCTGACACTCTTGCTCTAGAGCCGGTCCATACTTATAGAGTTGTGGCACATACTATCCCTACAAGAGAGGAAGACAGCATTGTTATTACCGCTGGAAAACACACCATAATTGGTATCCCAACTCCACAAGGAGATTTAACGCTCAAAATGCAAGGCGTAAACCCTGAAAACAATGATTTATCCGTAATTGTGCGTGAAGCGGGCAAAATGCAAACACTGAATATTCAGCTCTTTTCAGAAACTCAGAAATACATCATCGGAAAATATGACCTAGAGATATTGACGATGCCGAGAACATATATTGAAGATGTAGACATTTCTCAAAGTCATACCACTACCATCGAAATTCCGCAGCCTGGAATTGCGACATTTAGTAAACTAGGCTATGGGTATGGGAGTGTATATGTGGTTAAAAACAACCAACTCCAGTTGGTTGCTACACTAGACTTAATGAAGGAAAGAGAAACATTAACGCTTCAACCAGGTGAATACGTGGCCGTTTTCAGACCTAAACAGGCGAGAGAAAGCATATTTACTGTAGAAAAGAGATTTAAAGTGACATCTGGCGCATCCGCTGCTGTGAAGTTTAATTAATAATATTATGAGCATACACGATTTAAACCCTACCGATAAAAAAGACACGAGAAGTGGATTTGGCGATGCTATACTCGAACTTGGAAAAGAAGACGAACGTGTTGTTGCTCTTTGTGCCGACTTGACAGGATCGTTAAAGATGAACGGATTTGCGAATGAATTTCCAGATCGTTTTTTTCAAACGGGAATTGCTGAGGCAAATATGATGGGTATGGCAGCAGGACTGACCATTGGTGGAAAAATCCCGTTTACAGGAACATTTGCCAATTTCAGTACAGGACGAGTTTATGATCAAATTCGTCAGTCAATTGCATACTCGCAGAAGAATGTGAAAATATGCGCTTCACATGCAGGGTTAACATTAGGTGAAGATGGTGCAACTCATCAAATATTGGAAGACATTGGCCTTATGAGAATGTTGCCGAATATGACGGTGATTAATCCCTGTGACTACAATCAAACCTTTGCAGCAACCAAAGCGATTAAAGACCACGAAGGACCAGTTTATCTTAGATTTGGGCGACCGAGTTGGCCAATTTTCGCCTCGAAAACATCTTTTGAAATAGGAAAGGCTTGGAAGATAAATGACGGAAAGGATGTGACGATCATAGCCACCGGACATATGGTTTGGTATGCCGTGTTAGCCGCAAAAGAACTAGAGAAACTAGGTATCACTGTAGACTTATTGAACATACACACCATCAAACCGATTGATCAGGAAGCTATTTTAGATTCGGTAAGCAAGACGGGCTGTGTTGTGACTGCTGAAGAGCATAACAGATTCGGAGGTCTTGGGGAGGCTGTTGCACAGGTTACATCAACCAACCATCCGGTGCCACAAGAGTTTGTTGCGGTGAATGACAGCTTCGGTGAAAGTGGAAAACCAACAGACCTTCTCAAGAAATATGGCCTTGACGTGAGTGATATTGTAAAAGCAGCTCAAAAAGTATTGCACAGAAAAGGTTAAAACAAACCTATTCATTGGCTTTCTTTGAATAAACAATCAAGATGGCATTTTCTCCTCACTTAGCGCAAACAAGCCCATTTCCATTAGGAATTGAAATTGCACGTGCTGATGGCTGCTACATCTTTGATACTGATGGTAAGCGATACCTGGACTTAATTTCTGGAATAGCAGTTACCAATATTGGACATCGCCACCCGCATGTCATTGAGCGTATTAAAGCACAACTTGACCTTTATCAGCATGTGATCCCTTTTGGAGAGTTTTCACAAGCTCCTCAAAATAAACTTGCAGACAAACTAGCGTCACTTCTCCCCGATCAACTCAACTGCAGTTACTTCGTGAACAGCGGAACAGAAGCGAATGAAGCCGCCCTAAAACTAGCAAAACGCGCTACTGGAAGGTATGAGATTGTTTCCATGAAAAAGAGCTACCATGGAGCCACGCATGGTTCTTTGAGCGTGAGCGGTAATGAGATTAAAAAGCAACAATTTAGACCCTTTTTACCTGGCACAACATTTATCGACTTCAATGATATCAGTCAATTGGATCGAATCAATGAGAAGACAGCAGCAGTTATCGTAGAGCCAATCCAAGGTGATGCTGGGGTTCGAATTCCAGATGCCAACTACTTGGCAGCCCTTAGATCAAAATGTGATGCCACTGGAGCCCTCTTAATTTTTGATGAAATTCAAACAGGCATGGGTCGTACAGGAAAACTTTTTGCCTTTGAACATTACAATGTAATTCCTGATATAATTACGATAGCCAAAGCGTTTGGCGGTGGAATGCCAATAGGAGCCTTTATAAGCTCAAAAGAAAGAATGGATCTATTGACTCATGACCCCATTCTTGGTCATATTACAACATTTGGCGGTCATCCGGTGTGCTGTGCTGCTGCCTTAGCCAATCTTGAGGTACTCACAGAAAGAGAAACTTGGTTATCAGAAGTCGATTCAAAAGGGACTTTGTTTAAAGAGCTTCTTCAACACAATCAAATAAAGGAAGTTAGACAAATTGGACTTATGATGGCGGTTGAGCTGAACAGTCCAGATGAAGTTGATAAAGTGATTGCCCGCTTGCTTGAAGAGGGGATTATTGGGTTCTATTTCTTAAGTACTCGAAATGCTTTTAGGTTAGCACCACCACTTTGCATCTCTAATGAAGAAATTGAGTGGGCAAGCAGCAAGATTCTCAAAGTAATGGAAGAGCTGTGAAATGGCTCTTGTTCAGTTTATTACTTATGTTTTGTTTGCTTTCTAGCGCGCAAAAACAGACTTTACCAATCGACAGTATTAATCCCATTCATTATCACTCTTTAGATTCCCTTGTCGCAAACGCCTATCTTGATCATTCGATGTTCGAGCATCAATCTCGATTTTCATTGATCACCGAAACTAAAAATGGGTTCTCTGCTCTTATAGTTAATGGCGAAAGTGCCGAGGAATTCCCATTAGTTAAGCCGAATTCGTCCCATCGTATTACGCTTGCTGAAATGGAATCATTTGATGTAAATCTTGATGGTATCTACGACTTAATTATTTCACTTAACCATTTGCAAGGTCATAGCTTGGGTGAAGAAACCTTCCAAGAAATCATTATTTCAAAGTATATTTTAGACACGGCTAACTCCACCTTGTTGCTAAAGGACACCACCTTTGTTGAAGGCATTTCAACCCTGTTGCTTGGAGAGAGCCCAATTCCTGTTGAACGCATCTTTACATCTAACAGTCCAATTCATGTTTTCGAAGGCAAACTTTTATTCATGCCATGCACCGGAAATAACTGCGAAACATCTGCGAGTAAAAAGGAATCGGAATACCTATGGATTGAAAATAGATTTATTCTAAAAGAATATTAATCATCAAACAACCTTCGTTGTCGAGCAGGAGCAGCGCCCATTCCTTCCAAATTTAGAGAGGTAAAAAGCTCATATTCATATTCAGGAACTACCCTCTCACCTATTGGTCTTAATAAATGTAAGCCTTCATTCTTTGGATTTCTTATTTCAGAGGATATTGGATATGCATTCATACAATCGCCAGAAATTGGCTTTAACAGTGCCGTAATATCTCCCAAATCGGCTGAGCTATCCAACCAAAGCGCTTCATCTTCTTGACTTAGAATGACTGGAGAGCGATGATGCATGAGCTTTTTGGTCACGCTATTAGCGGGAGCCGTTATTATTGCAAAGGATTTAAAAATCTCTCCACTGGATTTATCAACCCATTCATCCCAAATTCCTGCAAAAGCGAAAGGACGTTGACCATCTTTCATATACACACAATATGGCTTTTTCAATTTCTCCACCTTAGGGCCTTCAATAAATGCATCCGCCACAACTAAACACCTTTTGGATCTTATAGATGTTCGAAACATTGGTTTTGAAATGATCCCTTTCGCGCCTGAATAGCGATCATCGTTTTCCTTATTGTGATCACCTTCTGAACGCGCGTTAATCACGTACATTTTCTTTTGAGCCCAAGAAGGAGTGAACCCGAACGTGAATAGACTCAATTCATTCGGCTCGCTATTAGTGATTACAAGGGCTAATTGTCCAGCAGAAACATTAGCACTTGATTCAATATTAATTCCCTCGGCAGTGACACCAAATCGCTTTTCAATTTCTTTGACTTTTGTAATTGTTACATACCTGCCGCACATACTAACGAAGATGCATAACTTTTAGATCACAAAAAAGCCTCCCAAATTGAGGAGGCTTTGATTAAACTCAGGTTCAAAATACTTTTGGTTAATCATCAAAATCTTCCGTTTCCAAAAACTTTTTCCAGCTTTTACTAAGCTGCTTATTAGCATGAATTTTTTTAATCTTGAACTCTCGCTCAAAACTAGATCTCTGGCGATCCGTAGACTGTATTTTTCTCATAGCCTAAAATGAATATTTTTTCAAAATATAATTATGTGAACTTTTGTTTAATAGTTCTTTTTAACCAAATACATAATTAATAAAAAGGAAAACAGAATATTCAATCGTTCGAAAATATTTTTGAGTATAAAAAAAGCCCCAAATGGGGCCTTATTGCATTTCAAGTAAAATCCTTACTCAGATTCTATCTTTTTAGCCGTCAATTGCGCTTTGAAAATCTTCTCGTAAGCAATAAATAAAGCGACTGAATAGACTAAGTCTCCAGTAATGGTATTCTGAAAAAACGGTATTGCCGCAGCATAAGATGCAATCAAACCATCAAATGACATGGGATACATCAGGCCTCCCGCCCAAACACCAAAATTGGACACAATGAAAAAAATCAGCGATGCCGACAAGCTTCCAACTAACATCCTCGTGATTGTGACTTTTGAAAACAATTTAGTTCCTAAAAGGTAAATCAAAACAATGCTCGCGTAAATGAATATTGCACCATCCGTGAAAAGCGTAAACCCTCCAGTTGAATAAACTAGATTATTCAATATCAAATCACTGGCCATCCATGCCAGCATGGTTACCAATAAGCCTACACCCTTTCTACCTAAATAAGCAGATCCGAATAAAGCCATTGCACCAAGAGGAGCAAAATTCATTGGATGAGGAATAAGCCTTGTCAAGGCAGCTACTATAATGATGGCAATAATTGCGATTGTCTTCTTGTTCATTTGCATACTGCGAAAATAGCCATCGTTTTGAAAAAGACATGCCAAGAAGTTTGAGCATTTTATTTCCTTTGAGTTCAACACGTGGGATAATGTATTCAATTCATCTTCTAAATTCATTGTAAAGCCAAGCCTCTGAAGAAAAGTGAGTTTGCATGGAGCCCTATATAAAGAATCAATTCACTTTCGTTGGGGTACCTTCTAAATTAAGGAATGAAGTATTAAAGAGACATATTCGAATTCAAGGCATACCAAAGGATGAACAATTTGAAATTGAAATAAAAGCACTTTGGAAACTCAAAATAAGAGAGCTCAACTATTGTGCTCAAGAATTAATGAATCAAAAGAAATGGTTTAGGCAAAAAGACTCAATTCACTGACTAGAATGGATGATCTTAAACGAATCTTGGTGGGACACCGTTGACTATATTGCTACCACACTGGCAGGTTTCAAAATCAAATCCCGTGTTTGCAAGAAATTTTATAGCCAAGCATGAGCTAAAGCCATTAAGTCTGCGCGAAGCCAAAAAATACATCTAGTCAAATTTCAAACCTTGCAGACCATACCAACCCTTGGTATCCAACGATAACGATATAAATTCCACTCTTTAAATTGTTAGAAATATCTTCATGCGTGTTCACTTGTCCACATTCTATTTTAGCTTTAAAGCTCTTGACGTTAATTCCCTGAACATCGAATACGTCTACAGAGTAAACCTCTGTAGACTCTGACATGACCATTAACCCAAATCCATTTGGGTTATTAAACATGGTTATTTCAAAACCTAATTCATTAAAAGTCGAATCTGCATCAAAAAATTCATTATTCTGTGCAGATAAATGATCAACACTTGAGCCTAGCGCCAATATTATAACCACCAAACATACTCGATATGTTGCTTTCATTGCTGCAAGTTTTCCACCCATAAAGATGTATAAAAACTATTGATTTTCAGCACTTTAAGCTATTGATTATAGTCAGAAAAGAAGGTGATTAAAGGCATACAAGTTTATCTGATCGCAAATCCTTAAAAAGATGTGTAAAGAATTGGCAACTTAGAAGGATTAAGACCTTGTCATTCTATCTGCTTGCTTATTTTTGGATCTCAAGACTATTGGTGAATTACACAGAATAAATGAGTGAAAAGCTTCTAAAAGCGATGATGCAGCTATTTGCGATAATAGCTGACATTGACGAATTAAATAACAAGAGTAGAATTGTAGTTGAGCACTTCCTGAAACAACGTTTGGCGCTTGATCAAGTTGAAATCTATCTTGGTCATTACGATAAATATCTAGAAACGCATCATAAAGTTTCCACCAAAAAAGAGGGAAAACGGAAGAAGACTTCACTAAACTCAGTGAAAGTTCTCAAGATCTGTACACAGATCAATGGTGAGTTAGAGCAGCGTCAAAAAATATTCGTTCTACTTCGCCTTGTCAAATACATCAATACGGATAAAACACCAACCGATCAAGAACTTGAATTCGTTGATACGGTATCCGATGTCTTCAACATTCCAAGTGAAGAGCTTTCTGACATCAAAAAATTTGTAACCTGCTCAGAAACATCTGTTGAAGATTCTGAAAAGCTGCTTATCATTAACTCTCAGGAAGAATTAGCCAGCAGAACAAAGAATAAGCACATTAAGCATGACACCCTTTCTGGATCTCTATTGATCCTTTCGGTTGAGAGTGTGAACATGTATGCTCTAAAATTCTTTGGCGATGACGAATTACTTCTAAACGGTCAAATTATTGACCCTGAGAGAGTATATATACTTACTCAAGGATCTTCTATCAGAAGTTCTAAAGTCAGCCCGATCTATTACAGTGATATTATCAGCCGATTCCTCAGTGATAAGAGCGTTAGTAAAATCATTTTTACAGCTGATGAAATCACTTATCGATTTAAAGGTGGCACTATTGGTCTTCATCCTTTAAGCTTTAGTGAAGAATCGGGGAAACTTATCGGAATAATGGGAGCCAGTGGATCTGGTAAATCTACGCTGCTGAATATTCTGAATGGAAATTACACACCATATTCTGGAGCTGTAACCATAAATGGAAACGACATCCACCATAGCCGCGGAGACGTGAGCGGTATGATTGGATATATTTCTCAGGACGACCTTCTCATTGAAGAACTGACTGTATATCAAAACCTCTTCCTTAATGCTAAGCTTTGCTTTGATGGATTGAGTGATGAAGCCATTCGTGAGCGCGTGGATAAAACATTGATTTCTTTAGGTCTTTATGAGATTAAGGACATTGAGGTTGGAAGCCCAATGAATAAAAAAATCAGTGGAGGTCAACGAAAGCGTTTGAACTGTGGGCTGGAATTGATTCGAGAACCATCTGTATTGTTTGTTGATGAGCCTACTTCTGGCCTTTCTTCCAGAGATTCAGAAAACATAATGGATTTGTTGAAGGAACTTGCTCTTAAGGGGAAGTTGATTTTTGTTGTAATTCATCAGCCGTCATCTGAAATTTTCAAGATGTTTGATAAGTTGATGATCACGGATACTGGCGGATACCCCATCTATTTTGGAAATCCACTGGACGCAATTGTTTACTTCAAAAGTGAAGTACAAGCTATCAATCAGTCTGAAAGTGAATGTGCAAGATGTGGTAATGTAAATCCAGAACAAATCTTCAATATCATCGAAGCAAAAGTTGTAGATGAGTATGGAAATCTGACAGAAAAGCGAAAAACATCTCCTAAAGAATGGAATGAAGTTTTCAATAGAAAATTCGATGAAGAACTAAACAAAGAAAAGCCAGACCTTCCTGAAGTTGAATTCAAAACTCCCAATGTTTTGAATCAGTTTAAGGTATTCGTAACACGTGATGTGCTTTCTAAAATTACAAATAAACAATACCTTGCAATTAACCTACTTGAAGCTCCTTTATTAGGATTCATTTTGAGTTATTTCCTGCGTTACATAATGATTGGTGAGCAAGATTCTGGTGAGTACGTGTTCTATGAAAACGACAACCTTATCGTATACATGTTTATGGCAATTATTGTTGCCTTATTCCTTGGCCTCACAGTTAGTGCTGAAGAAATATTCAAGGATCAAAAAATACGGAAGAGAGAATCGTTCCTCAGTTTGAGTAAAGGCAGTTATTTGATTTCGAAGATCGTAATCATGTTTCTTCTTTCAGGAATTCAGATGTTCATGTTCATCTTACTGGGAAACTTGATTTTAGGAATTGATGGAATGCTCTGGGATTACTGGCTTATCCTCTTCTCTACAGCATGTTTTGCTAATATGTTAGGGCTTAATATTTCAGCCAGTTTTAATTCTGCTGTGACTATTTACATCATTATTCCTTTTCTCATCATTCCACAGATTTTATTCAGTGGTGTACTTGTGAAATTTGAGAAGCTTAATCCTGTCATCACGTCTCAAAGTATTGTGCCCTTAATTGGAGAGGTTATGGCATCCAGATGGGCCTTTGAGGCTTTGGCCGTGAATCAATTTGTAGAAAACGACTATGAGAAGTTATTCTATGATTATGACCAACAAATGAGTGATGCCAACTTCAAAAAGAATTTCTGGATTCCTGAAATGAAGGCTAAGGTTGGAAAGTTCAAAGAATATTTACGAAATAAGGAGTCCGCAGATATTCAAGATCTAACGTCTGATTTCAAAACTGTCCGTGGCGAAGTTTCGAAAGAGAATAAGTTCAATGATGCAATCACTTTTGACGAATTAGATCAATTCACTCTAGGCGGCATCAATCAAGAATTGCTGGAAGATTTCTCGACTTATTTGACTACTCTGAATAAGCTATATGTAAGACAGTGGAACTACAACATTGATGAAAAAGACCGCGTCATCAGAGAACACCAAAAAACAGATGAAGAAAAGACTGCTTTCAACAATTTGAGAAACAACTTTGAAAATGAGTCATTGAGCGATTTAGTGACGAATAAGAATGAGTTTAATCAGATTACTGAATATGATGGAGAGCTCATCCAACGAGCTGATCCCGTTTTTAATATTCCTGATGGATTCAGATCTCACTTCTATGCACCTAAGAAACTTGTTTTCGGTAAATATTACAGCACTAAGCAAGTGAATGTCTTAGTCTTATGGTTAATGTCTATTGCATTAGCTATAAGCCTTTATTTCGATGGATTGAAAAGACTTCTGAATGTTTTCTCTGAAGTAAAAATCTTCAATAAAAAGAAATAGTGATATATATCATTATGGTCTTTTAACGCATATTTTCCAAGGCATAGTCGTTATCTTCATTGTATCAAAAATCAAGAATCATGAAATGGGACATTCAAACAGTCGGATTCAACGCCAAGGAAGAGTTGATGGACACAACCAAGGAACAAGTAATGAGCCTTGAAAAGTATTATAATCCAATTATTGGAGCAGAGGTTTACTTACGTCTAGAATATGACGAGCATAAGGAGAATAAGAAGGTTGAGCTCAAACTAAATATTCCAGGAGAGGATGTTTTCGCAGAGCATCAATCTGACACATTCGAACATTCTTTACACGAAACAATAGATAAAGTAAAACGTCAATTACTTAAGAAAAAAGAGCTTGAAAGAGCTCACCGATGAAACAAAAAAGCCTCGAAATCGAGGCTTTTTTTTATGCTTTATATTTTGATATTAACTCCATTTATCGATCACTTTTGAGGAGATGCCCGTTGTAGAATATCCTCCATCATGGAATAAGTTTTGCATCGTGACATATCGTGTAAGATCACTGAACATTGCAACACAGTAATCAGCGCAAGAATCAGCATCAGCATTTCCAAGAGGCGACATATCATCCGCAAAATCAAAGAACTTATCGAAACCAGAAATTCCACTTCCAGCAGCAGTTACTGTTGGTGATTGAGATATAGTGTTTACTCTCACTTTATTCTTCACACCGAAGTGATAGCCAAAACTACGAGCAATAGATTCTAAAACGGCTTTGGCATCAGCCATATCACCGTAAAAAGGATAGGCCTCTTGAGCCGCAATGTATGACAAAGCCAAAATTGACCCCCAATCGTTCATTGCATCTTTATTATAAGCTGTTTGAAGCACCTTATGAAATGAAAGACCAGAAATATCCAATGTTTTTAGAAACCAATCATGATTCAAATCTGTGTAAGACTTATCCTTTCGAACATTCGGAGACATTCCAATTGAATGCAATACAAAATCAAGCTTTCCAAAACGCTCAGTAGCTGCATCGAATAACTTACCTAAGTCCTCCATGCTTGTCGCATCCGCAGGAATCACAGTAGTTCCACATTTCTCAGCCAATTCGTTAATTTTACCCATACGCATAGCAACGGGTGCATTGCTCAATATAAATTCGCCACCTTGTTCATGTACTTTTTCTGCGACTTTCCAAGCAATTGAACGCTCATCAAGTGCACCGAAAATTATTCCCTTTTTGTTTTGCAGTAAATTGCTCATATCTCTATTCCCAGATTAGTTAGTACGTAAAAATAGTATTGTTCCTGAAAGTTAGTTTTCGTGAAGTAAATTTCTTGCACTTTCCAAAGCAGCATCCGTCAATTTATGACCAGAAAACATCGCTGCAATTTCCTTTACTCGCTCATCATCAGAGAGTTGTTCAAGGCGAGAGACCACTTCTTCTTTTTCTTCGAATTTTTGAATCTTAAAGTGGTTTTTTCCTTTGGCTGCCACACCAGGCAAATGTGTTACAGCCAAAATCTGAGTTGAGCCGCTTATTTCTTTCATAAGAGCACCAATTTGCTTCGCAACCTCTCCACTGACCCCAGTATCTATTTCGTCAAAGATTAGTGTTGGTGTTTGGTCATTTGCAGCTAAAATGCTCTTCAAAGCAAGCATAAGTCTACTTACTTCTCCACCTGATGCGCTCTCACGCAACGGCACTAGGTTCGAGCTTCCGTTTGCATCAAATAAAATATCTATGGCATCTTTACCCGTGGTAGATAAGTTACCTGTGGATTCTAAGCGGATTTGCACTGTGGCCTTCGCCATTCCCAATTGTCTAACTTTTTGAATTAATCCTTTTTCAAAAGACTCGACAACTGAATATCTGCGCTTAGAAAGAATCAATCCTTTCTCTTCGGCATCGATAAGTGCAGTTTTTAGTTTAGTCTCCAAATCCTCTAGCTCTGTATCGTAAGATGCAATTCCATCTAGCTTAATTCTATACTCTTCCCTGATTTCAATTAATTCTACTGCAGTAGTTACGTTATGCTTATGCATCAGTTTTTGATATTGATCCAAACGCTCTCGCACTGCTTCTAATCGACTCGGGTTCCATTCAACTGACTGCTGCACACGATTGCAATCAGACAAAATATCCTCGATTTCAATCATTGATGAACTCAAACGCTCATGCAACTCAGCCAGCTTGGAGCTAAACGACCCAACACTTCTCAATTCGGCTATTGCAAGCCGAATGGCACTCAATGCACTTTCCTGATCACCATCAATAGAAGCTTGCACAGCCGTCAAGGACCTTTGTATCTCCTCAGCATGCTCCAACTCTCCTAGCTCATTGCTCAAGCCTTCAAATTCTTCTTCATTTAAATTAACCGTGTTCAGCTCTTCATACTGAAAAGAAAAATAATCTTCGTCTTTCCGAACTTGAACAGCTGCCTCTTTCAATTGATTCAACTGTTTTTCAATTGAACGCATGGAAGAATAGGCTTTTAAGTAGTCTTCCAGTAAAGTTTTATTCTGAGCGAATGCATCCAGCTGTTTAAGCTGATAATTCGGTGTTTGCAATGAAATATTCTCCTGTTGACCATGGAGGTCCACTAAGAACACAGAAATCTCCTTCAATTGCGAAATGCTAACAGGAGAATCATTAATAAAACCTCGACTTCTGCCAGACCTCGTGATTTCTCTTCTCAGAATTAAATCACTCAAAAGATCCAATCCGTTTTGTCTAAGAAACATATCTACCGCTTCACTCTCATAATTAAATGATGCTTCTATAGCGCATTTTTCTTCCCCCTTTCTTATGCTATTAAAATTAGCCCTGCTACCAAGCACGAGGCCTAAAGCTTCCAATAATATTGACTTTCCGGCACCTGTTTCACCTGTAATCACAGTGAAGCCCTGATCAAACTCAACTTCGGTTCGAGCGATCAACGCATAATTTATTATTTGAAGGTGCTTAAGCATATTGTGTTTTACGAATAGTCCAAAACTAAAACCATTGCTCTGAAATGCGCCCAAATCATTATTATTTTGCAAACAGTTTATCAGTTCGCATCACTTTTACTTTCCGGCCCAATCAAAGCGGGCACTAGAATGTCTCTGCACTTAAGTAACGGATTAAAGTTTGGCCTACTAAATGGCCCCAGCCTCAATCAAGTATATAATATTTTCAATTTCAGCATCTTCTCCAAGCGGATCGTACCTGCTCTTAAGATCTTGACCAAACATTTTTGAGAATCCTTGCCAAAAAAAAGCGGTAAAGTTTCCTCTAAACTCTTGAACAATTTCGAACGATGAATTGCCTGTTTCTCGATCAATAAGCTTGACCAAGATGCGCCCTTGGGTAGTTGTCATGTTTCGGATATCATCGTCAAACTCTGCCTTCAATTCTTTTTCGATAAGCCTAAAGTATTTTTTGCGCTCTCTTTTTGTTTCTACTGAATCTAATTGAACTTGATATTTATCCAACAGCTGCCCCGCAAGCTTTGCATATGGATAGACTTTTTTGACATTTCGCTTCAACCGCTCCCATTTGCGTCTTTCAAAGTCACTCTTAAAAGGCTTCGATTCAACAATGGTAACATAAGGCAAATAGCGCATTGGAAAAGTATCACCATCGATGACCTCCGCCATCATAACAATGCCTTTAGATCCGACACCTTGGGCGTGAACATCTTCTGTATGCAATAAAAATTGCATACTTAATAACAATATAATAACGAGTCTGGAGACCATTAGTGAAGTCGATATTCAAAGGTCATACCAAAGTACGATGCTCCGTGATTCAATTTACCTTCTATTGATTTTCCACTTAGAAGTAATAGGCTTCTGCTGGACATTACTAGATTCACTGTTCGAAGCAGATGAAAGCGCGATAGATCCAATAAACGCAGCAAGTGCCACTTCATTGGCAATTTGAGGTTCATCAAGGTACTCTGGCTTAAAGTGATCCTTCACAAAATGAGTGTCAAAATTTCCCGAAACAAACGCCTCGTGATTAATAGCAAATCGACAAAACTCCAGTGTTGTAGCCACGCCCGAAATTTCATACTCATCTATTGCTCTGGTCATTCTTTGAATAGCGGTTATTCGATCTTCCGCGTATGTAACCAGTTTAGCTATCATTGGATCATAGTAAATTGGAATATTCATTCCTTCTTCAAAACCATCATCCACTCGAACACCAGGACCTTGAGGTCTTCTATAAGTCTGCAATTTCCCAATATCAGGTAAGAAATTATTCCTTGGATCTTCTGCATATACTCTTACTTCGAGGGCATGACCGCGTATCTTAAGGTCTTCTTGTGTGAAAGCAAGCTTTTCTCCGCGAGCCACTAATATTTGCTGCTTCACTAGATCAATACCCGTAATCATCTCAGTAACCGGATGCTCAACCTGAAGTCGAGTATTCATTTCAAGGAAAAAGAAGTCCATTTTATCATCGACCAAAAACTCAACAGTGCCGGCACCTTTGTAGTTGCAGCCTTTAGCCAGACTTACAGCGCACTCACCCATTTTTTTGCGCATTTCGGGCGTCAATACTGAAGCGGGAGCTTCCTCAATAACTTTTTGATGTCTGCGCTGAATACTGCAATCTCGGTCAAAGAGGTAAACGCAATTACCGTGCTTATCAGCCAATATTTGAACTTCAATATGGCGCGGTGAAGTAACATATCGCTCAATAAAGACACTTGGATCACCAAACGCAGATTTAGCCTCACTCATTGCTAAATGCAACTCCTCATCTATAGATTCCTCGTTATAAACTGCGCGCATTCCTTTACCACCTCCTCCAGCTGAAGCCTTTATAAGCAAAGGGAAACCGACCTCTCTAGCTACTACTTTTGCTTCTTCCAGGCTGTTAACAGCTCCTTCAGAACCTGGAACTAGAGGTACATTTTGTTTAAGTGCTGTTTCTTTTGCGGACAGCTTATCCCCCATCACTTCCATAGAATGCGCTGAAGGCCCAATCAATTCGATACCTTCTTGCTCTAACCTTCTCGCAAAAGCTGCATTCTCAGATAGAAATCCATAACCTGGATGAACTCCATCAGCACCTGATTTTCTAGCTACATCAATAATCTTGTCGATTACCAGATAAGACTGTGATGAGGCCGGAGGTCCAATACAGTATGCCTCATCTGCAAAACGCACAAATAATGCGTTACGATCCGCCTCTGAGAAAACTGCCACAGTTTTGATGTTCATCTCTCGACATGTGCGCATGATTCGCAATGCTATTTCTCCTCTATTTGCTACTAAAATCTTTTTCATCTCCCTAATCTGAATGATATACTAAAACGGTTGTATGTGTTGGTATAGACAGTTCTTTCATTTCCTAAAGCTGTGTAGTAAAGAGCCCTAGTCGGGTTGATTCCAATAGTGTAATAAAAAACAACCCTACCTGCATGAACTCCCAGTCTTCCAACAACTGAAGTCCAATTTAAAAATCCTTTATAATCACTCCTTTGGTACTCATCAATGAAATTCATGGCCAAGGGGGCGCTAATATAATTAACCCCTCCTGAGAATGTTAATCCAAGAGCATTAATATTTTCAATTGTTGATCCTTGAAAGAAGTTAAATGAAATCAGCGCCCCAAATTCAGCGTTCATCAAGCCTAAATTGGACGATCTTTCCTTAGAGAATACACCAGTACTAATATCATTTGGCGTAACTTCTTCAGAAGAATAGCTCACGCCATCTGGAGTAGTAAGATCTACAACCGAAAAACCACCAGTAAGGGGTAAGTCAAGAGAAAACGAAAAGCTAGAACCAGCCTCAATCAATCTGAATTTTGGCTCATAGGTCAGAGCAAAAACTCCAAAAACATTATTGTAAACCGGCTGAGGATATGAAACACCAGAAGAAACCAAATTATACTCAGCAACTATTGGTGATCGAGCAAAGTGGGAAATAAATGAAAATCCTATTTCTTGACGAAATGACGATTTGAAATTATTGAAATCAATGGAGTAGACCGATTTTTGAGGATTATTTTCTTGAGCCAACAGAGATACCTGAGGGGTGCATAATAGTATTGCAAAGACAAGTCTGATTCTCAACTCCATTACAAGTAATAATCTAACAATTCATTTATATAGCTACTAATAGTGCGCGTTTGAAGGTCATAAACAAACAACCCATTGCGTGTTCCAATATAAACAGTATTGTCCATGACATCAAGGTCTTGAATTGAACTACTGTTGTTCAATATTGAATTAGGCTCAAGACTTAATACGTCACAAGAGCCAGAGGAGACATCATAACTCAGTAGGTAACCCAATGAATTACTAGAAAAACTGGGTAAATACATTCTAGCCACTTCCTCTTTCTGATCAATCATTCTAGCCACACCTTGGGTTTGTTCAGGATAATCACATGCGTTTTCCAAAGCGATAGACTGCACTTCATTTTCATTGATCTGGGTTACAATCAGATTTTGAATTGGCGAGTTAATATCAGGCACTTTATCAAAACCATATGAAGCTCCAGTAGAGCTTATGTATGGCGAGTAAATGGTTTCATATGAAAACCCAGATCCGGCTTTACCAAGAAGAGTGAATTCGGTATTCGTCTGAGAAATAATACTCACCACAAATTGCGGATTTGTGAGGATAAGAAGTTCTCCAGATGGCATGAAAATGCTATTCGGATCAGTTTGAAAATCACTTTTCACGATCATTTCAGTTTGAAACTCTTGCCATGTATTGTTTTGATTTCCAATGAACCTGTATATTCCAATGTAGAGGTCAGTGGTAAATCCACTCGAGGAACCAGCCCAAATTTCTTTGTAAAACCCAATTCGATACAATTCGCCATCATTAGACAATGTGTAATCGAAATAACTTGAAGTGGAAATATTAAACTGAGTTTGATCTTCGTGGACAGTCAAACTTTTTGACCTATCTAAGTTCATAAAAACAGAGTCTTGGATAACCCAAAAAGTCTCTGTCGCAGAAGAGTACAGAACCTCTGACTCTTCCCAATTTATCAAATTCAACTCTGGAAATAAGTCAGCATCGTAAATCACTTGATCTTTTTTATCAGCAAAGAGAAGAAGCACGCCTTCATCTGTGGCTATCAAGGCGGCACTTTCTTGATCAAAGCATTCTACTTTTCTCACAAATGATTGAACCAAATCTGGAAGTTCAAAAGGAGTTAATGTAACTTCTTTCACACATGACGTCAAAAGGACGGAAGATAAAACACCAAGCAATATGTTCTTTAGACTATTCATACTTAAGACCCAAGACGTTATATAGGTAACGCGCGTCTATAGCAAAACCGAGGCCTTCCACTCCTTCATCAATAAATTTAGAGTTGATCACTCCTACTACTTCTCCGTTCATATTTATCAATGGACTTCCTGAATTTCCAGGACTTATCTTGGTATCAGTTTGAAGAATTTTAACTCCTTCATTTGAACGCTTGCCGCTTATAATGCCTTTGCTTACACTTTGTCCAAGTTCTTTAAACCCTGGAGCTCCTACAACGAAAACTTCATCGCCTTGTCTTACATTGGAAAGATCACCTGCAATTGGCAAAGCAGTCAGGCCTCCTGCTCTAACCTTAATCAAAGCCAAGTCATATTTTTCCGAAGACGTTACAATATCACCGGGAAGAATAATTCCATTATTAAATTGAACATCCACATATTTAGCATCATCTATTACATGATGATTTGTCACAATGTATCCATTAGAACTAACCACAAAACCACTACCGTGGCCTCGATCATCAATAAGAACGGTAACACTAGCATTTGAAGAGACAGCGACTAAATCAGCAAAAACATCCATTTTTTCCAACTGGACAAAAGGAATTAACACTTCTTCTTCGTACAGTATTTGATCTTCAAAAAGATCGCTCGAGACAACCTTTTGAACTTCATTTGATTGACCTGAACTATCGATTATAGTGCTATCAGTTTCTAATTCCTCTGCACTTATGCTTGAAAAGTCAACTCTATTGGCTGTTTGATTTTTAAGAATCTCCTTTAGCCCCTTGCCTTGATTAAACAAAACGTAGAAATTCTCAACCACGGAATTATAAAATTCTTCTGTAATCAAACTAGACTCAAAAAAATAATCTGAGGAAATAGTTTCTTTGAAAATGATCTCTTTTTTGTGACGATCATAGAACTGCCAATTGATTGAAATGGAAGATGTATAACCTGAAGATGAATAGTACGAATACCCAGATTCCGCACCACCTCTTTTAAGGTTGAACTTTTCAACTCGACCAGCGATTAATATGTCAGCTGTTTTGGGCTTATCGTTTCCAGTATTAAAAAGGTCATCGCTTGGGCCATCAATTGTTTTGAGGCCCATTTTAGAGAGAACCTCAATCATTTTATATTTCTTCTGATCAAGGTCAATCTCTTCATTGAAACGGAACTTCCATCTTGTGTTAGCCCCCACTTCCGTTGAATATTCAACACCGGAAACAACCTTTTCAATATCAATATAAAATTCTGGTGCTGGGTCAAACGTTGGCAACTCACGTTCTAGTTTAATCACCACAGATTCTTTTCGAGGCATACCAACCTCAAACACTTGCTTGAAGTTCTGATATCCTTTGGCACTCACAACAATTTCATGTTCTACGATACCTTTCCTCTCGTTAAAACCCATTTTCAGGGTATTACGATTGGCTTTACCCATATCCTCGCCATCTAGACTCACCTCGGCACTTCTTGGAGTCACCTTGAGATACACCTTAGATTGCTGAGCAATCAAGTTTAGACAAGAAAGAAACAGGATCAAAAAAGATCCAAACAACTTCATATTTATGCTATTGTGCGAGCACCTCTTTCACTATATCCGCAGCTTCTTGAAGGGCTATGGCTGATTGAACTTTAAGTCCGGATTCATCAATGATTTTCTTTGCTTCTTCAGCATTTGTGCCTTGAAGACGAACAATTATTGGCACTGGAATCTCACCGATATTCTTATATGCGTCAACCACACCTTGCGCTACACGATCGCAACGAACAATACCACCAAAAATGTTAATTAGAATCGCTTTCACATTCTCATCTTGAAGGATGATTCGAAATGCATTTTCAACACGCTCCGCATTGGCTGTTCCTCCTACATCAAGAAAGTTAGCTGGCTCTCCACCACTCAACTTGATCATATCCATCGTAGCCATAGCTAGTCCAGCTCCGTTCACCATGCATCCAACATTACCATCAAGCTTTACATAATTCAGACTGAATTTATCCGCCTCAACTTCTGTCGGATCTTCTTCGGTCACATCGCGCATCGCAGCGTAATCAGGGTGTCTGAAAAGTGAGTTTCCGTCTAAAGTCACCTTAGAATCAACAGCCATGATCATGTCATCACTCGTTTTGAGAACAGGGTTGATTTCAAACATTGACGCATCGCATCCTTCGTATGCCTTGTACAACGAAGTCACAAATTTCGCCATCTCCTTTAAAGCAACACCTGAAAGCCCAAGGTTATATGCAACCTTCCTTGCTTGAAAAGGCATTAAACCTACTTTAGGGTCGATTTCTTCTTTAAAAATAAGGTGCGGAGTTTGCTCAGCAACGGTTTCAATATCCATTCCTCCTTCGGTAGAGTACATGATCATATTTCTTCCCGTTTGACGGTTCAGTAATACACTCATATAAAATTCAGATGGTTCGCTAGCACCTGGGTAATAGACATCTTGTGCCACTAAAACTTTACTCACTAATTTTCCCTTTTCACCAGTTTGAAGAGTAACTAATGTTCCTCCCAATATGTTAGATGCAATTGTCTTTACTTCATCCAATGATTTAGCCAGGGCAACTCCACGTTGCTCACTACCAATAATTTTTCCTTTTCCTCTTCCACCAGCGTGAATTTGAGCTTTAACAACCCACCAGCCTGTTCCAGTTTCTTCTTGAAGTTTCTTTGCCGCAGCAACAGCCTCTTCAGCTGAAGCAGCCACAAGCCCTTCTTGTATTCTTACTCCAAAACTTTTTAATATCGATTTACCTTGGTATTCGTGTAGATTCATGATCTCAGTTATTCTAGTTGTTGTTGGTTTTCAAATGTATGCTTACAAATAAAAGATTCAAATTCATTTTCTCAAGGCAACATAGCCTTGAAGTTCTCGTAACTGCTTGGAGCGTAATATTCTGTTGAGCAACCGAGTTCATCAGCTTTTGCTCTGATATCCTCAACTCGTGTTTCAGGATTGGGATGCGTGCTTAAAAATGTCGGCACACTCGAACCATCTCCTTCAGCGGTAATTTTTTCAAAAAAAACAGCAGCACCATCGCATCGATAAGGCGTTACTGATAAATAGTCAACTGAGTAAGAATCTGCTTCAGACTCATCTGATCTGCTGAACTTTAAGGCTGCAGCATTTCCCGCCAATCCCGCAGCCAATTGAGCAACTTGCGAAGGACTATCACCCAACGCCATAGATATAACAGTCTGAACACCATAGGTCTCTAACATCTGTTTTGCAGAATGACGCCTGTCGGCATGCGCTATTTCATGACCTAAAACCCCCATTAAATCATCTTCGTTTTCAAGGTACTTGATGATACCTGTGTAGAAATATATATAACCTCCAGGAGCAGCAAAAGCATTCAATACATCATCATCAATAATATGAACCTCCCATGTAAATTCATCTTTATATCGAACGTCAGGTGATGCTAAGATTTGATCACGTAAATCCTCTAAGTAAGCGTAGGCTTCGGCATATTCAGTTCTATCTAAAACAGGATACTGATCGGGGTTAGATGCAATTTCATTTTGCAATTGAAGTCCTAAGGACTTATCATCTTCTAATGTATATACCAAGTCAACGATCTCTTTATCACAACCGCTTAATCCCATTGAGGAGATTAGAACAATGGCAAGAATTCTGTTCAAAGGCTTCGTTAGAAGGTTGTTTATCATTATCATCCTCTTTTATGGCGATCTAAATGAGCGCTAAGTAACGGGAAAGCAAAAGACTGGAAAACTGTTGAATTAGCACTAAAGACCTTATCGTAAAACGACTCTAAGCTTTTACTAAATTCAGTGGTAAAGACAGGACCGACTTCATTCAATATGTCCATGGATTCTCCTAACTTCTTTTGAATAAAGGCCTCTTTATTGGCATACTCTTCAGGTAACATGGCTGTGTATCTGTCAAAGTCACTTTCAAAATGCAAATCCAATTTCTCATAAATTGGCTGCAAGTATTCTTCACTGCTAAAGGTTCGAATGTGTGCCTGTTTAATTGCTACGGCTCTCTCCTCTTGATGAATAACACCATCTTGATGAACTGCAGCAAGTATGGCTGTCCAAACAACTGCATCTCCGAGCTTTGAAATTACATTGTCAGAGTAATCATATTTTCCTTCCATTGCGTAGTGCTTAATTGAACTGCGAAAGTGTGATTTTTAAACGTGATTCGCCACCTGAAAATAGCCAATTAATTGGAAGTTTTCAAAACATAATGAACCAATAAATAAACCTCATCATTTCAATTTGTCGGCAAACGCCTTTCGAAACTTTTCCACTTTGGGTTGAATCACAAACGCACAGTATGGTTGAGAAGAGTTGTTATTGTAGTAATTCTGATGACTATCTTCCGCAACATAAAAGTCTGTAAGTTCCTCAATGGTCGTAATAATTGGGTTGGAATAAGCTCCAGAATCATCCAATTTTACTTTGTAGTATTCGGCCTTTTTTTTCTGATCGTCATTATGATAAAAAACTGAGGATCTGTATTGGGTTCCCACGTCATTACCTTGTCTATTCAAGGTTGTTGGGTCATGTGTTTTCCAAAACACCTCCAACAAATCATCAAACGAAATAACTTCTGGATCGAAAACAATTTGAGCAACTTCGGCATGTCCTGTTCTTCCCGTGCATACTTCTTTGTAAGAGGGGTTCTTGACAAATCCACCAGCATATCCAGAAGAAACGCTTTGAACTCCTTTGAGTTCTTGAAAAACAGCTTCAATACACCAAAAACATCCTGCGCCAAACGTGGCTGTGTCCATTCCTTCCGTATTCATTATATCTTCAGTTTTTTGTGACAGCATCTCTTCCTTAACCGATTCACTTGCATTCGAACAAGAAAATAAAGTCATTAGAAATGCCGAAGCGCCTATTGCTTTGATTGTTGCGTTCATAACAGTGTCTTTAACAGTTGCAAAGACGAATAGTTTTTAATCTACTTACAATTAAAATCAGTCTGCTATATCACTGAAGCCATCATCGTCACCATCATCATTCAAATCATCAAGATGAGACTCTAGTTCGCGTACTTCTATTGTTCCACCAAATTCGAATATTGGACAATCTTGAGCCATCTCAACAGCCATTTCCATATCCGAGGTTTCCAGAATAAGGTATCCTGTTACGCTATCATCAGCACTTTCTTGTCTGGCTGAAGCTCCATCTTTGTCTACGATTACCGCATGATCCTTCATTGGTAGTCCGTCAATTAATACTCCTTCCTCTTCTAAACTGTCCATCCACAGGTCCCAAGCGCGCTCATGGTCATCTAATTCTTGATCTGACGCTGAATTGGTTTGACCTCCTTTGAAAAGCAAAATATACTCTTTCATCTTGTTTGTATTTAGGGTGCTAATTAAAGACAATCATTTCACACTAACATGACGATTGTCAAAAGATTTCAATGACTTAACATTTACTGAAAATTAACCCTCTCTTTATTCTTCTTTCTATAATATTGACAATTATGAAGATGAGACTTTTTACGACAATTATTGCATCCTTTTATTTAACATTTCAGATTGCAGCTCAGGTCAAAATACAAAGTGGACCGATGCTCGGTTATAGCACTCTTAATGAAGTTGGTATCTGGCTTCAATTAACTGATTCTGCCTCGGTTTCCATAGAATATTGGGAAGCTGATAAAGAATTTATAAAGAAAAAATTGAGACCGTCATTCCTTGAAATGGATGAAACACACATCGCGAAATTTGCCGTCAGTGAGCTGATCCCCGGAACTGACTACAAGTATGAAATATCGGTCAACGGAGACATACAGAGCACAGATAGTGTTCTAAGTTTCTCCACGCAAGTATTGTGGCAGTTCAGAACAGATCCACCTACTACTCGAATAGCCATAGGAAGCTGTACTTATATTAATGAGGCTTCTTATGACCGACCTGGGAAAGCCTATGGAAGTAATTACAAAATACTAGAAAGCATTGCAGATAAGAATCCTGATGCAATGATTTGGCTGGGAGACAATATCTATTTGAGAGAATACGACTATTTCACATGGAAAGGATATTTACATCGTTACATCCATACGCGCAGCAATCGCGAGATGCAAAGATTATTGCGAACTACGAATAATTACGCCATTTGGGATGACCATGATTTTGGTCCGAACGATGCCAATGGAAGTTGGATCCATAAGGATTGGGCATTGGATGCCTTTAAGTTGTTTTGGATGAACCCTTCCTATGGAATAGCCGGAGTACCAGGAATTACGACTGCTTTTCCGATAAACGATATCCATTTCTTCTTCCTGGATAATAGATACAATCGAACCTCACCTGACAATAAGGGAGTTGAACCTCAGATTTTAGGGAAAGATCAAATTGAGTGGTTGATTGAGGCATTAAAGTTTAGCAACGCTCCTTTTAAAATGATAGCTATTGGAGGTCAAGTGTTAAACCCTGCAAAAGTGTATGAGAATTACGCCCAATATCCGGAAGAACGTAAATACTTGATAGAGCGAATCGTTGAAGAGAAAATTGAAGGTGTGATTTTTTTAACAGGCGATCGTCATCATACCGAATTAAGAAAGATTGATGTGGACGGAATAGTGATACACGACTTAACCGTTAGTCCGCTTACTTCAGGAGTGCATAGTGTCACGAATGAAGCCAACGAAAATCTGATAAGCGGAACTATGATTTCAGAACATAATTTTGCCATTTTAGAATTTACTGGTGAACGCTTGTCTCGTCAGTTGAAAATATCCATTTTTGACAAAGAAGGTTCGGAACTTTGGAGCCGAGCAGTAAACGCAAAATAAAGTCAAATGGGAGAATTTCAAGACGGACTTTCAGATCAAGCCATTATTAATGCCTCAGGAAGAACATGGCAACAATGGTTTGATGAATTAAAGCAAAAAGGCTTTAAAAATAAGTCTGAAGAAGAAATCGTAAACACGCTAGAATCAGAATATTTCCTTGATAAAGATTGGGCGGTTGACATCTCAAGAACCTTTTCCGATGCGTTCGACATCAATAAAGCTGGCGTCAAAAAACAAGATTTTGAGATATCGGTGCGTAAAACCTTTCCCTATCCACTCGAAAGTGTTGTTTTCCATGCTAAAAGTTGGTTTCAGCATGAGAACCGCGCTATTGAAACAAAGTTCAATAATAAGTCTATCTGCTGCGAATGGAAAACTGATCATTCCAATGTTGAAGTGCATTTTTTATCGAAAGGCAAATCAAAAACTCAAATGGTTGTGCAACATGATCACCTTTCAAGCTCAATGGATGCGGAGATCATGCGTAATTTTTGGAAAGAAAATATTTCAAGTATTGTCGAAGCCTTGTAAATCATCTCATCCATTTTCTCTTTATGTTCTATTGGCGCTTGTTCTTCTTGTTTGCCAAACCTCTTGGTCTCAAGAAAAGCACCGTGTCTACCTCATTCCAGGACAAGGATCAGACTTCAGAGTTTTTGACTCATTAAAACTTGATGCGGCACTTTTTGACACCACGCATGTGCACTTCATTCTTCCCGACAGAAAAGAAAGTATGCTTGACTATGCTCGAAGAATGAGCGCTCAAATTGACACGTCACAAAATTTTTCACTTATTGGCGTTTCACTTGGAGGAATGATCAGCTCGGAAATAATGACATTTCTTAAGCCCATGAGCGTCATCATTATTTCAAGTGCAGCTTGCAGAAAGGAATTACCTGTCCGGTATAAATTTCAGCGAAGAATTCCTCTTTATGCGATAGTTCCAAAAGGTCTGATTAAGGCTGGAGCATTTATTCTTCAGCCTATTTTTGAACCAGATCGGAAAACGCATAAAGCAACATTCAAGGCAATGCTGAAAGCAAAGGACAAGCGGTTCTTAAAAAGAACTGTAAGAATGATTATTCATTGGGACAAAGAAGAATGCGCTACGAAAGTTTACCATATTCATGGAGATAATGATCACACTTTACCCATTAAACATATATCGGCAGATGTTGTAATTGATCATGGATCACACATGATGACCTTGACCAGGGCTGAAGAAATCAACCCTATTATAGAACAGTTTCTAAAAGACGCTTTGGATTAATAAAGATTCTCAATCTCACCCAATCCTTGGCGAATCACCTCTACTTCCCCTGATGAGCAGTCCACAATTGTAGATGCTACTTGATTACCATATCCACCATCAATAACACAATCGACAATATTCTCAAACTTTTCGTGGATCAACTCTGGGTCAGTTGAGTATTCCATGATATCATCTTCATCGTGAATTGAAGTTGTAACGATAGGGTTTCCTAAAAGTCTGACTAGCTCTCTTGGGATGCTATGGTCAGGAATACGGATACCAATGGTTTTCTTCTTAGAAGTAAAAATCTTCGGAATTAAATTGCTTGCTTCAAGGATGAACGTGAACGGCCCAGGAAGACCTTTCTTCATCATTTTAAAGGTTCTGTTATCTACATGTTTCGCATAATCAGTGATGTGACTCAGGTCATAGCATATGATAGACAAGTTAGCTTTCTCTGGCCTCAAACCCTTTATTTGGGCGATGCGCTCAACAGCCTTTTTACTATTAATATCACATCCGAGACCATATACTGTGTCTGTTGGATAAATTATTACGCCTCCATTTTTCAATATACCAACCACCTTCAATAGGTCTCGCTCATTGGGGTTCTCAGGATATATGCGTATAATCATCGGGGAACATTAGTGGATAACAATATTAACCATTCAGAGATTCAATTGCCCTATTAATTGAGCATTGAATTATACTTGTGATCAAATTGAAACCCAATGAAATTATCAGCCTTTCTTTTATCATTCATTATTTCATCGATCTGCATTGGTCAAAATACGCTAACACCAGAAAGTCTGTGGGAACTAAAGCGTATTTATGGTGAATCTATTTCTCCAGATGGAAAATCCGTTTTATACAGTGTTAAAGATTATCAACTAGAAGAAGATAAAGGCACCGCTCATCTTTATATGATGGATTCAGATGGAAATAACGCGAAGCGAATTTCAGATGGCACATCAAGTATTTATGACGCACACTGGAGACCAGATGGTCAAAAAATTGGATACCTAAGCGCGGAAAGCGGCATCATGCAATTGTGGGAAATGAACCCAAATGGAACTGAAGCCAAGCAAATAAGCTCCTTTAGCGCTGATATAGCCAATTGGCAATATTCACCAGACATGAAAAACATCAGCTACACAATGGATGTAAAAATTGAAGAATCTCTAGCTGACAAGTATCCGGATTTACCAAAAGCCACAGGTAGAGCATATGAAAACTTGATGTTTAGGCATTGGACGCAATGGCACGATTACAGCTATTCACATATTCTTTTGAGCGAGTATGTAAATGGTCTCGTTGCTCCTGACGCCAATGACATAATGCAAGGCGAACCTTACGACTCACCAATGAATCCATTCGGTGGATCGGAACAAATCACCTGGAGTAAGGATGGGAAATCGATTTTTTATGTGTGTAAGAAGTTGGTAGGAACTGATTACGCTCAAAGCACCAATTCTGAAATCTATCAGTTTGATCTAGCTACTCAAAAAACCACCAACCTCACAGCGGGTAACATGGGTTATGATAATGAGCCTGTTTTATCTCCTGACGGAAGTAAAATAGCTTGGATGAGCATGGCCCGCAATGGCTTTGAATCTGATAAAAACGATATAAGACTGCTGGATTTAAAGACAGGAACTCAGACGAATATTACCAACGATATTGATCAAACATTCGGCAGCATCGTATGGTCAGCTAAAGGAGATAAAATCTATGCGCTAAGTCCGGTGAATGCCACTTACCAAATATTTGAAATGGGCATTGATAAAAACATGAAACGATCCTCATTCAGGGCAGTTACCAAAGGCGAGCATAATATCAATTCGATTCACTTAGCGGGAGATGCATTGATCGGGACAAAAAGTACAATTAGCAGTCCAAATGCACTTTATAGCTGGAATATCAAAACTGGAAAAGAGACAAAACTGAGCACTGCAAATAATGAGATGCTAGCTTCAACCAAAATGGGTAAGGTTGAAAAGCGAATGATCAAAACTTCAGATGGAAAGGATATGCTCACATGGGTGATATATCCACCAGATTTTGATCCAACCAAAAAGTATCCTACACTGCTCTATTGCCAAGGAGGTCCTCAAAGTGCTGTCAGTCAATTCTTCAGCTATCGATGGAACTTCCAATTAATGGCTGCCAATGGTTACATCGTTGTGGCTCCAAACCGCAGAGGCTTGCCAAGTTTTGGTCAAAAATGGAATGACGATATTTCTAAAGACTGGGGCGGTCAAGCGATTACTGATTACTTAAGTGCGATCGATGAGGTAGCTAAAGAGCCTTTCGTGGATAATGATAAAATTGGAGCAGTAGGCGCAAGCTATGGAGGATACAGTGTCTACTACTTGGCGGGTGTTCATGAAGGCCGGTTTAAAACCTTTATCAGTCACTGTGGATTATTCAATCTAGAAAGTTGGTATGCTAGTACCGAAGAATTATTCTTCGCAAACTGGGACATCGGAGGTCCGTATTGGGAGAGCCCGATACCTGAAAGTTACAAGAACTTTAGTCCTCATAAAATGGTTGGGAATTGGGATACTCCGATCATGGTGATTCACAATGAGCTAGACTTCAGAGTACCCTTAAATCAAGGGTTAGAAGCCTTTACGGCAGCTCAAATACAAGGAATTCCGAGTAAATTACTTTACTACCCCGATGAAGGACATTGGGTACTTAAACCACAAAATGGTGTTATGTGGCACCGTGAGTTCTATGGATGGTTAGACCAGTGGTTGAAATAGATTATTTTTCCTCAACTGGAATTACAAAGCGAACGTCAGACCATTCACAAATGATCTGAATGCCTGTGTTACTTTCTCCCAATCGAATGGTAAACTGTTCGATTGGTTGAGAAAGATGCTCAACTGGAACAGTAAGATTAACTATGTCTTGAGAGTAATCGGGCTCAGAAAAACCCCATCTATCCCATGTTTTGTTCAGTGCAATATCGAACGAATCTTTTCCAGGAAAAGCGTGAATGCCATAATATCCAGCAGAAACAGTTGTTCCATTAATAATAATATCCTCACTAAAATTGGCAACAGTAGCTTCGTTTGCACCCAATCGCCAATAGACACCAAAAGGCTGAAGCGCCCCTTCTTCTTCGGTGCCAAAGATTAACCGTTCTCTTACTGATGGACGGCTATAATCAATGCTTACCGTCAATCCATCATTTGTAGTAATACGCTGCTCTGCTGAAGGACTGAGTGTTCTATTACGATTGTTCAAATAAAACATACCGGCACCTAGAATCACGAAAATTAAGCTGATTGCAATTAGGATTTTCTTTTTCATAGTTCTTAATTCACGGCTAAAATTGATTTGTTCTTTGTTTTTGGCCTGTCATAGTTCCGAAGGAAAGTAAGCTACGTCACTAGACACAGTGAGTCTTTGTCGAGTTCAAAGACAATGGTCTCCTTTTCATAGAGAATATCTAAAAACTCCCCATCCGTTTCAATTGGCATTTGACCGCTCAACACAGTGATCTTTACCTTTTTGCTTTTGTAATAGTTTACCTCGTGTCTATCAAGCTTATCCTTGCCGTTGAGTTTTGATCTAAATGAAATCATTTGCCAAACTGACGCTCTAGAGATTACTGTGACACCAAAATCACCACCTGTTAGAGATGCTTGCGGAGCAAACCCCAATCCATTTCCCATAAAATGACCTTTGCCAATAACGGCAAGCATCATTTCGCCTTCATAAACCTCATCATCCATCTCAATTTTCACAAAAGGCCTCTTATACCTCATGACCCAGGCCAATGTATTCACCAAATAATTCAAACTAGACGGCAACGACCGCCTTAGAGTGGAGACGTCTTTACAAACTAATGCTCCAATACCAGCAGTAGAGCCATTCACAAATCTTCGCTCCTTACCATTCCTATCAATGAAAGCGCAGTCTATTGTCCTATGCTCTCCCGATATTATTTTCTCCAAGTAATAATTGAGATCATGAAAACCTATTGTTCTGGCAAGATCATTCGCATTGCCACATGGATAGTGGGCGAACAAGACTATATTCTTCGTGTTTGAATTAAAGACACCATTAACCACTTCGTTGAGCGTTCCATCTCCACCGCAAGCCAATATAGCATCCACCTTGTGGGTGGCGGCTACGTATGCATAACGAAAAGAATCTCCAGCTGACTTTGTTACACGAACATCAATACTGTGCTCGTTGTATTTATTAGCGAGAGTTGCTGCTGAAGCCTCAATTGAAGCAAGCTTGTCAGACAAGCCATTTATTACGATAAGGATATTCATTAAGAGTGTCAAATGTATCTCAATTTGACCGAATAAGAAAAGATGAAACAATACCTCATTATAGGTATTGCATTGTGAACATTCGAATCGTTCTTTTGTCCTTATCTAAAATTAATCTAAATAAGATCAAATCTTAACATGACTGGTAAGCTAACGAAGACAATCACCACCTTTATTTTACTGTTTTTCATTGCTTTAAACTCATCATTTGCAATAAGTGATTCGGAATCTACAAAAGTTAGAATGCTGATTAACTTGATGGACTACATCGCCAAAGACTATAAGATGGCTGTGAGTAATGGCGCAATAGTAAATGAGTTTGAATTTGGTGAGATGACCGAGTTCTCTGGAAATGCCAGCAAGTTTTACAAGGAATTGGTCATATCCAATGCTATCAAAGAAGATTATGACATTGTAAAGGAACTTGACAACCTCCAATCATTAATTCAAAGTAGAGGAAACGTCACAGAGGTTAAGGTCAGTGCAGATCATGTAAAGCAAGCAATTATCAGTTTAGACCTGGTATCGCTTGTTCCTGCATCATGGCCGAACTTTTCAAACGGAAAATCAATTTTCGAAGCGGAGTGTGCTTCATGCCATGGTCAAGCTGGAAATGGACGAGGATCTGCGGGGGTTGGTCTTTCCCCTTCCCCAACCAATTTCACTGATACTGATATCATGCAAGGTATTTCACCTTTGCAGGCGTTAAATACTATCACTCTTGGAATTGAAGGAACTTCCATGCGCGCTTTCACAGAACTGAGTAGTGAAGAGATTTGGGATTTATCCTTCTACATCATGCATTTTCAGTTCGGAACTCAAAATGACTTAGTTGGAACTTCAAAGCATGAAATAGAGTTAGAACAACTTGCGATCATGAGCAATGAAGAGCTCATTGCGGAGAACCCAGCATTGGATATTCAAAAACTCCGCACTACCAACCCTAGCAAGAATGATGATCATATTGCAATTGCTAAGGATCTGCTCAACGCATCAGAAGAGGCGCTTCGAAAAGGTGAATTAGACAGGGCAACGACCTCTGCGTTAGAGGCATACTTAAAGGGTGTTGAGCCTATTGAGCCACGCATTAAAGCTTCGGACAATAAGCTTTTTGAAGAATTAGAATCTGCGATGCTTGGTGTGAGAACATTGATAAAATCTAACCCCAATGAACAAGAGATAACCGATGGCTTTGCGAAAGCTTATGCAGCTCTTGACGAAGCAGAAATTTTACTTGGCGAGGCAGTCAGAGGCATGCTAATGACCGCTGCACTAACTTTTTCAATCCTAATCAGAGAAGCACTTGAGGCGTTTTTTGTGATACTTGCTATTCTAAGTATCCTGCAATCGGTGAATGCAAAAACTGCGATTCGCTATGTGCATGGCGGATGGATCACTGCTCTAATATTTGGTTTAATCGGCTGGTTCTTTGCAGGATATTTAATGAACTGGGATGCTCAAAGCAGAGAATTAATGGAAGGTGTGATTGCTCTATTTGCGGTCTCCGTTCTTTTGTATCTTGGATTTTGGATGCATGGTAAGTCAAACGCCATTAAGTGGAAGGCTTTTGTTGAAGATCGCGTAAAGGGATTACTTTCTAAAAACAACATGATTGGTCTGGCTTCTTTTTCATTCTTAGTGGTTTTCAGAGAAGCATTTGAATCGGTAATATTCGTCTCATCGCTCACGTTAGATGGCAATCCAGATAGCAACATTGGTGTATTGATCGGTGCAATAGTTTCAGCTGTTGTGTTATTCGGGTTTGCTTGGAGTATGCTGAAATGGTTTAAGAAAATGCCAATCACCAAAGTATTCCTCTACTCAACTTATGTAGTGCTTGCATTGGCATTCATTCTGGCAGGTCAAGGAATTCATGCAATACAAGAAGGCGGTTATTTAGACATCAGTTCTTTTCCTTTAAACATCAAGTGGACTCTGATCGGTCTTTACCCAACCTATGAGACCATTCTGACTCAATTGGTTGTTTTTGGTTTGATTGTATTGCTCTGGAAAGTCAGTGCACGCAAGCTTGTGAAATCTTAAAGTTAGCTTAAGGCGCAGGAATAACTCAAGAATAGTTCCACCTTAGCGGAAACATATAATCATGGATGCCACACACGCACACTTACTCACCAATCATATTCCCATTTTAGGATCAATTTTTGGAGTTTTACTTTTGATCATTGGTATGGTCTTAAGGAATAAAACTGCTGAAATAATCGCCATTTCAACTATACTTCTTGCTTCAATCTTTACTATTCCCGTCTATCTCTCAGGCGAAGAAGCAGAAGACAAGGTTGAGAGTTTACAGGGAGTTTCTGAGCATGAATTAGAAGAACACGAAGAACATGCAGAGCTTTCACTTTGGCTGATGCTAGTCAGTGGTGGATTAGCGTTGATGACGTTGGCTTCTTATAAAATGGCACCAAAACTTACAAAAACTGCCCGCATTTCAACGTTAGTCGTTACTGGTGTCGCATTTTTAAGCTTGATTCCACTTGCCGATCATGGGGGCAAAATCAGGCATTCTGAACTCAGAGATGGAGCAGCGGCTCCTCAAGAAGCAGTGCTGGAAGATGATGATGACAACGATTAAAAACCGCGTGATCTAAAACAAAAAAAGGGCGCCAATGGCGCCCTTTTTCATTCATACGATTCTTAGTCCTTTTGTACCTTTTCTGTTTCCTTAATGGGTTTTCTAAAGGCGTATTCACCATCAAAAATATCAAGTACAATATCCTGGCCACGTTTCACCTTTCCTGATAAAATTTGTTTACTCAATTCGTTCAACACATTTTTCTGAATCAATCGCTTTATAGGTCTCGCTCCAAATTGAGGATCAAATCCCTCGTTACTCAAATAATCAATCACTTCATCAGTAGCTGTCATATGAATGTCCTGTGCCTTAAGGTGCTCAAACAAGTGTCTGAGTTGAATTTTAACAATCGACTTCACATCACGCTTATTCAGAGGTTTGAAGACTATCGTCTCATCAATCCTATTCAAAAACTCAGGCTTCAACGTTCTGCGGAGCATTTCCTTCATTTCCAATTCGGTTTTCGCAAGCACTGAATCGAGCATTTCATCGCTTACACCTTCAAAGTTTTGGGTGATGATATCAGATCCTAAATTCGAAGTCATGATAATAATGGTGTTCTTAAAGTTTGCTACTCGTCCCTTATTGTCGGTTAATCTTCCTTCATCCAAAACTTGCAAGAGAATATTAAACACATCAGGATGCGCTTTCTCAATTTCATCCAAAAGCACCACTGAATATGGTTTTCTTCTCACCGCTTCTGTCAACTGACCGCCTTCCTCATAACCCACATATCCTGGAGGTGCACCAACTAATCTACTGACAGCGTGCCGCTCTTGGTATTCACTCATATCGATGCGTGTTAGAGCATTTTCATTGTCGAACAAATATTCCGCTAAAGCCTTCGCAAGTTCAGTTTTACCAACTCCAGTGGTTCCCATGAAGATGAAAGACCCAATTGGGCGATTCATATCCTGCAACCCACTTCTGCTTCTACGAACCGCATCAGCTACAGCGGTAATGGCTTCCTCTTGACTCACTACACGCTTATGCAGCTCATCTTCCAGATGAAGCAGCTTTTCAACATCACTTTGCAGCATCTTTTGAACCGGAATTCCAGTCCATTTGGCAACTACTTCAGCTATATCTTCTGCATCTACTTCTTCTTTTATCATTCGTGAACCGCTTGTATCTAACTCGCTCCATTGCAATTCATAATCTTTAAGTTTCGCTTCGGTCTCAACTACCTTTCCATACCTGATTTCTGCCACCTTACCCAGATCACCTTGGCGTTCAGCTTTGTCGGCTTCGAGCTTCAATTCTTCCAATCGTTTCTTTTCGTTTTGGATTCCTTCAACTACTTCCTTCTCTCCCTCCCACTTGGCTTTCAGGCTATCACGCTTCTCTTGAAGATCAGCAATTTGTCGATTCAATGCCTCTAACTTCTTGGTATCATCTTCTCTTTTTATCGCTTCTCGTTCAATCTCGAGCTGACGCATTTTTCGTTGCACCTCATCCAATTCAACAGGCATGCTGTTGATCTGCAGTCTTAACTTAGATGCGGCCTCATCAATCAAATCAATGGCTTTGTCTGGTAAGAATCGATCGGTTATGTATCGCTGACTCAATTGCACCGCACCGATGATCGCTTCATCTTTAATACGAACTTTATGATGGGTTTCATAACGTTCTTTCAGTCCTCTTAAGATGCTAATTGCATCCTCTTCAGATGGCTCATCAACCAATACAGTCTGAAACCTACGCTCCAATGCCTTGTCATTTTCAAAGTACTTCTGATACTCACTCAAGGTTGTAGCGCCTATTGCTCTCAAGTCACCTCTGGCTAAAGCTGGTTTCAGGATATTCGCTGCATCCATCGCTCCATCACTTTTACCCGCTCCTACTAGCGTGTGAATCTCATCAATGAAGAGAACGATTTTCCCATCGCTTCCAGTCACTTCTTTCACAACTGATTTCAATCGCTCTTCAAATTCCCCTTTGTATTTGGCTCCTGCTATCAAAGCCCCCATGTCTAAACTGTACAGCTCCTTATCCTTTAAGTTTTCCGGAACATCACCATTCACAATTCGATGCGCCAAGCCTTCGGCTATAGCTGTTTTACCAACTCCGGGTTCTCCGATTAGAATGGGATTATTCTTTGTTCTTCTCGATAAAATTTGAAGCACCCTCCTTATTTCCTCATCACGTCCAATGACTGGATCAAGTTTGCCGTTCTTCGCTTGCTCATTGAGATGCACTGCATATTTATTCAGCGAATTGTAGTTGTCCTCAGCAGATTGAGAAGTAACTTTCTCACCCTTTCTGAGTTCCTCAATGGCCTTTTTTAAAGAAGACTGATCAACACCACTATCTTTCATTAATGTGCCTGCTTGATCTTTTATATCTAGCAAGGCCAATAAAATGTGTTCGATAGAAACGTACTCATCCCCAAACCCTTTGATAAGGTCTTCTGCTTTTGCCAAAACTTGATTGGCCTTTGGACTAAGGTATTGACTTCCGCCATCAACCTTAGGCATCGACTCAATCATCTTATCTAAAGCAAGATTGAGCATTTGAACATTCGCTCCTACCTTTTTAAAAAGATAAGGAGAAAGATTCTCATCAACCTCGAGCACCCCTTTCAAAATATGAGCTGGCTCGATGGACTGATGTCCGCTACTCGTGGCAAGTTGCTGCGCCTGTTGGACGGCTTCCTGCGCTTTGATTGTAAATTTATTAAAGTTCATTTCCGTTGTTTTAAAGTTAAGTCAACCTTCGGCCTTCAACTGCCCGTTCTATTGCTCAAGCAATTAAGAGTCGAACGCTGACAATCTCATAAAGCAAATCATATTCCAACGGAGCTAGAAGCTTGATTTCAAGTCAATTTGACGTACGAAAGCCGCTTGCACAGTCAATTTGACGGCAAATTTGAAATTCGACTGACGAATTGTTTGGTTTTTATTTCAAGGTCAACGAAAAACCTAACCTGAACCACCTTCCGGGCATAGATGCATTGGCTGTCTCAACATAATCGGTATTCAAAAGATTGGTGCAATCAATCCATACAGCTGATGTATTGAGCGCGTATTGAACGCGAGCATCTGCAATCCAATAGCTGTTATATACCGGTCGATCAAGGTAGCGGCCAGTAAGACTAAGAGTAAGTTTATCCTTTAATGAGATGGCTGATTGAATCGTCACTTGATTGCGAAGATTACTCAACGCATATCGAGAAATAGACTCACCTTGACTTTGTAATTCCATTTCGAGATACGTATAACCAAGGCGCGCCATGTCTAATGTCCAATCGCTATTTCCAATTTTCTGTTTTATCCTTAATTCATAGTTCACTTCCAATCCAGTTGAAGTTACACCTTCATAATTTTGCGGTTTCCAGGGTTGGGATAGACTATCCCTTACCCAATCGATCAAATCAGCAGCATCTTGGTAAAATCCACTAACTTGAATGAAATGTGCCCCCTCTTTTAACTTGAACCCAAGTTCGAAATTGGTGCTGCTCTCTGGCTTTAGATTGGCATTACCAATATTCGTTGGACCCACATAGTAAAGATCTGTAAAGGTTGGTACTCTAAAAGATTGACCGACATTTCCAAAGAATGCAAAACTTTCACTTAATTTAAAATTCAATTCGATGGAAGGAAGCACCTGAGTACCAAAATCACTCGACACATTGATGTATGCTCCTGTATTCAGGGCGAGTCTTTCCTGAAATAACCAAAACCTATTTTCAACGAAAACACCAATATTGTCTCTTGTCCACAATCCTAAATTACTGCTATTGATCGCTTCTCTGCGATATTCACTGCCGAGCCCCAATGTTCCATACTTATAAGAATATGTGCCATGAACCTCAGCTCCTTCCACGTCAGTGCGATGCCTGTTTTGAAAAACAGACGGTGCTTCTCTGAATAAGGTATAAGTGTCAAAATTCTTACGACTATAAACTTTGGAATGCAATTTAAATGCGCCCTTCTTTATTGTGTGCTGCACCGCAGTTAAAAACGTATTCACTCGTTCTTCACTAGAAGAGTCAATAGGGAAAGCATAGAAACCGCTTGCGCCAAAATCATTGCTTACAAAGGAGCCCATCACATTAAAACTTCCAATGTTGGTCTCAGTAACTGATTGATACATCAAGGTGTGTCTGCTTAAATCTGTATTAGCTCTATAACCCGTGGACTGAATGCGAGATCCGCTTATAAAATGACGAGATTTTTTTGATCCAAAGTGACCAGTAGCCTTAGTCTCATAACCTCCATAAAATTGATTTGGAAGACTTGAATCATACGCTTGCCCGAGAGAGCCCCCAACTTCCAATTTATTGCTTTCTGCTGGCTCAGTAATAATATTGATTACCCCACTGAAGGAATTCAATCCATATCTCGAAGCGGCTGGCCCTTTAATCACTTCAATTTGCTTGATGCTGTTCAAGTCTATGCCCAAATTCATTGCGTGATGCCCTGTTTGAGGATCTGACACTTTAATTCCATTCACCAAAATGAGTGTTTGATCGAAGGTTCCCCCTCGCATACTGACATCAGCCTGAGCGCCCCATGCTCCTCGCTGACGAAAATCCACCCCCGAAATATGCTGAAAAAGATCATTTAGATTTTGCACAGGTAAAGCACTGATCTGCCTCTTAGTAAGCACTTGCACATTTCGACCAGACTCCATAATTGAAGTTTCGATTCGATTATCTGTAACAACTAGTTCATTCAAGGAATTGGTATCTTGACCGAAAGAGATAAGGGGCAAGAAAAGAAAGAATAGAATTCTTTTCATTGATTTTTGTTTGGCCGCAAAGATATTTTTTTAGCTCACTTTCCCAACAAATGCGCCAATAGTATGACTTGCATCATGATTAAACTGATAATATGCACCCATATTTGCCCTCAACATAAAACAAAACTATGAGTCAATCGAGAGAAGAGTTGCTAACACGATTAGAGAAAAAATACGAAAGCATTGGTCAAAAACTAGACACTCATTTGAGCGGGCTATTGCATTCTACTCCAATCACCTATTGGGACTACGTTCAAACCGATGCCCTATTAAATCTTCAAACACAACGCACCAATCAACCCGATGAAATGGTGTTTATCATGTATCATCAAGTGAATGAGTTGTTATTTAAGATGATTCTTTGGGAAATTGATCAAGTAGCCGAAAACAAAGCTTTGACGGCTGAATTCTTTGCAGAGCGTTTGGGTCGAGTAAGCCGTTATTTTGATGTTTTATCATCATCTTTCACTGTCATGGGCGATGGCATGGATGTAGCTCAATACATGAAGTTCAGAGACACACTTACACCTGCAAGTGGATTTCAAAGCGCCCAATACCGTATGATTGAATTTGCTTCTACTGAGCTCATCAATTTGATCGACATCCGATTCAGAGCTACGATTGATCGCGACACTCCGTTTAAGCATGCATTCGATCACTTGTATTGGCAAGCAGCTGGAAAAGATTACGCTACTGGCAAGAAAAACACTTTACTTCAACTGTTTGAAGAACGCTATATGGACGATTTCATATTGTTTATGCAGCGATACAACACATTGAATCTCTGGAGTAAGTTTCAAGAACTCCCAAAGGAAGACCAAGAAAATGTTGAACTGCGCAACGCCATGCGCCACTATGACCACACCGTGAATGTGAAATGGGTGATGGCGCATTATGATGCTGCTGGGAAATACCTGAACAGCGGAAAAGAAAAAGCAGAGGCTACAGGTGGAAGCGATTGGCAGAAATATATGCACCCACGCTATCAAAAGCGGATTTTCTTCCCTGGATTATGGTCAGAGGAGGAATTAAGTAATTGGGGAATTGACAACTTTGAAACGATCAAAATAATAAAGTAAGTAGCTCTAAATTTTGCTTCTAGTTTTAATTTATCGCTTTCAAATCCGATTGAATTTGATTGAGCTTGCTATATTGCCGCCCAATCATGCATATACACCAACCTCTTCTAACAAATGATGCCACTGTCCTAGGAATTTTAATGGGACTTCTTGGCGTCATCTTTTATACAAACTCTATTAAAACAGGCGCTTGGGGTAAGTTCTACACCTATGTTCCTGCATTGCTCCTTTGTTACTTCTTGCCGAGTGTTTTCACTTCGTTAGGCATCATAGCGCCAAGCTGGTATGATCTTTCAGCGTTGGCTGATCATTTGGTAGGTTTAGGATACTCATTGCCGCAAAACTGGTCTGCAAAAGATCTTCAAGCTGGAGCAGAATCTTTGGGTTTAGAAGTGGAAGACTTGAGCGCTTTTAAGCGTGAATCAAAATTATACTTCGTGGCTTCTCGCTACTTTTTGCCTGCTAGTTTAGTGCTACTGACGCTCAGTATTAGCATAAAAGAATTGGTTAAGCTAGGGCCAAAGGCATTGGTCATGTTCGTTACAGGAACGGTAGGAGTAGTTATTGGTGGACCGCTGGCAATTTTGGCATTCTCCTTCATTGCGCCTGACGTAGTCGGAGGAGTCGGTCCAGAAGCCGTATGGAGAGGAATGACCACTGTTGCAGGAAGCTGGATAGGAGGAGGTGCCAATCAAGCAGCCATGTTTGAAGTATTTGAACCAAGCTCTAAACTCTATTCTATGATGATTACAGTAGATGTGATCGTGGCAGAAATATGGATGGCTGTATTGCTCTTTGGTGTGGGTAAAGCAGAAATGATTGATCGATTTTTCAAGGCTGATGCGAGCAGCGTTGAAAATCTTAAAAACAAGATGCATGAATTCAGTCAAAAAATGGCCCGTATTCCAAGTATGACTGACTTGTTCATCATTTTAGGAATAGCACTATTAGCTACAGGAGCATCACATCTTTTAGCCGATAATCTAGCTCCTTACATCGCTGAGAATCTTCCTTTCCTCAAGAAATTCAGTCTTGACTCTAAATTCTTTTGGCTCATTGTTCTAGCTACCACATTCGGGCTCATCTTCAGTTTTACTAAACTTAAAAACTATGAAGGTGCTGGAGCATCTAAAATTGGAGGTGTTTTTATTTACTTCTTGGTAGCGACAATTGGAATGAAAATGAATGTAATGGAGATCTTTTCTAATCCAGCTATTTTCTTAGTAGGACTGCTTTGGATGGCCATTCATGTCGTTCTGCTGATTATAGTGGCGAAGCTTATTCGCGCCCCATTCTTTTTCTTAGCGGTAGGCTCTAAAGCGAATATTGGTGGAGCTGCTTCAGCACCTGTGGTTGCAGCTGCATTTCATCCATCATTGGCTCCTGTTGGAGTATTATTGGCCGTACTTGGATATGCTTTAGGAACATATGGAGCCTACATCTGTGGACTTCTTATGCAAGCGGTTGCACCCTAAAAAATGAGAAAGCTGGCGATAAAAATGATCACGCCATATCGAGCAAATGCTCCTGCAGAATAAAATACAGCGCTCGGTCTATCTACAAAAAGGATAAGCACCGGAACCATAATGAAAAGAATGAAAAACAGGTATGGAGGCTTGTTGAATCCGCTCATAGAAAACTCCTTGAAGTTTCTATTGACGACATGAATTTCAGGAACATCCCGAAAAATCATAGTTTCAGCTAGACTCACGTAGGAGGCTACTGAAATATTATTGGCCGGACGCGAACCTAGAATAACGCTGCTGCCATCTTTAAAGTCAATGGAATAACCTGTAATCACTTCCACACCAAAAGCCTCAATGGTAACTGGTGTTTTAGAAACCACAAAACCAGAATGAACAATATTGACGGTGAACGCATCAATCAACATTAAGATGATGAAGATCAATGAGAAGTAACTCATAGACATTGTCCATGGATAATATATAGTGCGCTTAAACCTGGCAAAATGCTTAGCATCGAGCTGCACCCTCATTTCTTCATAACGCTTGATCTTCTCTCGCGCCCTGCTCATTGCCTGTTGCTTGCTTATCTTTTCTTTATCACGATCCCTCGACCTTCTCTCTTTCTTATGGAGTATTAGTTCTTGATTAAAGGTGCGATCTGCAGTAAGGATAATGTCATAAGCCTTCTTGATGAGTATAAATTTCTCTCCCGCTCCTGGCTTAGAATTTAAGTCGGGATGATAACGCAGCGCTAATCTTCTGTAGGACTTTTTTACCTGCTCTAGACTTGCATCAGGAGAAAGTTCCATTATTTCATATGCCTTTCGAAAACGTTCCATCTATTACTAAAACGAAAATAAGACGACTATGGTTGACGATAACATTTTCAAAATGAGAATGCGGAAGTAACTTTGTGCCATGCAATCGGATTTCAAACCAGGTGACCGTGTGAGGCTTTTAGACCAAGAAGGCGAAGGCGTAGTATGTGATGCAATCGGGACGAGGATCGTAATAGACCTTGACGGAATGGAAATGACCTACGATGCTTCAGAACTTGTTGTCGTGAAGTATGATGATTTGGTAGATCATAAAATTGAATCAAAAGACGTCAGCGTCAAGGACAAGGAAATAAGAACGCAAGGAAAAACCAAATTGAAAGATCTAGAGGAAGTGACTCAGGCGGTATACGAGCTCGACCTTCACATCCATGAGTTGTTGGACCATTACAAAAACATGACCAATGGAGAGATCTTACAACATCAAATGCGCTGTTGCAGGCAGTTTATGCGTGAAGCAATTGACAAACGTTACCATAAAGTCGTTTTGATTCATGGTGTAGGTGAAGGCGTTTTGCGAACTGAAATACATCATTACTTGGACACGCTTCAGCGCATTGAGTACCACGATGCATCTTACCGTATATACGGTTATGGCGCCACAGAGGTGATCATCCATCGATGAATTAGAGATACATTCGCAGCGAAATCGTTCTGTCGCTCTCAAAGACTTCGGTCAATGAGGGAGGAAAGTCCGGACAGCATAGAGCACTGCACCTTGAGAAACTGAGGGTGTCGGTTGAGGAATCTCCGATATCAGAAAGTGCCACAGAAAATAAACAGCCTATGTTTTGGTTTCGACCAAAGCAGGTGATGGTGAAAACGTGAGGTAAGAGCTCACGCACTTTGCTGGCAACAGCACTTTGGGTAAACCTTGCAGGCTGCAAGACCATGTAAACCTAGGCTTGAGAGCTGCTCGCTCGATCTGGGAGGGTAGGTCGCATAGATAAATGGCAGAACATCATCTTAGGATGAGGACAGAATCCGGCTTATAGATTTCATCAGGCTACCTTCGGGTAGCCTTTTTTATTAGTCGTAGCTGATGCGCTGATGAAAGATTCCTTTTATCGCAGCCTTCAACACACTCTTGGCTATCGTAATATCCTTAAACGTAATTGGCGCTTCGGTAAACTGACCGTCATCTTTCTGACCATCAATGATCATATCAACCAATCGCTCTAAACTTTCGTGATCATACTTTTTCAAGCTGCGAGATGCTGCTTCAACAGAATCAGCCATCATTAATATTGCCTGCTCTTTAGTACTCGGGCGCGGTCCGGGATAGGTGAATGTAGCCTCGTCAGCATCAGGATTCGCATCTAAAGCGCGCTTATAAAAATACCTCGCCTTGCTTGTGCCGTGATGTGTTTGAATAAACTGAATGATGTCAATCGGAATATTAAACTGCAGGGCTTTTTCGATTCCTTGGCGCACATGATCAATAATGATTTGCGCACTTTCCTGCGGCTCTAAATCATCATGAGGATTGTTATCAGGTAATTGATTTTCAATGAAAAACTGTGGCTCATTCATCTTACCAATATCATGATACATGGCCGCTGTGCGCAACAGCACTGAGTTTCCTCCAATCTTTGAGGAAATCTTTTCAGCCAAATTTGCTACTTGCATTGAGTGCTGGAAGGTGCCGGGAGCTTTCACAGCCAACTCTTTGAGTAAGGGCTGATTGCTGTCTGAAAGCTCTAGCAGTGTAGTTTCTGAAGTGTAACCGAATACTTTCTCTACCACATAAATCAGCGGAAACACCATCATACAAAGCAATCCATTGATGGCAAACCAACCGAAATTGGCGGTGATAATACCATTCATACTACCATTTTGAGCGACCGAAATAGCCATATAGATGACAGAATAGCCTAAGAAAACCAGCATTGCTGTGCCTAGCATGCGTGAACGTTTCACCGATGAAGATTGATAGAGAGTGGCAAAGGATATCGCGCTCATCTGCACCAAAATATATTCGAGCGGATTAGAAGAAAACAAAGCCACCATCAATATGAGAATAAGGAAACTGAAGATGGAAACCCTAAAATCAAAAAACATGCGCAGCAAGAGCGGTGCAATTCCTATGGGAATGATATACATCGAAACTGCATTGCTTGAATACGCAATGGCACTCATGGCAAAACCCAAGGTGACAAGCGACAACGAAAGCGTAATAGGACGCGGATCATTGAACAAACGCGTTTGATTCATGTAAATGAATAACGCCAGCAATCCAAGTAAAATGGTAACGATGGCCATCTGCCCTATTAATGACCATTGAAATCCGGTAACCGACATTGTTCGCTCTGCAAATTCTTTTTCAAGGCTCGCTAGTACTTTATATCGCTCGTTATTCACGATCTCGCCTCTATCGATGATGGATTGTCCCTTATTCACCTTGCCTTCAATCTCGATGATATCTGCATAACCATTCTCAATCAAAAGCTCTGTGAGGCTATCATTATAGGCCGCATTAGAAACCAGATTTTCGGTAATAATGCGCATCACAATCGGAGCACAATGGCTATCGGCTTCTATTTCCACCATACCAGCCATATAGTCAAATACCATATTGATGTTGAGTGCATCGCCATAAGAAATGGATGTGAGGTTTCCACCTCTGTCAATGAAAATCAGATCGAAACGAGATAAGTTCCGGGTTTGTTCTCCACGTTGGATGATTCCAGTGCTAAGCCATTCACCTATCAATTCTGTACTACTTTTTCGAATGGAATCGCACGCATAATTGCTGTCAACGCTGAGCTCCCATGCATCATCAATTCTTGAGAGCATTTGTTCATTAAACGCTTGATCTATCGAAAATACGGGGGCTTGATTAGACGTAATCTCCTCCTTTGCTTGGGTAATTTCTTCGGCTGATTTATGTATGCCAAAATCGAACGGAGCAAATAATTTGTCATGCTTCCAAGGTTGATTCAATTGATACTCATAGCGGATCATTCCTTCGTTTGGAAAGAATAAAAACACCACCAATAATGTCAATATGAATGCAACGATGCGTTGTATCAACGCAAAGTTTTTGAACCGATCTTTAAAGTTGTACTTCACTTAGGCGAATGTAATATTCCTCACTAGAAGAGTGCACTTAGAAATCCTAAAATAAACGCCAGCATAACAGTTACACCTGCTACTAATACTGGAGAAAAAAGAATAGTCAACAATCTAAAAGTATCGACAAAATTCCCGCTGTGAGTTAATATGTTAAGAACCATGGCAGACCAATAAGCCATCAAGTATAAGCTCCCAATAATTAAGACCATGATCGCCCAAAGCAAAATGTATTGCATGCTAATAAATAGTAGAATTCCTACGAGAAAAATTATGATGGAAAGGAGGCTAAACAGAGCTAACAGACGTACACTTCGCTTTGACCATATGTTCAGCTTTACCATTCGTTCTTCGCTGAAAATTGAACGCCCTCGACTTAAAGCAATGTGTTCAACGAGGTAGAGAGCACTTAATACTATTGGAATCGGCAGAATAAAAATGCCAATTATTACCACGAGGAATGGGAAATCAATAAAGACCAAAGCACCAAGCAACAAGGAAGTCAACAACAGCAGAAAACTACCAAACCAAGCCCAAAATCGTATTAAATTCTTGCGTATTTTCTCTCGATCGCTCGGTTCTTCTTCGTCTGCAATTATGCTTGATTCTTGAGTTTTATTCTCGGATTTGCCAAGAATAATTGCTTCAAAGCTTTCCTCTTTTGGCCGAGAGAAATATTTCATGATCAGAAGTTTAGGCTTCTTAAAAACCTGTTGTTTTTGAACAACCTCATTGTTTATGTTCTCTGAAGGACCTCTATTCGGAGTTTTCGCACTGAGCACAAATGTGTCTTCAAGCTTCTTTTTCTTGGCAATGTCAAAATGGAAACCTTTACGGTATTTTCTTTTCTGAAACCATCCGTTTGAAGCAACATCTGCCGATGGTTTGCATGAGGCAAGTATGAAAACCCCAATTATGAATATCCCGAATAAACTAGTGTTTCTCAATCCACTGATTTTTTTAATCCTTTCGCAAGGATATAAAATTCAGTTTACTGCAATCTACAGGTTCTCGCAATCTCCTTTCCGATCCGCCTCGCGATTCTTACCTTTGAGGCCCTTTAAAACAGAACAAAGTTCACAAACTATAAATAGATCAAAATGAAAGAAGTTGTAATTGTAAGTGCCGTGCGCACACCAATTGGAAGTTTCATGGGAAGCCTATCTAGCATTCCTGCAACTAAGTTGGGTGCAACAGCTATAAAAGGTGCCATAGCTAAGGCGGGCATCGATCCAAATGCCGTGCAAGAAGTATTCATGGGCAACGTGTTGCAAGCAGGCGTTGGTCAAGCACCAGCGCGTCAAGCAGCAATTTTTGCGGGATTGAGCACTAATGTACCTTGCACTACCATCAATAAAGTATGTGCTTCAGGCATGAAGTCAATCATGCTAGGTGCGCAAAGCATTATGACAGGAATGAACGACATCGTTGTTGCAGGTGGAATGGAAAACATGAGTCAAGCGCCTCATTATGTGAGCATGCGCAACGGACATAAATACGGAAATGGTAAAATGGTAGATGGCATCATCAACGATGGTTTGATGGATGTTTATTCAGACCAATTAATGGGAACCTGCGCTGAGCTTTGTGCTGAAGAATATAAATTCTCTCGCGAAGACCAAGACAATTTCGCCATTGAGTCTTACAAGAAATCTGCAAAAGCTTGGGATAATGGATGGTTTGATGAAGAAATCGTTCCAGTTGAGATTCCTCAGCGCAAAGGCGACCCAATCCTTTTCAGCAAAGACGAAGAATATACCAACGTTAAGTTTGAGAAAATCCCAACGTTAAGAGCCGTATTCAAGAAGGACGGAACAGTAACAGCAGCTAACGCATCTACCATCAATGATGGAGCTTCGGCTTTGGTATTGATGAGTGCTGAGAAAGCGGCAGAACTTGGATTGAAGCCTATCGCTAAAATCAAGTCGTTTGCTGATGCAGCACAAAGTAGTGAGTGGTTCACAACAGCTCCGTCTAAGGCAGTGCCAATTGCTTTAGACCGCGCTAGAATGAGCGTAAATGATGTTGATTTCTGGGAATTAAACGAAGCATTCGCAGTAGTGAGTTTAGCTAACGTTAAAATTTTAGGCATTGACCCAGCCAAGGTTGATGTGCACGGTGGAGCCGTTTCTTTGGGTCACCCACTGGGAAACTCGGGAAGTAGAATCATAGTAACATTAATCAATGTATTGCGTCAGCAAGGCGGCAAGATTGGTGGAGCTGGCATATGCAACGGTGGTGGTGGAGCTAGTGCCATGATCATTGAGTTGGCATAAACTATTATCACATATAGATTTTTGAAAGCGCTCCAAATGGGGCGCTTTTTTTATGGCTGACCAATTATTTACAGTCTTTAAAGTCAGCTAACTTATTGATTTATTGTATATTCCAAAGTTGAACCTCATAAAAAACATAGCTTTTCTTGTGCTTTTAGCCATAACTCAATTGAGTTTTGGTACAAATTATACCAGCACTTCAAACGGAGACTATGACCTTGCAATATGGACGCTACAAGCCCCTAACCCCATCCCAGCGGGAGATACAGTCTTCATTAATCATACGGTTACATTAATGGGCGAGCTAAAAGTAAGGGGTGTGCTTGTAATCAACGCATCAGGCACGGTAAATGGAGATAACAAACTTACTAATGACGCTGTTGGAGGAGCTATTTTAAACTACGGCTCCATAGACATTAGCAAAGAGCTGCATATTGATGGCAGTTTTTTCAATTACAATTATGCGAAAGCTCTTAAAATGCACATAGACGGCTATGTCTGCAACCTAGACACAATGGAGGTGGATCCTGATGAAAAAATTGACCTGCACGGTGTAGAGCTGGATTGTGGAGGAACAGTGATCGCTTGTGAAGTAAAATTTCACGATAATGGAGGCACACCTTCTAAGTTAACCAGCGTCAACATTGACACCTGCTCACTAACCTGCCCTAGCCCACCAATATTTGTTGTAGATCCTCCGGGTCAAGATCCAATAATAGACTCAAACAACACAGCCGTTTGCAACATTGTTTTGGCCACTGGCATAGCCTTACCGATTGAGCTGGCTTACTTTGATGTTTTCTCAGAAGGTGATTATGTCAAAGTCATTTGGGAAACACTCAGCGAAGTAGAAAATGACCACTTCATACTTCAACGCTCAGAAAATGGATACCATTGGTCTGACCTTGCTACCATTTCTGGGGCTGGCTTCTCCAACGAAATAATAAAGTATGAGCACTTGGATTTCAAACCCTTGAATGGTTTATCATACTATAGACTCAAGCAAGTTGATTTTAATGGTCGGCCTGATTATTCAGAATCAATCAGCGTTTCACTTAATTTTGATACGGAAGAAATCATTCGTTTGTTTCCTAGTCCAGCACGTTCAATCTTGCATGTAAGAGGTGTGAACTCCGATGATCAAAAGATTTCCGTTTTTGACTCTTTTGGAAGAGACTTGACACCGCAAATTGATCAAACAAGAACTTCGAAAAACGAAGTTTCATTGAACATTAGCCAACTGCACTCTGGAATTTTGATCCTTCAGGTAAATGATCAAGCTTTGCACTTCCTTAAGCAATAGCGCAAAAAACCAAACCCCAGAGTGGCTCCCTTTATTTTCCACAAAACGCCATTTCTGACCTTATTCTATTTACTGCTCCAACAGATGCATGATTCTGCAAGAAACACCTCATATTAGCGTTAGAAAAGAAAAATCATGAACTCCAAATTAATCGCCACTGCTCTATTCGTTTCCCTTTTGATAATCAGCTGCAAAAAAGACTGTGATGAGCCTATTCCTGATCAATGCCAGGTGATAAACTATGATCCTTTATACTACGAACCTGTATGCGGTTGTGATGGAAAAACATATACAAACAACTTGGTTGCAGAATGTCAGTATGGAATACTGGATTACTCTGAAGGAAAATGCAAGTAAAGATCAGTCTTGCCAATCGCGAATGATGAAATAAAGCGTGGGTTTATCTTCACTTGGTTTCCATTCATCATAGATTTTAAATCCATAGCGCAGGTACATTTTAAGCGCGCCTTTTGATGATGTTTCTGCTGCTATCGGCAATTGCAGCTCTTTGGCATAACCGAAACAGAAGTCTCTGATTTGAATCATGCGCTGAAGGTCCTTCACAGAATTGTCAAAGCCCAGTAACCAGAAATACAAATGTTTTTCTTTGGTTCTCCTTTTTTGCAATCTTAGCTCACGCATTATCATTTGCGGAGCCCTTTCCCAAGAGATGCCGTAATGCACCAACTTAAAATAATTGGAAACAGCACTTTCAAAGCTCAGTTTCTTCCAGCTCTTGAATAGTAATGCCACACCCATTTCATCGGAAGTTAAAAAGGCTCCCTCCTTCTCCATCGACACGCTGACGCAAAAGTCGAACAGCACCCTTACGCGCTCCTCCTTTTTACTATCGTATTTGATCACTGAAGTAACCGCATCAATATCCTTGAAGGCAGTGCACACAATGGCTACTGCTTTGGCTTTATTGGCTTTGGTTATCTTCTTCACAATTGAGCGATTCTGTGTTTTTAGTCAACTAGATGTCCAAAAATACAATCGATCGATCATTGAGGTTCGCTTCAGTTGATATTCACTAAGTTTATAAACGCTAAGGAATTTGCGCGCAAGACCACAGAAGATGAGCATATATTGGAAGAAAAAATCGCATGAGGAAATAAAGTCAATCGTATTTCCTGCACTCAAGAAAAATATCGATTATAAACAACAACACGCCTTAGGCATTCCTGCTTCCTATTTGGACGAAAAGGTGTTTAATCAAAACGCCACTTTTCTAAGTGAAGCTCCTTACCTATCTACCCTGATCCACAACCCCAATCACATTGGCTGCCACACCTTAGGTAGTTCTGAGTCTTTTTTTAGCGGAACTCAAGAAATTGAACGCGAGCTGATTGACATTTGCGCGGTTGACATACTGAATGGAAAAGAAAATGAACATGACGGCTACGTGGCTTCAGGCGGAACCGAAGCCAATATTCAGGCCATTTGGATTTATAGAAACTACTATCAGCAAGAGCATTCTGCCAGCCGAGATGAAATATGCATCGTTTGCAGTGCAGACAGCCATTATTCTATGAACAAGGCGAGCGACCTATTGGCAATTGACCTTTTCAAAATACCAGTAACTGAGTATACCAGAGAAGTAACTGCCGAGGCTTTTAAGCAAACCATTGAAGCAGCCAAAAAACAGAACAAACGCTATTTCATTGTCATATGCAACATGATGACCACCATGTTTGGATCTGCAGACAATGTTGACCTCTTTACAGAGCAACTTACTCAATTGAATTGCAATTTTAAACTGCATGTTGATGGCGCTTATGGCGGATTCTACTATCCTTTCTCTGAAGGACAAAGTAAACTTACGTTTGAAAATCCCCACATAACATCGTTTACGCTTGACGCCCACAAAATGGCTCAAGCGCCTTATGGCACAGGAATTTTCTTAATACGCAAGGGCCTCATAGAATATGTAAACACCAAGCAAGCCAGTTATGTAGAAGGTGATGACCTCACATTGATAGGAAGCCGATCAGGAGCCAATGCTGTAGCTGCGTGGATGATTTTGGTTAAAAACGGTCCTTTTGGCTGGCAAGAGAAAGTATTCATTCTCCAGAAAAGAACCGAATGGATGTGCCAGCAATTGGATGCATTGAACATCAAATTCTTTCGGGCTCCGTTTTCTAACATCATTACCATTGAGAGCTCTTTCATTGATGAAGAAACACGGTCGTTTTTTGGGCTGGTACCAGACAGCCATGCACATCCGCTGTGGTACAAGATTGTGATCATGGACCACGTCACCATTGAGAAGCTGTCGCTGGTGATTGACCGCATTAAAGAAAACGCATCGCACGAGGCATGATTAAAAAGAGATCAGACTACACCATATGAAACGTGTTATTGCCTATGAAATATTAATAGATTTGTTATTGAGACAACTCAATAATTCATACAAGTCATTGAATGTGAGGAGAAAAGAGAAATAACACAAACCCAAAATCAACAACAAAACTTGCTGAAAACGGTAATATAAATCCGTTAAACGTTAACTTTATAAGCGTTATAACAAGTTATGGGCAAGTTTAAAAAGCATAGCAGTTCAAGGCAGGCTGACCACCTAAAGTGACAGACAAAAAAGTGGAGACAAGAAAACCACTCTAAAAACAGGGAGTAATCTGGAAATCCATAAGAGTAGGAATTATAAAAAAACAAATAATAATGTACAAATTAACTATCAACGGAGGATTTAGAGGAAATTTTAAGACTCCAGCAGAAGCAATGGCGTATGTAGAAAAACATGCAAGTCCATTTAAACATAAATGGGTAATTACGGACAGGTTCCAAAAAGTCTATGCACAAGGTTAAAAGAGTGCACAACCCATTTAAATCATAATCAACAAACTATAGGGGGCAATAAGCCCCCTATAGACTAAAATGGCAATTACGATAGAAGAATTTTTGGAACAGTGGAAAATGCAATCGCTTTTCGGTGAACGTCAATTTAAACAACTTAATCATACCTTGGTTGAAGGACAATTGTTGTATGCATTAAGCTATAAAGCAAAGGATTCAGTAGATGGGGTGGAAAAGACCATTGAAAAAAATAGATTCTTTCAAACAAGAGTTCAAGGAGCGGATGAAAAGGATGATATTAACCCTAGAGGAGACCTTTATGTTTGCCAACAAATACTAGCTCAACTTGAGTCAGACTTTTTTAAAGATTATAATGACTTCATTGATGGTGAGGCAAGAAAGAAAACCAGCCCATAACAACAAATTTGCGAATATGGCGGGTTTGGTAGTAGAAAATACATTCTGCTTCTTATAAACATTTGAGTTAAAATAAAAAACACTTCTAATAAATCCACCACATCGCAAATCTGCAAACCGTTGGCAACAATTAAAAATTAAATAATAGAAAAAATATGGCAATTTTAAATGTACAACACGAAGGATCATGGATAAAGGTCTATGACGAAAAAGGTAAAAAATCTTCTCAAATGTCTGGTAGTGGAAAATCTCTAGTAGGTATTGCTTCCGATTTTTTTGTTACCGAAGAAGGTTCTTGGATTAAGGTTTACGATGGAAACTATAAGAAAATCAGTCAAATGTCAGGAAGTAGTAAAAATGTAATAAATGCTTCGGGAAACACTTTTACAACAAAAGAAGGAAGTTGGTTAAAGGTATATGATGAAAAATGTAAAAAAATAAGCCAACGTTCTGCGTAAAATATGAAGAAAAAACTTTACGACCTTTTAGAAAATGATGAATTAAATAATGGTAAGAAGTTCTTATTTGATATATTTCTTGCCATTATTATTCTGACTTCAATTGTTTTCATTTTTCTTGAAAACGAAAAAGGCGAGTTAACTCCTGTCCTTGATATTACGGATAAAGGAATAACTTTCTTCTTTATTGTTGAATTTCTTTTGCGTTTTTATGTTTCAAGCAATTTTCGAAAAGATGTAAAAGAACAAAATTTAAGATATGCTGTGATGCAGAAAATAAAGTGGTTTTTCCAATTAACCACTTTAATAGATTTTCTATCCATAATACCTAGTATTAAATTCTTTAGAGTTTTCAGAACTCTAAGATTTTTAAGACTTTTTAGAATTCTAAAGGCCTACAGGTCAATAAAAACTTTCAGGGAACTTGATAAGATTTTCACAATCTTAAAAGGAATGAAAGAAGAAAGTAGAATATTTTATGTATTCTTCAGTTTCACAGTCTTTTTCATGATAATCATATCGTTTGCTCTTTATATTTCTGAAAGTGGAGAACCTGATAGTGAATTTAACAACTTTAAAGATTCAATATGGTATTCAATCCAAGTAATTGGATTTGGAGATAATACTCCTAAAACAATAGCTGGTAAAGTATTCGCAGGTTTACTTTTACTTATTAATATGGCTGTTTTTGGCTTTTTCGTTTCAATTATTTTAAATAAAATACAAAATATTATGGATGCAGTAACCTCTGGAAAAATAGGGAAAATAAAACTTGAAAACCATATTGTTCTTTGTGGTTATACCAAATCTTCACAAAATGTAATTGAGGATTTATTAAAGGACAAATCCAATATCAATAATATCGTTTTAATTTCTCAAAAGAAAATAGAAGATGATTTAAACGGAGTAATATATGTTAATGCTGATTTTACAGAACTGAAATCTTTGACTGATGTGAATATTGACAAAGCAAAGTTTGCAATTGTTTTTGCAGAATCAAAAGAACATGACTCAAGTAGAGATATCGATTTAAGAACTGTTATAACGATTTATCATATCGAAACAATTAACCCAGAAGTTCATACTATAGCAGAAATTAACGATGAAGAAAATGCTGAAATAATCAAGGACAAAATCCAAGGAGATGAAATTCTGTATAAAGAAAAAATTGATTCAAGAATAATTTTAAATTGCATAAAACACAAAAACATTTCTCCAATGATTTATGAACTTTTTGGAGAATCCAACAAAGAAAGATTGGCAGAATCAAATTTGGAACAGTTAAAATTAAACCCTCCTGTTTCGGTCAAAGAAGTTAAATCGTTTTTCAATAATCAAGACGCAACATTTCTTGGATTTATTAACGATAAAAACGAATCTTTTTTATCTCCTAAAAATGACATCAACGTTGAAAATTCACATCGTTTAATATATATAAAAAACTAGCATGAGTTTTTCAATTAATGCCAATACTTATACTCTGAAAAATAAAAGCAGAGTGAATGACAAAACCATTTTAGGTAACGATGTCAAATACACTATTCCAATTTACCAACGTCCTTATTCTTGGACGGAGCATCAAATAAAAAAATTTATTAGCGATATATTTATATCCTTTTGGGGTACGATAAGAATAGTGCCTCAGAACCAATGTTTATTGGTACAATGCAACTTTCTGGATTAAATGATAGTAACGAAAAACCGCTCAATAAGCAATAATGAAAGTAAAAAACTTGAGAACTATAAAAAAAGTAAATTTAAGATTGTTAATTCGAAATTAATCGAGCAGTATAAAGATTGGGATTTAGATAAATGCTTATCTCGAAAAGAATATGAGATAAACAAGGTTATAAATTTTATAAATGAATAAAAAATAAAAGTTGCCAACAATCTGTATAGTGCATAGCACCCTACGGGATGCTACGACACCATACAGTAACCGTTATGGGCAAGTTTAAAAAGCATAGCAGTTCAAGGCAGGCTGACCACCTAAAGTGACAGACAAAAAAGTGGAGACCAGAACCCACTCAAAAAAACGGGGCGCATTCCGAAAAGCCATATGAGTAGGAAAAATAAAATTCAAAAAAATGTGTAAAATTTATAGTGGTTCTTCGGGATATACCGTTGTTGCTAGAGTCGAAAACGGTAAAGTTTATAGTGGGTCTTCAGGATATAATGTTATTGCTCGCATTGATGGGACAAAAATATATTCAGGATCTTCAGGTTATAACGTATTTGCCCGTGTAGATGGTCAAAAAATATACAGCGGATCTTCTGGCTACAATGTTATTGGTAGACTTGACGGTCTAAAATGTTATTCCGGATCATCAGGGTATACAGTAGCAGCAAGAAGTGAAGGTTGTGGCGGAATGAGTTTTGCTGCAGGTGCCGCAGCAGCAGCTTTATAGATGACCAGCCCATAACAGCACCTAAAAGAAATTGGCGACAATGTGCTCCGCAGAAAGATTTGTGGTAAAAAGAAAATTCTTGATCGCAAAAACATCTCGGTGAAAACCGCCAACTTCTTTTAGCTGCCAAACGTTATGGGCAAGTTTAAAAAAACGAAAACGGTCTGCGAAAGCCAACGGGCTGACCACCCAATGTGACAAAAAAAGTATTAATTAACCGAAAAAGTGGAGACCAGAACCCACTTTAAAAAACAGGGAGTAATCTGAAAATCCATAAGAGTAAGAATGAATTTATAATTTAAAACCATGAAAAACATAATTGCAATTTTTGGAGCAATAATGATTTTATCAATATTAGTAAGTTGCTCAAATCAAATTTCTTCAAAAGAGGAGGCTCTTGAGGTATTAAAAAATTCAGAGTGGGAAGAAATACACGATACTAAAGGTCTTGGTCTTGGTTTTGATGAAACAAGTACTTATATGTATTTTGATTCGGAAGGACTCGCATATATTTATCCTAAAAAAGGAGGTTTTCAGCAGATGTCTAAACAAGAGGCATTTCCTTATGAAGTCAAATTCACTAAAGGAAAACACAACGTCATTCAAATATGTGTGAATGGTTGCGACAACCCTAATACATATTACTTGGATAGTGATAACCGTAATAAAATAGCTTATTTTGGTTTTGGCAGAGAAACTATTACAAGAAATTTAAAAAGAGTAAATTAACAATAAAAAGAAAATATCTAATATTACTTAAACTAAATCAATATGAAAAATAATCTAATGTTATTTATGAGTGCAATGCTAATTTTCATGTCCATTATTACAAGTTGTAATACTAATATAACAGGTGAAAGTTTTAGTATTAATGATAGTTATCACACTATAAAATTTACAACTGCAAATAGTTATGAAATATATCAATTTACAAGTGGAGGTAAATCTTGCTTAGGCGAAGGTAATTGGTCATATAATAATGGAATTGTAGCTTTAACAAGAAATGATAGTCGATGCGAATCTACTAGCGGGATTTATGGACAATTTAAAATCTCTCGATCTGGAAAATGGCTTGAGAAATAATCTAATTAAACTATTTACTATAAGCTTAATTATGGCAAGTAAAATTTTTAAATGTATTTTGGGTTACTTTAATGAAAATGAATTAAGAAAGAAAGAACAATCGGTGAGGTTAGAAACTAATTTAGTGTAAACACTAATATATAACTTGTGTAAACGATGTATCTTAACGAACATGTGAAATAAAAAAAGCCCCCGTAAAACGAGAGCTTTTAAAATCTTAGACTTGATTACGTTCTCCGAAGAAAAGAGGCTTTATCAAGCATTACAAGACAAGTGTATATTATATATTCGATTAACACAAAAAAGATAAAGATTGACCACATGAATCCAATTTGCTGAAAATCACCAAATACAAATTACTTAAAGTCTAAAGAGCCTATTTGCCTACCCCAATGTCTATAATAATCTGTCCTTATTGCCAAAGTCCTTTATCGGATTCTAAAGAAAAGACATTCACCTGTGAAAACAACCACTCTTTTGACATAGCCAAGCAAGGGTATTTAAACTTACTACCTGTAAATCAAAAAAAATCTAAAGATCCAGGCGACAATCAAATGATGATTGCTGCCCGAAGAAACTTTTTAGAACTTGGATTTTACGACCCTCTTATAGAAAGTATTAAGACGCTTATTACTGATGAGATCTCCTTTGCAAGCAAGAGTATCATTGCATTTGATGCCGGCTGTGGAGAAGGCTATTATTCTGAAAAAGCACTAAAAAACTTACCTGGTTTAGAAACAGAAGTATTGGGTACGGATATTTCTAAATACGCGGTAAAAAATGCTGCCAATAAGTATAAAGACAACTTCTACTTCGTTAGCTCGATATACAATTTACCTATTGCCGACAGCAGTACTGACCTCATTCTATCTGTTTTTTCGCCCGTTATGGAGGAAGAATTTAAGCGTATTTTATCCAAACAAGGCTTCGTGATAATTGTAAGTCCCGCTCTTAATCACTTGCGCGAAATTGCAGAATTAATCTACGATTCCTTTAGGCCGCACACATCTTCCGCAATAGAGCAGATGACTCCTTTATTCGAGCATCACGTCACAAAAAGAACAACTTTTAAAATAGATTTAAAAAGCAAGGAATCGGTGCTCTCCCTTTTAAAAATGACACCCTATTATTGGAGTACAGGTATAGAGCGATTAGAAAACATTACCAACAAAAGTGAATTATCCGTTACCTGTGATTTCACTATCGATGTTTTCAAACCAATAGACTAAAGTGAAAAAACGGTTACAATTATTGGTGTGAGATGTTAGATTGGAACGCCCCTCTACTTGTGGATATTTATTGCAAGCCTGTTTCAGTATGGGTTTTGGATTGGCTCATCATTTAAACACTAAATAGCATCAAAGAAAGAATTAAAGCGATTTATCACGCCACACAGCGATGAACCTAAACTTTATGCCATACAAATCGGTTTAATTATTAAATCCACTCAGTATGAACCCACCCGTAATCATTGTAGGAGGAGGATTGTCTGGCCTTACAGCAGCAAGACAACTTCATCAAAAAGGTATTGATTTCCTGTTACTGGAAGGATCAGATCGAATTGGCGGTCGTGTAAAAACTGACGTAGTTGACGGATTTCGACTTGATCATGGTTTTCAAGTGTTATTGACAGCATATCCTGAAGCTAAACGATGGTTAGATTATTCGGCTTTACATCTCCAGTCTTTCAATCCTGGCGCACTTCTACTCTATCCGGATGGATCAAAAGACCAATTGGGAGATCCAATGCGAGATATTGGGAGTTTGTTTCCGACACTATTTTCCAAAGCTGGAAACCTCCAAGACAAGCTTAAAATTTGGAAGCTTAAGAATCGACTGTCAGGAATGTCTTTGGAGGATATTTTTGCGCAAAAGGAATTTTCGACTCTAGAAGTTCTTTCGCAAGATTATGGATTCAGCGACCAAATGATTCGTCTTTTTTTCCAACCATTTTTTGCGGGCATTTTTCTGGAATCTGAGCTGAAGACCAGTCGCAGAATGTTTGATTTTGTGTTTAAGATGTTTAGTGAAGCCGATACGGCTGTCCCAAATTTAGGAATGGAAGAAATTCCAAAACACCTTGCTGATCCACTGCCCAGCGAAAGTATTTTAACCAGAGCTAAAGTGAAAAAGATTGACGGACAAGAAGTAATTCTTGAAGACGGTTCAACGTTTAGTGCTCCTCACATTATTTTAGCCACAGAAGCTACCGGCTTAGTGAAAGAGTTTTTCGAAGTAAAAACAAACCACCAAAGTACGACACACCTTCATTTTGTATCGAAAGAAGCTCCCATTAAAGCACCTATCATTGCCCTAAATACAACCCAAAAGAGATTAGCAAATAACATCTGCACCATCAATCAAGTGGCATCAGGATATGCTCCAGAAGGACAACATCTGATATCCATTTCAATAGTTGGTAACCAGGAACTTAAAAATGATGAGCTGAATCGTGCAGTGAAAAATGAACTTCAAACCTGGTTTGGTAAGGCAACGCTTGATTGGGAGCACTTACATACCAGAAATCTTCAATATGCCTTACCCAATCAGAAAAATGTAAAACATTCCATTCATGGACAAGAATTCGAAATTCGCAATGGACTTTATGCGTGTGGTGATTTCCAATTAAACGGCAGCATTAACGCATCCATGAAAGCAGGTAGAGAAGCCGCTCAATGGGTTGCAGATAAACTCTAAAAAGCCAAAACCTATTGACAAACTTTTATGAAATACTTAATTTGTATCATGACTATATTTTCTTCCATGCCCTCACAGGTGATTTTTGACTTCAGCAAAAACGCAGAGATTCAAAACTGGTTAATAGTAGATGATGTTGTGATGGGTGGAAAATCATCAGGAACGTTTAATTTAAATACAGATGGATTTGGAGTTTTCGAAGGCAGTATATCCCTGGATAACAATGGTGGCTTCTCTTCTGTGAGATATAGATTCGAAAAAACACTCGTAAAAGAATACTCTACGGTTCACATTAAACTGAGAGGCGATGGTAAAAAATATCAGTTTAGAATTAAAGCCAAATCCGGGGATTATTACTCCTACATATCACCGTTTCAAACCACTGGAGAATGGCAAGAAATAGAAATTCCTCTGAAAGACATGTACCCTTCTTTTAGGGGAAGAAAACTTGACCAACCTAATTTTTCTGATGATTATATAGAAGAAATTACCTTTTTGATAGGCAACAAAAAAGAAGAGGATTTTCAACTAATCATAGATAAAATTGAATTGAGATAATTCTTCGTTCTTTCAAAAGACGAATTTTGACGCTTTCAATGAAAGATAGAACCATTATCATAGGTGCTGGTCCGGCAGGATTAGCTGCGGCAGGTCAACTAAGGCATGCCGGTTTAAGCTTTGAAATGATAGAGCAAACGGATAAGATTGCTTCAACATGGCATCAGCATTATGACCGATTGCATTTACACACCGTAAAATCACGCTCTTCCCTGCCCTACCAAGATTTTCCTAATCACTATCCTCAGTATATATCAAAAAAGCAGCTGATAGACTATTATGAAGATTATGCGAAAAGATTAGAACTAACACCTCATTTTAATACACAGGTCACATCTGTTCCTAAAGCAAAAGAAGGATGGAAAATCATCTGTGCTGATGACAAAACATTTGAAACTGAAAATGTGATCATTGCCACTGGGCTCAACCGAATTCCTAAAATCCCTTCTTGGAAAGGTCAAGATTTATTTCGTGGAGATATGAGTCATGCTTCAAGCTATAAGAACTCCTCCCCTTATTTAAAGAAGAAAGTGCTGGTTGTAGGAATGGGAAATACTGGAGCAGAAATTGCGCTCGATCTTGCCGAAGCCAATGTAGATGTGAGCATTTCTGTGAGGAGTGATTTGGTTATTGTACCTCGTGATTTTTTAGGCAGACCCATTCAACTCACCGCTGAGAAATTAGCAAAATTGCCTTTCGGATTGGGAGATAGAATCGGAAAACTTGCCCCGAAGATTTCATTCGGAAATCTTGATAAGTATGGACTTACGCTTTCAAAAATGTCGCCTACAAAATTGCGATTGAAGCACGGGAAAACACCAACCATAGACCTCGGAACGATAGAAAAGATCAAAGAAGGGAAAATCAAGATTTATAAAGAAATCCAAGAATTAGAAGAGAATAGTATCCGTTTTGTTGATTCTAAAATCAAACAATTTGATTCCATAATTCTAGCCACTGGCTATCATGCTCAGATAGATTCATTTCTTGGGAAGGACAATGCGTGCTTGGATGACAAAGGCGAACCGCAAACCAAATTAGGCCGTGATAAAGCAAAAGGTCTTTACTTCATTGGCTATGAGAAATTCACTCTTGGTGGTATTCTAGGAACTTTGAAAGACGATGCCGCATTGATCGTGAATGACCTCAAGAAGGGTTAAGCATAACACTTGATCCTTTTATACTATGGCGTGCTGCCATTTGCCACTGCTGTTGGCTAAATACAAGAGTCGTTCAAGTGCAAACCTGAGTCGTTTTACACTTAATTTAGTATCGTGCTACATCATGGTTTTATGTATCTTTCTCGCTTACTGCTTTTATGTAGACCCTTTTATAAAATAGCCAATACATGACCAATAAAATCGAAGAAAAAGAACCATCGAAAGAGCTGAACAGCGTTCAATCGCTGAGTGCTAGGCAGAAGATGTTATTCACTATGTTTTGTTGGGGCGTACAATCTTGGGGTCAGGCAGATAACTTTAAAGCAAATGGGTACGACCAGAAGTATATAGATGCTAGGAAAGCAATGTTCACTGGACTAGTCATTTACAGTGTAGGCATTCTGCTGTTTATTCTATTGTTACTTTAATATGAGCGCTTGCAACAACAAATCCAAAATCAATTAGCTGCAGCCATAGCACTTTGTAGCTTTGTTTATCCTTGATCTTATGAATTCTAAAGTTGACGAATTCTTTGATCGAATTGAGAAATGGCAAAATGAGTTTCAACAGCTCAGAATGATCATTCTAAATAGTGGGCTGACCGAAAACTATAAATGGCGTATACTTCCTTGCTGCAATCACCAAAACAATCGAGCACATTTATTTCGCGCATCTAAAAAAGCATTCCGAGAATCTTGATTGGGAAAGGACTGAATGACGGCATACGCGGACATTCGAAAAGAATGCCCAACAGCGATGTCTCGCACAAGTTTTACGAATGATGCATGCGATAAAGATGCTTAGCTTGCGGCTTGAAATTTTTCGCTCTGAATTAGCATTCCATCATGGTTCAAAAAAAGAAAGACGTAAAGACTAGACTGCACCCACGGAATAAAAACCGAGAGCGGTATGATTTGAAAGCTTTGATTGAAGTGAGTCCCGAGCTTGCAAATCATGTCAAACCCAATAAGTATGGCGATGATTCAGTTGATTTCTCAAATCCGGATGTAGTAAGAATGCTTAATACGGCATTACTCAATTACTCATACGGCATAAAGCACTGGCTCTTCCCCGTTGACAACCTCTGTCCAGCAATTCCAGGTCGAGCAGATTACGTCCATTATGCAGCAGACTTGCTGGGCGAGTATGGTGAAATTCCAAAAGGAGATCAAATCACTGTCTTTGATATTGGTGTAGGAGCCAGTTGCATCTACCCCATTATTGGTGTTACAGAATACGACTGGAATTTCATCGGGTCAGATATTGACCAAAAATCGATTGATTCTGCATTGAACATTGTTCAATCAAACCCTTCTTTAAAAGGCAAAATTGAAGTTAAACTTCAAGGATCAACAAGAGATATATTCTTTGGTGTAATAAGCAAAGAAGACAAGATAGATCTTGCCATTTGCAATCCTCCTTTCAATGCATCTGCAGAAGAAGCCCTGAGCGGAAGTAAAAGAAAGGTGAAAAATTTGACTGGAAAAAAGACGGATTCTCTAGAATTGAACTTTGCTGGAATTAGCAATGAATTGATAACTGAAGGCGGAGAGTCTATGTTCATCAAAAACATGATCAAAGAAAGTGTCAAATTCTCTCACAATTTTTACTGGTTTACAACGCTTGTATCTAAGCAGTCGAATTTAAAGGCCGTCTATAATTTGCTAGATAACTACAGTGCGAAAGAAGTGAAGACAACACCAATGGGCACTGGCAATAAATCTTCTAGAATTGTAGCGTGGACTTTTCTCAGTGAAGAAGAACAAGCTGCGTGGCGGGAATCAAGATGGAATGTTGCACAGAAATTATACTCAGACTGAAGTTTCACTTTGTTAGGCTTAAATTGTATGGGGGAAATAGAGGGAAATACTGCTATTACTTCCCTCTTTTTGATTCGACCGTTTAGGATCTAACCTTTTAATGTATTACAAGCCTTTTAATGCTTTGTAAGCCACTTTCTGCTTTAATAGTGACAATGTAATTACCAGCGGATAGCTCTCCCGTATGGATGATCTCTTGTCCGTTAAATTGAGGAATACTTATTCGCTGGACAAGAACACCTTGAATAGATACAATCTCCACTGTCAAGTCATTATAAACTTGCGAAGAAGTTAAATTGAACTCCCCATTATTCACTGCCGTTGGATAAATAGAAAAGGAGGCATCAAAGCTTTGTTGATCATAGATACCGGTTCCCCCTGGAGGAGTTACAACTGTATCCGTTGTATCAATTGTTTCTTCTTCTAAAAACAATAGCTCGATTTCAGACTCCAATAAAAGGCGATCATAAATTCTAATATCGTCCAAGGCTCCTGGTGCATGATATTGTCCACATGCTGCACCTTCAGTATCAACGTAGTCCATAAGACCAATTCGTGCAGCTCCGCCATTAATGGTGTCTCCTAGCATGCCTTCCGCAAAGTTCAATGTATCTTCTTGCAGCACATTATCCACATACAACTTAACTCGATCTGCACCATCATTTGAATCAAGAGAGCCATCATATGTCGCAACAATATGATACCAAGTTTGAGGCTCATTAGCCACAGAATCGCTCAACGTGGAAACAGATCTATAGTTAACATTATCAGGTGTTGAAGCGAAGTAAAATCGAATGCCTTCATTGGCTGCTATCAAAAGGGCCCATTGACGCTCCACTTGTCCACAGCCTGTATGTGCGTATTTACAAATAAGTGGACTCAAGTTTGGCAAAGCATCACCTGTCTTATGCCATAGTGAAATTGAAAAAGTAGCGTCTTGTTGAGTAAACACATGGTTTAAACTATCTTGCAGAGCGCCATAGCTAAATGATCCATCAAAAAGAACGGCTTTGTCTTCTGTTCCAAAACGGTCCGCGGTAAAAAGACCTCCATTAATATAGCCATCTTGTCCGGTAGTGCTTTCGTCTATAAGATCGTATTGGTTATTCATAAGCCAATGCCCTATAACGCCTTCTTCTATGTCTTGCGCGAAAAGCGATGACGTAAAAAATACAATTACAAGCGTGTGTGCAAATTTCATAAGGTGGTGGGTTTAGGTGAAGGTATGGTTCGTTTTAGTTGGTCTAAAGTAATCAATTTAGTCCTTTCAACTGCAATCGAGATGCTCATAGAGCAATAAAGGCTGTGAATAGAGAATATCAAATCACTTTTATGTCAGGCCACCTCTTTATTAACCATCGAAAACGTAAGCAGAAAGCCTTTAGATAGCAATGAATACATGAGAATATAAACTAACTTCACTGCACTACTAGGCGCAATCTGAACTGAGCACTTGCGTTCAATACTAAACCTATGAACCCGAAGGTTGATGAGTTTCTAAGAAGCGCCAGCAAGTGGCAAGCTGAATTTGAGCGGTTGAGAATGATCTTGCTCGATTGTCAATTGACAGAAGAATTGAAATGGGGACAACCTTGCTACACATTCGGAAAAAACAACATCGTCATAATCGGTGGATTCAAGGAATATTGTGCCTTATTATGGGTGAAAGGATCTCTCTTAAGCGATCCTGATGGAATTTTAATTCAACCCACCGAGAATTCTCAATCGGGCAGGCAAACTAGATTTAGAACGATCGATGAGATTGATCGACTTCAGGCCACAATCAAAGCATATATATATCAAGCAATTGAAGTTGAAAAAGCCGGCTTGAAGGTTGATTATAAAAGCGTACCAGAATTTGATATACCTGAAGAATTTGAAACTATTCTTAATGGCAACGCTACTTTAAAAAACGCCTTTTCCTCGTTAACTCCAGGACGCCAAAAAGGATACTTACTCCATTTTGCTGGGTCAAAACAATCCAAAACAAGGACGGCACGCATTGAAAAATACATACCTCGCATTTTGAGTGGAAAGGGAATCAATGACTGTGTTTGTGGACTATCTAAAAGGATGCCTTCGTGCGATGGGTCTCATAAAATCTTGAAAGATTAAGCATAATGGAAATGAGGCAAATAATACCTTCTGACAATCCATCTCTAGCCAAGATGATCCGCGATGTGTTCATGGAGCACAATGCTCCCACTGAAGGCACCGTGTTTACAGATCCAACCACTGATCATTTATTCGAACTATTCAGAAAGAAAAATTCCATTTTATGGGTTGCTGAAGAAAATGGTCAAGCCATCGGATGCTGTGGAATATATCCAACCGAAGGTCTTCCTGCATCATGCACTGAATTGGTGAAGTTCTACTTGCCTCAAACCTTACGAGGAAAGGGAATCGGACGAAAATTGATGGAAAAGAGCATCGCATCATCGCTATCACTAGGCTATTCAGAAATGTATATTGAAAGTCTTCCTGTATTCTCGCAAGCCGTTAGAATTTATGAGAAACAAGGATTTATAAAACTCGATGAACCAATGGGCGAATCAGGACATCCGGGCTGCAATATATGGTATATCAAAAAGTTGGGTTAAGCCTGCCGTTGACATCTATGGATTAGGAAATTGAACGCTAGTTAAAGCAATGGTATTTTCCAAATGAATAGAGCCTCCCTACTTCTTCTTTTGAAGCATATCCAACGCCACATCCACAATCATATCTTCCTGGCCCCCTACCATCTTGCGCTTTCCTAGTTCCTCCAAAATAGATCTTGTATCGATTCCATATTTCTCTGACGCTCGCTCAGAATGCAATAAGAAGCTAGAATAAACTCCTGCATAACCCAAAGAAAGTGTCTCTCTATCTACACGCACAGGACGTGTTTGTAACGGACGAACAACATCATCTGCAGCGTCCATCAATTTATAGAGATCACTGTTGTGCTTCGCATCCATTTTATTCAACACTGCAATCAAGACTTCAAGCGGACAATTCCCCGCTCCTGCACCCATTCCTGCTAAAGAAGCATCGAGACGTGTAGCACCGTGTTCCATAGCCACAATCGTATTAGCAACTCCCAATCCTAAATTGTGATGGCAATGGATTCCAATTTCTGTTTCTGGCTTCAACACATCCTTGAATGCCTTTATTCTATCAGCAACATCATTCATGAGCAGTGCCCCAGCAGAATCCGTCACATACACACAATCTGCTCCATAAGATTCCATCAATACCGCTTGTTCGGCTAATTTCTTTGGTTCAGACATGTGCGCCATCATAAGAAATCCTCCCACGTCCATTCCCATTTTCTTAGCCGCTTCAATGTGTTGAGCAGAGATATCTGCTTCGGTGCAGTGTGTAGCAATACGCACACTTTCCACACCCAGATCACGTGCTCGTTTCAAGTCTTCAATCGTGCCAATTCCAGGCAATAAAAGCGTGGTCAACTTCGCGTGCTTCAAGTTTTCAGCAATTCCTTCCAACCAATCCCAATCGGTGTGTGCACCAAAACCATAGTTGAAGCTTGAACCAGCCAATCCATCACCATGCGCAATTTCAATAGCGTCTACTTTCGCTTCATCCAGCAACATGGCCAACTCCATCACTTTCTCTTTGCTGTATTGATGACGAATGGCGTGCATTCCATCTCTCAGCGTAACATCTTGTATGTATAATTTTTTCTCCATCACTTATGCTGTTTGGTATTTCATCAATGCAATTTTCTCAGCCGTAGCTTTTGCCGCTGACGTCATGATATCTAGATTTCCTGCGTATGCCGGTAAGTAATGCCCTGCTCCTTCTACTTCTAACAACACCATCGTTTTTAGTCCGTGGCGATATCCCAATCCTTCAATAAACACTGGCTTGTCTTCAGGAATATCATCAAACTGCACTTCTTGATGCAGTCGATATCCAGGAACATATTTCTGAACTTCAGCAGCCATGTCAGCGATACTCTTCCGGATGGCATCCTTATCGGCTTGTTCACTTAAAGTCAACACCGTGTCTCGCATGATCAAAGGCGGTTCTGCAGGATTCAAAACGATGATAGCTTTTCCGCGCTCCGCTCCTCCAGCTTTTTCAATAGCATCAGAAGTGGTTTCAGTAAACTCATCAATATTGGCTCGCGTGCCCGGCCCTGCAGACTTACTTGCAATAGACGCAACGATTTCACCATAATACACTTTCGCAACACGAGAAACGGCTGCCACCATCGGTATGGTAGCTTGACCACCACATGTCACCATATTCACATTGTCTACATCTTCAATGGCAGAGGAATTGACCGGTGGAATTAAATAGGGACCTACAGCCGCAGGCGTTAGATCAATCATTTGCTTGTTTGGGAATGCCTTGATCCTATCATAATTATACAAGTGAGCTTTGGCGGAAGTAGCGTCAAAAATGATGGCAATTTCCTTAAATTCTTCCATAGCAATTAGCCCATCCACGCCTTCATGCGTTGTTGCTACGTCCATGCGTTTTGCCCTAGCCAATCCATCAGAAGTAGGATCGATTCCAACCATCACGCTCATTTCCAAAATATCAGAATAGCGCAAGATCTTGATCATCAAGTCTGTTCCGATGTTTCCGGATCCGATAATGGCACATTTTACTTTTCCCATAATTTCTTACTTAAATCGTGCTAAAATTAACCGCCACATCACCTAACCCTTCGATAGATGCACGCACCTTATCGCCTGGCTTCACAGGAGCCATTGGCCCCAATGCACCAGAAAGAATAACATCTCCAGCCTTTAGTGGCTTACCTCGTTTCACCATGGTATTGGCTAACCACAATGCTGCATTGATCGGTGATCCCATGCACGCTTCGCCTTTTCCTTCTGAAACAATTTCTTCGTTCAACCAAAGTTTCATTTCGCAACCTACCAAATCGAGATCAGCCAAATTAACATGCTGAGTACCCAATACAAAATGGCTGGCGGAAGCATTATCGGCTATGGTATCTGTAATGCGGATATCCCAATTTTCAACTCTACTGCCAACGATTTCAATAGAAGCCACAGCATAATCGATCGCATCTACGAGTGCCGCCTCAGAAATTTCAACTGAGGGCAAATCAGACTTGAGCACGAAAGCCACCTCAGCTTCCACTTTAGGTTGCATCAATAGATTAAAGTCGACCGTGCCGCCTTGCTCAACAACCATGTCATCCAACAATACTCCAAAATCAGGTTGATCTACACCTAATTGTTTCTGTACCGCGAATGATGTTAAGCCAACTTTAGAGCCGACTGGTTTAGCCCCGCGATTGATGCGTTCAGCAATATTGATTTCTTGCACTTTATATGCTGACTCAATATCGGTGGCACCAATGAGGTTCCGAACAGGGCTGCAAGTGGTTTTAGTTTTACTGGAATTTCGCAGCTGCAATGCTGCTTCGTTGATGTTTGACATCCTTGATTTTCTTAGTCGTTTTAGAGCCGACTAACTTACTCAATTGACACGGGATGGAATGCAGAATGAGAATGAAATTCTATTGCTTCTCAATCAGGTTTGTTTCCAAGCTGGCCCACTCTGTCCACGAACCATCATAAATAGCCAACTGATTCGGCAATACCAGTTCAGCTGCCAATAGTGTTATGCATGCTGTGAGTCCTGAACCACAAGAAAACACCAATGGCTTAACTTCAAGCTTGAGTTTATCAAATATTGCACTCAATTCTTCTTCCGATTTCATAAAGCCGTTGCTCAAGACCTCCTGAAACGGAACATTGCTCGAACCTGGAACATGCCCACTGCTCAATCCTTCGCGCGGTTCTGGTGCAGTGCCGTCAAACCGTCCTTTGCTTCGTGCATCAATCAACGTAAACTGTTTGGATAAAATGTTCGCTTTCACTTCTTCCATTGCCACAACAGCCCTTAAAGTGAATTCGGCTGTAAAATTTCCATGAGCATAATCTGTTGCATGGTTTTCTGAAGTAGGAAGTCCGGCATGCACCCAAGCTGAAAGTCCTCCATCAAGCACTGCAATATTCTTATGTCCCATAGATTTCAACATCCACCAAACCCTTGGACTGTTATATAGCCCCAAGTTGTCATACACCACAATAATCGATTCGTTATTGATTTCAAGATTGCGCGCCTCCTGCTGAAACTGCTCTTGCGATGGCATTGTATTCGGAAATGGAACATCACTATCGCTGAACTTATTCTTCAGATCAAAATGACGGGCTCCTTGAATGACGCAGTTTTCAAATTCGGGTTTCTTGCCAGAAATGTTCGTTGCTGAACTTGCGTCTAGAACAATTAAATCTGGATTATCAATATGCTCAGCTAACCACGAAACAGAAACCAAGGGTGAATTCATAAAATAAAGCTTTCGATAAATGTATGATAGATTAGTCCAAGATTCGTTCTACTTTTAGTTTATGAATGATGCTGATCTCAATCCTAAAGCGAGGAAGGTTTTGAAGGACCTTAAAAACCCTTGGAAGTTGAAATTCTTTTTTTGGAAAAGACTACCAAGCCTTCTATTTTGGAGAGTCAAGCTTCAACATTTAGACACCGAGAGCGCTTCAGTTTCCATTCCTTTTCTGAAGAAAACGCAGAATCCTTTTCGATCCATCTATTTTGCTGCGCAAGCCGGTGCCGCAGAATTTTCCACTGGTCTATTGGCCATATTGGCGATTGAAGGCCGAGGAAATGTTTCTATGTTAGTCACGGAGCTTCGATGCGAATTCTATAAAAAAGCCGCTGAAACCATCTTCTTCACATGCGATCAAGGACAACAAGTAAATAGTGTTGTGGCCAAAGCGATAGAAACTGGAGAAGGTCAAAAATTGACAATGATCTCCGAGGGAAAAAATCAGGCAGGAGAAACGGTCACCAAAGTGTGGATCGAGTGGAGTTTTAAAGTGAAATGAGTGTAGCTACAAAGTTTTGGCCCACTCGGGAACAACCCCCGACTCAATGCTAAACATTTCAGTTCCCCAGAAGTAGGTGATCATCACAATGAAAATGATCGCTAAAAGATTAATAATAAAACCAGCAACTACCATGTCTTTAATGGCCAATTTACCCGAGCCAAACACAATTGCATTGGGTGCAGTGGCAACAGGAAACATAAAAGCCATGGAGGCAGCCAACGTCATTGGCAGCATCAACAGCAAAGGATTGATTTGAATCTCATTGGCCAAACCAGCCGCAATCGGAAGCATCATTTCTGCAGTTGCCAGGTTTGAAGTTAATTCCGTTAAAAAAGTCATCAAACCAGTTACGGAGAAAATCAGTCCCATTTCACTAAGCGCTCCAGCACCAACCAATTGCTCACCTATAAATGCCGCTAATCCTGAATCAATAAACCCTTTCGCCAATGCAAATCCACCACCAAAAAGTAACACAATTCCCCATGGAATCTTAGTAATGATAGGCCATGTAATTAGTCCTTCGCTATTGCCTTTTTCCGATGATGGCACAATGAATAACAAGAAAGCAATAAATATGGCAATGGTTCCATCATTGATAAATGAGGGTGTCTCAAATAACTGGCTCCATCCTGGTAATACAAAATCACCAATCATTATCGGTTTTCTGAAGACCCATAAAACCACGAGTGTCACAAAAAGCCAAAGCACTCTGATTTCGTTCACGGAAATTGGACCAAGCTCATGGTAATTCTTTTTGAAGAAGCTCTTATCGAGCACTTCTAATTCTTTATTAGCGGGAAATAATACGTGAAGAACCACCAAGACAATTCCTAACATTATAAAACTCAACGGAAGAGCGAATACGACCCATTGGCCGAAAGCAATTTCCGGAGCATTTGGATAGATAATTTCAAAGATTCGCACAAAAGAAAGGTTGGGTGGAGTTCCGACTAGCGTTGAGACTCCTCCCGCAGAACAACTATAAGCAACACCTAAAAGCAGAGCAGTTCCGAGTTTGCCTAGTTTTTCTTCGCCATGTGTTTCTTCCAAAGCTGAAGTTACTGAAAACACAATGGGCAACATCATCATTGTGGTGGCTGTATTGGACATCCACATAGATAAAAATGCCGATGCCAGCATGAAACCTAAAAGAATTCGAAACGGACTGCCTCCTACCCATGATAAGATCTTTAAAGCTATACGCTTGTGCAAACCCCATTTCTGAATAGCCAATGCCATAAAGAAACCACCTATAAATAGGAAGATGACATAGTTAATGTAAGCGTTGGAAATGTCTTTTCCGTCCAAAACACCAAAAGCCGGAAAGAGAATTATCGGCAGCAAGCTGGTTAATCCAATAGGCAATGCTTCAGTTACCCACCACAATGCCATCAATACAGCAATTGCAGCAGTGATTGTGATTTCAGGTCTACCTGGAGCTAAATCCAAGAATGAAATCATTCCCGCAAACAGCAGTACACCAAAAATGATGACGTTGTACTTTATTCCTTTATTCGATCCCTCTTCGTTCATATTAGTCGAACATCATTCTATGATGCAGCGGCTAAAATATCTTTTTCCTAAAAGGTGAAGAATTAAAATCCGGTGGATTTAGATCCTACTTTGGTAAGTATACAAATCAAAGTATCGACCTTTTTTCGCGATCAACTCATCATGCTTGCCACTTTCAACGATGTTTCCTTCTTCGATTACTAGAATTTGATCAGCCTGCTGAATGGTACTCAACCGGTGTGCAATAACAAAGGTGGTGCGGTCTTTCATCAATTCATTCAAACTTTTCTGAATGAACGACTCACTTTCAGTATCAAGATTGGAAGTAGCTTCATCCAAGATGATAATTTTTGGATCTGCCAACAAAGCGCGGGCTATTGAAATACGCTGGCGTTGACCACCCGATAGTTTCACTCCTCGCTCGCCTATTACAGTTTCTAGTCCTTCGTCAAAACGATCGGTAAATTCATTGACATAAGCTCCCTTCACGGCCGCTAATAATTGATCTTCAGTAGCCTCTGGCCTTGGAAAGAGAATGTTTTCGCGGATGGTTCCTTCATATAAAAAGTCATCCTGCAACACTACTCCTAAGTTTGCTCTATAGCTGCTTAAATTTACCGTAGAAAGGTCTGTTCCATCAATGGTAACCAATCCACCTTTTGGATTGAGGAATGAAGCCGCTAGCCCGGCAATGGTGGTTTTTCCAGAACCCGAAGAACCAACCAAGGCAGTCACACTTCCCGCTGGAGCTTCAAACGATATAGAATGCAGCACTTCCTTTGACTCTTCATAACTGAACGAAACATCTTTGAAGAGTATATCGCCAGTGATTCGATCCAATTTAATGCTTCGAGTTTCCTCATCATCTTCCTCCTGCATGTTCATCAATTCTTGTGTGCGATCCAATCCCGCCATAGCCTCGGTCAATTGGCTACCGATATTGCTCATTTGAACAATAGGCGCAATCATGAAACCCAAGAATAAAGTGAATGAAACAAACTCACCATAGGTCATTGTTTCTTGCATGATGAAGTAACCTCCAATTCCCATTATTCCAGCTGAAGCCAGTCCGAGTAAAAATGTAGATGAACTCGTAATAAGAGCCGTTGCCGTAAGGCTTTTCTTCACGTTGAGGTAAAGTCGTTCTACTCCCTCTTCAAATGTTTTATTTTCTTGGTCTTCGGCATTAAAACCCTTTATAACTCTTACTCCGTTTAATGTTTCTGTCAATCTTCCCGTGACTTCAGCGTTGATCTTACCTCTGTCTCGAAAAATAGGTCGGATATATCCAAAAGCTTTAAGAGCAATAAACGCAAAGACCGCTACCGGAACAAGAACGAATACAGTCATTGTGGCATTCAAGCGAATCAATATCACCAAAGAAATTATTGCTGTAATTGTGCCTCCAATCAATTGCACCAATCCGGTTCCAACTAAATTTCGAACACCTTCAACGTCAGTCATCACCCGCGATACTAATGCACCAGACTTATTATTATCAAAAAAACTGATGGGCAAAGCCAATAGTTTCTTTTGAACCCTAGCACGCAAAAGAGATATGAGGTGCTGAGCTTCAACGCTGAGAAGTCGCGTCAATGAAAATGAGGTAACGGCTTGGACTAATATGGCAGAGCAAACAACAATGAGCAAGAACCATAGTGTATCAACATCGCGAGACGGTATTACATCATCAATGAGACTTTTACTTGCGTAAGGAAGAACCAGTCCTGATAAACTTCGGACAATTATAAGTGCCAACCCAACCGATATTATCCTTCTTCTTGGCCAAATAAATTCATTAAACGCCCAACCATAACTCACTTTTTGTTTGCTCATAGATCGTTATTAGTGAAAATTGAGCCAAAGTTTTTTTATGCCATTAAGACAGCCCATGTGAAATAAAGAAAAAACTTTAGAAATGATTTATTACGTGCTTTAGGACAATGTCTTGATTTGTTTCCGCGGAAAGAGGATTAAAAGAGGGAAGCATGATTAGCATTGATTTTGACGAAGAGACACATATCCTCCAGATGAATTATTCAATTTCAGTTGATAAGGCAGATGTAGGGCGGTTTATCCAATATTTAGATCATACTGAAAATCTTCCAGCGAATCTGAAGGTTTATCATCGGACTGGGGAAATTGGTAGCACCATAAAAATCAGTGATTTGATGCGAAGTTTAAAAGAAATGAAGCGCGGAACAGGAAAGTTTGAGACTGTAAGAGCAGCCGTTTCTTGGCTTGTAGATCTTTAAACTATCTAAACGCTCTCAAAATATCATTACCATTCGCGAAAATCAATAATCCTAATAAGAGGATCATCCCGGTCATTTGAGCGTATTCAAGGAATTTGTCACCAGGCTTTCGGCCCGTAATCATTTCATAGAGCAAAAACATGACATGACCTCCATCTAAAGCGGGTATAGGAAGAATGTTCATGAATGCTAAGATTAAAGACAAAAAAGCTGTCATACTCCAGAATGTTTGCCAATCCCAAGTGGCTGGAAACAATCCTCCAATCGCACCAAAACCACCTATTTGAGAAGCTCCTTCCTTGGTGAAGATCAACTTCATACTCGTAATATAATTACCTAAGATATCCCTTGTTTCTTGCACTCCAGCAGGGATTGCTTGCCAAAACCCATACTTATATGTTTCTGTTTGAACATAATCAGTTACGCTCTTTAAGCCAATTCCAATTCTACCATCTTCGCTTACGCTTATGTCTTTAGAAATTATACTTCCATCACGCTCCAATTCAAATGTTATGGTTTCTGACTTATGCGATCTGACGGCTTTTAAACCTTCAATGATTCCATCCGTGCGCTCACCGGCAACAGATACTATTCTATCTTCTCTCTTCAATCCAGCTTCTTCAGCTGCGCTGCCTCGAACCACACTATCAACAGCGAATGGATATCGAGGAGAAAACAATGACCTCACTTCTTTCGCAAGAATAACTTGTTCTACATCTTCAGGAAGTTTAATTGTCATCGATTCTCCATTGCGCTCTATATCCAATATACGAGCACCATTGATTAGAATCTCCTTTCCTAACTCTTCGTAGTACCTCACATCACCGTCTGGCACACCTACAATCTTATCTCCATCTTGAAGGCCAAATTCCATCATCGTGCTATCCACATAAACACCGTACTCCAAATTCTCAAGTGGCAGCCTCTCTTTACCCCAAGTAAAGAGTATCATACTGTAGATCAAGAATCCTAATATCAAGTTGACAGTAACTCCGCCAAGCATAATGATCAAACGTTGCCAAGCAGGTTTGCTTCTAAACTCGTGTGGTTCAGGTTCCTTAGCCAATTGATCTTTATCCATTGACTCATCGATCATACCCGAAATCTTCACATAACCTCCCAAAGGAAGCCAGCCTATTCCGTATTCAGTATCTCCCTTTTTGAATTTGAAAAGTGAAAACCATGGATCAAAAAACAGATAGAACTTCTCAACCCGAGTCTTGAACAACTTAGCGGGAATAAAGTGACCCAATTCGTGTAAGACAACTAAAATAGAAAGGCTCAGAATCAACTGTGCAGCCTTAATTAAAAATACTTCCATGTTACTTAATAAGTTCTTTTGTCAAGGCACGTGCCTCTTTGTCTGTCTCAATATATTGTTCCAATGTTGGGTGCTCGATAAATGAGGCACTTTCCATTGTTCTTTCAATTACTTCCTGAATTTGAAGAAACTTGATCTCATCATTTAAGAACGCTGCAACGGCTATTTCGTTCGCTGCATTCAAAATACAAGGCATATTTCCTCCTTTACTCATTGCATTAAAAGCAAGGCCAAGGTTACCAAAGGTTTCAGTATCGGGCTGCTCAAAAGTGAGGGAAGGATAATCTAAGAAGTTAAACCTTGGAAATTCAGATGATAAGCGGTTAGGATAAGCCAATGCATACTGTATGGGCAGCTTCATATCGGGTAATCCCATTTGAGCTTTCATACTTCCGTCCGTGAACTGAACAATACTATGAATGATGCTCTGCGGATGCACAATAACATCGATTTGTTCGGGTTTTAATGAAAAAAGCCACTTGGCCTCAATTACTTCAAGCCCCTTATTCATGAGCGTTGCAGAATCAATGGTAATCTTCGCTCCCATTACCCAGTTAGGGTGCTTTAACGCCTGAGCTTTTGTTACACCAGCTAAATCAGATCTTAATTTTCCTCTAAAAGGACCGCCAGATGCCGTAAGGTAAATCTTCTCAATTGGGTTATGGAACTCACCGGCCAAACATTGGAAAATAGCACTGTGTTCTGAATCAACTGGGTAAATATTAACCCCTGCTTGCTGAGCTGCCTTGGTTACCAATTCGCCAGCTACAACCAGTGTTTCTTTGTTCGCCAAAGCAATTTTTTTGCCTGCTGCAATGGCTTTCATTGTAGGCTTTAATCCTGCAAAGCCAACCAATGCGGTCAAGGCGACATGAACAGACTCCATTTCCACCACTTGCTCTAACGCTTCAGCTCCGGCAAATACTTTGATTCCATGGTCCCACAGAGCATCACTTACAGCCTTATACTTCGATTCATCGCCAATTACCACAGCATTTGGTTTGAACTTTCTGGCCTGCTCAATCAATAAATCGGCATTTGAACCTGCGGTGAGTACCTCAACTGAAAAATGATCAGGCTGAGACTCAATGACCTCAAGAGCCTGTGTACCAATGCTTCCCGTAGAACCTAAAATGGCTATTCCTCGTTTTTTTTCTTCACTCATAAAGGGCTGCAAATATGCGCTTTGAGAATGAAACTAAGGCGCATAAAAGGCTTGAAATCATAGAATATTAAGAAAGTTTATCAGCAATGTTCCGATCGTTGCTTAAACGAGGCAGTTTATTCTGTCCACCTAGTTTTCCTTGACTATCCATATAACTATTGAACCTTCCTACTGGCAATTCGGTGACCTTCAAAGGCCTTAGCACCTTGCCTTTGATAAGATCTTTGTAGTAAGAGTTCAGCTCCTGCATTTTATCGTCCAATGCAGAATCAAAGCCTTCAGGAACTGTTGACGATGATTCTACAAACCACTCATGGTATGGCAAGCCTTCAATTGGAGCTACTTGAGGAGCAACATGGAATTCTGTGAAACTAAATTGAAATTTAGAAGCAATTTCTGTCATAGCCCCTTCAACTTCTTCAGCGATTACATGCTCCCCAAAAGCGGAAATAAAGTGCTTTAGCCTGCCCGTTACCGTGATACGATAAGGTGCTGAGGAAACAAACTTAACCGTATCACCAATGACGTAACCCCACAACCCGCTTGAAGTATTGAGCACAATGGCATAGTTAACTCCAACAACAACATCTTCTAGAGAAATCCTTCTCGGATTTTCATTATGAAAGTCTTCCACAGGAACGAATTCATAGAATATTCCAGCGTCTAAATTCAACAACAAGCCTTGCTCCTTTTGAGAATCTTGAAATGCAATAAAACCCTCTGACGCTGGGTATGTTTCAATCGAATCAATCTTAGCACCTATCAATTTCTCCATGGTGGATTTGTAGGGCTCATAATTCACACCTCCATGAGCAAAGACAGAGAACTTTGGGAAAATTTCTCGTATGGTTTTCTTTCCTGACTTTTTTAATAGGCGCTCAAAATACATCTGCACCCATGGCGGAATCCCACTAATGAGGCGCATATCTTGCGACATTGTTTCATCCACAATCGCGTCCACTTTTTTCTCCCAATCTTCGATGGAATTTGTTTCCCATGACGGCATGCGATTTCTCTGCAAGTACCCTGGAACATGATGCGCTACAATGCCGGAAAGCCTGCCTATGCTAATTCCTTGTTTCTTCTCCAATTTAGGGCTTCCTTGAAGAAAGATCATCTTACCATCAATAAAAGAGCTATTGCCTGTCTCATTGATATAGAGCAACAAGGCAGAACGGGCAGCTTTAATCTGGGCTTCAATCCCCTCATCGCTCATTGGGATGTACTTCGCACCAGAAGTGGTTCCAGAAGTTTTACAGAAATAGGCTGGTTTGCCTTTCCATAACACATTCAACTCACCTTCCAAAATGCGTTCGACATAAGGGTATAATGCTTCATAATCACGCAGTGGAACCAATGTTTTCCATTGGTCATAATTGGTGTTTGAAGTAATTCCGTGATCTATACCAAAGTCTGTTGTCTCCAAAACAGAAGTCAAATAAGACAGAGTTTCATTCTGTGCATATTGCGGTTTTTTAAGCCACAATTCAACCTTTGACTTCTCTCGTCTAGCAAGCCATTTTGCCGCAAATGATTTTAAACCCATTGGAGCGAAAGTAAGGGTTGAATCTTATATCAATCCAATGTTTGTTCTGAACAATTTCACAGCAATAGCCAGTAAAATAATACCGAACACCTTTCGAACAACAGCAATTCCTCCAGGTCCTAATAGGCGCTCTATATGCTTTGTGTTTTTCAAAACGAGGTAGACTACAATAATATTTAAAACTATTGCAACGATGATATTTTGAATGGCATATTCAGCCCTTAACGAAACCAATGTTGTCATGCTTCCCGCTCCCGCAATTAGCGGAAAAGCCAAAGGAACAATAGACGTGCTACTCACATTTGCTTCTTGATGCTCATCATCCTTGTAGAGCTTGATACCCAATATCAATTCTAACGACAAGAAGAATAGGATAAAAGAGCCAGCAATTGCAAAGGAGTTAATGTCAATTCCAATCAATTGAAGGATTTCATCTCCCAAATAAAGAAAAGCCACCATTATTAAGAGAGAGACGATACTCGCCTTCCCAGATTGTATGTGTCCAGTGCGTTGACGTAATTGAATAATAATAGGAATAGAACCAATGATATCTATCACGGCAAACAGAACCATTGAAGCTGTACTAATTTCCTTTAAATCAAACATTTAGAATTACTATTTATCTTGTTTTTTGAGAGCGCGAAAGTACATTTTTAAATCGTGTTTTTTACTGGTAGGAAGCTCTGAATTACTGAATTAGACGAGTTACACGAATTCACCTTTCAAAGATCAAATTAGACACTCGAAAGAGGTAATATATTAGCTGAGAATTATCTACAATACACGACCATATTCTCAATGGAAGTTTGATCAAACGATAGATTTACCTTAATTGCAATCATGAAATATTTTGCATTCCAATTGATCTTCATATTGCTACTCGGAGTTTCAGCTCATGCACAAACTATTCCTGACTCGCTTCAATTGAATGAAACCTCCCTTAACTATAGTTTTTATCAAGGTCCAATGCGTGTTGGACACAATCGACTTAAGGTAGTAATGAAAGATTGTCCTTTGGCACTCCAACGCTATGAGTCTGGTAAACGAACTGAGTCGTTTGGACTGCTATTATTAGCCTTAGGACTGGTAACTTCAGCTGCTTCTCTTGGTGATTATTACTTGAATGATAGAAGTGAGTTTCCAGCTGGTTATGTCGCTGCAGGTGCTATTTGCATTGGAGTTGGTATTCCAATTTACTTTTCTGGCAGCAGAAGTGCCAAGTCTTCTGTTCTGATCTTCAATCAAAAGTGTCTGAATTAGTTCTATTCGGTCAAGGCACTCTCATTGCTCATCAAAGCTTCAATCTCACTGATTTTTCGTGGAGATCTTCCAGATAAGACTTTAGCAGGACCATCGGTAATTAAAATGTCATCTTCAATTCTCACAAAAATCCCCCACCATTTCTCATCACATGGAGAGCCTTTAGGTATATAAATTCCTGGTTCAACCGTAATTACTTCACCGGGTTGAAGCGATGAGTAAACCCCGGCATCGTGAACATCCAATCCAAGATAATGAGAGGTTCCATGCATAAAATACTTACCAATATCTCCCCATTCGGTGATGATTCCCAGTGATATTAATCCTTTACCTATGGTTCTATAAGCTTCCTCGTGCGGAGTCCAAAACTTATAGCCTTTTGTGGCATAGCGAATCGCAACAGTTTGAGCGTCCAAAACCACTTGGTAAACCTGCTTCTGTTCTTCAGAAAAAACACCTGAAACAGGAATTGTTCTGGTAATATCAGCAGCATATCCCTCATATTGAGCACCAATGTCAAGTATTACTAAGTCACCAGGTATCAAGATATCATCATTTTCTGTGTAATGCATGATCGCACCGTTATCACCTGAGGCCACTATGGAAGGAAAGGCAACTCGAGAACCATTGTAATGAAAGGTATACTCCAATATTGCCTGTAATTGATATTCAGTCATTCCGGGCTCAACCATCTTCATCACATTCACGTGGGCGTCACCCGTAATATCTATCGCATGCTGCATCATTTCCAATTCCTTGCTCGACTTGTGTTGGCGCAGTTGGGCGTATAAATCTTCTCCTTCATTAACCAAAATTGATTTTCCTGCCCGTTCAGTTTTCAATTTGAAATGGTTTACCATGCTTGCCAAATCACCTGGATGCTTTACATCATCTACCTCTATGAAAAGGTTCTTATTAGAGTAAACCTTATCAATTTCATTCCAATTAAACTCCATGGGCTTAAATTCAGTGTTTGAAAGAACTGAAGCTACTCCGCTAACATCTTTAGCCTGATCAGAGCCAAGTACAGGGCCATTCCAAACTTGCTTGATCATATTATCGTTCTCTATAAAAAGAATCTCCCTGTACCATTTTTCATTGATGCGCATCGGTGTTTTAAACATCACCAACATCGCGTTGTCTTCATTTACGCCAGTGAAATAGAAAAAATCAGGGTCTTGATGAAATGGATAATCAATATCATTCGTCCGTTTTCTAATGGGCGCTGAGAATAAAACTACCATAGAACTGTCTGGCAATATTTCTCTCAATCGTTCTCTATTCTCAAAAAAGAAAGATGATGACAACTCTTCTGGAATTTCAGGAGCTGGAGCTAACTTAAAGTGAGGAACATTAGTTGTTTTAATGGGAGGTACATCTTGAGCAAAAACATCGTTAGAGGTAAATGCATAAGACATGATAAATACGAATAGAAAAAATCTCATAGTGCAAAGCAACGACCATTGAAGATGCGAGGTAGGACGCCATGCATCATTTTTAAACAACGCATGACTTAAAAGCATAAAAAAAGCTCAGATCTATCGATCTGAGCTTATCAATATTTTTTTGACTGTCCTTAATTAAAGGAAGCCATTCGCTTTTGCTTCTTTCATACAAGCAGCTAATCCATTCTTGCTGATGTTTCGAATACCAGCAGAACTCACTTTCAACGTCACCCATTCTTTAGTCTCAACGTCAAAAAACTTCTTCGTATGTAGGTTTACGTTAAACTTTCTATTCGTCTTATGATTAGAATGAGATACGTGGTGACCAGATTGAGCTGTCTTTCCTGTGATTTGGCAGATTTTCATAACTTCTTTGAAATTGGGCTGCGAATATAAAGCTATTATTCATTTAAGAAAGCGCTTCTTTCAATGAAATACCAAGATTTTTAAAAATCTCTTTGCGGAGAAGTTGTAGAGCCTGCAATGCAGACTTCCGAATATTCCGTTCTCTGTGCGTTCCCATGGAGTATTTTAAAGCATATGTAGCATGCTTACTAGAAATTCCAATCCAAACAGTTCCGACTGGTTTTGATTCAGTGCCTCCATCAGGACCAGCTATTCCGGTTGTAGAGATAGCGTAATCAGTTTGAAATTGTTGACGAACCCCTTCTGCCATCTGCATAGCAACTTCTTCGCTTACCGCTCCAAATTTCTCAATGTATGCAGGATCAACCCCTAAAACATTCTGTTTCGCTTCGTTGGAATAAGTAACGGCAGATCCATTATAATAACTGCTGCTTCCCGAGATTGAGGTTATCAAATGAGAGATATAACCACCTGTGCAACTCTCAGCGGTAGAAAGTGTAAGATTATTTGATTTTAGAATCTCACCTACCACTTCTTCAAGTTTGGCTTCATCAAAACCAAATGCGTAATCAGCTATTAGCGGAAGAACGGCTTTCACACTATCATTAACACGAGCTTGCAATCCTTCTCCAACGTCAGAAAGACCTGTCACTCGCAAACGAACCGACCCCACTGAAGGTAGATATGCCAGTTTTAAGTCCCCCAAATTATTTTCCCAGTCAGATATAATCTCCATCAAAGTGCTCTCTCCAATTCCTTGAGTCATAATCGTACGATGAACGATCTGCTTCCCGATATATCGACTTTTAAGTTTTGGAATTGCTTGATTAGCGAAAATTGACTTCATTTCAAAAGGAACACCTGGCATAGAAATGAAAACCGTCCTATTGCGTTCGAACCACATTCCAGGAGCCGTTCCACTTTCATTGGTAAGAACTACGCAGTTATCCGGCACCATAGCTTGACCTCGATTAACATCAGGCATGGCTATTCCCCGAATGCTAAAATGCTTCTCAACACGCTGTAAAACTTCTTGATCCTCATTCCAACCGCTCTCAAACCATTCGGCCAAGGCGTGTTTTGTAATATCATCCTTTGTAGGACCCAATCCACCCGTCATGATCACCAGATCCAACTTTGAATCGGCTTCATCGAGCGCTTTATGTATGGCTTCTCTAGAATCAGAGATACTTACAATACTTTCAACGGCAATTCCAAGATCGTTTAATTGTCTTGCCAACCAAGCAGAATTAGTGTCCACAATTTGACCTATTAGAATCTCATCACCTATGGTAATTATGCGCGCATTCATCGGCCATAAAACTATCTAATTGTCATAGGTTTGGGAAATCAATTTTATTAACTATGAATCCACAAGAAAGCGAACTCGTTTTAAATGAAGACGGAAGTGTCTACCACCTCAGGTTGAAACCTGAGCATATTGCACCAAACGTAATATTGGTAGGCGATCCAGGAAGGGTTGAAGTGATCAGCTCACTATTTGACAATGTGGAATATAAAATCAGTAATCGCGAATTTATCACTCATACTGGAACATATAAAGGCACAAAAATCACTGCGCTTGCAACCGGAATTGGGACCGATAACATCGATATTGTGGTTAATGAATTGGATGCAGCGATAAATTTTGATTTGGAAACGAGAACCGTAAAACCGGAAATTAAACATCTAAACCTTATTCGTTTGGGCACTTGTGGTGCACTGCAAAAAAATCTAGAAGTGAACAGTACTGTCGTCACTGAATATTCTGTTGGATTGGATGGTGTAAAGCATTTCTACGACATCAAAGAGACTGAAGCAGAAAGACACGCGCGAATCGCATTCGAAGGTTTTGCAGATTTTGATCAGTCTATCAATAAACCATACGTAAGTCAATCAGATACGGAACTCTTTAATAAGTTCAATCATTTAGGCAAAGCAGGATTCACCCTTACCGCAAATGGATTTTTCGGCCCGCAAGGAAGGTCACTGCGACTTCCATTAAGCCTGCCAACCTTCAACGATGATATCGAACGGTTTGAGTTGAATGAAAGGCGCGTACTTAACTATGAAATGGAAAGCTCTGCCTTATATGCACTCGGAAAGGCGCTCGGTCATAAATGTCTATGCATGTGTATCGTTGTAGCCAATAGAAAAGCCATGCAATTCAGTAAAGATTACCATCCCTCGATGAAGCAATTAATCAAGGACGTCTTAGACGGACTGAGTAAATAAATATTTCGCTATTAACAGCTTCTATGTTAATAGCTCTCGGAAAGCCAAATCTTACGGGCATCTAACCCCCGTAATTTTGGCAAAGCATGAAACAACTGACTGACATCTCTTCTTTAATCCAGCTTCTAGACGATCCTGATGAATTGGTGTATAGCCATGTTAAAATTCAAATCATGTCTATCGGTGAAGGAGCGATTCCGAATCTAGAAGAAGCGTGGGAGTCAAACCTATTTGGAGTTCTGTTTCAAAATCGCATCGAAGAATTGATTCACGAGATTCAGTTTGATGCCGTTGCTAAAAGCTTGAATGAGTGGGCACACGCTGAAGGTGCTAGTCTTTTAGATGGTGTAATGATCATCAATAGATATCAATATCCAGATTTCGATCAAGAGAAAATGCTGAAGACGTTAGAGCAGATTCAGCATGACATTTGGCTCGAACTCAACACAAACCTTACTGCATTTGAGCAAGTAAAGGTGATCAATCACATACTCTTTCAGATCTACGGCTTCAGCGGTAATACTTTAGATTACCACTCACCTAAAAATTCTTTCCTCAGTGAAGTATTAGAGACAAAAAAAGGAAACCCCTTAAGTCTTAGCTTGATCTATTCTATCATTTCACAAAACTTAGATCTACCTATTTATGGTGTGAATTTACCGCACCACTTTATTCTCGCCTACTTAGATCGTTTTAGTCTTTACAAAACCAACAACATTTTTGAGACGGATGTACTTTTCTATGTCAACCCTTTTAGTAAGGGAACTGTTTTTAGCAAAAAAGAAATTGATTATTTCTTAGAGCAATTGAAGCTTGACCCCGAAGATTCTTTTTTCAAGCCTGCGACCAATGTCTCCATTATAAGAAGGGCTTTAAGCAATCTAGAAAACAGCTACACCAAATTAGGAAATGACGACCGAGTAAAAGAGATTAAACATCTTATCTCTCAGCTTGAAGACTAATGCCTCAATTCTTAAATCAAGCTAATCAAAATCACGATTTCAATTTTATTGAGCGTTTTCAAGGGATAACTGATCCCCATCCATTATTTACACGCTTAAATGATAAACCGGATGAACCTCTTGCTTCTAATTGGGTTATATTTGCAGCGATTTTCTGAAGAGCCATTACCACAGCTCTTTATATATTAACTTCTGAAACTCTTCAATGACAATTTTAATTTTTTTTGCTGCTCACTGGTATTTATCACTGTTCACACAAACATTCTTTCACCACAGGTATGCTGCTCATCAAATGTTTACAATGAGCAAAAGCTGGGAGAGATTCTTCCAAGTCTTATCACTTGTTTTTCAAGGATCTAGCTACCTAAGTGCTCGAACCTACGGTATATTGCATAGAATGCATCATGCCCATGCAGATACAGAATTAGACCCGCATTCACCGAAATACGACAAGAATTTATTTGCTATGATGTGGCGCACGAAGACAGTTTATTCAAATATATTTTATGGAAGAGTTTCTATTGAAGACAAGTACAAAAAAGACCTTCCAGAATGGTTTGCATTCGAAAAATTTGCTTCTAGTTGGCCAGTGAGATTATTCTGGGCCCTTTTCTATATCGGATTCTATGTTGCGTTTGCAACACAATGGTGGATGTTCCTTCTATTGCCTATCCATTTTGTAATGGGACCAGCACATGGAGCAATTATCAATTGGTTTGCTCACCGATATGGTTACACGAACTTTGAGGTCTCTGACACATCAAAGAACTTGCTTCCAGTAGATATTTTAATGCTTGGAGAAAGCTATCACAACAATCACCACAAGTTCGGTGCACGTCCAAATTTTGGAGTGAAGTGGCACGAGATTGATCCCGTTTATATTGCCATTAAGATTCTAGACAAGGTCGGGGTGATTAAGATCAAACTGCAACCGGTTAAAATCCAGTAATCACTTCTTGCAGAGCTCCAGTTGAGCTTTTATCTCTGAAATCTGATAAGCATCTTTTTGGTTGTTTAAGTCAACTAAGATGTAATGGACTAGATTGCTAATTTCTATTTCTGTCAGCTGAAGGTTACCTTCCATTTCGCCAGTATATTCTTGACCATTTACTGTCAATTGCCCCTCAATTCCATTGCGGATCAAGCATGCGAGCTGAGTCTTGTTGTTTACAACATAATCAGCATTGGCAACAGGAGGAAAAAGCTTACCTAACCCCTGCCCTTTCTCCATATGACAACTCTGACATTCTTTTTCGAATAGTGCTTTACCTTGATTACGTGGTTTGTAATCACACCCATTCATCAATAAAGCAGCAGAAAGAATCGATACGCTAAGGATGGATTTCATCATTCAATAGTCCATTGATATCATGAGCAAGTTTATCCACATCTTCAGCATCGGTGCCATCGTAAATGCCACGAATTTGTTTGTTGCGATCAACCAATAAGAAAGCACCACTGTGTGCATAGCCTCCAGGCGCAAGTTTATCTTCTTGAGCAGCGATCATATAATGCTTAGCCATGCTGTAAATGCTGTCTCGATCGCCAGTCATTAAATGCCAACGAGCAGATGAAATACCCAGTTTTTCAGCATAATCATGAAGTCTAGTAACCGAGTCTCTTTTAGGGTCGATGCTTTGCGAAAGAAAGAGCACATCATTATTACCTTCAAAATCATCGTATAAACGAAGCATCTGTTGCTTCATTTTAGGACAAATAGTCGGACACGATGTAAAAAAGAAATCTGTAACGTAAATTTTACCCTCTACAGTCGCGTGAGAAACTTCATTCCCATCTTGATCAACAAATGAAAACGGACGCACAGTAGTGAAGTTTGTATCCGTTTTCAACACGCCATCCACGATATTATCTTGAACCTTATAGGGTCCTAATATGGGAAGTGGACCACTCGACTGCTCTTTACATCCTGTAACAACAGCTCCGATAAGAAATAGACTAAGGCTTAATTTCTTCCAATAATTTTCCTGCTTCATCAATGCTCTCTTCAATTTTTGTCTTTACTTCTTTGATTTCCATTTCTTGCTTGGAATAATACACTATGGCCGAATCCGCGGGATTGTCATTATCGAATCCTGGTTCATAATCTGCCATCCACGCCATCATTCCTTCATAAGCTTCGTCAAGTGTTTCTATTTGCTTCGAAATCGTATTTCTGACTGTCGCTGCACTATCCGTTGTATCTGAAATAATCTGCTCACGAAACTCTTTGAGCCCCGATGACAATTCAGCAACTTCTCCCATTCGCGGCATGACAATATCGTGCAACTCAATGGTCTTCGTTTTCAGCTTCTTTATTTCCTCTTGCTTTGGGTCATTGCATGACACCAACAAAAGGCAAACTCCCACAAACGCTAGCGTCAGTTTTATATTCATTTCAATTCATTCATTGCGATCCACGCCATTAAGCCTGAACCAATTCGTAAAGCTTCTTCATCTGCATCAAAATGCGCAGAGTGAACAGGATGCGTTATTCCCTTCGCTGCATTGGCAACGCCCAAACGGTAAAATGTGCCGGGCATAGCCTGTGTGTAGAAGCTAAAATCTTCCCCAGTGGCGCGCATTGGCAGTTCAACTACATTCTGTTCGCCCAAATATTTAGCCGCACTCAATCGTGATCGTTCAGTCAATTCTTCATCATTATAAACAAAAGGATATCCTTTCTTAATATCAATATCACACGTTCCACCCATTGAACTTACAAGGTTCTCTGCGATTTTCATAATCTCTTGGTGCGCTTCAATCCGCCATTCCTCATCAAATGTTCTGAATGTTCCTTCTAGCTTAACTTGATCTGGAATAACATTCGTTGCTCCATTAGCAATGAATTTCCCAATAGAAAGTACAGATGGAATCAAGGGATTTGATTTGCGACTCACTACTTGCTGCAAGGCAATTACCAAATGAGATGATATCAACACTGGATCAATTGCTAAATGAGGCATGGCACCATGTCCACCTTTTCCTTTCACTGTAATATGAATCTCATCGCAACTGGCCATATACATTCCTGACCTGAAACCAACTTTACCCACTTCCAACTCAGGAAAAACATGTTGACCAACGATTGATGCTGGCTTAGGGTTTTCCAAAACACCTTCTTTGATCATTATTGAAGCTCCACCCGGTAATTTCTCTTCACCTGGTTGAAAAATCAATTTTATACTTCCAGAAAGGTCAGCTTTTAAGTCGTTCAGAATCATCGCTGCACCAAGTAATGATGCCGTATGAACATCATGCCCACAAGCGTGCATAACACCATTATTCAATGATTTATAAGGTACGTCATTCATTTCCTGAATGGGTAAGGCATCCAAATCTGCCCTTAAAGCGATAACTGGTCCAGAGTGACCCCCGTTAATCATGGCAACAACACCTGTTTTCGCCATGCGCTCAGGATGAAGTCCAACAGATTTGAGTGTACTGAATACGAAGTCAGCTGTTTTATTTTCTTCAAAAGACAACTCTGGATGCTGATGAAGATGCTTTCGAATTTCCACCAACTTTGAGAAGTAATGATCTGCCCTTTCTTTTACTTTATCAATCATGAAGCACTTCCTTTAGTGAAGAAAATGAGCTTAATAGCCATAGCAAGCATGAGCACTCCAAATGATCGTTTTAATATTACCTCACTCATACCGAGGGAAAACTTAGATCCGAAATAACCACCAATCACAAAGCTTAAGCCGATGATAAGCGCAAACTTCATATTGAGTTCTCCTTCTTTATAATAATTGTAAGCGGCTACAGCTGCAACTGGAATAACCAACACGCCAAGACTGGTGCCTTGAGCTGAATGTTGACTCATCGCCAAGAAAAAGACCATTGCTGGCACCATCACCAAACCGCCACCAATTCCAAACATTCCGCTGAATGCACCAGCAACAAGTCCAATAAGAATTAAGATTACAATTTCATTCATAATTTAGAAATCAAGTCCAAGAGACAAGTGAGTAACGGGCTCCAAAAATAAGCCGTTTTCGATGCCATAAGCATAATCAAACCGAACGAAGTAACCCCAAATTTTAGCGCGCATGCCCCATCCTAAACTGCCAATAAATGGATCCGTTTGATTCTCATAGATTACCGTAATAGACGAGTTGGTAACGGTAATTTTATTGAATGTATTCTCTTCAGAATAGGGTGAAACACCCGTCCATGCAGTACCTAAGTCTCCAAAACCAATGACCTGGAAAGAAGATAAAAACTCACTTTTAATAGGTTTATTGGTAAAGTATCGAATGATAGGCCAGCGCAATTCACTGTTCAACACCACAAAATTATTTCCATTTCTGGCATTCTGAATAAAACCTCGCATATTGGTAGCAATGGTTTGAAAACGATAACCTTGGGTTTGAGAAATTTCGGTTGATCGATCAAAACGCTCACGATTTCCAAGTACGATCCAATCATCGACACTTCCCATATAATAAATGAGCTTATTAGGACCAAAACTTGAACTTCCAGCCACGCGATTCGCCCAAATCAATTCTCGATGGATAGGTGTATAGTTCCTAGCATCAACTCCTATGACAGAAAGTGACGTGGAAGGATCAATAGCACTTCGATAATATTCTCCAAATACTTTTGCTCTGCTTCCCGTAAGAATATTGAGGCCTTTTGTCATCGTATTATCATAGATATACTCTGCTTTTGCGCCCAACATAAAATCAGTCACATCACTTTGCTCCAATCGTTGACCGTCACTCCCCAAGGTGATCAGTCGATCATAGCGCCCTAAAGTGGTGAACTGCATTGCTTGCACTTCATCAAATGGATAGCGGAATATTCCTTTTCCCAAATACATCTGATTGCGTTGAGTGATTTGAACGCTTTCACTCATTACAAGGGATTGTCTTTGAAGAATGTACTTTTTATCCCAGCGCTTTGATCGATTTTCCAAGGAAATGAAATATTCCGTTCCACTTCCATTGAATGAATACCTAAAACCACCTTCTACTTTGTAATCTTCAAACACATCAAGCATGCCAACCTTAACAAAGGTGCCAAGTCCCGGTCTGACGTATGGACCGCCATTAAAGGGCTGATAAAGATCTGTTACATAATCAAAATCAAATTGCGTGGTTAAGTCTGTAGCCGCGAAGGCCAAGTTATAGTTGCGCATTTCAGGAATCTTCAGCTTTCGCGTCTTTTTTGAGGCGGATATTGTATCCAGGTTCTGTTGCTTTGTTGACGGCAAAACACCTTGATTTCCTGCTTCTTGAATAGACTCAGAATCAAACTGGTAATTAAAAATATCGATAGCCCCGTCATCGCTCAATTTCCCTGGAATGGACTCTGGAAAAACCTTCTTCTTCACAATGGTAATTCCCATCGTATCGATTGGAGTATTCAATTCCTCCTCGTCAATATCTTCCGCAAATTTATCTTGAACGAAATTGGATTTACCCGGCATGTAATTCTCCACAACACTATTTCCCTCTTTCGTTAAAAAGCGAAAACGCCCATCGAAAAAGAAAAGTTCGGACAGTTTCTTCTCTTTCCTATTGTAATCATACTCCTTTAAATTCCGGAAGTAAGCTGTAAGTGGTTCATTTTTAGAAAAATAACGATATGTAATGGCTGTGTCAATGCTCAAAATGGAGCTATCAATTTGACCGATGTATCTATTTCTAATTCCAGATTCATCGCCTAAATACATGTAGCGATTATCGTTGAAAGCGGCAGGAGCTTTCTCGTCCGATTGAGGAGTATTGGTCAGATTAAAAGCCACCTCATCATCGTCAAGGTTGAGTTGAAAAATATCCTTTGTTTCAAGTGGCGCATACTCAAGATAATCTTTCGCTAAATTAACCGTGTCATTGGCTCTGTTTGAAGCAAATAGAATCGAATTCTCCTTCCAGAAAACTGGATATCGATCATCATAAATATCATTTGTCAATTGCTTCTGACTATTGGCAGCAATGCTATAGAGGTAGATATCAGACTGACCATTATTGATTGCAGCAAACAGAATTTGCTTTCCATCCGATGAAAAATCCATTTCCATCACCTTCTCCAAACGAAGTAGTTCAATTTTTGAAATTTTCCCCTTTTCAGGGTCAATGCGCGTCATCATTAGATTGCCTTTCTTCTCTGTAATGACAAACAATTCACCAGTTACTGGATTCCAATCCATTATGGGATAAGACTGGTCGTAGATATGATCGAGTTTATGCCCTTGCCTCAAGTATCTCTTGCGCCTTCCTTTTTGGTAATCATAGATAAACACCTTGGTCTTGCTCATCTGATTAGACACATATGAAAGATACCGACCATCATTACTCACTTTTGGTTCTGAATACTCTGCAGACTTCTTTGTTCTAATGGGATCAAAGTCTTCAAACTCTTGTGCTCCAAACTCATCCGTTTCATACCTGAACTCAAAATATTCCCGAGCATCTTTCATCAATGTCTTCATTGAAATACCCAGCACAAATAAAAATCCAGACTCTATACTTCGAGTAACCCGAGACATATAGAGAATATTCGGAATCACATTTGATCCATATGTTTCCGCGATGTAATGCCACACAGACTGACCGGCAATCTCCACGTCACTTCCCTTTAATCGATTAAAATTAGAATACTTTCCTCTGCTGATTAAATCTCTCAGATCATCGTCAATATCAACATCCCATGGCTGAGCCGCGTAATTGGTTAATCCTTTTGTAAACCACTGCGGAAAACTGATCAGAGCGTTATTCTTGATCATCTCACGCCAATTGTCACCAAACAACATTTGACCAACCAAAACCTCTGCTATTCCACGTCTGATTTGAGTTCTAAACTCATTTAAGTCACCAGGATAGTACACGAATATTTTAGAACCAACGATCTGAGTTTTACCTCCAATGTTTGAGTCATCATCATCTGGAATACCAACATTACTCTGCCTGAAATGCTCGAGTTTCTGGTAAACAACAATCTGTAATCGCTCACTGCGCAGAGAGTAATCAAAGAACTGCTCCATCTCTTCGACCATATCACCAGCATTTCGAGCGGTGTAAATTGCCAAATTTTTTCCTTCTCCATAAAAGAAAACAGTGAAGTAGTCAAACTCATACTTCATCCAATCGAACTGTTCGTATTGAATACGGTTTTTTCCGAATGGCTGGCGCATACCATTATAGAACTGCGCATGCAAGGAAGTACCGAGTGTAAAACTCAGAATCAAAGCGACTATTATCCTTCTAATTTTGTTTGCCATTAGATGCGAGCGCTAAAGGTAGCAAGCGACAGTTAGATTAGAACAACAAAATTCACGACAAATGGTGCACATCCAACATTTTCAATTTAGTCCTTTTCAAGAAAACACTTACCTCCTTTACTCAGACGATAAAACATGCTGGATCATCGATCCGGGGTGCTATTTTCCTGAAGAAAAACAACAATTAAAAGAATTTATTGCCTCAAAAAAACTGAATGTTGAGCGCCTTTTATTGACGCATTGCCACCTTGACCATGTGTTTGGAAATGCCTTCATTCATAAGGAGTATGGTTTATCTCCTGAATATCATGCATTGGATGAGCCCACCATGAAGATGGCGCCAATAGCTGCAAACACATATAACATACCTGGCTTTGAAGCTTCGCCTCCTGCGAAAGCTTACCTTAAAAAAGGCCAGAGTCTCGCGCTGGGGAATGATTCATTTGAAATTCGCTTTTGTCCCGGTCATGCTCCTGGACATGTTGTATTTATTCAACATGATCAAAAAGTGATTATTGGAGGCGATGTCATCTTCAAAGAAAGCATCGGAAGGACTGATTTACCGGGGGGGAATCATGAAACACTGATTCGCTCAATTGAAGAGCAAATCTTCACATTACCAGATGATTACACCATATATTCAGGACACGGAGACACCACTACTGTTGGGCGTGAGAAAAAACACAATCCATTTCTTTAAATAGGAATGGAAATTCATTTCTTTGCAAAAACCTAAACAATAGCTAAAATGGAAAATGTGGAACAGTATGTTGAATTGATGACCAATTTCATCGTTAATTATGGCATGAAACTTATTGGGGCAGCTGTCGCCCTTATCATCGGTCTATGGATCATCGGAATTATTATGAGCCGATTCAAAGTGGTGATGACAAAGAGAGAAGTAGATCCAAGCCTTGTGCATTTTCTCATCAGCATTTTAGGAATTTCAATGCGCGTAGCACTTATTATAAGTGTCGCTGGAATGGTTGGAATTGAAATGACTTCTTTCATCGCAATTCTCGGTGCTGCTGGTTTGGCTATTGGTCTTGCTCTCCAAGGAACACTTCAAAACTTTGCCGGTGGTGTGATCATACTTCTTCTTAAACCATTCAAGGTTGGGGATTTTGTTGATGTTGGTGGACATATGGGAACAGTTAAGGAAATTCTGATTTTCAATACCATCATGACTACCCCTGATAATAAGGTTATCATTATTCCAAATGGTGGTTTGGCGAATGCGAGCATGACCAACTTCAGTGCTATGCCTACACGAAGAGTTGACTTCTCTTTCGGAATTGGTTATGGTGATGATTTCGAAAAAGCAAAATCATTGATTAGAGGATTGATTGATACAGACGAAAGAATACTAAAAGATCCAGAGCCGTTTGTGCGTGTAGGTGAATTGGCCGACAGCTCAGTTAATATTACCACAAGAGTTTGGGTAAATTCGGCTGACTATTGGGCAGTGCATTTTGATATGATTGAGAATGTGAAGAAAACCTTTGATAAAGAAGGTGTCAGCATTCCTTTCCCTCAAATGGATGTTCACATGGCGAAATAGGCCAGTTAGAAATAATAAAAGCCCTGCTTTACTTAAGGAATAGTTAAAGCGGGGCTTTTTTGTGCTGATAAATGAAACTTTTGCAGATTTATTTGTTATTGACCGTTATGACCCTTCGCTTTTTGCTTCTTTTCTTCATTTTAATATCCTCTTGCTTATCTAAGGCTCAAGGAAGAATGTCAACCAATACTATTTTGGGGGAAGCTGTAGACGAAAATGGAGAAGGTGTGCCATTTGCGAATGTTGCATTATTCAACCAAGACTCAACTTTATCCGCAGGCACTTCCACCAATGAAAAAGGCGCATTTAAATTAAATGCTCAACCAGGCTCCTATTATTTGCAAATCACCTTCCTATCTTTTGCAACAGCCACCATTGAAGGCATCCAAAAAGAATCCCGATCTCCCTTGCGATTAGAAAAAATCGTGATGAAAGAGAATGCCGAAATGCTTGACGAAGTGGTCATTCAAGCTGAGCGAAGTCAAATGGAGTTTAAGCTAGACAAACGGGTCTTTAATGTAGGTCAGGACTTAGGGAATGCGGGAAGCAATGCCGCTGAGATATTAGCCAACGTGCCCTCTGTAGATGTTGACATAGAAGGGAATGTAAGTCTTCGCGGGAGTGAAAATGTGCGCATTCTTATCAATGGCAAGCAGTCAGGATTAGTAGGCTCCGGAAACGCAGATGCATTGCGCTTGCTCCAAGGAAATATGATTGAGAAAATTGAAGTGATCACCAATCCATCCTCCAAATATGAAGCAGAGGGTGAAGTAGGAATTCTGAATATCGTTTTGAAGAAAGAGAAGCAAAAGGGATTCAATGGTTCGTTCGAATTAATGGCTGGTATTCCTGATAATTATGGCGGTTCGTTCAGTGTGAATTATCGAAAAAAATGGATAAACATGTTTGCCAGTTCTGGCATCAATTACCGATCAGCGCCAGGCTTTGGATCATCCTACCAGCGCTATACAGGACCTGACACTTCCTATGTTTTTGAAAGCGATCGCGACCATAAGCGAGGAGGCTTATCCTCAATAAACAGAGCCGGTGCAGACTTTTTCATCAATGATAAAAACACCCTAACGGCTGCTGTTTTATACAAGTATGCTGATGCGGATAACACGGCAAGGATTGAATACCGAGACATAAATAATGCCGAAGAAGTTTCAGCAACGACCGTAAGAGATGAATTGGAAAATGAGATTTCAGAAGATATCGAAGCTTCTTTAACGCATGTGAAAACCTTCAGTAAAAAAGACAGGAAGTGGTCAACGGATATCAGAATGTCACAAAATTTTGATACCGAGCTATCCAATTTAGTAGAGACATATTCAGCCACCAATCGCTCGCCAACTTACCAAAAAAGCAGCAATACAGAAGACGAGGTCAACTACTTGATGCAAACGGACTATGAACACCCCATAGGCAAGAAAGGAAAAATTGAAACGGGAGCACGTGTGTCATTGCGTGAAATACAGAATAACTACAAGGTAGAGTTGAGCGATGATGACGTGGCCTTCACTACCCTATCAACCTTCACAGACAATTTACTCTACATCGAGAATATATATGCGGCCTACGCGCTTTATGGGAATGAATGGAAACGGATTTCTTACCAAGTAGGGCTTCGTGGCGAATATTCAGATATTGAAACAGACCTCGAATTATCTGGGCTTTCCAATCCAAGATCCTATTTCAACCTTTTTCCGAGTGGTCATTTCAACTATAAAATCTCTGAAAACAACAGCTTACAATTGAGTTATAGTCGAAGGCTAAGTCGCCCGCGTTTCAGGGAACTAATTCCTTTTTACAGCTATACAGATCCCAGAAGATTCTATGGAGGAAACCCAGATTTAAATCCCGAATACACTGATTCTTATGAGGCAGGATTCCTTCGGATGTTTGATAAAGGGAGCTTTTTAGGCAGCCTATATTATCGTCATACTGACAATGTAGTTCAAAGAATCACCCTTACCGACTCTTCAGGCTTGTTGCGAACTTTCCCCATAAACTTAGGCACACAAGATGCGTATGGCATTGAGGCAAACATGTCGTATACCGTAAATGAATGGTGGAGATTAAATGGAAATGTCAACGCCTATTATGCCAGCATTCAAGGAACATACGAAGGCGTAAATTATGGAACTACATTGAGCACCTTCACATCTAATGTAACCTCTATACTCAATCTTCCAAAAGACATCGACTTTCAGGCAAGCTTGCGCTATCGAGCTCCGCGAAATACACCGCAAGGAAAATCACTTTCAGTAACCGTATTAGATCTCGGCCTTTCAAAGGATGTATTGAAAGGAAAAGGAACATTGGTTTTCAACGTGAAAGACGTGTTTCAATCCGGAAGAAGGCGCAGCATCATTAATACCGAAACACTCTATTCGGAAAGCGATTTCTTGTGGCGAGCACGTCAGTTTCAGTTAACATTCAACTACCGCATCAACCAGAAGAAAAAACGAGGTGGCGGTGAACGACCGAATGGAGACGGAGGTGACTATTGATTCTAACATAAATAACTGAATACTTCATTCATTAAGGTTGAAAATCAAGTACTTAATACCAGCCTTTCAATAATCTCTTCGAGGCATTCAAAATTATTTGCAGTGAAGCGTTATTTATCTAATTTTGCCGTCCTTTAAAAAAGGAATAGTTCTTAAATTGGTCCGGTAGTTCAGTTGGTTAGAATACCTGCCTGTCACGCAGGGGGTCGCGAGTTCGAGTCTCGTCCGGACCGCTTACATAAGCGGAAAAAAACCGCAATATGCAGTAAAACCTCACATTTCGTGGGGTTTTCTTGTTTTATCCCATTCCCATTTTCTGCCCCTTTCACCCCTATTCAGGTGGACTGGTGATAGAGGTGGTATTCGTTTCAGAGAAAAAAGATCTCAAAAAAATATTTTTTAGAAAATTTTGCAATCTAATTCGAACTGAAATCAGACATCTAAAACAAGGGAAAGAATTGAAAATTGATAGTAAGTTTTGAAATCCATTTGTTGAGACTTACCTTTCTTGCTTTAAAATTAAATTGCCTGCTACGCTTAAAATAACCGACCGATTAACTGCCCTTTTCCTGCGCAGACCTGAGTATTTCAGGATGATGGTTTCATCTACCTACCCTCTTTCAGAAGAGCAAATTGAGAAGTATAAAGATGATACTGTCCGTAATATTGAGATAATACCTGTCGGAAACATTTATGTCCCGAATGCATTCACACCAAACAATGATGGTGTGAATGATGTATTTAAACCTTCAATAATCAACATTGAAGAAGACAGTTATCAATTTTCAGTTTTCAACCGTTGGGGTAATCTTATCTTCGAAACCACAGACACAAATCAAGGGTGGAGTGGCAATTTCAAGGGGACTGCATCCCAAGAAGGTATTTACGTTTACGTGATTAGGGCAAAAACCAAAGATGGTAGGTTGTTAGATTTAACAGGAGAAATTACCTTAACTCGCTACTAGATAGTAGATACCTAAAGGCAGAGCTTATTATCTAACTAAAGCTTAGCTCCCACAGCCAACACAGTCGATCTCCGAGCTAGTTGGCTTCACACCATTTAATTTCATTTCCAGGTTATGGATCTTATCTCTGGCTTCCATGTCTTGGAAAAGGTCTCCGGTTAATGTTGCTTTAAGTCCATCAATTTTAGTTTGCAATTCTTGGTTCATAATCTTCATTTTATCTATCTTATGAAACTAAGGAAACTGTCTTGCTCGACTAGAAAACTTATCCCTACTTATTAGGAATCCATTGTGAATAAGGGAAGTGTTTTGTGCTAAAACCCTTTAAATCAGGTTAAAACGGAACACTAACCTCGAGGGTTATGACTTCTTTTGTTATTGGATGTAAAAACTGCAACTGCTCTGCATGCAGATGTAAACGGTCTGAAATAGTACCGTATAAATCATCGCCTACAATAGGTGTATTTAATCCCAAATGATGCGCAGCATGCACACGCAGTTGATGCGATCTTCCGGTAATTGGATAAAAATAAACTCTTGATTTTCCATCCTTCACTTCGATCAATTCCCATTTTGTTTTAGCAGACTTTCCGTGATCATAACACACCAACTGCCTTGGTCGATCATCCAAGTCTACGCGCAATGGCAAATCAATTTCACCGCTGGTTTCGGTCAATTCTCCATCTAGTAAAGCTATATAACGCTTCTTGACACTACGTTTTAAAAATTGTCGCTGAAGGCTTTTATGCATCTCCTTGGTCTTGGCTAAAAGCAAGATCCCTGAGGTGCTCATATCTAAGCGATGGACAATCAAAGGTCCGGTTGATTCAGGATAGAGCAGTTTGATGCGGCTATATACTGAATCGATTATTGTTTTTCCTGGAACCGACAAAAACTCCGCGGGTTTATTCACCGCTAATAAATAATCATCTTCATGAATGATTTCGAGTGTCTTTCCTTCTGCAGGGTTGGTGAGCATGGGATTTGGATCAACATCCAATCCTTTCAACATGTGTCCTAAAATAGGTTCGCACTTCCCTCGGCATGCAGGATAAAATTGCTGGTGCTTTCTTACTTCTGACTTTGGCGAAGCTCCCCACCAAAACTCAGCCATTGCGATGGGTTTTAAATCATGCTGATAGGCATAATGCAACAATTTAGGAGCCGCACACTCCCCTGCTCCAGCGGGAGGTGTTTTCTGCTCTGTATCTTCAAAAATGGAAAGTAAACTCCGCCACTCTTTATTACTGTTCAAGAATTTATACTGATCAAACAATCGCCTTTGCAAAGCTCCTGAGCGTTCTTTGCGTTCCTCTTTCAACGACTGAACCTCATTCGCAAATGCATCATATTCTGCTTGTGCCTTTTGCAGTGTCGCGCGCCAATGTTTGGCTAATCGTTTATATTGATATTGATCGTCCAAACTCAACTTTACCAACTCTGCCTCTAGCATTTGATATTGCTCAGTTGTCAATTCAAGTCTAGCATCCTCTCGCTTCTTCTTTCGAATCTTCTTTCCTTGCTTGATCACCAATCTCTGCTGCGATAATTCTTGATCAGACTGGAGCGTTAACTCATTCAAAATGAACGAAGTCTTGGATAAACCTGGGTTTTGTTCTAGCTTCACCAAAGCAGCAGTCATTACATTCAGCTTATCTTCCTCTTTCCTGTAAAAGCCATCCTTATGCAACAAATCAAATACAGGTGGCACGAAAAAAGGATGATGGTTTTTACCCGCCAATTTCCCGGAAAAGGCCGCTAAAAAACCCAATTTATTCTCAGCGTTTTGCACCACCAACACGCCAAACATTTTTCCAATGATCATTCCTTCTTGATCAGGATTCAGTCCAAAATTGTGATCCCATTTATGTGTTGAGATGTGCAGCTGAAGCTGCTTCACCGCTTCAATACTTAGCGGATGCGGTTCATAATAAAATGGAAAGGTGAAACGCTCTGGTAATGAAACGTCATCCACTTTTCGATCAAATGATATAAAGCAAGAAGGCTTAGTTGGCATGAGAATGCAAAGGAATAAAAGAAGCGGATGGTCTGCAGACTTATTCTTTGGTCAACAACCTATTTAACAACATTACCGTCAACAACCCGAACAAGCCAGCTCCTGCGATAATCATAAACACATATTGATGCCCTTGAGCGCCAGGATACGTTTCTAGTAAATACCCCATAACTGGACTGATAAATACATCAGGCGTATAGCCCAATACTGAAATCACACCCACCGCAGTTCCAGTTGAAGCTACTGGGATATTTAAATCATCAATTACAGCAAAATATACTCCACGCAAACCGTAAATACCTACTACAGTGAAAACCATAGTAGCGAAAACCCAAAAAACAATCGTTTCGAGAAAACCGGCAGCAATCATTGCTCCTCCAATTATCATTATCAAAAAACAAGCAGCGATAACCTTTAATGAGCTAAATCGATCAGCGGCAAAGCCCGCTAAAACCGCAAATAATGGCCTTAACCATAATGCGGCAGTGCCTATTGATGCTGATTCAACTTCGCTGAAACCTAGCACTTCATTGGCATACAACGAAAAATCATCCGTCATTTTATATCCGACATAAGCAAACACAATCAATAAACCTTGCAGCCAAACCAAAGGATTCTTCAAAACAAGCGACACTTGATTTGATGCCATGGAGTGATCCAAGGTTTGAACCTTGCCTTCATTGCTTGGCATGAAGAATGCAACTGCTAATCCGATCAAAAAAATGAGTGCTGAAGACGCTAATATCACGGTACGCATTGAACCATTATCAGAAGATGAAAAGATAGAAAGAAGACCTAATGCGAGCAGTCCAATAAGTGCAGCAGTGAGTCCACGCCCGCCTTCTAAAAAACCAAAAGCACGACCTTGAAACCCTATGCCACCCCACAATCTTGTAGCCTTAATCATAGCCGCCCAAAGAAGGAAAATAGTAGTGAAACCCCAATAACCATAAAGAACCAAGAAACTGGTCACGTTCATTTCAAATAAAAATGCACTTCCTCCAAGAGCTGTCAAACACAAGGCTGAAGCAATAAGTATCCGCGATGAAAAACGATCAGCTAACGGGCCACCAAAGAAGTAAGAAACAATCGCAACAATCCCGTAAACTGAAAAAGCAGATCCAAGCTCAAGGTTTGTAAGGTTAAATTCGGAAAGGATTGATGGTCTGAATATTCTTGGAAGTACAAAGGGCAAAAAGAATATTGCCTCACCAGAAACAATCAACAAGAATAGTACCAGCGGATTTCTTTGAACTTTAGGCATGCCGCAAATATGTACAACTTGAAAAAACAACGATCATTGTAGGAATGAAAAACCTCATATTATTCATTCTTTTTATCGGCCAATTCACTGCAAGTGGACAACAAGTTGTGCGCCACACCGCTTATTCATTGCTATATTCTGAAGAACATGAACAGGCCTTGTGGGTAGCTTATACGCTCACTAAAAAGGAGACGATAGCTCAATTTTCACGTTCAGATAATTTCAGGCCTGACCCTATGATCGAAAGTGAATCTGCAGATGATCCAGACTACGAAGGATCTGGATTTGATCGAGGTCATCTTGCTCCGGCCGCTGACATGGCTTGGTCTGCTGAGGCTATGAGTGAGTCATTTTTTTATAGCAATATGAGTCCTCAAAATCCATCTTTTAATCGTGGAATTTGGAAAAAGTTAGAAGAGCAAATCCGCTCATGGGCGGTAGTTTACGACTCTGTACAAGTTGTCACAGGTCCTGTTCTGACTGCTGATTTATCTCAAATCGGACCAAATAGAGTTTCTATTCCAAAATACTATTACAAAGCAATTCTAGACTACCGTGAAGGGCGTCAGCAAGCGATTGGATTTGTAATGGCGAATGAGAAAATCATATGGCCTATTCGCAATTATGCGGTCAGTATTGACAGTGTAGAAAAAATCACCGGAATAGACTTCTTTGCGGGTCTGGAAGATGATTTAGAACAGAAGTTAGAATCAGAGATTTGCACCGATTGCTGGGATTGGTCCATTACGAAAATCTCGAACCCTAACCCATCTCACTCTAATTCAACTCAATGCCAAGGCAAAACACAAAACGGAGAGAGATGCTTGATTAGAACTAAAAATGAAAGTGGGTTTTGTCATGTTCACCAAAACGAAGTACCTGCAAAAGAACAAGTATCGAAACGGTCAACTACTGTGAGATGCATTGGAAGCACCAAAGCAGGCAATCAATGCAAGCACATGACTTACAGCCCGAATAGTAGGTGTTTTCAGCACGGTGGGGATTGATCTATTCCGCGATAATAGTCATACCAATGAGTTCATCTCGAGTGCTGGCAACTACGACATAGATTCCTTGCGCCACTCTATCGTCAGCTAAGATCACTAGTTTGCCATCAACCAATTTTAGACGTTCACTGATGTAAACCTCCTCGCCTTGATAGTTTCTTAGAACTAGAAGCAACTTCTGATCATGATAGTCAGAAAGGTTTATAACTTTAGTATTCGGGTCATTGGGATCGATTGGAACAATCATGGTTCCCTTTTGCACTCTGTCCAAGCCATAGAATACTGGAGCTACTCCAGAAAAAGCGCTGTCTTTATCTCCAATGATTTGCTTGATTCTATAATAAGACCAACCTAAATATGGATCATAATCAACTTCGAAGTATTCCATCGCCTTTGGCTCATCAACTCCTCCATCAATTAGCTTAAACGTCTCAAAGGTCTTAGCATCTTGACTGCGCTGAATTTCATACGTAAAAATTTCATTTCTCGAAAGCGTTGACCAAGTAATCTTAATATGATCTTCATGACCGTAAACTGTGAAGTCCGTCAGTTTTGAATTTTGGGTATTCCAATCACCAGGGTTTGGTTGGCTGAAAAACAATTCAATAAAAAATAACAGAATGAGACTTAAGGTTTTCATAAAAAATTCAGCGGTCAATGCGACTGCTTATGCATTTTAAAGGTTGCAATATAATGACAATTGGCCTATACGTGAAAATCATGCCAAAGGGTTTCCTCGTGTTCTAAAATACTCAACCAAGGAATAAAGTGAAACAGCAGTCCATGCTCCTTCCAGAATAATAAATGGCCAGTAATTCAAGAAATAAGATGCAAATCCAGCCACCACTGCACCTACTAGGTTTAGTAAAATATACGCCAATCCTTTTGAGTCGATAACATTTAGTGCCACCAAAAAATAAGCAAGCAACAAAACAAAGACGCCAACTGTTCCTATCCAATCAGTTAAATTCATAAGCGCAAAGTAAACCTAGTTTAGCAATAGCGAAAGCATAAGATTCAGAATGAAAGAGGCATTGTTCCACTTACAAAAGGACAAACATCTTAGTGAGATCATTGATTTAGTATCACTTCGTATTCCAAAACAGCACCCCGATGTGTACTTCACCTTGCTTCGTTCGATTGTTGAGCAACAGCTGAGTCTGAAAGCTGCCGCAACTATTTGGAAACGCTTTCTTGATTTGTTTGATGACTACCCTCACCCCCATGTTATTCTCAGTAAGGACAATGATTACATTAAAAATTGTGGTCTTTCCTATCAAAAGGTCAATTACATTAAAAACATTGCTCAATTTGCGATAGATGATGACTTAAGCGATGAATACATCAATAGCCTGAGCGATGAAGAAGTCCTAAAATATCTCACACAAATAAAAGGCGTTGGAAAGTGGACGACAGAAATGATATTGATGTTCTCGATGGGAAGAAAAGATGTGTTTCCAGTTGACGACTTGGTCATTAGAAAAGCCATGATCAGTTTGTATGATCTTAAGAGTGAAAAACGCGCTCAAATAAATGAAATGGAGAAGATAGCAGCAAACTGGAGCCCTTTTAGAAGTTATGCTTGCTACGTATTATGGGATTGGAAAGATGGGAAGTAGGCTTAAGTGCAAAGAACTCTTAACATCAGGTCTTCTTTTTCAAGAAAAGCCTAATTTGCGCTTAACAAACAAAAAATAACATGCATATAAGTTTAGAAGATTTTGAACAAAAGCTTAAAGAGTTTTTTGATCGCCACGACCCAAGTAAAAAATCTATATCACATACAATTGCTAAGCATTTTGTGAATCATCAGGACGAAGTATTTGAGCACCTTTCTGATTTGTATCATGAGAAAGAAGGAATTCACGTTACAGAAGACTCAATTTTCAACACATCGTTTGGCCCTAGCTCAGGAGCAACCCCTTACTAGCGTTCAAGTATGAAGGCGACCAGCATCGTCATTGGAGCTTTTGCCTTTTTAATCACCTGATATTTGGTGCTTTTCATTCTTTGAAAACTCCATACATTGCAAGCTCGCCATGGAAACAAACGAGCTATTAGAAACTGCCGCGCGTTTTGTAAATAATACCAACGCAAACATCTTTTTGACAGGTAAAGCAGGAACAGGAAAAACAACCTTTCTGCACGAGCTTGCAAAAAAAACACACAAAAGATTCGTTATTGTCGCCCCCACTGGAATTGCAGCACTAAATGCTAAAGGTGTTACTATTCATTCGCAATTTCTACTTCCGTTGGGCACTTTCTTACCAGTTCGAGATCCATCTGGAGAACACTCTGATGGCGCTAGAGTTTTCACGCAGTACACCTTAGCACGAAAGCATCCTTTGAACGCAGCAAGAAAACAAGTACTGCGTGATATCGACTTGTTGATCATCGATGAAGTAAGCATGCTTCGGGCGGACGTTTTAGACGCCATTGACTATCGCTTAAAATCCGCCAAGCGCAATTACAACGAAGCATTTGGTGGTGTACAGGTCTTGATGATAGGCGACCTATATCAGCTGCCTCCTGTAGTGAAAGACCATGAGTGGTCGATACTTAGAAACCATTATCAAAGCTCCTTTTTCTTCGATGCACTTGCTTTGAAAGAAAGTGGATTTGTCTACATCGAATTGGAGAAAATATTCCGCCAACAGGATGATGTATTCATCCGTATCCTGAATAATTTGCGGAACAACATTGCAACCCAAGACGACATTGCTGAGCTCAATAAGCACTATCAAGAAAACGTAAATAACAATCCTATTCCCGAAGTAGTGACCCTCACTACGCATAACTACAGGGCTGATGATATTAACAGATCAGCTCTTAATGCCATTGAGAAAAAGGCCTATACCTACAGCGCAGAAATAGAAGGCGATTTTCCCGAATCAATGTATCCAGTGGAAACAGAACTTCAACTCAAAGTTGGAGCTCAAGTGATGTTCATTAAAAACGACAGTTCAGAAGGTAAATATTTTAACGGGAAACTGGCTACCATTAAAGATTTGGATGGACTGAGTATAACGGTAGAACTTCACGGAGAAAAGGAAGATTTTGTTCTTCGCCAAGAAAAATGGGAAAATAAAAAGTATACAGTCGACTCAAAATCAAAAGAGCTCGAAGAAGAAATAGTAGGATCATTCATGCAGTTCCCGATCAAGCTCGCTTGGGCTATTACGGTTCATAAAAGCCAAGGACTCACCTTCGACAAAGCCGTTATTGACGTTGGAAAAGCGTTTGCTCCTGGTCAAGTGTATGTCGCCTTATCTCGCCTCAGAAGTTTAGATGGGTTGATACTAGGAACACGTATCGACCCACGAGTTATATCTAGCGATGCTCAGGTGATTGACTTTAGTAAACGTAAAGACACTCAAACTGACTTAGGCGAGCTACTCAGTAAAGGCCAACGGCATTATCTCTATCATTTAGTAGAGTCGGCATTTGACTTTTCAGCAATCGTTTCTCAATTGGCGCAACGAAACTCAGACAAACTTTCTAAGACAGAATTTGAAGATGAAAGCATGCGCTCAGCTCTTCAGAACATCGAATCTAGGTTTACTAAAGAAAAAGAAAATACCGAAAGATTTAGGCGACAACTCTTTGGGTTAATACAGCAAGCTGAGCCGCCTCAATTAATTGAGCGCATAGAAAAAGGAAGCGCCTACTACACCAAACTTTTTGAAAGTAGCCTCACTGAACTTTTTACGCATATTGCAGAGGTAAAACAGTTTACTAAGACCAAAACATACCTCAATTTTCTCCTCGAAATTGATCAGTTACTGATGAAGCACTTTATGGAGATAAATACAGTATCCTACATCACAAAATGCGTGCTCGATGGAACTGAAATTGATAAAACATCTGATGCTCATGCAACAGTGAAAACCTTCAGACAAAAATTACTTGCCGACTCTGAAGCTTTTGCCGAAGACAAGGCGTCATCTAGCAAGCTAAAAACTGGTAAAAAGAGAAAGGGCACGGGAAAAAAAGTGAAAGGCGAAACCTATAAAGTGAGCTTAGAATTGTTCAAAGAAGAATGGACCATTGAGCAAATAGCAGAGAAACGAGGCATGAGTGAATCCACCATCGAAGGTCACGCTGCCAAACTAATCGGTGATGGTGATTTGGAAGTAAGCCATTTTATGCCCGAAGACATTACAAAAGAAATATCAAAGGCAATTGCTACTTCTGATGGAAAAGGGATCGGTTCAGTAGTAGCTTCTTTAAATGGTAAATTCACCTTTGGACAAGTTCGAATGGTACTGGCTGTAATGCAGAGAACCACAAAAAATAAATAATAGAAATCAGCCGATACTGAAAAAGTCTTTGAGGCCACTCAAAATACTCTGAGACGATAAGAATGAAAAATAAAACGATCAAGAAAGCGACAATAGAAACGCGAATTGCAACCTTTCGCTTGTGCACTTGGTCAAATTGCTTTGTAGCTTCTAAATAAACTGGCACTGAACCTAACGGATCAATAATCGCAATCAAGAATAGTATGGTGGTGAAAATCTCCGTCACAATCAAAATGTACATCCAAGGTATAAGTCAGCGACTTCACCCCAGAAATGTTTATCGATTCTGAATATTTAATTCATCTCTCTCTCAAATCCATTGAAAGGTGTTTACGAGGGTTTTATCTAAAAACACATCAATTACAAAATAAAACACCAAAGAATAGGGTTAATTCAAAATAATAACCTAAGTAAATATGATTTATCGATTCATTATTCTTTGCGCCATACTAATCTTTTCATTTTCAATTCCAGCGCGTGCCGAAGTACAAGCCATTGAGCATCTGTTAATCTCAGGAAAGCTCAATCTTGATATATCGAGCCTAGGAAGTCACCGTGAAAACTGTATAAGAGTTATCGCAACAAATCTTAGTAATGAAGCACTATTTACTAGGATAGAACCCGGAAGAATTCTAGTATCAAATGACATTAATGTTCAGGACATCATTGTTACCCAAGAAATGATAATAGCTCTTGCTCCAAAGGATGAGGTTACAAAACAAGCCTTTGGGTTTTGTTGCCAAAACCAAAACTCTGGCCCGAGCGAAGGCACCAATTTCAAATTAGGTAAGATGAGCTCATATGGTTTACTCGACATTGCAAAATACCTCAATAAACACAGAGAGTTAAATGGTGATGTTCAGCAGCACGCCATTTGGGTGATGTCAGATTGCTCGCCAATAAGTTCAATATCACAATATGATGAGGAAAGTCAAGAATTGGTAAGAATGATCTCTGATAATCTTGGAGTAAAAGCTCCATGGTACATCACCGAACATCGATTAAGCGCAGATCAACTATTCTCTAAAAAAGTAGATCGAATCAGGGGCAAAATGGATTTTAAAGTAAGTGAATACGACAAAATCAAAGTGATCGTAATGGATCAAAACAATCGTGTTATAAAAATCATTCTATCTCCAACTGTATATGGACCTGGAAATTATCAATTACCATTAGACTTATTCGTGAACTTTTGGGAATCAGGAGACTACAATGTTGTCTTTCAAGGAGAAAAAGGAGATGTAATTGGTAGTTATGATTTCACCATTTAACATTCATAGTCTTGATAAAATTAGCACCTTACGGCTTGTTTAGATTGACTTTAGAAAACAGTGAAATTGACAATTATACTCCACAAAGATTTCCTCAGACTGATCATCGTAGTCTTCACATTCACTCTTTCTCTTCAGACGTTCGCGCAGAACACATCTCACCGAAAAGGAACGATTTCAGCCTATTGGGGGTACAATAGAGGTTGGTTTTCTAATTCAAACATTCGCTTTTGGGGAAGCAACTATGATTTTACACTTGACAAAGTTTCCGCCAAAGACCGACAATCAAAGTTTGATTTAAACACCTATTTCGGCATTTCCAATATCACTATTCCGCAATACGACATAAGACTTGGCTATGCCTTAACTGATCATTGGGATATAACAATGGGCACTGATCATATGAAATACGTTGTCGTAGAAAATCAAACTGCGGTTATTTCCGGGGAAATCGCGGAGAGTAATTCGAGGTTTGATGGCACATATGATAATGACAAGATTCTATTAAGCCCTGATTTTTTACACTTCGAGCATACGGATGGTTTGAACTATTGGAATATTGAGGCAAGGAGATTTGACGAAATTCTTTCTTACAAAAAGGTGTCTTTTAACCTAACAGAAGGAGGCGGAGTCGGTGTTTTAATACCGAGAACAAACACCACTTTATTGAAGAATGACCGTTATGATGAGTTTCATTTGGCAGGATATGGCTTAAGCGCAGTAGTAGCTGCAAACATTACGTTCTTCAAACATTTCTTCATTCAAACCGAGTTAAAAGGAGGCTTCCTCCACATGCCGGATATACGGACTACTATGTTTCCTGAAGATAGAGCTAGTCAGCACTTCTTTTTCACCCAATGGAATGTTGTTGGTGGAGTACAGTTTGATTTGACTCCGAATAGATCAATTTAGACTATCTAAATAGTCTACCGTGAAGTAGGCAGGATCAAGTTTCACGTTAAAACGATAGTCTGTGTAATCGAAGCTCTCATACAAGCCCTTTTCATCATAATTAGCAATGCGCGTTGGCATTCCATGATCAGCATCAATAAATAACTCTACTATTTTACCATAATGAGAGGGAACCTGAAAAGTTTTACCTCCACAATCTTCGTCATACGTGTGAATATGATCGTTTTTCTCAATGATTAAGTACGCTGAAACGCTCAATTTTGATGCTATACTCAAAACCGTTTCTCCCTTTTCAGCATTATACTCTTTCCAGTGGAACTCATCGGTTTCAGCTCTAATCAATATTTCTTCATTTCCCTTTCGAACAACTTTCGAACACTGAAAACTCTCGGGCATTCGCTTATACTCTCTCCTGATAATCCCAAATATAAATTCACAGCCAGCATCAGAAATGGTGTAATGATTTAAGCCACGAAAAATCTTACCCTGAATATCAAGCATCAAATTTGTAAAAGGAAAGCCATTCGAAATGTACATCGCTTCTTTTTCAGATACTTCAGGGTCGTAAAGAATGTAATGACCTTTATCAGCCATTCTTCCCGCCACTTTATAGGGGTGCCTTGAAATCGTGAAATCAAACTCCGCCCGATCATCTTGATCTATATGACGCTCAAACTTCTTGGAATGGTATTGCATATTTTCAATAACCTCCCATTTGGAATATACATAGTCAAAAGTCTTTTCACAATCAACCAATTCCTGCGAAATACCAGAGAAACTTAAAAAAACAAAAGGAATAAGCAGCCTAACTTTCATAAAACGAATATAGCATTGGCGAGAATGCTGAAAGCAGAATACGTGATTCTAAATCAAGAATAATGTGAGCGTAATTCAATTATTAAATCGCACATTAGGTATCCTAATCAGATATCGGGCTGATACCCAATAACTCTAGTGCTTGATCATCATTCCAATTGCGCATGCCCTTTGACTGGTGGATCAATTCTCCTTGAGAATTTATAACAAACGTAGTGGGCAATGCAGATGACGCTATTTGCTCAGGCGGAGCATATTGATAATAATACACAGGTAAGTCCCATTCCTTCCGTGCTAAATGTCCTTCCACTTTTTCACGTGATTCATGAGTTAGAAATATATACTTCACTTTTCCATTAGTCTTCTCCATCAAGTCAATAATACTTGGCATTTCGGCATTACAAGGAGGACACCAAGTAGCCCAATAATTGAGAAAAATGGTTTGACCTTCAAAATCATTTAAAGACCGAACCTCTCCATTCTCATCTTCAAAATTCCAAGCCAAAGTCTCGCTCGATAACACCTGGGATTCATTGGAATGAAAGTCACCAAAGAGGCCTGTTTTCAACATTAATCTCTGAAATAATATTCGCCCATCGCTGGTTAGCATCATCACTATAAAGACTAAAAACAGGATATCTGTAGTTTTTCCCAAAATAGACTTTGCCTTAAATTTCTCCCACTGGCGCTTCAAAATATTCATGCGGCAAATGTGCGATAATTACGATTGGACTTATGTGCAATATGTTACTTAGATCACATAAAAACCAAAAATGAATATGTCTTTTCGTATGCTTGTATGCATAAGTACAAATAGCAAATTCAATATCAGAATGGGAGCATATTACGAATCAAACGACCTAAGAAAATTTGGAAAAATCGCTGACTACGATAAAGAACTTGCTGATAAATTTTTTGACTGGTATGGTGCTGTATTCGAGGAAGGCGCTTTAACTGCCCGAGAGAAGGCATTGATTGCATTGGGAGTATCACATGCCGTGCAGTGTCCATATTGCATTGATGCCTACACCGAGGAAAGCCTCAAATTTGGAATCAACAAAGAACAAATGATGGAAGCAGTGCATGTGGCCAGTGCCATTCGCGGAGGTGCATCTTTGGTACATAGTGTTCAAATGATGAATAAAGTAAATAAACAAGAGATGTAATGGCACTAACCAAAACGCTCCAGTCAAGATCAAGTGACCTGTCGAAGCCTGAATCACAAGTTGAGTTCTTATCATCCGGGATTTTCAGTGACGGCAAAGCTCCAATATTTAGAAAAGTATTGGATGATCATTCAAGTTTCCCTTTGAAACCCAATACACTCGAAGTTTTGCAAGTTAACTTAGGATACATGTGCAATCAAACGTGTAAGCATTGTCACGTTGATGCTGGTCCGGACCGAACGGAGATTATGACCAAACAAACAATGCAAAGCTGCATTGACGTAATCAAGTCCAACAACATAGAAACCATAGACCTTACTGGAGGAGCGCCAGAAATGAATCCAAACTTTAAATGGTTTGTTGAACACGCCAGACCTTATGTGAATGAAATTATCGTGAGGTCAAATTTGACTATAATCGAGGCAAACAAAACTTACAATGAGCTTCCAGTATTCATTGCGAAGAATAAAATCAGACTCGTTTCATCACTTCCGTTTTACAATGCAGACAAAACGGATAGGCAAAGAGGAAAAGGTGTTTTCGATAAATCAATTAATGCATTGCGTAAGTTAAACAACCTAGGTTATGGTAAACCAGAATCGGGATTAACGATAGACTTAGTATATAATCCCACAGGCGCATTTCTACCTGCTCCTCAGTTGTCGTTAGAAAAAGAATTCAAAAAGGTACTTAAAGAAGAGTTTGACATTTGCTTCAATCAACTCTTTTGCATCACTAATTTACCCATTAGCAGGTTTCTCGATTATTTGATTCAAACAGAGAACTATGAAGACTATATGTTCAAACTAATCGAGTCTTTTAATCCGGAAGCTTTAGATGGTGTCATGTGCAAAAACACGCTTTCAGTCGGATGGAACGGAACATTGTATGATTGTGATTTTAATCAAATGTTAGACTTGAAAATTGATCCTAATTCTCCACAGTCCATTTCAAGTTTCAATATTGATACATTAAAAAACAGGGTGATAAACACAAGCCAGCACTGTTTCGGCTGCACGGCAGGTGCTGGTTCATCATGTCAAGGATCATTGGTTTAAATTTGTTTTGTGACGGAAAACGATCGCCTAATCATTTTTGTAAAAAACCCAGAAATTGGAAGGGTTAAAACACGTCTTGCCAAAACCATTGGCGATGAACAAGCATTGAGTATATATCAAAAGTTGCTTTTGTATACCAAAGAAATTACAAAAGGGCTGAATGCCGATAAGTCTGTCTACTATTCTGAACACATAGACAATAATGATTTATGGGATAACATGCTATTCTCTAAACACCTTCAGCGAGGTGACGATTTAGGAGAAAGAATGCAGAATGCTTTCGCTGATGCATTTGCTCAAGGAAAAGAGCGCGTCATCATAATCGGAAGCGATTGCCTGGAGTTGGAGACCTACATGATCAAAGAAGCCTTTGCGGTTCTTGAAAACAATGATGTGGTTCTCGGTCCCGCCAAAGATGGAGGATATTACATGATTGGAATGACCGCATTTCTACCCACTCTTTTTGAAGACAAAAACTGGAGCACAGATGATCTCTTGATGGATACAATATTGGATTTAAAGAAGATGAATGCTAAATATTACCTTCTTAAAACCTTGAATGATATAGATACCATAGAAGATTTAAAAGCTCTTGATAAGTTCCCTCATCAAAAGAACGAAGACTGGTTTTAAATCCTCTATTTTGCACATATGTGCGGGATTTTAGGGCTTATAGATCTTAATCGTGACGCTGGAAAGTTCAAGAAGTTTGAACCCGCGCTCAGCTTGCTGCATCATAGAGGACCTGACCATCAAAAGGCGATCATTCAATCTCCTATTGCACTTGGTCATACTCGCCTATCCATTATTGATCTAGATGCCAGATCAAATCAGCCAATGGTAGATCTTTCAGGCAGATTCACGCTAGTGTTTAATGGTGAAATCTATAACTATAAAGAGCTTAGAAACGAGTGTGAACAGCTTGGATACTCTTTCAAAACTGAAAGCGACACAGAGGTTCTTCTAGTTCTATTCATGCATTTTGGAGAAAAGTGCTTGCTAAAACTGAATGGCTTTTTCGCTTTTGGAATTTATGATAAAAAAGAAAAGTCACTTTTTATCGCTCGAGACCGGTTTGGCATTAAGCCATTAGTCTACTATCAAAGTGAAACAAGGTTTGGGTTTTCTTCTGAATTAAAAGCACTGATGAAGTTTGGCTTCGAAAAAAAAATAGATAAAGTATCTCTCTTCACATTCTTTAAATTCAATTACATCCCTGCTCCATCAACAATTCTAAAAAATAACTACAAACTCGAACCAGGGCACAGCCTCAAAATCACGATTAAAGAAGATGAGCTAGAATATTCAAAAAATCAGTGGTATTCTATTCCTTATGACCCAACTGACGAGAAAGAGCTGAACCCTCATGACTATCAGCAATCACAGAAGGTGCTTAAGCGTTTCATGCGTGAGTCTGTGAGAAGGCGACTTGTAGCAGACGTTCCAGTTGGAACCTTTTTAAGTGGAGGAATTGACTCAAGTATCATCACTGCCATTGCTAAAGAAGAGAAAGATGACATTGAATCGTTCAGCATAGGGTTTTCAGATCAGCCCTTTTATGATGAATCAAAATATGCTGTCAACGTAGCAAAACATCTCGGAGTCAAGCATCACGTTTTTGATGTCAAATCAGCTGACCTCATCGAAACAGCTGACTACGTTTTAAATCATCTCGATGAACCTTTTGCCGATTCTTCAGCACTCAACGTATTCATGCTTTCTAAACATACTCGACCACACGTCAAAGTTGCCTTGAGTGGTGATGGCGGTGATGAGCTCTTTGGAGGATACAATAAGCACGGTGCAGAATTTATGCTTCGTTACCCTCAATTAAAAGATCACGCTGTTGGCAAATTAAAAAGTGTTTGGGATAAGTTGCCTGCATCTCGAAGTGGCTATATAGGTAATGTCTCAAGACAACTTCAAAAATTTGCTGATGGCTATAGTCTTAGTGCTAGAGATAGATACTGGAGATGGGCGGGTATTTTGAATGAAGAACAAGCCAACTATTTCATTAAGGAACAGATGCTCGATAGAGATCAACGCCTATCAGATGATGCTCACACTTACAAAAAGCGAAAGGATCAACTACTAAAGCACATTCATAAAAATGGCACATTAAACGAAGTTCTATTGAGTGATATGCTCTTAGTCCTACCAAACGATATGCTGTATAAAGTGGACAGCATGTCTATGGCTCATGCATTAGAAGTGCGTACTCCGTTTCTTGACCCGCACCTCGTCAAGCATGCCTTTAAACTGCCTGTGATGTTCAAAGTAAATCACACTACCAAAAAGAAAATACTGCAGGACTCATATCGAGACCAATTGCCTCATGAAGTGTTTTCAAGACAGAAAAAAGGCTTTGAAGTACCATTGCTCGAGTGGTTTAACGGACCCATGAAAACTATCTTTTTAGACTTCGCATCTGACCGAAATTTCATCCAAGAACAAGATCTCTTCAACCAAGATGCTATAAATGATTTAAGTACTAAATTGTTTTCCAACAAACCAGGCGATGCACCTGCAAGTGCGTGGGCATTCATTGTGTTTCAATCATGGTATAAGCAGCACATGTTATGAGTGTAGAAAAAATAAGGGTACTGCGCATCATTAATCGATTCAACTTGGGTGGCCCAACCTTCAATGTGGCTTATCTAACCAAGTACATGGATGATAAGTTTGAAACGCTTTTACTGGGCGGAACGAAAGACGAAACAGAAGCTTCCTCAGAATTCATTTTAGACGATTTAGGTATCAAGCCAAAGGTGATCTCTGAAATGAAAAGAGCAATTTCACTTTCGAGTGACTATAAGTCTTACAAGGAAATCGCGAAAGTCATCCAAGAATTTAAGCCTCACATTGCACACACACATGCGGCAAAATCAGGAATACTGGGAAGACTTGCAGCAATCAATAATGATGTCCCTATTATTCTACACACCTTTCACGGCCACGTTTTTCATTCATATTTTGGTGAGGCTAAAACCCTTATCTATAAGTCTATTGAGCGATATTTAGCCAAACGAAGTACACGCATTATTGCCATCAGCCAAATACAGTCTGATGAGCTTTCCTTGATTCATAAAATTGCTGATTACTCAAAGGTTGAAATTGTTCATTTAGGATTTGACCTGAGTCGATTTCAAGAGAATCAATCAGAGAAAAGAAATATTTTCAGAGATAAATATGGATTAAAAGACGGTGAAATAGCGATTGGAATCATTGGTAGATTAGTGCCAATTAAAAATCACAAAATGTTTCTCGATGCAGTAAATCCGGTATTCGAACAAAACCCGAACACCAGATTTTTTGTGATTGGTGATGGTGAATCCAAAGATGAACTCTTGGGGTATTGTCAAAAATCCAATATTCCATATAAGTGGTTGGAAGCTCCGGACATGGATTCACCACTTTGCTTTACTTCATGGATTAAAGAAATAGATCAAGTAATGGCAGGACTAGATATAGTAACGCTGACATCCTTGAACGAAGGAACACCGGTAAGTTTAATTGAAGCAAAAAGCGCTGGAAAGCCTGTAGTTTCAACGCGCGTTGGCGGAATTGAAGATATTGTAGTAGAAGATGGGTCTGCCCTGTTATGCGGAATAACTGATCAAATAATATTTAACAGCAATCTTTTGCAATTATCTAAAGATCAATTGAAGCGATCAACGATGGGGAAAATTGGTCAGGTTCATGTCCTTGAACAATTCAGTTATCGCAGACTCGTAAATGATATGGAATCCCTTTATCAGAAATTGTTGGAAGAAAAGAATATAGAGATTGATACGTAGAAAATTACTTACTTTGCAATTCAAAGTACTTTTAAAATGAGAATAAAACCATTACTTATTCTGCTCATCGTAGCAGGTCTAATATCCAGTTGCCGAGTATTTGACCCTTCTATTATGCTTCGAACCAAGCGTGACTATCCTTATGCAGAAGCATCAGACACATTAAAAAGAAATTATATTCTGCAAGCCGGAGACATATTGAATTTTAGGCTTTTTTCTAATCAAGGCTTTAAAATTATTGACCTTACTTCCTTAGAGGATGGGACACGGACCAATGCCAATCTAAACAATCAAAACGCATTCACCTATCTTATTGAAGTAAATGGCGCCATCAATTTGCCCATCATTGGTAGAGTCGAAATTGCTGGATTGAACTTGAAAGAAGCTGAATTATTTCTCGAAGAGAAATACAGCAACTATTACAATGACCCTTATGTCCTCCTTCAAGTAAATAATCGAAGAATGATTGTTTTCCCAGGCACAGGTGGTGATGCAAAAGTTATCCAGATAACCAATGAATACACCTCAATAATCGAAGCTCTAGCATTAGCTGGTGGAATTTCAAAAGGAGGCCGAGCTCATAGGGTAAAACTCATCCGCGGAAATTTGAAAGACCCCGAAATATTTGAATTGGATCTTTCAACGGCAGAAGGGCTGAAGGAGGCTAATCTCTACTATGTCAGAGCCAACGACATCATTTATGTTCAACCTTCCTACTTTGCTGGAAGGCAAATATTGTCGAGTACATCTCAGATTCTCGGAGTTATTACTTCGCTTATACTCACCTATTTCTTGATTGTACAATTCAGAGCGGCAGCCTAACACATGAGCTATAACAACCCAAATAATGACAATGAAGTCTTCGAAGCAAGTTCGAGGATAGAATTCGACTTAGGTCTCTTAATCAATATTCTCAAACAATCTTGGATATGGATGATTTTGATTGTTGCATTATCAGGTGCTTCAGCCTATACCTATATTCACTATACAGCACCTGAATACGAATCTTCTAGTATCATTCAAATCATCAGTGATAATCAGGCCAATAGATTACTGAATGTTGAAGATATTTATCAGTCTGAGGATATTTCGAAAGATATAGAACTACTGAGATCAGAAGAGTTTTTTTAAGCGCGTTGTTGAATCCTTAGACTTAGGCATTAGCTACTATACAGAAGGACAAATTCTTACCAATGAAAGATTTCGAAGCAGTCCTTTCGAGATTAATTTCAGCACTATAGACCCACTACTTCTGGATAAAAGAATTTACATAAACTTTGATTCGGAAGAAAATGGATCGATTATATACTCTTTCAAAGGGGTTGAGCATAATGTGAAGTTTGCAGTTGGTGATACGATCGAGCTTGATCATTTAGTCTTTAGCGTGCAAGATCGATTCCTTGAAAACTTTATAACATCATCAGAATTTGATGAGAACAATTACTTCTTCATAATCAATTCTGATTACGCGAATCTGCTGACTCTCACACCGAATTACCGCATTGACCTTTTGAACGCTTCAGCAAAAACAATAAGAATAACAGTCACAGACTTTAATCCGTCAAAGGCCACTGAAATTGCCAACGCCATTGCCGAGGAATTCATGATATATGATGCTGAAAGAAAAGTCCAAAGCGCGAAAAAGATCTTGACTTTCATCAATGATCAACTTGGTGAAGTTTATACCCGATTGAAAGATTCCGAGTCTTCTATTCGAGATTTTAAAAAAGAGAATAGACTTGCTGACAGGCAGGATATTGCCCAGACTTATATTGCACGTCTAAATGAATTAGAAACGGAAAAGTCCAAACTAGAGGTTCAGGTAAACTTACTCCTAGAACTCAAGAAAAACATAGATAAAGAAAATACGGGTGTTGATATTAATCAGTTGATGCCCGTCTTGGCTGGAACAGAATTTGAGTCAAAAGTCGAGCAGCAAATTATTCAACTTCAGAACTTAGTGATGCGAAGAAATAATCAGTTGACCAGCGCAACAACCGAAAACCCTACCATTATTATTTATGACCAGCAGATAGAATCTCAAAAAACACTCATTCTCAGAAGCTTGGATGCGTTAGAAGGGAAATTTAAAAGAGGAGTAAGAACCATCAATAATGCAGTAAAAGAAATAGAACAAAACTTCATCGACCTTCCCTCGAAAGAAATTGAATACGCCCGAATTGAGAGAGTTTACAACTCAAATGAAAAGTACTACACGCTTCTTCTTGAAAAGAAAACAGAATATGCGATTTCAGAGGCGGGATTTATTTCTGAAAATAGAGTTCTGCGCAGGGCCAGCACCTCACGCATTCCCATAAGTCCCGTAAAGCCAATAATTTACGCTTCGTTTTTAGCTCTTGGATTAATTCTATCCTTCCTACTGATAGGAATTAGATATATCCTAAACAACGATATATCAGGCGTTCACGATCTGAGTAGGCTTATGAATCCTCGCATAAGCTTATTGGGTGTTGTTCCAAAGTACAGTAAGAACATTCCATTGTCTCAATTAATCATTGATAAAAACCCGAAATCAGTAATGGCGGAGGCTTTTAGGACGTTAAGAACAAACCTTGATTTTTTCCAAACGGATAATGAAAAAAAGATCATCGCTGTTACCAGCACTATCAGTGGAGAGGGAAAAACCTTTGTCGCAATCAACTTAGGTGGCATCTTAGCCTTTTCCGATAAAAAGGTGATCATTTTGGACCTGGATATGAGAAAGCCTCGGATTCATAAAGGATTTAACAGTACCAATGAATATGGTATGAGCACCTATTTGAGTAATCGCGATAACCTAAAAGATATTATTAGGAAAAGTGAATTAGACGGACTTCACTTTATTACTGCTGGACCTATCCCACCAAATCCAAGCGAACTGATCATTAGTGGGAACCTCACCAAAGGTCTTGACGAATTAAAAAAGATCTATGACATCATCATCATTGATAATCCACCTGTGGGTCTAGTTACTGATGGCATTGCCAGCTTAAAATTGGCTGATTATCCTATTTACATCTTCAGGAATGAGTATTCTAAGAAGTCATTTATCGATAACATTAACCGGATTTTTATAGAAAATAAGATCACCAATCTGTCGGCTGTGCTTAATAGTGTGGATTTATCCAGAGCCAGATACGGTTCTTATGGCAGAGGTTATGGCGCCAAATATGGATACGGTTATGGCTACGGATATGGTTACGGATATACGTCTGGCAATGGTTATTATTCGGAAGATAACGAGGAGGAGGAGCCTAAGTTGAATTTTCTTCGAAATTTGCGGTCAAAATTAAAAAATGACGATAACTGAAACGCCCATTGATGGCCTGCTCATTTTCTCACCTAGCGTGATAAAAGATAACCGCGGCTATTTCTTTGAAAACTTCAGGTCATCTTGGTTGGAAGAGCGCGGTATCAAAGCTCGATTCGTTCAAGACAACGAATCAAAAAGTGATAAAAATGTATTAAGAGGTCTTCACTTGCAAGCTCCTCCTTATGCCCAAGCTAAGCTGCTTAGAGTGGTCAGGGGATCTATTTATGATGTAGCAGTTGATTTGAGAAAAAACTCTTTAACATTTGGCCAGTACTACGGTATCGAACTTAATGAAAAAAACAAAACTATGCTATACATACCCGAAGGGTTTGGTCATGGTTTTTGTTGTTTAGAAGATCAAAGCATTGTCCAATACAAATGCTCCAATTACTACAACAAAGCCTCAGAAATAGGCGTGGCTTGGAATGATCCTGAGATTCAGATCGAATGGCCAACCAAATCACCTTTAATCTCTGAAAAAGATGAGGTTCTGCCTAACTTATCCGACTTCATATCTCCTTTCTAGAACCTCCTGTTCACAACTCTCATCATTCTATCCTTAAGTGAAGGGGAGCCTTATTACTTTAGTTCTTTAATTCATCAACTTAGGATGTCAATTACTTCCCTTATTCTCGTATTTATACTTTTTACTGGCTTAAGTGCCTTATTCAACTTTCTCTTTTTAAAATGGACCAAAACTTTAGGCACTAAAAACTTAGCTCCTGCCGAAGAGTTAGGGTGGAGCAGCTCCTATAAACCAGCAATAGGAGGAATCTCGTTTTACATCATTTTCCTTGTCAGCTATGTGGTATACTTATTCCTAAATAATCCGGAGTTCATGGCCAAAGAGGAGTTAACGCACCTTGGCGTATTAATAGTCGTGACTCTTGGATTTTTTACTGGCTTGGCAGATGACGCTTTTAATACAGTGCCTTGGTTAAAATTGAGTGCGCAAATTGCTTGTGGAATAATAATGTTGCTCTTTGGCGTACGAATTGAGTTTTTTGAAAACATTTACCTCGATTCCTTTCTAACTATTTTTTGGACAGTAGCCGTAATGAACAGCATCAACATGCTTGACAATATGGATGGAATAACAACAATCGTAAGTATATTCATCCTTTTGGCAGCAGCCATAGGAAGCGGATTAAATTTAAGCAGCAACTTTTTCTACACCTTTATTTGTGGCGGGACAGTATCTGCTCTTGTAGGTTTCCTTCTTTTTAATTGGCACCCTTCTAAAATTTTCATGGGAGATACAGGAAGTCAAATGATAGGCGCTTTACTAGCGGCAATAGGCATAATTTTCTTTTGGAACAACGAGCTCATTGACACCCAACACACCTGGTATTCAAAGCTTGCATTAGTTATAACCGCCTTTGTAATTCCAATTGCAGATTCTTTAACCGTAACCATCAATCGAATGAGACGCGGTCAATCTCCATTTGTGGGAGGTAAAGATCATACAACGCATCATTTATCATATGCTGGATTAAGCGATCGGCAAGTAGCATTGGTAATGATTTCAACTGTGTCACTCTCATTAATCACATGGCTTTACGATGTTGAGGGTGAATCAAAAACCTGGCTTTACTCGATTCTTTTAATTTACTCTTCCATTGTAATAGCATTCCTTTATAGCTCTACTCTCTGGATAAAATCCAAAACAGTTTTTGAATCAAAATATTCGAAATAAACTATGAAATCTCATTTAAAAACCTTCTTCTTTTCATCAATAATAATCGTTTCATCACTATTGATTATTAATCTATTTACAGCCTCGACATTCGAGGGGAAAGAGAAAGAACAGTTTGAATCTAATTTCCACAATAACTACAAGATCTTTGCACTTAACCTGCCTAGTGAACTGGATTTCGCGAGTGAAAATGTACCATTAAACCTCATTGATGTCACAGAAAAAATGGATCGTGAATTGCTAGTTAATACGTATTGGCAATCCCAAACACTGCTGCTTCTAAAAAGAAGTAACCGCTACTTCCCCGTCATTGAAAAGATTTTGAAAGAAGAAGAAGTCCCTGAAGATTTTAAATTTTTAGCGTTGATGGAAAGCGGTCTCACCAACGTGGTCTCTCCGGCTGGTGCTACTGGATTTTGGCAATTGATGAAAGATGCGGCTAAAGAGCGCGGATTGGAAGTTAATTCAACCATAGATGAGCGCTATCACTTAGAGAAATCTACAAGGGCAGCTTGTGCCTACTTGAAAGAGGCAAAAGAAAAATTTGGCTCATGGACCCTAGCTGCTGCGTCATATAACATGGGAATGACCGGTCTATCAAATCAACTAGAAAGACAAAAAGCAACCAACTATTACGACTTGGTCCTCAATGAGGAAACTTCGAGATACATCTTCAGAATTCTGGCTGCAAAACTTATTTTATCAAATCCAAAAGACTACGGGTTCATCTATCGAGACGAAGATTTATACGGCCCATTGCGATTCAAAGAATTTGAAGTAGACACCACGATAAATAACTTGGCTGATTTCGCATTCGAAAACGGCATCAATTACAAAACATTAAAATACCTCAACCCTTGGTTAAGAGATGGTTACTTACCAAACTCTTCAGGAAAAAACTACGCCATTCAAATTCCCACTGAACCTCTTTCTGCTGCATTGGTTAATGACAAGGCGCAAGTTGCTAATTTCGCGCGCTCAAGTAAGGAAGGTATAAATGAAAGCGGACAAGGAAATACAAGTGAGTGATGAACAAATAGAGATTATTGGGGCCCGCGAACACAATCTCAAAGACCTTGACATCAACATACCAAGAAATCAACTTGTAGTAATTACCGGACTCAGTGGTAGTGGTAAATCCTCCCTTGCTTTTGACACAATTTACGCGGAGGGACAACGCAGATATATCGAAACTTTCTCTTCTTACGCTCGACAATTCATCGGAGGATTAGAAAGGCCAGATGTAGACAAGATTAACGGTTTGAGTCCCGTAATTTCCATCGAGCAGAAGACCGTCAACAAAAACCCTCGATCTACGGTTGGCACAATTACAGAAATCTATGATTTCATGCGTTTGCTTTTTGCGAGGGGATCAGATGCATTCAGCTATGTGACCGGTGAGCGAATGGTTCGATATTCTGATCAACAGATTATCAATCTGATATCAGAATCATACCTAGGTAAGGAAATCACCCTTCTATCTCCATTGATCAAAGGACGAAAAGGACATTATCGAGAGCTTTTTGAACAAGTAGCCCGTAAAGGTTTTTTGCGGGTTCGAGTAGATGGCAGCGTTGAGAAAATAAAACACCGCATGCAGGTGGATCGCTATAAAGTGCATGATATAGAGTTGGTAGTCGACAGGATCAGCATCGATAATGGCAATCTAAATAGATTAAAGCAATCCATCCTAACAGCATTAAAAGAAGGCAAAGGACAATTGATGCTCCTCGAGGCTGATGAAAAGACTATCAGATATTTTAGCCGTTCATTGATGTGCCCGACAAGCGGAATCTCCTATGATGAGCCAGCACCGAACATTTTTTCATTCAATAGTCCTTATGGGGCGTGCCCAAAATGCAACGGCTTGGGAGAAGTAAGGCAAATTGATGTCACCAAAATCATTCCTGATGCATCCCTCTCAATTAAAAGAGGTGGACTTGCACCTCTAGGCGAATACAAAAAGAATTGGGTGTTCCAGCAAATAGAGTTGTTGGGTGAGAAGTACGATTTCAAGCTTAGCACACCTCTAAAAGAAATTTCCGATGAAGTCATTGACGTCATTCTTTATGGCACCAATGAGCAGCTCGAGATTAAAAGTGATGCCCTTGGAATAACCAAGTCCTACCAGATTAAATTTGACGGTGTTGCAAATATTTTAATGGATCAATTTGAAGACGGAGCTTCATCAAACTATCAAAAGTGGGCCTCCGCTTTCATGAATAAAGTAGAATGTGGAGATTGCCATGGAACAAGACTGAAAAAAGAATCGCTAAATTTTAAGATTGACGGAAAAAATATAGCCGAGTTAGCAGCCTTAGAACTTAAAGAACTCAAGGAATGGTTTGATAACATCGAGACCCGATTAAGTGAAAAGCAAAATATAATTGCAGAAGATGTTTTAAAGGAAATCAGAGGTCGCATCCAATTTCTCTTAGATGTTGGAATAGAGTACCTAACATTAAATCGCTCTGCCAGAACGCTCAGTGGTGGAGAAGCACAGCGCATCAGATTAGCGACACAAATTGGATCTCAGCTTGTAGGTGTTCTTTACATCCTAGATGAACCTAGTATCGGGCTTCACCAAAGAGATAATAATCGATTAATTACAGCTCTCAAAGAGCTAAGAGACAATGGTAATAGCGTCATTGTAGTTGAGCACGATAAAGATATGATGCTGGCGTCTGACTATGTCATTGATATTGGTCCTCGAGCTGGTATACATGGTGGCGAAATTGTGGCACAAGGCACACCGGATGAAATCTTGAAATCAGGATCGATGACTTCAAAGTTTCTTACAGGCGAAGAAGAAATTACTCTTCCTGAGAAGAGAAGAAAGGGAAATGGTAAAAGCCTCTCTTTAAAAGGCGCTCATGGCCATAATCTGCAGAATGTTGATGTTGACTTTCCTTTAGGAAAATTCATTTGCGTAACCGGAGTTTCTGGCAGTGGAAAATCGAGTCTTATCAACGGAACTATCTTTCCAATCTTGACAAGTCATTTTAATGGAAGTACAAAGATTCCACTACCTTATAAAAGTATTAATGGGTTAAAACATCTCGATAAGGTTATTGAAATAGATCAATCAGCCATTGGAAGAACACCTCGCTCCAACCCAGCTACTTATACTAACGTTTTTACGGACATCCGTCAATTATTTACAGAACTTCCAGAGTCGAAAATCCGAGGATATAAGCCAGGCCGCTTTTCATTTAACGTAAAAGGCGGAAGATGCGAGACATGCCAAGGGGGCGGTGTGAAAACCATAGAAATGAATTTTTTACCGGATGTTTACGTTCAATGCGAAACTTGCAATGGAAGGAGATACAATCGCGAAACACTTGAAGTAAGATATCGTGGAAAGTCAATCAGCGATGTGCTTGACATGACCGTAAATGAAGCTGTTGAATTCTTCGAACACATGCCATCCATTTTTGTGAAAATCAAAACTTTACAAGAAGTTGGTCTGGGATATATAAGACTAGGACAAAGTTCTATTACCCTTTCAGGGGGAGAAGCCCAACGCGTAAAACTTGCTACTGAATTGTCAAGAAAAAGCACAGGAAATACTTTCTACATTCTTGATGAGCCAACCACAGGTCTTCACTTTGAAGATATTAGAATGCTCTTGGATGTATTGAATGCCTTAGTTGAGCAAGGAAACACGGTGCTGGTGATTGAACACAACCTAGATATGATCAAGGTGGCTGATCATGTCATTGACATTGGCCCCGAAGGAGGCAGAAAAGGTGGACAGCTAATAGCGAAAGGCACTCCCGAGGAGATCGCGAAAATGAAACACAGTTTCACAGGAGTTTACCTTAAAAAGGAATTGGACTGGCACTACTCTAAGGTTTAATCTAGAACAAACCCCACTCCTATCGATAACGAAATAGTCTCAAACGACTGAGTAACCTCTTCAAGTTCAATAAATCGAATGGCATAAACATTCTCCACTTCAAAGGTACTTTGCATTCGTTGGTAATCTGATTGAGCAAAAATATCGAGAAACTCATTCACATGCCAGCGCGCCTTGATTCCAAAACCCCACATAAAATCATTGATCACCATTTCATTTTGACGCCAGGAATAAACAAAGAAGCCTGTTGCTTTTTCATGTCCTTCCATTAAGATTTCCGGACGAGACACCCTTCCCAACCCTCCTGCTAACCGCATGTCAAAATCAAATGCTTTGTATGGCACGTTGACAATAAAATTTGCCATCGCAGCGTGCACCACCCAATCGGATGATGCCTCAGCGACAAATTCAATATCATTGAATTGTTCTTCATATCCAGATGCCATTTCACCAAATTCAGAGGTAAATTGGGACCGACTCCAATTGAGACCCAATCCAAAATTCTTGTTCAATTTTTGATGGAAATTGATAACATTGATCACTAGTCCATTATTCGCATAACCCGAAAAATAATTGCGAAAATCTTTACTTCTAAACTCCCCAAGAGGAAAGGCAATACCGACCGAGGAACCAATAAAAGCATCTCTATACGCAGGGTCAATAATTGTTGAACCAGACCCTTGTTGTTCTCTTGGAATGCTGAAATCTTGTGCATCGACCCTATTTATAAAAGTCAGTGAGGAAACTAAAAAGAAGAAGAACTTGGTCGTTTTCATTCGTGACTTCAAGCTTAGCAAAAATCAACGCTTAATTTGAAGGCTGCTTTTAAAAAGCATTAACGAGTCATTGTGGCTTAAAACCTGTTTACAAACAGCTCAAAACCCGGTAAAAATGAGCCAATTATAAACTGTCATCTTCGATCTATAATGATAGCTTAGCAGTCACAAAGAATCAGACTATAAAACACAAATCACACATGGATAAGAAAAATTTTAAGCCTGAGAGCTTAATGATGTCTTACGGCTATAAGCCTGAGTTATCTGAAGGAGCTATCAAGTGTCCGATATTTCAAACATCAACATTCGTTTTCAAGACCGCAGAAGAAGGAAAATCATTCTTCGAAGTAGCGTACGGACTAAGAGAAAAAGGACCTACGGAGGAGATGGGCCTGATATACAGCCGTCTAAACAACCCTGACCTAGAAATCCTAGAAAATCGTCTTTCACTATGGGATAAAGCTGAAGATTGTGCTGTATTTGAAAGTGGAATGTCCGCCATTTCTACCGTAATGATGGAGTTTCTGAATCCTGGCGACTATATCCTTTACAGTAATCCAACCTATGGTGGAACATACCATTTCGTAAAGGCTGTTTTAAGCCGGTTTGGAATCAATGCCTTGGCATTTCATGCCTTTGAAACAGAAGAGAACATCAAGAAACTTATTGAAGAAAAAGGAATTGGTGATAAGCTCAAGATGATTTACATCGAAACTCCAGCAAACCCTACCAATGCATTAGTAGACATTGAAGCGTGCAAGAGAATCGCTGATCAATACAGCACAGGCGAGAAGAAAGTTTACCTGACCGTTGACAACACCTACATGGGTCCTCTTTGGTCGCATCCTTTGGCCCATGGCGCTGATCTTGTGGTGTACTCTGCCACAAAATATATCGGTGGTCATAGTGACGTAATCGCTGGAGCCGTCTTGGGAAATCAAGAGGTCATAACAAGGGTCAAAACTTTAAGGACTTTTCTAGGAAACATGGCTGGTCCTTGGACAGGATGGCTATTGATGAGAAGTCTAGAAACGCTTAAAGTTCGAATGACTGAACAAGCAATTAATGCTGCAAAAGTTGCGGAATTCTTGAGGGATCATCCGAAAGTAGGGAAAGTCCATTATTTAGGATTTGCCAACGAAAAAGAAGACCCAAGAAACTATAGCATTTACAAAAGACAGTATTCTTCAGCTGGCGCCATGATTTCGTTTGACATTGTGGGCGGTGAAAAAGAGGCCTTTAGGTTTCTAAATGCTTTGGAACTGATGCATTTAGCTGTGAGTTTGGGAAGTACGGAGAGTTTAGTAGAACATCCTGCAACAATGACTCATTCTGACTTCACGCCAGAAGATAAAGCGCTCTATGGAATCAATGATAGTCTCGTTCGACTATCAGTAGGAGTCGAAAACTATGAAGACTTGATCTCTGATATTAGTCAAGCACTCGATAAGGTCTAACGAGACAAGTAGCGGACCAACAATACGATCAAACAAATTAAGAACATGAATATGGATATGCGATTGATGCCATGCATCATTCGCAGATTCACGTTCTTCTCCCCTTTTTGAAACATCGTCAAGGGGTTCAGATAAGTAAGGATGCGTTTAAAAAACATATTACAAAGTTGAGCTTTTACAACATACGTTGCTCCTGAATGTTCAGGTTAATAGCTTTGCAGGCTGTCCAAATTAAAATTTTATCGTGGAGTTTAAGCTAAAATCAGACTTTTCACCTACGGGAGATCAACCCGAAGCGATTCGGCAACTTGTCGAAGGTATCAACAACCAAGCTGAACATCAGACACTTTTGGGAGTTACGGGTTCGGGTAAAACCTTTACCATGGCGAATGTCATTCAACAGACCCAGCGTCCGACATTGATATTGAGCCATAATAAAACATTGGCGGCCCAGCTTTACGGTGAGTTCAAGCACTTCTTTCCTGAAAACAGGGTTGAATACTTTGTTAGTTATTACGACTATTACCAGCCCGAGGCATACATGCCTACTTCGGATACTTACATCGAAAAAGACTTAAGTATCAATGAGGAAATCGAGAAGCTTCGACTGAGCACTACTTCTGCCCTGCTTAGCGGCCGAAGGGATGTTATAGTTGTCAGCTCCGTTTCCTGTATTTACGGTATGGGAAACCCCAGTGATTTCTATGAAAACATCATTCAAGTTAAAGTGGGTGATGTTGTTGGGCGGAACAAGTTCTTGCATCAGTTAGTCCAATCACTATACTCCAGAACTACAGGAGACTTTGCCAGAGGTAATTTTCGCGTCAAAGGAGATACGGTTGATGTATTTATTGCCAGTGATGATTTCGCTTATCGATTTCATTTTTTTGGAGATGAGATTGAGCTCATTGAGATTATTGACCCATTTAATAATACTGTCTTTGAGGAAATCGAAGAGGTTAGAATCTTTCCTGCAACGATCTTTGTTACTACCAAAGAGCGTATGAAAAGCTCCATGACTCAAATTCAAGATGATTTGGTTGAGCGGCTTGAACAGTTTGTTCAAGGAGGTCAGCCACTTGAAGCCAAGCGCTTAGAAGATCGGGTCAATTACGACCTTGAAATGATGCGAGAATTAGGCTATTGCTCTGGAATAGAAAACTACTCGCGCTATTTTGATGGTCGACTTCCTGAATCACGACCTTTCTGTTTGCTCGATTATTTTCCAGACGACTACTTAATGATGGTGGATGAAAGTCATGTAACCATTTCTCAAATCAATGCCATGTATGGTGGTGACCGAGCTAGAAAAGAAAATTTAGTAGAGTATGGGTTTAGACTACCCGCAGCAAAGGATAACAGACCTCTAAAGTTTGAAGAATTTGAAGGTCTCACCAATCAGGTGATTTATGTTAGCGCTACTCCAGCCAACTATGAATTGGAAAAATCAGAAGGCGTTTATGTTGAGCAAGTTATAAGACCAACAGGGCTGCTTGACCCGACTATTGAGGTCCGTCCTTCTGCCAATCAAATTGATGATTTATTAGAAGAAATTCGAATACGAATTGAAAAGCAAGAACGTGTTCTCGTAACAACTCTGACCAAACGAATGGCGGAAGAATTGGCAAAGTACCTTGCCGATGTCAATATCAAGACACGTTACATCCACTCAGATATTGACACCATGGAACGGGTTGAAATTTTGAGAGAACTGAGAATGGGCATCGTAGACGTATTAGTAGGAATCAATCTATTGAGGGAAGGACTGGATCTTCCCGAAGTTTCATTAGTGGCAATTTTAGATGCCGATAAAGAAGGATTCCTGAGAAGTAATCGATCCCTAACACAAACTATTGGACGTGCCGCTCGGCACATCAATGGCACGGCCGTGTTATATGCGGATAAAATTACAAAGAGCATGCAAAGCACCCTGGACGAAACGAATCGGAGACGCGCAAAACAGATCGCCTACAATGAAGAGCATGGACTGACGCCTACAGCCTTGAATAAAGGTATAGATATGATGATTCAATCCCATGCTTCAGTGCGTGGAAAATCATACAAGAGCACTGAAGAGATGCAGATGGAGTTAGGAGTAGCTGCAGATCCGGTTATTGCATACATGAGCAAAGAACAATTGGAAAAAGCCATTTTAGAAACCAAAAAGAACATGGAACGTTCAGCAAAAGAACTTGACTTTATGCAAGCAGCTCAATTCAGAGATGAACTCTTTGCCCTGCAAGAAAAACTAAAGTCAAAATAGATACCAATCTCAAAAAACTTTTTGACTTTGGTAAGGTTTATGATAATCAATCGACATAAACGTATTAATTAGATTTTATGAAAGCACTTAAAAGTATCGCATTAGTAGCCATAGCGCTATTATACATTCAAGCAACACCTCCCTCATATTCAAATTCAGAAGGGATTTCTTTTTTTCAAGGCACTTGGGAAGAAGCATTAGCCAAAGCTGAAGAAGAGAATAAGGTAATTTTTTTAGACGCATACGCTTCTTGGTGTGGCCCTTGTAAATTATTAAAACGCAATGTTTTCAGTGACGCTACTGTAGGTGAGTTTTACAATTCCAACTTCATCAATGTGGCCATGGATATGGAAAAAGGAGAAGGTCCGAAAATCGCAAGTAAATATGGCGTTAGAGCCTACCCCACTTTAATTTATATCAATGGAGATGGGTCAATAGCGAATAAGGCTGTTGGTTACCACAATACTGATCAATTAATTGGGCTTGGAACTAAAGTATTAGCTCCTCAAGGATAATTCACAGGTAAGTAGGTAGTAGGTTTAAGAAAGCTGATTGATCTTTAAGATTCAATCAGCTTTCTTTGTTTATCAAATGAAATTGGCAAAAATGCTCAGATATACAATCTTTTTGGGAGTTCTGATATCAATAACATCATGCGCTGTTAAAGAACCTTCTGCGTTGAGTATTATTGACAAGAGCATAGAGTCTGCGGGAGGAGAACTCTACCAAAACGCTGAAATAACATTTGACTTTAGAGACCACTCTTACCGCGTTAAGCGACAAAATGGTCTTTTCGAAATGTCCCGATTTACTTACTTATCGGAAGACAGTACCATCAATGATTTCGTCTATAACTATGGTTACAAACGATTTCTCAACGACTCCATGATCTCAGTACCCGATTCGATAGCTCCTCGTTACAAAGCTTCTGTAAACTCTGTCATATACTTTGCCTGCCTGCCTTATGGGCTAAATGACCATGCAGTTGAAAAATCATTACTTGGAAGAAAGGAAATCAATCGTATTTCATACTACAAAATCCGGGTGACTTTCAAAGAGCAAGGTGGTGGAGAAGATTTTCAAGACCAATTTATTTATTGGGTCAACCCCGAAAACTACAATATTGACTTCTTAGCGTATGAATATTTTTCGGACGGAGGTGGTTTGCGGTTCAGACAAGCATTTAATTCAAGAGAAGTTTCAGGAATTCGATTCAATGACTACATCAATTTTAAACCTAAAACAGATTTAGATGTAAATCTCGAAAACATTGACGATCATTTCATAGCTGGCGATTTAGAAGAATTGTCACGAATTCAAACTGAAAACGTAAGTGTTTCTATTCTAAGCAAATAGACTCACTCTATTTCGAATCAAAAAACATAATTTCTTAGTGTTTTTGACGTAATCTTGCGCAGATTTTTAAACTTTAAAAACAAGCATAGCTTTGGTTATGCAAGAATAAAACGATGAACATTTGCTTTATCATGTATCCGTGGGAGCGCGTTGAGCCTCAGATGGACAGCACCCTCAGAATTATTCACGAAGGCTATATCCGAAAGCATAATGTCGGAATTATGACTCCAAGTAATCTGACCATTAGAAACAATGATGTATTCGGATTCGTAAAAATGATCCAAGACACCGAGCGCACTCAGAAGGACGCTGAAAAGTTTTATAAACAGGTTAAGTTCAAAGAAGAACTACTTCCTATGTCAGGGTTTGATGTTATTTTCTTGCGTGCGAACCCTCCTGTAGATAGCACTATGCTCAACTTTTTAGATGCTATAAAAGACGAAGTGCTAATCATTAACGATGTCGATGGCATCCGAAAAGCAAACAACAAACTGTACACAGCAGCGATGTTTCATGGTAAGGCCGGTGTTATTCCAGTTACCCACGTTTCTAAAAACAAGGAATACCTCAAACGTCTGATCTTAGACTCAAAGGCCGAAAAGATGATTCTAAAGCCGTTAGATGGCTATGGAGGCAGTGGAGTGATCTTGTTGGAGAAAAAGGCTGCAGCGAGCGTTAGTTCACTGCTCGACTTTTATATCAATGGGCAGAGCCAACAGAAATATGTTATCCTCCAAGAGTATATAGAAGGAGCTGACGAAGGAGATGTTCGGATTTTGATGTTGAATGGAAAGCCAATAGGCGCTATGAAGCGAGTTCCAAGCGCAGATGAGGTGAGATCTAACGTGCACGCTGGGGGCACAGCAATCAAACATGTATTGTCAAAGGATGAGATCAAAATCTGCGATATGATTGGTCCTCGTCTAGTAGCTGACGGACTTTATTTTGTTGGGCTTGATGTAATTAACGGCAAGCTGATAGAAGTGAATGTTCTAAGCCCAGGAGGTATCACCCGAATCAACAAACTTAACAGAACGAGACTTCAGGAAAAAATCATTGATTTTGCTGAAGATATTGTCGCAGCTAAAGAAGATGCATTGAGCAGAAAATTAGCCCATAAACTAACGGTGAAAAATGCAAAATCTCAGCCTTGATGAAATTATTGCCAATATCAAACAAGGCATTTGTTTTGAGGCAAGCTACAACGATGACTTTTTCATAAAAATTCAAGAGTACACTCCTTATGTCTGCACTGCCATTCACGCAGGCTCAAGAATGCGGAGTGATTTAAAAGACCTGTGTCTCTTAAGCGAAAATGAACGCTATTACGAGGAAGACCCTCACACAGATACGTTCATACAATCGATGCCATTAACACTTATTGGAAATGACTCTAGATATGAGTACGACCTGAACAGAGATGAATCCAGTTGTATCTATGATGAAGCATGGGGTAAAAAGGTTTGGAAAAGAGAGCTCACAGCAGATGAAAGAAACACCTCTTTAGAAAAGCATAGAAACTTCTATAAAGTAGTACGCGCTTTAGTTGAAAAACTAGAGGAAATGTACGGAGCATCTGTAGTTTATGACATTCACTCCTACAATTACAAGCGACATAAAGTCTCTTATCTTTTCAATATTGGTATTGAAAACATTGAAATCAAACGATATAATCCGCAAGTCAGTTTTTGGAAAAAGGAGCTGATGGACATCAAAGTGAAAAAATTCAGTAATGATGTTTCCGTCAATCACATTTTTTATGGAAGAGGATATCTGCTGAAATTCGTTAAAGAAGAGTTTAATGACACCTTAGTATTGGCCACAGAGGTCAAAAAGGTGTTTATGGATGAACTTACAGGTCAGCCATTCCCGCTTGTCATCCAATCCATAGCTAAAGGCCTTAAAAATGCGATCATTAAGAACTCGCAGCATTACATTAACACTAAATCAAATTTTGATGTGAAAAGGAGGAACTCTCTGCTTCATGGCGGACTGCAGCCTGAACTAGTCAAGCTTGATAATGATCTCTACCGCCTTGCTAAGAACTTTGAAGTACTTGGCTTTGTGAATCCACTGAACATTGAACAAGAGAAGAAAAAGTTCTTTAAATCTAAATTTACAGTCAATCCAGAATTTCGCTATCGCCCATTGACCATTGATCCTCATGTTTTTAAATCCAAGATGTATAAATTGGATGTGGACCAATTGGAAGATGTGCATATCCGCCAAGTTTACATTGACATCATTCGATCTTACACGGATAAAGTTGATTTGCTTAATACCTTAGGAACGGAAAACTTCTTGTACAATTCATTGCGTTATTTTGGAGAACCGTCAACTCAAGATATCGCAAACGCAACATTCCTTCTCTATTGCGATGAATTGCCACAATTCGAAAACGAAGCTTTCATTGATAGCAAATTGGTGCAAGAAACGTTTAAGGCAGAAGGAAAGCGCTATGGCTTTGACTTTAAAGTGCAAGAAGTATCGCACATTCCATCAGACGCTTTAGTTATCAATTCGAAGAAAACGTTACTTCTGAAAAAAGGAGCGAAGTTCACCCAGACAAGATTGAATGCCTTACTCAATCATGAAATCGGTGTGCATATGGTTACAACCATGAATGCTCAAGATCAACCTTTGAAGTTTCTAAGTCTTGGATTACCTCGAAATACATACACTCAGGAAGGCCTTGCCATCATGAGTGAGTTGCTTAGTGGATCACTTTCGATCAAAAGATTAAAAGAATTGGCTTTAAGGGTTTTAGCCGTGAACTCTTTGACAAGAGGAAACGATTTTAAAACAACTTATGAGTGGCTCAAAGACGAACATAAAGTAGAATCAGAAAAGCTCTTTTACTTGGTCACTAGAGTATATCGCGGAGGAGGTTTCACAAAAGATTATCTCTACCTCAAAGGTTTCAGAAAAGTGCTTGAAATGCAAGATAGAGGTGTCAAATTAGACAACTTATTTCTAGGTAAAACAACCCACACTCACTTAACTATTCTCAATGAATTGGTTGACCGAGGAATACTTAACGCTCCAAAATACAAGTGCAATTCATTCGAAAACCGTGTTGAAATGGATCCTATCCTAAAGTATTTGACGAATAGTCTGAAGTAAGCCCTCTCAATTCATCCAGAACATTTAAAATTGAAGTGCGTTTAAACGGATTGACACATCCTTTCGAGAAAACTGAAATCAACTTAAGATGAGCACACCAAACTGGACTACCGTAAAAGAATTTGAAGACATCACCTACAAAAAATGTGGAGGAGTTGCTAGAATAGCATTTAATAGACCAGAAGTTCGCAATGCTTTCAGACCGAAGACAGTCACAGAGCTTTATAAAGCTTTTCTCGATGCCAGAGAAGACGTAAATATTGGCGTTGTACTTTTCTCAGGCGAGGGACCAAGTAAGAAAGACGGTGGCTGGGCTTTTTGCAGCGGAGGTGACCAAAACGCACGCGGACATCAAGGCTACGTGGATGATGATGGAATGCCTCGTCTAAACATCCTTGAAGTTCAACGCTTGATCCGCTTCATGCCTAAGATAGTAATCGCAGTAGTGCCAGGATGGGCCGTTGGCGGAGGACACAGCCTTCATGTCGTATCCGATTTAACGCTTGCGAGTAAAGAACACGCAATCTTCAAGCAAACTGATGCTGATGTCACCAGTTTTGACGGTGGTTACGGCTCAGCATACCTCGCTAAAATGGTGGGTCAGAAAAGAGCACGTGAAATCTTCTTTTTGGGTCGTAATTACTCCGCTCAAGAGGCTTTTGACATGGGAATGGTTAATGGTGTTTTCCCTCACGAAGAATTGGAACAAGAAGCCTACAACTGGGCACTTGAGGTTCTTCAGAAGTCACCCACTTCTATCAAGATGCTAAAATTTGCTTTTAATCTAACCGATGACGGGATGGTTGGACAACAAGTATTTGCTGGAGAAGCAACTAGGCTAGCCTATATGACGGACGAAGCCAAAGAAGGACGAAATGCATTTTTAGAAAAGCGTAAACCTGACTTTAAGGATATTAAATGGATTCCATAAAAATGGAATTCAGTCAACGCTGTGCCTAGCGCCATAAAAGGCAACAATACCAAAACCTGCGCTTAACATTACATGAAACGGCATTAACGCATAGTCGTTAAAATAGACCCCAAGAAAAATCGCAGCAGCAAAAAGCAATGAAAAAAATGCTTCAGCTAGAAGCAAAACAAAACTTGTATTTCTCAGATACACGTTTTTACGCCATGAATTTTGATCAGATTGATCACTGAATTTTGGCGTCCTAACAAAAGGTGTTTTCTTACCCACATAACCTTCAAGCACCGCAATAGAATTATGCAAACTCATGCCCATGGACATGGAAAGGAATATGATAAACCTTTTAACAAATTGAATTAGTTTAAATTTCTGATTTAAAGCAGTGTATGAAACGTAATAAAACACAAAAAGAATCAAAATACTCAGCGCGAAAAACACCCCCAGAGCATCTAATACAGCAACGTCACCAACCTTATTTCTAATAAAAAGAAGTGGAATACTTAGCAAGGCAATGGACAAAACATAAATGAATATGGAAGAATTCATCAAGTGAAAATGCCCATGGATTTTTGTACGCAATGATAGGTCATCAGACCGCCAAACGCTGCGTAAATTTTTAACCGCACACTCAGCCGCTCCTTTGGTCCATCTAAACTGCTGCGTTTTCAATGCGGACATAGATACGGGCAACTCCGCAGGAGAAACAACATCACTCAGATATACAAATTCCCAACCCTTCAACTGAGCTCGATAACTCAAATCTAGATCTTCAGTAAGCGTATCACTACTCCAACCACCAGATTGCTCAACAGCCTGCTTTCGCCAAACCCCAGCGGTTCCATTAAAGTTAATAAAACTTCCTGCCTTACTCCTGCCCGATTGCTCAATTGTAAAATGAGCATCCAAGCCGAATGCCTGCATTTCAGTAAGGAAGCTAAAGCCCCTATTCAAATGCCCCCAGCGCGTTTGAACCATAGCAACCTTTGGATTCGCAAAATGAGGCACGACATCCAATAAAAAATTAGGGTCAGGAATGAAATCAGCATCAAAAATTGCGATGAACTCCCCTTTAGCTCGATGAAGCCCATAAGAAAGCGCTCCAGCCTTGAAACCAATCCGGTGAGGTCTTTTTAAGTGAACTACACCAAACCCCTTAGAAAACCATTTTAAAGCAGAGATTCGAGCCAATTCACTCGTCTCATCCCAACTATCATCAAGAATCTGAACTTCAAAAAGATTCTTGGGGTAATCCATCGCCATAACCGAATCTATCAGTCGTTCAACCACGTAGCGTTCATTGTAGATGGGCAATTGAATCGTAACAAAAGGCAAGTCACCATTAGAATTCTTTATACCCAGCGGTTTCTTTCTCAAAAACTTAAACACCAAATGAAGCTGAGCAAGACTGTAGAAGAAAATGAAAAGCATAAACATGCCATATAACCCCAACACCAGCCAATCATACCACATCAAATCACCCCAACTAGACATACCTCAACAATGTTGTTATTATTTTATATCCAGCCATCAGCGAACCTTTCAGTGTCCCCGAAACCTTTGATTTACCTATTCGCATCTTGTAACTCACAGGAACTTCAGTGCATCTCAAGCGCATTTTAGCTGCTTTAATTTGCATTTCCACAGTCCAGCCATAGTTCTTGTCATTCATTCCTAATCGCAAAAGCTCATCATAGCGAATAGCTCGAAACGGCCCCAAGTCAGTAAATGAATAACCATACAAAATCTTCAGCATTTTGACGGCTACCCAATTCCCAATAATTTGCTGTGGCGTCAGTGAAAACCTCTCTCGCTCTCCTAAAACTCGACTACCAATTACCATATCCATATGACCAGACTCAATAGGCGCAGTCAACAATGGTAATTCCCTTGGATAGTCAGAATAGTCACCATCGAGAAAAACAACAATACCTGGTTTGACTTCCTGCTGAGACAAAAACTCCATTCCTTTTAAACAAGAAGCACCATATCCTTGAATCGATTGATGCAATACAACCGCACCCTCTCTTTCAGCATTCAAACGCGTATTATCGGTCGAGTTATTGTCAACGACAATAATATTTCTAACGATGTTCTTAGGAAGATCCCCAAGGACTTTACCAATCGCATCTTCTTCATTGAAAGCAGGAATAACAACATCAATAATCATTAAATATCAATGTTTTATTAAATTAATATCCAAGTATTTAAGTCGTTTTTAATAAACCTTATTATTAATCATAAGGTTTACTCTTCAACCAATTCTCAATCATATTAAAACCGTGTTCAGTCATGATGCTTTCAGGGTGAAATTGAATACCAAAAAGAGGCTTGGAGACATGCTCAATCGCCATTATATGCCCATCTGATGATTCAGCAATTACACGGTAGTTTTTAGATGTATCATCCAAAGTAAAAGCCCAACTATGGTAACGTCCGACTTTGATGGGTTGTGGAATATCAGCGAAGAGTTTGGAGTCGGATTGAAGAGAAATCAAGTCCTGAGCTCCATGTTGAACATTCTGCAGATTGACCATCCCTATCCCATCAGAAATCAACAGAGCCTGCATACCCAGGCAAATACCCAAAATACTTTTAGAAGAACTGTAGCGTTGGATAATATCAAGAACCAATCCTGACTCATCAGGCAATCCAGGTCCCGGCCCAATAATGATGTGCGAGAAGTCCTCAAGTTCTTCGAGCTTCAACGCGTCATTGCGCTTAACAACGCATTCTATTGAACTTTGCTCAACCAAATGCACCAAATTATAAGTAAACGAATCGTAGTTATCCACTACAAACACGCGGAATTTGCTGTCTTTTAACACGGCTTCAAAAATCTATATTTGAAGCTTACGAATCGCCCCTTCTTTTCTTAATTCTTACAACACTCTCATATGAAACAGATTATCAACAGCAAAAAATCCCCAGCACCCATCGGACCTTACTCCCAAGCTGTTCAAAAAGGGAATACACTTTATGTCAGTGGTCAAATTGCTCTTGACCCAATAAGTGGTGAATTGAATCTAAGCACTATCAGCGCTGAAACGGAGCTTGTGATGAAAAACTTGGGAGAAGTATTAAAGGCAGCAAATATGACATACGAAAACGTTCTAAAATGCTCGATTTTCTTAAGTGACATGAAGAATTTCAGCGAAGTGAATGAAATATATGGCAAATACTTCACCACCAATCCTCCAGCAAGAGAAACCGTTGCAGTCAAAACGCTTCCGAAGAATGTAAATGTTGAAATCAGCTGTATTGCCGCACTCTAATCCCCATTCACACCATCTAAGAGGCCATTGCCTCAATCATCTTCGATTGATTGAGCACCACGTTGTAGATTTGAAAAAAGTAATTCTATGAAGCATTTCTTTACCCTGGTTTTAATCGCTATCGCTCTAAGGGGATTATGCATTGATGCATATTTCAACCATATTGTTTTTCACACTCCAGAAGGCGGTGCTTATGTAGAAACCCATATGCTCTTTAATTCATCCTCATTGACATTCAGGAATGCGGCAGAAGGTTATCAAGCGAGAGTTGAACTCACTTACATTTTTGAAAAGAATGGAGCAATAGCCGACTTTTCAAAAAACATCGTAAAAAGTCCATTTGTCTCGGACTCGGTAAGCGCTATTGTAGACTTTTTAGACGTACAGCGATTTCCTTTAGCTGCAAATGATTATAAGCTATCGATAAAACTAAGAGACATCAACAACCCCAAAGACAGCGGCACAATCATTCAAAACATCCGGGTGGAATCTCCTCCGGAATCCGCCTTTTTCAGTAACATTCTCTACCTCGACACGATATATCCTAACAACGGAAAGAAGTCTCCCTATTCAAGAGGGGAATTCGATATGATTCCCAGAATTTCAGGCTATCATGGTCCGAGCGTGAAAACTGCATCCATTTACACTGAATTATATCAATCTGAAATATCCCTTGGAGGCAGCGAAGATTTCATTGTAACGCTGGATATTGTCGATCCAAAAACAGATCAAGCACTTACAGAGTATCGAATATTGAAAAGATTTAAAGGCAATTCAGCGCAGCCTATTGCCCACAAATGGAATATTGAAAGTCTAAGTACGGGAAACTTCCTGGTCAAATTGGAAGCCAGGGATAGAAACAATGTTGTGATCGCCTCTAAGTCAAGCTTGTTGCAGAGACATAGCTTTGTCCCTGCTTCCGACTCTCTCGATGATTTTCAGATCAATTCGACCTTTGTCGGAAAAATTAGAAGTGAGGATTCTCTAAGAAACATCACCTACTGTATGAAATATGCTGCGAGTATCTACGAAGAGAATTACATTGAAGAAAACTGGGATAAAGCAGACACAACTGAACTTAGGAGGTTTATCTATACTTTCTGGAGAGAAAGGAACAGCGTAAACCCAGCCTATTCATGGGAGAGGTATGAGGAACGAATAGCTTATGTTGAAGAAGAGTTTGATCTAGGTAATAATCGAAGACATGCTTGCAGAACAGATCGAGGGCGTGTGTTTCTGAAATACGGTAAACCCGATACGCGCGTAATTCAAAGCAGAGAGCCAAATGCATCTCCTTATGAAATTTGGCATTACTACAAATTGCCTAGTAAGTCCAATGCGAAATTTGTGTTTTACGACCGCAGTCTTGTCACCAACGATTACGTTCTTCTTCATTCTAATGTTCCTGGTGAGCAGGTGGATTATTCATGGTATTTACAATTATCAACTCCGTCAGTTTTGCCTTCCGGAAATGACGAGCCACTCTCAAATTCAGGTCAAGTTATTGACTACAATAATTTAAACGGAATCCAAATGAATTCAGTGGGTAGCAGAGCATTAGAATATTGGAATAATCCAAGATAAAATGAGATTCTGCAAATAATTAGAAAACCATTTGATTTCGTAAAAGATGCTTCTATATTTGCACCCCTTCAAAAAAGGGACTCGGTAGCTCAGCTGGTAGAGCATATCACTTTTAATGATAGGGTCCTGGGTTCGAGCCCCAGCCGGGTCACATTAACCTCTTCAATTGCGAAGAGGTTTTTTTTTGTAAAAAAACAAGCCCCGCTTCGAAAAACGGGGCTTGAGTTTTAACTAACCATACCTTAAGATAAATAACCTAAACCATAGACGCATAAAAGACATTTTTCGTTGGGAGGCTTTCATTTATTAAAGTCAGAAACAAACGAGCTAAAATTTTATCAGCTTTGCATGGAGCATGAAACAAGACATCTACATAAAGAATAGAAAAGCCAAATTTGAGTTTGAACTTCTCGAAGACGTTGTAGCTGGCATTATGCTTAAAGGAACAGAGATAAAAAGCATCAGAGAAGGTCAAGCAAGCATCAATGAAGCATTCTGTCAATTTATCGGACATGAGCTTTGGGTAATCAACATGAACATTGCCGTTTATAAGTTTGGCACTTATGCCAATCATGAACCCAAACGACCAAGAAAACTTCTTCTAGGGGCCCAAGAATTAAAAAAATGGCAAAAAAGGGTAAATGAGAAAGGGTTGACCATCGTTCCTACCGCACTATTCATCAATGAGAAAGGACTAGCAAAACTAAAGGTAACTCTTGCACACGGCAAGAAAACACATGATAAACGGGATAGTATAAAGGAAAAAGACACCAAGCGCCAGCTTGACCGATTGAAAAAGTCCTTTTAATCTGTCTTCACAAACTTAATTTCAATCGATTCTGTTTGCTCTTCAAACGCACTTGTTTGAACAATGTCATACGTTAGCCAAAGCTCCTTGTTGGTTAACCGATCGATATCATATACAAATGCGCTTGTGGTGTTGGAAATAACCGTAATATCAATATTTGATCCTTGATCAGTTCTTGTAGAGCTATTTTCTTCAGCGAAGAATGCCAATTTAGATTTAGATGGCGAATCATTCCCACCTGTAAATTCCCAAATTCCTTTTTCAATAGACGTCAATTTATATGCCTCAGATCCATTTATTGAGTCTTCGGGAAAGTCTTCATTCTTAATGGATGAATACAAACCATCACCATCAAACACCATTTCCCACGAAAATGTCCTGGAATAGCTTAGACTATCAGCAGATTCATATACAAGGCCTAAAGTTGGGTCATAACTTATCGACCTAATATCTCCGAAACTAGCATTGAATTCATACGATTCGATTTCCCAAGTACCTGTCAATCTGTTTTTCCGAGTTCTCAAGCTCAGAGCCGGGTCGTTATCCCCCTTCTGACACGAGAGTGGAACGATCGAAAACAAAATCAATAGGTATATAAGCCAATTCTTCATTTAAAAGAAATATCCAAAAGTGATCTGAACCCTCGGGTCTACATAAAAATTCAAATTAGAGGTGCGTGTTGAGCTTAAATCTCGATCAATGGTATTCGATCCAGTAACTGGCTCAAACTGCACTACCTCTTGCCTATCGCCTCCAGTAACGATGTTTGTCACACCAAGTCCGTACTCAACACCAAAGAATAATTTTTCAGCAAAAAAGTAATTCATGCCAAAACTTGCACGAGCTCCCAAAGTAAACCCTCCATCTTCTGTAATCGTTCTTACTACTCTTGATGTTCCAGTAGTATCTGTAACATTTGAGGTGCTTCCAATATTGTTTTTACCGATTACTCCAAATTCGGCATCAACTGCAACATAAGGATCTAACCTCTTCGTCCCTCTGATATGAAATTCAACTCCTGGACGGAAGGACATCATTGACCTTGAAGCAGTAGAGTCGAATTCAACTAAATCCTTACCAATACTATCCGTGCTCTGCTCGTTATAGCGATAAACATTTGGAGCTAAGCCCAATCTATAGGTCAATTTTTCGCTTTGCTTATATCTTAAAAGCAATGAATTAGAATTTAACAAATCCTGGTTGGGTGATACGGTAATTGAATTAATCAAACCTGAAACATTTAAAGTAACACCAAAGTCTTTTGCTTTTGGAAAGTATTTACTCGTTGAGTCAACCTCAGTTTGAGCATTCAAAGAATTAAATGAAAATAAAAAGGCTAAGAATGCGATAAAGAGGTTTTTCATAAGTATAGATTTAAGTATGCAGAACGAATCATTCATTGAATTATTTTAATCTCTGGTATCTCTGCGCTCCAGCATGGGAACAAATTGAAAATCACCATGGTTTGACACTTCAAACTCTGTCTCACTTACCTTGTCAAGAGACATCATATGTTGGACTCCATTAAACTCGCCCACTGGAATAACCATTCGACCACCGACCTTCAATTGATTTTTTAAATCTTCTGGAATGTGGGGCGCTCCGCACGTAACCAATATTTTATCAAAAGGAGCAAACGCAGGCTTACCATCATATCCATCGCCATAGTAACATCGGGCTTTATATCCCATCTCTTCGAGTAAGCTCTGACTTTTAGCGTGGAGCGCCTGTTGACGTTCAATCGTGAATATTTTCATTCCAAGTTTTGCCAAAACAGCGGTTTGATAACCGCTTCCTGTTCCTATTTCAAGGATTTTCTCTCTTTTCCTAGGGTTCAGTAAACTCGTTTGAAAAGCGACTGTATACGGTTGAGATATGGTTTGACCTGAACCTATTGGAAAAGCCTTGTCAACATAAGCCATGTGTAAGAAAGCAGTGTCAAAAAAGAAAAGATGCCTTGGAATGTCCATCATTACGTCCAAAACCAACTCATTATCAATACCTTTTAGACGAAGCTCTTCAATAAGCTTCTTCCTCATCCCTTTGTGTTTTAGCGTATCTATCATTGTGGCTTCGAAATTATCTATTTCGACAATGGAATGTTAAACGAATGTTAGAATGTTTATCGACAACTCAATATTTGAAAAGACCTTTGGAGCATTCCATGAGTAAAATCCGATTAGGCATATTAGGAGCTGGCCACTTAGGCAAAATCCATCTTAAGCTTTCTTTAGAGCTAAAATCTGAATTTGATGTAATTGGTTTTTACGACCCCGACAAAGAGAAAGAGAAAGAAGCCATTGAGCTTTACAGTGTAAATGCTTTTGACTCAATGGAAGCTTTAGTAGATGCTTCTGATGCGGTGAGCATTGTTACGCCAACTCTATCTCATTATGAGTGTGCTACGTATGCGCTAAGAAATGGCAAACACATTTTTATAGAAAAACCCGTAACGCACACAGTAGACGAAGCAAAGAAATTGGTGGATTTGGCTCATGAAGCAAAGGTCAAAGTTCAAGTTGGTCATATTGAACGATTTAATCCCGCTTTCACCAGTGTAAAGGATCACTTCGACCAAGTAATGTTTGTTGAAACGCATCGCTTGTCTCAATTTAATCCGAGAGGTACCGATGTTTCTGTGGTTCTAGATTTAATGATCCATGACATTGACATTGTTTTAAGTGTTGTAAAAGCCAACCTAAGAAAAACCAGCGCAAGTGGTGTTGCCGTAATTAGTGAAACACCTGACATTTGCAATGCTCGCTTAGAGTTTGATAATGGCTGCGTAGCAAACCTCACTGCTAGTCGCATCTCTTTGAAGAATATGAGAAAGTCTCGATTTTTTCAAAAAAACGCGTACATCTCTGTTGACTTCCTTGAAAAAAAGTCAGAATTAGTGCGTCTGGAGGATGCTGATGCAAGCAATCCTTTCGCCATAACTATTGATCCGGAAAATGGCAAGGAGCCTAAGCAGTTAAGCTTTGAAAAACCTGATATTCAAGACACTAACGCCCTACTTGAAGAGCTTAAGGCTTTTGCAGAATCCATTAAAAACGACACTAAGCCTGTTGTAACAATTGAAGATGGCTACCAAGCCATTCAAGTTGCCAACCAAATTCTTGAGCAACTTAGTTATTCGAATTCTATTTTCGCAGCCTAAATCTTGACTTGGATGTACTAAGAGCCAAAATCGCTCGTTTCATAAGTACCCGAACCCCTATTGAAGAAGTTGATGAAGATAAAAGTCAATGTGCTGAGTGTGATCATTGTTTCCATTGTTGGTCTTTGCTCATGCAGTATATTCGATAAAACCGAACCTACCCCTTCTTGGATAAGGATTGAAAGCATCGATCTTGTTGACAACCCTTCAGCTGATGAGGGCTCACTATCAAATGATATCACAGACGCTTGGGTCTACATTGATGACAATATCATTGGACTGTTTGAACTGCCTGCTGATATTCCAATTCTGGAAGAAGGAAACCATCGTTTATTAGTTGGTCCAGGCATTAAAGTGTCGACCATTTCAACCCTGAGAGACAACTATATCTTCTATGGTGCCTATGAGAGGTCTGTGAATCTGGTTCCTGGTGAAGTATTAGAAGTTGCGCCTGAAGTAATGTATAGAGATGAAGGTGTTTCCTACTTGTACTATGTGGTAGAGGATTTTGAAGATAGTTTCATTGAGATGGGCGCTTTAGGCGGCAGTGACGCAAACATTGTAAGAACCACCAATCCGGCATATGTTTATGAAGGCAGTGGCTCCGGGATTGTGAATATTTCAGATTCTATGACCGCTGTTGCATTCAGAACATCTGAAAATATAGAATTCTCACTGAATGGAAAGGCTGTATACCTTGAAATTGATTACTATACTGAATTTGATTTAACCATAGGACTTCACATTGACAATAGCCCATTGAGTCCTCAAACGCTGGACTACTTGACATTAAAAGCAGCTGAAGATGGAGAGGTGAAGTGGCGCAAAGCTTATATCGCCTTGACATCCATTCTGGCTGTAGCAACCAACTTTAAGTTTGGATATGTTTACTTTATTCCGCAATTGGTTGATTCAAGTCCTAAAAATGGAATTGTAATTATAGACAACGTCAAAATCATGAGCCAGCTTTGAATCAACGGCTACAAGTCATAAAATACATTCTTAGCGATGCCTTAGCTGCTGCATTGGCTTATTTAGCCGTATTCACTTTTCGGAAATTAGTCATTGAAACTCGTGTTTATGGTGACGTTTTGATCTTATTTGATCAAAAGTTCATCTTCAGTTTATTAGCTATTATTGGCTTTTGGTTAATGCTCTACACCATAGTTGGTGTGTACAAAAACATATATAGAAGGTCTCGTTTAAAGGAATTCACACAAACATTTACCATAAGTTTAGTCGGGTCTATCTTCCTATTCTTTACGATCATTCTTGATGACTTTATCGATTCCTATAAAAGCTATTATTTTTCATTCTCGATCCTTTTCGGGTTTCATTTCATCCTCACCGAATTGGGGCGCTTCACTTTGTCTAGTATCACAGCAAACAGAATACACAACAGAATAATTGGTTTTAACACCTTAATCGTAGGTAGCAATGAGAATGCCCTTCAATTATACGAAGAGTTGGAAGGTCAAAAAAAGTCCTCAGGATTTTTCGTCAAAGGATTTGTGCATATCAACGGAGGAAAGAACCATGCACTGCACGGTAAAGTTGATCATCTCGGTCACTTCAATGAAATTGAAGACGTTATCAATCAATATGAAATTGAGGACGTCATTATTGCCCTTGAATCCAATGAGCACGATAAAATCGGTCAAATATTAAATTCACTTGATGGCTTGGTAAATAACATCAAGATCATTCCGAAGATGTATGACATACTGAGTGGTCAAGTAAAAATGTCATCCATACTTGGTGCGCCTCTTATTGACATCAATCAGGAGATTATGCCCATTTGGCAACAATCATCCAAGCGGATTTTTGATGTTGTTCTTTCCATTTTCAGTCTCATATTGCTTGCTCCTTTGTTTACAATCATTGGAATCACTGTTAAACTAGGGTCAAAAGGAAGGATCATTTACTCACACCAGCGCATCGGTAAGAAAGGAAAGCCGTTTATGATCTACAAGTTTCGATCGATGTATGAAAACGCAGAGCAAAATGGTCCTGCCCTATCCAGCGAAAATGATAGTCGTATTACTCCCTTCGGAAAGTTCCTCAGGAGAAGTCGAATGGATGAATTACCCCAATTCTATAATGTATTGATTGGTGATATGAGCTTGGTAGGCCCAAGACCAGAGCGTCAATTCTTCATAGATCAAATTGTAAAGCGCGCTCCACACTATAAACATCTGCAAACCGTTCGCCCTGGAATAACATCTTGGGGACAGGTGAAGTATGGCTATGCGGAGAATGTAGATGAAATGATTGAACGACTCAAGTTTGACGTGCTTTACATCGAAAACATGTCGCTATTGGTAGATTTCAAAATTTTGATTTATACCGTTTTGATTGTTCTGCAAGGTCGAGGAAAATAAATCAAAAAGTATGGAGCATAAAAAAGCCTGAACATGTGTTCAGGCTTTTTCTATTTCTAACGATGAAATCTATTACATTTCTTCCATTTCAATCATCTTGAAAGGAATATTGATAATCGCTTGATAATCTTCTCCTGCTTCGAGCATATCCTCATCATCCTCTTCGTAATGCCAATTGATAGTAATGGTTGTTTTTCCATTAACAGACTCTAGTTTCTTGAAAACATCCAGTATACACTTAGATGAACTCGTGTTAAAGTATTCCAATTGAATATTCACCACTGTATCAGATTTCGAGTTATCGCCATAATTACCAATCCAATCCACAAGAGGCTTGTAGAATTCAACAGCGTTTTCAGGAATAGATCTTCCTTTTACTTCAAGAATACCTGACTCGGCATCGAAATTTACAGTTGGTGTTTTAGGCGTTCCTTCAATTTTGATTGGATCCATCTTGTTTCGTTTAGTTTAAGAGATTACAAGGTTATACTTTAATTTTCAAAATGTAAAGCCCGAAATCATCATTTACATCACTAAAATCATACTCGAGCTTATTACCCGATTTTCTAGCAATGTCAATCATTCCTAAGCCTCCACCTCCGTGAACGCTATATTGCCCGTTGTCCAAAACCTCCTTGTAGTATGATCTAAGACCATCTTTATCAAGAGCATTGATTTTGTCAAGTTTCGCCTTCAAAGGAGCAATGTTGTTTATTTCTATATAGTTCGCTGTCAATACAGCGTATTCACTTTCTTTTCTTCCTAATACAAACGTGGCAGTTTTGCTATCGACTTCATTTCCGTCTGCCATCGCATCTGTGTGGTGGTAGAGGTTCTGTAAACCTTCTACTAAGATATTGTAAACTTTCCGCTGCTTTTTAAAGTCTTCCTCTGTCGTTTCAAGCTTTTGCTCCACTTCACCCAGTATACTACCAATACGTTGCTCGTTGACCTCGCCATGAAAATTCATGAGCACTTCGGAATCCGAAAACGTAGCTATAAAATCCGAAATAATCTTACTTTCCAATAGTATCAATAATAGGTTAGAGCAAATATAACGGATAAAACAAATCAAGAATATCAAACTGTTTTCAAACGTTTCATCATTCGATTGTTAGTTGGTCAAGAGTTTTGGTAAAAAACAGATTATCCTTTGCTACTTTTGGCCTCCGAAAAAGAAAACACATAATAGAATGAAAAGAATACTTACAGTCGTTATTGCCCTTTCACTTATATCAGCTTCAACTCTGAAGGCCGATGAAGGAATGTGGCTTCCTATGCTAGTGAAGAGATTGAACATTGCTGACATGCAGAAGCATGGTCTTCAATTGAGTGCTGAAGAAATTTACAGTGTAAATAACTCAAGCTTGAAAGATGCTATCGTTGTTTTAAACGGTGGATCATGTACTGCTGAAATGATCAGTGGAAAGGGTTTATTCCTAACAAATCATCACTGTGCTTTTGGTGTAATTCAAGACAATAGCGCTGTTGATCACGATTACCTGACTGATGGTTTCTGGGCAATGGCTATGAAAGAAGAATTACCAGCAAAAGGAATGACCGCTGGTTTTCTAGTCGAAATGCGTGATGTTACCGATGCGGTTTTAGGTGATATTAGTATTTCACTTCGAGGTGCAGAAAGAGAAACTGCGCTGATTGAAGCTATTGCAAAAGCTGAAGAGGAAATTAAAGGTGACGTAAAAGATCATTTCAATATTCAAATCAAAAGCTTCTTTGAAGGCAATGAATATTATGCTTTCGTTTACGAAACGTATAGAGATGTGAGATTAGTAGGTGCTCCTCCTTCATCCATTGGAAAATTTGGTGGAGACACAGATAACTGGATGTGGCCACGTCACACTGGAGACTTCTCCATGATGCGTATTTACTCTGGAGCTGACGGAATGCCAGCTGATTATTCTGAAGACAACATTCCTTACCAACCAAAGCACTTTCTTCCTATCTCTCTAAGTGGAGTACAAAAGGATGATTACGCAATGATCATGGGTTACCCAGGAAGCACTGATCGTTTTTTAAGCTCTTATGGCGTTGAACAAGAGTTAACTGTAAGACAACCAAACACAGTTAAGGTTAGAGAAACACGCCTTGCTCTTATGAAGGAAGATATGAATGAAAGCGCTGAAGTGCGCATCAAGTATGCTTCTAAATACGCTGGTGTAAGTAACTATTGGAAATACTTCATCGGACAACAAAGAGGTTTGAAGCGCTTGAAGGTTAAAGAACAAAAGCAAGCGTTAGAAGATGAATTCCAGAAATGGGTAAATGCTTCAGAAGAACGCAAAGAAATTTATGGCAACGTTTTGAAAGATTGGGAAGATGGATTTAATGAAACAAAAGAAACTTCTCTTTATCGCACATACCTCAATGAATGTGTATTTGGAAGTGAGGTTTTGTTAATGGCTTACCGCACTTCTAGATTATCTGGAGCATTGAGCGCAGAACCACTAAACCAGGAGGAAGTTGATAAGCAAATAGAAGCGGTTAAGAAAACAGCTGAGAAATTCTATAAAGATTATAATCAGTCTACAGATCAAAAAATAACAGCTGCGTTATTCGAATTTTTCTCTGAAGATATTCCTGCATCATTGCAACCTCAATTCTTTAAAGATCAAGTATCGAAGAATAAGGGAGACTTTAATAAGCTGGCAGATAAAATGTTCGCAAAGAGCATCTTCCGCTCTGAGGCTTCATTCAACGAATTCTTGAGTTCACCTTCTGCTAAGACATTGAGTAAGGATATGGCTTTCCAATACATGACAGAGTTCCTTAATCACTTTAGAAGTGATGTAGCTCCTATGATGCGTCCACCTCTAGAAAAAATCGAAAACTCAAATCGCTTGTTCGTTCACGGACTTAGAGAAATGAATAAGGATGTGAACTATTATCCAAATGCTAACTCAACAATGAGGGTGACTTATGGAAATGTATTAGACTACTACCCTGCCGATGCGATCTACTATAACTTCTACACTACCATAGAAGGGATCATGGAGAAGGAAGATCCTTCGAATGACGAATTCGTTGTTCCTGCTAAGTTGAAAGAGCTTTACAACAACAAAGACTACGGCCAATATGGTGAAGACGGTGATTTAAGAATTTGCTTCTTAACAAATACTGATATCACTGGAGGTAACTCAGGAAGCCCTGTAATCAATGGTAAAGGAGAATTAATCGGATGTGCATTTGACGGTAATTGGGAAGCGATGAGCGGTGATATCGCTTTCGAACCTAAATTGCAAAGAACCATCGCTGTTGATATTCGGTACGTGCTTTTCATTGTAGACAAGTATGCTGGTGCCACTCATTTAATTGATGAAATGAAGTTGGTAACCGATGTGAAGGCTACACCTTCTTTGAAGTCTCCTCAGCCGACCAGAGAGCAGACAGAGAAAATTATGGATAAGTCGAAAAAAGGATAATATGAGTAAAGAATGGTTCGAGACGTGGTTTGACACCAAGTATTACCATTTACTCTATAGAAATAGAAACGAAGTAGAGGCGCGTCAATTCATTGATGCGCTTCTTCGTTTTTTAACTCCTGAGCCTGGTTCTCAATTTATTGATGTGGCTTGCGGCAAAGGACGTCACTCAAAATACCTTAACAGCCTAGGATACAAGGTCACGGGTATAGATTTATCGGAAAACAGCATCAATGAAGCGCGCTTGAATTCTTCAGATGATGACGGCATCCAGTTTCATCAGCAAGATATACGAGAGCCTTTTCCTGAAAAGAACTTGGATTTTGCTGTAAACCTTTTTACAAGCTTTGGCTACTTTGACTCTGAAGAAGAGCATCAATTGGCTTTGAACAATATGTATGACAGCCTGGCCGCTGGAGGGAAAATGGTTTTGGATTACATGAATGCTTCAGAGGTGCTACTCTCTCTAAAACGAGAAGAACACAGAGAAGTGGATGGGGTGCATTTTAAAATTAGACGATACATTGATGATGGGAGTATCATCAAAGAAATTACAGTTACAGATAACGATGAAACACATGTATTTGAAGAACGCGTAAAAGCATTCTCAAAAATAGATTTAGAATCACTCATCGCAAATTCTGGTTTTAAAATTTGTGCGACTTTTGGATCATACAACCTTGAACCGCATACTGAACAAAGTTCTCGCGTTGTAATAATCGCTGAAAAATAAGTATGATCGTTTACCTCATCGGACTGTTGGTGTCTTTCGGAGCTGGGGCTTGGTTCATTTTCAATGCGCCATCCAAGAAGTCATGGATTTACTTATTTCTTTCTGCTGGAGGTGCTTATTTAATCACGATTCTTTTCACACACATTCTTCCTGAGCTTTTCGAAAATCTTGGACATAAAGCAGGAATTGTTTTGCTGGTCGGTTTCCTGATTCAAATAGCCCTTGAGAATTTCTCTAAAGGAATAGAGCACGGTCACTCGCACCCAACGACTTCAAAAACGGCACTGATCATTTCTTTTTCAGCTTTGTGTTTACACGCATTGATTGAAGGAATGCCTCTCGCCTCCTCCCTGTTTTCATCGATGATTGAATTTGATCGTGAATTGACGGTTGGCATCATGCTCCACAAAATTCCCGTGGCTATTACTCTGGCTACATTACTTATAAAATCTGGGATTAAGAAGGGTAATGCAACACTATGGTTGGCATTATTCATCGCCTGCACACTTTTAGGTTCTGGAATTCAGCTCTATTTCGGTGGCGATTCTACTGACTTAATGTTCATGAGTCTGGGACTAACAGTTGGCATTTTACTCCACGTCTCTACTACTATTCTCTTTGAAAGCAGCGATCATCACAAGTTAAGCCCAAGCCGAATAGCGGTTATTGTTGTTGGAGTAGCACTCGGTTTGCTCTCTTAGTCTTTCTTCGGCATTGTCTTGGCTTCTTGCCAGATAGCCTCCATTTCGCCCAGCGTCATATCAGCCATCCTCTTTCCTTGCTCGGCAACCTTTTCCTCCAGGTATTGAAAGCGATGAATGAATTTCTTGTTTGTGCGCTCCAAAGCGTCTTCTGGATTCACCCCAATAAAGCGTGAATAATTGATCATGCTGAACAACACATCGCCAAATTCATCCTCTATACGCGCATGATCAGCGCCATTCTCCACTTCAGTTTGAAGTTCTGCTAATTCTTCTTTTACCTTATCCCACACTTGCTCTTGCTTGTCCCAATCAAAGCCAATTCCTCGAGCCTTTTCTTGGATGCGGTTGGCTTTCACCATAGCTGGTAAAGATTTAGGCACGCCTTCTAAGACTGACTTCTTGCCTTCATCCAATTTTATTTGCTCCCAGTTGCGCTTTACTTCCTCTTCATCCTTAACGACCACATCGCCATAAATGTGCGGGTGCCTGCGAATCAATTTCTCACATACGCTATTGATTACGTCATCTATTGCAAACTCCTTTCGTTCAAAACCAATTTGAGCGTAAAAAACGACATGCATGATGATGTCGCCCAATTCCTTCTTCACTTCGTCCATATCGTTATCGATTATGGCATCACTGAGTTCATAGGTTTCTTCAATGGTAAGGTAGCGCAGCGACTCAATCGTTTGTTTTTGGTCCCATGGACATTTCTCCCTCAATTCAGTGATGATGTCAATCAATCGTTCAAAAGCCTCTAACTCTGGTCTCATGTGTTCCTTTTTCTGGGTGTCAAATAAAAGTTCAAAAGAAACATATCCTTTGCAACTTTGCCACAATGTTCGCCAGGACTTCTATCATATTATCAACGATGCTTCTTTTTGCCGTTGGCCTCTTTGCACAAAAGAGTCCGATGGGCATAGAATTGAATTATGCTCGGGGCGTTCTTCTCCCACACAGAGCAATCATGAAGCATTTGCCGCAAGGCGCGGCTCAAGCTATGGAATTGAGAATATACACTCAAACCAATGGCAGTAGAGCGTGGCACAATGTATACAACCGGCCACAAGTAGGTGTGTCTATTAAAGGGTTTGATTTAGCGAATAAAGACCTCTTGGGATATGGATTGGGCATTGCAGCATATATCTCATCGCCAGTCATCAGCACACTAAGATTCAAATGGAATTTAGAAATTGCAGCTGGCCCAGGTATTATATCCAAACCTTTTGATGATGACGATAATTACAAGAACATCGCTATTGGCAGCTATGGCAATGCTTATGTATTCTTAGGTCAGCGATTCTCTTATCAAGCCAATGATCAATTGCATGTCTCATTAGCAATGGCCTTCAACCATTTTTCGAACTCGGCTTATTCGCTACCAAATTTGGGCTTGAATTATCCTACCGTTTCGTTCGGAATTGGATATCAACTGCAAAAATCAACTGCCGTTGACTCTGTGCCTTCTAAAGCTTCAAGACAAACTGGAAAATGGATTACTGCTTTTGGTTTAGGACTAAAAGAAGTTTCCGATCCTAAAAATGTAAAGTACCCAACATTCTCTCTCATGGGTGAACGCAGCTTTGGACTTTCAAGAAAAAGCTCAGTAATAGCAGGCTTTGACTTCATGTACAACTCGGGATTGTATGCCACTAGAAATGCAGACAGCAACACTGTATCCGTATTGGGCAATGTGCAATTGGGATTGAAAATCGGGTATAACCTGCATATTGACCAAGCGCAGATATTTCTACAAGCCGGTTGGTATGCCATTGATTCCAACAAAAAAGATGGAAACTTCTACCATCGCGCTGGCATCCGCTATTTCTTTACCGATCATTTCGGAACCCATTTGGCATTGAGAACACACCTTTTTAAAGCAGATTATTTTGAAGCAGGCATGGCATATCGTTTTTAGCATTGCGATGCTGTTGAGCGCTAGCGCCTGCCAAAAGGAAGGCGCTGGATGCTTTGAATCTCGTGGTGATCAAAGTTCTGAGCGGAGGGAGCTAGAGCAGTTTAATGATCTTAGAGTAGATGGCAGAATCAACGTCATTTTGGTGCAAGACACGCTCAATTTCGCCATTATAACCTTTGGTGAAAAAGGCTTAGCCGGAATTGAAACCAATTGGTCGGATGGAGAGCTGAGGATTGAGGAAACCAACACTTGCAATTGGACGCGGAAGGTGAATCCGTTGCCAGAAGTAGAATTGCATTTCACTACTTTCAAGAACCTTTATACCAAGAGCGCGGCTGAAGTGAGATTTCAAAATGCGTTTGAAGCAGATTCATTGAATATTGAAATCAATGATGCTGCAGGCAGTGTCTTCGTAAAAGTCGATTGTCAATACATAAGCATTATTGGACATACTGGTGCGACCGATGTAACGGCTGAAGGCACGACAGATAACCTATACATCTACAATTCGAGCTACGCTCCCATACATGCGGAGGATTTGACAGCGCGCGTTGCCTCGGTGCACAATAACTCTTCTGGCGACACCTACGTTCGGGCAACGCAAAGACTGAATACGACCATAGAAGAAGATGGAGACATCTATTTGTATGGCAGCGCTGCAGTACGAGGTACGCCAAATGGAAGTGGCCAAGTATTTCTGATGGGCGAATAAGCAATGTTGTGACATTCATCACTTCGCTTTCATTCTAGCATTTCTTACCTTCGCCTTATGAAATTGATTCTACTCGCAATCGGATTATTGGGCCTTGCCTTTGCAGGAATAGCCGTAAAAATTTGGGGTAAAAAAGACGGTGAATTTGCTGGCACTTGCGCGAGCAATAATCCACTCTTGAAAAACGATGAAGGTTCTTGCACGGTGTGTGGCGCCCGCCCTACTGAGCAGTGTCAGAAGGACTAATCATTCATGATTTATAATTGATGTTCATCATTGATCACGAAACTACAATGGGCTGCAATGGCTCTCAAGCATTAATTAAAGGACAGGAAACTTAAAAAGCTTTTCTTATTGCTTCGAACAGCTATAACCTAAAATCGCCCACGCACTAAGAGTGGCCTGAAAGGAAGACTCTGTTAAATACGGCCCATCACTTGCACAAGCTTGTAAAGATTCGCTTGGCTCATAATAGTAGTAGTAATATGGGTCCCATACATACTCATCAAAAACCGGATCATAAACATACTCACCTTCATAGTACTCATAACCTTCCTTAATACAGGTGTAGCATAAATCTTTAACCCTAACAGTAACACTTTCTCTATCCGATTTTTTATCAGATTTAGAATAACTCGTTAGCTTAATGGTATAATTTCCAGCAACATTCCAAGAATGATTAAAACTTTCGCTCGTGTAATTTGAAGCACCAAAAGAACCATTCTGAACTTCCCACTCTACTGATTCCTCATTCTCAGAACAGCTGCTATATCTATTGGTTTCGAAAACGGTTGTTGTCAAAGGTCCATCAACACAGGCCACTGGCTCCTTTACACAAGATATAACACTTAAGGACAAAACCAGAGCAATCAGTACATTTTTCATATTGAAATAAATAAAAATAAGACCAAAGTTAAGCGAAGAATTAATACACTCGCTCCCGCGCGCTTCCCAGCGCGTGGTTTATTGTACTTTATCCCACTGCGCGTGAGGACACGCGCGGCAGCGGGGGCTCGAGTAATACCAATCACTTCACCTCTTCGTAAGTAATCTCATCTAGATCATCCGTATCCGCTTTTGTAGAAGTTGGAGCACATGTGTCATACAATTCACATGGTAAATACTTTGAATTAACCACAGCTTGATACAACATCAAAGCGCCAAAAAAACCTGCCATCAAATGACTGTGATTCACTGACTCATAGATGAAGTAAAAACCAAGTGCAAGACGCAGCCAACGGTAAAAACTCCAAGGTTCTCTGAGTACAGTAATCATGTTTTTCATTGCTTTAAATGTACGCATCATTCCTCCACCAACTCAATGGCACTTTCCAATTGCTTGCTGGTAAAAGTCTTGTAATTCCCTTCTTCGTCTGATGATATCAGGTAAACGAAATTGCTCAAATAATCATGCTCTTCAATAAAATGGATAGAAGAATCCATACCCATCACCATAAAGGCCGTGGCATAGGCATCGGCCAATCCAGCATTCTTGCTAACTACCGTAGCGCTCAATAAATTATGCTGAACGGGGTATCCTGTAGTTGGGTCAATGGTATGTGAAAAACGTACACCATTCTTCTCGTAAAACTTGCGGTAGTTACCGCTAGTGGCCAATCCTTTATTTCTCAAGTTGATGACGGCCTGCAATTCACGTTCTGCATTTTCATCAATCGGCTTGTCAATCCCAAAACGCCAAAGTGAGCCATCTGGCTTAGGATAACCCACCGCAATCTCTCCACCTATCTCTACAAAAAACAGTTTCAAATCTTGAGCTTCCAAGAACTTCACCACTTGATCTACGCTCCATCCCTGCCCTATAGCGTTAAAGTCAAGCTGCATGCCCGGAACAGGTTTCGTCAAAAAGAGTTTATCGGTCTTCTTCATCGATCCTTTCAGCTCACTCATTCCAAAACTTCCTTTGTTTCTAATAATGCGCAGCGTATCGAAATTTATCAATTCAAGCAGACTATCAATCTTATGCTGTTCAACCAACTCAGGATGCTCGAATCGCTCGGGGCCGAATCCCCAATATGAAACCAATGGCTTCACCGTTGGATCAAAAGCTCCGTTGCTGGCTTCATACACTTCCCAACTCATGGCTAACAAATCAAAAAACAAATGATCGATGTATGCACCACTGTCAGAGGTATTCCATTGATCGATTACTGAGTTGGACAAATAGGTAGAAACAGATTCGTCCACCCGTTTCAAGATGCTATCCACCTGTGGCTTAAAATTGCGCTCTTGCAAATCGTAATACACGATACGCCAAGTGGTGCCTTGTGCTTCACCCGTAATTGTTTGCTTAAATTCTTCAGATGTGGTTTTTTCCAACTCGGCATTACATGATGCTAAACCAACAATGAAGCTCAACGCTGAGAGATAAAGGGCAGTGTTTTTCATAACGTGTGCAAAGAAAATACTATTGATTGTGAATTCTATGATCAAAAAAAATCCCCCTGATTACTCAGAGGGATTGAATATTATAATGGATGAAGATTATCCACCGAAATCGTCAAATGCCACGTTCTCTGGCGGTACTCCCCACTCGTCACACATCTTAAGAACCGCTTGGTTCATCATTGGTGGACCACAGAAGTAAAACTCAATATCTTCAGGAGCATCATGCTTGGTCAAGTATTGGTCTATTACAGATTGATGAACGAATCCAACAAAACCATCACCATCAGATTCCATGTTTTCTTTGGTCTTCCAGTTGTCTTCTGGAAGAGGCTCAGAAAGAACCAAGTAAAACTTGAAGTTTGGGTAATCTTTCTCTAATGCTCTGAAGTGATCGATGTAGAACAATTCACGCTTAGAACGCCCTCCATACCAATACGATACTTTACGTCCCGTCTTGATTGTTCTAAATAACTCATACAAGTGACTTCTCATTGGAGCCATACCTGCACCACCACCGATATATAACATCTCAGAATCATTGTCTTTGATGAAGAACTCACCATAAGGACCTGAAATAGTTACTTTATCTCCTTTCTTGCAAGCGAAGATGTAGGATGAAGCAATACCTGGATTTACATCCATCCACTTATTGTTAGCTCTGTCCCATGGTGGAGTTGCGATACGCACATTCAGCATGATCTCACGTCCTTCAGCAGGATAAGATGCCATAGAATATGCTCGCTCAATGGTCTCCGTGTTTTTCATCACTAAAGGCCAAAGATTGAATGTATCCCACTCTTTCTTGAACTTTTCTGGCTCACCTGGATGCTCATCTGGGTGCGCTGTGATATCAAAATCAGCATAAGGAGTTTCGCAAGCTGGAATTTCGATTTGGATGTAACCTCCAGCACGGTAATCCATGTCCTCAGGAATCTCAACTACGAATTCTTTAATGAAAGATGCAACGTTGTAATTTCTTACCACGGTAGCTTCCCACTTCTTGATACCGAAAATCTCTTCAGGAATTTGGATTTCCATATCCTCTTTGATCTTCACTTGGCATCCCAATCTCCAATCATCCGCTTGCTCTTTACGCGAGAAGTGAGGCTCTTCTGTTGGAAGAATAGATCCACCACCACTGTGCACTTGACACTTACACTGAACACAAGTTCCTCCACCTCCACATGCTGACGGCAAGAAAATCTTGTTATCACTTAGCGTTGAAAGAACTGTTCCTCCTGCATTTACTTCAATGGTCTTTTCACCGTTGATGATCAACTTCACTTTGCCACTAGGCGAAAGTTTTGCTTTGGCAAACAAGATGATTGACACCAATAGCAAGATGAATAAAAGGAATACTACGATACTGATTATGACTGTTGTTCCCATGTCTTTAGTTTCTTATAATTCAATTCCCATAAAGGCCATGAACGCTACGCCCATTAAACCCGTGATGATAAAAGTGATTCCAAGTCCTCTAAGTGCTGGTGGTATATTTGAATACTTGATTTTTTCGCGAATGGCAGCAATTGCTACGATGGCCAAAAACCATCCCACTCCTGATCCAAGTCCAAAAGAAGTAGCTTCTGCTATCGTGGAGTATTGACGCTCTTGCATGAACAGTGCTCCTCCTAAGATGGAACAGTTTACTGCAATCAACGGAAGAAAAATACCCAACGCACCATACAGTGCTGGAGCAAATTTCTCTACTGCCATCTCCACCAACTGCACCATAGATGCTATTACTGCGATGAACATGATGAAGCTCAGGAAGCTTAAATCGATGGTTGCAAATGAATCATCTAACCAAATCAATGCGCCTTCTTTAAGAACATAGTTCTCAATGAGGTAATTAACCGGTACAGTAATTCCTAAAACAAAAATCACTGCAAAGCCAAGACCTACGCCTGTTTTTACTGTCTTCGAAACGGCCAAATAAGAGCACATTCCAAGGAAGTAGGCGAAAATCATATTCTCTATGAAGATGCCTTTTACGAATATGTTTACTAAATCTAACATGGTGGTTTAGTTTTCTTCAATTAAAGCGGTGTTCTTACTTCTCTGAATCCAAATGATGATACCAACAGTAATTAAAGCCATAGGAGGCAAAATCATCATATTGTTGTTCATGTATCCCATTTCAAATACTGCATCTGGAACCAATTTATATCCCATCAATGTTCCTGAACCAAAAAGCTCTCTTACTACAGCTACTGCAATTAATATCCATGCATAACCCGCAGCATTTCCGATGGCATCCAAAATAGATCTCCAAGGTTTGTTTGCTAAAGCAAATGCCTCTAATCGACCCATGATGATACAATTGGTAATAATCAATCCTACAAACACGGATAAAGCTTTACTTACATCATAAACGTAAGCCTTAAGCACTTGATCAACCAAGATTACCAATGACGCCACTACCACCAATTGAACGATGATTCGAATACGACTAGGAATCACGTTTCTTATCAATGATATGATCAAGTTACCACCAATCATTACTGCAAGAACTGACAGTGACATTACGATCGCTTGCTTTACTTGCACCGTAATGGCAAGTGCCGAACAAATACCCAATACTTGGACAGTAATAGGATTTGAGTCGTTCAAAGGATCAGTAAGAAGCGACTTGTTTCTCTTAGAGAATAGAGGCTCACTTGGTTCTTTTACTACAGCTGCTGCTGCTTCTTTTACTTCTGTACTCATAGTGAATTAGATTGATGCGATATCAGAATTCTTTTTAAAGTAAGGCACATATACTTTCAAGGTATTCTCCAACATGGAAGAAACACCGTTGCTTGTAATCGTACCTCCGGTGATTGCGTCAACACCGTGCATATCGCCAGCGTCAGCTCCACCCTTAACTACTTTCACCGAAACAAACGCTCCAGCATCATCAAAAATTTTGTCTCCTACGAAAGGCTCTTCGAACCAACTTTGGTTGATCTCTGCACCTAAACCTGGAGTTTCTGTTTTGTGATCAAACGTTGCTCCAAATATTGTATTCATATCCGCCTCAAGTGCGATGAATCCCCATATCGGACCCCATAACCCAGTTCCTACTAAAGGAACTACATAGTATGGATTTCCATCCTTCTCACAAATGAAAAGGGGAAAACGCTTCTGCTGATCAGTGAGAGACTTGTCTCTATATTGCTTCTTTATGTCAATGTTGAAGGCATCACTTTCGTAAGCTTCTTTGCCATCAACAGAAAGTGTTTTAACGTCACCTTCAGTTTCGCTCAATACATTTCCTTCTGAGTCTAGAATAACACGTTTCTTAATGAATTCTCCGAACTTAGCGCTAGCCTCCTCTCTGCTTGATTCTACTTGAATAGAGCCAAGCACGTTCTGCATTTTCTCTTGCTTCATATTCTCTTCTTGAGGACCTTTTAGTCCTAAAGCTGCTACTGCCAAAACAGTTGCTACTACAACAACCATAATGATGGAGAAAAGAAAAGTAAAGCCTTGTGATTCTTTATTGAATGCCATGATTAATAGGTTTTATGCTGCGACTTTTACTCGCTTTAATCTTCGGTTAATATTCGCTTCTACCACATAGTGGTCAATCAAAGGAGCCATAACGTTCATAAACAAAATGGCCATCATAATTCCTTCAGGGTAAGCCGGATTAAATACGCGAATCATGATTCCAAAGAATCCCGCCAAAAACCCATATATCCATTTACCTGTCGTTGTTTGTGCAGCACTCACTGGATCTGTTGCCATGAAAACCATTCCAAACATAAAACTTCCCATCATCAATTGTTGTAATGGATGAACGGACATGAATGCGTTTGCACCCCACGCGTTAAATATCATCGACATTGTTAAGCCACCAACTAAGAAGGAAAGCATGATTCTCCAGCTTCCGATTCCTGTAAAAATCAAGATAGCCGCACCTATTAAAATGGCAAACACTGATGTCTCACCAATAGAACCAGGTATCCATCCCCAGAAAGAAGCCCACATTGTGTCTGCTAAACTTCCATACTGTTGTCCAGCGGCATCATATGCCACACCTCCAAACTCAGCACCAACAGGGGCATTATACGCTTGAGAAAGCAATGTTTCTCCTGTGTATCCATCTACACCAGCCATTCCAGACTCTTGTGGAATCCAAACAGCATTACCACTCATTTTAGTAGGATAAGCAAAGAATAAGAAGGCACGTGCTGTAAGAGCCGGATTCAAAATATTCATTCCCGTTCCACCGAAAACCTCTTTACCAATTATAACAGCAAAAGCAGTTGCCACAGCTACCATCCACAATGGAATTTCAGATGGAAGCACCAATGGAATAAGCATTCCTGACACCAAGTAACCCTCATTTACAGAGTGATTATTCTTGATCGCAATAGCAAACTCAATTCCTAATCCAACTGCATAGCTTACCACTACGATCGGTAATACGCGAATAGCTCCGAAGATGAATTTCTCCATCAAGCCTTCACCCAACCCTGTAAGCTCACCAATTGATAAATAATACTGGTGACCTGTGTTCCACATTCCAAACAGCAAGGCTGGAACCATTGCTATTACCACTAAAAACATGGTTCTTTTTAAATCAATGGCATCTCTAATGTGAGCGCCTTTATGAGAAGTATGACCTGGAGTGAAAGCAAATGTTTCCAATGCCTCAAAGCCCTTGTAATACTTTTCGAGCTTACCGCCTTCTTCAAAGTTTGGGCGGAGGTTGTCTAATATATTCTTTAAAAACTGCATAGTCTTTTATCTCTATTAACCTAGTTCTTGTTTAGCTACATCCAAGCCATCTCTTAGGATGCTTTGTACATTCATTTTACTTGTGCATGCATACTCACATAGCGCAAAATCTTCAGGAATAACTTCGTAAATGCCCAAATTCTCCATTTTATCTAGATCATTTGTCATGATAGATTTAATGAGTTGAACAGGATAAATATCCATTGGCAATACGGCTTCATATTGACCAGAAACAACATACGCACGGTCTTCACCGTTCATATTCGTATTCAAAGCGAATTTTTTATTTGGTGACAACCAACTGAAGTAAGATCTTGATAAAGAAAACTTATGAAAGTTTGGTGCCAACCAGCCTAAAAACTGTGGTTCATTTCCTTCAGGAATAACTGTTACGGCATCATGAAAGAAACCCAAGTATCCTTCTGTAGAGGAAGCATCGCCTGTGAGCACGTTTCCAGAAATGATTCTGTTGTCTCCAGCTTTAATTTGACCATCAACGATTGACCTCATAGAAGCACCAACCCATGTGGTTAAATAACGTGGCTTTTCCACTTCAGAACCAGCCAAGGCAATTACTTTCTTAAGGTCAACTACTCCAGTCATCAAAAACTTACCCATCAATGCAACATTCTGCGCTGAGATAGTCCAAACGTTTTCTCCTTTATTGATAGGGTCAATATGATGAATCTGAATTCCTACGTTTCCTGCAGGATGAGGGCCAGTAATTGTATTCAACTCTACCCCTTTAGCTTGAGTAAAAGTTGCATCGGGCGTTGATTTACCTCTCGTTGTCAAATGAACTTTACCATCAGTTAACTTAGATAAGGCATCCAACCCTTTTTGAAAAGCTTCTTGCTGACCATGAAGAATAAAATCATAATCTGGAGCAAGAGGTGAGCTATCAAATGCAGAAATAAAAATCGCCTTTGGCTTCAAATGAGGATTGGCTATAACATCGTATGGTCTTTGTTTCAACATTGGCCAAAAACCACTGCTCATTAAAACAGTCTTTATCTTCTCCGTTGAGCTTAAGTCGCTTACATCAAACTGCTCAAATTTTTGATCTTGATCTGGAACGATTCTTACTTCAAGAATCTTTCTCTTGGCACCTCGCACGATTTCAGCAACTTCGCCACTTACAGGAGAGGTAAACTTAACATGCTCGTTGTCCTTATTATAAAAGATGACCGAGCCAGCTTTGACTTCATCTCCTTCCTTAACAACCAATTTTGGCGTTAAGCCATGAAAATCTGTAGGTTTTAACGCAAACGATGCAGGAAAAGGAGCATCTCCTTTTACATGATCAGCTGCACCAACTAATTTGATGTCAGCTCCTTTGCTAATTCTAACGTTCTTAGGCATTTGATTAGGTTAAAATTGTCGCTTTGAAAACGGGCGCAAACGTACGTGATTTTTTAAATATATAAAGACATATTCGCGACTAAAATGAGTCAAATTTTGATCAGACATTCAATCTAAGACTTAGTATACATTTTCTCATATTTTATCGTTCTTTTTGTCACCCATTGATTTTCAGCATTCAAATAAGCACATGCCAAACACCAATACCATTCAAAACACCGCATTTTTGAAAGTGTTCAGCTCTTCATTGATCAAGTTTTCACTTCTTTTTTTATTGACATTTAGTTTCTCCGAAATCTGTGCTCAGTTTAACGTTGACGAGCAATCGGGTGAAGACAATTATTACAATGCCAACTTTCTGCGCTTTGAAAACCACATATATCAAGAGAATGTAAAAACTGTTCTCCTACACCCCAAAGACTGGCCAATCGCAGCGCCATTCATTGTTCTAAATGACCCAAACAGCACGTTAGAACTGCATTTCGACATTCTAGACTCCACATTAGGCAACTTTATGTATGAACTCATTCATTGCGATTACAATTGGAAAAAATCAGAATTAGATGTTCAGGAATACATAGATGGAATGCCCTCAGACTATTTAGTTGAGTATGATTATTCCAGAAATACCTTTCAGAAATACATTCACTACTCTCTTGAAATCCCGAATTTCAATATGCAAATCACAAAATCGGGAAACTATCTTATCAAGGTTTTCGATTATGATAATAACGACCTGATATTAACCAGAAGATTTAGTGTTACTGAAAACATAGTAAATGTAGACGCTAAGGTGAAGCAAGCTACATTGGTAAGACAGCGTTATTCTCATCAAGAAATAGACTTCTCCATAGGAACATCCACCTATCAAATGACCAATCCATATACAGACCTGCATGTGGAAATTCTTCAAAATCATACTTGGGAAAACCGTCTATCCGGATTAGATCCAAGATTCGTCAAAGAGTCAACGTTGGATTATGACTATGATGGCCCAAACGCAATGGAAGGATTAAATGAATTTCGTCTCCTTGATCTGAAAAACACCCGATTCAACGGTGCCGGAATTGAGCGTGTTACATTTTCGGCACAAGAAAATCACGCCTATTTAGAATTGGACAAAAGCCGCGCAAGCAGAACATACCTGCAAAATCGAGATCTGAATGGATGGTTTTATATCTCAACAAACCTCAGCGATGCCAGCAGTGCAGCATTGGATGCTGATTATGTGAACGCACATTTCAGCCTAAAGCAAGAAAAGCCTTTGAGTGATGGTGATGTTTATGTGTATGGCGCATTAACGGATTGGAAAATTCTTCCGGAAGCCAAAATGAAATTCAATCAACTAGAGTTGAAGTATGAAAATACCCTGTACATCAAACAGGGTATTTTCAACTACATGTATGCTTTTGTAAAGGATGGTGAAATTAAGCCTGACATCAGTCGCTTTGAAGGTTCACACTTTGAAACCGAAAACGAATACTCAATTCTTGTTTATCACCGTCCGCTAGGATTAGATTACGATCGTTTATTAATGATTAAAACGATCACCTTCCCTCCTGAAAATTGAGTTATTTAACCTCAACGACTTCTACATCAAATACCAAAGTAGCATTTGGAGGAATAACTCCGCCAGCTCCTCTTTCGCCATAAGCTAGGTGGGATGGAATAACCAATTTAGCCTTAGAACCAACGTTCAATAATGAGATGCCTTCATCCCATCCAGGAATAACTTGTCCAACACCTAAAGGGAATTCGATAGGCTCGCCACGCTCGTAAGAAGAGTCGAACTTAGTACCATCTTCTAACATACCATGGTAATGAACTGAGACAGTCTTACCTGGTTCTGTTTTAGCGCCTGATCCTTCTTCAATAATGTAATATTCAAGACCTGATTGAGTAGTTTTCATTTCAAGACCTTCTGTTGCCCATGGCTCATGCGCGATTGGCTGAGGTCCATCTTGAATATCCATAATCTCAACTTCAAATACCAATGTGCTATTAGCCGGAATACCTGGCTGTTCGCGTCCGCCATAAGCAAGGTTTGCAGGGATAGTAAGCTTTGCTTTGGCACCCTTAGATAATTGACCAATACCTTGATCCCATCCTGGAATTACTTGTCCAACTCCGATTTGAAAAGAAATGGGTTCTCCTTTGCCAAAGCTTTCGTCAAAAACTTGACCATTTTCAAGCATACCTTTATAGTGAACAGAAACCTTCTGACCCATTTGAGGTAAGATGCCATCACCTTTCTGGTAAACTTCTATTTTCAGACCTGATTCCAAAACTACGCTAGTAGTATCTCCCATTTGCCCATCATTCGCATCAGCAGATGCATCTTCATTTCCACCAGAACATGCAGATAGTGCGATAGCAGCACCAATAATCAATGTATATAACTTCATATTAAAATTTTAAGTCGGCAAAGCTAATAGAATTCAATTGAGAACCTTCCTCAACTCTGCTTCATATATTATTGCCGAAAATGGTGGGACAATTCCAGAAGAGGAACCCTTGTCGCCATAGGCTAATTTATAAGGAATAAGAAATTGCGCTTTTCCGCCTTCTTTCATCATTGCTATTGCTTGCGCAAACCCCTTAAGTACTTGATCTGGCTTACCTATATGATACTCAAAAGGTTCATCCTTATAAGTGTCATCAATCAAACGCCCATTTGCCAAATAGGTTCTATAATGAATAAGAGCCGTTCCTCCAGATTTAATAGAAGAACCTTTTCCATCGGATTGAGAGCGAAAATAAATCCCTTCGTGCAAATCACTTTCATCGAAATGAAGGCTGTCCAACGCATTTTGAAAACTCAACTGTCCTTGCATTTCAAAGTCTGACCGAAGTCGCTCTTCTGCGCGAACCTGAAGTAAGACGGAGGCCTCAGCAACCTCATTGATGAATAGATTGAGTTTTAAAAGTGAATTATCCATTCCAACATCCACCGGGCTAAACCAATCCTTTACTTGCAAATCTTTAACACTTCCTATGATTGTTAATTCTTCTCCTTCATTAGAAGTGGCAATTAAACTCTTAATATCCTTCGGCCATTCCGCACTGCCAAACTGAACGCGCTTGACCCGTTTTTCGAGCATGAGAGAATCATCGATACTGCTAACCGCAATCGTCAAAGACACGAACGAATCTTCATCTACTTTTCTAGTATCATCACCTAAGGTTATTCTCTGAAAATGAACCGAATCATGAACACGCTTGAATCCTTCATAATCGGGTGAATTGCACCCAAGTAGGAAAAAAGTCAGAAGAATTGAAATCGCTATTCTCATTTCAAACCGATCAGTTCAATATCATAGATCACAGTGGATCTTGGTGGAATTTTATTATTATCGCCTGTCAATCCATGAGCCAAGTGACTTGGCAAAATCACGTGCGCTTTGTCACCTAACTTCAAATAGGTCACAGCTTCATGCAAACCAGTTTCAACATTGTCTTGCCCAATCATAAAAGATCGAGGACCATCTTCTTTTGATGAATAAATTTCTATTCCATCCATTAAAATCACTTTATAATCGAGGGTGGCTATTTGGCCATCTTTAGCTTTCTCACCTTTGCCTTTACCTTCATAAACCATATAACGCAAACCCGTGCCTGTCTTGGTCATGACCCACCCCCTGCGCTCAGCAAAGCCCTCAATAACGGCATCTTCTTCTAAAGCCATTTGCCTATTGATGTCTTCCATGCTTCTATTGACATCTCTTTGTGTTGGCATATTAGAAGTGCTCGGAGGAGCGCTTTCTTGGCATGATTGAGCCGTCAAGAACAAGCTCATGATAAAGGCTAGTGTCTTCACCTTATAAAGATATTTTGTTTTGAATAACATCTTTTAAATAGTTGATGGCGTCTTTGAGAGAAATGTCCAAACGACCGCCAGCCGCGTTTTTATGACCCCCTCCATTAAAATAGGCTCTTGCAATTTTATTGACATCTACCTGACCTTTTGAACGGAATGAAAACTTAGTGAAGTTCAGTTCCTCGGATAAGAAGACGGCCATTTTTGATCCTTTCACGGACAAACCATAGTTTACTAGTCCTTCGGTATCGCCTTTTTGATATTTAAACCTATTCTTCTCACTTAATGATACACCGATTATACTTATTCCAAGGTCAGCGTCAAATTCAAACTTATTTGATAAAGCATAGCCTAGCAATTGCAAACGATCATATGAATTGTTGTCAAAAATGGAATTATGAACATGATCAGGAACTAAACCTGCATCCATTAAATCCGCCACAACTCGATGTGTGTAAGCAGAAGTTGAGCTAAACTTGAATGACCCAGTATCCGTCATAATTCCAGAATACAGACATTCAGCAATCTCTTTGTTGAGTAGAGAATTCCATCCCAGATTATCAGCAAATTGAAAAACAAGCTGTGCTGTTGATGAAGCAGAAGTATCGGAAAGACTAAAATCAAAGTATGTAGCCGGATCAATATGATGATCAATTAGGATTTTCTTAGCAGATGCTTTCTCTACCCAAGCGCCCATTTCAGCTATACGATCAAGTCGATTGTAATCCAATGAAAAGATCACATTGGCCTCGCTTATTAAAGACTTGGCCTTTTCTTGATCCAATTCAAAAACAGTGATATGCTCATGACCTGCCATCCAGCGTAAAAACTCAGGATCTGGATCGGGAATTATGACGCTCGCTTCTATTCCATTTAAAATCAAGAAATGGTAAAGCCCTAATGATGAGCCTATCGCATCTCCATCTGGCGAGCGATGTGTTGTTATAACCACCTTTGATGATGGCACTAGCAGTTCTTTAATTCGTTCGTATTCCAAGTTTAATAATTTCCTCCAAAGCTATTTGTTTGAATTGTTTTGCGACAATTTCATTCGAAACATTCACATTCGTTGTTGATTTCATCAAGACCAATGCGATTATTAGACCACAGTTATTCTACAGCAAAAGAAAACCTCGCCTTCGAAGAGTGGTACTTTCAGCACTTCGAAGAAGAGACGCTTCGCATTTGGATAAACCCCTCTTCAGTAATATCAGGAAAGCATCAAAATGTTTTAGCAGAATGTAATTTGCATGCATGCCTTGACCTTGGTGTTCCAGTTTTAAGAAGAATCAGCGGAGGCGGCACCGTCTATCACGACTCAGGAAATGTGAACTTCAGTTTTTTCAGGTTCGTTGATCGTAAAAAAATGATTGACTACGACCGCAGTCTCATTCTGATTCAAGATGCATTGAGGGAATTGGGATTTCCGGTTGAGATGAGTGAAAGACACGATCTTTTTCTGGACGAGACTAAAATTTCAGGTAACGCCCAACATTTAAGAAGTGGCAGAGTCCTGCATCATGGCACTATTCTATATGACTCGAATCTAAATGATTTGCGCAGCACCATTAAGCGTAATAATGGAACCTTCATTGACAAGGGTGTGAAATCAGTTCGCAGTCCCATTTCTAATTTGCGTGCTTTCAAAGATTTGGGTAATACAGATCAATTCAAATCGCAGATGATAGATAGGTTTCTGAGCAAAGACCTGAAAATCTTGAATGAAATTAAAGTCCCACTATCTGAAATAGAAGATCTGATTCAAACCAAATACAATCTAGAAAGTTGGAATTATGGCTACAGTCCTGCCTATGAGTTTAGCAACGAAAAAGGAGGGTGGAGCTGCGTTCTCAAAGTCGCGCGTGGTGGAGAAATAATAAAAGCTGAGGTAAATGAAAATGACGTCCGAAATTATGAGGTTGAAAAAGTGCTATTGGGTAAAACCCACTTTTATCAGGAGCTGACAAGACACTTGAAGACTTCAATTGACAATCCAAATAAAGAAGTAGCACTTCTTCAATTATTGTTTTAAGACTTGATTATTGAGTTTCATGTTCCCAGAAACGCTGGTTGGTCGCTTGTCCATCAATGAAAAAGTATATTCCTCCCCAATTGTGTTCAACCTTTTTATAAGTCTTAACAAAACTCCCTGTGTTCATATATATCCAAGTGATCACGCTAGTGCCAGCCTTTTCAGTTTCAATAGTTTTTCGTGTCTTATATTTTTCTTTTAACTGGAGTTGCCGTTGATCTTCAAAAAACTCTTGTTGCTGAGCCTCCGTTCTTTTCATTTGACCATCAAACTTTTCATCCTCGGTGAGCTGTGCTGTTTTAGTTTTCCGAGCTTCCTCTCCTACCTTTGGATCTGATATAATTATTTGACCAGAAGGAACTCCAGGTCTTTGCTCTGCTGAAACTGGCGTATTATTTTGATCAATAATATTGGCCGTTTCAGATTTCTTCTCTTCCTCCTCGATAATTTTAGCCAACTGCTCTGACTCTCGGCCTCCTTGCTCCGTGAGAGCAACAACAGCCTGTTTTGATTTCTCAAGTTCTGCAGCCATCTTCTTTTTGAGATCAGTAATCTGCTCAATTTTCGTTTTTATATATTCAACCTCCGGAAACAACTTCAATGCTTCATTATAAGAGGCTATTGAATGATCCAACTTATTTTCTTTCAAGTAATCATCCCCTTGAGACTTAAATTCTTCAAAATCTACTTGTTTCGCTTGAGAAGCCTCTTCCTCACGATTTTTCTTTGCTGTCAATTCAGCATCGAGTGCAGCTTTCGCTTTTAAATCCTCTTCTGCTTTGGCATCCGCTTCTTCTTTGGCTTTGGCCAGTCTATCAGCTTCCTCATCACTCGACTTAGAGTCTTGAATAGTAGCAGCTAACCTTTTTCTTTCCTCCTCGTCAGCTTTGGCTTGAGCTTCTTTCATGGTCTTGGCATCTGCTTCAAGTTTAGCTTTCGCCTCTGCAGCCGCTTTCTCTTCTGCCTCTTTAGCAGCCTTGGCCGATGCTTTCAATTCCCCCTCAGACTGAGATTGCGCCTCCTGTGCAGCCTTGGCTGCTGCTTTAGCCTCTGCATCAGCTTGGGCCTCTACATTCGCTATCGCTTTGGCATCCGCTTCTTCTTTGGCTTTTGCTTCTGCTGCCTCTTTCTCCTCCGCTTCTTTCGCTGCCTCTGCTGCCGCTTTTTCTTCTGCCTCAAGGGCAGCTTTTGCTTCCGCTTCCGCCTTAGCCTTAGCCTTAGCTTCCTCTTTAGCTTTTGCCTCTGCGGCAGCCTTTTCTTCTGCTTCTTTTACTGCCTTTGCCTCTGCGGCAGCCTTCTCAGCTGCTGCTTCAGCCTCTGCGTCAGCTTTTGCCTTTGCCTCCGCAGCAGCCTTTTCTTCAGCTTCTTTAGCTGCTTTGGCTTCTGCCTCTGCTTTGGCCTTCGCTTCTTCAGCTGCTTTTGCCTCCGCCTCCGCCTTTGCCTTGGCTTCAACTGCTGCCTTTTCTGCTGCTGCTTCTGCCACAGCGTCCGCCTTGGCTTTTGCTTCTGCCGCAGTTGCAACTTCAGCTTCTTTTTTAGCCTCCTGTTTTATTTCTTGAATTCGTTTTTCAATAATCGGATCCTTTTTCAACTTTAACGCCTCCTCCAAATTTGAAATAGCATCTGTATAATTACCAGATTTGTTGTTTTTTTCAGCTGAACTTGTCAGGTTAGCGACCTCTTTCGCAGAACTAGCATCCTTCTCAATTTTCTTCACCTTAGCAACTTCGACTTCATCCATAGCTTGGTCAATCCGCGTTTGAATTGACTTCGTATAATCCGTGTCGTAATCAAATTCATAGATCAAGTCACTATATGAGATCTTTCCAACCGGTTGATTGAACACAACCATATTTACGTCATCATACTGCTCAAATAACTCCACAGAAAACCGGAAAGGCTCAAAACCATAATCAACACGATCGCTAGGGACGTGCGTATCAAAACGCAATCTTTTGGTCACAAATCCTTCTTTAACGAATGAGATAACATATATGGCCTGAAAATCTAAACCTACTTCAAATTTTGAATCACCCTCTATTGACTTGACTTGCTGACCATCTTTCTCAACTAATATTTTAGCTCCTCCTACTGAGCCTCCATCTATCTTAAAACGACCTTCAACAATAAACTCATTCTTTTGAGCAACTCCTTGCACGCCAAAAAGTAAGAACAATACAAAAACAAACCACTTCAGTAAGAAGTGAATGTTAAAAATTAATTGCGTTATTTTAAGTGAACTCGCGATAGTAGAATAACTTTGGATTAGATATTGATTATCATTAGCGCGGCAAAAGTAAAAGGACTAGCATATTATTAAGCAATTTCAAAAACCCTATATAAATAGTTATGAAGTTTTTATCCCTGTTCTTGTTAATTACCTCATTATCAATCATAAGCATAAGCACATTGAAAGCTCAAACTTACGATGAACATTATACAGTGGATTATATCAACAGTCAATTAGAAAAGAAGTGCCATGTTTTTACTGAAAAAAAGAATATAAGAGTTGAATTTTATGCTGGTGGTGTGCCAGTAAGAATAGACTATTTATTCCCTAAATCTTTAGATTTTGACAATGGCATCTATTTTTCAGAATCAGAAGGTTCGGTGATAGTCTCATGCTATGAAAAAGCAGGGAAATGTATCGAAAGAGATATAATTAAGCGAGATTCAAAAATTGTTTACGACAGAACTAACCTTACCACCACATGCACAAATGGTTGTGCTGGTTTAGTTGAAGCGATGAAGCATCTAATCAAGCTTTATGTTCTTGACGATGTTGAAAGAACTGAGCCCTTTGAATAATAATCTTTGATAATTACTGACATGGCGCATAAGTTTTCTTTCTGTTTTTCTGTTTTTCTCCTCTTAACAATTAGCTGTTTTGGCCAAGAAGCAGCAGATCTTATTGAAAAAGGACAAAGAGAAGTGCAAAATGGAGAATATGAAGCCGCTTTAATTGAATTCAATAAGGCTATTGATGCTGATGCTGAATATTTAGATGCTTATGTCCAAAGGGCCTTTGTATACTCCATGTTGAAAGAATATGAAAAAGCTATTATTGACTATACTAAACTTATCGAGTTAAACCCGAACTTCGCGACAGCTTATTTAAGTCGAGGAAGCGCATTTAACAAACTCGAACTTTTTGACAAGGCGCTCGTAGACTTTGATAAAGTAATTATTTTAGACCCCTTAAACTCTGAGGCCTACAACAATCGTGGTTGGTCAAAAAAAGGTTTAGGAGATAAAGATGGAGCCTGTTCCGATTGGAAAACCTCCAAAAAAATGGGCAATGGAGAAGCTAAGATAATTTTGAAAAACAACCAATGTTAAGCGATTTATGATGACTCAAAAAATCATTTTAGGAACATTACTACCACTTATAGCGATAGTGATTTTCTCATTTTCTGACACGCCAAATCCTGTTTCAATTGATGAGGTCAGTCATGACTATATATCAGTTTTAGCTGATCAACAAGATTGGAATAGCTGCGTACAAAAAGCAGATTCTGAATGGGGTGGCCAATGCCTTAACTATGGTTTCAGCGAAGCTAAGTACACTGTGCATCTAGTAAATGGTTGCAGCGAAATGGTAGATTTAATGTCTTGTGTTCAACGAGAAAATGGAGGGTGGCAATGCTTCTATCGATTGGATATGAAAAAGAGTGATACTCTGCACGCTTATGCCTGCAGAGGAAATGGAAATTATCTTAAGTGGGTGAGAAAAGCTGGTGACATTACTACTAAGTTCCCCTCTCTTGCTGAAGTAAATGATGAATACTAAACTATTCGCCAGTTACAATGCATTCATGCGTGTAAACTATTCCTAAAATATTCTTGACCTTGTAATCTACAGTGCTAATCTTGGTGATATTGCCGTTTTGAGCCGCTGTGAGAACTGAAGCATCAACATTTCGACAAATATTAAAATAGCATCTTCCTGAAGATGTTCCAACCTTGCTGCCTATAGGATTTGATGTTGCCGCAACCGGAGTTGTAATGCTGCAAGAAGCTCCTAAAACCGCAATTGCCAATACCGTAAGTATTCTTTTCATGTCTTTATTCAATCTTGACATCAAATGTAACGTATAAAAAAGCCTTGCTCGCATAAAGAACAAGGCTTAAAATATTGTTTGCTCAGCCTGATGAGACCTCTATTATAGGTTTAAGGCAGATATAAAATTCCGATCATCCGATGTTGCCCTCTTTGAGGATCCCATATTTAAGGTTCGGTCCGATCTCGACTACATAAAACTACCTGACGAGACTTGAATGTTAAGCTACCAGACGAAACAAACTTGAGTAAGAACTTTCTGACAGAGAAGGTACTTATAGAATCTAAAAAACTAAATGCTATTGATCATATAGTTCATAAATGAACCTACATTGTTTATAATCACAAAAAAAGCCGAAGAAAAATCTTCAGCTTCAAAATATTATAGGGTTTGGAAGATACTTTCTATTGTTCTTTTTCAACTCCCTCCTGCTCACCTTCATTGGCAGTGTCATGATCAACTAACTCATCCGCTTCTTGAAGAGTTGAAGCAAGTTTCTTGGGAGGTTTATGCTCAGCATCTGCAACTTTTTCCAAACTAAAGGACGCCTTGATGTTTTCAGGCTTATGGTAACTACCTTTTTCAACAACAACATGCCAAACACCAGATTTTGTAGCTGTAAAATCATACGAACCCTCCTTAACACCACCGAAATAGGTAAAAGTTTGATTATTCTTATAGCGCTTAAAGTCTCTTTCACTTAGTATTAACACTCTCGTTTTTTTCGAGATTGTCACTGTAATCTTCCCTCCTTTATTCGCTTTTATTTTACCGTGTAGATATCTCATAGTGACTGTTTTGGTTCTATCAAAGGAATCAAATTTTTCGAATCAATCAAACTTTGAAAACTTCATTCATTAATCTTTGTTCTTAATTAGTTAATTCAGTCCTTTGATCTATGAAGCAATTTGAAATCCCGACATTCTATAAAAGTGAGTTTATTGGTCCAATAAAAAACTATAGAAAGGCATTGGATCCGCGCAAACGAGACTTCACACCCACTATTGTTGATTTTGGTTCACTAAAAATTACCCTTGCTAGGCATTTCGGCTTTTGTTATGGAGTTGAAAATGCGATTGAAATTGCCTATAAAGCGATAGAAGAAAATCAATGCAAAAATATTTACATGCTTTCTCAAATGATTCACAATCCAGTGGTGAATCAGGACCTTCAGGATCGAGGATTGTCATTTATTTTAGACACTGAAGGCAATCAACTAACTCCTTGGGAAAAAGTTACTTCCAAAGACATTGTAATTATTCCTGCTTTTGGCACTACCCTGGAAATTGAGAAGCACCTCAAGTCAAAAGGAATTGAAACTCATCAATACAATACTACTTGTCCTTTTGTGGAAAAGGTCTGGAAAATGGCCAACAAGCTCGGAACAGATGACTATTCCATTATTATTCATGGTAAATTTAAGCATGAAGAAACCCAAGCCACTTTCTCACATAGTTCGGCAGAATCAAAATCAGTGGTCATTAAGGATATTGACGAAGCGAGGGTTATAGGTGATATGATACTTGGACAGCGAAGTAAAGATGAATTCTATTCGAGATTTGAAGGTCGCTACTCTAAAGGTTTCAATATTGAATCAGACCTATTAAAGGTTGGTGTAATTAATCAAACCACCATGCTTGCTAGCGAGACGCATGAGATTTCAGAATATTTTAAATCTGTAATGATTGAGAAGTATGGTGAACCAAGCCTAAAAGATCATTTTGCTGACACGAGGGATACGCTCTGCTATGCAACAAATGACAATCAGCAGTCTACCTATGAATTGTTAAATGAAAAAGCGGATATCGCAATTGTAGTTGGAGGTTATAATAGTTCAAATACGAGCCACTTAGCAGATCTGTGTGCCACTAAGTTTAAGACATACTTCGTAAATGGCCCGAACGAGCTATTGGATAATAAAACCATAAGACATTTTGACTATGCTTCTAAGTCTCATCAGACAACAAAAGATTATTTGCCTTTAAAAGATAAAATCAATGTTGTTGTTACGAGTGGAGCATCATGCCCCGATAGTGTCATTGAATCAGTGATTGACAAATTATTGTCATTTTACCCATCGGATCTTGATAAATCCACGGCCCTCAACAACGCAGGTGTTACTGTATAAAAGGAAGAAACTCTTGAGCATTGGTGATAGGCCTCAATAAAGCCTTAACAACTTCGAGTTGCTCTTTCTTAGAGAAGGTTGTCGTGTCAATCGCAATCGCATCCTTGGCTTTTCTCAAGGGCGCTGCATCTCGAGAAGCATCTGCTCGATCCCGTTCAATCAAGTTGGTCCTCACATACCCTTCAGAAACTTCTTCTCCTTGACCTTTAAGCTGTTTTAAGCGCCTTGAAACCCTTTCGTCTAGAGTTGCCGTTATAAAGATTTTAAGCTCAGCATCAGGCATGATAACCGTTCCTATGTCACGACCTTCCATTACGACTCCTTTATCAACAATATATTTTAGCTGCAATTGCTTCAAATACTCCCGAACTGAAGGTACAGAAGCAACTTGGCTTACTGAAGACGCTATCGATCTATTATTCCGTATTTCTTTCTCAATATCATCTCCATTCAGCAATAAATTATTCGATTTAGATTCAAATATTAGATTAGGACCATCTTCAATAATCTTAGAAATTGCTGTTTGATTAGAAATATCCACTCCTTTGGTCAAGCAATAATGAGTTATACCTCTATACATTGCGCCAGTATCAATGAATACATAGCCTAGATCTGATGCTAAGTTTTTAGCTAAAGTGCTTTTTCCGCAGCCAGAATAACCATCTATGGCAATATTTATCCTTTTCAATTCAATGATTTTTTAGAATACCATTCATTGAGATTGGTTGTAATTCCAAAATGATTGGATGTTCCACTCAAATGGTAATTGGTGATCGCATATTGAATACCAAAGCGCTTTATCTTAATATTAGCGCCAAATGAAAAACCAACCAAGCCAGGTCTTTCGGAGGTCGCCAGCTCCAATCTTCGTCTAAAATTATACCCTAACATCAGGTTAAAATTATCCGAAGGAATCAATGCAACGGAAGCAGACAAGTGTCTAGCGAAATTATCGAGTGTAACTGCTGGTCTACTTTCTTCTCCGGTTAAAGGGTCTATAGTTGGGTTTGCCAGCACATCTCCATCAACGCCCGCTAAATCCCAAGTTTGAATATTACTGTATTGCAAGCCGAACATGATCGGTGCTTTGTCAAATTTCTTAGAAATAGCAGCATTGATGCTTGCAGGAAAAAAGTTACGCTCACCTCCTGAATAGTCAATAATTTCTAATCCGAGATTATCGATCGTCAACCCTGCTGTGAAATTGCCATTAGTGCTTTGGTAATAACCACCTAAATCCAATGCGGCACCATAAGCAAAGCTTTGATACATACTTGAGAAAACGTTCTTGAGCGTTGCTCCGTAATTAATGTGATCATTAAGTTTTCTGCCAAACGAAATTCCTACTTCGTAATCAACTACTTTGAATTCACCAAGATCATTTCCTGATTCGTCATACCCTTGAAAGGTTCCATAATCGAAGTATCTTAAATACATCGAGCCAAACCCTATGCTATCGAACATTCTGCTATATGCTATTGATGCCTGATTGATGGTAGTTAAATAATTGAGATAGTTCAAACTAACAGACTGATGAAGAGAGCTATCAATAAAGGCGGGATTATCTGACACCTGATTTACATCTCCTCTCCAAGTTGCTACTTGAGAACCACCGAGAGCAGCAGAGACAACTGAAATGGGAATTTGCGTGAAAGCAAATGCGGAATTTCCATTCTGAGCAATTCCTGTCATCACTCCAAATACAAATACGACTAATAATGAATACTTCATCTATGGCTCAAAAGTAGGTGCCTAAGGTTTACGTTGAATATTCTAAATTATTTCATCGCATGATGAATAAACTACTTAAGTCTAGGCTACAATCAGCGCATTTTTAACCTTTTTATCTTCTAAGGCAATGTCTAGAACATCAATCATGCGATCCACAAAATGAAATGTTAAGCCTTTTAAATAATGCTCTTCAATCTCTTTAAGGTCCTTTTCGTTCTGCACAGACAAGACAAGCTCATTTAACCCTAAGCGCTTTGCAGCAAGTATCTTTTCTTTAATCCCACCTACTGGAAGCACTCGTCCTCGCAGAGTGATTTCACCAGTCATTGCTAAACCGTCTTTAAATTTACGCTGTGTAAATACGGATGCCAATGCACTAAGAATAGTAATTCCCGCGGAAGGGCCATCCTTAGGTGTCGCTCCTTCAGGAACATGAATGTGAACATTGTAGTTATTGAAAACTTCTTGATCTAATCCAATTATTTCTGCGTGCGCCTTTAAGTACTCCAAAGCAATTACTGCAGATTCCTTCATTACATCGCCAAGATTACCAGTAAGCGTCAGCTTTCCTTTGCCTTTAGTAATACTCGTTTCAATAAAAAGCACTTCTCCACCTACTGAAGTCCATGCCAACCCATTCGCTACACCAGGAACATCGTGCTTATTGTTGCGATCACGCATATGACCTGGACCTAGCAATATTTCCAAATCAGCAACTGAAATAGAACTTGAGGCTTGCTCTTCTTCCATCGCGATTTGCTTGGCTTTCTTTCTAACTATTCCCGCAATTTTCTTTTCAAGCTGCCTTACACCTGACTCGCGAGTATATCCTTCAATAACTTGCTGAAGTACATTCTTCGAGAGCTTGACATCACTCTTTTTCATGCCATGCTCCTTGAGCTGTTTTGGAAGTAAATGCTTTGTAGCTATTGAAGTTTTTTCTTCTACTGTATAGCCACTTAAATCTATGATCTCTAGTCGATCACGAAGGGCAGGTTGAACTGCTCCAATATTATTAGTTGTCGCAATAAACATCACTTTAGAAAGGTCAAACTCTTCTTCCAAGAAATTATCATAGAAAGCTCCGTTCTGCTCAGGATCTAATACTTCAAGTAGAGCCGAAGAAGGATCTCCATGTCCATTTTGACCAACTTTGTCTAACTCATCCAAAATAAATACTGGATTAGAGGTGCCAGCTTTTTTGATATTCTGAATGATTCTACCAGGAAGCGCTCCGATATACGTTTTTCTGTGTCCTCGTATCTCCGCTTCATCGCGCAAACCTCCTAAAGACATTCTAATATATTCACGACCAAGAGCTTCAGCGATGCTCTTACCAAGAGAGGTTTTACCAACTCCCGGAGGGCCATTGAAACAAAGGATAGGAGACTTCATGTCACCTTTCAGCTTTAAAACGGCCAAATGTTCGATAATTCTCTCTTTGATTTTTGTCAAACCAAAATGATCTCTATCCAGGATTTTTTCTGCTCTCTTTAAGTCAAACTTATCCTTGCTATACTCATTCCAAGGCAATTCAACATAAGTATCTAGATAGTTCATCTGAACAGAATACTCCATCCCTGCTGGATTCATTCGTTCTAACTTGCTCAACTCTTTTTCAAATGTCTTAGCTACGCGTTCATTCCATTTCTTTTTAAGGGAGCGTTCACGTAAATCTTGTACTTCTTGCTCTGAGGGATTACCGCCCAATTCTTCTTGAATAGTCTTCATCTGCTGACCTAAGAAATATTCTCTTTGTTGGCGATCAATATCCGTTCTAACCTTGCTTTGAATATCGTTCTTTATCTCCAACATTTGGAGCTCCTTGGTTAGATGCGTAAGAAGCACTGTAGCTCGGTCAACTATCCCAGAAATCTCTAGCAATGCTTGCTTTTCCTTTACAGGAGCTTGCATATTAGCCGAGATAAAATTTATCAAGAATACCGGACTATCAATATTCTTAATAGCTATTGAAGCTTCAGATGGAATATGCGGTGAGTCATTGATGATTTGAAGCGCCAACTCTTTTATGGAATCTACCAAGGCCGTAAACTTTCGATCAGCTGGCTTCTTCTCTTCCTTGGTAAAGACTTCAACTTTTGCTTTAAAGTATGGATCGGTTTGAGTAATCTCTTTTATTCTCACCCTGCGCATACCTTGAATAATGATCGTAGAACTACCATCAGGCATTTTAAGCATCTTCAAGATTTTAGCAATCGTGCCAATTTCAAACAAATTCTCTGGCTGAGGATCTTCATGAGTTTGATCTCGTTGAGCGATTACTCCAATCAGCTTGTCGCCTTTATAAGCGTCTTTAATAAGTTTTATGGACTTGTCTCTACCAACGGTTATTGGGATTACAACGCCTGGAAACAAAACAATATTCCTTACAGGCAATAATGGCAGTTCATCCGGAGTTTCCTCCTTGTACATCTGTTCCTCATCCTCTTTACTCATCAAAGGAATAAACTCTGTTCCTTCATCAGATATTCCAGATAATTCAAGAAGCGAAAATTTCAATCTATCGTCAGTCATAGCATTCAGCTCGTTAATCAATCAATAAAAAAGAAAGATTATTCTCTCTCACTAACCTCAATATGACAATGTGCGTGCCACGAGCATTCTTCTGCTTTTTTGTCCGATTTCTATTTCGACATAGAAAAGTTATTGTGTAAATGGGTGTAAACTGCTACCAATTCTTCGGTTAGTTCAATATTTCTCCGTGACATAACCGTTTTCGCCACCTGAAGAGCATCAGACAATCGATAATTCTTGAATCCAGTAGCTCCGCCCCAAGCGAAGTCAGGTATATTACGATGGGGGAAATCTCCTCCAAACACATTTGCAAAAATGCCGCATACTGTGCCCGTATTAAACATGGTATTGATTCCTGCTTTTGCATGATCACCCATGGTCAAACCACAAAACTGAGAGCCCGTACTTTCACTTCTGCCTAAGGCATAATTATAGATTTTTACATCTGCATAATTATTCTTCAAATTGGATGTATTGGTATCGGCTCCTAAATTGCACCACTCTCCTACTACAGTATTCCCTATAAATCCATCATGCGCTTTATTGGAGTAGCCAAATATGACAGAATTATTCACTTCACCACCTACCTTAGAATAAGGCCCAATAGTAGTAGGTCCGTAAATTTTCGCTCCCATTTTTAAATGTGAGTGATCCATAAGTGCCAAAGAACCACGAATCATTGTTCCTTCCATCACATGTGCGCCTTTCCCTATATAAACTGGCCCCTCTGAAGCGTTTATAATACAAGGCATAAGCTCCGCACCTTCCTCTATGAAAATATCATCTCCTATTAATGTTACCCAAGCAGGAACTGATTGACTTTTTTTCTTAGCTCTCAAAACCTGCATATCAGCTTCGATCGCCAGACCGTTCCATTGAAAAATCTTCCAAGAACGGTCCACAATTTTCACTTCGACTTCTTTTCCTGCCACATCGAAGCTTTCAAGAATGTCAGAACTTCTGGTAGCTATCCAATTTCCGTTAGATACCAAACTATCTCCATCGTTTAAGCTTTTAATTTCTGAAATCAACGTTTGAGTTGGCAAAACCGCTCCGTTTACATAAACATTATCTGCACTGTGATGAGCCGGAAACACTTTTCTCAAATAATCTTGAGTCAAAAAAGAAACCGTTGCATCCGTATAATTCAGCCACTTTTCTTCAATGGTCCACAAGCCAATGCGAATTTTACCTACAGGACGGGTAAAAGTTAGCGGCAAAAGGTGATCACGCTCTGCATGGTCGGTAAGGATGATGTTCAGCATATTCAAAAATTGAATTTCAAATGTACGGCAGATGAAAATCTAGTAAACAAAAAAAGCCCTCTACATTGAGAGGGCTTCAATAATTTTATTCAAAAAGATGCTCTATTCAGCTGTTCCTTCCGTACTTTCAGTACTTTCTGAACCTTCTGTAACTTCTCCTTCCTTGATATGACGCTTGTATCTGTTGCGGAATTTGTCCACACGACCTGCCGTATCTATTAATTGCAACTTACCAGTGTAGAAAGGATGCGACTTGCTAGAAATTTCCAACTTGATAAGAGGATACTCATTTCCATCCTCCCACTTCATTGTTTCTTGCGTATTCGCACATGATCTGCAAATAAATGCATGACCGTTACTCATGTCTTTAAACACGACCATTCTATATTCTTCTGGATGAATTCCTTTCTTCATACCTACCTTGTTTTGGGGCGGCAAATATAGAAAGGTTTTAAAAGAAAACACTTATAATCTGCAATAATTTAAATAATTGAGGGTTAATTTGCAGTGATGAGAAAAATTCTACTGTTCATAGGCCTCACCGTCCTACTTTTTTCTGCTTGCAGAAGGGATAATCTATTCTCAGGCAAGGCCCAATTAGAGTTTTCTACTGACACAGTGTTTTTTGACACTGTATTTACCACGGTAGGGTCGCTTACTGAAAGGATAAAAATCTTCAATCCATACAATGAAACGGTGGAACTGAAAAGCGTGTATCTCGAATTGGGTAGTGCTTCTAATTTTAAGCTTAACGTTGATGGCGTTGCAGGCAAACAAGTAAACGATGTAACAATTGCTCCTAGAGATAGCATATTTGTGTTTATTGAGGTGACCGTTGATCCAAATGGAGGAACCACTCCCATGGTAATTGAAGAAAAATTAATTGTTGAGACGGAAGAAAACTCTCAAAACATAGCCTTGGTCGCTTGGGGACAAGATGCCTATTTCTACCCTTCTATCAATTTTGGTGATTCAGATGGCAATGGTTCAGGAGATCAGTGGGTTTTGCCCGTAGACAAACCCATTGTGTTTTATGGTTATTCAGTCGTTGATACGGGATCTATTCTTACGATTCCTTGTGGCGCTAGAGTGCATTTCCATTCTAATAGTGGTTTAATAGTAGGGCATCAAGCAAGTCTGAAGATATTAGGCTGCGAAGGCGATCCTATCATTATTCAGGGAGATCGATTGGAAGGCTTTTTCGATGATTTACCAGGTCAATGGGGTGAGTTAATCGGTGGGATTTACTTAACGCAAACCAGCATTGATAACGAGGTGCGGAATGCAATCATCAAAAACGGAACGGTTGGAATTATCGTTGACTCTAACACGAATGAAAATCCATCACTTATTCTTGAAAACACTCAAATTTTGAATATGAGTTTTTTCGGTCTTCTAGCTCAGGATGCAAGAATAGAAGCTAAAAATACGGTAATCGCAAATTGTGGTGATCATGCTGTGGCATTGCGCTATGGAGGCAACTACCTATTCGAACATTGTACTTTCGCCAATTATTGGTCCGAAAATCCCAGAAGTAAATCAACACTCCTTATCAACAATAATTTTAGAGTTGATGGAATTACCTACGTCCGCGATTTCAATGCTCGATTTGATAATACAATCATTTACGGTGCTTTAGATGAAGAAGTAGAAATAGACGGTGACGATAAAGAGCCTTTCGAGTATTTCTTTGATCATTGTGTTTTGAAACGAGATACTAACGAACTGAATGACCCCACGCATTATGCCTCGATCATTTTAAACCCCATCTCACCCATTATTGATGGAATAACGAGGAATCCGCTTTTCGATGATTTATCTCTTGGATACAAGCTTTATGAAGAGTCGGCAGCTAAAGATAGCGGCAAGCCTTCTGGGGTTATAAATGATATTGATGGAAACTCCAGAGATGCAAGCCCTGATATTGGAGCTTATGAATTCCTTCCATAAAATTAATTTTCTCGGTTCTCAGGATTGGTGATTTCCAAGTAAGACCTTCCTGTGACATTTACTCCATTGCGAGTGCCATTAACTTCGCACATTCCTTCCCAATAATAGAGTTTCACAAGAAGAAGAATTTTAATCTCTAGCTCTTGTTGCTCCTTGAGCATCTTCAACTCTAATTCAATATTTTCATGCGGAATTGATATGGCTAAGGAACTTGGATATCGATCTCCGGAATTATCACTTTTCCAGTAATCAAGATCAGTGATCTGAAGTTCATCACCTTTGAGTGCTTCATAGGTACCATCCTTGTGTATGAGTGTTCCACCATAAATATTAAGGCCTTCTTTCAACCTCAATCTGTACAGCATCATCTTTTCATTTGTTTCATTGAGTGAAAGGCTCATCCAATCCCATCCGGTGGTTCTATTTTGCAATACTGAACCACAGTTCCATTGGCGATCATACCAAATACTGCCCTTAACTTTTCTGAGCTTACCATCCACCTCAATTTCACCTTCTGTAATAAGATCTGTGTAGCTGTAATAACCTGCTTTAGCATAACCCCCATAATCTTCGTAGCCGGTATTATTTCCATGAAAAACCACAGGAGAATTTGGCTTAGTCTTCAAGGAATAATAAAATGACTCACCTTCATGATCAGCATTTGCAATGAACGAATATTCTCCGAATTTACCCGACATAGACGCCTTGCTTTTTCCGTGATCAGTTGATAATTGGAGCGGTAAAGTGGCCTCTAATTGATCTTCTAAACCAACCAGGGTATGATCAAAATAGAATCGATCAGCGGAAACATCAGTGATTGCTACATTGCTAAGTAATCGATCTTTCTTGCCGTTCATTGAAAAGTGAAAAACTACGAATTCAATGCCGAAAGTGTCGCCTGTTTCCACATCATTTAACCAACCCGTAGCATACCACCACTCCAAAGAATTAGCCACATGAGGAGCTTCATCCCTCTGAATATCTGCACGATCGTAGAAAACATCACTTTCTAGGCTAGGCGGGGACACACAGCTCGAGAGAATTGAAATAAGAAATAAACAGTTTAAAAACCGCACCATGATAAATCAACAATCATTCTCGGAAATTGATTGAACCTATGGCAATTTTATTTTAAAACTGGCTTGTTCGAAGCATAACCAAAGTACAAGCCTCAATCGTTTCAATTCCTTGTATATTGGCTAATGCGCTAAATTCCGGATTTTCTGTACCAGGATTGAAAATTATCCTCCTAGGCTTCAGTCCTAGAATATAAGCATAGTGCTCAGGTTGATTTTTGGGTCCGATATACATCGTCACAGTATCAAGATCAGCAATGGTAGAAGGCCAATCGGTAATAATTGCTTTGCCATTAATTTCGCCAGCTTTTATACCCAAAGGCAATACCTCAAACTCATTTTCTCTGAGCATATTGGTTGCCAGAAAGCTATAGCGCTCAGGATTACTGCTCGCTGCTATTACAGCCGTTTTCTTGCTCATGACTAATCTTGATCATCGTCACCGGCATCGTCATCGGCCTTATCATAGCTATCTTCCTCTTCTTCCTCATCAGAAGAAGTGTCATCGTCACCAGCAGCTTCTTCTGCGAATCCTTCTTTCAAATTACCATCATCATCGTAATCTGCATCATCCTCAATGATCTGCTGCGCTTCAGCCTTGGTCATTTTAATCAGATAATAGACTTCTTCCGTTTCAAATGGCAAGGCTGAAATCTTCACTCCTTGTGCATTTTTATAACTGATCAGATTCTCCTCAAAACCAAATGGATATTCGATTTTGATTTGTGCGACAAGTTCCTCAGAGAGCTTATCATAGTCTTTCGCGATACGTGGTTTTCCTGTTGCCATTTTCAATTTTCTTTCAGGGACAAAGTAATGGCAAACGAAAACATATAAATCAATTTTCTCACTAAGATTTTTTCAATTGTAAGTTATATAGATCCTTTCTACGGTCACGAAGGTTTCTTACGCTGCCTTTCGTGTTCAATTCTCTGAGTAAATCAAGATCAACATCAACGATCAAAGTCATCTCTGTATTTGGCGTGGCTTGGGCTTTAATGGCATTCTCAGGAAAAGCAAAATCTGCTGGCGTAAACACTGCTGATTGAGCGTATTGAATATCCATATTACTAACCTTCGGTAAGTTACCCACACAACCAGCAATCGCAACATAGCACTCATTTTCAATGGCTCTTGCTTGAGCACATCGTTTTACGCGATGGTATCCATTCTGAGTATCTGTTAGGAAAGGAACAAAAAGGACCTGTACGCCACGATCCGCATATAATCGACCAAGTTCTGGGAATTCAACGTCATAACAAATTACAATACCTATTTTGCCGCAATCGGTATCAAACACCCCTAATTTTTCGCCTCCAGAAATACCCCATGCTGTAACTTCACTCGGTGTAATATGAATTTTCCTGTATACTTCAAAGCTACCATCCCTGCGGCAAAGGTGAGATTCATTGTAGAGTTTTTCGTCTTCTAATACGGGGTAACTTCCGGTAATGATATTAACATTATAAGACACCGCCAACTCTTTAAAATAAGCCAATAATGGTTCTGAGTAGGTTGCTAACTCACGCATTGCCTTTGCCTCCACCAAGTCATTATACTTTGCCAATAAAGGCGCATTAAAAAGTTCAGGAAAAAGAACAAAGTCAGAGTTATAACCTGCGACAGCATCTACGAAAAACTCGATTTGTTCTTTAAGAGCTTCCAATGAAGGAGTTGGTCGCATTTGCCATTGTACCAATCCCAATCTCACCACCGACTTTTTTCGATTGATAAGTTTATCTTTTTCTTGGTAGTAAATATTGTTCCACTCGATGAGCGTTGCATATTCCTTCGATTGCACATCGCCTTCAAGGTAGTCGTTCAAAATTTTTCTAACGTGGAAGCTGTTTACTAATTGAAAGGATAAAATTGGATCATACAGCTCATTAACACGCACCTTTTCAATGTATTCTTTCGGGCTTAGCTCTTGGGCATATTTTCCAAAGCCAGGAATTCTTCCACCAGCTATAATAGCGCGGAGATTTAGATTTTCACACAATTCTTTTCGTGCATCATAGAGTCTTCTTGCCAGTCTCAATCCCCGGTATTCTGGATGAACAAAGACATCTATGCCGTAAAGTACGTCTCCATCACTATCGTGGGTTGAAAAACTGTAATCACCCGTCACCTCCTTGTAAGTATGCTCATCACCATACTTATCATAATCGAGAATTAAAGAGAGTGCTCCCGCAACCACCGTACCGTTCATTTCTACACAAAGCTGTCCTTCAGGAAATATTTCAAGTAGTTGCGCTATACTTTCTTCGGTCCAATAGCTCATTCGACTGCCTATATAAGCTTGCTCCATTGCCACTTTTAGATCATTATAATCCCTCAAAGTCAAATGCCTAAGCACCACTTTTCTATCCTCCAATTGCCCGCTCATATTATTTTCTTAATTGCCCTTTTATGGCGCTAATTTCTGTTCTCAGTGAACGTAATTCTTGCAATAGCTGTTCTTGACCCAAACCCTGACTTTGAGAAAAATCAAAAGTGGTCATTCCTTCTGCTTTCCACACTTCTAAAATATCTTCTGCTTTAATGTCATAATGATCAAATTCTGGATTATCAGATTTCAGCGTCAGAAACTTATCTTTTAAATTATTTAGCACACGTTTGAAAACAATGCCCTCTGTTTCTGATACAATGACATATAAACCATCATTCTTAATATCATTCCAGTCCATCAGATAACTTCCTATGATGTAAGATTTAGGCTGAATAGGAAGCATACTCTCACCTTTTATTTGAAATACACGATACGTTTTACCCTTTGAAACCTCGATATAAGGCATATCGAAAATTTGGAGGTTTTCAATATATTCAACATCAGAATATCCACTCAAATATCCAGCGGCTGCTTTAATTGGAACCAATGTAGCTTTTTCACTATTGCTAGATGAATCAACGGTTATGGGAAGAATTCGCAAAGTAGAGCCGGTGTATTTTTGATCCAAAACGGACCCTTCTTCTAAGGAACTGCTAACAAGCTGATCCATCGAAAGTCTAAACTGTTGACATATGAACAGCAAAAACGAAATACGAGGATCGGCCCTTCCTTCTTCATAAGCACCTATTAGCGAGCGCTTAACTCCAAGGTGGCGGGCAAATTCCTCTTGCGTCCAGTTTTTCTGCTTCCGTAAAAATTTGAGATTAAATGGAATAAAATGCATGTGCTAAAAATAACAACATGCTCATAATATTACCCATGATTCCGTAATAAATTTTCAAGAGCGTTGATATGACTTTCAAATGCTTTGCGCCCATCATCTGTTATCCGAAAAGCGGTGTTGGTTTTTTTGCCAATGAAGCGCTTTCGTACTTCAATGAATTGCTTCTTCTCTAAAGCCGCAATATGGCTTGCTAAGTTTCCATCAGTTACGTCCAAAAGCTTCTTGAGCTCGTTAAAATCGACCCACTCGTTTACAGTAAGTACCGACATCAAGCCTAGCCTGATGCGATTCTCAAACGCCTTATCCAACTGATGGATGATCCCTTTCATCGGTCGTGGCGGTAGTACATTAATATTCCATAAACGATGTGTAATACACCAAATCCAACCGCCCAAAAAATAAGGCCGAATCCCAGCATCATGAAGCTCATTAGGCCTAGGATAATCTCAGAAAATCCGAGATAACTGATTTCTTCTAGGCTAAACCTACCAGCATTAACTAAGGCCAATCCGTAGAAAATTAATGTTGTTGGAGCAATTAAACTAATGAGACCATGCGAGAACAATAGCACACAAAACAATCCTCCCGTAACCAATGGAATACTAAGGTTTAAAAGCATGTGCTTGCTATACGTCCCCCACAGCGGTTGCTGCTTTCGTGAAGCTTTACGCTTGGTGAAATAGTATGATACCAATATGGACGCCAATAACACCAACAAAGCATCTATTCCTAAAAACGTGGCTACATCTATATCTATATCTACGATTCGTCCAGTTCCAAAACGAGTGTCCGTATCTCGCACGGCCCAAGGAGCTAGGTTGACTCTCCAATAAGCCGCTGTTGCGCCTATGAGAGCAAAAACACCACTAAATACTCCTGCTAATCCACTTAAGGAAATGAAGCGAGAGCTTCTTTCCATGAGCGACTTGATGTCTTTTAATGCATCAAGTGATTCGTTGCTTTGATTCATATAATCTACTTTGAACTGCAAAGTAAGGGGAAATACTTAATCACTCCATTTTTTGTGAGTATTCATAAATTGGTGATAATTTATTTCAAGAAAAGGAGTCAAAATCATGATTTAATTACTTTTGGTGAAATTCACTAAAAGACTTATTTCATTTCTTTCCTTAAATCGTCCTACCGACATATCAAGAAAACACGATCATATACTCTCATTATCCAACATTGTTCCGGACCTATCTAATGTCAATCTCAATGAGCTTTTCAAAGAGGTTTTGAAAAATGGAATGCATGGAATCGGATTTAGCCCGTACTTAGAAGGACAAGAACCGGGAGAAGAAATTTCTGAAGAACAAATCCGTAAGCGCATGGCAATTATTAAGCCTCATGTCAAGTGGGTTCGTTCTTTTTCTTGCACTGAAGGCAATGAATTGATCCCGAAAATCGCTCATGAGATGGGCATTAAAACTCTCGTTGGAGCATGGCTGGGTAAGGATGAAGAGATGAATAGATTGGAAATTGAAAACCTAATCAAAGCTGCAAAGGCTGGATATGTTGACATTGTTGCTGTTGGTAATGAGGTGATGTACCGCAAAGACTTGATAGAAGATCAGCTTCTAGGGTACATTCAGCAAGTGAAAAACGAGCTCCCGCACATACCTGTTGGCTACGTTGACGCATATTATGAATTTGAAAATCGCCCGCGTATCACTGAAGCTTGTGATGTGATTTTAGCAAACTGCTATCCTTTTTGGGAAGGCTGCCACATCGACTATTCCTTACTTTATATGCAAGATATGTATCGCAGAACTGTGCGTGCAGCCAAAGGCAAAAAGGTAATCATAACTGAGACAGGTTGGCCGAATAAGGGGCAATCATTTCACGGAGCCGTGCCTTCTCAAGAAAGCGCTATTCGCTATTTCCTAAACACTCAACTTTGGTCAAAAGCCGATAATATTGAGACCTTTTATTTTTCATCCTTTGATGAGCCTTGGAAAATTGGTGATGAAGGTGATGTTGGCGCTTTCTGGGGATTGTGGGATAAAAATGAAAAACTTAAGTATTAATTGAGCTTATGACGAGACTAAACATTCCTTACGGCAGAGCAATCTGCTATTCAGGTTTTAGAGATGGCCAAAGTCCAGAATCAGGCATCTTCCCTTCGTATGAAGAAGTGAAGGAAGACCTTCTTTTACTTCAAGAACATTGGAAATATTTACGCCTTTATGATTGTGACCTTCATGCTGAAACGGTTTTAGAGGTAATTGAAAAAGAAGGTCTCGATTTCAAGGTAATGCTTGGAGTCTATATTATAGCAGAAGTGAGCAATCACAATTGTCCTTGGGGAGGAATATATCCTGAAGAAGAATTGATTGCCAATCGCACACTCAACGAAAAAAACACAAGCAAACTAATTGAGATGGCGAATCGCCATCCAGACATTGTCTTTTCGCTATCGGCTGGAAACGAAGCGGCTGTGGATTGGACAGATCATCTGGTACCCGTAGAAAGAATCATGGAATATGTTTCGATGATTAAAGCCGGAGCTAATCAACCAGTAACTTTTTGCGATAATTATGCTCCTTGGTTAGACAAGCTCGAGCCATTGGTGAGTTTGGTTGACTTTATATCCATCCACACCTACCCCGTTTGGGAATACAAAAACATTAATGAAGGCTTGAGCTTCACGCAGCAAAACTATTATGATGTAGCCAACAGGTATCCTCATAAACCAGTTTTGATTACCGAAGCGGGTTGGGCAACCAAATCTAATGGAAGAGGAATTGAGCCTAATAATGTAAGCGAACGATTGCAACAGATTTACTACAAACAACTGGTGCAATGGAGCGATGAGCAAAATATTATAACTTTCGTTTTTGAAGCTTTTGATGAGCAATGGAAAGGATCTCCGGAGCCACTTGAGCCAGAGAAGCACTGGGGATTATTCAAGACAGACCGCAAACCTAAATTGGTGATGCAAGAACTCTTCAGTTAATCCAACTTCATAGACCAAAAAAAGGCCGATCAAATTGATCGGCCTTTTTTCTCTTCTAAAACTTCTTACTGCATTAAATCAAAGCGATCAAGGGTCATCACTTTAGTCCACGCTTTAAAGAAGTCCATTACAAACTTCTCCTTAGCATCGCTGGATGCATACACTTCAGCAACTGCTCGAAGCTCAGAGTTGGAACCGAAAATAAGGTCAGCACGTGACGCTGTCCAAACCACTTCTCCTGTCTCACGATCTCTTCCTTCAAAATTCTCCTTCGTATCATCGCTCGCCTTCCACTCAGTGTTCATGCTCAATAAATTCACAAAGAAATCATTGCTAAGAACTCCTGGGCTAGTAGTAAATACTCCTCTACTACTATTGTCATAGTTAGCCCCTAGAGATCTCAATCCCCCAACAAGCACTGTCATTTCTGGAGCGGTTAATGAAAGCAATTGAGCTTTATCTACCAGCAGTTCTTCTGTTGGTAAAGTATACTGGGCTTTAGAGTAATTTCTGAATCCATCAGCCATTGGCTCCAGCACCGCCATTGACTCAATATCTGTTTGTTCTTGTGTAGCATCCATTCTTCCTGGCACAAAAGGAACTGAAACATTATAACCCGCTTCTTTAGCCGATTTTTCTATTGTAGCATTTCCTCCTAGCACGATTAAGTCTGCCAATGAAACTTTTCTTGTCGCAGACTTCGCGTTGAAGTCTTTCTGAATCTTTTCATATACAGGTAATACCTTCTTCAATTGCGCGGGATTATTCACTTCCCAGTTTCGCTGAGGCTCCAAACGAATACGTGATCCATTAGCACCACCTTTCATGTCTGAACTTCTAAAAGTAGAAGCAGATGCCCATGCCGTTGTAACCAATTCATTAGTCGTAAGGCCTGAACTCAAAATTGTTTTTTTCAATTGAGCGATTTCATCAGAATTTGCCACTTGATGATTAAGTGCTGGAATTGGATCTTGCCAAATGAAGTCTTCAATTGGAGCTTCTGGTCCTAGATATAATGTGTTTGGCCCCATATCACGATGAGTCAATTTAAACCACGCTCTTGCAAAAGCCTTATTGAACTCTTCAGGATTCTCTAAAAATCTGCGAGATATTTTGTCGTATTCTGGATCAAATCGCAATGAAAGATCTGTAGTTAGCATGGTTGGCTTGTGCTGCTTTTCTTTATCAAATGCATCTGGAACCATAACCTCCGAATCTACCGCCACCCATTGATGCGCACCAGCTGGACTTTTTGTCAATTCCCATTCTGTCGCATATAAGCTTTTGAAGAAGCCTTGGCTCCATTCAGTAGGAGTAGTTGTCCATGTCACTTCTAAACCGGATGTGATGGCATCGGTGCCTTTGCCTGACTTGTAGCTACTCTTCCAACCAAAACCCTGTTCTTCAATAGCTGCTGCTTCTGGCTCAGGACCAACATTGGAAGCAGGACCAGCGCCATGGGTCTTACCTAAAGTGTGACCACCAGCAATCAATGCTACTGTCTCCTCATCGTTCATTCCCATTCTGCCAAATGTTTCACGAATATCTTTTGCTGCTAATACTGGATCTGGATTGCCATTAGGACCTTCAGGATTAACGTAGATTAATCCCATTTGAACTGCTGCCAAAGGTTTTTCTAATTGACGATCGCCCGAATAGCGGTTATCTTCTAGCCACTTTGATTCAGAACCCCAATAAACATTGCTTTGTGGCTCCCAAACATCTGCTCTACCGCCTGCAAAACCGATAGTTTCAAAACCCATTGACTCTAAAGCAACGTTTCCAGTTAGTATCATTAAATCAGCCCAAGAAATACTGCTGCCATACTTTTGTTTAATCGGCCATAGCAGTCTTCTTGCTTTGTCAAGGTTTCCATTATCTGGCCAACTGTTGAGCGGTGCAAAACGCTGCTGCCCTTCGCGTGATCCTCCTCTGCCGTCACCAGTGCGGTATGTTCCAGCGCTATGCCATGCCATACGAATAAAGAAAGGACCGTAATTCCCGAAGTCTGCTGGCCACCAATCTTGTGAATTGGTCATCAACTCTGTGAGGTCTCTTTTCACCGCATCATAATCTAAATCTTCGAATTTTTTTCTGTAATCGAAGTCTTCTCCCATCGGATCAGACATAGTGGAATGCTGACGCAGTACACTTAAATTTAACCTATTAGGCCACCAATCATCGCTGGTTGTTCCATTTGGAGCTGGAGTGTTACCTGTACCTTTCACTTCTGCCTTAGGCTGAGGCTGGCTTGAATCTCCTCCACCGTGCATCACGGGACACTTTCCAGCGCTAGCCATTTCTCCTTGACCAATTGCGACTGTAAAGGAAAATAACAGTCCCGTTGCGAAGAATATCTTTCTCATAGTTAATCATTTAATTAGGTTTTAGAAATAACAAGTGCAAAAATAAAGTACTGCCCTCATCATAAAAATCAATAATATGAATAAGCTTATAGATTCAAACTATATCAATTGCCTATCCTAGTATGAATACAAAATAGGCATTCCACTCGATTAAAACACTCGCACTGATTTCAATTAATTAGTTAACCATCTTCTCGGTGGGACTAAAAATAACCCAACCCTAAAAAATGGGGAAGGTGCTAGATTACTCGATATTACAGAATGATCTGAATTTCCTCCGATCAGCGACCTGCTAATCGCTTCAGCATTCCATTGAAAATGAATCCATGAAAAGGAAAGACGGCATACCAATACAATCTTCCAGCGACTCCCAATGGTCTAAACGTAGCGGTTTGAATCAATTGATTGTTCACCATTTTAAACTCTAACCAGGCTTCCCCAGGAAGTTTCATCTCAGCAAATAGCAGCAGGCGACCTTCTTCTTTATCTGCATACAATACACGCCAAAAGTCAATAGAATCTCCTACATTAATGGTATTTGGATTGGTGCGTCCTCTTCTCAAACCCACGCCACCAGCAAACTTGTCCATGATACCTCTGATTTGCCATAACCAGTTTCCATAATACCAACCTACCGAACCTCCAAGGCTCCAAATTCTTCGAATTGAGAGCTCACGATCTTTCATTTCAATGGCCCTTTGATCCTTAAAACAACCAAATGAAGGCACATTGATAAATTCAGAAATATTAAAGCTGATTCCACTGCTTGAATAAGAATCTTTCCAGCTTGATAGGATTTCGTTATTCTCTATTTTGCTGAAAGCCCTTTTCAAAGCTTCTCGATAACTGAGTGGTTCAACATCCAAAATTTCGTTGATTTGATTATCCCTACAAACCACTTCTACCTTCATGCTGTTGACCAGCGAAGTAGCTAATTGGTAAGAAGTAGATGTGACAAAGTAGAGCCAATACGAAGAAAGTTTAGGCGTCATAACAGGAACAACCATGATTTTTCTTTTCAAATTCCGAGCCTTGCCAAATTCCAGCAACATGTTTTTGTAAGAAAGCACATCTGGACCTCCAATATCAAAGTTTTGATTGAATGTTTTTTGATTGAATAGAGATTTGGACAGAAAAGAAATAACATCTGAAATACCAATGGGTTGACACTTCGTGTTGAGCCACTTTGGTGTGATCATAACGGGAAGCTTTTCTACCAAGTCACGGATAATTTCAAATGAAGCACTGCCCGATCCGATAATTATTCCAGCCCTTAAAGTGGTGAAGTTATACTCACCTTTTCCCAGTTCAGTTTCTACATTTTTTCGAGAATTCAAATGCTTAGAAAGCTCTTTCTCATTGATGATTCCACTCAGATACACAACATGCTTCACCTTGGTTTTCTGAATTGCATTTCTGAAGTTAATGGCCGACTCTGTTTCCATCGAGCTATAATCTCCTGATGTTGACATCGAATGCACCAAATAATATGCACCATCAATATCCTCTGGAATATTTTCCAGCGAAGTTTTATCTAAAAGATCGAGTTTTATTACAGAGCAATGCTGCTTTATAGATGCAGGAGGATTGAAACGTTTCACATCTCTCACACAGCACACTACTTCATGACCTGCTTCAATCAATACCGGAAGCAAACGCTTGCCGATATACCCTGTTGAACCAGTGAGAAGTATTTTCATTTATTTGAATTTATCAACCTTTTTTTCAATTGTCTTAAAAACCTTGAAGTTAGATGTTCTGAATGCAATTGATCTTGAACAAGGTTGATTTATTTTAGTCATTGATTGAAAAATAAAACATTCAACAACCATGACATCAACCCTTCTCCTTTTGCTGGTAGAAGTTATTTCTAAAAAGAAGCTTGTAGAAATGATCCATTACAAAGACATGCGGCAAAGTGATGGAAGAAATAATGATCAATAAAGCATATCCGTAGGGAATAATAAGAAGGTTGAAGTAAATCAGTGCGAATACGAGACCAAGCCCTAAAAATGATAAAAGTGAGAAAGGCGCCAGCAACTTCAAGAAGGAAAGTACTGAAGAAACTTCCTTCTCCGCTCGAAGAAAACGAAACTCCTCGCCAAGTACTTTAAATGAGTGTAGAATAATGAAATATAAGGTGAATCCAATGATCAGAGGTGTTAGATAAAATGCCGCTAGAATCAAAAGAAAAATAAGGCACTCCATAAAGAATGAGCTGACTGTGAAGGCTTTGTTGTGCAATAGCCAAAATAATGACCCAAAGGTTAGAATTGAAGAAATACAGAATGTCAACACAAGACTGTTTAATTGATGAATTGGACTAAACAAAGCAAATTCAGGGTAATCATTCATCCATGAATGAATTTCACTCAGATTGAATAAAATAAGTGCAGAAAGAATGGATACTCCCCACAGTAAATATGAAAATTGGTGAATTAACTTCTGTCGTTTGAAATAGTGTGAGAATTGAGATTGGCCAAAATGATAAGCAGAAATACCCAAAAAAAGCACATACGCCAACAATGGAAAGGACATCCAAAGGATTACATTAAAGCCTATGATGAGGAGATAAACTAAAATAAAATATTGTTTTTGATGGGGAGCATCTCTGCCGTGGAGCACATTATCGATGGCCCCGTGTGGAATTCCAATCATGAAAATGAAAGGAGCGCAAAAGAGAAACTGGGTAGAAAAAGAAATCTCACCAAATACGGACAATATTGGCATTAACAATAGCACAGATGCTATGAATATGAAGATTTCCTTAGTCATAAAAAAAAGGCCGCGCTGTTCCCAACGCGGCCTTCTTAAAAATATTAGGCAGTTTGTACTTTCTTGCTAGAAGTAATAGCAATATTGTAAACCACTAATCCAAAACCGATTTTGTTGATCGCGTCAGCAATATTGTAGAACAAGTCTACATTCTCTGATCCCCATCCGAAAGCAGTGTTCAACCAACCACCAGGCATACACATGTAACCTATTGGGTAAATCGCCCATCCTACCAAGACAAACCAAGCTAAAATGCGCACACCGCGCTTCACTACTTCATTATCTGATGCAGCAGCTAATTTTGCCACCTCACCGAACCATGCTGTATAGAGTATGTAGAGATATCCTAGTGTTGAAATGAAACCCCACAATACAGAGTGGGTAGAATCACCACCTTCTGGATTAAAGGCTTCTCCAATGTATCCAGCTACTAACATCCAAACAGACGCTATGATCAATTTCCAAAGAAGCGACAATTTTGCGCCTGCAGCTTTAGTCAATAAGTAGAATTCCACACACATTAAAGGAACAGTAAGCGTCCAATCAATGTAACGAAGAGAAGTTGGGTTCTCTCCAGTCGCCACATAATAATCGCGCATATAGTAGTAATGCACTGCGGCAATAAAAGTAATCAGTCCAGAAACTAAGAGGGAGGTTTTCCATTTGTCGTCCACTCTGCTCCTTTCGAAGAAAAAGAAAATTGCAGCTGCTAACATAGCCATGTAGCCCGTAAAAAAGGTGAACGCAACAGCGTCATCTTTAGGAATAATTAAAACATCAAGTAAATTCATTTGATTTTAAGTTAATTGGTTATTTCAATGTTACAAATTGAATTGTAATTATGTTCAATATTTTGATAAGATCAATCAATAAAAAGGTTAGGATATTAGACCATATCCAATGAATTTCCATCAGAACTCCAATAAAATATGGCCCTCCAGAATCTGAAAAAAAAATAATTTTTCTGTGAAATATTTTGTGGCATTAACCTGCTTTTGATTCAAAACCACTTTTTTAAATCACCAAAACGAGAAATCAGCGTATAAAATTTTACAATAAAGGCTTCTTCCAATTATTAGAAGATTCAAGTATACTGGCAAGCCAAAGAAATTCTGAGGAATACTTAACTCACCTCATCCAAAAAGGCCCGTAGCTTAAAGCTTCTTAACGTATTCGATCTTCACCGCAAAAATTTACTCCGTTTTCAAGCACAAATGAGGTACAATCTGTATCCGCAGGAGTGAAATTTATCACTGCAATACAAGTTGGTCGAGTGATTGGCTCAAATATGTATAAAGAAACTCTTTAAAAGTAAACCGAAGCAACCAAAACTGCTCTTCAGTTTGCTGAATGAACGGTCTATTTTTGCAAAAATCCTCAGATTGCTATTTTGATTTAATTCCTCATCATAAATTTGAAGCAATCAAACAAAGTCTTGAAACGATAATGACAGCAATTCTATACTACGCTTCACTTCCGCTGATGTATCTGTTTTCAATTCTTCCATTCTGGATGATGCATGGTTTATCCAATTTTGTGTTCGTTTTACTTTATCATGTTTTTGGCTACCGCAGAAAAGTCGTGATGATGAACTTAAGCAATTCCTTTCCTGAAAAATCAGAAAGTGAGTTGAAAGAAATCGAAGAAAAGTTCTATCGCTACTTCTGCGATTTGATTTTAGAGACCATTAAGAGCTTGACGATTTCTGAGTCCGAATTGAAGAAACGATTATCATTTGAAGACTTGACCGTATTCAAAAAGTACCACGCTCAAAATCAGAGCATCATTATTGTAATGGGCCATTGGGGTAATTGGGAATTGGGTGGAGCACGTTTTGCGCTGGAACCACTTCATCGTTTGTTTGTCATTTACCACCCTCTCAAAAACAAACAATACGATGGGTTAATCTATCGTATGAGAACTCGATTTGGTAATGGCCTTTATGCCATGAAAGATAGCATCCGAGGAATGATAAAGGACCGAGACTTACTCACAGCAACTGCTTTTATTGCGGATCAAACCCCTTCGGCTAAAAATGCTTATTGGATGGAGTTTCTTAACCAAGATACCCCCGTATTTACTGGTACTGGCAAGATTGCCATCAAAATGAATTATCCGGTTGTTTATGTTGGCATCAAACGCGTCAGACGCGGCTATTATAGTATTTCGTTAGAAGATCTCGTGCCAGAGCCAACTAAGATGACAGCAGATGAGATATTATTTACCTTTACCAAACGTTTGGAGAAGGACATCAAATCTCAACCTGAGACTTGGTTATGGACACACAAACGATGGAAGCACAAACGAGAAAAACAAGAGATTTAAGCGTATCGAACGGAAAGAGAAAGAATTGATTTTGGCTACAAAAAAGTATGCCTCCGAGGATAGATTCAAGAGCTGGGTATTCACCATTTCGACACTTTTGTTTTTAGGCCTTTCAATGATTGGTGCGCTTTATTCATTTCCTTTAGCCATCCGGATTATTTGTTCCCTTTTGACAGGACTGTTGCTCCTGCGAATGTTCATGCTGTATCATGATTATCTGCATAAGGCAATCTTGAAACGAAGCTTTATAGCCAAGACCATATTCACTCTTTATGGTCTTTACACGCTGAACCCACCGAGTATTTGGAAACGCTCACATGACTATCATCACAAGCACAACTCTAAACTTCATACTTCCAATATCGGATCATTTCCAGTATTAACGCGCAAAGCCTTTCTGGATTTAAGTAAACGTGAGCGCAGAAACTACCTCTTCATAAGACACCCATTCACCATTGCCGCAGGTTACATTTTCGCATTTACTTGGGGCATGTGTATGTTATCGCTCATTCGTAATCCAACGAAACATTGGGATTCAGCCTTGGCATTGATCTTTCACTATGGAGTTGGAATCGTGATATTCATTTCGTTCGGTTGGTTGTCCTTTTTACTCGCGTTTCTTATTCCAGCGATCGTGTCCAGTGGAATTGGTTCTTATCTCTTTTACGCCCAACATAACTTCCCTACAACCACATTTGAAGAAAAGGACAATTGGACCTATGCCAAGGCTGCGCTTCAGTCTTCTAGTTATATGAAGATGAATCCAATTATGCAATGGTTTACAGGTAGCATTGGTTATCATCATATTCACCACATCAATGCGCTTATCCCCTTCTATCGGTTAAAGGAAGTTCATGAAGCCTTCCCCGAATTTCAATCAGCGAAAACAACTTCGCTTAACCCTAAAGAAATGTGGCGTTGCCTAGAAGTTAAAGTATGGGATGCAGATCAAAACCGCATGCTTAAATTGAGTGAGCTGTAAAATTGAAGGCTGAATTTGATTCATATACATTTCAACTTAAGACATGTAAATTTCCTTCTTTCCCACACCGTTCAAAATCCGTCTCTAAAAGAAGGATTAAATTCTCAGCCAACCGAATCGGCTACGAATAGTCTTTTAACTTTACAGACAGCTATTATGCGACTGAAGAAAGCACTTTTTACCATCGTTTTGCTTGCCCTCTGTGTCAGTGGGAGGTCACAGGGTTTCATTGAAAACCAAGGACAATGGGAAGAGGATTTTAACTTCAAAGCAGAATTGAAAGGGGGAGCACTATTTTTAGAAAAGAATAAACTCACTTTTCACTTGATAGATGGATCACTTCAAAAAGCCATTCACGACCGCACCATTGAAGAAGGTACGCGCGTGCAACACCATGCTTTTAGCCTCAACTTTATTGGCGCCAATACAGATATTCAATTTGAAACGCTTGAGCCTTCAGCCAATTACAACAATTACTATCTAGGCGATGATGCCTCTCGGTGGAAATCAAAAATCTATTCTGTGTCTACCGTCATTTATAGAAACCTATATAACGGTGTAGACCTGCACGTGATGATCCAAGGCGATGCGCTGAAATATGAATTTCATTTAGAAGCGGGTGTTGATCCTGCCATTATTCAGCTGGAAGCAGAAGGTGTTTCTGACTTGCATTTAGACCGAGATGGAAACTTAGTCATTCCTACATCGGTTCAAGACATTGTGGAGTTAAGTCCTTACATCTACCAAACCAAGCGGGACAGAAAATTAGAAATGAACGGTGGCTTTGTGATCAAAGACAACCGCATCTCTTATAGCACCCCCAACTATGATCCTAATCTGCCCTTGGTGATTGATCCGGTCATTTCATTTTCTACATTCTCAGGTTCAAACTCAGACAACTGGGGATATACAGCAGCCCCCGACAAAGAAGGCTTTTTATACGCAGGTGGAATCGTATTCGGGACCCAATACCCAATCACCAACGGTGCTTTTGATGTAACCTTCAATCAAGGTCAATACGACATTGGCATTACCAAATATGATACTACGGGAACTTCATTGATTTACTCCACCTATTTGGGAGGAAGTGGATTGGAGCATCCACACAGTATGATTGTGAATGACGATGGTAATTTATATGTGATGGGAACTACGGGCTCAAGTAATTTCCCCACCACGCCTGGTGCTATCAACAGAACATTCAGCGGAGGACCATCGATATCAATAATCTACCAATTCAACGAAGGCGTTGATTTATTTGTATCAGCCTTTAATGCTTCTGGTTCAGCAATGCTAGGCTCAACTTATTTGGGCGGATCTAATACGGATGGCTTAAATCTTTCTTCTCAATTGGTTTACAATTACTCGGATGAATTTAGAGGCGAGGTAAACTTAGACGATGATGGCAACATTTATCTCGCCACATGCACCTACAGCAGCGATTTTCCTGTTACCACAGGGTCTTTTGACAACACCTTTAATTCTAGTCAAGAAGGCGTGGCCATGAGTTTAAACTCAAGTCTTACGACCATACGCTGGTCTGGCTTTTTGGGTGGAGAACGGGATGATGCGGCATTCGGCATTGCAGTAACAAGAGAAGGACATCTCTTTGTGGCTGGCGGAACCAATTCACTGACTTTTCCTGCAACGGCAGGTGCTTTTCAAAGTTCGTTTCAAGGCGGCAGATCTGATGGTTTTATAGCACGTATTTCATCCAACGGCCAAACGATAGAAAATTGCTCCTATTATGGATCTGCCAGTTATGATCAAATTTATTTACTCCAACTTGATAGGGCGCAGACTCCGCATTTTTATGGTCAATCCGAGAACCCAGGAACATCACTCACTTTCAATGCGAATTTCAGCGATCCAGGAGGAGGGCAAATTGTGGGTGTTTTAAATGCAGACTTGAGCGATCGTATTTGGACTACACAATTTGGAAGTACCCCAGGAAGACCAAATATTTCACCTACTGCATTCTTAGTGGATGTGTGCAACTCTGTTTACTTAACGGGTTGGGGAGGTCAACTTAATTCAAGCCAAAGTAATAATGCAAGTGATGTAGGTGGATTACCAACAACCAACGATGCTTTTCAGGCCAATCCCGACAATGACGACTCAGACTTTTATATGGCGGTGCTATCAGCAGATGGAAACTCTTTGGTATTTGGATCATTTTATGGTGGGCAGATTACAGACGACCATGTAGATGGCGGAACATCGCGCTTTGACCGTGGAGGAAAAATCTATCACTCGGTATGCGCCAGCTGCGGAGGATTTGATGATTTTCCTGTAGTTCCAGATCCAGGTGCTTGGTCAACTACCAACAACAGCAATAATTGTAACAACGCAGTTTTCAAAATAGATTTTGAATTGCCCATTATCGTGGGAGACTTCAATATTCCAAGTTTTGTGTGTGCACCATACACACTCAACATTCAAAACAATAGCATTACACAAACAAACACTTCCTTCTCTTGGGATTTTGGTAATGGTGTCACTTCAACCTTGACCAACCCAAGTGTCACTTACACATCAACAGGGATTTTTGATGTGACCTTAGTAGTAAGCGACCCCACCAGTTGTAATTTGTTTGATACACTCGTAAGAAGTATTTCTGTTGCGCTAGACACCAATTATGAACTACCTGATTTGGTGAAGTGCGTTGGTCGATCAGCCATTCTAGGACCAGATCCTGCAAACTACCCTAACTTGGGTAATGCCACTATAAGCTGGCTACCAAGTTTAAACCTTGACAATCCAAATATTCTCAATCCAGAAGCTACAGTTACCAATTCAACAGAATACCTATGCATCATTGATTATGGCGGGTGTCAAGAGCGCATTATTCAACGTTTGGTTATTGATAGATATCCGGTTGATGTGAGCGAGGACACTATAGTCTGCAGCACGTTTGATCCATTTATCATTACCGGAAATGCTCCTGAAGACACGGCAACGTATGAATGGAGTTTGAACTCTGATTTCATTAATATTCTTTCTACAAGTAGTCAATTATTGATTGAAACCCTCAAAGAGCCATTGAATTATTTCTATTTCAGAGCTACGAAAAACAATGGCTGCCAAATGATGGATACCGTTTTGATTACGGTGAGTGACCGTGATATAGAATTAACGCCTGATACTGCATTCTGTAAAAATCAAGTTTCTACCATTAACGCTACTTCTAATAACCCTCTGAATACGTTCGACTATTATTGGACCACCAACGGCTTTTCAACGGACACCAGCGATATTATTGCTGAATTGGATCAGAGTTCCATTGAAGTGTTGTTAGATCAAGCAGACACATTCTACTTGGTAGCGATAAGCAACGTGGTGGATGGATGCCAAGCGCAAGACTCAACCATTGTAACTGTTTCGTCACTCGATTTTAATGATGTGTTGGCCTATGCAGATCAAGACACCTTTTACCGCGGAGAATTGGTTCAATTACATGGAGAACCATCTAGCGGAAATATCAGTTTTTACTGGACACCCGAACAATACATCAGTGATATCCGAGATGCAGATCCGACCGTAAGACCGAAAGAAGAAAGTAGCTATATATGGGTAGTAACAGACAATGATGTGGAAGAATGCACGTTTCGAGATACTGTAACCATTTCACCGTACGAAATCGTGTGTGATACGCCCGAAATTTATCTTCCTACAGCATTTTCACCTAATGGCGATGGCATCAACGATGAGCTATTGGTATTTGGCCGAAACATTACGTCCATTGAATTAATCATTCATGACCGTTGGGGAAAAGAAGTGTTTAGAAGCAATGATCAAGCGATTGGATGGGACGGAACTTTTAATGGTGTGCCAGCTGAAAAAGCCGTTTACGTATACCAATTAGAAGCACTCTGTATTACCAATCAGAAGTATTACACCAAAGGCAACGTTACGATCATTGAATGAGAAGGATCATAGCAGCCATATCATTCTTAGTCATCGCCAATTCAGCAAAAGCACAGGATATTCACTTCAGTGAGTTTTGGGCAACACCAATGTTCAGTAACCCTGCTCTCACGGGGCATTTTGAAGGTACATATCGTTTTAACAGCATCATCAGAAACCAATGGTCTTCAGTCTCTTCAGAGCCTTTCCAAACCTTTGGCGGAGGCATTGACATGAATGCGCCATTCAACCTCAAACCATTGGGCGTTGGGCTTTTCATTACAACTGATAATGCGGGACTTTCAGCACTCACTACCACTGAAGTACAAGGAATGATTGCCGGAAGATTCAAGCTCGGCAATTGGGAGAATATTAAGCTTCATCTCGGTGCTAAAGGGGGGATTATTCAACAGAGCATTGATTATTCTAAACTCAATTTTGGCGATCAATTCAATGGTATCCGATTTGACCCCACTTCTATTTCTGGCGACTTAACGAATGGTGGCGCAAGAACGATGGTATTGAATTTCGGGGCCGGAAGTTTCCTTGAAAGACGCATCAATGAGAGAAGGAGAATTGGCATGGGATATTCGTTGTACAACATCAACCAGCCAGACTTGAGCTATTCAAAAAGCTTTGAATCACGGGTGGCCATGAGGCATAATGTACTATTCCTTGCTTCATTACAAATGCTAGCTAAATGGGATTTCATGCCTTCAGCACAACTCAACGTACAAGGCAAGCAAAACGAGTTGGTATTGGGGGGTGCATTCCGATACCATCTTAATACAAGTCCTATGAATCCTCAAGCAGTTCGTTTAGGTGCATGGACAAGAGCTGGAGATGCCATAAACATCGCCCTTGGCTTTGAGCTCAACAACCTCTATATCGGTGGTAGTTACGACATCAATTATTCTACCCTTGAGCCTGCATCAAACTATCGAGGTGCTTGGGAAGCAAGTGTTATATATATCATTCCTACAGTGCGTGAAAAAGTGAAGCGATTAAGACAATGTCCAGATTACTTGTAAAATCCATATTCACCTTCTGCCTTGCCCTCATGGTTAGTGGTGGTGCTTTTGCTCAAACAGCCGGGCAATATATCGCCAAGGGAAATAAGGAGCAAAAAGACGGCTACTTTCAATCTGCCATCTTCTATTACAAGAAAGCCTTAAAGATGGATACCAATCTTTTAGAAGCAAACTTCGAAACGGCACAAGCTTATAGAAAGCTAAGAAATTATAAGCGCGCACTTTCTTTTTATGAAGCTACAGTATCCGTTGATGGCCGCGATCTTTTTCCAGAAGCACGCTTTTACAGCGGACTTATGCAAAAGCAAATGGGAAAGTATAAAGATGCAAAGAGGAATTTTGAATCCTTCTTGAGTATTTATCGATCGCGAGATGATATGTATCGCTGGGCAAGAGATGAAGTCATCAGTTGCGACTGGGCATTGGAACATAAAAACGACACAGCCGAATATGAGATTCTAAAGCCTGATAGCGGCATGAATACGATACACGCTGAAATGAGTCCGTATTTATACGACTCCAATACTCTCTATTTGTCGACCATGCGCTATGAAAAGGATGAGGTAAAAAAGAACAATCCCGTATTTGTAGAAGTCCAAAAAATGGTCCGCGACAGCGGCATTTGGATCATTGCAGAATTAGACCTTCCCATTGCGGATGAAGATGCGCATGTTGGAAACGGAACTTTTTCAGCCGACTCATCACGTTTCTATTTTTCAAAGTGTCCAGATTTCGGCTCTTGCTCTATTTATGTTACCAAAAACAAAGGCGGCACATGGAATGAGCCTTCTCCCCTGCCCGAGCCAGTTAATGTTGCAAATGCGACCAATACACAACCCACAATAGCCAAAATCGGAGAAGATGAATTCTTAATCTTCGCTTCGAACAGATCAACTGGAAAAGGTGGAATGGACTTATGGTTTGTGCCACTTAAAAATGGTGAACCAACGTCTCGCTTGAGAAATATGGGAAACAATGTGAATACGAAAGGTGATGAAATCACACCCTACTTTGATCGCTCGGACACAACTACTTATTTCAGTTCAAACCGCCATCCAGGATTTGGTGGTTTTGATGTTTTCAAAAGCCAAGGAAAGCCGGGATCATTTAACGCTACTGAAAATCTAGGAACAGAAGTCAACTCTCCAGCCGATGATTATTATTTAATGATGAAGCGCCAAGATAGCGTGGGGTATTTTGCTTCAAACAGAATCAGCGGATTGAAGAAAAGTGGCAATGAAACCTGTTGCAACGACTTATACAAAATCAGAGTTCTTCCGCCACCAGTGGAGATTTTACCTATAGATACTCTGGAAGTCGACACGCTTGAAGCGGATAGCTTGCCTCCTGCAGCTTTGGTTGAAATTGAGAACCCGAAAAACCTGAAAGAACTTCAAACCTTACTGCCGATCAGTCTTTATTTCCACAATGACAGACCAAACCCAAGAACGACTTCAAAAACAACCAAACTCACCTATGTTGAGACAGTGGAAGAATACGTGGGCTTGAGGCAAGAGTATATTGATGCAGTAAACAACAGTGCATTAGATGGTACCGCCAAAATTGAATTGGGAGATGCCTTAAAACTACTTTTTGAGCGGGATCTTCAAGCCAGCATTTCAAGGCTTAACAAAGCGCTTGATGTATTATTGATTGAATTGGCAGACAGCGCCACGATTAACTTGGCAGTGAAAGGTTATGCGAGTCCGCTGGCAGACAGTGACTACAACTTAAACCTAACCTTCCGTAGAATTGCATCCATGGAAAATTACATCAATCAATATGCTAATAGTGTGTTTAAGCCGTATTTAAAATCGGGTCAAATGACGATTGAAAAGATTCCTTATGGTGAGAGTCAAGCATCAGCAAGTGTATCTGATAGCAAAGACAAAGCGCTCGAATCGATTTATGGCATCAATGCCATCCGAGAAAGAAGAATTGAAATTTTGAGGATAGAGGAACAGTGAAACAACTTGGATTCAATAACTCGATAATTGTTGCGTCCGTTTTATTTCTCTTCGGAACAGGAGCCATATTATTTTTCACCCCTCGGACAGAAACCTTTCAGCTCTGCTTCGTTTACTTTTCATTGTATGTTGCCTTCATCGCGCTTTACCACGAGGTAAATAAAATCAGAACTGCTGCTGCCATAGGCATCTTTTCACGGTGCGTTGCTTGGCTTGCTTTCCCTACCCTCAGCGATGATATCTATCGCTTTATTTGGGATGGAAGTTTATCATTACAAGGAGTGAGCCCTTATTTGCACTTGCCTTCCGAGTTTATTGCCAATAACAACTACCCACCTTTTGACCAGCTTTTTGGTTTACTGAATTCACCAAACTATTACTCTGTATATCCAACTATTATTCAGCTTTTTTCAGGCTTTGGAGCCTTGGCTTCGAATGACCTCTATCTTTCATCACTGCTGATCAAACTACCAATACTATTGGCAGAAATCGGCACGATATGGATGCTTCCAAAGGTGCTGATGAGATTAAACATCAGTCCTAAATACAGTATTATCTATATGCTCAATCCATTGATGATTATTGATGTTGTGGGCAACGCGCACTTTGAAGCAGTGATGATCTTTTTCACTGTATTGAGCGTCAAGCTCATACAAGATAAAAAACTCAAATTGGCTGGCGTTTCATTGGCTCTGGCTGTGGGTACGAAGCTCATTCCACTTCTATTTTTACCCTTTTTACTCAAAGCCCTGCCAAAGAAAGAAAAGTGGCATTTTATTTTGGGCTTTGGAGCACTATTCATTGTGCTGTTCTCTCCATTCCTGCATCCAGAGATTGCCTTGAACTTTTTGAGCAGTATTCGTCTTTACCTCCAAACATTTGAATTCAACGCAAGTATTTATTATGTAGCAAGACAATTCTCTTTTTTAATCGTTGGATACAATGCCATCTTTATCATCGGGCCTGCACTAGGAGTATCTTCACTGGGAGTGATTGCTTATCTCTTTCACAAACAAGAATCGAACGATTTACAAAGCGCTCTCAAGTCGAGTTTCTGGGGTTTGATGTGGTACCTTTTACTTGCGACAACAATCCATCCTTGGTATATCGCGCTGCTAATAATACTTGGCCTATTTACACGGAATTTCGCAGCCGTTGCTTGGTCAATGCTGATCTTCTTAAGTTATAGTGCCTACGGCAACGAGCTCAATAAAGAAAATGAGATTATTCTAGCAATAGAATATGGAGGATTAGCCGTTGCGATGTTCTATCCTAAGCTTACGAGGAGGCTATTTTCATCAGCGATTCAATGATGCTTTCTGTAGAAATGCCTTCTGCTTCTGCTTTGTAATTTCTCACTATTCTGTGACGTAATACATTCTTAGCGACTGCTCTTACATCCTCATTGTCAGGAGCATACTTTCCACGCAACAAGGCATGACACTTAGCACCCAACACCAAATATTGACTTGCTCTTGGACCGGCACCCCAATTCACAAATTCATTGGTAATATCTGGTGAATAGTCTTTTCCTGGACGTGTAGCATTGGCCAATTTCACGGCAAAATCAACTACGCCATCAGGCACAGGTACCTTGCGAACGAGTTGTTGGAAATACAATATCTCTTCGGCACTCATGATATGCTCCAGCTTAACTTGAGTAGTAGAAGTTGTTTGCTTCACAATCGCCACTTCTTCTTCAAACGAAGGATAGTCAACCCAAATGTTAAACATGAAACGGTCTAGTTGCGCTTCTGGCAGAGGATAGGTTCCTTCTTGTTCAATAGGGTTTTGCGTTGCCAATACAAAGAATGGAGCATCCAGCGTGTATCGATTTCCAGCAGCCGTTACAATCCTCTCTTGCATCGCTTCAAGCAATGCACTTTGCGTTTTTGGTGGAGTTCTATTGATCTCATCCGCTAAAATAATATTAGCGAAAATTGGTCCTTTAACAAATTTGAAATGACGTGAGTCATCCAAAATTTCAGATCCTATGATGTCTGAAGGCATAAGATCTGGCGTAAACTGAATTCGACTAAAGCTTAATCCAAGTACTTCACTCATTGTGTTTACCAAAAGGGTTTTTGCAAGCCCTGGTACACCCACTAATAAACAGTGGCCATTGCTAAAAATGGAAGTGAGCAATGCATCAATCACTTCATCTTGGCCAACAATTACCTTGCTTAATTCTTTCTTTAACAACTTGACTTTTACACCAAAGTCATCAGCAGCCTCAACATCGTCCTTATATTCTTTCATACTTATCGTTCAAAGAGCGGTAAAAATAGCAATGCCACGCGAGCATTTTCTTTGTTTAAGATTTTATTTAGAATTGAATCAACCAATACCCAATGGGGCGGTCTATTTCTTCCTTCTGTTTTGATTTTTATCTCCTCTGGTGAGTGGCTTTTTGTACTTCAAAACAATCTCACGTTTATAGCGACTTCCTAAATTCACCTTACTGTTTTTTGCGCTTTTGTCATGAAATGCCGGACCTGGAGCATTTTCACCCGTCAGACTATGACCACTGACAATGTTTACTTGCTGTGGCATCTCTTCAGGGATCAACTTCTTTGATATAACTACTTCCTCTGGCAAAGGAAAAATCGCAATTTCTTGGCCCATCAAAGTCTCAATCGCTTCTTTGGCGGGAAGTTCCTTTTCAGAGAAAAGTAAGATGGTCTTTCCCATCTCTTCTGCTCTGCCTGTTCTTCCTATGCGGTGCATATAATTTTCAGGAAACTTAGGCGTATCAAAATTTATCACGTGGGAAATTTTATCCAAGTCTAATCCACGTGCTATGACATCTGTAGCGATTAATATGCGGTTTTGCCCGTTGTTGAAGTTCTCAATAGCAGCATTTCGAGTATTTTGAGTTTTGTTCGAGTGGATGATTCCCAACTCAGGACCAAAGTGCTCTAGCATTGCCTCTTGCAAGCGATCAGCCATCTTTTTGGTTGGTGCGAAAATGAGCACCTTCGAAAACTCCTTGGCATCATCCAATAAATATTCCAACAAATTGACCTTTGAGTAGAAGTTTGGAATCTCGTAACTCACTTGAGCGATATTCTCCAGAGGTGTCCCACTAACGGCAATAGAGATTTGTATTGGATCGTAAAAAAAGTCTTTAATAAGAAGATCAACATCCTCGGTCATTGTGGCTGAAAACATGATGTTCTGTCTTCGCTCGGGAAGCAATTCGAAGATGTTGGTCAATTGAAAAATAAATCCCAAATCAAGCATCACATCCACCTCATCAATCACTAGCTTTTTGACACTCTTCAGTGATATCATTCGTGCGATAACCATGTCATATAATCGACCTGGAGTAGCCACTAAAATGTCAACTCCATCTTTTAAGGTCAGCGCTTGAGTATTGATGTTTGTGCCGCCATATACTCCTATTGTCCGAACGGTAACATATTTAGAATATAGGGCGATTTGCTCCACTACTTGCTGAACCAATTCACGTGTTGGAACCATTACCAAAACAGTGGGGTTCTTATCGGTTGTGTACTTCATGCTCTGCAAAATCGGCAGCATGTAAGCGAGTGTTTTACCCGTTCCTGTTTGTGCAATTCCTACTACATTCTTACCCGAAACAATCACGGGAAAAGCCTCTTCCTGGATCGGTGTAGGCTTAACGAAACCTAAATCATCCAATGCATTGAGCAAGAACTTTGAAGGATTCAATGTCTTAAACATGTTCATGCGGTAAAGGTAGCCTCAATTAATGAACACAGAGCCATCAGAATTGACGATATAAACGCATGCCTATTAGAAGTAAAAATGGATTCTCTCTTTGAATTCACCGAGGTATCGCTCCCGATTGAAACTGTAAAATTTAGGCGGCCTTCCGATAAAATCCTTTTCATGTTTGATCTCTCCAGTAGGATAAATCAAATCACTTTTTCGGATCATCTTTCTGAAGTTCGGTGAATCCAGTTCAGTATCAAACGCTAAATCATAGATCCTTTTTACGTCAGACAAAATGAATTTCTTTGGCAATATTTCAAACACAGTTGGGTGCCTTAGTAATCCTTTTCTAAAGCGTTTCAACACAGATTTTAAGATTCGATCGTGATCAAAACACAAACCAGAAACTTCGTAAGCATTGCGCCAGCTTAGTCCTTCAGCGAGCGGTTCGTTGAACTTTTCAAAATGAATCAATCCGTAATAAGCAAAAGAAATCACACGCCCCATAGGATGACGATTTACATCTGAAAATGCCTTTAATTGCTTTTTATAGAATTCGTTTGTACCGATAAGATCCGTCATGAAGTTATTCATAGCTTGGTCTGTGTCCTCAATCGGTAATATTAGTTTACCCGGAAGACCTAATTCTCCTTCATGGGGTGGCTCGTTTTTTTCTTGAAGTAAAACCTTTAGCTCATCATCTATAAAGGTGATCAAAACCATGTCAATAGAAAATGCTCCTCTAAAGAAGTGGTCTACAGGAATGGTGGTGATCGGGTTTATCATATTCTTAATTACAATGATGCATTCAGTATATTTTTAATCCGCAAAATTATTTTCTAAGCTTCAATTAATGGTGATAACACAATTAATTGTTGTACTATTTACGGTATCAATAATTATCATAGGCTCAATGTGGTAATTATTCAAATTTTAATGAGTCAGAGAGAATGAAACTAACGGATTGATAAAGTCTAAACTTCCATTTTAAATCAAACTATATGGCATCATTTACAATCAAAAAACAATTCAAGGTTTCTGCTAAAACTCTCTATGAGTCATTATTGGACTCAACGAGGCATTCGGAAATGACTGGAGGCACCGCAGAATGTTCACAGAAAGAAAATGAGTCATTTACTGCTTGGGACGGTTATATCAGTGGCAAAAATCTAAGACTTATACCACACCAGCAAGTAATGCAGTCATGGAGAACCACAGAGTTTGATGATAAGGATTCAGATTCAATTCTTGAAATTGAGTTTAATGAAAACAAAGCTGGCTGTGAAATGATTATAAAGCACAGTCATATTCCTGATGGACAATCAGATTATAAGAAAGGATGGGAGGAACATTACTTTGAGCCGATGACAGAATATTTCGAATAAAACCAATCGAAAAGCATTTTTTTTAACGACCCTCTAACCTATGAGCTTTGCAATGTCCGACTCAATCTTTATTGGTTCGGTATTCGGTGAATAGCGTTTGAATGGCTTGCCATCAGAATCTACCAAGAATTTTGTAAAATTCCACTTGATTCTGTTACCTAAAAAGCCACCTTTCAATTCACCTTTTAAATAGACGAAAATGGGGTGCGTATTCTTCCCATTTACATCAATCTTCTCCGTCAGTTGAAAGGTAACACCATGATTGATCTTGCATACTTCAGTCATCGTTTCATTCGTTTCTGGCTCTTGATTGAAAAACTGTGCTGATGGCATACCAATAACTACCAATCCTTTTTCCTTGTATTGCTCATGAAGCTTTTCAAGACCATCAAACTGAGGCGCCAACCCGCACTTCGTAGCAGTATTTACAATAAGTATCACTTTTCCTTTGTAAGATTCCATTGAAACCTCTTCTCCACTCGGTTTCCTATAGCTCAAGTCGTAAATATTCATAGTTGGTATTTGCAAGGATTAAACAGCTTTTTGACTTTTATGTTTCAATTGCATTTATGGAAATGGAATATATGTTTTATCTCCGGGAACTTTAGGGAATTTCTTTGATTGCCATTCTTGTTTTGCTTGTTCTAATCGCTCTTTGCTATGTGAAACAAAGTTCCACATTAAAAACCGCTCTTCAGGGAATGGCTCTCCGCCAAACAATAGAAGTTGAGTATGCGCCTTTAAGTCAAGAGTGCACTCATCCTCCGTTTTAGAAATGAGCATTTCTCCTGCTTCAATGATTTCGCCATCATCTACTACCTTCCCTTTTACTACCACTATGGCTATTTCACCTTTTACCTGTCCAGCTAAATCAAGCTTAGAGTCTGATTCAGCTTTCACGTCAATCATAAATAATTCTGAGTAGACTTTTAACGGTGATTTCATTCCAAAAGCTTCACCTGCGACCAACCTTACTGTTAAACCATTTGCATGCATCGAAGGCAAACTGGTTTTATCAAAGAATTGAAAATGTGGTTGAATTTCTTCTTTATCAATTGGCATAGCAACCCACACTTGATAGCCATGCATTGTGCGCGTTTGCCCATCGCGCCAATCATCTGGAATGCGCTCGGTATGTGTTACTCCTTTCCCCGCGGTCATGAACCCAACGTCACCTGCGCTTATCCGCTGAACAGCTCCTGTACTATCTCGATGCATAATAGTCCCTTCAAACAAATAAGTCAGCGTAGACAAGCCAACGTGTGGATGCTGATCAACATCCATATAACGTCCTTCCTTTACCTCAGAAGGCCCCATATGATCAATGAATGTGGAAAGGTCCAACTTGTCTTTTCTTGGCAATAGGCAGCAGTCTTCCCACCATGAAATTGCCAATATCCCTGGTACGCTCATTGACGCGAAGCTTATTGTTCATGCATCAAATCTAAAACACTCAACTGATTTGTTTAACTTGACATCTTAATAATTTGCTTATTCAAGTGTTCACTCCTGAAGAAGAAATATGGCTCCAATTCTTGGGCTTTCTGTCAGCCGCATCACCATTGGATGTGCGCATTGATGATGTGGACAATTTCATTATTGAATCGGATAAAATCTCAAGTCACTATGATGAAGCGATCAATGATTCATTGATGTTAGGCAAGAGAGCTGAACGTTTCTTAAGCCACTTTTTAAAACATCATCCAAAATATCAAATCCTTGCTGAAAACATTCAAATCATAGATCAAAAAGAGACCATTGGAGAATTGGACTTTCTTATCCAGCATCAAGAAAAAGGCTTGTTGCACCTTGAATTAGCCTGTAAGTTTTATCTTTTTAATCCCAGCGCTTCAAGGAAAGAAGAGGTTTGGTGTGGCCCAAATAATCGTGATTTTTTAAGCTTAAAAAAACAAAAGCTTCAAGAGCATCAGTTTCCTTTACTCTTTGATGATAGAACTCGAACAGTTTTGCGCACTCTGAATATTGATCCAACAGCATGCAAACAAACGCTACTCTTTCAGAATTTTAGTTTTTTGCCAATGGGTCATAAGGGCGAGCAGGACAATGTGAATACAACTAATCAGGCTGGAGTTTGGTTGACTGAAACGATATTTAATTCATTGAGCTTCGATAGAGAACTCTTCTTTCTACCAAAAAAGACAAATTGGCTCATAGATCCTATTTACAATAGAGAGTGGCACACTTTCGATTCTGTAAAGTCATCGGTATTAGATCATCTTGAAAAGAAAAACTCACCGATGCTTTGGGTCCTCTATCCTAACGGACAAACTGAGCGATGGTTTGTAGTTTGGTGGTAATAAAAAAGCCCTCAGCTTAGTCGCCAAGGGCTTTTCAGTAATTCGATTTACAATTATTTAGTCGATCAAACTCACACTTCTTTCAATAAAAGCAGTAAGCTTTTCGCCTTTCAATAATCCTTTTGAAAGCATGGCCAGATCTGCAGCTTGTTTTGCCATTTGCTGCTTTTTATCTGCATTCTCTTCCAATAATATTTTTGAAATAAGAGGGTGATTGCTATTGACGACTAAATTGAATGAGTCCGGCATGTTGCCCATTCCCATCATTCCGCCACCAACTTCCGCTTGCTCCTTCATTCGTCTCATGAATTCACTTTGCGTAATCATCATGGGTGGATCAGTTTCATCTAAGCTTTCAAACTGTATGCTGAATTTATCCTTTTCAATTATATTTTGAATAACTGGAGTCAGAGCATTCTTTTGATCTTCAGACAAATTGCTTTCAACTGCGTCTGCTTTTGAAATCAGCTTCTCTAATGCATCAGCATCAACGCGCTTGAACTGAACCTTCTCCATTTTCATTTCAAACTGCTGCACTAAGTGCGATGTCAAAGGAGTATTCATTTCTAGAACATCATACCCCTTTTTATTTGCCTTTACGATCAAACTATGCTGTGCTTCAGCATCGTTGGTGTAGAGCATAACTAAGTTTCCGTCCTTATCAGTTTGCTTCTCTTTGATCTGCTCTTTGTACTCATCAAATGTTTTGAATGAATCGCTTGTATTCTTAAGCAAATAAGTAGGTTGAATGCGCTCGTAGAATTTCTCATCAGTAAGTAAACCATAATCCATAAACACTTGCATGTCTGGCCACTTCTTCTCAAAGTCTTCACGGTCATTCTTAAACATCTCAGCAAGTTTGTCAGCAACCTTCTTTGAAATGTGACTGCTTATCTTCTTTACATTAGAATCACTTTGCAAGTAACTGCGGCTAACATTCAAAGGAATATCGGGAGAGTCAATTACACCATGAAGTATAGTCAAGAACTCAGGAACAACATTTTCAACGGAGTCAGTAATAAAGACTTGATTGCTGTAGAGTTGAATTTTATTCTTCGATAACTCAACCTTATGCTTCGCCAATTTTGGGAAATACAGCACTCCAGTCAAGTTAAAGGGATAGTCAACATTGATATGAATATTAAACAAAGGCTTTTCAAAGGTCATTGGATATAACTCCTTGTAAAACGCTGAGTAATCTTCGGCTGAAAGCTCGGTTGGTTGCTTCTTCCAAAGCGGGTTTGGATTGTTGATGATATTATCAACTTCCTTCTTTAATTGCTTTACGTTTCCCTTATCGTCCTTCTCTCCGCTCGGATCATCTTCGTATTCATCCTTAGTACCAAACTTTATTGCCACAGGTAAGAACTTACAATACTTTTCAAGTATCCTGGAAATTCTGGGCTCTTCAGTAAATTCAATGGATTCTTCATCTATATGAAGAATTATCTCCGTTCCTCTTTCTGTTTTCTTCGACTTGGTAACTGTAAATTCTGGGCTACCATCACATACCCATTTTACAGCTGATTCATCTTTCCAGCTTTTAGTGATTACCTCAACTTTCTTAGACACCATAAAGGCACTGTAAAAACCGAGTCCAAAATGACCAATTATACCAGCATCATCTACTTTACCCTCATATTTCTCTAGAAACTCGGAAGCTCCAGAAAACGCAACTTGATTTAAATATTTCTCGACCTCGTCTTGCGTCATACCGATTCCCTTGTCGATGATGTGCAAGGTTTTCTTCTTTTCGTCAAGCTTAATTTCAATTGTTATGTCACCAAGATCAGTTGGTCCTTCTCCCATTCTGGAAAGAGCTTTCAATTTCGAAGTCGCGTCAACGGCATTCGATACTAACTCTCTCAGAAATATTTCATGATCTGAGTAGAGGAACTTTTTGATTATGGGAAAAATATTTTCCGCCTGAACATTAATGGTACCCTTCATAGCTTTCCAATTTTTAGTTTACTCTGTTTCTTTCAATTTCTATCGTTGGTAGAAAAATCTCTACCATTCATCGAGTTCTGCATAAGTCAAAGCGTATGCCAGCCATAAAAAACTGACAATATGACAAGCATAATTTTCCAAGATGTGACAAATCTTGTATGGTTGAAAACCTCCAACTTGAACTTTAAAGGCTACTGAAAGTTATATTTGGACAACCTAATTATACTTTTCATGAAGAAATCGTTACTACTGATGGCCTTATCCATCGCTATTGGTCTACATTCCAAGGCAGAAAATGTACTCACTGGAAGAGCAGCATATGAAGTGGTGAAAGGAGCAGAAAAAGTTAGAATCAAAGACTTTAGCCGTGTACCTGCACACATTAAATTTTACGAATCTGAAAGAATTGCGTTTAGCAATTGGCAAGAATGGATGAAAAATTCGTTCTTCAAAGAAAAGTCATCCATTGGTTTCCAGTTAATTGGTGAGGAAAGTGATAAACTTGGAATGACACATTATCGCTTTCAACAAACAAGTGAAAACTATCCAGTGAGCTTTGGAATTTGGATCGTGCACGTTTTGAATGGGGAAGTAGTGAGCATGAATGGTAATGTTTTCGATGATGTTCCAAACTTCAGTCCTTCACTCTCCGAAGAGCAAGCCCTTCAGCAAGCTTTAGAAATTATAAATGCAGAGGTCTATAAATGGGAGGTTGAAGAAGAAGAGTCGAGACTGCAAGCTGAAGAAAGCAATCCTTCTGCGACATATTACCCCACGGGGAGTTTAGAAATAATAACTGCTGACCCAAGCCTCGCTATTATTGATTTACAACTCGCTTGGAAATTTAATATTTACGCACAAGAACCTATGTCACGAAGAGAGATCTATATTAATGCAGGAACTGGAAGTGTAGTTTTCGAGGATAATTTAATCCATCATGCGGACAGCACCGGAACTGCGAATACAGGCTATAGTGGCACTCAAACTATTATTACTGATTACACTGGATCTCAGTTCCGATTGAGAGAAAGCGGAAGAGGAAATGGCGTTCAAACGTTTAGCCTAAACAATGGCACTAGCTATGGTGCTGCTACTGACATTTTTGACAATGACAATAATTGGACATCTACATCAGTAGACATTTTTGGCACAGACGCCTATTGGGGAACGGAGATGACATACGATTACTTCTTCAATAATTTTGGAAGAAACAGCATAGATAATAACGGCTTTACATTGCGCAGCTATGTTCACTATGGCGTTAATTATGCTAATGCATTTTGGGACGGACAGCGAATGACTTACGGAGATGGCCCAGGTGGGAATGCCCCATTCACTGCTTTAGATATTGCTGGACATGAAGTAACTCATGGACTAACCAACTTCACTTCAAACTTGGTTTATCAAGGTGAATCAGGCGCATTGAATGAAAGCTTTTCCGATATTTTTGGTGCATCTGTAGAGTTTGAAGCGCTAGGATTTGGCAATGGCGATTGGCTCATGGGTGAAGATCTCGGATTTATAATTCGAAATATGGCAGATCCAAATTCTCAAGGTGATCCAGATACTTACTTAGGAACCAATTGGACCTCTACCGCCATAGGAGCATTTGACAATGGAGGAGTTCACATCAATAGCGGTGTTCAAAATTTTTGGTATTATTTACTTGTTGTCGGAGAAACTGGCACGAATGATAATGGAGACAATTTCAGCGTTAACGGAATTGGACTTGCTGATGCAGGTGCTATTGCCTACAGAAATAATATCGTCTATTTAAGCGTAAACAGTAATTATGCTGATGCACGATATTTTGCCATAGAATCTGCGCTTGATCTTTTCGGGCCTTGCAGCCCTCAGGTTATCAATACCGCCAACGCATGGCATGCGGTGGGAATTGGCGAACGTTTTCCTGATGGAGTTGTCGCTAATTATACCTCAAACTCTGTTTCTGGTTGCGTTTTGCCGCATACAGTTCAATTTTCAAATTACAGTTATAATGGTGCAAATTATTTTTGGGATTTTGGTGATGGTGGCACTTCAACTGCATTTGAGCCTTCACACACGTATACCGTTGCTGGCACATATGATGTTAGTCTTTTAGTCACATCACCTTGTGGAGCAGACACGGAAATTCAATTAAGTTACATTGAAGTTGGACCTGGCGCGCCATGCGAGTATACTATTGGATCGAATGGATCTACTACCGAAATAGAATGTACAGGAGTATTATTCGACAATGGTGGTCTTGCAGGTGATTATCAAAACAGTTCAAATTCAACTTTCATTATAGCCCCGCCCAACACCGGCAGTATAACTCTTGAGTTTGTATCCTTTGACGTTCAGAATGGAGGAAGCAATTGCAATACTGATTACCTGGAAGTTTTTGAGGGACCAAATACCAATTCACCTTCACTTGGGAAATTCTGTAGTACAAATCCTCCACCGAGCGTTTTAAATTCTCAAAGTGGAGCTGTAACCCTTAAATTTTTTAGTAATGGAACTATTTCTGAAGATGGGTTCAGAATAGACTGGAGCTGCAATGCCATAAGCGAAGAACCTGTTGCAGACTTCTCTTCAAATTTGCTTGAAACGTGCAACGGAATGGTGAACTTTTATGATCAATCATTGAACGGCACAACCTCTTGGTCATGGGATTTTGGAGATGGAAACACCTCGACTGATCAAAATCCTGTTCATCTATACGTGACCAATGGAGCGTATAATGTCACCCTTGTATCTACCAATCAATTTGGCAGCAGTACGGAAGTTAAACCCAGCTTTATTAATGTAGATAGACCGATTCCTCCTACTGGTCAGAACGCAAATATCTGTCCAGGAGAAACTGCAGTCTTAACAGCAAGCAGTGCCGGTTTTCATCGTTGGTATGATGTTCCTTTTGGAGGAAGCTATATCCAACAAGGAAACTCACTTACCACGCCTGTTATTCAATCGAATACTTCTTATTACGTTGAATCTATAATTCCAGGAAATTCTCTTGACGGAGGAGCTCCGAACTTCTTTTTAGGTGGAAATCCAATACTTGAAGAATTCCCGAATACCACTCCACTATACTTTGATGCCTTGAATGACTTTCTGCTTCATAGTGTAAGAGTTTATGCTCAAAGCTCTGGCGACAGAACGTTTGTTGTATCAAATAGCTCAGGAGGCACTGTCGCAACAAGAACAGTTAATGTTCAGCAAGGAAATTACCGTGAAGTCGTTCTAGACATTAACATACCTGCTGGTAATGGATATCGCATTTACTTGGCTGGCAGCAGTGATGTAATTGATCTTTACTATAACACAAGCGGTGCTAATTTCCCTTATGAAACTCCAGGTTTACTGAGTATTTATCAAAGTGGAGGAGCCAACGGCTTGAGTGAATACTATTTCTTTTATGACTGGGACGTAAAAGAGTATTGTGTAAGCGATAGAACAGAGCTTGAAGCAAGTACATCTATTTGCTTGGGCATAGAAGAAGAATCAAATGGGTCAGTTTTCGAACTCTATCCAAATCCGTCTCAAGATTTCGTCACAGCCACATGGTCTGAATCTTTAGATGTGAAACAAATCATTGCTTATGATCTGAAAGGACAAATTGTTCAGCAAACTGTGATAACGCAACATGCAAATAGCTCCGAAATAAATGCTTCTGAGTTTAGTAAAGGTGTATATCTCATCGAACTAAGAACAGAGACTGGTAGTCAAATGAAAAGGTTGATTATTCAATAAAAAGGCAATCTCAATAAAAGCCCGATTGGTGACCAATCGGGCTTTTATTTGCTCTAATTATTAAGTATGATCAGTGCTTGATCGCTAGTGGACTTGCTTATCTCAATGTTTCCCTCTGAAATTCCCTGTTGGATAAGATAATCAATCAAGGGCTGGATTACCTTTTGAGAAAGAGTAGCTAGCTTTATTTCTTCAGACTTAGGATTCACTTCTTCAAAGACCCTGATAACGACTTTATTGCCCAACACAGCTTGATTGACAGCCGAGGATAAAGATCCAAAGTTCTTTGATTCAATATTTTTCACATCAAAGTCATATACATCTCTTAATTCTTCATTAGCACCTCGAGATCTTTCTCGAGCTGGTCTATATTGCTCAGACCGTAATTCTGTTTCACGAACATGAGCTTCACTAATAACGACATCCTCCGTTGGAAGCATTTTAAAAGAAAAAACAGTTTTATCTGTTCTGTTAACCAAGACATTTTTCTGCTGTCCGGAAATGTAAATTTCATAAATATCAGATAATCCTTCTGACGCGGCAGAAATGAAATAGGTCTTTTCAGGGATGTAGTCTTTGAATTCAAAACTACCATCTTTCTCCACGATAGTTTTTTGAATCACATTTTCCTCTGCATCATGCAAAGTCAATTTGACAACGGTTTTGGGCAGCTTCTTGTATTGAAACTTGCCTTTAAGCGAAGTCGGAGAGTCAGAAACTACGGCACCTGATTCAGCTTGTGTTCTCAACGAATAGAGCGTAATTGGCTTATTTCTTGCCAATTTTCTAAAAGCAAACACCCCTGCTCTATCATCATTGAGATAAAACAAAACATCGTTTGGATTCTTAGCTAGAAAAATCTCACTTCCCTTGAGATGATTTTGTTCCTCATCAGATAATCTTAGGGAATAATCACCTTCAAGTAATTCCGTATCGATGCTAAATTGTCCATTTTCATCAGTAATTGTCGAACCCATCACTTCGTCATCATCATTGATAAGTGAGATCTCCGCATTCATTAAAGGCAATTTATCCCTTGTCAAGTAACCTGACAATTGATTATTACCCAACTCACTCAGCGCATGCTCTTTGAAAAGATGTTCTGGCATGCTTATATCTTTCTCTTCCAAAAGACGAATTGGACTATTCCCTCCATTTATCAAGGACGTGAATTCAAATAGATATTTACCTGTTTTTGTAACTACAATATCCTCTTCTGGATTCTCGTTCGTAAGGTAAACTTCATAAACATCCACAAGGCCAGATGCATCCTTATCGAGGCTTAAAAAGTAGCTCTTCTCTCTAGCGTCCGTATTAAAGGAGAAGTAACCCTTTTCATCTGTTTCAATAGTTTTCAGAACCTCATTATTCTGATCAACTATGTTCAGCTTCAACTTTTCTATGAGTGTACCATGTGACGTTACTTTTCCAGAAATTGTAGTTTCTCTATCCACTACCTTGCCTTCTCTTGCAAGTTTTTCATAAGTATCATACTCGTCTATTTTCTTTCCCGAAAGTACTTTGAATCCGAAAATTCCAAGTTTTTCTTCATTCATAAAAATCATTTGCTCTCCCAAGTCATTTGCAAGGAAAATCTCAGCGTTACCCAATTCAGATCGATCTTCTTCATCAAGGGCAATCTTATAGTTTCGGTCTGGCAAGAAGGATTGTAGATTGAAATATCCATCCTCTGTGGTGGTCACAGATTGAACAATCTGATCGTTTTCATCGAGCAGGTTTAATTTCACACTCATAGCAGGAAGAGCATTTAGCTTCACAAAACCTGTTGCAGACCGATGTGCGTTCAACCTTAAAACCATCGGGTCTAAGCGATAAGAAATGCTGTATAATCTGCCTTTAGCACTCTCAGAATCAGAGAAAAAATATGCTTCATTGAGCTTTTCGTTTAATGAAAAGTATGCTTCAAATCCTTCACTGTTAACGTGCTCGCCTAGATTTATTGGCCTCGACCATGACTGCCATGTTTCGTCCAACCTTTCTGACATAAAAATATCGCCCTTTCCCTTGCTTCGGTGTCCCTCACTCGAGAAAAAAAGATGCCTACTATCCTTAGATACGAAAGGTGACATTTCAAAACCACTCGTATTTATGCGCGCACCCATATTCTTTGGAGTTGACCATCCTTCATCTGTCTTAAGACTTATATATAAATCTTCCTTACCAAAGCTATTCTCTGCATTCATTGAAATGATCACAAATGATTCATCTCGAGCGACATAGAAACCAAAATATGAACCCGAAATATTGATTTCAGGAAGATTAAGAAAGTGATCATGTATATATGTTTCACCAATCTTTTTGTAGGCTTCAATAGTTGTTAGGTCACTAATTTTTGTCTTGTTATATCGCAACAGATAAAAGGTCTTGTTTTCTGACTGTCCAATTATCAAATCATTCTTACTCGAATTTAACCCCTGATATTTGTTCGAAGGTTTACTCCACGCCCCATCATCAAAGTGACTAAACCAGATGTCTTGATCTAAGACTCCTCCCGTGTTTTCTTCATGTCCAGTGCGAGTAAACCACAGAAATGTGCCATTATCACCTACAATAGGGTTGAAATTAGCGGAACCATCATTAAAGACTTCAAATGGAACAGCTGATTGATTGAAGTCACCACTACTAAATTGACCATAACTGATGGTCGAAATAGAAAAAATGGTAAGAAATGGAAATATGAATTTATTCAAAAGATTAGGCCTAAAAGTCGTTGATTAAGAGCTGACAAAAGTAGCCAACCGAATAAGTTTGCCTTAATAAAAAACACGAAAAAAGCCCAACCGAAGTTGAGCTTTTAACTAATTTACCTAAACTAACTTCCCTTGGCGTGAAAGCTAGGTCAATAGTATTTGAAATTCGCGGAATGACTTTCGCAGATTCAGTTAACGGTTGATATGAGCTAGAAAACGGCACTTCCTTAAAAATCAGCTCTTGCCTTTTTCTTTGCTCCAGCATCTTGATGCGTATCACTTTGCTTTTTTTGATTTGCTTCTGCAAATTCCTTCGCCTCTTTCAAAGGAATTTTATTTCCTAGGTTAAATGAAACTACAAATGCGTCTTCGATACCTATGGACTTAAGCTCTTCTCTGTAAGCAGCTGCTTGATCATATTGAGCAAAATTACCAACCGTCAAGATCACTAGGTCGTTCTGTTGATTCTCTTTTATCCCGTCTACCTCTAAATACTTTTCTGCTACTGAACTAGATACGATTGTTCTGAATGCACCAACTTGGACTCTAAAATCAACTGAACCTTGAATATGCCAATTGATGTTTTCCGCTCCAACACCCAATACTTCTTGTTCGTAGTTTGGTCTGTTCACGTCAACGATGAATGCATCTTCATATCCCCTTTCACGGATTTTAGCCAGTAAAGATTCTGCTTGTTTTTTATATGGAAAGCGGCCAATTACATACCTGAAGATTCCATTTTCATCGACATAGACTTCAACGTTCTTGAGGTTTTCAAAATCTCGTGTTGGCTTTAAGTCAATTAATGCTGCTACTTGAATTCCATACAATGACGTCATCGTGGTGTAATTGACTTCTCTTGTTCTCAATTCGTCCCAATCATCAAAAGGAATAAGGCGCTCCTTGATTTGAGGCTCATTTCTTTCCGTTTTAATTTCTTGTGCAATCTCAAGACTCGCCTCTTGTTCTTTACTTAATGCTGGTGTTTGTTCTATCGTTTCATCTGATGCTTCATCATTCTCCGTGGCAGCAGATTCCACAGATGCGATAGCTTCATCTGGCCTCTCTTCCTCTTCTTTTCTATCGAGGTTACATTCCCTTACCCACTTTTGGCCATCTACCAAGTAATACTCATCATTATAGGTATATACCTGATAAAACTTATTCAGAGACCTCAATGCTTCCTCGCATTGTCCATTTTTAGAATATGCGATTGTCATGTAATAATATACATACTCGGGAGCCCTTCTTTCCGTTTTCGATCCTGACTCATATTCAGAAGTATAAATACTAGATGCTGTCTCTAGCAACTCTACCGACTTCGGAATTTGCATATCTTCTTTCACATAGCACAAGCCCAATAAATAGTTGAGATTTGCATTTGCTGGGTCTTTCGCCCATAGTTTTTCAAGAATCGGAATTGCCTGATTGAGCTTGTGATTAGCCAAATGCAATTTGGCTTTATTGAAATTATTGTCTTGATCTTGAGCAATAGCGCTCGAACCGATCAACAAGACAAGAGAAAGTGCAAGAATGCGATTCATATATTCTTAGGCTTAGGTATCAAACTTAACCCTATATAATGCGCATGTTAAAGATCATATCAAGAGTTTTCGACAGCTTGATGTAGATTCACTAAAAGTGGATTGTCGCAACTAAGCCTTTATGGTCTGATGGCGGTTCTTCGCTTATATGGAATGATCGCAATCCTTTATCGTCCCGCATAAATATGTAATCTAATCGCGTTGGGAAGACCTTATGAGTGGGGTTGAGTGCATTACCATATTCGAATTGGACGTCCAAAAACTCATCGCATAACATACGATGGACAATCGTACCCGGAGAAGCATTAAAGTCTCCAACAATTACATCGGCACCATGAGCCAATAATAATTTTGTTTGCCGACTTCTTAGCGAAATAGCCTCCTCAATAGTTGAAATAGACCATGAGTACTTTTCAGAAAGGAGGTTATAACTCTGCAAGTGAACATTTGCTATTGATATAGTATCATCGATCACTTTGATTGAGTACACCTTGGCTTCATTGGTATGAGATAATAATTGAAACACCGTATCAACTGCTAGAATTTGATGTTTAGAAAAAAATGCCGTTCCAAATATATTCCCCTGCTTAGGGCTGAAGTCATGGTACTCCATATCAATCTTTTGAGCAAAATCCTTGGCTACGCTTTTCGTGTCTGGCCATTTATAATACAAGCCAAACTCTTGCAAGCAAACTATATCGGGATTCTCCTTTAAAATAAGCGAAACACATTTTTGAACATTAGTCGTATCATTAGAAAACTGTCCAACATTCAAACTCAAGACCTTCAACGTCTCTTTTTGAGAATGACGATGCCCGCTCGGGAAAGAAAAATTGGAATGTCGAAGAAGTAATTGGGCCGTTAGAAGAAAAAATACAATCAATAAACCTAATCTTTTCAACCTTGCGGCAATCAACACGATAAGCATTACTAAGACAAAGAAGCAAACCAATAAATCGAAAGAAGGCAGCAACTGAAGCCAGACGACAGATTCAAATGCACTCAAACTTGCACATGCATTCAAGATTAAATACAACACTAAAAGTGATGTACAAATCGTTACTATTGAGTTAATCAACTTCACACAACAAATATGAACATAGTCAGAATTACTTTCATTTTATGCTTTATCCATATTTCTTTCAGTTCTCTTGGACAAATCTTCCCATCCATTGAAGCAGAAAATATAAATAGTGAAGAGATAAATATTCCTGATGATCTCAGTGAAAAAAAGAGCATTGTGTTTCTTGCATTTACAGCACAGGCAGAAGAAATGTTAGACAATTGGTATGAACCAGTTTACACTATGTTTATAGATGAGTCAGGCTTCAATTCTATGGCATACGATTGTCACGTAAAATTGGTAATGATGTTCACAGGGACGGGGCAAGCAGCAGCCGATGGCATCATTAAAAAAATCAAAAGAAATGTAGATGATGAATTCATCGACTACTTGCTATTCTATCAAGGTAGTTTCAAAGAAGAAATGAAACTTCTAGAAATGGATAAGAAAAACGATGCCTATGTATTCGTGCTCGATGAACAAGGTGAAATAATATTCAAAGATTCTGGAAGGTACTCAGAATCGAAACTAGAAAAAATAGCCGACCTCGTGGAACTCTAAGCATAGTCTCTCGCTCCAAAAATTGAGCTGCCAACTCTTACCATATTGCTGCCTTCATCAACGGCCAACTTATGATCACCACTCATCCCCATTGAAAGCGTTTCTGGAAGCCAATACTCCAAACCTGAGTGCTTTTGGGTTAACCTATCAAAAAGGGATTTTAACCCTGAAAACTCTCGTTTCACTTGAGCTTCATCATCCGTAAACGTAGCCATTCCCATTAGCCCTTTTATCTTAATATTCTTCATCTCTGCTAAAGACGGTTCCAGCAGCAAGTTTTCGCATTCTTCCTCTGACAATCCAAACTTAGTGTCTTCCTCAGCGATATGAATTTGCAATAGGCATTCAACAATACTATTTGCCTTTGCCGCTTGCTTATTGATCTCCTTCAAAAGCTTCAGACTATCAACTGCGTGGATCATATGAACGAATTCAGCGATATATTTCACCTTATTGCTTTGCAAATGGCCAATTAGATGCCAACGAATATCCTTCGGCATCACTTCTGCTTTTGCTGTAAGCTCTTGAACTTTATTCTCACCAAAATCACGCTGTCCTTCTTCATAGGCCTTCATGATGTGCTCAATAGTGTGGGTTTTGGAAACTGCCACTAATGTCACATTATCGGGTAAAGAATCCTTTATACGTTTCAAATTTTCAGCTACGCTCATTGTGCAAATATCTTCTTTGATATATAAAAACGGAAGCGCATCTATTGTTCAATGAGTTCTTAACACACGTCAACAAAAAAGCGTTAACAAAACCACAAAGCCCATCTCAAAGAGGCGATAGACAAGCGTAAATTGTGACCGTTTTAATACCATGGCATCAGAATTTGGCATCAGTACATTGAGCGTTATCCCATGCAGGGCTGAACCTGCAGACTCTGCTGAACAAGTAAGTCAAATTCTATTTGGCGAATACTATGAAGTAAAGGAAAAGCGTAAAAAATGGATTCGCATTGTTTGCGCTATAGACGGATATGGCTGCTGGATTGACGCCAAACAACACCACCCTATTGACATAAAATTTGCTGAACGTCTTCAAAAACAAAAATTTATTCCTACTAGTCTCGAAATGGCTGGCTTGGCAATAAAAGATTCAGACCAAAGCATCACCCCAATTTTACTAGGAAGTTCACTGCCTTTTTTAAATGACGGGAAGTTCAAAATCGGAAAAGAAGTCTATTCATTTGAAGGCCAAGCGCAGCTAAGAGCTGAAAAGAAAAACACCCACCTTCTAGTTCAGAATGCCATGATGTACATGAATACGCCTTACCTCTGGGGTGGTCGGCACCCTTTTGGAATTGATTGTTCTGGAATAGTGCAAGTCTGCTACAAAATGATAGGCCTCAATTTGCCTCGTGATGCATACGAGCAGGCCTCTGTGGGAAATGCCTTGAGTTTCATTGAAGAATCTCAACCGGGCGATTTAGCCTTTTTTGACAATGCTGAAGGAAAAATCATCCATGTAGGAATGCTTCTTGAAGACAATTATATCATTCATGCTTCGGGTAAAGTTCGCATAGACCGTATTGATCATCAGGGGATATACGATAACGAGCATAGTGATTATTCGCATCGTTTGAGAATCATTAAACGAATAATCGATTAACGCGGCTTTGCTTAATCATCTATCTCTTACATTCGCAGCTGACTTATCAAGAAAGACTGAGGGATATGGCCCGATGAAGTCTTAGCAACCCGGTCGGACGGGTGCTAATTCCAACTCCAAGAAATTGGAGATAGATGAGCAAAGAAAGATTCCACAAACTTTCTTGAAGGTCAACAAAGCAATAAAGCAATGACCATAGACGATCTCGCAAAACAGCGAATTTTAATACTTGATGGAGCCATGGGCACCATGATTCAGCGGCATAAGCTCACTGAAGACGATTTCAGAAATGAAGCTCTAAAATCGTATACGACATCTCTCAAGGGCAACAATGACCTTCTTTCCTTAACTCGTCCTGATATCATTCTAGATATTCACAAGGCATATTTTGAAGCTGGAGCTGATATTGTTGAAACCAACACATTTAGCAGCACTTCCATAGCGCAATCTGATTATGGGCTAGAAGCTTTTGCCTATCAATTAAATGTTGAATCTGCCAAACTCGCCAAACAAGCAGCGAAAGAATATTCAACATCAGAAAAGCCTCGCTTTGTTGCCGGATCTATAGGACCAACAAATCGCACTGCATCATTGAGTCCAGATGTTAATCGGCCGGGATTTAGAGCAATCACATTTGAAGAATTAGAAGTCGCTTATGCCGAACAAGTTAATGGGTTAATGGATGGCGGTGCTGATCTTCTTTTGGTTGAAACAGTATTTGACACATTGAATGCGAAGGCTGCTCTATTTGCTATTCAACGTGTATTTGATGAACGCAGTGAGTCAGTTCCCATCATGGTTTCAGGCACGATTACAGATGCGAGTGGAAGAACATTGAGTGGGCAAACCACGCATGCATTTTTAATTTCAATATCGCACGTTCCCTTATTTTCAATCGGACTCAATTGTGCCCTTGGAGCAGATCAGCTGATGCCGTATATCGATGTTCTCGATCAACATTCGCCTGTATTGGTTTCAGCTCATCCTAATGCGGGTCTGCCCAATGAAATGGGGAGTTATGATCAATCACCAGAAGAATTTGCAGAACTGCTTCGCGCATATTTTAAGCGCAATATGATAAATATCGCAGGCGGGTGCTGTGGAACAACACCTGAACATATCAGAGTATTAGCCGATGTCGCAAAAGAATTTTCACCTCGTCCTTTGAACTTTAAAACCACTTCTGCACTATGAGTTCAAATAGCGAGAACGAAATAACACTGCTTCTATCTGGCTTGGAGCCGCTGATTGCAAGAAAATCATCGAACTTTATCAATGTCGGAGAGAGAACGAATGTTGCGGGATCAAAAAAGTTTCTTCGCCTTATCAAGGATGGGGAATTTGAAGAAGCGCTTTCAATAGCCCGAGATCAAGTAGAAGGCGGTGCTCAAATTCTTGATGTGAACATGGATGATGGATTGATTGACGGCAAAGAAGCGATGGTCAATTTCTTAAATCTTATAGGTTCAGAGCCCGATATTTCAAAGATTCCTCTCATGATTGACTCTTCTAAATGGAGCATCATAGAAGCTGGACTTAAAGTAGTTCAAGGAAAATCCGTTGTAAACAGCATCAGTCTAAAAGAAGGTGCTGAAGAATTTGAAAGACAAGCGCGCGCTGTAAAGAGATATGGAGCCGCTGTAATCGTTATGGCATTTGATGAGAATGGTCAAGCTGATTCGTATGAAAGACGGATTGAAATCTGCGAAAGAGCCTACCGTATTCTAGTCGATAAAATTCAATACGATCCTAAAGACATCATTTTTGATCCAAACATATTCCCTGTTGCTACTGGAATGGATGAGCATCGAAAAAATGCGGTAGACTTTTTCAGAGCCACAAAATGGATCAAGGAAAACTTGCCATTTGCTCATGTTAGCGGAGGCGTGAGCAATGTTTCATTCTCGTTCAGGGGAAACAACAAAGTGAGAGAAGCGATGCATTCTGCATTTCTATATCATGGAATCAAAGCAGGAATGGATATGGGGATTGTGAATCCTGCCATGCTCGAAGTTTACGATGATATTCCAAAAGACCTCCTCGATCTGGTTGAAGATGTTTTACTAGACAGAAGAGACGATTCTACTGAGCGATTGATGGATTATGCCGAGAATGTAAAACAAGATGTGAAATCAGAAAAGTCAGCTCCTGAATGGAGAAGCTGGGATGTTCAGAAACGCATGCAGCATTCATTAGTTAAAGGCATTGCCGACTTCATCGAGCAGGATACAGAAGAAGCTCGCCAGTTATTGAACAGGCCTTTAGATGTGATCGAAGGTCCACTTATGGATGGAATGAATGTGGTAGGGGATTTATTCGGTTCTGGTAAAATGTTTCTGCCTCAAGTGGTTAAAAGTGCGCGAGTAATGAAAAAGGCCGTAGCCTATTTAACGCCTTACTTAGAAGCAGAAAAAACAAGTAAGAGGCGAACTGCAGGAAAGGTGCTTCTTGCCACGGTAAAAGGTGATGTGCACGATATCGGAAAAAACATTGTAGGCGTAGTAATGGCCTGTAACAACTACGAGGTGATCGATCTTGGTGTGATGGTTTCAGCCGATAAAATATTGAACGAAGCTGTAGCTCAAGATGTCGATATTATTGGCTTAAGCGGATTGATAACTCCATCTCTCGATGAGATGATTCACGTTGCTGAAGAGATGGAACGCAGGTCCATAAAAATGCCTCTCTTAATTGGCGGAGCAACTACTTCTAGAGTTCACACTGCTGTAAAAATCGAACAAGCTTATCCCCATGGCGTAATACATGTAAATGATGCGTCAAGAGCCGTTCCTGTAGCGGGGAAATTGAACTCTTCAGAGAAAGATTCCTTCTTAGCATCTATCAAGGTTGAATACGCCAAAGTGCGTGAGAATTATGCAAAGTCTTTAGACAAGAAGCAATACGTAAGTCTTGGAAAAGCCAGAGAGAGAAAATTCAATATCGATTGGAGCTCTTTCACTTCAAACAAACCCAAAACACTGGGAATACAGAAGATTGAATGTTCCATTGAAGACCTTCGAAACTTCATAGATTGGACGCCCTTTTTTCATACATGGGAATTGAAAGGGAAATACCCAGAAATACTCGACAAAGAAGGAATTGGTCCTGAAGCAAAATCGCTTTTTGATGATGCCAATGCTCTATTAAACGATCTGGCTTCCAATAAAGCGCTCAAGATGAAAGGTGTTTTCGGCATTTTCCCCGCACAATCTGACATGGATGATGTTATCGTTTATTCAGAGCAAAACAATAACGAAATCAAAGAAACCATCCGAACGTTGAGGCAGCAAAAGAAGAAAAATGACGATGAAAGCTACATTGCCATGTCTGACTTTATCGCGCCAAAAGAAAGCGGAGTGATGGATTATATTGGAGCATTTGCTGTCACTGCAGGAATCGGTATAGAACCGATGCTCGAAGAATTAAAGAAAGATCATGATGACTATGGTTCTATCCTTTTAAAAGCCATTGCCGATCGATTGGCCGAAGCATTTGCTGAGTATCTGCATACGAAAGTGAGGACCCAATATTGGGGCTATGCAGCAGACGAGCAACTCACCAATGAAGACCTGATCAAAGAAAAATACCAAGGTATTCGTCCAGCACCTGGATATCCTGGCTGCCCTGACCATCTTGAGAAAAAGACGATTTGGAAGCTTCTCAATGCAGAGGAAAATACAGGAATCACTTTGACTGAATCGCTCGCAATGTATCCAGCTTCTTCGGTGAGTGGATTCTATTACGCACACCCTGAATCGCATTATTTCGGATTGGGTAAAATCTTGAATGATCAAGTGGAGGATATCGCCAAGCGAAAGGAAATGGAAATGGAAGAAATGACAAAATGGCTTCGCCCAATTTTAGCTGAATAAAGAGACAGAATGAAAGTAACTGAACATATAAAGAACGCAGAAAAAACCCTTTTCTCCATTGAGGTCTTGCCACCGTTGAAAGGTCAAACAATCAATTCAATCTATGAGACCATGGATCAATTGATGCCTTATAACCCTGCTTTTGTTGATGTAACCTATCACCGACAAGAAGTAGTTTACCGCGAAGTTGAAAAAGGATTGATGAAACGACATGCTGTGAGGAAACGTCCCGGAACGGTCGGCATATGCGCCTCTCTGATGAATAAATTCAATATTGATACGGTTCCTCATATCATTTGCGGAGGTTTCTCTAAAGATGATACGGAAGATGCATTAATCGATTTGAATTTCGTTGGAATTGATAACGTGCTCGTCTTAAGAGGCGATCCTGAAAAAGGAACAGGCATCTTCAAATCTGAGCCTGACGGTCATGCTTACGCAAGTGAATTGATAGGCCAAGTCATTGAAATGAATAACGGGAACTACTTGGATCAAGATCTAAGAGATACTTCCAAAACCAATTTCTGTATTGGTGTTGCAGGATATCCCGAAAAGCACTTCGAAGCACCTAATTTAAAAAGTGACCTAAAGTATTTAAAAAAGAAAATTGATTTGGGTGCGGAGTATATCGTTACTCAGCTCTTTTATGATAACAGCAAGTATTTTGAGTTTGTAGATAAATGCCGCGCGGCCGGAATTAATGTACCTATTATCCCCGGGCTCAAACCAATTACTTCTCAGAAGCAACTGAGTGTTATTCCTCATTACTTCCATGTGAACCTGCCTGATAAATTGGTGGATGAAATTGAAGAATGCAAAACTCCTGAGCAAACAAGACAAGCGGGAGTCCGCTGGTGTATTCAGCAATCACAAGAATTGATCGAAGCTGGAGTTCCCGTTCTTCATTATTATTCCATGGGCAAAGCAAAGAGCATCCAAGAAGTAGCTGAAGAGGTATTTGGTAGTTAATCTGAATACAATTCAAATATTCCATAGCCAAACCATTTTAACGATGGTTCGCTAATTACCAGAAGCACAGCATCTGAAGCTGCAATCTCTTCTTTTCGAATTGCGTCTGACAAAACTTCCTTCTGATCTAGACTGTCAGTATACATTGACTTGTTATAGTAAAAGTATTTGCTATCCATACTAAACAGACCTTGATGTAAACCGAGGTAATAATAGCTCTGATAGTAACTATCACCAATTACAGTAACGCGAGGTTTATATCCCTCAGAAAAACTGAACGTTGGATAGGCCAAGTTTTCACTTTTGGGTGGAGCCATGATATTTAAAAGATCATGTAAATCTTTGTCCGTATTTCTGGGGACACTATCTACCTCTTCACTTTCAATACTAAATTTGGGCAGAGAAACTCCTTCTTGAGCGAACGTCATCCATAGATGATCTGCAGACATCGCGGCTCCAAAAATGCTCCAATGTGTGCCTTGCTTAGAATGCAAAGGATGAGGTGGACGTTGAGAGTGTTCATATTGAAAAAGATCTATTTCATCGCAAATAGAATAACCACGATGACTCAATTTCTCAATGAAAGATTCATAATTGGTCATTTTAGGTTTGCATTCCCAATCCACTTTCTTCTGATACGTGCGCCATTTATTGGGCGGAATAAGGATGATCAGCTTTTTCCCATCCAACAACAATCTATTGCGAAAATCATCGAGGGAATCAATCTTAGCATTTATAGCCTCTTCTCCCAGATAATCCAACCCGCATACCGATGACCTATAGCCTTCTTCAAAATAGTAGCCATCCTTTCCAAATACAACGTATGGATTATGCTCTTCTAAAAAGGTTAGACGCAGTTGATTCATAAAACGCACCAAGGCAGATCGAAATCCAAATGAAGATTTAACTTGATTCTCTAAAGCCATTTGGGCATCACGATCAATCCAATTTTCAATGGCACCTCCTTTGAACTCTTTGCTAAACTCGGCTCCGGCAAGAGGAATTTCTTTGATAGGATGAAAAGCAGACTGGATCAGCATTAGCACCAAAAAGGCTAATGCCAAGAAATACAGTGTTCGGTTAGTATTGCTTTTTTCGATTTCTAATTTGCTTTGTGAAGAAATATCCAATCTTGAGGTCGATACCAAAACTATTTAATCGCGCGACAAAAGGATCATTTGAATTGAATTGACCAGAAAAATCGCGTGCATCATGCAATTGATATCTGTACATCGGCTGTACAATTAAGACTATTCTACTCTTCACATAAGTTGAGATACCAATTCCAAAGTGCGCTCCAACGTAATAGTCTCTAAATAGATTCATCTCCACTCCTCCTTCTGATAAATCCCAAATACCTTGAACTGGGTCTGTTTCTCCTGAGAGATAATTGTTTCTAGCACGCTCAGAAAAGACATATCCACCCGTAATTCCAGCTGTATATATCATCTCCACTTTGCGCCTCAATCGATGATGCAGGTTTAATGATAAAGGAACAGCTGCGATGTGGATGCTCGCCAATGTTGAGCCGGCTCGTGAACCATCTTGGTTCCGAATTTGATTTCGAAATCCCTTATTCATGTATATAGCTCCTACGCTGAAACTCAGTGATGGATCAAAAAATCGTTTGTATTCCACGCCAAAATTATAGCTCAGCTTGGTTCCGAAACTGTTGTTGTACGTACCCGAATTGGTTGATTTACTAAACCTTAACCACTCCGCTGTTGGGGATAAAAGCAATGTTAGTTGATACTTTTCATCTCCAGCTCGCAAACTTGGAGCCAGGGATAACAGCACCAATAAAAGGCAAATTGCCCTTCTCATTACGCAAATAAATCAGGATACTTGATAGGATCTACCTCGCTCATAATTGCATACACCTTCTCGAAGATATCCTCGTTTGATGGCTTAGAGAAATAATCTCCATCACTGGCATACGCAGCTCGATGGGCATTTGCTGCCAAAGTCGCTGGTGCTGAATCCAAGTAACGATAACCACCTTGTTCTTCCAATACCTTTTGCATCATAAAGGCTGACGCGCCTCCAGGAACATCTTCATCCACGAATAACACTCTATTTGTTTTCTTGAGACTTTCAACAATCTCCTGGCCAAGGTCAAATGGCAGTAAAGTTTGCACATCAACTACTTCTGCAGAAATACCAACTTCTCGCAGTTGTTTGGATACTTCAACACACATTCTAACCATAGAGCCATAAGTAACGATAGTAATATCCTCACCTTCAGTCATTGTTTCCACACGACCCAGTTCAACTTTGAACTCGCCAAAATTATTCGGTTGCTTTTCTTTTAAACGATAGCCATTCAAAGATTCTATTACCAAAGCAGGATCATCTCCAGCCATCAAGGTATTGTACATTCCAGCAGCTTGAGTCATATTTCTAGGAACACATATATGCATTCCGCGCAATGCATGAATAATCATACCCATTGGTGAACCGCTGTGCCATATTCCTTCTAAACGATGGCCTCTTGTGCGGATTATGAGAGGTGCTTTCTGACCTCCTTTTGTGCGGTATTGAACCGTTGCCAAATCATCACTGAGGATCTGAATTGCATAAAGCAGGTAATCGAGGTACTGAATTTCCGCAATCGGACGCAATCCGCGCATCGCCATACCAATACCTTGACCGATAATAGTACACTCGCGGATTCCAGTGTCAAACACTCTATGAACACCATATTTGGCTTGCAAACCTTCTAAACCTTGATTCACACCACCAATCTTTCCTGCATCTTCACCGAAGATGATTAGCTCAGGATGCTTGTTTAACAAGGCATCAAAATTGTCTCTCAAGATTTCACGTCCATCAACCTGAGCGTCATCCGCATATTCAACATCAGTTCCTGAAATTTCTAATGGAGAAAGTTCGGATTCTGAATGCAAATGAGAAGAATAGCGCGCTCTATTTTCTTCAAATCGCTTGTTTAACCATGAAACCAATGCAGTCTTAGATGCAAGTTTTTCATTGCGTGCATAGCGAATGGACTTTCGTACTGACTCATAAATCTCTTTACGCAATGGATCTGTTGATCCAGCAAGAGCATCTTTAATTTTATTGATGAAAGCTGAGTTTTTACTCTCCGCACCCATAGCCGAAATCAAATCAACCGCTTCTTTGTGTTCCTGTTTTATCGGTTCCAGAAAACTCTTCCACGCGTTGGTCTTTGCATCACGTGCATCTTTCCTGGCTGTATTTTCAATCTCTTCTAATTCTTCTGCTGTACTGAGTTCCTTTGAAAGAATAAATTCCTTCATTTTTTTTATGGGGTCAAAATCTTTCTCCCATTGCAGACGCTCTGGCGATTTATAACGCTCATGAGATCCACTCGTGGAATGTCCTTGCGGTTGGGTCACTTCCTCAACATGAACCAACACAGGAACATGCTCTTCTCTTGCAATTTTAACGGCCTTCTCATAAGTAAGTACCAAATGGGGATAATCCCATCCCTTGGTTTTTAAAATCTCAAAGCCTTTTTTATCCGCGGTTCTTTGAAAACCAGATAAAGCTTCACTGATACTTTCTTTGATGGTTTGAAACTCCTTTGGCACAGAAATTCCGTGTCCATCATCCCAAATAGACATCACCACTGGAACCTGCATAACACCAGCAGCATTCATGGCTTCCCAAAACATGCCTTCACTTGTAGATGCATCTCCAATGGTGCCAAAAGCAACTTCGTTTCCAGCATTGCTGAATTGCTTTTTATCTTTTAATTCTGGGTTATTTCTATAAAACTTACTAGCCAACCCCAATCCTAACAAGCGTGGCATTTGGCCCGCTGTTGGCGAAATATCTGGGGAAGAATTTACTTGTTCGGCAAGATTTTTCCAGTTTCCTTTTTCATCGAGACTGCGTGTTGAATAATGACCATTCATCATTCTACCGGCAGAAGCTGGCTCACGTTCTACATCAGCATCGGCATAGAGCTGTGCAAAAAATTGCTCACCTGTTAGCAGCCCTGCCGCCATCATCATGGTTTGATCACGGTAATAACCCGATCTCCAATCTCCTGGCTGCCATTGTTTGGCAAGTGCGATTTGTGCTACTTCCTTGCCATCTCCAAGAATTCCAAATTTTGCTTTTCCTGTGAGCACCTCTCTCCTGCCCATCAAGCTGATCTCTCTACTAAAACTGGCAAGACGATAATCGTTCAAAATCTCAGTCTTCAACTCGTCAATCGTAATCTCCTTCTCTGCTTTAGTTTCTGTCTGGGCCATATGTCGAATATCTTTGTGGGAGCGCATGGTACGCTAGTGAATCAGGGTCGCGAAGATAGCAAATCGAGAGCGGAAATTCTAACACAAAAAAGCCCTGTTCCAACAACGATTGAAACAGGGCTTTAACCTAACTAAACAGAGAAATTGAAAAGAACGATCTTAAATTATTTAATCCGCACGTCTATTGACATGTTGTCTACGTCAATGCTAATTTCATCTTCATTATCACGTCCCTCTTTACAATCAAGGCAAGTCAATCCTTCAGAATTCATGATCCAATAATGACTCACCATTTTAGGGTCAAACATATCGGTGACATTCTGAATATCGTCCATAACACGTTTTATACTTGGGTCGAGGTAAACGACTTGACCAACTGGGATTTTCAATGTTAATCTCACTTCTTGATCTCTAAGCAAATGCATCTGAGGATAAGAAAAGAAGGGGTCAAACGTGATACTGCTCGAGTCCATAGAGAAGTTATACTGAATGGAATCGGCTCTAATACCTGCTTCTTCATTACTCTCTGCTTGTGCTGACTTTTTAACTTCAAGTTTGACTTGACTATAACTTGATTGTTGAATATCAAACTCAACATTCCCGACAATGATTCTGCGATTATCTACTTTCATCATAAAGTCGTTGTTCGCATAATAAGCTCGATTTGTTGAGATTCCAAAAGGATCATGTCCAACATTGAGATTAATGGTATCAGCTATCAAACCTCGATCAGATAATACAACGGTCTTCACTACCTTTTCTTCTTTAGAAAACTCTTGCCCTATGCTGAAGGCAGTCATTATCGAAAGGACAAGTCCGATGAACCAAAGTCCAAAAAAGCTTGCACCGAGATTAGGAACTTTAAACCTTGGAAAAAGAAGTTTTACTCCACCGTAAGCCAAGGCTAAAAAAGGCACACCAACCAATAATATAAAACCAACAATGGCTGAAAGTAGCCATGTTCCCGAGGTGAATACAATATCACCCCATTCATAGATGTTCATGCTGGAACTCCAATCGTTTGAATCAAAGTGAATCACATCCGCAACACCTATGATTCCTGCAATCATAAAGATGATGGTGAAGGTTCCGATCATTAAGAAGATCGCGCCAAGCACCTTACCAAGTACTTTAAAAATCCCGCGAAATATCTCGGCTAAAAAATGGGCAAGTCTGTCAATTCCTCGTTCAATTTTCCTGCCGGAGGTTCTTGAGAAGTTGTTCCCCGAATTTGATATTTTCTCTCCAAGGCTTCCAATTTCCTTTTCGATGGTTTTTCCGATACTACCAATATTGACAGGTTCACCCTTCATATTTAGCTTCTCAGAAGCGCTGCGCGCTTCTGGGATGATTATCCAAAGTAGGATGTAGAATATAACTCCTGATCCAAAAAAGATGAATGAAAGGCCGAAAAACAACCTTATCAAAACGGGATCAATTCCAAAGTAATAGGCTATTCCGGAGCAGACACCACCGATAATTCCGTTATCAGAATCGCGGTATAATCTCTTTTTCGAGCTGTCTGAAGAGTAATTGGTGCGATACGATTCTTCTGTGTCATCCATTGAGTCATCTTCAAATTGCTCTGGATTACCCATAATAGCCGTCACAGCCGCTACATCTTCTATGGTTACTACTTCTTTTGATTCACCTTTTCGCTCAATTAATAATTCAGCGATACGAGATTCAATGTCTGAAAGAATCTCATCTTTTCCAGCACTACGATCGTATAATGAAGCAATCCTTTTTAAGTATGCCGATAATACTTCGTATGCGTCTTCGTCAATGGTGAATACCTGTCCACTTAAATTGACTTGAACTGTTCTTTTCATTTTTCCTTAGGGGGTTGATTTTCTAATACTAATTTGTCTACGGCATTCCTGAGTTCCTCCCAAGAGCTTACCAGCTCACCATAAAACATTCGTCCTTGTTCTGTTAAACTGTAATACTTACGCGGTGGTCCAGATTTGGACTCTTCCCATCGATACGTAAGTAATCCAGCATTCTTGAGCCTGCTTAGCAGCGGGTAAAGTGTTCCTTCCACTACGATCAACTCTGCATCTTTTAGCGAGTTGAGTAAATCTGAAGGATACGCCTCTTCCTTTTGCAAAAGAGCCAACGCACAGAATTCTAGGATTCCTTTTCTAAGTTGAGCTTTTGAGTTTTCTATATTCATGATCTTTTATTGAATTACAAATATATATGTATTCTAAGTTACTATGCAATACATAGTACTAAAATAAAACGTAAGTAACTAGTAATCTATTTGATTAATTTTTTAATTAAGACAGGAAATGTTTAAAAAAGTAAGGGATTACGGTTTTTCACCGCGCGATAAAAAGTGATTAACGCTTCAAAGTGAACGAACCTGCGAATACATTGCGGTCCACATCCACCACTACTTCATCCTGATAATCCAAGGTGAAATAATAAACGCCTTCACCGGCCATTTCACCATTTATGTAGCCATCCCAGCCATAGGCAATGTTCCTAGTTTCGTGGACAAGTTGTCCCCAACGATTGAAAATGGTCAATCGATAGCTATATATATTACATGTAGTTGTGGGTCTGAATAAATCATTGATTCCATCTCCATTTGGTGTAAAGACATTGCTATACTCAACATCACAATCAATGGAAGGACATGTAATATCATCCAGATCAAAACGAATTGACTCCACCTTTGAGCATTCACCTTTGGTAATGGTAACGGAATAGCGTTGTGTTCTCTCATCAAGAACTGTCCAAATACTATCTAAGGTATCTCCGGTATTCCATAAATAAGTTGCCAATGAATCTGTTCCCTTCAGTAACACAGTATCCAGGTCGCAAATGACTGTATCTGGTCCAAAATCTGTCATGAGTTCACCGTTGAAAAGTACATTCATCGTATCAACGTATGTTCCACAAGCGTTAGAGGCAGCTAGCCACACTATTTGACTTTCTCCTACATCAAAGGTTCTTGATTTGGAAGAGTCTGACCAAACAAATGAAATGCCTTGTGTGGTTGGTCTGACCAAAGTAAAGCTTGCGTCAAAACAGTTAATAGTATCGGGTGGCAGAAGAGAATCAGGCAGGTTTGGAAAAAACGAAACCTGAATGCTATCTTCTATCGTTCCACAGTCACTAGAAATGCTCACAAGGTATTTAGCAGTTGAATCAATTTCAATGAATGGATCGGTATCACCCGTGTTCCAAAGAACATTATAACCAAAAGAAACAGTATCACCGATAACAATTGACGAAGCTCCACAGACCACTGTATCCAATCCTAGTTCATAATTCAATGGCGCCAAACGAATCACTTGAACAGAGTCTGTAACCGTATCGCATACTCCAAAGAATGTCACTTTCACTAATCCAGAGTCCGTGGCGATAAAAGCTGAATCGGTTGATCCATCTTGCCATAAATATGAAATCGCACCTGGCTGGTCTATATCAAACGTGAGCAATTGACCATCGCACAAAATTGTATCATCTGGAAAGCTCACTATTTGATTGGGGAAGATATTCACCTCAACAATCGTTGTATCCGACAAAAAAGCTGAATAGGCTATATGAGTTACTGTATAAGTTCCCGGAGTTTGATAAATATGAAAAGGATTGATTTGAGTTGAAGTATCATTCACTCCTGAAGTTGGATCTCCAAAACTCCAGAAGACGGAATCAGAAGACAGATAATTAGAAAAGAAAAATGAAGTATCGCCAAAGCACTTATCCAATACTGCAATATCTCCTTCTATGAAAAATGGATAAAACTGAGGCAAACCTCTATTAGAAATAGGTCCCGCTAAGCTCACGGCATTATGATCATAACCACACAATGGACCAGGATCATTCGGGAAATTAACACAGGCCAAAAAGGGGGCTGCGGCTCTGCAAACATAAATCTTTCCATCAGGCCCCAATTGCAGTGCGCCACCGCCTGAACCAGTATATCCGATTCCAACCATTTGCTCAGAAGCGCTGACTATCGCTGGATCACCTGAAGTGAGATCATACTGCCTAAGGTCGGCTAGAATAAAGGACTGCACGTACAAGAAGTTGCCATTGGGTGAAAATTCTACCCCATAGTTAAATGTGTCTTGAAGAGATGGAGTTATTCCATAATCATAGGTCATCTGACCTGTGACATTATCAAAGTCAAACAAATGCACTTTGAATGGATTGGTCTGCTCAACTAGAGCCCAATACATAGTCATCGCTATTTTATCATTTTGCTGAGACCCCTTGAGGTAACCCAATTGATCACCTTCTATTAAGGGTAAACCCGTATTACTCAATACTGGAGTTGTATTGAGTCCAGAAGCAGTGATTTCAAATGCATAAGCTGTATCACCAGGTTTTCTTAAAGCAACCACCCAAAAATCTATATTGTTTGGCTTGCGCAAGCAAGTCAACATTTCGGTGGTTGAATCTATCAAGGGAATGTTTTTCTCAGCAGCTACTACGGCCCCTAATCCACCATTCAAAGACATATCAATCTTTGAATAGTACATACCTCCATAAAATGACTTTACAGTAAATAAATAATACTCATTTGGGTGTTCTGGTCGAGGAACGATATAAGAATTCATAGAGGCATCTCCAGGTGCAGGACCACTGGCATTTCCAATTAACCCTGTGCTATTCTGCATAGGATTATGAGATGCATCCCACACAAAATCACCTTTAGAATAGAATAATAAATTGCCAAACTCATCAGAAATGGTCGAACAACCCTCCTCCGAATACATCTGTCCATTCAGATTTGCTACTGGACCTGTGGGTGTGAAATGCATACCCGCATTCGTTCCGAAATACCACCAATCAGCTACTGACTGCCCAATGGATAGCAGTGGTAAAAAGAATAAAATAATAAGCAGTTTTTTCACCGTGCGAATGTACTATCTGGTAAGCGTAAAACTTCCACGAGTTAGCTGACGGTCGGCATCTACTACTACGAAGTCCTTATATTCTACGATAAAATAATAAACACCCTCTGCCGCAGGTTCGCCATTGATAAATCCGTCCCAGCCGTAGGCCACATTTCTACTGAAATTAACCAGCTGTCCCCAACGGTTATAAATGGACATATCAAAGGAATAAACATCACAATCTGATGTGATGCGAAATAGATCGTTGAGACCATCACCGTTTGGACTAAACACATTACCAAACTCCACATCACAATCAATAGAAACACAAAAAATATCGCTACTTCTAACGCGCTTCGATTCAACCTTGGCGCACTCTCCTTTAAAAATAGTGACGATGTAGTTTTCGTTTAAGCCTACTTCCGTATAAATGGAGATGGTTGTATCGCCCGTGCTCCAAAAGTAAGTAGCGGTAGAATCAGATCCTGAAAGCTGAATGCTATCCTTATCGCAAATGTTGGTGTCTTCACCCAATTCTGTTTTGATCTCTCCATTGAAAAGGATGTTCATGGTGTCTACTACAAATCCACACTCATTGAAAGCCGCTAGCCAAACTTGTTGTGTAGAATCGACCTCAAAACGAGTTACAGAAGTGCTGTCACTCCAGAAATAGGTTATCGAATCATTCACTGGTCTTTCTAAAATGATTTGTGCATCAAAACAGTTGATGGTGTCAGCAGGGAGCAGAACTGTATCCGGTAAAGGAATAATAGTAACTGATATTGAATCATTGAACTCACCACAACCATTTGCCGCCTCAAAAATGTACAAGCCAGATTTACTTACTATGATGTGATCGGATGTATCGCCTGTATTCCATTGATATTCTGCTTCCACCGTTACATCAGCATCCAACTCAATCGTTGACCCTTCACAAAAAGTAGTATCTGGGCCTAAATCAATTGGAACAGGCATATCAAAGCGAATAATGATCGTGTCTTGTAACGTATCACAAAAGCCAAACAGCCTCACTGAAACTATGGCACTGGAATCAACAAGCATAGAGTCAGTTGCAGATCCATCAGACCATAAATACGTTGAATAATCTTGTTGAATGTTCAACTCCAATATATCGCCTTCGCAAAGCAAAGTGTCAGGCCCTAAATCAAGGGTTTGTCTAGGATAAATAAAGACATTACTCATCGTTGTATCAACCAAAGTGTCAGAATAAGCAATGAGTGTCACTGAAAAAATACCAGTATCCGAAAAAACATGACTGGGAAATAATTGACTTGAAAAATTTTGAGCCCCAGAAGCTGGATCTCCAAAGTTCCATGATACTGAGTCTAGTCCAATGGTGTCTAAAACAAAATATGAGGTATCACCAATGCACGCGTTATCAGATACAAAACTTACGGAAAAGAAAGACGATACAAATGTTGGTAAACCCGCAATTCCCATTCTGAATTCTAAATCAACACCATCATCGACATATGAGCATGCTAAACCTGATTCATTTGGTAATTCTATTACTCCCAGATAATAACCCCCGACTCTCGAAACATAAATCTTCCGATCAACCCCTAGTTGAAGTGCTCCTATCGAAGAAGACGAGCTAAGTCCAACCTCAATTTCAGAATTTTCAATTACAGTATCAATTCCTGATGTGATTTCATATTGCATTATAGAACCACTATTCCAGCCTGCCGTATAAATCAGATCTTCACTAGGAGCGAATTCAATTCCATATGCATAAATGGAAGTAGAAATCTCAATGCCATTACTAACTAAACCTGAACTAGGGTCAAAATCAAATAATTCATAATTGAATTGGGAATGATTCGCTGCTGCCAACTTGGTTCCTGAAGGTGAAAATCTTAGATAACCTAATGTATTAACAATACCTCCTGTAATTATGTTACCAGCATTCGAAACAATTGGATTAAGATTAATCCCAGAGTTTGTTATCAGAAAAGCATCAAAAACATCATTACCATACTCATGTGTAACTACCCAAATATCTACACCATTAGAATGTTGAACTGCTGCCACCTTTTCACAAGTAGGAGTAACCATTAACACATTCTTTTCGGTCGAATCCACATCACCTAACCCACCATCTAGAGTCATATCTACCAGTGTATATCTCATTCCTTCTGGATATGCTAGTTCCATGACAGTTATGATGTAGTATTTAGTATCATCTCCTGGCTTCGGGACTATAATAGCCGATTGGGTTGAAGAACCATCTCCCAATAATCCAATTCCATTTGGCATGGTATCGTGAATACTATTGAAAACATAAGTTCCATCTGTGTAAAATAATAAGTCTCCACTATTATCAGAGATGGTTGCCACTCCTTCACCTGTATTCAAAATGCCATTCGTATCTGCCACTGGTCCACTAGGTGTAAAATGAATACCCGCCTGAGCCCCAAAATACCACCAATCGGCAGGCGATTGGCATTGGCCCATAAACTGAGCCAAGCAAAAAGCGATGATTAGTGTAAGCCTCAATTGCATACTACAAAAGACGGATATTTTGAGATAAAGTCGTCTGAGCTAAAAGAAGACTTATCAATACGTTAACAGAAATTTTAACGCTCTAGGATGGTAGACAGATCAGAAAACTCTTCTCCTACTTCTTCCCATCGTTTCATGTCTTCGTCTAACTGGCGTTGGACATCCGCATGCTCATAGAACATATTCGGATTTTCTTTCGCTGCATCGGGGTTGTGCATTTTTTCCTCCATGTCAGCCAAGGTTTTTTCAGCCTCTTCAATCTTTTGCTCCAAATTAGACATGGTATTCTTCAAACGCTTCCAGTCTTTTTCCTTCTCCTTGCGCTCTTTATTGCTCAATCCGCTGTTTTCTGGAGCCTTGGCTGTAACTTTGGCTTTCTCGAGCTCTTTTTGTTTCTTCTCTTTGGCTCCTTCAAACTCTCGGAAACTTTGAATCTTGTAATTGGCTAAGAAATTGTCAATGGTGCCAATATGCTCTTTTACTTTCCCATCTTTAAATTCAAAAGTTCGGTCGGTCAATCCTTGTAAAAACTCACGGTCGTGACTTACCACAATCAATGTTCCTTCAAAAGAGTTTAGCGCTTCTTTCAATGTTTCTTTTGCGCTGATATCCAAGTGATTGGTAGGCTCATCTAGAATGAGTAAGTTACTCGGCTTGAGCAGAAGTTTGGCCAATGCCAATCGAGATTTTTCCCCTCCAGAAAGCACTTTCACTTTCTTTTCATAGTCGTCTGGTCCGAACAAAAACGCTCCCAATAAAGCACGCACCTTATGAATCTTAGCATTATCTCCCGTAGCGGCATCTTCAATAACCTTCTCCACCGTAGACTCCTGATTCAAGGTTTTTTCTTGGATCTGAGCGTAGTATCCTATTTCAACATTATGTCCTGTAGCTAATTCTCCTTCGCCATGCTCCTCGCCTACCACCATTTTAATCATGGTAGACTTTCCTTGTCCGTTTCTTCCTACAAAAGCAATGCGTTCACCTCTAAAAATATCAAAGTCTACACCAGAAAAAATCGTGCTATCGCCATATGCTTTTTTCGAATTTCTGGCTTTCAACACTACATCACCTGATCGTGGAGCTGGAGGAAAACGAAACCTGATTTTAGAACCATCGGTTTCATCAATATGCACCCGCTCCAACTTATCCAGCTGCTTCATCTTACTCTGCGCTTGCTTGGCTTTTGAAGCCTTCGCTTTAAATCGTTCGATGAAACGCTCTTGCTGGTTGATGTATTTCTGTTGATTTTCAAACGTGGCCTTTTGCTGGTCAATCCGCTCTTGCCTCAAGATGAAAAATCTAGAATAAGAAACGGAATAGTCGTAGATCTTTCCCTTCACAATCTCAACCGTGCGATTGGTAATGTTGTCTAAAAACATTCTATCGTGAGAGATCATCATGATGGACCCAGGATACTCTTTAAAGAAATCCTCTAACCACATGATGGAATCGATATCCAAGTGATTCGTTGGCTCATCCAACAGCAATAAATCTGGCTGCATTAGAATCAGCTTCGCCAATTCTACCCGCATCTGCCATCCACCGCTGAATTCAGAAATCTTTCTTGTAAAATCCTCTCTTTTAAAACCAAGTCCCAACAGCACCAATTCAGCGCGTTGTTCAGTTTTACCATCGTCAATCATTTCAAGGCGCATGTGAATTGCCCCGAGTTCATCAATGATTCCGCTGTAAGAATCACTTTCGTAATCTGTGCGATCAGTCAATTCTTTTTGAATCTCTAGATCACGGTTTTTCAAAGTATTGATCTCGGCAAATGCCTTCAATGTTTCTGACCAAATGGTTTGATTGCCCTCAAAGACCATTTCTTGAGGCAGGTAGCCCACCTTTCTTCCATCAGGAATAATAACAGTGCCTGTATCCGGTTGCTGAAAATTTAAAATAATCTTCAGTAAAGTACTTTTCCCAACGCCATTCTTACCTACAAGACCAATGCGATCTCGCTCATTAATGACCAATGAAATGTCTTTAAATAGATCTATCCCGCTGAAGGATACAGATATGTTATTGAGGCTTATCAAAACGGCTGCAAAGGTACATTTCAACCCGAGCCATTTTCAGGAAGTTTTAAATAAATAACAATAGCACGAATGGCGCTATTGCTTTACCACTTTCTCTTGGAAAATAACCTCATTCACTGATTTAGCTTGAACAATATATACTCCAGCTGACAGCGGTGAAAGATCAAAACTCAAGACATGCGACCCGATGCTCAGATGATCTCTGCCTAAGTCAGCAACTTTTCTGCCATTGAGATCGCGAATATGAAAGGTCACCAAGGCTTCATCATCCACATCAAATTCAAAGCTCACAAACTCTATTGCTGGATTTGGAAATACGTGCATTTGATTAGACTTGATTTCCTGAGAAATGCCCACTGGTTCATAATCTGGATGCGCCAATTCAGCAATCCATGATCCTGCGCGATTGGTGCTATAACCCCAATAACCTGAAACCCAAAACTTGCCTGGCTCATCAAATTTCCGTTGAATAGCGGTATAATCTCCCCAACGCTCTTGAGCAGAATTCATAGCGTTCACAAAGGCTTCCCCCCTTTTTATCCATTGCACTGGACCATACTCTCGTTCACTATTGAAGTAAACAGCAGAATTCCCAGCAAAAGTGGAGACTCCGGTATGATTAAAGAAGATCGCTACATCTTTATCACCTTCATTGGTGCCGACAAAATCCATGTTAGGAAATCCAAATTCACGCTCAGAATCTGAAATGATATTTCCTGTAACCGATGGATTATCATAATCATCAATAATTCCATGATAGATAGCGGCAAAGCCATTTTCTGGATTTAGTGTGTTTCCAACAAATTGAATTTCCTTGCCCATTCTCACCGCACCAAGACACCTGGCATCATTCGTCCAAAATTCTTGATTGCCTGCTTGCTTTGCATAAGGTGGATGCCAGTAAGGAACATCCGTAATGGCCAACTTCACGTCAACCTGAGAAGAAGCAACATTTACATCCCCCACAGCGCGGATTAAAAAGAATGAATCATTGGTGGTTACAAACGGTCGATTGGCTACAAAAAACATGGTATCAGATTCTGGTCCCCAAGCAGTCTTAACTGGTCGCAGATATCGAAGCTTTGATCCTTCATATTCAAATCCTGTCCAAAACTTAGTAGATAAGTTTTCGGCTCCTGTAAAACCATCTTCCAGATCCATTTGCCACAGCACCGTTTCCGCGAAACCTTCTACCCAGCCAGAATCGGGATACAATTGATTTAGAGTGAGATACACACTATGTTCGTTCATCGCCAATTGTGGATAGTCGGCCCAAGACGAATACGTGAGTGGATCACCAGGGATGCGATAAGCACTCCATTCGTCCTTCGGATCATTGGTAGAAGAAAAGAATATCACTGTTTCACTTGTTTCAGGATCACGCCCTTGCCCCAACCCATCTGCTGAAAGGAAAACCAAAATAAACCGATCATACGTTGGGTGATACAGCAATTTAGGATCAAATGGAAAATAGAGCGTAAAATTCGTATCCGAATATATATTCAGAAACTGAGAAAAGCTTGGATGCTTTGAAATGGAAGAAAATAAGTAGGTATCAGCAACCACATTGTAACCCCAAACCTGTGAATTCCATGAAGCAATAAGGTTACCGTTATTAGCAATGGCCATGGCATTGTCATTCGGTGTTCCACCTGATAATGGATTTTGATTAAACCAGAAGCTGCTCGGAAAGGAAGAAGCCACTGTCAATGTATCTGAAGTATCTCTTCCACCTCTCGCATTGGGCTTTCCATATTGTTTCGGATAATCTTTTTCCAATTGAACCTTTAAGTCATGAATATGCTGCTTGGCATTTTCTCCACTAGGAAATGGTGCTTCCTTCTGTTCTAATTTCACGCTATAATCTTCCTTAAAATCCTTGGGACTTACTGTCCATCCTTTCGGGATTTCCATGTTGACTGTTTTCGCAGAGTTCTGAGCAAACAGATTGAGTGGAAGAATAAAAACGAATAAAAGCAGACGAGTCATAGTCAAATAGATTTGTTGCTAAATATAAAGCTTAGACAACAGAATTGTTTTGAAAAGCAAATTCAAAACCTAAGAATTACCCTTTTGATAGTCGGCTAAAAACTGAGCCAAGCCACTATCTGTAAGCGGGTGGTTCAGCAGTTGAAGAATTGGCTTCAACGGACATGTGGCCACATCTGCTCCAATTTTCGCACAATCAACAATGTGCATGGCATGGCGAATGGATGCAGCTAGAATCTGCGTCTCAAAACCATAGTTATCATAGATTAATCTGATCTCTTCAATCAGCGCCAATCCATCCGCACTGATGTCGTCTAGTCTTCCAAGAAAAGGTGACACATAAGTTGCACCTGCTTTCGCAGCCAACAAGGCTTGACCAGCAGAGAAGACTAACGTACAATTCGTTCTTATTCCGCGTTCAGAGAAATATTTCAAGGCCTTGATACCGTCTTTGATCATTGGAATCTTCACAACGATATTCTCGTGCAATTCTGCCAGGATCATGCCTTCACGAATCATACCTTCAAAATCAGTGGCAATAACCTCAGCACTAACATCACCATCTACAATATTGCAGATGTCAACATAGTGTTTCATAATACTGTCCGTACCAGTTATTCCTTCTTTAGCCATTAAACTAGGATTGGTAGTAACTCCGTCTAAAACACCTAGATCATTGGCTTCTCTGATTTCTGCAAGATTGGCTGTATCTATAAAAAACTTCATGTGATTGTTCTCTTATTAATTGGACTCAAAGAAAACTAAATATTGCAGAATGGGTGAATGAAAAGAAGAAGCATCTTTGAACAAACACTCCTTCTATGAAATCATTGACACCCACCCTTTTTACTGTAGCCTTAATCGTTCTTAGTTTCCATTCTTATTCACAACCAGCATCGAGTAAAACACTGGACTTGAATGGGTCATCGCAATACGTGAATTGTGGAACTGTGAATTTAAGTGGAAGTCAGGTTACACTGCAGGGTTGGATCAACGTGCAAGCATTCAAGCCACCAACTGCACCATCACCTACAGCCAACATTACCTCTTTTATTGGTATCGAACAGCCAAGCGTTGGCCAGTGTCAGATTAGAATTGGCGATGGCAATATTCCTAACGATCGTGTTCAATTCGTGCTTTACTCCGGTTCAGCTCCATACAAAGTTCACTCGGCCACTGCCCTCACAACCAACAAATGGTATCACCTCGCAGCCACTTATGATGGCTCTACCATGAAAATATACATCAATGGAATTCTTGATACCACAAGAGTCGTATCCATTCCAATTGTTGCAAACAGCATTTTTGAGCTTGGGCGCAGTTATGACAATACGCGAATATTGAATGGCGACTTGGATGAAATTAGCGCGTTCAACACAGCCCTATCAGAGTCAACCATCAGAGAATGGATGTGCAAAAGAATCACTCCCAATCATCCGAACTATGCACAACTAGCAGGCTATTGGCCGCTGGATGAAGGGTCAGGCAATACAACTGCTGATGCTTCTGGCAATGGTAACAACGGGACTCTTTTTGCATCACCCACCTGGAAAAACTCAGGTGCACCGATTGGCGACAAGAGTAAATATGTCTATTCAAATTCTTTTGATTTCGGAATTGGATCTCCAAGCGGTGATTCTATTCACTTCACCTCTACATCAGGAAACATTGATGGAGCGCACATTTACCGAATCGACTCGATTCCTTATGTCACTGCTCAACCAACTGGTGTGATTGAATTCGACTCAACCACACAATGGGGAATTTTTGACATTGGATCTGCAAGTTACGATGCACGCTATTATTACAATGGAAATCCTATGGCCACTGGCAACGATTGCAACCTTTCATTCTCAGAAAGAAATAATGCTGGAAGCGCTAGTTGGAGTGGTTTAAATCCTGACACGGTAAATTTCGCTAATCAATTCATCGGTTTCAGTAGTTCTGGCAGAAAGGAAGTGGGTCTATCCATCACCAACAATGGTTCGTTGGCGCCCAACTTCACTGCAACGCAACCTACCTGCAATGGAGGTCAGGACGGTTCAATTTCAGTTTCAATTTCTGGAGGAGTTGCACCGTTCACTTACTTGTGGTCAACTGGTGGTTCAAGCAATCAAATCACAGGTTTAGATTCTGGAATTTACTTCGTTACTGTGTCTGACAACTTTGGCTGCACTGCTGTTGATTCTATCGTTCTTGATGACCCAAACCCTATCAATGTAGTACCAATCGTTACTCCAGCCACGTGTTTGATTTCCAATGACGCATCAGCTACATTGTTTTTCCCCGGAGGAGGCTCAGGGAATTACAGCTTCTTGTGGGATGATCCAGCAAATTCAACGACCATTTCAGCATCAAATCTTACTCCCGGAGTTTATCACGTTACCATTACCAATCAGCAAGGATGCCAGCAAATTGAAACGGTAACAGTTGGCTCTGCTGGGCCAGATCCCATGCCCGAATTGGGTGAAAGTGGTTTTTATTGCAGCAATACAACCATAACATTAGATCCAGGAAATGCTGGAGGTCCATACACCGCTTACAGCTGGTCTAACGGAAGTTCAAGTCCTACGCTTGAGTTCAATGGATCAGGCACTACGAGTGTAACAGTTACGAACGCTCTAGGATGCGTTGGTAGCGACACGATCACACTAACTTCTGTAACTCCAGATTTTGTGCAGTTGGGTCCAGCCAATCAAGTTGGAGTGACCTCTTTGACCCTGAATGCTGGTTCTGGATATGTCTCTTATTATTGGAACAACACTCAAACCACACAATCCATTACAGTGACTAATGCCGGTTTATATTGGGTTGAGGTAGAAGATGACAACGGATGCATTAGCAGAGATTCAGTAAACGTAACATTTGCTCCTTCAGGAGTTTCTGAGATTGAAAGTGGTTTGGTTAAGGTGTTTCCAAATCCTACATCCGATATTCTCAACATTTCGATAGACAAATCAATATCCGTGTCGGGTATTGAACTGAAAACGCTGGATGGAAGATTGATCGGCACGTATACTCAAAATGTTTCTGTTCTAGACCTTTCGAAATTTGAAAACGGAATCTATTTGTTAGATGTAAAGTTGACAAATGGCAATAACGAAATCTATCGCATCGCTAAAAACTAACCTTCATAAAAGTACCTTCGCGCTTGAAAAAATCATTTTACCTCAATGTGGCAATTGCTGCCTCCGTAATTTCTGTAATTGCGGGATGTAGTGAACAGCCAACTAATTCAGATACTGCTTTGACTCCACCAATAGCTAAAAAGATACCCTTTGAAATCACCACGCATGGCGATACACGAATTGACAATTACTATTGGATGAGAGACATGGATCGAAAAGATCCAGAAATCATCAGTCATCTTGAAGCAGAAAATGCATATACCAAGGCAAAGCTTAAGCATACAAAGAAGTTTCAAGAAGAGTTGTTCAATGAATTAAAAGGACGCATCAAGCAAACGGATGAGTCGGTGCCCTACTTGTATGATGGCTTTTATTATTACACGAGATTCGAGGAAGGATTTGAGTATTCTATTTATTGCAGAAGGCAAGGAGGTTTAGATGCAGAAGAGCAAGTTATGCTAGACGTCAATGAGCTAGCAAAAGACTATAGCTACTATCAAGCCGCTGGAAACAGCATCAGCACCAATAACAATATCCTTGCTTTTAGCGAGGATACCTTAAGTCGGAGAGTCTATACGATACGTTTTAAAGACCTTACTACGGGTGAGTTTCTTGAAGATAGAATCGAAGGAACAGCAGGAGGTTGCACTTGGGCAAACGACAACAAAACCGTATTCTACACGGTAAAAGATCCTGTTACTCTAAGGTCTTTCAAAGTCTACAAACATATACTTGGTACAAAACCTTCAGAAGATGCGGAGGTTTATTATGAATCCGATGAGACATTTAATGTAAGCGTTGGTAAATTCAAATCTAAGAAGTGGCTTTACATCCACACTGGCGCCACCGTATCGGATGAATACTTGATCTTAGATGCTGAAACTCCAAATGGAAATTGGAAAGTTTTTCAACCTCGAGAGAGAGATTTGGAATACGGAATTTCTCATTTTAACGGTGAATTCTACATCCTGACAAACAAGGACGATGCAACCAATTTCAAATTGGTAAAAACACCAGAGAGTAAAACTGGCCTAGAGAATTGGCAAGAAGTGATTGCACATCGAAAAGATGTGTTTCTTGAAGATTTTGACGTTTTCGAAAATCATTTGGTTCTAACCGAGAAGTCTAACGCTCAGAGTGCTATTCGCATTATCAATTGGACCACAAATGATGATCACTACATCGCTTTTGAAGAAGAAGCATATGCGGTTCAAAGCTCCATAAACCCTGAGTTCAAAACCCAGAGTCTGCGCTTCAGCTATACAAGTATGACTACACCCGCTTCCGCGTTTGAATATAACATGGAGACGAAGGACAGAACACTATTGAAGCAACAAGAAGTTTTAGGTGATTTTGAAAAGGACGATTATGTATCAAAGCGAATTTGGACAACCGCGCGTGATGGAGCGAAAGTTCCAATGTCTTTGGTCTATAAGAAGACCACTAAAATTGATAAAAACACTCCACTATTATTATATGGGTATGGTTCATACGGAATCACGATTGACCCTTCATTCAGCCCATCGCGCTTGAGTTTATTAAATCGAGGCTTTGTGTTTTGCATAGCGCATATACGTGGCGGTCAAACCATGGGCCGCGAATGGTATGAAAACGGCAAGATGCTGAAGAAGCAAAACACCTTCAACGATTTCATCGACTGCGCAGAAAACCTTATAGAGCTTGAGTATACCTCTTCCGAACATCTCTATGCAATGGGAGGAAGCGCAGGTGGTTTGTTGATGGGGACAATAGTCAACATGAGACCAGAGCTATGGAACGGAATCATTTCAGCAGTGCCGTTTGTTGATGTGGTGACCACCATGCTTGACGAAAGCATCCCATTGACTACTGGTGAATTTGATGAATGGGGAAATCCAAAAGACGAAGAATACTATCATTACATCAAGAGCTACTCACCTATTGACAACATTGAAGCAAAAGCTTATCCGAGTATGCTCGTGACTACTGGACTTCACGATAGTCAAGTACAATATTGGGAACCTGCTAAATGGGTGGCTAAATTGCGCGAATTGAAAACTGATTCGAACGACATCCTATTCCACATAAACATGGATTTTGGGCATAGCGGTGCTTCAGGTCGATTTGAAATCTATCATGAAATAGCATTGGAGTATGCGTTTTTATTGGATCTAGAATCCAAGTAAAAGGAATCTTTAAAGACCGGAGTCTCGATATTCTTGAATCCACTGTAAGCCGGAGTCAATTCCAAATTGGGTTTCGATGTTGAACCACTTTTTGTAAACCAAACCCACATTTCGCGCAAAGCGCTCTTCTGCGAATTGTTTGATGATGAAATTGTCTGTATCATTCACTTGAATGACCCTTAAAGTATTCTCAAAGACATCATCACCGAATGCTTCGTTCTGATCTACATAGTCATACGAGTAGAAAAGAGGTTTTTCGATGTTAAATGCATTGGCATCCCAATCCTCACCAACCTTCGGTGGGAAAACTAAAGGAACCGTTTTAATATTATTCTCTGACAATTCCGCCCTCACCCCTTGAACTACGTAGGTGTATGTGCTGACATAATTGTTTGAAGCTGTATCTGAAGTTCTCTTGAATCGCTCAAACCGATATACTGTTCTGCCCTCAAGGTCTTTATATTCCTCAACACATTCATCTCGTTGAATGAATGAGAATGTATCTACTGAGGCATTGAAATCATCGTAAACAATAGAATCTACGTCATATTCAACCCAAGCCCCTTGGTAAAGAGGTAAATAATCATAGCCAAAATCTACTTCCTGAATTTGATTATTGCGTTTACATGCACCCAGCATTAAAACAGCAAAAATCAATATGAAACTAGCTGACCTTTTCACGGTTCATCATTTTGTGACTAAATGATAATGGGATTTCGGTTGAACGAGCGATAAACCCTCCACCAATCACATCATCGCCATCATAAAAAACTGCGCTTTGTCCGGGAGCAATAGCACTAACATTATGATCAAACTCCACACGAAGACGTCCTTCGGTATCGCTATAAACTCTGCTCATCGCTCCAGCATTATTGTATCTAATTTTAGTGACCGCCTCCATGCCATCTTCAATACTCTCGTATTTCTGAATATTAGGGTTTCGAACATACATCGAGTGTCCCATCAAATCTTCTTCACGACCTAGATGAACAGTATTGGTCAATGGGTCAATTTTAGTAACGAACATCGGCTCACCAAATGCCATCCCTAAACCTTTGCGTTGACCGATAGTGTAGTATGGATAGCCGCGATGTTCACCCAGCACATTCCCGTCTTTATCAACATACTTACCTCCTTTTAAGCGTTCTTCTAAACCATCAACCTTTCGGTTTAAGAAGCCACGGTAATCATTGTCTGGAACGAAGCAAATCTCATAACTTTCATTCTTCTTGGCCAATGACTCGTAACCATGATCAATGGCCATTTGTCTTATCTCTGGTTTAGTAAAATTGCCCAAAGGAAACCGTGTGCGAGCCAATGCTTTTTGAGACAATCCCCAAAGCACATAACTCTGATCTTTATTGTCATCAAGTCCTTTTGAAATGATGTATCGACCATTCTCTTCTCTGCTCTTTGCATAATGACCTGTGGCTATAAACTCACAATCCAATTGATCTGCTCTTTTCAGTAACGCATCCCATTTGATGTGCGTGTTGCACATAATACAAGGGTTTGGCGTCCTTCCTGCCAAATATTCTTCCACGAAATTGTCGATGATATTTCCGCCAAATTCTTCTCGAATATCGAGTATCATATGATAAAAGCCTTTTTCTACGGCCAAAGCACGCGCATCATTGATGTCATCTAAGCTGCAGCAACCGGTGGTTTTTCGGGCCCCTCCAGATGAATCATAATCCCATGTCTTCATGGTAACACCAATCACCTCATAGCCTTCTTCGTGCAACATAAGAGCAGCCACCGAACTATCGATTCCTCCACTCATTGCTACCAATATCCTTCCTTTCTTGCTCATTGCTTCAACTATACTTCTCTTGACAACTCAAAATTGAGCGCAAAGTTCGCAATTCCAATTCATTAAACTGAAAACTAAGGTTGAAATGATGTTCTTGAGGGTGATTAGCAGAATGTAGAGAATCTAACGGCCTCCAACTGGGCGGCCATTCATGAAATCATCGACAGCTTTATCTTCATCAATGACATCATCCTCGTCTAGCTCTTCTTTGAATTCTTTTATTTCAAAGCCTTCCTCTATCTTTTCTTTTACGAGTTTACCCTTGTTGTAAACCTGCTGCGCCTTTACCCTACCATCGTCTGCAAAATACATCCACAAACCATCTTTTACTGCGGCTCTATATTTTCCTTCCATATAGATTTGGCCGCCTTCAAAGTATTGCTTGTATTCACCATCAAAAGTGTTGTCGGCATATGTACCTTCAATCAGCACATCACCACTAGGGGCATATTCTTTGAATGGTCCGTTTTTGAGCCCATCGACATATGGGATTTCAGCCGCTAATTTTCCGTTCAAATGGTACACTTTCATCAATCCATCAATCTTCCCATTCTTATATGGCTCCTCTGAACTTAGAATAGCTTTATTGTCAAAAAACTTCCATGTGCCATTCTTTACCCCATTCTGATAATCTCCTTCGCCCATGACAGTGCCATTCTTATGGAAGAAAATGGCATGACTTGCATCGCTTCCTTTTCCTTCTAAATGCTCCACTTGAGAACTCTTTTCGCCCGTATCGTAGTAGTAGAAAAACACACCAATTGGTTTTCCATGATCAAACTGACCCGAATAACGAGGTTGATCTTTTGGAGCATCTGGATCATCAGGATTATTTGGGTAATTGACCTCCCAAGCTCCATGCTTTTTCCCGTCAGCATCAAGGCTATTCTTATTACCCTCTTGCGCTGCAGCGGACAAAGAAGTAATCAAAAACATCAGAAGTAGTGTAATGTGGTTTCTCATGAAAATCAAAAGTACATGGATTTAAACGCTTGTCTTCCGCTTCTATTTTGAAGTTATCACATCTATAAAGTGAAATAAAGATGGATAAGTTTCTTTAGCCTTCGCCTGAGCACCAATTCCAACGCATTTCATGCCTAACCTTTGTCCAAATTCCATATCAGAAGGGGAATCTCCAGCGATGATAGATTTGGCGAACTCAATAGAAGGATAGTCTGCACGCGCGTCAAATGCCATTCCTGTGCGTGGCTTGCGGTGACTTGGATTGTCCGCCTCCAAATCAGGACAGAAGTAAATCTTATCAATGCGACCACCATTATTGAACACTTCTTTGATCATGTGCTGATGGATTGTAAAAAGGTGGGTATCGGTCATTATGCCTTTACCTATGCCTTGCTGATTGGTTACTACAACTATAACATCAAAGATTCTTGACGCTTTCTCTAAAGCATCTAATACACCAGGAAGAAACTGAAATTCATCAATCTGCTTTACGTAATCGCCAGGTAGCTTTTCATTAATCACTCCATCTCGATCCAAAAACAAAGTCCAGCTGCCATCAATTTCGCTATGCCAATCTTTTTTCATCAAGCGAAAATTCTACTTTCAAGTTCTTGACAAAGCACATGACCTAGAGTAATATGTAATTCTTGAATACGCGCTGTATTATCCGAAGGAATTTGAAAGACATGATCAGCTAGTTTCCCCATTTCTCCTTTATGCTCGCCTAGGAAAGCAACGGTTATCATTCCGATTGATTTCGCCTTCTCGATGGCTTTAACCACATTTTTAGAATTTCCACTGGTTGATAATCCAATCAAAACATCTCCCTTTCTGCCCATCGCCTCCGTCATTCTCGCATAAACCTCATCGTAACCATAATCGTTGGCTACAGCGGTCAGATAACTTGAGTTTACGTGCAATGCCTCGGCAAATAAAGGTGCTCGATCTAGAATGAACCTGCCACTTAATTCTGCTGCGATATGTTGTGCATCTCCAGCACTTCCACCATTACCGCACAACAAAAGCTTCTTATCTGATTTAAAAGCACTTTCAATCTGATCAATACATGCGTAAAAATCATTCTGAAATTTCTGATCAGCCAATAATGATTGTCTGAGATTAACTGAAGAATTTAAAGCTTGTTGTAAGTTATTCATGCGTCAAAATTAGTGGAGTAAAACGAAATGAAATGATCAACAAATGCATACCAAGAAAACCGTTTCTTTTCTTCCTTAATTGATTCTTCAAATGCTGTGGCATCCATATTAAAGAAACGCACGATTTGATCGGCTATATTCTGAGGGTCAACCGTTGAAAATAGGCCTGTTTCCCCTTCTATCAAGAACTCATCTAAGCCGCCCACCTTTGTAATTAGAGCTGGAATATTGAAGTGTAATGCCATTTGGGTAATTCCACTTTGAGTAGCGCTTCTGTATGTTTGAGTAACAAGATCCGCAGCGCAGAAGTAAGCAGGAATTTCTTCAGAAGGAATGAAATCATTTCTCAAAATGACTCGATCCTCCATATGATGTTTTTTAATGATATCCTCATATTCATCCATGCTTTCATAACTCTCACCAGCCACGATCAAATTCACTTTTTGATTTGCTAACCTTTGATCTCCAAGTGCTTCCAAAAGCAGATCAAGTCCTTTATACTTCCTTATAAATCCAAAAAATAGAAGGTACTTGGCATGGGCATCTAAGTCAAGCTTCATTCGAGCCTCTTTCCTCGAGATTACTTCACCCAATTGATCATTAATTGGATGGGGGAAATAAGAGGATGGCTTTTTAGAAAGCGTATAAATATCTCTTTTAACGGATTGAGAAAGCGCCATAAACGCATCACAGCTCGCCATGAAATACTTCGTAAAAAACGAGTCTAATAATCGTCTCTCGTGGGGTATCACATTATCTGTGAGTCCTATGATCTTAATGTTCTTGCCCAATAAAAATGCAATAGACCCCAAACAAGGGGCCATGTAAGGCAACCAGTAACGAACGATAACAATATCTGGGTTTAATTTATTAATCCTGCGAGCAGCAAATAACCAATTTATCGGATTAAAGCTGTGTATCCACCTGCGAATTCGCACTCCATTTGGAGCGGGACCCTTATTAAACTGCGTTTTTCCTGGAAAAAGAAAATTGGGATACTGCACACTGAATGTCACCAATTGAGTATCATGACCAGCTTTTACAAAAGCACGACACATAGCTTCGTTGGTATCCGCGATTCCTCCCCTAAATGGATGAGCCGGACCTATGATCACTATTTTCTTCTGTTTTACTCCCACAGAGCTAGATCAATATTATCGGGAAAACGCTCAGCTAAAATCTTATTGGATTCAGCAAAACGGGATTTGTATTCCAAAATCATCTTTTTATCTGCTTCCGAAACAGGAGGCATGGCGGTAGAATTAAGCTTAAGATAAAGCGGGATCAAAATCTTTTCTTGCAGCCATTGAGGGACCAGAGGTTGTAATTGAAGACCAAGTCGGTGCAGTTTGGTGCTCCTCATTTTTCGGGTCTCATTTCTTTTCACAAAATCAAATTCATCATAGAACGAAGGCTCAATTCCAAGAAACTCAGCTAGGTTCTTCAATTCCTCGACACGGTTCTTGAAGACTTTTTCTAATTGCAATACATAAATTCCATCCTCTCCAAAAGCTTCAATCCATTGATCTATATAGGTGATATACTCACCCCGCTGCAGTGGATCACTTTCTGTGGAAGACGTTTCCTTTAAGTAATCTACATACGTTTTATCCAATGGAATATTTCCCAAGCGATACTTATTGAATCTAAATTGAGAATGAGCCCGAACAGAAGGTTCACGAAGTATGAAGACAATCTTAGGTTTTTGCTCAAACCCACTCAAATGCTTCAGTGCATTCTTCTGATAAATGTAGATTGGAGTGGCTTCCATAATGACCTTGGCATTAATGGCACAGTGATCAAAATATGGTAAATATCTTTCCAAGCCATGATTCATCACATTCGCTGAAGAATTGAATCTTGAATTGATGGAGTCGTCAAAAAAATGAGTCTCTTTTGTCTTTGAAGCGCATACTTCAGGATGAGAAGAAAGCCACCAATAAAGCGAACTTGAACCGCTTTTAGGTGCACCTGCAATTATGGTGTTTGGTAATGGCATAAGCCGCACAAAAATAGAATTAGAACTGCATTGAATTGAAGCATTCTGTAAAGTCTTCAAGTTAAGCCGGGATAATAGTTCTTTATTCAATTTCAATTTTACCATCCTCAGGGCATTTCATTTAAGTTTGGGCATGTTTTTCATTCTTTCCAAAATCTTAGGATTCCTTTTCATGCCAATGTCATGGATTGTGATTGCGCTGGTAGCAAGTTTTTTCATAAAGAAATACTCTAAAAAACTGCGGTTAGCGGCATTGATTATTCTTCTGTTTTTTGGTAACTCATTCATTTTAAACGAAGTGAAGTTACTTTGGGAAGTACCTGTGACCCTTGATCAAAATCTAGATCACTACAAATACGGAGTTGTTCTAGGAGGATACGCATATTACTCACCTGAAAATGACCGAATAACATTCGCAAAAAGCGGAGATCGACTCTTCCAAGGATTGAGGCTTTTAAAAACTGATTACGTTGATCAACTCATTTTATCTGGTGGTTCTGGCTATATGCTTTTTCCAGAGTTGAAAGAATCCCTTTATGTGGGAAGTTATTTAGAAGCGATAGATGTGTCATCCGATGCAGTGATATTGGAATCTGAATCAAGAAACACACATGAAAATGCACTTAACACATTTGAAATTTTAAAAAGCCTTGGAGCAGAAACTAAACCAATCGTTCTGCTAACATCCGCATATCACATGCGAAGAGCAAAAGCCTGTTTTGAGAAGGTTGGGCTTGATGTAATTCCATATTCTGCGGAATCTCCCTCAAATAAACGATTGTTTACTCTTGACCATTTACTTCTGCCTTCAGCTTCTGCCTTGGCCGAATGGAATGTTCTGATTCACGAATGGATGGGCTTCATAAGTTATATCCTTGCGGGTTATGTTTAATGTGCAAACCAAACAATCAGTGCGTATTACTCGTACAACTATACAAGAAGTAGTTTCGTCTACGTTTCACATATATTAATCGACATATTCAAGCGTCCTGTTTTGAGCAAATCTGTCCTTATTGCAATATTAATTCTTCTCTGCACTCATCCTTTGAGTGCCCAGTTTTGGATGCAAAAAGGAGGTAGTCTTAATGTTGACGAGGCATACTCTGTGGTAGTTGACAATTTTGGTAATTCTTACGCTACGGGATACTTTACTGGAACCGCAACTTTCGGAACAACATCACTCACATCTTCTGGAAGTTCAGATATTTTCATAGCAAAAATCAATAGCACGGGAGTTTATCAATGGGCCTTGAAAGCAGGAGGAACTGGCAATGATCGTGGTTTATCCATCGCCTTAGATGGATCAAACAATGTCTTTGTAACCGGCTATTTCAATGGCAGTGCTGACTTCTCGGCAACCACGCTCACATCCAGTGGCCTTCAGGATATGTTTATTGCAAAATATTCAACAGCAGGAGTGTTGTCTTGGGCCGTTCGAGCAGGAGGAACTGATTCAGACATAGGCAATGGAATCTGCGTTGACAATTCCGGAAATGTAATTGTAACAGGAGAATTTAAAGGTATTTCATCGTTTGGCCCAAGTTCACTCACTAGCGTAAATGGCTCAACAGATGTTTTCATTACAAAACTTAATGGATTAGGTGTGTTTCAGTGGACCCAACAAGGATCAGGAACCGGCACCAATCGAGGAATAGACATAGGTTGCGATGCTTCTGGAAATGTATATGCAACTGGGCAGTTCAGTGAAAACTTCACTTTTGATGTGCTTCATACAAATACAATGTTTAATGTGGTCTACTTGGTTAAATTCAATAGCGCTGGTGTAGAGCAATGGTTTAAAACAATAGGCGGAGGAACTTCGGTGTTTGCTTATGACCTTGATGTCAATTCGAGCGGAAACATTTTTATAGCGGGAGATTTTACGGGAAATCTGACTTTTTTCAACTCAACAAATACGACTCTAACAACCACCTATTCCAACGAAATTTTTGTCGCGAAGTATGCAAACAGTGGCACCACTTTATGGGCTTCAAAAAGTGGATCGAATAGCGCTGTATCAGCGAGGGGTGTCGCTGCAGACGCCAGTGGAAATGTATTTGTAGTCGGTCAGTTTGAATGTGCTTTTGATGAATACATGGAGGAATATGGTGATGCCATATTTAATTCAGTTGGATATGAAGACATTTTCATATCAAAGTTCAATAGTTCTGGAGTATGGAGCTACAGTAAACATATCGGAAGTCGGAATGAAGATTACGGACTAGGAATTGACATCAACAGCTCAGGACAAGCCATTTTTGCAGGGAGTTTCAAATCAGGCCTAAGTATTCCCACCAGTTCGAACTTTATAAATTCAAATCTAAGTAACTGGTCTTCTGCAAACTGCGCCTCAAATAATGGATATTGTGGAGACCCCGACTATGGTACTTTCCACAAAATGACATCTATTGGTAATTCAGATATAATCATTGCCAATTGTTTTGATCCTAACCGTGATCCATATGATTACTATCAAAGAAGTGGAAATGGTTGTATTAGAGACATAGTTTCAGGATGCATTAACACAGGATGCCCCGATACAGTCTCCAACTGCAACAGCGCGCTCGTAACCGCTTTTCCAATAACATGCTCCAACGTTGGGCCTTCGATTGTTTTCAATTGGTCGAATGGCGCTTCAGGAACGACAGTCAATCAAACCTTCTTCGCTTCGTCAGGCTATAAGTGGGTTGACTTTACCACAAAAGATGGATGTTTCACTCATAGAGATTCTATTTATGTGAACATTTTCCCTAATCCACCAAAGCCATTCATTGAAGATGATGTGGTGATTAATACACCAACCCCATTTCCCGTTCAAATAGATGTTTGCATTCCCGATACAGTAAAGTTGACAGGAAGCAATTTCACAGGAAACAATATTCTTTGGACTGGAACGGGCCTTCCTCCATCAGGAGTCCAGGACTCAATCTTATATGTGACAGAGACAGGTGTTTATACGTTCACAGTGGTCAATGCTTATGGATGTTCGTCACAATCTTCTGTACCAGTGACATTCTTTGACCCTCTAGATTCTTTTGAGCTGCGAGCTAACCTTCCTGATACCGTCTATATATGTGAAAATGTGCCTTACCAAATAATTCTATTTGACAGTGTCGACAACCCTCTTGGTGTGCCTATATGTTTCACTGATTCACAGCCATATATCAATACAACTATTAATTATACTCCAGCAAATTGGACGGTATTTGAAACTTGCGAAACGTTCTTTGATGTAAGTGCAATAGACACAGGTTGGTTTTCATTTGATATAACCTTAATCAGGACGATTCCATGTGATACCGACACTTTCTACTTGAGTGACTCTATCTACTTTGTTCCGTTTCCTGCTCCTCAATCAGGACAATTCAGTATAGAAATGATCGGGAGTCAATATTTCTGCCCTGGCGGAAGTGTTATGCAATACGGATCAGGAAGTAATAACTACACTTGGACAGGACCTTCAGTAAATGGATTAACCAATGACAGCTTGTTCATTAGCACTGCAGGAACCTATTCAATTTCATCTATTCTATACGACACAAACATATATGGCTGCGTTGACTCAGCAACTGCATCTGCGATAAAATTGATCACTCAAAAACCTCAACCTCTAGTAACTTCGACCTCCTTATTCTTGTGTCCGAATGATACGGTATGGTTGACAGTTGCAAATTCTGGTGCAAGCCAGGGGTTCTTCTGGGAAGGACCAAACGGACCAATTCCTGGTGACTCAAGTTCCATTATAGCTACAAATGCTGGTACGTACTTCTGTGTTGTAAATGACACCGATAGTTGTGACTTATCGAGTAATTCAATCATTCTCACACAGTACACGACTCCTTCGTTAGCTAGTGGAGGGAATTTGACCATTTGCGATGGAGATTCTGTAATTCTTAATGTAGTGTCGAGCGCAGGCAGTCAGATTGAATGGCTGCCGCCATTGAGTGGTTCAGGAACATCACAAACTGTTTATGAACCCGGAATTTACACGTGTAAAATTGTGTCTTGTGGTATAGAAACATTCGCTTCCATTGAGGTCTTCCCTTCTTACGTAGAGTCCGAAATAACACCGAGTGGAATTCTATGTTTTGACAGCACCATCACGCTATATGGCACCGTAGGAATGAGTACATATCAATGGAGCGGAAGCCCTTCGGGTGCTGATAGTTTAGTGATTTCAAGTGCTGGAACGTACACCCTCACTACAACAGACTCAACGGGATGCTCAAAAGTTTCAGACCCCATAACTATAACTATCACTCAAGAGCCAACTCAAATAAGCATAAGTGGATACCCCGTGTTTTGCAATGGGGATTCTATTACCCTATTTGGAAACTCTAACATGAACAATTACTTATGGCTGCCTATAGGAGATACAACTCAAAATATCACAACGTTTGAAGCAGGCATATTTACTTTGAGAACAGTCGATAGTAATGGTTGCAAAGGATCATCTGAACCTTTGAGAGTGAGTATTCCTGATACAATAGCGCCATTTAACATATCAAGCGATTTGGATTTTTGCGAAGGTGATTCTGTTGATTTCAGAGCTCGAAGAGGCGGAATGGCAGAGTATCTCTGGCTTCCTGACAGCGCTGTAGGACGAACTATAACGCTCACCCAAACTGGCAAGTATTCACTTATTACAACGGACACTTTCGGTTGTTTGGCTTGGTCAGATTCGGTTAGTGTCTATGTGCAACCTAATGAAATAGACAAACCTTTTGGAGATGACACCCTGATTTGTGCCGGCTCAGTAGCTTCTCTTTCAGCATTCAATAATATTGGAACTCTAAAATGGTCAGAACGTGCTTTTGGCAACGTTATCAATGAAGGAGAATTCTTTAAAACTCCTGCGTTGTATCAATCAACACCCTACTACGTGTGGTCAGATTTTGAGTTATGTAGAGGTGATACGGGAATAATATACGTTACGACTATGGATTGCGAAACCGCGTTCATCCCAAATGTATTTACTCCGAATGGTGATGGTTACAACGAATACTTTACAATAAGGCTCAACGAAATCCAATGCTTTCATATGGATATTTATAATAGATGGGGCGTAAAGCTTTTTGAAACAGACTCTGTAGAACCAGGTTGGGATGGCACAATACAAAACGATGGAAACCCAGCCCCGGAAGGTACATATTACTACGTAGTGGATTTCTGTCGTTTTAACGGAACTAAAGGTGACTTAAAAGGCTCTTTGACCCTTATTCGGAATTAAAACTAATTCTGAAGGCATTTCCAGAAAGCCTTTCAGTCTCTTCGTCTTGAATCAATTCTTTCAAAATCATAGATCGAGCTGTTTTAGATTCTAACACCTCATCTAATGTTCTTATAAAACCCGCGGGAATTTTATGTTTGAGCAGCTCATCCATTAGCTTATCGCTATTCAATTTCGGAATATACCTCGAAATGATTTCTTGCATTTTTAATCGATGCTTCACCCGTTCAGGGTTTGTTAGAAATGGCAATATTTCAGATTCTGACATCCCAATGATATTGCCAAGCATCTTAAACTGAGCATCCGAACCTACCGCCAAAACAATAGACCTTTTATCATTGCACCGGAAAGTATCTCCATAAGGTGCAATGTTTGGATGTAAACTTCCTAAGCGCTCAGGAATGGTTTTATTCATCAACCAATTCGTTGCCTGATTCACTAATGACGAGAGCGCAGATTCCTCCAAACTCACCTCAATGTGTGCTCCTTTTCCATTGCGCGACTGATTAATCAATGCCAATAATATTGCCTCCTTCATTTGATGAGCAGCCAAAACATCGATCAGTGCAATGGGCATTTTAATTGGCCCGCTTTCAGAACTTCCATTCATACTCATGAAGCCTGTTTCAGCTTGCAATACGGCATCAAAGGCAGGTCGTTTAGGATCAGACTCAAATCCGTTGAGTTGAGCATAGATGAGTTTTTGGTTCAAGACTGAAAGGGATTTATAGTCCAATCCAAACTTTAGATCATCACCATGTTTAAAGTTTGTAATCACAATATCTGATTCAGAAACCAGACGCCCTACTTCTTCCAAATCTTTTGGTTTGGAATAGTCAAGCATCACATGATTCTTTCCCCAATTTACGCTGGCGAAATATGCGGAATATCCTTTTCGGTTTTCACCTTTTGACCGCCATTTTCTAGTGACATCTCCGCCAACTTTGGGATTTTCAATCTTAGTAACCTCAGCACCCAACTCGGCAAAGAACATTCCCACAGCTGGTCCAGCAAGAACACTTGCCAATTCCAAAACCTTAAGTCCTTTAAAAATTTCTGATTGATTATCGCTCATAGAAGCTATTGCTAAAATTCCAATTTAATGGCATTCCTAAAGGTAAACACCAAATCAGGAACTTCAGCGGGCGGGGCAGAATCATAGGTCAAATCTAAACTCGTGACAAAGCGAAGCCAACTCAACACACCAAACTCAATACTATTAGATGAGCTAAACCTGAAATCTGATAAGTAATCTAGACGCGGTTGGTAATAGTTAATGGTTTGAAACTCAAACTTCTTGAATGCTACGAAAAAGAGAACATAAGAACTCTGTCGGAAATTTCTCTCGATGATACCTGTAGTAAGTTTTTCATACTCGTACATCGGCAAACTTCCAACCCAAAGTTTTAATGAATCGTTTTCCAGGACGTTCCACCTTAACCCTGCCCCCGTCAAATGCCGAAAGTCAATGCGCTGAATACCATTGAATTGAGCTTGTTGAAACGCCTCAAAAGAAAAATGACGTTTGTTTCCAAAATCATAATTATATCGAACATGTTCATAGCCTTTATTGATGAAATCAGTGCCTCCTGCCACTACACGAGAAAGGTCTGAGAGCACCAGTAATCTATGTCGCTGTTTTAGATATTGTACAGTGCCTTTGGCTCCATAATCCAAAACATCATCGGTGTTTCTTGTAAAGTTCAAGCTTAAATTAAGCGAGCCATGCCAAGCTTCTTGCGAATTATCCGATCGCTTGCTTTCTACATTGACTATTTGCGATTGGGCAGAATGCAATAAAGATGAAAACGCAAGAATGCAAAGTATCTTAACCGTTATGAAGTTCAACTTCAAAATCACTTCAAGGCAACCAATTGTTCTTTTATGGATGTAATTCTTGATTCTGCATCGTCACGCTTCTTTTGCTCAGCAGCGACAACTTGTTCAGGAGCTCCACTCACGAAACGCTCATTTGAAAGCTTCTTCATCACAGAGTTTAAGAAGCCCTGTTGATATTTAAGTTCTTCTTCCAATTTCGAGATTTCAGCAGATGTATCTATCATACCTTCAAGCGGAACTGCAAATTCCTCCGTACCAATAATAAAGGAGGCCGCAGGTCCATTTGCTGATTCTCCGAATTTCAAATCAACATTTGCGAGTTTAGAAATGATTAATTCATAAGATGAATAAGATCCCTTCTCACCCTTTTGAATTAGTCCCAAAGTCTCTCTTGGTGAGAGGTTCTTTTGAGCCCTCACTGATCTCACTTCAGTAATGATTTGTTTGGCCGTTTCAAAATCAGAAATAGCTTGAACATCAAATTTTCCAGCTTGAGGCCATGGAGCAACAATGATGCAATCTTCTTCTGACCGTTCGCGCAACGAATGGTAAACCTCTTCCGTGATAAATGGCATCATAGGATGCAACATAATCATCAACTTCTCTAAAGCATCGAGTGTGGCATTGTAAGTCTTACGATCTATACTATCTCCGTAAGCTGGCTTTATGGCCTCCAAATACCACGAACAAAACTCATCCCATACAAGCTTGTAAAGACTCATTGCAGCATCGTTAAGTCTATACTTGATATAATGATCGTTAATTTCTGCTGTCTCCTGTGCTATACGTTGATTCAACCAGTCTATGGACACCTTATTCACTTCGGGTTGAGCTTTATCCTCAACACTCCAACCCTTTATTAAGCGAAGAGCATTCCAGATCTTGTTCGTAAAGTTTCTTCCTTGCTCGCAAATAGAATCGTCAAAGGGAATATCATTTCCAGCGGGAGCTGTCATCAAGAGTCCGAGTCTTACTCCATCAGCACTGTATTTCTCAATTAGATCAATCGGATCAGGAGAGTTTCCTAAAGACTTAGACATTTTGCGTCCTAACTTATCTCGAATAATTCCCGTGAAATAAACGTTTTTAAAAGGTCTTTTACCTTCAAACTCATAACCAGCCATAATCATTCTGGCTACCCAGAAGAAAATAATATCTGGCCCAGTAACCAAATCATTGGTTGGATAATAATAATCCAACTCTTTTCTATCGTAAAAGCCATCAAAAACACTAATAGGCCACAGCCATGAGCTGAACCATGTATCCATCACATCCTCATCTTGACGTAAATCTTTAGCCGTAATTGATGAATCTATGGCTTTTGCTTTTGAAAGCGCTTCTTCCGCATTTTTCGCAACAACAAAGTTTGCGTCACCTTCACCGAAATACCATGCAGGAATGCGATGTCCCCACCATAATTGCCTGCTGATACACCAATCTTTAATATTGGTCATCCAGTGGCGGTAAGTATTATTGAATTTCGCTGGATGGAATTTGATTTCACCATTCTCAACTGCATCTAATGCAGGTTCAGCCAATGTTTTCATTTCGACAAACCATTGCAATGAAAGACGAGGCTCAATGATAGAATTGGTGCGCTCGCTTCTTCCTACCTTATTGTCATAGGACTCCACCTTTACCATAGAACCTGCCTCTTCGAGCATGGTTCCAATTTGCTTTCTAGCCTCAAAACGATCCACTCCAACTAAGATTTGAGCAGCCTCACTCAGTGTGCCATTTGCATTCAGGATGTCAATAGTCTCAAGATTGTGCTTTTGACCAAGGTCATAGTCATTTGTGTCGTGAGCAGGGGTCACCTTTAAGCATCCAGTTCCAAATTCACGATCAACGTATTCATCCAAAATGATCGGAATTGACCGATTAACTAAGGGAACAATCGCACTTTTACCATGCAAATGATTGTATCTTTCATCTTCTGGATGAATACAAATAGCGGAGTCGCCAAGAATCGTTTCAGGTCGAGTGGTAGCGATTGTTACATACTCTTCACTTCCTTCAATCTTATAGCGAAGGTGATACAGCTTTGATTGCTCTTCGGTATAAATAACTTCTTCATCAGAAACTGCGGTTAGTGCCTCTGGATCCCAGTTCACCATGCGCAATCCGCGATAAATAAGCCCTTTGTCATGCAAGTGGATAAACGTATCAATTACACTTTCATAGAATTTCTCATCCATTGTGAAACGAGTACGATCCCAATCACAGCTAGCTCCTAATTTCTTTAATTGCTGAAGGATTACACCTCCATATTCTTCTTTCCAATCCCACGCATGGCTCAAGAACTCCTCTCTACTCAGGTCGGATTTCTTAATTCCTTTCTCTCTTAAACGCTTAACAACCTTTGCTTCAGTGGCAATTGATGCGTGGTCCATACCTGGAACCCAGCACGCATTCTTACCTTCTAGTCTAGCTTTACGAATAAGAATATCTTGAATGGTATTATTCAACATATGTCCCATGTGAAGAACACCTGTTACATTGGGCGGAGGAATGACAATAGTGAATGGCTCTTTGTCAGGATCTGGTTTTGAAGAGAAAAACCCTTTTTCCATCCAGTGCTTATACCACTTGCCTTCTACTTCCGATGGACTATATTTCGTTGATAAATCACTCATGAGAAATGCTAAAATTTGAAGTTGGCAAAGGTAGAAGCTTAATGCAATAAATACATGCGATCTTCACCCGCACATCACACACGCTCAATGCACTTTAATTGAAATGAGGATCTAGATGAAAATGTCAATGACATTTGTAAAACGCTTCAAATCTTAACAGTGTGTTAAACGAACCTGTGTCAAAGCAATCAAAACTAAATTTGTCTCAAAGAAAAAAATCCGTAACCGATGAAAAAATTATTAGTAGCTCTCGGAGCAGCGTTATTTCTCTCTCTAGGAGTAAGCGCACAAGCAGAAATCGCATTTGAAAAGGATGTTCACGATTTTGGAACAATGAAGCAACATGGAGATGCCTCAACTGAATTTGTATTCAAAAATACAGGAAGTGAGCCGTTGATCGTTGCAAACGCTAAAGGATCTTGTGGATGTACTGTTCCAGAATGGCCACGTGAGCCAATTCAGCCAGGAGCTTCTTCTGTGATAAAAGTAAAATATGATAGTAAGCGATTAGGCCCTATCAACAAGTCTGTTACTATTACTTCTAATGGCAGCGAGCAGCCAAAGGTTATCCGAATAAAAGGAAATATCGAAGCCGCTCCCAAAGCTGATGAATCAGCCATGCCAGTGAAGGAGCCAACGATGGCACCATCTGCAAACTAAGGTTTGCTAATCAAATATCAAAAGCCCTGTCATTCAATTGGCGGGGCTTTTTTATTACTCATTTCTTGGATGGCATAACTTATATTTGCCCACCGCAAAAAATAGCGGAGACCTAAACTCCAAAGTATGCCATTTATCTCAAATAAGGGCTTCGCAATGCCCGAGTCACCGATACGCAAGCTTGTTCCATATGCAGAAAAAGCAATCGATGCCGGAAAAGAAGTAATTCACCTTAACATCGGTCAACCTGATATTGAAACACCTGAGGTTGCTTTGGAGGCAATTCGCAACATTGATAGAACTGTCATAGAATATAGCCATTCAGCAGGGTATCTATCTTATCGTAAAGGCCTTGTTGAATACTATAAAAGCAATGATATCATCGTTGATTCAAGTCAAATAATCGTTACGAATGGTGGTTCCGAAGCCATCATGTTTGCAATGATGACCTGCTTCAACCCTGATGATGAAGTTATTGTTCCTGAGCCATTTTATGCGAATTATAACGGTTTTGCCCTTGAAGCTCAGGTGAATTTAACGCCAATTACAACGCATATTTCTCAAGCATATAAGCTTCCTCCAATTCATAAATTTAGAGAGCTAATTACTCCACAAACTAGAGGCATAATCATTTGCAATCCAGGAAATCCGACAGGATATCTTTATACTCAAGAGGAGCTGGAGACTTTGAAGCAAATCGTCCTTGAGAACGACTTATTCTTAATCGCTGACGAAGTCTATCGAGAATTCTGCTACGATGGCAGAACACACAGGTCAATATTGAGCCTTGAAGGAATCGATAAGAATGCCATAGTTGTGGATTCTGTTTCAAAGCGCTACAGTATGTGTGGAGCTAGAGTTGGTGCTCTGCTATGCAAAAATGAAGAGGTCATAAAGACTGCAATGAAGTTTGCACAAGCTAGATTAAGTCCTCCTACTTTTGGACAGATTGCCAGTGAAGCCGCTCTCAAAACACCTAAATCTTACTTCGATGATGTAGCGAAAGAATATGTCCAAAGAAGAGATGTTCTTGTAAATGGAATGAACGCCATTAAAGGTGTTACGTGTCCTATGCCTGGTGGTGCATTTTACGCAATGGCAGAACTTCCAGTAGACAGTGCAGAGAAATTTTGCGCATGGATCTTGGAGCATTTTGAATATAAAGGAGCCACGGTAATGATGGCACCTGGAGAAGGTTTTTATGCTACAAAAGGCCTCGGCATGAGAGAAGTTCGTCTTGCATACGTATTAGAAATTCCTAAGCTGAAGTTTGCTCTTGAAATTCTTGAAAAGGCTCTTGAAGCATATCCAGGAAAGATTGACTAAATTTCGATAGAATCGGAGTCAAATGAGCCTACCTAGTAAATTCTTTTTCTTATTTAGTTTGGTGATCATCTTTGGGTGCCAAGAGCAAAAGGAGGTTCCCGATTTAACTGTTACAGAAAAATATAAGCCCACCGAAGCTATTGAGCAAAAAGCTTCAAATTCAATTACGCGAATTAAACCTGTTCGCTATAGAATAAAAGAAGGGCATGTTTCTTACGCCTATTCTGGAATACAAAGAGGTACAGAAGAAATGTATTTCAGTGACTACGGTATGCTAGAAATAAAATTCACCGAAACTGTCAGAGATAATCCATTCAGTGGTTCTGAAGAAAAGATCAGCCTCATCACATTCATGAGCGATAGCGCCATTTATGTTGTAGATAAAACAACCATGAATGCACGTAAAATTGATAACTCTCTGTTATTTGAATCAGCTCAAGAAAGTGCTTCATTAGATTTAAATGAAGTGGCTGAAAACATGTACAGAGATCGCGGTGGATTCATTGAAACACAAGAAGAAATTGCAGGTGTACAATGCGACCGTTGGTATATTGAAAGCACCAAGACAAAAGAATGGCGACATAAAGGAATTATGCTCAATACATTGGCAGATCTGCCTCGGAACTTCGTAAAAGTTGAAGCCACAGCCATAGATACTATATCAGCTCTTCCAGAAGGTATTTTCGAATTGCCAGAAAATGTAAATGTTCAAGACGGAATGAGCATGAAGAGATGGATTGAAGAATTGAGTAAGCCCGTTGAAAGAAGAAAGGTTTTTGATATAAGAAATCAAGAATCAAATTAAGTTTTTGCCCTTCCTAGTTGTAAAGGAGATAGGCCTTTCTCCTTTCTTTGAATTCTAATAATCCACTTTTCCAAGAATCGCGTATTTCATCTGCACTCATGCCAGATTGAATCTGCAGCCTTAGTTCATCGGTTCCGGCCAATTTATCAAAGAAGCCATTCGAAAGAAAAAACTTTTCCTTTAGAGGGAAATCCCGGTAAGCATTAATCATCCAATCGAGAATTAATGTTTGCTTTTCTTGGACGCGCTTCCCTCCGATCTCAGTTAAATCCCAGCCCAAACAGGGTACTCCTTCATGCTTTGGATGCTTCGCTCCATCAGTACTTTTCGGCACGAACATAAAAGAACCCATGCCCATATTTGGATGTCCAAACATTTCAAAAGGATGATCAGTTCCTCTGCCAACTGAAAAGTCGGTTCCCTCAAAAAAACAAAGGGATGGATATAGTAAAATAGCATTCATGTTTGGCAGATTGGGAGAGGGTTTTACTGGCAAAACGTATATATCAGACTTGGAATAATTACCGCACGTCACCACGCTAATTTCACACTGCACACCACCTTCCATCCATTTTTCACCATTGATCATTTGCGCCAATTCACCCACTGTCATTCCGTGTACTACAGGAATAGGATGCATACCAACGAAAGACTTAAACTCCTCCTTGAGCATTGGTCCATCGGTGTAAAAACCATTGGGGTTAGGTCTATCTAAAATAACCACTGGAATACCTTGTTCAGCGCAAGCTTCCATTACATAAGTCATGGTAGAGATGTACGTATAAAATCGTGCACCAACATCTTGAATATCAAATACCATGATATCGACCCCCATTAAATCTTCAGCTGAAGGTTTTTTATGCGATCCATACAAGCTCACTATAGGTAAACCTGTCTTTAGATCTTTTCCACTTTCAACTTTTTCACCTGCATCGGCTTTTCCTCTAAAACCATGCTCCGGTGCAAATACTTTCACAATATCCACCTCCTTATCAAGAAGCCAATCCACTAAGTGCACACTGTCAATCATCGAAGTGTGGTTGCCAGTAATAGCGACCTTTTTTCCTTCTAACAATGCTGAATATTCAGCATATCGTTTGGCGCCCACCTCAATGTCAGCATCTGTCTTAAACAACGTAGGTTGAGCAAAAACGGATGAAATTGTAACGAGAAAAGTGGATAAAAGAAGTGCTGTCCTCATATTGTCAATTTAGATTATCAAATTTGCGCATCTTCATAACCTCAATCTTTCATTGGCAACGAAGTTTTAAACAGATTCCCTTTGCAATTCGAATTTTTCATTTCTAGAAGAATGATTAGCGGCCGGAAGTCAAACCGGAAAAGCCAAAGCTCATCAACCATCGTCAAAATTGCCGTAACTGGTATTGCAATTGGAATGGCAGTTATGATCCTTTCTGTTGGTATTGTGCACGGATTTCAAAATGAAGTCCGGCAAAAGGTTATAGGATTTGGGTCTCACCTTCAAATTTCACTTTACAATCCGCAAAATGCCTTAGGTGCAAAACCAATGGATGCTGAGCAACCATTTGTCGAAAAAATTCTTGCTGAACCAGCCGTAAAAAGCATTCAAGCTTACGCATACAAAAGCGGAATAATAACTGCGAATGGCAACATTCAAGGAGTAATGAATAAAGGGGTTTCAGATGATTTTGACTGGAACTTCTTTGAGTCCAACATGGTTGAAGGAAAAGCATTTAGCATTTCTGAATCTGGGCCGAACGACAGCATCGTGATTTCTAAATCAATTCAGAACAAACTTGATCTAAATCTTGGCGAAAAAATCACAGTGTCATTTTTTCAAGATGAAAAAGAGCGAAAAAGGCGTTTTATTATTGGAGGAATATATGAGTCGGGAATGGAACAATTTGATGGCAGCATTCTTCTTTGTGACATCCGACATATTCAAAAATTGAACGGTTGGGAAGAGTCACAAATTGCAGGTTATGAAGTTTTACTCCATTCTTTTGAAAACCTTGATCAGCTCGATAAAATCGTCCAAGAACATATTTCATATGAATTCAATACGCTTGCCATTACTGATCATTTCATGGAGATATTCGGATGGCTCGAGCTACAAGACATCAATGTCGTTATTATTTTAACCCTGATGATACTTGTTTCAGGAATCAATATGATTTCCGCTCTCTTAGTTATGATCCTTGAAAGAACTAACATGATCGGACTTTTAAAAGCAATGGGAGCGCAGAACAGAAGTATCGGTAGAATATTCTTAATCAATGCTCTTTATTTAATTATTATCGGAGTAATCATTGGCAACGGAATTGGCCTAGGGTTAGGTTGGTTGCAATCGCATTTCGAATTGATAAAGCTCGATCAAGCAAATTATTATGTTGACCACGTGCCTGTTCTATTTGAAGCCTCGACTATTTTATACATTAATCTAGGGAGTATAATCGCATGCTTAATCATGTTGCTTATCCCCTCATTGATTGTGAGCAGAATTGATCCTGTAAAGACGATTCGCTTCAACTAGGTAATCTTACATTTGCCGCTCAATTCTTAGTGGATAAAATGAATATCAAACAAAACATTCTTGAGACCATTGGAAACACTCCAATGATCAAATTAAATAAAATTGCTGAAGACCTTCCAGGAACCATCTTAGCTAAGGTTGAATATTTCAATCCTGGTCATAGTACAAAAGATAGAATGGCCTTGAAAATGGTTGAGGATGCAGAAATTAGAGGTGATATAAAGCCAGGAGGAACTATTATAGAATGCACCAGCGGCAACACAGGAATGGGTCTTGCTTTAGCATGCATTATCAAAGGCTACAAGCTTATTTGCACGATGAGCGACAAGCAAAGTCAAGAGAAAATTGACATCCTTCGAGCGGTTGGTGCAGAGGTATATGTCTGTCCTACCAATGTAGCTCCAACCCATCCAGAATCTTACTACTCAGTAGCTGAAAGGAAAAATAAAGAGATTGAAAACTCATATTGGGTAAATCAATATGACAACCTATCCAATCGATTGGCTCATTATGAAACCACAGGTCCTGAAATCTGGGAACAAACAGATGGAAAAGTAACTCATTTTGTAGTTGGCGTTGGCACAGGTGGAACTATTTCCGGTGTTGCGAAATATCTAAAAGAAAAGAATCCCAAGGTGAAAATTTGGGGAGTCGATTCGTATGGCTCCGTTTTTAAGAAATATCATGAAACAGGAGAATTCGATGAGAAGGAAATTTACAGCTACATCACTGAAGGAATTGGAGAAGACATTCTTCCAAAAAATGTCGATTTTAGCCTGATTGATCACTTTGAAAAAGTAACTGACCGCGATGGTGCGCTTTTAGCAAGAGAACTCGCGCTGACAGAAGGTTTGTTTTTAGGATATTCTTGTGGGTCTGCATTTCAGGCTGTGAGACAACTCAAGAGCGAATTAAATGAAGACTCTTTAGTTGTCGTTCTTTTTCATGACCACGGATCGAGATATGTAGGTAAAGTATTCAATGATGCTTGGATGCGTGATAGAGGATTTTTGAATAAAGAAAATAAAGTAGCGCGTGATCTTTTTGCAAATCATAAAGATCTACCTCTTTTGACCATAGGGGCGTATGAGCCAATTCACAATGCCATTGCTGTTATGCGCAAGTTTGGAGTATCACAATTACCCGTGGTTGATGGCTCCAAGTTCGTTGGCAGCATCAATGATTCTAGTCTTTTGGCTCAACTTTCAGAAAATCCAAGTTTAAGAGATGCTGAAGTTAAGGTGTCCATGCAATCCCCATTTCCAGTTGTGCAAGCTACAGACCCTCTCATCGCCATTTCAAAGCATTTTAATGCAGAAAACGGTGCAGTGCTTGTGGAACTTGGTCAAGGACGATATCAGATCATTACGAGCCACGACATGGTTTCCGCAATGAGTTAATGACCGAGAAAAAACATATCGATCAAGTAGGTAGAGAAATAATGATTTCCTATCCTCCAAAACGTATCATAAGTTTAGTTCCTTCTCAAACGGAGCTTTTGCATTATTTCGACCTTGACAATGAAGTAGTAGGGATAACTAAATTCTGCGTGCATCCGGAAGCATGGTTCAGAACTAAAAAGAGGATTGGTGGCACTAAAAAAGTAAACCATGCTCAAATCAAAAGTCTGAATCCTGATTTGATTATTGCCAATAAAGAGGAGAATACATTAGAAGATATTCAAAAGCTCGAGAAAGATTATCCTGTTTGGATCAGTGATATCAAATCATTTGAAGATGCACTTCAAATGATAAATGCTTTAGGAATCATACTCAATCGACAGTCAAAATCTCAAGAATTGATAGCATCCTTGAGGTTAAGCTTCTCCCAAATAACATTACCAGTAATTCGTAAAAAGGTTCTTTACCTTATTTGGAACAAACCTTTTATGGCCGCAGGAAGGGACACATTTATCAATGAAATGCTTTCAATAGCAGGATTTGAAAATGCAATTAATGATACTTCATCGAGATATCCTTCTCTGAGTGAAGATGAAATTCACGCACTGAATCCAGATTTAATATTCCTGTCTAGTGAACCTTTTCCCTTTGCGCAAATTCATGTTGAACAGTTTCAGCATTTATTTACGCGCTCAAAAACTATCATCGTTGATGGTGAGCTATTCAGTTGGTATGGATCGCGATTACTAAAAGCACCTGCCTACTTTGAAAAGCTCAAAATAGTCATTGAATAGACGAAAGCTTTCTACCGCTTTTCTTTCATAGATTTGAAGCATGCCATCCCGAGCTACACGGATACTAACCTTTATAATTATTATGCTTTCGCAATGTGCTTTAGCACAATCTGTTGGCGTAGTATTTAGTGGCGGTGGTGCTTCCGGATTAGCTCATGTTGGAGTTCTTAAAGCACTAGAAGAAAATGGTATCCCGATTGACTATATCGCTGGCACCTCAATTGGAGCGTTAGTCGCAGGATTGTATAGTGCTGGCTATAGTCCAGATCAAATTGAAGCGATGCTCACAAGCAGCAAGTTTCGAGACTTAGCCTCAGGCCAAGTGGAAGATAAGTATATATATTATTTCCGAAAACCTCTTCAAAATGCGAATTGGGTCTCTATAAAGTTTTCATCTTTCTCTAACTTTCTTGAAACTTCTATTCCGACTAGTTTTATAAATCCTGCAGCACTTGATCTTGAATTAATGAGAATTCTTGATCCAGCGAGCATGGTCTGCGACTATCAGTTCGATAGTCTTTTTATTCCATTTAGATGCGTAGCCTCTGATATTGTAGATAAGAAATCCGTGGTGTTTAAAGATGGTAATTTGAATGTTGCCGTAAGAGCAAGTATGAGCTACCCTGCTTATTTAAAGCCATTGAGAATAGATGGTAAATTGCTTTATGACGGAGGTCTTTACAATAATTTCCCAACCGATGTGATGCGGGATGAATTCAATCCAGATATAATAATTGGTAGTAATGTTTCATCCAACGAATCTCCACCAGAGGAAGATGACTTTTTAAGTCAAATTCGAAATATGGTCATAAGTAAAACGAATTATCAGCTCAATGGTGATTCAACTGTCCTGATTGAACCTAAGGTCGAATACGGAATATTCAATTTCAACCACCTTCAAGAAAGTATCGACTCAGGTTACGTTGCTACTCTAAAAGAAATTGAGACAATAAAGGCCATAGTCCATCGCAGGGTTCATCATAAAGTTATGGACGAAAAGAGACTAAAGTTCAATCGTAGAAAAACGAGTCTAGTCTTCAATGAATATGAGTATGAAGGTCTAACTAAGACGGAGACTAGATACGTGAACAGAATTATGCAACCAAAAAAAAATAGTAAGCTGGGATTTCCAGAGATGAAGAAAAACTATTATCGCATCTATGAAAATGATAAAATAGCTCGACTGTTTCCTTTTTCAACCTATAATGCTTCTGACAGCACGTATAAGTTAACCCTTAAAGTAAAGAAGGAAAAAAACATGCTTCTAGAATTTGGAGGTAATGTTTCTTCTAGACCCATAAACACAGGTTATATTGGTATTGGCTATAACACGATCAACAATACCGGGGTAAGCTTCAACGCGAATGCTTATTTCGGAAAACTTTACGCCTCTGTTTTGGCGAAAGCGAGAGTGGATATCCCAATAAGATTTCCGATATATATCGAACCCATAATAACAATTAATCGCTGGAACTACTTTGATAGTCGTGCAACTTTCTTCGAGGATAATAATTCACTCTTTCTTATTCAAAATGAACAATTCGCCATAATCAACACCGCCTTTGCTGCGAGTAATAAAACTAAAATATCTCTATCAGGTGGGCTGCTCTCTCTCCGTGATGATTATTATCAGTCCAATTCTTTCGGACAAGATGATATAACGGATAAAACCGTTTTCTTAGGCTCAACATTCGCAGCATCATTTGAAAAGAACAGCCTGAATGATAAGCTGTATCCAAATGAGGGATCAGCATTACGATTATCTATACGTAATACCAATGGAGAAGAATCCTACAACCCAGGAACAACAGCATCTGAACAAAACGTAGTTCTAAAAAATCACAATTGGATTGATGCAAAACTCAGCTATGATCACTATTACAAATCCAAAGGAATCATACGTCTAGGCTTTTATGCAGAAGTGATGTACAGCGATCAAGATCTCTTTACAAACTATACCGCTAGCTCTCTTCGATCTCCCTCATTTCAGCCTACACCTGAAAGTAAAACTTTATTTCTTGAGTCCTTTAGAGCATATCAATATGCCGCATTCGGGCATAAATTCATAATCAACATTATAAAGGATGTTGATTTAAGACTTGAAGGTTATGTGTTTCAGCCCTATAGATTTGCAGAAAATAGAAATGATCAAGGTCTGGTTCCAAATGACAAACGAAGTCTTGAAAGGCGATATACAATAGCAACGGCAAACGCTGTATATAGAAGTCCGCTGGGGCCAATAAGTTTCTCTTTAAATTATTACTACAATGTGCCCGAAGTAAGCTCAGACAATCTTGGGGAACAAAGAGTACCAATTACCTTTTTATTCCATTTTGGATACATCCTCTTTAATGACAAAGCACTAAAATAAACTTACACGCGCTATGTCACACTATAAAAAAGCCCCGACAACTTACGTTGTCAGGGCTAATATACTATTGACTTAAGAGTTAAGCCTCGCCTGTAGGCCCACCAAAATTCATCGGAAAAGGCGCAACACCACTTTGCTCTACATCCGCAATTTCGCCATGTTGTGATTCAAATTTTCTGACATTCTCATTCAGAGCCTTTAGTAATCGCTTGGCATGTTGCGGAGTTAAAATAATCCGTGACTTAACCTTCGCCTTTGGCGTTCCGGGCATCATACTAACAAAATCAACTATAAACTCAGCAGTAGAATGAGTGATTATAGCGAGGTTAGAGTATTCACCCTGTGCCACCTCCTCACTCAACTCAATATTAATCTGTCCTTGTTTTTGATCTTTTTCGTCAGCCATGCTTCTCTTATTTATCTAGTTCTTCAACTACTTGAGATGAGTCAACTCCTACCATCTGATCATACTCGTCTTGACTACCAACAATAATGCTTTGGTAATTTTTAAGACCAGTACCAGCTGGAATAAGGTGACCAACAATCACATTCTCTTTCAAGCCTTTCAAGTAATCCTCCTTACCACTAACAGCCGCTTCGTTAAGCACTTTAGTAGTTTCTTGGAATGACGCTGCTGAAATAAAGCTATCTGTTTGAAGTGATGCTCTGGTAATACCCTGAAGAATAGGACGACCTGTTGCCGCAATTGCCTCACGGAATTCGACAAGCTTCATATCCTTTCTTCTCAAGATTGAGTTTTCATCTCTCAATTTACGAGCAGATATTATCTGTCCAGCTATCACATTTTCAGACTCACCAGCATCCATTACCACTTGCATTCCAAAGATCATATCGTTTTCCGCGATAAACTCAACCTTATTAGCAATTTGGTTCTCAAGGAATCGTGTATCTCCTGGATCAAGAATAATAACTTTTCGCATCATCTGACGCACAATCACTTCGAAGTGCTTATCATTAATCTTCACACCTTGAAGTCGATATACTTCTTGAATCTCGTTTACAAGATATTCCTGAACAGCTGTTGGTCCTTTAATCGCAAGGATATCTGCAGGAGTAATCGCTCCATCAGACAATGGCTGACCCGCTTTAACGAAGTCATTCTCTTGCACTAGGATGTGTCTAGATAATGGAACTAAGTATTTAGACTTATCACCCAATCTTGACTCCACGATAATTTCTCTGTTACCTCTTTTGATTTTACCGAAAGAAACGATACCATCAATTTCAGAAACGATAGCTGGGTTAGAAGGGTTTCTTGCTTCGAAAAGCTCAGTAACTCTTGGAAGACCTCCAGTAATATCACCTGAAGACTTACCACCTGAACGTGGAATCTTTACAAGAATTTCACCAGGACCTACCTTATCAGCTTCGCTCACCATAATGTGCGCTCCAACAGGTATACTATAAGTTCTAAGCACTTCTCCTTTGTTATCAACTACATTGATAGCAGGGTTTAATGTCTTATCTCTATTATCGATAATAACCTTTTCACGGAAACCAGTTTGCTCATCTGATTCTTCTTTGTACGTAAGACCTTCTTGAATACTTTCAAAATCAAGCTTACCTGCGAATTCAGAAACAATAACTGCGTTGTAAGGATCCCAAGAACAGATTAGATCCCCTTTCTCAAGAGTTTCTCCTGGTTTCTTGAACATCTCAGAACCATAAGGAATATTGTTGGTAGCAACGGTTAAACCAGTCTTCTTATCAACGACACGCATTTCTGCAGATCTACCAATAACGATGATTTGTTTACTACCATCTTTAGCTTTCTTCTCTACCGTTCTTAATTCATCAATTTCCAAAACACCTGGTTGCTTCGCAGTAATCTTCGACTCAGAAGCAATACTCGATGCCGTACCTCCAACGTGGAATGTTCTCAGAGTAAGCTGTGTTCCTGGCTCTCCAATAGACTGAGCAGCGATAACACCAACTGCTTCACCCATTTTCACATCATGGCCATTTGCCATATTCTGACCATAACATTTCGAACAAATACCTCTTGGCATTTCACATGTAAGTGCAGATCTGATTTCAACTTCATCTATACCAAGCTGCTCTATCAATTCTGCTGTATCGTCAGATATATATCCTCCTGCTTCAACAATCATTTCATCCGTTTCTGGATTCATCACATTATGAACAGAGGTTCTACCTTGAATTCGTTCTTTAAGAGACTCAACGATTTCTTCATTCTTCTTAAGGGCAGACATAGTCAGACCTCTCAAAGTACCACAGTCGTCAGAAGTTACAATAACGTCCTGAGCAACATCGACCAATCTACGCGTTAAGTATCCAGCATCCGCTGTCTTAAGGGCAGTATCGGCAAGACCTTTACGTGCACCGTGTGTAGAAATAAAGTACTCAAGAATTGAAAGACCTTCACGGAAGTTAGAGAGAATAGGATTCTCAATAATTTCACCTCCTTGTGATCCAGATTTTCTTGGCTTAGCCATCAAACCTCTCATACCTGAAAGCTGACGAATCTGTTCTTTAGATCCCCTCGCTCCAGAATCAAACATCATATAGATCGAGTTGAACCCTTGGTTATCATTCTTCAATCTATCCATCAACACATGCGTCAACTTAGAGTTGGTATGTGTCCAGATGTCAATGATTTGGTTATAACGTTCGTTGTTCGTAATGAGACCCATGTTATAGTTCATCATTACTTCATCAACTTCCTGCTGTGCTTTAGCCAAAAGGTCTACTTTCTCTTCTGGAACAAGTACGTCAGACAGGTTGAATGAAAGACCACCTTTAAATGCCATGTAGAAACCTAGAGACTTGATATCATCTAAGAACTTCGCAGTTTTAGCAGTTCCACAAACTTTCAATACACGACCAATAATATCTCTTAATGATTTCTTAGTCAGTACTTCGTTGATGTAACCTACTTCTTCTGGAACAACTTGGTTGAACATAACCCGACCACAAGATGTGTCTACGATCATTCGTTCACCTTTGTTATTTACTCTCACCTTAATGTGTGAGTGAAGTCCTAGCTTACCCTCATTGTACGCTATTGTTACCTCTTCTGGAGAATAGAAAATCTTTCCTTCTCCTTTCATTGGCAACTCAGGCGTACTAACTCTAGACTTAGTAATGTAGTAGAGACCCAATACCATATCCTGAGATGGAACCGTTACCGGTGCTCCATTTGCAGGATTTAAAATGTTGTGAGAAGCTAACATTAATAATTGAGCTTCAAGGATTGCCGCATGCCCCAATGGTACGTGAACAGCCATCTGATCACCATCAAAGTCAGCGTTGAATGCTGTACAAACTAACGGGTGAAGTTGAATCGCTTTTCCTTCAATCAATTTTGGTTGGAATGCCTGAATACCTAATCTGTGAAGAGTTGGTGCACGGTTAAGCATTACAGGGTGACCTTTCAAGACATTTTCTAAAATATCCCAAACAACAGGCTCCTTCTTATCAACGATTTTCTTCGCTGATTTCACCGTTTTTACAATTCCTCTTTCAATAAGCTTTCGAATAATGAACGGCTTAAACAGCTCAGCTGCCATATCTTTTGGCAATCCACATTCGTGTAATTTCAATTCTGGACCTACAACAATTACAGAACGAGCTGAATAGTCAACACGCTTACCGAGTAAGTTTTGACGAAAACGACCTTGCTTACCTTTCAAACTATCAGAAAGAGACTTAAGTGCTCTGTTTGACTCAGTCTTAACTGCTGAAGACTTTCTTGAATTATCAAACAAAGAATCAACCGCCTCTTGAAGCATACGCTTCTCATTACGAAGGATTACTTCAGGAGCTTTAATCTCAAGAAGTCTCTTCAAACGATTGTTACGAATAATAACTCTTCTGTAAAGGTCATTCAAGTCAGATGTAGCGAAACGACCACCATCTAAAGGCACTAGAGGTCTTAATTCTGGTGGAATAACCGGAACAACTTTTACGATCATCCACTCAGGACGATTAACGATATGCTCATTTGCAGCTCTAAAAGCTTCAACAACTTGTAGCCTCTTAAGAGCTTCGTTTTTACGTTGCTGAGAAGTCTCGGTGCTCGCTTTGTGACGCAGGTCATAAGAAAGAGCATCAAGATCTAAACGTTTAAGCAATTCATAAAGTGCTTCAGCACCCATCTTAGCTATGAACTTATTAGGATCATCATCATCCAAGTACTGGTTTTCTCTAGGAAGTGCATCCAGAATATCTAGGTACTCTTCTTCTGTCAAGAACTCCAAATATTGAAGAGGTTCATCTTCCTTATTATTGGCAATACCTGCATTAATTACAACGTATCTCTCGTAGTAAATAATAGTATCCAATTTCTTACTAGGAAGACCCAGCAAGTAACCGATCTTGTTTGGTAGAGATTTAAAGTACCAAATATGAGCAACAGGAACTACAAGGGAAATATGTCCCATGCGCTCTCTTCTTACTTTCTTTTCGGTAACCTCTACACCACATCGGTCACACACAATACCCTTATAGCGAATACGCTTGTATTTACCACAGTGACACTCATAGTCTTTTACTGGACCGAAAATTCGCTCACAGAATAGACCATCCCGTTCTGGTTTGTATGTACGATAGTTAATAGTCTCAGGCTTTAGCACCTCTCCATGAGATCTCTCAAGGATCATCTCAGGTGAAGCTAAACTGATAGTGATTTTGTTAAAACCACTGCTTGGTTTTGTATCTTTTCTTAATGCCATTTCAACAATATAGAATGGTTAATAATAAGCTTAATCGAGTGTAATATTTAGACCTAGGCCGCGCATTTCATGAAGCAATACGTTGAAGGATTCTGGAATACCAGGCTCTGGCATTGGTTCTCCTTTAACAATAGCTTCATAAGCCTTAGCTCTTCCTACTACGTCATCAGACTTCACAGTCAATATCTCACGAAGAATGTTGGCAGCACCGAATGCCTCAAGTGCCCACACTTCCATTTCTCCAAATCTCTGACCTCCAAACTGAGCTTTACCTCCGAGTGGTTGTTGAGTAATAAGTGAGTAAGGACCGATAGATCTCGCATGCATCTTGTTATCAACTAAGTGATGCAGTTTCAACATATAAATCACACCAACGGTTGCAGGTTGATCAAAACGATCTCCTGTTCCACCATCATAAAGGAATGATCTGCCGTTTTCAGGAACATTGCCCTTCTTAGTCCATTCTTCAACGTCAGCTACAGAAGCTCCGTCAAAAATTGGAGTAGAAAACTTAACTCCTAAGTTCTTACCTGCCCAACCAAGTACAGTTTCGTAAATCTGTCCAAGGTTCATACGCGATGGCACACCCAATGGGTTAAGAACAATATCAACTGGAGTTCCATCCTCAAGGAATGGCATGTCTTCTTGACGAACAATCTTAGCAACAATACCCTTGTTACCATGACGTCCAGCCATCTTATCTCCTACTTTAAGCTTACGCTTGTTTGCTAGGTAGACTTTGGCCAATTGAATAATACCTGAAGGAAGTTCATCACCAACAGTGATTGAAAACTTCTTACGCTTCATTGTTCCTAAAGCCTCATTCGCCTTAACGCTATAGTTATTAAGAGATCGCTTGATCATTGTATTCTTATCATCATCAGTCGTCCATCCGTTCGGATTTAGGTTTGTGTAATCCAAACCAGTTAGACTCTTTTGAGTGAACTTAGTACCTTTCTTGATCAACTCTTCATTGAAGTTATTGAATACTCCTTGAGATGTCTTACCATTCACAATCGTGAATAATTTATCTACCAATCGACCATTCAAAGCATCAATTTCCTTCTCGTATCCTTTATCAATCTCATCAATGATGTTTTTCTCTTGAGCTTTCATCTTGCGATCCTTTATTGCTCTTGAGAAAAGTTTCTTCTCAATAACAACTCCAGAACCACTTGGTGGAACTTTCAAGGAAGCGTCTTTTACATCGCCAGCTTTATCACCAAAAATTGCACGTAGAAGTTTTTCTTCTGGAGTTGGATCAGTTTCACCCTTTGGTGTGATCTTACCAATAAGAATATCGCCTTCCTTAACTTCTGTTCCGACTCTAATTAAACCGTTTTCATCAAGGTTCTTAGTAGCTTCTTCACTTACGTTAGGAATATCTGCTGTCAACTCTTCTAAGCCTCTTTTCGTGTCACGAACTTCAAGAACGTACTCAGCAACGTGAAGGCTAGTGAATATGTCATCGCGAACAACTTTTTCAGAGATTACAATCGCATCCTCAAAGTTGTAACCTTTCCAAGGCATGAATGCTACCATAAGGTTTCTACCTAATGCCAGCTCCCCTTGTTGGGTTCCATAACCTTCGCAAAGAACATCTCCATTCATTACCTTTTGACCTTTTAGCACTATCGGCTTAAGGTTTATGGTTGTGCTTTGGTTCGTCTTCTTGAATTTGAGTAAAGGATAAGTCTTGTATTCGTTATCGAAACTTACAAGTTCATCATCATCGCTTCTGTCATACTTAACAGTGATTGAATTAGCATCTACGCTATCAATTACTCCATCACCTTCAGCATGAATCAATACTCTGGAATCATGGGCAACCAATCTCTCTAATCCTGTTCCAACGATTGGAGATTCTGGACGCAATAACGGTACTGCTTGACGACTCATGTTTGATCCCATCAACGCACGGTTAGCATCATCATGTTCCAAGAAAGGAATTAAAGATGCTGCAATCGAAGCTATTTGGTTCGGAGCAACGTCCATCAATGTCAATTGACTCGGTGCAACTACAGGGAAATCACCCTCAAATCTGGCTTTCACCTTTTCTGTTGTGAATACTCCTTTTTCATTGATCTTAGCATTTGCCTGAGCAATCATTTGCTCATCTTCCTCTTCAGCACTCAAGTAGATAATGTCATCTAACTTAACCGTTGCATCAGCTACCTTACGATAAGGTGTTTCAATGAAGCCAAGCTTATTCACTTTAGCATAAACACACAATGAAGAAATCAAACCAATGTTTGGACCTTCAGGCGTTTCAATGGTACATAAGCGACCATAGTGAGTATAGTGAACGTCACGTACTTCGAATCCAGCTCTTTCTCTCGAAAGACCACCTGGCCCTAATGCTGACAATCTTCTCTTATGTGTAATTTCAGACAATGGATTCGTTTGATCCATAAACTGAGACAACTGATTCGTTCCAAAGAATGAATTAATCACAGAAGACAAAGTCTTCGCGTTAATCAAATCGATTGGAGTAAATACTTCGTTGTCACGAACATTCATACGCTCACGAATCGTTCTAGCCATACGAGCTAGACCAACACCAAACTGATTGTATAGTTGTTCTCCAACAGTTCTTACCCTTCTGTTACTTAAGTGATCAATATCATCAACATCTGTTTTAGAGTTGATCAATTCAATCAAGTACTTAATGATTTCAATGATATCAACTTTTGTAAGAACTCTGATCTCCATGTCAATATCAAGACCAAGCTTCTTATTGATTCTATAACGACCAACTTCACCTAAGTCATATCTCTTATCAGAGAAGAATAATTTATCAATAATTCCACGAGCTGTCTCCTGATCTGGTGGCTCAGCGTTACGCAGTATTCTGTATATATGCTCTACCGCTTCAATTTCTGAGTTTGAAGGGTCTTTCTGCAACGTATTATATATAATCGCGTGATCTGCAGCATTCACATTCTCCTTATGAAGAAGAATTGTTTTTACTTCAGCATCCAAGATTATCTCCATGTGAGAATCTTCGATAACTGTTTCACGGTCAACTACTACTTCATTTCTTTCAATAGATACAACTTCTCCAGTATCTTCATCAACGAAGTCTTCAAACCATGACTTCAAAACACGCGCTGCAAGTCTTCGACCTACAACTTTCTTTAATCCTGTTTTACTAACCTTTACTTCATCAGCAAGGTCGAAAATCTCAAGGATCTCCTTGTCACTTTCGTAACCAATTGCTCTTAGTAAAGTTGTTACAGGTAATTTTTTCTTACGATCGATGTATGCATACATCACCGCGTTTATATCAGTAGCAAATTCAATCCAAGAACCCTTGAAAGGAATAATACGTGCTGAATAAAGCTTCGTGCCATTAGCATGAAAGCTTTGACCAAAGAATACACCAGGCGATCGATGCAATTGAGAAACTACTACTCTTTCAGCTCCATTGATCACGAAAGAACCACGTGGTGACATATAAGGGATAGTTCCCAAATAAACATCTTGAACGATTGTCTCAAAATCCTCGTGTTCTGGATCAGTACAGTAAAGTTTTAATTTGGCCTTCAATGGAACGCTGTAGGTCAGCCCTCTTTCTATACATTCCTCAATAGCGTATCGAGGCGGGTCAACGAAATAATCCAAAAATTCAAGAACGAAATTGTTTCTTGAATCAGTGATTGGAAAATTTTCACTGAATACATTGTATAGACCCTCGTTTTCTCTATCCTCAGGAGATGTCTCCAACTGGAAAAAGTCCATAAACGACTTTATCTGGATATCTAGAAAATCCGGGTATTGAAGTTGGTTTAGAGTGCGGGAAAAGTTTACTCTTTCCGGAATATTCGATTTGGTCATGGAAAAGTTAAATTATTAATACAAACAACCACAAAGCACAAAGGGTTTAGCCCCCACCATGGGAGCTAAACCTTTATAAAGTGCTTATTTAAGAGAATTACTTGATCTCAACCTCAGCTCCAGCTTCTTCAAGCTGCTTTTTTAGTGCTTCAGCCTCATCTTTTGCTACACCTTCTTTAAGTGGTTTTGGTGCACCATCAACTAATTCCTTAGCTTCTTTCAAGCCAAGACCAGTCATCTCTTTTACTAATTTCACTACTGCAAGTTTTGATGCGCCACCTCCATTAAGGATTACATCAAATTCTGTTTTCTCCTCAGCAGCTTCTCCACCACCTGCGGCAGGTCCAGCAACTGCAACTGCAGCGGCAGCAGGCTCAATGCCATATTCATCTTTAAGTATAGTTGCAAGTTCGTTTACCTCTTTTACGGTAAGGTTTACTAGTTGCTCTGCGAATGCTTTCAAATCAGCCATTTCTATTGATTATTAAATGTTTAACCTAAGTTTTTAATTAAAATTACGATTCCCTCTCTTGGAGAGTCTTGACGATTCCTGCTAATGTTCCACCTCCAGACTTGAGTCCAGAAATAACATTCTTAGCAGGCGATTGTAGTAAGCCTATGATTTCACCAATCAATTCATCTTTAGATTTCAATGCTACTAAAGCATCAAGATTGTTGTCACCTACGTACACACTCTCTTGAATGTAAGCTCCTTTTAATAAAGGAACTGCCACCTTCTTTCTAAAATCCTTGATCAGTTTAGCTGGTACATTACCAACCTCCGAAATCATTAGTCCAGTGTTACCTACCAATACAGTTGATAATTCACCATACTCTCTGCCTTCAACTCTTTCCATTGCTTTTCGAAGCAATGTATTTTTCACTACTTGTAATTGCACATCCCTTTGGAAGCAAAGCCTGCGCAATTTACTAGTGTCTTCAGCATTAAGACCGGCAATATCTGTAAGGTACACCACCTCACTCTTACTCAATCTCTCAGCAAGATCACTGATAAAAGAATTTTTTTCTTGACGTGTCATCTCACTTTGTTGATTAAGTTATTATGAGCTAAAAGACTTTGTGTCTACCTGTACGCTCGGACTCATTGTGCTAGACATATAAATTGTCTTCACATAAGAGCCTTTTGCAGATGCAGGCTTCAGCTTAATAATTGTCTGTAACAGCTCACTCGCGTTTTCCGCGATTTTTTGTGCATCGAAGGAAACTTTTCCAACGGAAGCATGCACGATTCCATACTTATCTACTTTAAAGTCAATCTTACCAGCTTTTACCTCCTGAACAGCTTTTCCCACGTCCATGGTTACAGTACCTGTTTTTGGATTTGGCATTAAGCCTCGTGGACCAAGTACACGTCCCAAAGGACCTACTTTGCCCATAACGCTTGGAGTCGTGATGATAACATCAACATCCGTCCAACCGCCTTTGATTTTAGCAATATACTCATCCAATCCAACGTACTCAGCTCCAGCATCCTTTGCTTCCTGCTCCTTGTCAGGAGTACAAAGCACTAATACCTTCACATCTTTACCTGTTCCGTGCGGAAGTGTAACAACACCACGAACCATTTGATTAGACTTTCTAGGGTCAACACCTAACCGTATACTCACATCTACGGAGGCATCGAACTTAGTAGTAGATATATCTTTAATAAGCGCACTCGCGTCATTCAATGAATACGTTGCGTTTTTGTCTACCTTTTCGATAGAGGCTTTTCTATTTTTAGTAAGGCTCATCTGCTTTGTTATTTAATTGCAACACCCATGCTACGAGCAGTACCCGCAACCATTTTCATTGCTGATTCAACAGTAAAGCAGTTCAAGTCAACCATTTTATCCTCTGCTATTGTTCTTGCCTGATCTTTAGAAATGGTACCCGACTTAATTCGGTTTGATTCTGCAGATCCGGACTTAATTTTTGCGGCTTCCTTTATTTGGATGGCCACAGGTGGCGTTTTTACAATAAAGTCAAAAGACTTATCGCCATAAACCGTTATAATTACTGGAAGAACTTTCCCAGCTTTATCTTGAGTTCTAGCATTAAACTGCTTACAGAACTCCATAATGTTGACACCTTTAGCACCTAGTGCCGGACCAACTGGTGGAGACGGATTAGCGGCTCCTCCTCTTACTTGCAACTTAATAAGTGCACTTACCTCTTTCGCCATTATATAAAATTTAGTTCAAGCGTTGCGCATACGAAATCGCAACTCCTAATTAATTAATTACTCTTTTTCTACTTGCATATAACTTAACTCTAGTGGAGTCTTTCTTCCGAAAATCTTCACCATCACTTTAAGCTTCTTTTTATCTTCATTGATTTCTTCAATAATTCCTGAAAAACTATTGAAAGGACCATCAATAACCTTAACTGCCTCGCCAACCACGAAAGGAATATTCAATTCCGCTTCACTCTCAGCCATTTCATCAACCTTACCTAACATCCTATTCACCTCATTCACTCTCAGAGGTATAGGCTGACCACCTTTCTTGTCCGATAAAAACCCAATTACATTAGTGATTCCCTTCACAATGTGCGGAACCTCACCAACCAAATTAGCCTCTATAAAAACATATCCTGGGTAGAGATTTCTCTCTTTAGACATCTTCTTTCCGTTTCGGATCTGGTATACTTTTTCAATAGGAAGAAGAATCTGGGAAACATACTCTTGCATTCCAAGACGATCAATCTCCATTTCAAGGTACTCCTTAACTTTTTTCTCCTTCCCGCTAATTGCGCGAACGACATACCATTTATTTGCAGTTTTAGTTTCAGACATCCTAACCAAATATTTTCAAATAAATAACATCCATCAACTGACCAAAAGTAAGATCCATCAAATAAATCAAACCAGCAATAATGAAAGTCGCAACAAGCACGACTATACCGCTACTTTGAAGTTCTGACCAGGTTGGCCAGCTTACCTTATTGGTAAGCTCGTCAGCTGCTTCTTCTATATATGTTTTTATTCCTGCCATTTTCTTTAGTTGCACGGGTGGTAGGAATCGAACCCACAGCCCCTGGTTTTGGAGACCAGTGCTCTACCAATTGAGCTACACCCGTAATTTTAGCGATGCTCACACTCTGAGTAGAACACCTATTCATAAAACAACAGAAAGTGTGGGGCCAAAATAGGCTCCACACTTCTGAATAATTAAACTGTTTCTTAGGTGAGAATCTCAGTAACTTGACCAGCTCCTACTGTTCTACCACCTTCACGGATAGCAAACTTAAGACCTTGGTTTATCGCAACAGGAGCGATTAAGTTAACCTCGATAGTCAAGTTATCACCTGGCATTACCATTTCTCTTCCTTCTCCAAGGATGATTTCACCAGTAACGTCAGTTGTTCTTAAGTAGAACTGTGGACGGTACTTGTTATGGAATGGCGTGTGACGACCACCTTCTTCTTTCTTAAGGATATAAACCTCAGCTTTAAATTTAGTATGAGGCTTAACCGAACCTGGCTTACAGATTACCATTCCTCTTCTAATAGCTTCTTTTTCGATACCTCTAAGCAACAAACCTACATTGTCACCTGCTTCACCTCTGTCAAGGATCTTACGAAACATCTCAACTCCTGTAATAGTTGAAGTCAATTTCTCTTCGAAACCAATAATCTCAACTGAATCACCAGTATTAATAACTCCTGCTTCAATTCTACCTGTAGCAACAGTTCCACGACCTGTAATCGAGAAAACATCTTCTACTGGCATCAAGAAATCCTTATCAACATCACGTGGAGGAAGTGGAATGTAGCTATCAACTGCATTCATCAAATCCATGATTTTCTCTTCCCACTTAGCCTCACCATTCAATCCTCCTAAAGCAGAACCTTGAATAACTGGAACATTATCTCCGTCATAATCATAGAAGGAAAGCAATTCTCTGATTTCCATTTCAACAAGCTCTAAAAGCTCCTCATCATCAACAAGGTCAACCTTATTCATGAAAACTACGATTTCAGGAACGCCTACTTGACGTGCAAGAAGGATATGCTCACGAGTTTGTGGCATTGGACCATCTGTAGCCGCTACAACTATAATAGCACCGTCCATTTGTGCAGCACCAGTAACCATGTTCTTAACATAGTCAGCGTGACCTGGACAGTCAACGTGCGCATAATGACGATTCTCTGTTTGGTATTCTACGTGTGATGTATTAATTGTAATACCTCTTTCCTTTTCTTCTGGAGCGTTATCGATTGAATCGAATGAACGAAGTTCAGAGAAACCTTTCTTAGCAAGAACTGTAGTGATTGCTGCAGTCAATGTCGTTTTACCGTGGTCAACGTGACCAATAGTTCCGATGTTTAAGTGTGGTTTGGAACGATCAAATTTTTCCTTTGCCATGACTTATTACCTATTTAGTTTAATTATTGAGTTTACTTATTTATTCTTCTATCTACGAGCCAACGAGGGGAATTGAACCCCTGACCTCTTCCTTACCAAGGAAGCGCTCTACCCCTGAGCTACATCGGCTTTATATAACTCTCGGGAGAGCCTTTATATTAAAGGTGGACTCCACCTAATAAATCCATCTACCATTATAATGTATTGAGCGGGAGACGAGACTCGAACCCGCGACCCTCAGCTTGGAAGGCTGATGCTCTACCAACTGAGCTACTCCCGCTTAAATATTATAATTCGATAAACGAATCTTATTTCAAATAACAATAACCAACTCAAACGTTGGTTCTTCCACATTCTTCAGTGGGGAGAGAAGGATTCGAACCTTCGAAGGTAAAAACCAACAGATTTACAGTCTGTCCTCGTTGGCCGCTTGAGTATCTCCCCTACATTCTTGAGCCCAAAGACTCACCGTATAAACGAGCCGGTGGAGGGATTCGAACCCCCGACCCGCTGATTACAAATCAGCTGCTCTGGCCAACTGAGCTACACCGGCAAATGCATATTTCAATGAACTACATAAAAAATGCAGACCCCCTTGAAAAAGGTCTGCAAATTTATACATTGTTTCAATTGAAACAAGAGATGGATGTTTTTTTTCACAAACGTGATTCCAACATCCTGAAATACGACTAATAAACCTGTTGAAGTTTTCCTTTTTTTCTCCTCACCTGACGCCTCAGAGCCTCAGATGCAGCATCAGTTGCCTCCTCAAAACTCTTACCTTGTTTTTTAGCAAACATTTCTTTGCCAGGAGTATTCAATCTAATTTCAGCCACCTTATTTCCTTCAATACTGTTCTTATCTATTCTCAAATAAACTTCGCTAGAGATAATATCGCTATAAAATTGATCTAATTTATTAACTCGTTGTTCTATAAATTCAATGAGTTTGTGATCTGCATCAAAGTGAATTGAATGAACTTTAATTTCCATAATGATTTCATTTTTTGCTCCGGGGATGAGCTTGGTTATAAACGTCTTTTAATTTCTCTAACGAAGTGTGAGTGTAAATTTGGGTAGTAGCCAAACTAGCATGCCCCAAAAGATCCTTAATGGATTGTAAATTCGCTCCTTCGTTCAGCAAATGTGTTGCAAACGTATGCCTGAGCACATGAGGACTTCTTTTTTCCATTGTAGTCACCTTCGAAAGGTAATTTTTTACAATTTCATAAACAAGAGAAGGATACATTTTTTGTGCTTTGCCTGTTAAAAAAAGAAAAGGTTCAGAAGAATTCACCTGACCCCTTTCATCAATATAGCTTCTGAGAATCTTAATCAATTCAGGAGCTATGGGGATAATTCGTTCCTTATTTCTTTTACCCAATACCTTTAATTGACTTTGGTGAAAATCAATATCCAAAACTTTTAAGTTGATCAATTCATCTCTTCTCAATCCACACGCATAAAACACACTCAATAAAGCCAGGTCCCTTCGCCCCTCGAAATTTGCAGCAAATCGATTTGGCTCAAACAGCTGCTCGACCTGTTCGCTGCGCATAACACTCGGTAAGTGGGATGAAGTTTTTGGTCGCTGAACGCTCTTAGCTGGATTGACCTCAAGAGGTCCCTCCTTAAGTAAAAATCCATAAAATGATTGAATAGAGCTGAGTTTTCTATTGATAGACCTCGAAGATATTCCCGATTCTGCCAAATCCGCTATGAATGAGCTAATCATTCGCCTTGATACAACTCCAGCGTCATTAGTCTCAAAGAAAACTTCTAAATAGTCGGCAAATGAGTTGAGGTCATTCCGATATGCAATGATGGTATTATTGCTATATCTCTTTTGATAAGAAAGATAATCAAGAAATTTAGCAATGAGATCCTTCACAAGCTGCTTTTAATTTTGAAACTTGTGTAAAATAAAAAATCCATCCCGAAACGGAATGGATTTTCTAAAATTTATGAATAACTAGGACTAGTCTTGAGTCCCGTACTTTTCGTTTTTGTAGATAGCCTTCAATTTTTGCTCACGATTCTCCACTGAAGGCTTCGTGAACTTCTGGCGCTTGCGCAACTGCTTCATAGTGCCAGTTCTTTCGAATTTCTTCTTGTACTTCTTAAGAGCCTTTTCAATAGACTCACCTTCTTTTACTGGAATAATTAACATACTATCTTCTTGAATTGAGGCCGCGAATTTATAAATAAAATATAACTACAACAACTATTTTAGTATTTCACGTGAAATAACTAGTTTCTGAATTTCAGAGGTGCCTTCACCAATGGTGCAAAGCTTGCAATCACGGTAATACTTTTCAGCTGGAAAGTCCTTCGTAAAACCATACCCACCAAAAATTTGGACTGCTTCATTAGCACAACGCACTGAAACTTCAGAAGCATAATACTTCGCAATAGCCGACTCCTTGGTCATTTTCAAACCTCGGTTTTTCATATCCGCAGCCTGAAGTGTGAGCAACTCTGCTGCTTCAATCTCCGTTGCCATGTCCGCCAGTTTAAAAGCGATTGCTTGAAACTGTGAAATAGGCTTACCGAATTGCTCTCTTTCCTTCGAATATTTTATCGAAGCTTCCAAAGCACCTTTAGCAATACCAATTGAAAGTGCCGCAATAGAAATTCTCCCTCCATCCAAAACCTTCATTGCTTGAACAAACCCATCACCTTCTTTACCCAACATGTTTTCGTTAGGAACACGACAGTTATCAAAAAATAGGCCCGCTGTTTCGGATGCGCGCATTCCCAATTTGTTTTCTTTCTTTCCTCCGCTAAAACCGGGAGTTCCTTTTTCGATGACAAAAGCGGACATTCCATGAGAATCACCCTTCTCACCTGTTCGCACTATAACCACCGCAACGTCACCACTTATGGCATGAGTAATAAAATTCTTACTCCCGTTCAAAACCCAATGATCACCATCCTTTACTGCGGTTGTATTCATACCCCCAGCATCAGAACCTGTTCCAGTTTCGGTTAATCCCCAAGCACCTATCCATTCGGCAGTAGCCAATTTTGGAAGCCATTTTTTGCGCTGTTCATCTGTGCCAAACATCAGAATATGATTCGTGCATAGCGAGTTATGTGCAGCAACACTTAATCCAATTGAACCGCACACCTTAGCTATTTCACTTACGATTGTATAATATTCGAAATATCCAAATCCTGCTCCGCCATATTGCACAGGAACAAAAACTCCCATCATTCCTAATTCACCCATCTTCTTAAACAGCTCAACTGGAAAATGCTGTTTTTCATCCCATTCCATGACATGCGGACGGATTTCCTTTTCAGAAAAATCTCTCACCATCTGGGTGATCATGTCGTGGTTTTCATAGTGTTCAAAATTCATTTATCAGTATTTTATAAGTGAAACAACATTATCAGAATATGGTTGAAGACTTTTTCTCCCATCAAGAAGTCCTAGTTCAATAATAAAGCTATATCCTACAAGTTTAGCTTGGCTCATTCGAACAAGTTTTGAAGCCGCAACTGCAGTGCCTCCAGTAGCCAATAAATCATCGTGCAAAAGTACTCTCTGGTTTGGCTTAATGGCGTCATCATGTATCTCTATTACCGCTGAGCCATATTCCAAATCATACTCCGATTCGATGGTCTTGGCAGGTAGTTTACCTTTTTTTCGAATTAAAGTAAATCCGCAATTCAATCGACCAGCCATCATTAAACCAAAAATAAAACCTCGACTTTCAACTCCTGCAATGATATCTATTTGCTTTTCCTTAAATGGATCAATTAATGCATCCGCAATATCTGCGCATAAAACGGGGTCTGAAAGCAATGGTGTAATATCTTTAAACTGGATTCCCTGTTTTGGAAAATCAGGTACAGTGCGAATTACATCATTGATTCTTGAGGATAATTTCATTTAATCTCTAAGTAGGGTGCAATTTTAAGATAAAGCGAATCGGAAATCACGTCTGTTCTCATTATTTCCTTAACGCTCTTAAAGTTTTCGTGTTGATCTCTATACGCGATGATTATTCTAGCCTGTTTCCAAGTAAGGTAAGGATGACGCCCAAGATCCTCTATCAAGCATGAGTTGAGATCAATCCTTTGAATAACCGTTGTGTCAATTGTAGTTTTCTCAGAAAGAATAGTAAGCGTTTCATCACTTACACGATACAAATCCAAGAGCTGATCAAATGATCGAAATCCTTTATATCGACTTCTCAATTCTACTATCTGCCTCGCATAGAAAGAACCAATACCTGGTATTGACTTTAATTCAGAAGTATCAGCGAGATTGAGGTCTATCTTTTTCAATTTTAAAGAATCAACTTTTTGCTCTTGCTTAAAACCATCATTAGTCTTGAATTTAGTCGATTCTTTAAACTTTGGATCAATATCAACAAATGGAGACGCCTGGTTGACCCAACTAGTATCAATATCATAAACCTTCTTCAGATCTGATACTTCAGCGTATGGCTTAACCTTCTCACGATAATTGATTACTCGCTTGGCCATCCAGTGCTCAAGACCTAAATCAACCAATTCTTCGAGACTCACAAGATTTGGATCAAACTTTCGCCACACTATTGACTTTTCGCTATTCAATGAGGTGTCCGAAACAACTTGACTCATGACTTGAATAGGTTTTGCACGTTCTATATTCTGCGCAAATAATTCAAACTCAGCAAGCTCTAACTCGGAATAAGCCTGATGTTGATCTGGATAAAACCTTACTAATAGATGAGTTCCTGAAAGAAGTGTTAATAGAACAATCAAGGAATAAGCTCCTCTTTTCTCTCTTTTATTAAAAGTGAAATAATCGCGAACTAATTTCTTCCAAATCATTCAAGGTTATTTATAGGCCTTAATGTCACCAGATTTAACTCTTGCGAAGTAATCCGCAAGATCTTTTCTTACTTCACCTGATAAGAAATACAAACCAAGGATATTTGGAAAGGCCATGGCAAAGATCATAGCATCTCCGAAATCGAACACTTGATTCGCACTGATTGCCGCTCCAACAACTACTAAGAGACAAAATATTACTTTGTACGTTGTGATAGAAGCTCTGCTATTTCCAAAAAGATAAGACCAAGCCTTAATTCCATAGTAACTCCAGCTAATCATGGTGGACAAGGCGAATAATATAACGGCAACACTCAGTACAACTGGAAACCAACTGATACTTTGGGCAAAAGCTGAAGATGTCAATCCAATTCCAGCTGCTGTTCCACCAGTGGATGCGGAAAGAAGTGCTTCTTCTTGAGTAAAGCTGCCATAATCCGCAAAAATGATCACCAAAGCCGTCATAGTACAAATCACGACTGTATCAATAAACGGCTCTAATAATGCTACAATACCCTCGCTCACCGGTTCGTCCGTTTTAGCAGCTGAGTGGGCTATGGAAGCAGAACCAATACCTGCCTCATTTGAAAAAGCAGCTCGTTTGAAGCCAAGGATCAATACTCCAACAAAACCTCCATACATGGCATCCGGGCTAAAGGCACCTCCCACAATTTGCTGAAATGCCCAACCAATATGACTGATATTCATACCAATAACTATCAGGGCCGCTACAACATATATAGCAACCATAAATGGCACTACTTTATCGGTAACCTTAGCTATACTCTTAATTCCACCTATAATAATTGCACCAACCACAAGAGCCATTATAACTCCGAAAATCCAACCTCGTTCATAGAACATACTTGACTCACCTCCTGTCACATCAATCAGCTGCTGAGTCGCTTGATTTATCTGAACCATATTTCCTCCTCCAAAAGAACCACCAATACACGCAACCGAAAAGATCACAGCAAGCACTTTTCCTAGTTTAGATTTCCCTTGTTTGGCTAACCCTTTACTTAAGTAATACATGGGTCCACCCGAAACACTTCCATCTTCATGCTCTTGGCGATATTTCAATCCTAAAGTACATTCAACAAACTTTGATGACATTCCTATCAGACCCGCAGCAATCATCCATAATGTAGCCCCAGGCCCACCTAGTGAAATTGCAATAGCAACACCTGCAATATTTCCTACTCCTACAGTACCAGAAAGTGCGGCAGTAAGTGCTTGAAAGTGAGAGACCTCACCACTATCATCAGGGTTGTCATATTTCCCACTGACTACTTCAATCGCATGTTTAAAACCACGGATATTGATAAACTTCATGTATACTGTGAAGAACAAAGCTCCAACAAGCAACCAAACTAATACGAATGGAATCGACATGTCACCGATCGGTATCGAAAAGAAAATGACATCCATTAAAACCGATGTAATCGGCTCCATAAAGTCATTGATTCTATCATCTATGGTTCTAGCACTAGACTGCGCATAAACAGAAAATGAAAAGAACGATAAGAGCGATAACAAAAAGTATTTGCTTAGTTTTTTCATAAAACATGATTGGATAAGCTCCAAATATATGAATCTGATTGAAGGAACTACAATCGTGATTAAATAGGGAACAAACGCAAACCTTCTTCTATGGATTTGGGGTGATAATCAAATATGCGCTTAGCTCTTTCTAAATCAAACCCGCTCTTTAGAGGACGATTCTCACTTACATTATCCACTTTAGTTTTGACTGGTATTAAAAGGTTCGCATCCAGCTGAAATGACTCAGCCACCTTCAACGCAAATTCATAAACGCTTAATGCTTCAGGACCCGATAAGTGAAGAATGCCTCGATCATTTGAAAACAAAGCCTTTCTTATGACTTCCGTAATATCAGAAATATGAGTAGGCATTCTGATTTGATCTTCAGTAATGCTCATTCTTTCACCTGACCCAAGTTTAGACGCAATCAATAAAGGGAAGTTCATTCTAGTAAGGTTTTCAAAATAACCATACACTAAAATGGGTCTTATTATAAGATGGTTTCTTAAATTTAATTGGACGACTTTTTCGCTCTCTAATTTTGTCCTTCCATACGAGCTCAAAGGGTTGGTGAGATCAGCTTCATTGTAGTCAGTCCTCTCGCCATCAAACACGAAATCTGAAGAGAAATGAATTAATCTCGAGCCATTTTTTTCACACCACAAGGCAATTTCAGATACAGCATCAACATTCAATCGTTTAGCGTCTCTAGGATTATTAAACACCTCCTCTATGGAAGTCATTGCGGCAGTGTGCACAATTATGCTTGGACGAGCTTTATCTAGAAAATCTTGGATGAGCTCTGTGCGACCGAAATCAAATGGGACAAATTGATTGATTGGCAAGTCTGAACTAGTCCTTGACGTTAAAACCACTTCATGGTGATTTCTTAATTCTGCCCAAACGCCTCTACCAATAAGTCCAGTTGCACCAGTTAATAAGACACGTTTAGTCATCTATATGCAACGCCTGTTTGATTTTTATTATTTGGTTAATATTTCCAAGCACAAACAGTTTGGACTTTGGCACTAATTCCGTTTCTGGAGAAGGGTTTACGATTATTTTGTTTTCTGGGGTTTTAAATCCAATGATCCTTGCACCCGTTTGATACCTTTTCTCCAACTCCAAAATCGATTTATGCTCAAAATCAGGTGGCAAATTTTTAAATTGAATTTCTACCAAAGTAGACTCATCTTCCCCCATCATTGATATTTGATCTAGGAATTGCATTAGGTCAGGACTGGTAACCAAAGTCGCCATATGAGCACCTCCGACCTTATCTGGTAGAATAACATTATTGGCACCAGCGATTCTCAATTTGTGTTCACTTCTATCATCGCTTGCACGCGAAATAATATTGAGCCCTTTGTTGATATCCCTCGCAGTAAGAACAACGAATAAATTATCTGTATCTCTTGGCAGTGTAGTAATCAGAGCAATAGCCCTATTTATGCCTGCCTTAATAATAACTGAATCATCCGTAGCATCTCCATCAATAACCAAAATATTTGAATCTTCTTCTCGGAGTTTATGCACTAACTCTAGATCACTTTCAATGACCAAAAATGGCACCTTGTGGGCTTGTAAGGTTTTCACAGCCTGACGTCCATTTCTTCCATATCCGCAGATAATGACGTGATTCGAAAGTTTTTCTAATTGGTTATTCACTTGAAAGGTTTTGTAATAGATTCTGTATTGCCCTGAAATCAAATATCGCGTAATCATACTAATTACGTATGCAAATGTTCCGAAAGTGGTAATGATTAATAATGATGTGAATAACTTACCTACTGGATGCAGAGGTGCAATTTCTCCAAAACCCACTGTAGATACTGTTATCACAGTCATATAAAACGCATCCATCCATGAATAATCCTCCAGATAGATGTACCCAACAGTGCCAATAAACAATACAGCCATCAAGAACGCGATGGCATAATAAATCTCCTTGAAATATTTAAAACTGAGTAAAAGCTTCACCTAAATTAGTTTTGAGATTAAAAATCCCAAATTGTTGGCTTCTTTGACTTGAAAAAATCCTTCTGTTCTATCCAAAATAAGAGGACGAAATAGATGATTACGGGTGAGCCAAACGTAAGGAAAGAGACATAGATAAAGTATAGACGAATGCGAGATGATTTAATACCCCATTTCTCTCCTAACCAGTCACAAACACCAAAGGCGTTCTTCTCTAAAAATGATTGAAATTGATCTTTCATAGGGAGGATATTATCCATTTTCCGAAGTTGCAATTTACGCATTTTTTATGACTGCAATACTGTTGCTCTAGTTCTATTAAAGCCTGAGAATCAAGCGCATTATCAGCGTGAAATCCGAGCTTCTCCCAAATTTTGATTATTTGATTTGATTCTGGTTTGATTGATTCAAGCAAACCAATAGCCTTATCCATTAAATTTTGATCACCCGTCATTTGTCCGTAAAAAAACAAAAAAGGAGCATGGCCATTGATGTCAATAAGCTCGCTTAACAACTTAGAAATATTTGCACTTAAGATTTTATGTGCAGCTTTTTCAAGTGAATAATGATGATTCCAATGCTCATCAATTCTTAAATCTAATTTGCTCCATTGAAAATTCCCTATGGTTATTAATTCATTCAAGGCTCGAGGCATAAATTGAACCATCCCTGATAATTGGGCAACTCTGCGACTCGGAGAATTTTCTGGTCGTATCCTACCTGTTTTCCAACCTTGAGAAACCTCGACTAAAGAATTTTTGCCCTTCTGAAATTGATAGGCTCTATTGAGTTTGAAGCCATATTCATGCTTCGTATCAGGATTAAGAAAGCGGCCTACACCTAAAAACACCGACTCTAACTCTTCCTGTTCATCCACTTGCTTTGAGACTAGATTAAAGGGTAATTTCCTTGCAAGCTCAAGCATGGGAAGCTTATTGTTGTTCTGACCAAGGCAGGCAGCTATAAGACTATAATAAGTCTGTTGCCAATCTTGATTTGATTGATTGAAGATCAGCTCAACATCTTTGGTCTTTCGCTCAAGTCTCTCGATCACCACTCGATTAAGCCATGATGAACGGTTTATCTCATTAATTTGTGCTAAACTTCCTTCACAAGGAATTCTTGATTTACTCCGTTTAAGTGATTCATAGTTTTTTAAAATGGTGGCGCTTATTCTTCCCTTCAACTCTAAGGTGGGAATAGGCTGATTGTCCCTATTTAAAACAGGGACATCATCTTCAAAAACAACATGAAGAATAACATTATCGTAGGCGAAATCCTCAGAATGTCGGTGCCTATGCCAATCACTAGATTTAAGATGAATCTCCACTGATCCAGCCCATTTGGTTTCTCCTACGGTAATTTGTGCTTCTGAAAAATCAGGTCCGGAGCTAAAATTGTGCTTCCCAAATTGATGAATTGCCAACGACTCTCCATCCATTGTCTGCAATGCATTAGAGTTAAATAATTTATACTCCCAAACAAAATGCAAAAAATCCTCAATCATGCCTTTTAGAACTAGACCATCATTTCACTCATTTGAATTTGAAGCTTTTCTGCTTCATGGGCAGAAGCCTCAGCAAAATCTTCGCCAGATGAAGCGTAAATTATTTGCCTTGAACTATTTACAATAATACCCGTTTCAGGAGTCATTAAACCCTTCAGATCGGTAAGTTGACCTCCTTGCGCTCCAACTCCTGGAATCAATAAGAAATGATCAGGTGCTGCTTTCCTGATTCGCTCAAAGTATTCTGTTTGAGTAGCACCTACTACAAACATTATTTGCTCGGAAGAACCAAGATTTGCCGTTGCTGTCATCGCGGCCTCAAACACGTACCTTCCATCCTCAAGTTTCAACAATTCAATATCCTTTGCACCAACATTAGAAGTTAAGCCTAAAACGATGGACCATTTACCTTCATATTCCAAAAATGGTGTAATAGAATCTTCACCCATGTATGGGTTGACCGTTATGGCGTCACAATTTAGTGTTTCAAAAAAAGCCTTTCCATATCTGGCAGCTGTATTACCTATATCCCCTCTCTTCGCATCTGCAATAATGAGGGCTTCTCTAGGGGGAATTAATTCTATGGTACGTTTTAAAATATCCCATCCCTCAATGCCCATCGCTTCATAAAAAGCAATGTTAAGTTTATAGGAAACGGCAAAGGGCAATGTCGATTCTATAATTGCCTTATTGAACTCGAAGACTGCATCAGGGTCGTCTTTTAAAACCTCAGGCAATTTATCTGGATCGGTATCGAGTCCGACACATAAAAACGATTTTTTTCTACGAATCAACTCAACGAGCTCAGGCTTTGTCATATTCTTACAATTAAACTTCTTCTCCTGCTTTTAATTTCTCAGCATTCTCCGCCACCTTTAATTCTTCGATAATCTTTTGGATGTCTCCATCCATCACTGCATCGAGATTATAAAGTGTCAATCCTATTCTATGATCTGTCACCCTCCCTTGAGGATAGTTATATGTTCGAATCTTCGCACTTCGATCTCCAGAAGAGACCATTGTTTTTCGCTTAGATGAAATCTCAGCCATGTGCTTAGAGTATTCAATATCATAGAGTCTTGAGCGCAACATATCTAAGGCCATTTCGCGATTCGCAAGCTGAGAACGAGAAACCTGACATTGAATGGTGATTCCACTAGGCTTATGCGTCAACTGAACCTTTGTTTCAACTTTGTTTACGTTTTGTCCTCCAGCCCCGCTAGAACGCGCAGTTTTAAACTCCAAATCAGCTGGGTTAATTGTGACATCGACATCAGCAGCTTCTGGAAGAACAGCAACTGTTGCCGCAGAAGTATGAACTCTACCTTGAGTTTCTGTATTTGGAACACGCTGCACACGATGAACACCTGCTTCGTATTTCATCACACCGTAAACTTCATCACCTGTGACTTTCAATATAATTTCTTTATAACCACCTGAAGTCCCTTCTGTTTCATCGATCAACTCCACTTTCCATCCCTGCTTCTCCATGAAACGAGAATACATACGATAGAGATCGCCAGCAAATATGCTTGCCTCATCCCCTCCTGTACCAGCACGAATTTCAAAAATGGCATTCTTTTCATCTTCTGGATCAGAAGGAATAAGCATCCATTTAATCTTCTCCTCCATCTCTGGAATCTGATCTTCTAAAGAATGCAACTCTTCTTTTGCGATTTCACGCATTTCATCATCCTTTTCGGTTTGGAGCATCTCTTTGGTACTCTCAAGGTTGGCAACCAAATTTTTGTAAACCTCATATGCCTTTACAATTTCAGTGAGCTCACTGTATTCCTTATTGAGCTTGACAAAACGCGACATATCGCCCATTATTTCAGGGTCAGAAAGTTTTAACTCCACTTGTGTCCATCGTTCTTTGATAGATTCAAGCTTACTCATTAATTTATTCATAAGCTCGTTTTAGAATATTCTAAGTTTTCGTTGCCATGTACTATTCGAAGTTCAGGTTTCTCATTTGCCTCAACATAACCAATAACCTGTGCATTTACATTGAAAGACTTAGCAATATCAATAACTGTTTGGGCGTTTTTTTCATCGAGATAAAGCTCTAGTCGATGACCCATATTAAACACCTGATACATTTCATTCCAAGACGTTTGTGAATGCCTTTGAATTAGATCAAACATAATTGGAGTGTCAAACAACTTATTCTTCACTACTCTATTGCTATTCAAAAAATGAAGGATTTTCGTCTGTCCACCTCCCGAGCAATGAATCATTCCATTGATCTGTCCTTTCAACTCAGAAAACACCTTCATCATTATAGGCGCATAAGTTCTTGTTGGGGAAAGAACCATTTTACCTGCATCGACAGGTACACCTTCGATTTTATCTGTTAAGAAATATGGTCCGACATAAGATAATTCATCAGATATAGCGGAGTTAAAGCTCTCAGGGAAACGCTTTCCAACTTCTTTGTTAAATAGATCATGACGTGCAGAGGTTAGGCCATTCGATCCAGTTCCTGCATTCCATTGATGCTCATAGCTAGCCTGACCGTCAGAAGCAATACCTACGATAACATTACCTGGTTTGATGTTTGAATTATCGATTACATCAGCGCGACTCATAACCGCAGTGACTGTGCTATCTACGATTATCGACCGCACCAAATCACCCACATCAGCTGTTTCTCCTCCGGTGGAAAAGATATCGAATCCATGTTCACGTAAAGATTGAAGAAGCTCTTCGGTACCCTCAATGATCGACTTAATTACCTCTCCAGGAATCTCACTTTTATTTCTACCAATAGTTGATGACAGAGCAATCGGACCAGTAGCGCCTACGCACAATAAGTCATCTGTGTTCATCACCACAGCATCCTGAGCAATCCCTTTCCAAACAGACAGATCACCCGTTTCTTTCCAGTAAGCATAGGCCAAAGAAGATTTAGTTCCAGCGCCATCAGCGTGCATTACTATACACTTAGAATCATCTCCTGAAAGCACATCTGGAATCACCTTGCAAAAGGCACCAGGAAACAATCCTTTATCAATATTCTTAATGGCATTATGGACATCTTCTTTCCCAGCAGAAACTCCTCGGTCAGCATATTTTTTACTTACTTCCATTCTTTTTGCCAATAAAAAACCGCATGAACAGGATATACCTACTCACACGGTTTCAATTATTTTATATATCTAATTAGTGCCTTCTGCCTCTTTCGGTACAAAATCAAAGCTCAATACTTGGAACACAGTTCTTCTATTCTTTTGATGAGCAATTTCTCTTTCCTCATTTGATGGAAGAGATGCGATTTGAGCATCAGAAACAATTGGTCTAGTCTCACCGTAACCTACTGGAACCATTCTAGCTGGATCAATACCTCTCTCGATGAGGTAATTCACGCACGTTTCAGCTCTTTTTTGAGAAAGAACTTTGTTCGACTTATCTGTACCTCTAGTATCAGTATGCGCAGCAAGCTCAACTATAATTGTTTGATTCTCTTTTAGAATGTTGAACAAATATTCCAAAGAGTCTTTAGAATTAATTGTTTCATCTATCATTAAGTCCCACTTGCCTAGCTCATATAATACCAAAGGCATTTTAATTTCTTTGTCACAGTCGGCACAAAGCAATGCGAAATCCTTTACGAATGCCGTTGATTCAGTCAATCCAACAGTTGTTTCTTGGCCTTTTGCACCTAAGTACTTGTGATCATTTGATGCTGGACTTTCTACTGCTGAAACCTCAATAGTGTAAGACGTGTTCTCCAAGATAAAGCGCTCTTCATTTTCACGAATTTCAAATTCATAATGCCCCGTTGGGTCTGTCATAACTTGACCTACAGCACCATCAGTTCCCACGAGTGAAACCTTAACATCACCTAGAGGCTCCTTCGTATCAACATCTGTAACGGTTCCCTCAAGCATGAAAATAAGTGGAGGCATCATGAAGCTGTAAATATCATCACCCCCTTTACCTCCCGGTCGATCAGATGTAAAATAGCCTCTGTCTTTATCTTCTTCCCAAATAATTGAATAATCATTGCTAGAGGAATTAATTGGCGCACCAACATTTTCAGGTTTGCCCCATTTCAAATCCTCGGGCTCTTCGCCAGTCATCTTAGCTTTGAAAATATCAAGACCTCCCATTCCAATGTGTCCATCTGAGGCGAAGAACAAATCACCGTTTTCATGGATGTAAGGAAACATTTCATTTCCTGGAGTATTGATATCAGGGCCTAAGTTAACGGCTGGTCCCCAAAGTTTTGTTTTCTTTTCGTATTTGATGTACCAAAGATCTTTACCTCCTTGACCACCGTAAATATCCGAGGCGAACAAAATTAGATCATCGTCAATAGCTATGGGGTGACCTGCTGCGGTAGTATCATCGATTCCAAAATCAAGTAATTCTGGGTCAGCCCAATCGCGCCCCTGAGCGCGAGAAGTATAGATCTGACATCCAAATGGCTTATTCTTATCGTACCCACATCGGGTAAAATAAAGCTGACTGTACTTTGAATCTAAGTATGCTGCACCTTCATTAGCAGCGCTATTCACCGTTTCACCAAGTGGTTGAGGAGATGACCATTTACCCTTGTTATCCCTTTCAGAACGATAAATATCACTAAAACTCTCGCCATATATTTCGTCTGTAGAATTACCTGCCGCACCTGGACGAGATGACGTAAAGTAGATAGACTCCAGCTTCTTATCAGCATAGATTAACGAGAAGTCATAATATTTTGTATTTAATTGAACCTCGTTATTGACTACATATCTAGCTGGATTCTTCTCTAATTTAACTGCCTTTTCACAAGCGCTAATTCCATTTTCTGCCAGCGTCTTAGTTGCTCCTGACGCCTTAACCATTGCTTCTCTATATCTCTCGATTGCGTCATCATAACGACCTTGAGATCTAAGTATATCACCTAGCCTAACTTTCAATAATGGATCATCGTACGATGCAGCCTCAGCTTTTTGATACCACACTTCAGCTTGAGGAGCATCTTGAATTAGCCGATATGAATCACCAATTCGAAATAAAATCCTTGCCTTTTCCGATTGCTTGCTTTCCTTCGAGTATGCCTTTTTATAGGCATCTACAGCTGCATAAAAGGAACCTGCTTGATAAGTTAAATCGGCTTCCTGCGTTAAATCTTTCTGCCCAAATGCGATAGTTGAAATAATCACAAAGCAAAGAGCTCCAATTGCTCCTTTCAAATATGTCATACGCTTCACGTGTCTTTCGAGTTTGTCTGTGATGGTTAACCGTAACATTAACAGTTACGAAGGAAGCAAATCTAGTGAAATATGATATTAGCTTGCAATGAAAATTAAACAGGCCGCAAATTGCGGCCTGTAAAGAATTTTACTTCGTAAAGAGTAATTCTCTATACTTCGGTAATGGCCATAAATCGTCTTCTACAACCAATTCAAGTTTATCGACATGATATCTTATTTTCTCCAAATAGGGTAAGACTTTCTCACAATAAGCTACTGAGGCCTCTTTTGCAGAAGTAAGTGCATTTGCCTTTTTTCTTTCCTCAATCATTTGATCGATCAAACCTTGTGCAGATCCAACTCGCTCGCTGATTTCACGAATTATACGATCATGGGGCGCAGAAAGTGACTTAAAATCACCAGCGGAATAAACTTCTTTCAAGTTTCTCAGCGTTTCAATTACTTTGTTTTGATAGGATAAGGCTGCAGGAATAATATGATTTAAAACCAGATCACCAGCGACTCTTGACTCAATCTGAATTTTCATCTTATAATTCTCATGATAAATTTCAGTTCGAGCTTCAAGCTCTTGCGGAGAAAGAATATCAAGATCCTTGAAAAGAGATATAACTTTTTTGTCATGGTATTTTTCAAGGGCATGAGGGGTTGTCTTAATGTTTGAAAGTCCTCGCTTAGCAGCTTGCTTCACCCATTCTTCACCATAGCCATTGCCTTCAAAAAGAATGTTCCTTGAAGCAATTATGTAATTACGCAGTACCGCAAGAATAGCTTCATCCTTTTTAGAACCCTTATTAATCAGAGCATCAACATCCTTTCTAAACACCTTAAGTTGATGAGCCATAATAGTGTTCATCACTACCATAGATGAAGAGCAATTAGCCTGAGACCCTACAGCTCTTAGTTCAAACTTATTACCTGTAAATGCAAAAGGTGATGTTCTGTTTCGATCAGTATTATCCAATAAAATTTCAGGGATCTTACCAATTCGCAATTTCAATTCAGTCTTCTCATCAGGAGACATGCCTTTGTCCTTTATGTTTTTCTCAAGATCATTTAAAACCTTTGTCAGTTGAGATCCGATAAATACCGATATAATAGCCGGTGGTGCTTCATTCGCCCCTAGCCTATGGTCATTACTCGCTGAAGCAATTGATGCTCTTAGCAAGTCTGAATAATCATGAACCGCTTTGATTGTATTCACGAAAAATGCCAAAAAGCGAATATTAGTCTTAGGAGTATTACCTGGGCTTAAAAGATTAACTCCAGTATCCGTTGACAATGACCAGTTATTGTGTTTCCCACTTCCATTTATTCCAGCGAAAGGCTTTTCATGAAGAAGAACCCGAAGACCATGCTTATGGGCTACTTTTTCCATAATATCCATCAGCAATTGATTGTGATCAACCGCCAAATTTGCTTCTTCAAAAATTGGAGCGCACTCAAACTGATTAGGAGCAACTTCGTTGTGTCTAGTTTTAATAGGAATCCCTAATCGATGCGATTCCTTTTCGAAATCGCGCATAAAAGCAGCGGCTCTATCTGGAATTGAACCGAAATAATGGTCATCTAACTGTTGTCCCTTAGAAGAAGAATGACCAAAAAGAGTTCTACCCGTCATTACAAGATCAGGACGCGCTCTAAAAAGGGCATCATCAACAAGAAAATATTCTTGCTCCCATCCCAAAGTGGCAGTTACCCTAGTCACATTTCTATCAAAATATTGAGCAACTGGAATTGCTGCTTCATTTAGTGCGTGCAATGCTTTAAGAAGTGGCGCTTTATAATCCAATGCCTCACCAGTGTATGCAACAAAAACTGTAGGTATACACAGCGTATCACCAATAATAAAAGCAGGCGAACTTGGGTCCCAAGCAGTATACCCTCTTGCTTCGAATGTATTTCTCAAACCTCCATTCGGGAAACTTGAAGCGTCAGGTTCTTGTTGAACCAATTGTGCTCCTCCAAACTCTTCGAATGACTCACCTATTGAAGATGGCGTAAAGAAGGCATCATGTTTTTCAGCTGTTCTGCCTGTCAATGGTTGAAACCAATGCGTATAATGAGTCACACTCTTAGACAAAGCCCAAGCTTTCATACCTGAAGCAACCTCATCAGCAATATCTCTTTCAAGACCTTTACCGTTTTGCATACAATCTCTCAATCTACGGTAGGCATCTTTCGCCAAATACTGCTGCATTGCCCGATCATGAAATACACTTTCACCGAAATAATCAGATATTTTTTCAGTTCGCTCTTCAGGAAGATCAATCTTTCTATTAAGTAAAGACCCTAAAGCTTGAAATCTCAATTTTGCCATTATTTATTAAAATTTAGGCGAAATTAGAACTTTAAGAGGGGGTAATTGGTGATTTTTTGTGAATATTTATTCACAGCCCTTAAAAAAATAGGGGGTGATTGGTAATTATCTAAAAAATCAGATATAAATATGACAAATACAACCCAACGAGCAAGACTCCTTCTATTCGAGAAACCTTCATTCGAGAAAGTAAGAATGGCGTTATTAATAATGGGATGCCCAATACCCAAATAAGGTCAAAAGAAAGAATCGCAGGATTCACTGCAATAGGATGAAGAATTCCAGTAATTCCTAAAATAGCCAGGATATTGAAAATATTAGAGCCTATTAAATTACCAACACCTATAGATGTCTCTTTTCTATATACTGCTATTAAAGATGTAGCCAATTCTGGTGCACTAGTACCAAACGCAATAATAGAAACTGCAATAATTCTTTCTTCTAAACCGAACGATCTTGCGACAATTACAGCTCCTTCTACAAGTAAATCTGCTCCGAGGATCAAGAGTCCAATACTAAACGTCAGAATTAATATTGTTCTAATCAATCCAGTTCTTGACTTTTCAATATCCGTATCTAATTCTTCGACTTCAGCACCTCCGGAAACTTTTATAACTAACATGTTATATGCCACGAGACAAATGACAAGCATTAAAGCCTCCCAAGTATCAATGATCAAATCCCACGCAAAAAAGATCAATAAAAGCGTTGACAAAAGCATCAACGGCCAATGCAGCACTACAGATGAACGTTGAACTTTAATTGGGAAAACAATGGCTGTTAAGCCTAAAACCAATCCGAGATTGGCAATATTACTCCCTACCACGTTGCCTAAGGAAATATCTGGATGACCATCAAGGGCAGCATTCACGCTTACAACCAATTCTGGAAATGATGTTCCAAAGCTTACTACCGTCAGTCCAATTACAATGGAGCTTATATTTAAGTGAAGTGCAAGTTTAACAGATGCTCGAACTAAAAACTCACCGCCTACGAGAAGGATCAATTATCCTCCTATTAACTGCAGCAAGCCAACAATCATTTTTTGTCTTTTTCTTGATCAATACTCTTTTTCACTTCGCTTACCGAGTCCGTGATATCTCTTTGAATATCCTCAGTAGCATTTTTAAACTGCCGAATTCCTCTTCCTAAATTTCGAGCTACATCAGGAATGCGCTTAGAACCAAAGAAAAGTAGGACAAACATGAGCACCACAAATATCTCACCACCTCCTAAATTGAAAAACAGATAAATCATATTCAACATGAGCCCAAAATTGCAGCAAAAAAGCCACGCGGAGGGCGTGGCTTTAAAATTTATTTATAAGAAAAGCTTATTACTTGCTCTTCTTTGCTAAATCAACAACTAATGGTGTTGCTACGCAAAGGGAAGAGTAAGTTCCTACAATAACTCCGATTATCAACGCAAATACAAAACCGCGAATAACCTCTCCACCGAAAAAGAATATCATCAATAACACAAGTAACGTAGTCATTGAAGTAATCAATGTTCTTGATAGAGTTGAGTTTAATGCATCATTGATTACAATTTCTTGATCCTTCTTTTTGTGAAGACCAATAAACTCTCTTATTCTATCAAATACAATCACAGTATCGTTTATTGAGTAACCAACAACTGTAAGTATCGCGGCTATGAATGCTTGATCAATCTCTAATGAGAAAGGCATGAAACCATAAAGAATCGAATAGAATGAAAGCACAATTAGCACATCATGAAACATTGCCGCCAATGCACCAACTCCAAACTTCCATTTTCTAAATCGTAGAATGATATACAAGAAAATCACAATCAATGAGAATAGTACAGCCCATATTGCTCCTTGCTTGATATCATCGGCAACAGTAGGTCCGACCTTCTGAGAGCTCATGATCTCAAATTCAGGGGTAACCTTTGCCAAACCTTCTTTTAGCTTAGACTCAACCACTTCATCAGCAGACTCATCTTCGCTATCAATCATAAACTTGGTCGTAATCTTTACTTGATTAGAAGAACCATACGTCTTAACCTCTGGCGCGACCTTAAGATTGTCCTCATTCACAAACTCATCTGTCAAGACTGAAGCGATTTCTCCTACGGCAAACGTTTCATCAAACCGAACTATGTAACTTCTACCTCCAGTGAAATCAACACCGTAGTTTAGACCACGTGTAGCAAGAGACCCGATTCCAAGTAGAATTACTATACCTGAACCAATGTAGAACATCTTTCTATTCTTAACGAAACCAAAGTTCACGGCTGACATTAAGTTCTCAGTAAGCTTCGTTGAAAATGAAGGTGTTTCATTTCTATCCAACCTCCATTCGAAAATCAGACGAGTAATGAATAATGCTGCGAAAAGTGACGTAGCAATACCTATAATAAGCGTAGTCGCAAAACCTTTGATCGGTCCTGAACCAAATATGTAAAGGATAATACCTGTGAGTAAGGTTGTGATATTCGCATCAATTATAGAACTGTAGGCATTCTTATAACCATCCACTATTGCCAATCGCACTCCTTTGCCAGCGCGCAATTCTTCTCGAATACGCTCAAAGATCAAAACGTTTGCATCAACGGACATACCAATTGTTAAAACGATACCAGCGATACCAGGAAGTGTTAAGGTTGCTCCAAGAGAAGAAAGAACTCCCATTACAAAGAACAAGTTGGCGAGCAATGCCAAGTCAGCCACTATTCCTGAAGATGAATAGTAGAAAATCATAAATGCCAGCACAATAACTAAGGCCAAAGCAAATGACATGAAACCAGCCCGAATAGCTTCAGCTCCAAGGGTAGGACCTACTACAGCTTCTTCGATAATCCTAGCTGGTGCTGGTAATTTACCTGCTTTCAAAACGTTTGCAAGATCTTCGGCTTCTTCCAAATTGAATTGTCCAGAGATTGAAGATTGTCCACCAGCAATTTCTGAATCAACTCTAGGAGCACTATAAACCAAGTTATCCAAAACAATAGCTATGGACTTCTTAGGATTCTGAGAAGCAGCATCACCTGTAATATTCTTCCATGTCTTGGCGCCTTCGGCATTCATACTCATAGAAACCTCAGGATTTCCAAGAGGGTCACTAACTACTCTTGCATTGGTAATAACGTCACCCTCAAGCGGTGCTTTACCGTCTTTACTCGATACATTCATAGCATATAGCTGAAGAAATTTACCGTCTTCATCGTAAGGCTTAGCAGCCCATAAAAATTTCATTCTTCTAGGAAAAAGTGAAGCTATATCTCTTCTAGCTAGCATATCATTTACTGATGCCGTATCAAAAACAGAAGCATAACCAACCGTTGGCCCCTTACCCGCGAAGTATCCACCACTTTCTTGGTCCTGATAAATAGCTGGTCTAAGTTTAGCGAAAAGAGGATTTTTAGCGGCAAAATCAGCGGCCATTTCAGACATTGAAGCACTGTCAGCTCCAGCTGAATCAACTGACTCATCTGATAATAAAGCATCCAAACTATTTGAATCCGCAGCTACCTCAGAAGCAACTGATTCAGACTCAACTTCAGCAACCGAGTTTGAATCGGTTGACTCCTTAATATCTTTTGACCTTACTCCAAGCTTTTCAGCTAAAAGGTTATTTGCTTTTTCAAGACTACCATATATTTCACCATTATCGTAACACTCAAAAAATTCAAGCTGTGCAGTTCCTTGAAGAATCTTACGCACACGAGTCTTATCCTTTACTCCAGGTAGTTCAACAATAATCCGTCCTGTTCCTGGTTGACGTTGAATGGTAGGCTGAACTACTCCAAGCCCATCAATTCTTCTTCTCAGCACTTGTTCTGTTCTGCTTACGGCAGCGTCTGCCTCATCAGTTATGGTAGCAAGAATATCTTCATTAGATGCATCTATTGGAAACTTATCCTTATTCTCTCTATTGTGAAAAATAGAAGCTAACTGTCCACCTGGGTTTAGTTCATTCCAAGATTGATCGAATAATGTGACAAAATCATCTTGGCTGTCTTTTTGTTTTGCGACTGCCAAGCTTAATGCTTGATTAAATACAGGATCGTCATTGTTATCACTTAAAGCCCTTATAAGGTCTTTAACCTGCACTTGCAGTGTAACGTTCATACCTCCTTGAAGGTCTAATCCTAAGTTAATTTCGTTTCGCTGACAATACGAGTAAGTAAAACCTAAAACAGGATAAACTTCTTGAGTATTCATCGATTGCAAATACTGCTGTTCAAAACCTTGTCTTGCAATTTCTTGCTCAAGAAGGCTTAACTCAGGTTCAGTATTAACAAGACTGTCTAATCTCTCATTTGCGTTTTCTCTTGCATCTCCTTCTACACCGGACGTTACAAATGTGAATGATAGCTGATAAAGACACGCTAACGACAGCAGTATTGTAAATATCCAGATAGCACTTTTATTCTGCATAATAAATTGGTATTAATAAAATAGCCCTTAAAAAGGGCGTGCAAATATAGAATTTCAACTTGTTCAAACGCAGCATTATGGTTTATGTATTTTTTTCAACGGTATTGAACGAAAAAGGACGCCATAATGACGCCCTTTTCATAACATTTTGAAGCTGTTAAATACTACATACTATCAAGAAGCTGGTTGGTTTTTCGAACTCCTTCAGCACTCTCTATCATCTTAGCTTTTTCTTTTTCATTTAATTCAACAGAAACGATTTTTTCTATACCATCTTTCCCTAAAATACATGGAACACCGATAGAAATATCGCTTAAACCATACTCACCTGCTAATAAAGCCGAACAAGGAAACATTTTCTTTTGGTCGCAAATTATTGATTGAACCAAAGATGAAACTGCTGCTCCTGGAGCATACCATGCAGAAGTACCTAACAACTTAGTTAAAGTAGCTCCTCCAACCTTAGTTGCCTCAACTATTTCATCCATCTTATCTTGAGAAAGAAACTCAGAGACCGCAACACTATTTCGTACTGCCTTATCTATCAACGGAACCATCCCAACATCACTATGGCCGCCAATTACCATTCCATCTACATCTGACGATGGACAGCCTAAAGCTTCTGCTAATCCGTACTTAAAGCGTGCACTATCTAAAGCTCCTCCCATTCCAATAATTCTATTTTTGGGAAGACCGCTCACTTTATGTACCAAATAGGTCATGGTATCCATTGGATTGGAGACCACGATAATAATTGCGTTTGGTGAATACTTAAGGATATTTGAAGTGACGTCTTTGACTATTCCTGCATTAATACCAATTAATTCCTCTCTAGTCATTCCGGGCTTTCTAGGAATACCACTTGTAATTACAGCTACTTTACTTTCTGCAGTTTTCGAATAGTCGCTTGTACTGCCAGTAATCTTTGTGTCAAAACCATTTAAAGACGCAGTTTGCATCAAATCCATCGCTTTACCCTCTGCATATCCTTCTTTAATATCAACAAGAACAACTTCTGATGCGAAATTTTTAATTGCAACATATTCTGCGCAACTCGCACCAACCGCTCCTGCTCCTACAACTGTAACTTTCATATTTTCTGTTCGATTAATTTAAAGGTTCACAAAGCTAAATTATCCGTTGATTAAAGCAACTGAATTTATATCTTACGTCAATTAGCTAGAATTTTAATTTTGCCGAATGAGACACCTTTTTGTAGGACTACTTTTATCGATTGCTTCGATATCAGCAATAGGTCAAAATCTTATCCCAGCCAACCTTATCACGACAAATGATACTGGTTTTTGTCCTCCTGCAACTTTTGACCTTCAAGGTATAGGAGGTGGATCTTGCGATTATTCTGTTGAGTCAATTCCATATAACACGGAGACCGTTGGAGGGACAAGCGTTACATTGTTCGATGATCAGATTTCAGCCCCTTTGCCCATAGGTTTCTCTTTTAACTTTTATTGCAACACCTATACGCAGTTTTACATCTGCTCAAACGGATGGGTGGGCTTTACCGGAGGGCAAACACAAACATGGGTAGTAAACCCAGTTCCGAGTGCTTTATTTAATGTCCCCAAAAACAATGTAATGACACCTTGGAGGGATTGGAACCCAGGAACTGGTGGAGGAGGCCCCTACATCACCTACCAAACTCAAGGTGTTGCGCCAAATAGAAAACTAGTCGTAACCTGGTCCGCAGTGCCAATGTTTGGTTGCGTTACCACATATGGGACTTTTCAAGTTGTCTTATTCGAAACAAGCAACGTGATTGAAAATAATTTAACAAATGTTCCTGTTTGTCCGACTTGGGGAAATGGAGACGGTGTGCAGGCAATACATAATTTACCTGGAAACAATGCAACTATTGTCTTAGGCAGAAATGATAATTCATTTACTGCAACAAACGAATCATGGAGGTACTCGTCCTCTACCCTCCAATGGATTTACCAGGGAGATACGGTTGGAGAGGGTCCCACATTAGAAATTAGTCCCGCAAATGGCGTCTATCCTACTCAATGCGAGTATGTATATGCTGTGCTTGACTCTAATAATGGAAGTGTGGCAATAGACAGTGTTCTAGTTTCCCCTTTCTGTCAGGTACCTCTTTTTCAAGAAACCGCAGTATTATGTAATGGTGATTCTACAGGCAGTTTAACAGCAATTGATACCAATACAGCATCATCTCTTCCAAATATCTTTTATTGGATGGCTTCGAATGGGGACACCATTCAAACCAATGTTGTAAATTCAACTACAAACACTCTAAACAACATTCCTGCCGGAACTTATTCGGTAACGATAATAGATGCTTCAGGATGCTACATAACGAATGGAAGCACTAGCTTAAGTCAGCCTGCAGTATTGGTAGCAAACACATCAAATTTAAGTGCAGTCTCTTGCCCAGGTGTTTTCTCATGTGATGCTTCTGGAACAGGAATCGGTCAAGGCGGTGTTGCACCGTATTATTATGTTTGGTCTACTGGAGAGCCTTTCCAAACTGCCAATCAACTTTGTCCTGACTCGAACTGGGTGACAGTAACTGATAACAATGGTTGTGAAGCGATAGCACTTGCAATTATCGCTGTTCCTGATACTATTCGTACAAAAGCTTTCAATGACACATTGATATGTATATCAAATCCAGCTTCTTTGGTTGCTGCATCTACAGGAGGAACACCTCCCTTTAGTTACGTTTGGACTCAAGCTTCATTGACAGGAACTGTGATTTCGACAAATCAAGCCCTGAATGTATTTCCTGAAATAAGCACGCAGTATTTCGTTTATTCAGTTGATGATAATGGATGTGCTGGAGACACATCAGAAGTCATGATTAATGTTAGGCCTCCGCTTTCATCGGAGATACCTAAGATTGATACCATATGCCCTTATGACACCATTACAATTCCTGTTACAGGGTTCGGTGGAGATTCAATCTATACCTTTTCTTGGAGTTCTGGAAATTTTGGTCCAACTACGGTGGTGAGTCCGGATGAATCCATTTGGTACCATGTGACTTTGAGTGACTTTTGTGGCTCCCCTTCTTATCTCGATAGTGTTTATGTTCAAGTAGGCGGATATAGTCAAATTGATGCGGAAATACGGGTTGAAGACGACTCAATTTGTGTTGGCGAGAATGTCTATTTAATAGCATCAGGACGCGGAGGTTTTAGAGGACCTGATGAATATGTGTATGAATGGAGTGAGGCGAATATGGATGAAGAACCAATTCAGTTTGTTCGGCCAACTAGCACAAAAACCTACAAAGTGACGATTTCAGATCTTTGTCTTTCACCTGTAAGTATTGCCATAAAAACAGTTTATGTAGGAGAACCTTACACACCTAATTTTGAAGCAACACCATCTGTTTCTTGTCAGGATACGGAAGTAAAAATCTATTTTGACAAATTACTTCCTGGATATATTTATACATGGAACTTTGGGGATGGCGAGGTCTATGAAAACCTCTATCTGGATACTGTAAATCATCGATACCGTGAACCTGGTTGTTATGACGTAACACTTTCCACATTTACAGATTTCGGGTGTTATTCTTCTAGAACAAAAAAATGTCTAGTCGAAATTTTACAGGCTCCAATAGCGAATTACAATCATTCTCCTGCAAATCCAAGCACACTTCAGCCAATTGTTAAATTCCAAGATGCGTCCTTTAATGCTGTAAAGTCTACATGGTATATAAATGGAGACACACTTTCTGAAAAGAATATTTTCACCTATGAATTTATCGATACAGGTGCATACACAGTTAGTATCGTTGCGATTTCAGAAGACGGTTGTTTAGATACTTTATCTAAGATTCTCTACCATAAGTTAGCTGAAACGATATACGTCCCTACTTCTTTCTCACCAAATGGAGATGGACTTAATGATGTGTTTAAAATTGGTGGTGAAGGAATACGTTTAGAAAATTTTGGAATGAGCATTTTCGATCGTTGGGGTAAAGAATTATTTCTTTCCAATAATCCAGATTTTGGATGGAATGGAAAATACCTCAGTACTGGTGAATATGTTCCCTCTGGAGCCTACCCATATGTCATTAAGTACACTGACCAATATGGAGAACCTCGAACTCTCCGAGGACATGTAATCATCAGCAATTCTGGAGTTGACAGAGGCTTGCGTTAATAATAGCGGCAACCTTGATCGTTATTCAGCGTCAATAACTTATTAGATGGGATTATGGCATAAACATGAAGAAATGCAACTTGTTGAAGGTTGCATTAATCAAAGTTGTAAATCCCAAGAAGAAGTGTTCTCAAAATTATATGGACGCTTGTACAGTATTTGTATGAGATACAGTGATGACCCGGACGAGGCTAAAGATGTGCTTCAAAACGGATTCATCAAAGTGTTCAAAGGAATTGAGAATTACAAAGGAGATGGTTCTTTCGAAGGTTGGATAAAACGTATCGTTGTAAATACAGCTATAGATAATTACAGAAGAAAGAAAGTGAAACCTGTAATTACTGACAGCGACCTCACAGATAAAATAGGGCAGACAACTGCTGAAGAGGAAGAGTCAGATAGCATCTACAATCAGGTTCCGGTGAGTGTTATAACTGAATCAGTTCAGCGACTTTCACCCGCATATAGAACAGTGTTTAACCTGTACGTAATGGAAGGTCACAATCACAATGAAATTGCAGAAATGCTAGATATAAGCGTTGGAACCTCTAAGTCAAACCTCTCAAAAGCTCGGTTGAATCTTCGTAAGATGCTTCAGCCACTAGTAGATAGATTAAGTCAAGAATGACAATGAATAAATTTGATCAAATAATCGCTTCAAAACTCAATTCAGCTCATTATAGTGCTGACAAGAGTGTTTGGGCCAATATTGAACGCGAATTACCTAGGTCCGCAGTTTCAGGTTCAAACATAAACGCTGCCTTTTTTGGTGGCATTTTAACCACCGCCATTTTAGTGTTGGGCTTCTCATTACTGCCTACATATGATGGTGTCATAGAATCACCCTTTGATACTATTGAGCCTACTGCGTTAGTAACAAGCGATGCCTTAACTCATTTTGAGGCCGTTGATGTTTCTATTATCACTCCATTGGATCATAAGCCTCAGGAAAGGCATGAAATTGAATTAGTCTCTCTTGAACTGGTAAGTCCTATTCAACAATCTGAAAACAAACTTAATTCAGCACAAGAACCTGAAAAAACCAATATAAAGGCTGCAAGTATTGCAATTAGTAATTCCGATCAAACTACAAAGAATCAAAGTGTTATTACTGAGCAAATAGACTTCAAAGCAGCGGGTATTCAATGTATAGATAATACTGTTCATTTTAATCCATCATCTAATGCTCTTTCTAATGTGCGTTGGATATTTGATGGGATTCATGTCGTTGAAGGAAGTTCATGTGAGTTCACTTTTATTGATGCTGGTGAGCATGAAGTAGTCATGATTTTCGATCAAGAGAATAAAACCTATTCTGTGAAAAAATCCATTCAGATTTTCGAGGCACCGACCCCTATTATAAGTTACTCTATCATATCTTCAGAATCTTGTTTTGAGCAATCTATCAAACTTTCTTGTGAGCCTAGCGCTAACAAGTATAATTGGTCATTGAATGAGGAATCTGGTCAAGGAAGCAACATTATTCTAAAGGCAACTGAAGGTGCACATAGCATTAAGCTCACTGCAATTAGTGCGGAAGGATGTGTTGCTAATCTTTCACAAGAAGTGTTTGTTGATGGAGGACTTAAAATCTTCATCCCGAATTCATTTACACCAGACAATGATGGACATAATGACGCTTGGTTTGCTAATGGATTAGAAAAGTGCTCAGCATTTACGGTTCAAGTTTATCGTGCAAATGATCAAGCTTTAGTTTATGAAACCAACGAACTTACGCCATGGAACGGCAGTATAAATGGAAGTGCAGAAAAAGCGCAACGAGGAGATAAATTCATTTACCGAATCTTAGCGACAGATGACTGCAACTATTCAAAAGAAATAAGCGGAACAATAACAACTCTGTAGAGTTGAATCATCCCGCTTAAACTTAGGTATTCATTAATTGCCTCGGATTCTAAACAGAAAGAACGTGTCTAAACGTCAATCTTAGCGTATTTCGCGTTGCGTTCGATAAAAGCTCTTCTTGGAGGAACTTCATCTCCCATTAACATGCTGAAAGTATGATCTGCATCAGCAGCATTATCAATTGATACCTGGCGTAACATTCTGAATTCAGGATTCATGGTTGTTTCCCATAATTGCTCAGCATTCATCTCACCAAGACCTTTATAGCGCTGAATCCCTATTCCTGTTTCTTTTCCAGCTCCTTTAAGCTCAGATGTAATCTGTTCCCTTTCTTCTTCATTCCATGCGTATCGCTGTTGAGCTCCTTTTTTAAGAAGGTACAAGGGTGGCGCTGCAATGTATATGCAACCTCTTTCAATTAACTCTTTCATATAGCGAAAGAAAAACGTCAATATCAAAGTAGCAATGTGACTACCATCGACATCCGCATCACACATGATGACAACCTTGTGGTAGCGGAGTTTTTCCATATTCAATGCCTTACTATCTTCTTCCGTTCCAACTCTTACGCCCAGTGCAGTATAGATATTCTTAATCTCTTCGTTCTCAAAAATCTTGTGTTGCATTGCTTTTTCAACGTTGAGAATTTTACCTCTCAATGGAAGAATAGCCTGAAACTTTCTATCCCTTCCTTGCTTTGCAGTTCCACCCGCTGAATCGCCCTCAACTAAGAACACTTCACACTTGGCTGGATCTTTTTCGCTGCAATCGGCCAATTTTCCTGGCAATCCACTTCCTGTAAGAACATTCTTTCTTTGGACCATTTCACGAGCCTTACGAGCAGCGTGACGAGCTTGAGCAGCAAGAATTACCTTATCAACAATATACTTAGCTTCTTTTGGATGTTCTTCTAAGTAATTGGACAACATTTCACCTACAGCCTGATCAACTGCACCGCGAACTTCGGGGTTACCTAGTTTGGTTTTAGTTTGTCCTTCAAACTGAGGCTCCATGACCTTTACTGAAATAACAGCGGTTAATCCTTCTCTAAAGTCATCACCAACTATGTCAAACTTGAGCTTAGAAAGCAAACCTGATTCATCAGCATACTTTTTAAGCGTACGCGTCATTCCACTTCTGAAACCAGCAAGGTGGGTTCCACCTTCACGGGTATTGATATTATTCACATAACTATGAAGGTTTTCAGCGAATGTTGTATTATACTGCATCGCTATCTCAACAGGAATGCCATTCTTCTCTCCTTCCATGTACATGGTATCAGGAATCAACTTCTCGCGTCCCTCATCAAGGAACTCAACGAACTCAGCTAAACCTCTTTCAGAGAAATATTCTGCTTTTAAATATTCACCATCATCGTCCATCTCTCTTCTGTCTGTGAGCGACAAACGAATTCCTTTATTCAAATAAGCAAGCTCACGCAGTCTATGCGAGAGTGTCTCAAAATTGTAAACGGTCGTAGAAAAAATAGTGTCGTCTGGCTTAAACCATATTTCCGTACCACTTTTATCTGCCTCACCAACTTCCTTTACAGGATATTGAGGAACTCCTATCTTATATTCTTGCTGATAAATTTTACCATTTCGATATACTGTAGCTTTCAAATCGATTGACAAAGCATTCACGCATGAAACACCTACACCGTGAAGACCACCAGAAACTTTGTAAGAACCTTTGTCAAATTTTCCTCCCGCATGAAGAACTGTCATTACCACCTCTAGTGCTGACTTTTTCTCTTTTTCATGCATGTCAACTGGAATACCACGACCATCATCGACTACGGTAATGGAATCGTCTTCATTGATGGTTACATCTATCAATGAAGCATATCCCGCAAGAGCCTCATCAATAGAGTTGTCAATTACTTCATATACCAAATGGTGTAATCCTCGTGTTCCAACATCTCCGATATACATCGAAGGTCTCTTACGCACTGCATCTAAGCCTTCAAGGACCGTAATATTGGATGCTGAATATTCGCTTTTAGGTTTTTCTTCTTCACTCATTAAACAGGGGGTTTACAAAACGCTCAAATATAACCTTCAAGGCAGCTTTTGTTTGCCTCAAATACCAATAAATACAAGGGTTTTATCAACAGTCAATTAACAGAACCTACTCCTTCCAAAAAGAATAGGTCAAACCCGCCATGACATTGAAACGCTGCACTGGATAATTGTTCCATCGCTGATACCTCTGGATAAGTAGATTATTCAAGTTAATGAAAACAGAAAGCTTCTCTGTATAACGATATTCCAATCCTATGTTAGCATCAATAATTGGGTTCAATGTCGTACTTGTAACCGCTATTTCTTGGCCATCAAACAGCTCAACTCCAACCGCTTCTGGATCATCACGTCCAATATACTCCTTATAGCCCTTTGAACTTCGAGGGCCAATAATATGAATCTCTGCTTTTAATAGGATCTTATTACGCAACTGATAAAACCCCGCAGTAGAAACTTCAAAATTTGGAAGCTGCCAAGCTTCTACTTCTCTTTCGGTTTGATAATCTCTAAAAACACCCGCTGCAACTATGTGAAGCTTCTCATCTATACGATACGTCAATTCTCCACCAAACTCAGTAATTGAAAGTGTATCATATACCATGGTGAAGTAATTCACGCCAAACGGTGTGATATTCGGATTGAACTGACTTGCGTTATAATTCACAAAAAGTGGTGCATTTCGTTCACGATAAAAACCTGCATAAAGATTGTAAGTGAATTTTTGAGATACAGACCCTCTAAATCCACCAAAAGCGTGATACTCACGATCTGTGTTTTGAAGAGGAGCTAAAGCTGGCCATAAAAATGGATTCTTCTCGGTCAGGTTGTTTAAATTATTCCTAGAAAGACCACCAGTGATTCCAAGATAAGGAATTATCACTTCCTTAACCAAATTGTATTTCGCATAGATATCTGGGTAAACCCTCAGTTTAGATGCATTTGCACTTAAATCCATTTGAGCTTTAACACCAATTTCTAGTCGCCATTTTTTAGCCTGACTTGTAATTTTAGGTGTTAGACTCAAAATGGCATTTGTTTTTGACTGAGCAACAGTATCCAACGGTTCAAAATAGAATGCATCGGCATAATTCACATTATTCATATCAGCCATGAAATCAAGGCTTCCGAGATGATTCCCAAAATACCTAGAACCTAAGGCACTGAGAACTATATTATGTTCATAGTTAGCTGCGTTTCTATCCGTAAAGTAATCGTAGTGTAAATTAAGTACATGATTGAGTTTTGAAGAATCTGTATAGAAACTCTTTAACTCTGCGTCAGCAAACAATTCATTATAAACCTGTTTGAAAACATCTTCGTTACCTTGGTATTCAAGGTATAATGGAGATACGTCATTATCATTATAATCATATCCATAGTATTGGATTCTCTCTCTATCAAAGCCTGCCCTGCCGGATAATGAATGCTTTTTAAAGAATTTCTTTCCATTAATAGCTGTTTGCCATTGATTATAGTTAGCTGGAGGAAGATCCTTTAATACTCCTTGAGTGCCCTTACCATGCAAATCAACACCCAGCTCTCCTTCTCTAGATCGTAAAGAGTTGACATAACCGTCAAACATGTAATTAATCCCATTACCCAATCCACCTTTCATATAGCCTCTGTATAATGGATCCAAAGGTTCACCTTTCATTTTAGCGGCATTGATACTATCAGGGACGTAATTCGTGTTAAACATTCTGGTATCAAACTGATAAACAGCCTCAGGCTTTGGAAGAATAGTATCTATAACAGATGGTGTTTCGGCCAATTTTTTCGCATCACTAATAGTCGGCTTATAGTCAAAGACAGTTATAATCTTTGTTTTCAAAGTATCCTCCGCATTAGACCTAGATACTTGGGCTTGAGAATGAGCACCAATTCCCAACGCAATAAAGAATATGGTTAGATGCTTATTCATTGTCTTCAGAATTATTCGGTGATTCGGTCTCAACATTCGTAGGTTCTTCAGAGTTGCTTTCATCAAACTCTATTTCAAATTCCGGAATTTCTTCTTCTGCAGGAAGCTTTTCTAATTCCTCAATTGTTTGCAGTTTCTGACGCGTTGAGAGCTTCACATCATCCTCGTCTTCATAGTTTTCAAGGATACTTTCCAACGTGGCTTTTGCTTGAAAAAGGTCGCCTCTTGTCATGTAGATATCAGAGAGAAGCAATAGACTTTTCCCTAACCAATACGATTGAGATTGATAGGTTTCAACTAAATCGAAAACAAGCACTTCAGCCGAATCCAGATCGTCATTATTGAACTTAATTCTTGATTTCAAGTACATTGCCTCTGCTGACTGCGATGGAGCGCCATTCTCTATAACCTGATCCAAATATTCAAGAGCCTCAGAAGGACTTTCCAACTTTAAGTTAGACTTCGCTATTATAAGATTAGCCTCAATTTTAATGTTTTGATCAATCTTATCGTCTTCAAGCGTGATAAACGCATTTGCAATTGCACCTTGAAAATTGTTCAATTTATAATTACACCGCATTTGACCAATGTGAGACTCAAGCAGGTTGTTCTTATATTGACCCAACAATGAAAGCCGCTTATAATAAGCTAAGGCATCTGGATAATTTGCATTGGCATAATTAACCCGAGCCGCTTTCACCAATGCCGATTCAGAGAATTTGTTTTTTGGTTGATTAGCAACGTATTCGTAATCCTTTATTGCTTGATCCTCTTGTCCCATTTTGAAAAGACATTCAGCCCGATAAAACTTTGCATTAAGCGCAAATATTCCTTTATCAAAGCGATCTAAATACTTATTGAAGGCTGCCACAGCCTCTTTACATTGACCATTGAAATACTGATTCTCTGCGGACTCGTAATTGATGCTATCTAAAGCCATATCAGAGATATTTATAAAGTCCAATGATGCGATCAGTTCTTCATATTTATCTACTTCACCTCTATCAGTATAAATATTCTGGATACCTATTAATGCCTCACGAGTGTCCTCATATGTTGGATAGTCTTTAACAACTCTCAAATAAACCTTAAGTGCTTCTTCATCTTTTTGTTGATTGTAATAGGTTTGACCTATGCTTCCAAGGGCCTTTCTCACATAGCTACTACCTGGGAATTGATCGACTACTTTATTGAACTTATCTAGAGCATCTTTATTATTACCCAAAGCAATATCAACTCTACCCATTTCATAATATGAAGCGTCCAGGTAATGTGATTGAGGATAGCTTGACGTAAGCTTTTCTAGTGATTTCTTTTTCCCTTTCAAATCTTTCATCAATCCCTGAGTCATTGCCATTTGATACAATGAATAATCGGGGTCTGACTTCCCTAGTTTAACCGCAATTTCATAATACTCATATGCTGCATCGTATTGGTTCAGCATGAAGTAACAATCTCCAATTCGTAGGTTAGCATCCGTAAGTTTTACTTGATCTTTTTCCCTGCTGTATGAGGTATACCTTCTAAACCAAGATGGAGCCTCGATAAACTTATCCTGCTGAAAAAATGCATAGCCAATGTTATAATTAGCCAAGTTAAAATACGGGGTTAATACAGCGCTTGGAGCGTAAATGAAATCTTCATACGATTTAACTGCATTGCCATAGTCACCTCTATAATATAAAGCTTCTGCCTTCCAGTACTTTGAAGATGCAGCAATAATCTTATCGAACTTAAATTTTAAAGAGCGGTCAAAATATGCTATTGCATCCTTATAAAGTCTATCCTGAAATAAGGATATTCCTTTATTGTATGCAATTCGCTGATAAGCTTCTTGAAGCCTAAGGTCAGGATTCTCATAATCCTCTATTGATGCAAGAGCAGCGTCATAGTTTTTAGACGTGAGGTAAATATTAACTAGGTAATCGAACGCCTCTTGAGTTCGTTCCGTATTTGGATAAGCATCGATGTACTCTTTAAAAGCATCAATAGCCCCATCATAGGGGTCGTAGCTCAATTCGTAGGATAATTGAGCATATTTAAACAATGCATCTTCTTTTAAACCTGAATCGAAATCCATTCTTGAAGCTGATCGATAAGCATTTCTGGCATAAGACTTTTTATTAGCCTTCAAGTAAGTTTCACCAAGATGGTAGGAAGCATTCTGACCTAGAAGATCCTCGCTGTAGGAAATTTTAGAAAATTGCTCTGCAGCTTTATCGAAATTATTGTTTCTGAAATACGAATAACCCAAAACATAGTAATCATCTCCTTGCTTAGGAAGACGACTTTCCATGAAATTCTCTAGAAATGGAATAGCCTCATCATAAGCCAACTTATAGTACAAGGCCTCCCCCACTAATCGACTAATCTCAGCTTTTCTCTTTACATCTTCTTCCTCTAAGAAAGGTTTCCCATAACCTATCAAGTTATCATATTCTTCTTGAAAATGATAGATCTGAACGATGTAATAAGGAATCACCTCTCCAAATTGCGGATGGTTTTCTAAACTTTGAAATGATTTCAGTGCAGTAGCATAGTTACCCTGCTCATAATTGATATGAGCAAAATAATATACACCAGGAGCATAATAAATGGACGATTCGTTTTTCATTTGGAAAAACTGATCTGCAGATTGCTCTAAATCCTCTTCTTGAAAATAGGAATAACCTTTTTTAAAGAGGTATTCACTTCTTTCAGGTTCGGGAAGATCAGAAGCTGAAATTTCATCGTAATAATTGATAGCGTCTTGCCAATCCTTCTTTCGATAATTAAAATTCCCCAGTAAAAACCAAGCCTCAGAAGATCTTGGACTGGTGCTGTAGTTTCGAATAAACTCCTTCAAGAGAAACTCTGCATCCTTGTGAAATAATTCAATTGCGCAAGCTGCTGCATAAAAATGAGCATTGGCGCTAATCTCCGAGTTTTGATCATCAACTGTAAGTATTGAGTGCTCAAACTGTGTTTTGGCAGCTCCGAACTTCTGCTTTTCAAAAAGCTCTAGCCCTCTGTTATAGTTAAGCAGATCATGATCGTAGGTCATTGTCATCTGCGCCAAAAGCAAAGTGGGCAGTGATAAAAGACCGATAATTAATAGTTTGGCAAATCGCACGTATAAAAACAATTTTAGGAATGTGCTAATGTACCCTTCGACAGCAGGCTACTTTGACGCTGCCTTCTTAAATTATTAACCCGTAAATGTTGAAGTAGAAAAAGGCTATCGATTCTTGTCTCTTGCCCAGAAAATAAAGTCGCATACTGGCGGAGTAATTTCAACTTCACTCCAAGCCATTGAGATTTGAGCGCGATGATGAGCCGAGTGGATAATAAGATGGGTTAATACCTCGTCCAGCGTATTCCTATATGTTTCACCTTTTGAGTTCTCATAGGTATGCAGTTTTCTTAGATTTCCAATCTCTAAAAGATGAAAAATCGCGTTATGACATTTTTGATTAAGATCGTGCAATTGAGCAGGCTTATGAACTTGCCACACGTCAGTATTTGATTGGCTTCCCTCTATCCTATTAACCCACATATCCAAAGCATTGAGTAAATGGCTTATCTGCGATTTGACCATTTCTGGAGATTCGGGATGATCATTCAGGACATCAATGTAACGCCCGATTATTTCTTCGTTGTATTGAAACTGACGTAAGTAATTCATCGCTTCACAAAGGAAGATAGATTTTTTGAATCGAGCATCATACTACTTAGCCTCTTTTAAGAACTCCAAATATTCCTTAAATATCTCCGGACTCTCAATACGTGGCGTAAATACTTCCAGCACTGTACACATCATCCGTTTGGGATCCATCAGGGACTGAATAGACTGTTCTAATGAATTCAAGTCGTGCGCTTCCAAATAGTCAACATCATGATATTCTACCAATTTTCGAATAGAATGCTCATCAACTTTCTCAATAAATCCTTCACTTACAGGGTGATCTTTAGGGCCATCTATAATTCTGAAAATATTTCCACCGCTATTATTAATCACTATGATGCGCAGGTTTTCAGTGCCACTCTTCACCGCAAGTGCATTCGAATCATAACGAAATGCTTGATCCCCGCTAACAAATAAAGTGACATCATCGGAAGCCTGAGCAGCACCGACTGCTGTAGAAGTGCAACCTTCAATACCGCTTACACCTCGATTTCCGAAATACGAGACATTTCTAAGCTGATTAAACAGTTGAAAATATCGGACAACACTTGAATTGCCCATTTGAACATTAGCACCCTCTGGAATAAAATCATTGATCAGTTCAAATACTTTCAAATCACTATAGGGGCATTTGGCCAAAAACGATAGGTGCCTTTGCTCCATTTGAAAAAATTGAGCTCTCCATTTATTTCCAAATTGATATTGAGTATTCTGTGGGAGATCTTTTAAGAAACTCAAAACCGGAGCTGGGTCCACCTTTATAAGCCTTGTTAAAGACTGATATGTATCCATAACCTCATCTCCAAAATTCCAATGATTGGTAATACTCGCTTTATGTCTTCGAAAGAGTGCCTTCAGCTTCTTACTGATGACATTTCCTCCTATCGTAATCAATAAGTCTGGCACATAGTCTGATTCCAATTGTGACTTCAAAAATGACTCAATCGTCCTATCAATAGAGCTTACAAATCCTAAATGGTAAAGATTGGCATGCGTTTCAGTGAGAATAGCCACCTTAGAATCAGCATTCATTTCACGTAAAACATCTAAGCAATTTAAGCTATCATTTCCCTGCGCAACCAAAACCAAAATACGCTCAGCAGCATTGAATTCCGAAGCCAAGGAATCCAAGTCAATTTCTGACAAAGAAGCTTTTGGAATCATTACATCAAAAGTTTTGATTGAATCCTCATTGGATTCGACTGTTCCATAAAGTGGTTCCTTTAAAGGGACATTTATTTGCACAGGGCGAGATAATGACATCGCCATTTCGAAAGCCTCATTGATAAGCCGATTATTATGCCAATGATCATCTTCAGTGTGCTCTTCAACCAGGTTAAATGAACCAATCAAAATATTCTCCATTAACCCTACCTGTCTCATGCTTTGTCCTTCGCCTTGATCAATCCATTCACTTGGTCGATCAGCTGTAACTGCGATCAATGGAATATTTTGATAAAAAGCCTCAACTAAGGCAGGAGAATAATTCAAGACAGCTGAACCACTAGTGCAATTCAAGATCACTGGTTTTTTTTGCTGCTGTGCTATTCCCAAAGCAACAAAAGCCGCTGAGCGCTCATCAAGAATACTTTGACAATTAAAGGCACCATGACCGTTAAAGCTTATAATAAAAGGTGCATTTCTGCTTCCCGGAGAAAGCACGACATCTCGCACTCCTTTCCTAGCAGCTATCTCCACTAAAGTGCTAACAGAACTAATATTTGAAATCTCACCCATGTATCAATGCTTCCATTACAGAATTACTTTTTCTCTCCGTTTCTTCCCATTCACTTGGAGGTTCAGACTTTGCGTTGATTCCTCCTCCCACATAAACTCTTATTTGACCCTCGTAAATCTTCATACATCTTAGATTAACAAACAATTGACTCTTTTCGTTCGGATTTATTAAACCCAAATATCCTGAATATAGACTTCTTTGATGAGTCTCGTTAGCCAAAACAAATTGATAGGCCTCTTTTCTAGGAAATCCAGAAACAGCAGATGTCGGATGCAATAGCTCAGCAAACTTGATAATAGAATCTTCAGATTGCCATCTAACGTTGGTTCTCAAATGACGCAGCTCACCATAAGCCATTTCATGAACATCACCTACTTCAATAACCTCATCGCTTAATCGATCCATTATATCTCGAGATACAAGCATTTGTTCATCAAACTCTTTTTGACTGAAAAGATCATCTCCCCATTTGGTTCCCGCAAGAGCCATTGTAGAATACAACTCAAAGTCTTTTTCAACTAATGTTTCTGGACTCGCGCCCATCCAAATGCCACGCTCAGACGAAATCAATAAATAAATGAATGAATCAGGAAAATTACCACGCAGGCTCTTCAAGCTTTCTCCGATATCAATGGAATTAATCCGCTGTTCTTGAATTCGACTTAGAACAATTTTCCCATTTATTTCCTTTGATCTTTCTATCGCAGCTGAAATAGTTTTTAAATATTGATCCTGATTTACGCTTTCACTTAATGGAGCCAAAGGCATATTCTCTAAAACTATTTCAGATGGATCAATGCCTTGATCCATTTCAGCATGAATGAACATAGGCTTCAATCCTGACTCAAAAGGACGAATCACAAAACATGATTCACTATTATTCATTGATGATGAAACTCCAAAATCATTTTGCCTACAAATTTTAAAACCTGATTCGCTGGGCATCGAATAAATCACCGCGTTGTGAGTTGAACTGAATCTCATTTTTAACGAATCACAATTTGATTGATTTGAGACGGAGTGATCAAAGAATAAATACCAGGAGGCAATTCGGGAACATTAATCAACTCAATTTTTGAAGTAGGCGAATATGAATAAACAACATCACCAAGCATATTGACCAACTCAATCTTACTCGGAGTTTGCTCGCCAAACTCTACATGAAATATTCCCTCAGAAGGATTAGGGTAAATTTTCAATTCGCTCAGATTTCTCTCGGCAACTATTCCTGTAAAACCTTCACTATGAAACAATGCACTGCGATTTGTTTTCATCACTAGGTGCATCAAATCGACTTGTCTTTGAGTAAACAAATACATGCAGGAATCATTTCCATAATCCATATAATTCATAAACATATCACCATTTGGCTGACCTAAACATGAATAAGTAGGGAATGGTTTACACCCAAAATTCTCTTTCAGCTGTGTTGGAGTATCACTTATGTAGTCTGTAGAACTACAACTTTCATCATCACTTCCCCAAAGATGACGCAGTCCCAAATAATGACCCACTTCATGCACAAATGTTCTCCCTAAGTTATAAGGCTCTTTCGCAGTGCCTAAAGTTCCAAAAGCCCTCGGGCTCATAACTATCCCATCTCTTTCAGACATTTTTGAACCTGGCAGGATTGCAAAACCAAGCGTATTACCCTCTAATTCGCACACCCAAACATTCATGTAATGAACTTGAGGCCAAGGATCACGTCCACCACGAGTAGACTGATGATATAAATTCTCCGTGCCAATATTTTCAACCGTAGTAAGGGTTCTCGTGACACCTTTCGTGAAATTACCGTATTGATCCTTATCTGCTAGTCTAAACCGTATTTGAGCTGAAGTCGCCAACGCACGAAAGACCTCAGGAATTTTATCCAAATCACCATTTTCCGCATTAAAATCCCTGTTCAAAACATCAATTTGAGATTGAATCTGCTCGTATGAAATATTGTTTTCCTCTTCTCGATAAAGAACATGAACTACAACGGGAATTGTAACTTCTTTGAAACCATCGCGAACAGAAGCACTGCTTTGATCAAATTCGAATTCAGCAGATAGAGCATTTAAAAGCTGAATCCCCTCATCAAACTCTGAGTCAGAATGTTGTTCACGCAAGTTTTCCTTATCCGAAGCACAATGATCCTGCGCGGTTAAAGAAAATACATTGATAAATAATAAAAAGAAAAGCAGCTTTCGCATCATTCAAAAGTCGGTATTGTAAACCATTTTGAGAAGCATAAGGTTTTGAAAATGAAATGTTAGTTCATTCCTAGCCATAGACGAGAAATAAGACACTTCGCGTTTTAGATTTGCATAAATGTCTAAGCGAATACTTTTAGTAGAAGATGAAGAGCGCTTGCTTGAGGTGGTGAAACTTAACCTTGAGCTGGAAGGGCATGAGATCGTGCCAGCAAGAGATGGCAAAGAAGCCCTCGAACGATTTCATCATGAGCGGTTTGATCTAATCCTGCTGGATGTAATGCTCCCGCATATGGATGGATTTTCGGTATGTCGCTCCATTCGCCTGGAGAATCGTAAAGTTCCTATTCTGTTTCTTACCGCTAAAAACTCCGCCCAAGATCGTGTGATGGGTTTAAAGATTGGTGGAGACGACTACTTGGTAAAACCATTTGATTTAGAAGAACTTCTTCTTCGTGTTCAAAGATTGCTTGAACGCGGATCATCCGACAACAAAATTGGAATCTCCGAACTTTCATTTGGAGACAATGTGATTTATTTTGACCAACACAGGGCAAAAACATTCAACGGTCATACTATCGATATTGGCAAAAAAGAAATGATGCTTTTGAGATTATTGGTTAATAGAGATGGTGAAACTGTAAGTCGAGATGAAATGCTTGATCTGATTTGGGGTGTTGATGTGTATCCGAGCACAAGAAGTATTGATAATTTCATTCTGAGTTTCAGAAAAAACTTTGAGCGGGACCCAAAAAACCCAATTCACTTTCATAGTATTCGTGGCGTAGGTTATCGCTTTGTCAGCAATCCTGTTGATCAAAAATGACCTCTATTAATCTAAAAATAGCCAATAACCAACTTGATGAAGCAAGCGCTCGTCTTTAGGTTGACAAGAATATACAATGCTAAAAAGAAGTCAAGATAACGTAACACTGAAACTGAAGCAAACAGAGCGCTTTCTGCTCTATCGTGTTTCAGGCTCTGCAGCTCGTCCATTAAGATTTGATTTGATCAATTTAGATGGAAAAAAAGTAAGGAGTATTGATTTACTATACGGAAACGAATTCGTGATTCCAGTGCTTGGTCTTGAAAAAGGAGAATACCTGTACGCCTTTAATTCAATTAAAGGACTTCTACAAACAGGAGTTATTACTCTCTAACCTCCTTTAAAAGGTTGTATACTCCGATTCCTCATTATGCTGAAATGGCTGCGTAGGATCAAGTAAATCATCGATTACTTGTTTTAAAACTTTAGGAATCGTTTCCATAACTGTTGAGTCAAAACCCTTGTATGGTTTTAAACCTTGATAACCTTCCTTGAAATTTCGAAAACTAATGATGAAAGGCTCAACTTCTTCGTCATTAAGTTCATGAATATTACAATACATGAACTTATATAAAGCCAATTGCATCGATTTGCTCAGCTTTCGTTCAAAAGGCAAAGCTTCTGGGTCATATTTCAATTCAGAAGAACCCACCATGCCCGTTTTATAATCAATGATTCTATAAACCCCATCACGCTTATCTATTCTATCTGCAAAACCAAAAAGTCGCACATCTATGCCAGAAACTTGGGTATTAAAAGAAAGTCGATCCTCAATCTTCACTAATGTAACTGGACCATTGTCGCTCATATCCTTTAAATCAAAAGAGATAAAAGCTTGAACATAGTATTTTGACATCTCCAATATCAAAAGATTTCGTCCTGATTTCAAATCACTTTCTTGAAATTTCTGTAAAAAAAGCTCCTCCACTTTTTCATCTGTTTTCTCCATGATTTTCTTCAACTCACTCTGTGAAATCACTTTCCCTTCGAATGGCCTATAAACCCATTCTAAAACGCTGTGTATAATGGTTCCTGATGTGCGAGCTTCAATATCTTCTTCTACCTCATCTTGCTCTTTTAGTTTAAGTACATAGTAATAATAAAACTCCAAAGGGCTATTAATGAACTTATTCAATGCCGAAGGAGATAAGCTTCGAGATAGAAAAGCTTTCACATCTTCTAGCACATCTTCCGTCTTATGAATGAGGGTGGGTTCTAAATCTTTCGCATTCACTTTTACATTCCATGAAGCTGTTTCCAAAGAAATATTCTTATTCTCCTCGTAAAGCTCCTCTCTTATTTGAAGCATATACCGAGATGGTTCACCGCTCGTCAAAGCCTCTGAAGTAGAATTATAGACCATATCCAATCGCTCACTCCGTTGTATCAATCTATAAAAATGATAGGCAATCAATGCTTCTGTATCCTTCCGTGTGGGCAGTTTATAAGCTTTGCGATGAATAAATGGAATATGGGTTGACAGTGCTGGATTTCCTGGAAGCTCATCATCGGTTGCACCTAATACTATTACATGCTTAAAATCGATCATTCTTGTCTCAAGCATTCCCATAACTTGAAGAGCATCGTTCTTGGGATCTTCAATAAATAATTTAGAATATCCAACTTGTCGGTGCACAAACTTTTTCAATGACTTAAGGTCATTCTCAGGTAATAGTTCATTAAACTGAGACATTAAAAGTTTCAACTTCTCAATGTAATGAGCGATGGCTTTTTGTTCAATATGTGCAATGCCCAAATCAGTGATACTTTCACTCCATTGCGACAATACATCGTTTATTCTTTGAAAAAGGCCATTGACATCTGTATCCCAATCGAATAATAAAAAGAAGGCTTTTTCAGCAAATAAATCAACGGACATTTTTTCCTTCAGCCATGAAATCGGAATAAACTTAATATTTCCTTCCACTATCTCATCTCTTAACTTTTGCCAGTTAAGTGATCCACTGAGCCAATTTTTGACAATTGAGTATTCCAAAAACTCCTCTAAATGCTTGTAGTAAAAAAAGCGCTCTCCTTTGCGATTAGTAGCGGTTGATTGCAACGTCATCCAAGTCATCACAAAACGATGTATCAATGTGTTGCGGACCGGAAAACCGCTGGTGATATTGATGATGTCTTTATCCTTTTCGAACACTTCCATGAAAGGCAATAACATCGAAGAATTGGTCAAAACAACAACGGTATCCTTCCAATTATCTCTTCCGACCTCCTCTAAAATTTGCTTAACCCGAACTACCTGAGCAATTTTACCAGGAAGGGGATGATAGGTGATTTGCTTCTCAATATTTCTGAGCAAATCAACACGCCAACTCACATCTTCATTCAAAGGAAATTCCCTAAACAACCGACCAGCTTCATGGTAAGAACCAGATATGTAATACTCATCAACATCGGCAAAAAGTCTAAGCTTTGATTTTACACTGACCCAATCGAGCAGCTTTCTTTCGCTGGGATTACCGGGAATAATTCCAACCCAAAAAACAACCTTATTCCCAAGGAACAACTCCAGTTCAGAGCTATTTAGTTCTGCGCTCTCTGCAACCGATCGATATATAAGACCGCGATAGGCTAATCTTAACCGATCAAGCTCTTCGCGTAAGGTTTTATAATACTTAGGCAGTCGTTGCCAAAACCGGAGAAAGGAGCCTTCAATAGGTCCCGCATTATCAACATCAAAAACCTCACCCGTTTGATGATATTCTTGAATGTGTTTGTAAAGGGAATCAATATCTCCTAAGTGCAAGTCAACATCGTTAACATCGCTTAAAAACGTAACGGCCCAAGTTGAAAATTTATCAAATGATTGAGGGACTTTTTCCGATTTACAATAGGACTCAAAAAAAGAAACAAGCAACTCTTCAGGCTCAATGAGCTTCAAACCTGAAATGTTTTGCATTAAATCATCAATGGTAGTTAGCTCAACGTTTTCGTTTTCAGTCCCAATCTTTGAAGCCAACACAAAAAGTGATCTTCTATTGGGCAAGACGACCAATAAAGGGCGTTCACCTTCAGCATTCTTGACTTCAGTGGCAAGTCTATCTAAAAATGAAACCCTATCTCGCTTTAAATCCATTCTTTAAAAAGTCAATGTATTCCTTAAAACCACTTTTTGTAGTTAAGGTATTGCGCATTAGAACAAATAGGCTCATTTCTTTTCTTGCCTTCTGCTCCTCAGCGGCAGCATCGACACTTTCAACAAACTCATTAAAGTTTTTCTTTTTAATTCTTTCAAGCAGATTGTCAACTTCAGCTAACGAATCAGCGCTATCATAATACTCTTTAGCCTTGGCCTTATAACCTAGTTTTTCTTGCAATAATCCCAAGTTGTTGTATGCAATACTATCCTCAGGATCAAGCTTTATGGCAATTTCATAATCTGCAATCGCGCCTTCAGTATCTCCCATAGCATCTTTGATAAAAGCCCTGCTGGAATATCGGTAAGGATTTTCTGGTTCAAGGGTCGCGGCATAATTCATATCCGCCATACTTGCTTCAAGATTCTTCAGATAGAAGTAGACAACTGCCCTTTCGCTATAAATTGAGGGATTCTCCTCTTCACCAATAGCATCCGAATAGTCTTTAAGAGCACCTTCAAAATCCTGTGCTTCAAACTTGGTGCGTCCAGAGATATAATACTTGTTTTGTGAAATCATGTTTTGCAGAATTAGAAATAATGACCGAACTCATCACTATCAATTACGTTTGAATATCGAAATTAGATAGCAGAAAAGAACCATGGATTTTCCGATTTATAGAAAGTACCCGAATAACAAGAGTTTCTTCAAAATTGTTGACACCGATCATTTTGAAGAAATCAAGGTGACAGGAAGGTTATTCGAAATTCACCAATTTGAAGCGAAAATCCTTCCAGACAGGAATTTCATTCAAGATATGATTTCGATGGACGATGATTATTGGGTAGATAGCACCTCTGAGGAGTTTCAGTCTGCGCTCGATGCGATCAAATAATATTCACCTCTCTTTCCAGCTCTATTTTGAACTGTGATTTAATTGCAGAAATTATTTCATCTGATAGCGCTAAAACGTCTGCACCTGTTGCACCACCATGATTTACTAAAACCAAAGCTTGTCTATCATGCACACCATAGTTACCGATACGCTTTCCTTTATAACCAGCTTTTTCAATAAGCCATCCGGCTGCCACTTTAGTTAATCCCTCGCCTCCTTCATAACCAACTATTTCCGGAAAATCTTCTTTCAAAACATTGAAATGAGAGGCGGTAATAACTGGATTCTTAAAGAAACTACCTGAATTTCCAATTTTCTTTGGATCGGGAAGTTTACTTTGACGAATTGCGATAACTGCATCACTCACTGCCTTGATGCTAACTTCACTGACTTTCATTCGCTCAAGCTCTGCATCGATAGCCCCATAACTCGTATTGAATTTTGGAGTCTTGTTTAACTTAAAGGTAACTGAAGAGATAATGGCCCTATTCTTCAGCTCTCGCTTAAAAACACTTTCACGATAACCAAATTTACAGTCATTTTTAGAGAATGTCTCAAAGCGTTTGTCTTCAATTATAAAGGCATCTAAAGAATCAAACACTTCTTTGATTTCAACTCCATACGCACCGATATTCTGCATTGGTGCAGCTCCAACACTCCCTGGAATTAAAGACAAGTTTTCAACGCCAGCCCAGCCATTGGATATTGCAACTAAAACAAAGTCATGCCAAACTACACCAGCACCAACCTTAACATAGTAATGATCACTATCCTCATGAATTAATTCAATCCCAGGAAATTCAACACGCAGCGTTGTCCCAGGCAAATCGCGTGTGAGTAACATGTTACTTCCTCCACCAAGCACCAAAGTTGGTAATTCTCTGTATTCGTTAAAATACTCATCCAACTCCGCAGGTTGTGAGAGATGAATCAAACGTTCGGCTACACTCGACAATCCAAATGTATTGAACGGCTTAAGATCTTTATTCAGTTCTATTTGCACAAAACAAAGAACGCGAAGAATAGTCCGAAATGAATCATAAGTGTCAAAAGGTTGATGACTACTAAATGTTGAAAACTGCAGATCAATAATCAGAAGGTATAGCAATCAAAAGGTATTCTCCTCTAACTTCGCCCGAAATGCTTACCCGCCTTTTATACTATGTCATTATCATTCCTTTATCAAGGCTTCCGTTTTGGTGTTTGTATATTATATCAGATGGACTTTATGTTATCATTTACCGGATTTTAGGTTATCGCAAAAAGGTAGTCAGCACAAACCTTAAAAACTCATTATCACACCTCAGCGAATCCGAAATCAAGCGAGTTGAAAGTTTGTTCTACCACCACCTGTGTGATTTGGTAGTAGAAAGTCTAAAAGGATTCAGCATTACTGAAGAGCAAGTGATGCAGCGCATGAAGTTTTTAAATCCTGAAGTCTTCGATCCTTTTCTTGAAAAGGGCCAGCGCGTTGTATTAGTTGGCGGGCACTATGGAAATTGGGAGCTTTTTGCACAGGGTATAGACCAGAGCATTAAACATAAAGCTGTTGCCTTATTCACGCCACTGAGCAACAAGTTTATGAACGAGAAGATTAAACACAGCAGATCAAAATATGGTCTTGACATGCTTTCTATTCATGAAATCAGAGAGAATTTAGCTTCAAAAACCGATGAATTAACCGCCACGATTTTTGGTTCAGATCAATCTCCCAGTAAAAAACAACGCGCCTATTGGCTGCGCTTTTTAGGCCAAGAAACAGCCCTTCAATTTGGTACTGAAAAATTTGCCGTTGAATATGATATGCCTGTGATATACGGAGAAATCAGAAAGGTCAAAAGAGGTCATTTTGAGGTAGTTTTTAAAGTGGTTTGTGAAGATCCTAAAAAGGTTCCTTTTGGGTATATCACCCAAAAACACACGCAGCTTTTGGAAAATGCCATTGCAGAGCAACCTGAATATTGGCTTTGGAGCCATAAACGATGGAAAAGAAAAAGAAGCACTGAAGATGAACTCTATGAAAACATTTTAGATAATTAACCTATTTACGTTGAACCGAAACCTAAAAAATGATGAAAAAAACCCTCTATTTCCTTCCACTTGCTCTCGCAGTATCTTGCGGAAACCCTGAATCTTCATCGAGCGAGTCTAATGAAGTAACGACAGAAAAAATAGAAGTTTCAGAACCAAAAATTGTGGGGAAAGAAGTTACATATGAAGGCGACAGTATTATCATGAAAGGCTACCTCGCCTATGATGAAAATCTAGAAGGCCCAAGACCAGGAGTTATCATTGTTCATGAATGGTGGGGACACAACGAGCATACAAGAAATAGTGCCGAGAAATTGGCTAAAGCAGGATATGTAGCTTTTGCATTGGATATGTATGGAGAAGGCGCACAAGCTGAACACCCCCAGGATGCTCAAGCATTCGCGGGAGCAGTTATGCAAGATTTTGATGGTGCAAAAGCTCGTTTCAATGCTGCATTAGACGTGCTGAGATCAAATAACAATACAAATGCCGAGGAAATTGCCGCAGTTGGATATTGTTTTGGTGGAGGAGTGGTTTTGAATATGGCCCGTCAAGGTACCAACTTGGATGCTGTAGCTACTTTACATGGAAGCATTGGAGCCATTGAACCCGCTCAACCAGGAACAGTTAAAGGAAAGATATTGGTAATGAATGGGGAAGACGATCCGTTTGTATCAGCTGAGGCGATTGAATCTTTCAAATCCGAAATGGAAACAGCCGGTGTAGAATATGAATTTGTGAATTATCCAGGCGCTGTGCATGCTTTCACTAACCCAGAAGCTACAGAGAAAGGAAAAGAGTTTGATCTACCGTTGGCTTACAACAAAGAGGCTGATGAGAAAAGCTGGATTAAATTGGAAGAATTCTTAGCGAGCGTTTTCAAAAAGTAAACGCAAACAATTTTTAAAAAGCTCATTTCGAAATAAATGGGCTTTTTTTTAATCTCTTTTTCGAGCCGCGATCATTGCATTGTTGAGTAAATACGCAATGGTCATTGGCCCTACTCCGCCAGGAACAGGAGTGATGAAACTGGACTTTTTAGAAACTTCATCAAACTTAACATCACCTGTTAATCGGTAGCCTCGCTCGCGCGTCTCATCATCAACTCGGTTGATTCCAACATCAATAACTACAGCCCCTTCTTTCACCATGTCTGCAGTGACATAATCTGGTTTACCTATTGCTGCGATTAAAATGTCTGCTGTTTTGCAAACTTCATTTATGTTTTTGGTTCTTGAGTGAGCAATAGTCACTGTACAATTTCCTGGATATGTATTCCTGCGCATTAAAATGCTCATAGGACCACCAACAATATTGCTACGGCCAAGCACAACACAGTGCTTTCCTTCCGTTTCAATGTTGTATCGTTTCAACAACTCAACTATCCCACCGGGAGTGGCAGAAATAAATGCATCGAGTCCTAGAGCCATTTTCCCAACATTGATCGGGTGAAAACCATCGACATCTTTAGCCGGAAGAATCCTCTCAATTACAGTTTTATCGTCAATGTGTGATGGCAAAGGAAGTTGAACGATAAATCCGTCTAAATCTTCATTTTCATTCAACTCATCGATGCCATGTAAGAGCATCTCTTGACTTATTTCTGGTGGAAAATGCAACAATGATGATTCGTAACCAGCCTCTTTACATGCCTTCACTTTAGCATTAACGTATGTCTCACTAGCAGGATTTTTGCCTACTAAAATTACGGCTAAATGCGGAGGTCTACGACCTGCTGCGACCATAATTTTCACTTCTTCTGCCAACTCATTTCTGAGTTGTTTTGATACTGCTTTACCGTCTAATAACTCCATTTAATTCTAGCCTTTAGGCGCGCCAGGCATGTTCTTCATTGCACGCATCATTTGGCTCATTTTTGTTTTATCATTCATCACGCGCATCATTTTACGCATATCTTCAAACTGCTTTAAAAGCTTATTCACTTCATTCACGGATGTCCCACTTCCAGAAGCAATTCGCTGTCTTCTGCTTCCTTTAATCACATGTGGATTCTCCCTTTCTTCATTGGTCATAGAAGTTATAATAGCTTCAATGCCTTTGAAAGCGTCATCGTCAATATCAACATCCTTCATGGCTTTACCCATTCCAGGAATCATTCCGACCAGGTCTTTCATGTTACCCATCTTCTTGATTTGGTTAATCTGACCTAAGAAATCATTGAAATCGAATTTATTCTTGGCAATCTTCTTTTGAATTCTTCTCGCCTCTTCTTCATCATATTGCTCTTGGGCTTTTTCGACCAATGAAACAATATCGCCCATGCCAAGAATACGATCAGCCATTCTGCTCGGATAGAAAACATCCAATGCATCCATCTTTTCGCCAATACCAACAAATTTGATTGGCTTCTCAACCATATTGCGAATAGAAAGCGCTGCACCCCCTCGCGTATCACCGTCCAGTTTTGTTAAAACTACTCCATCAAAATTGATTCGTTCATTGAAGGCTTTAGCAGTATTCACTGCATCTTGTCCTGTCATAGAATCCACAACGAAAAGTGTTTCTGATGGATTAATCACCTTCTTGATTGCAGCAATCTCATTCATCATTTGCTCATCCACTGCCAAACGTCCAGCAGTATCGACAATTACTGTATTAATTCCTTTACTCTGAGCAAGTTTAATCGCGTTTTGGGCGATTTTCACAGGGTCATTATTCCCTCTTTCGGTGTAAATTTCTACACCTACTTGATTTGCTACTACTTCTAACTGATCAATCGCTGCTGGACGATAAACGTCACATGCGACAACCATAACTGAGCGACCGCGCTTATTCTTTAAGAATTGAGCAATCTTACCTGTATGAGTCGTTTTACCTGAACCTTGAAGGCCCGCCATTAAAATAACTGCCGGCTTGCCGGTGAGGTTAATTTCTTCACTCTCACCACCCATTAATCCTGCCAATTCATCTCTGGTAACTTTCACCAATAATTGGCCCGGAGAAACAGCCGTTAAAACATTTTGACCTAGAGCTTTTTCCTTAACGGTATTGGTGAAATCTTTTGCAATCTTGAAGTTAACATCCGCATCCAACAAGGATCTGCGTATCTCCTTCATGGTCTCAGCGACATTAATCTCAGTAATCTGACCCTGACCTTTCAGGATTTTAAATGACTTCTCTAGCTTTTCTGATAAACTTTCAAACATGCTTTTAGCGCTTTATTTCAAGGGATGGCAAAGGTAATTTTTGATTAAAGAATCACGAATGATTCATACTACATTCTTTCTGGAACTCTAATTCCTAACAATCCCATTGCTGTTTTAATGGTCTCAGCTGTCAAAGCAGTCAAGGCAAGTCTGAATCCTTTCAGAGATTCGTCAGCTTTAAGGATTTGATTATCGTGATAAAACTGATTATAAGTTTTCGCAATTTCAATGCAGTAATTAGAAATGGTCGCTGGGTTCATTTCGTCAGCTGCAAGAGATACTGTATTTCTAAACTCAAGTAAATTTCTCAAAAGTTGGCGTTCCTTTTCTACTAACTCCACTTCGTTTCCAATAGAATAATCGCCCGCTTTTCGCAAAACCGCCTTGCATCTTGCGTAAGTATATTGAACGAAAGGTCCTGTATCTCCATTTAAAGAAACTGATTCAGTTGGGTCAAACATCATCCGTTTTCTAGGGTCAACTCTCAATAGGTAAAACTTCAATGCTCCAACCCCCAGTATTTCAAAAAGCTCTTTTTGCTCGGCTTCACTCATATCGTCAAGCTTGCCTTTTTCTTCAGAAGATGCGCGTGCAGCTTCCACTACCTCATCCATCAAGTCATCAGCATCCACAACAGTTCCCTCACGCGACTTCATTTTACCTGATGGCAAATCAACCATGCCATAACTTAAGTGCCTGCAAGAAGAAGCCCATTCATAACCTAATTTTTCAAGGATCAAAAAGAGGACTTTAAAATGATAATCTTGCTCATCACCCACAGTATAAACCACTTGCTTCAATTCCGGGTAATCTTCATAACGTTGAACCGCTGTTCCTATGTCTTGGGTCATATAAACCGTTGTACCATCGGCTCTAATCAATAATTTTTGATCAAGGCCATCTGGCTCCAAGTCAATCCAAACTGATTCGTTATCCTTTTTAAAAAACAATCCTTTTGACAGTCCATCTTGAACGATGTTCTTGCCTTTTAAATAAGTCTCTGATTCATAATAGAGCTTATCAAACTCTACTCCCATTCGGGTATACGTTTTGTTAAACCCTTCATAAACCCAAGAATTCATCATCTTCCATAGCGCCACTGTTTCAGGATCACCATTTTCCCAGTTCAAAAGCATTTCCTGAACCTTCTTCATAAGATGAGCTTCCTTCTTTGCTTGCTCCTCTTCCATTCCATCTTTAACGAGCTTATTAATCTGAGCACGGTAATGTTCATCAAACATCACGTAATACTTTCCAACCAGCTTATCGCCTTTTAAACCGCTTGATTCAGGTGTCTCACCTTTACCATGCATCTTCCATGCAAACATGCTTTTGCAAATGTGAATTCCCCGATCATTTATGATCTGAGTTTTCACCACTTTGTTTCCATCAAAGCCTTTTATTAAGCTTACTGAATGACCCAGAAAATTATTTCTAAGATGGCCTAAATGCAACGGTTTGTTGGTGTTAGGTGAACTGTATTCAACCAATACCAAATCTTTTGAGGTTGAGGCAGTCAACCAATTACTATCGGCAGAAATTCTAACCAACTCTTGAGTCCAATATGCATCACTCAATGACAAATTCAAAAAACCCTTGATCACATTAAAGCTTTCAACTGCATCAATATTCAAAACAAGGTATTCTCCAATAGAAGATCCTGCATCCTCAGGCTTCATTCTCAAAGCCTTTACAAACGGGAAAACTACCAGCGTATAATCACCACTAAACTCTTTGCGCGTTTGATCAATTTGAATGTTATTCAATTCAGCATTAAAATCATATGAATCTTTCAGGAAAGAAATCGTGGCGGCAGCTATGTCCTCAATAATTGTCATATAATATTATCTGTTTTCAAGTGTATAAACTGCTTTTTCTAAAATAGAAAGTGCCGTGGACGCCATTTTATTTCCCTTTTTATCCAGCAAAGGGTTTACCTCCACCATTTCAAAGCAACATACTTTTGGATCAGCTAGAAGCACCGTAAGAAGATTCTTAGCTTGATCTGGAGTGATTCCATCTTGAACAGGCGTTCCCGTTCCGTATGATACTTCATCCGGATCCATGCTATCAACATCAAACGAGACATAAATAATATCACATTCACCCAATTCTTCTAAAATTTCTTTGCCAATCTTAAACATACCCATGTCATCTACTTCAGCAACTTCATAATTGATGATATTGTGCTGCGTCATTAAATGAATCTCTTCCTTCTCGGTGTCTCGCACTCCAACAAAAATCAAATCTTGAGGTAGGATTTTAGGTGAGATACCACCCAAATTTTTCATGCGTTCCCAAAAGTCCACTGTTTCCTCATTCGGTGTGTTGCGTTGCATATCCAAATTATCAGTCGCGATACTTGCACCTAAAGGCATTCCATGAATGTTTCCAGAAGGCGATGTATAAGGCGTATGCAGGTCAGCATGTGCATCTATCCACACAACACCGAGTCTTTTATCAGGGTGAACCATTTTTATTCCTGCGATAGTTCCACCAGCTGAAGCGTGGTCTCCAGAAAGTATCACAGGTACTTTACCCATACGCATATTCCGAAGGACAGATTCAGATTGAGCGGCCCAAGTAGCCAGCATTTGCTTAATGCGCAATGCATTTGGGGTTGATGTCGGCTCGAATAAAGAATCATTCAAATCTGGGATTTGCTCAAACGGATACCTGTTAAACAACTCACTTTCTTCATTCAACGATGCCATCATTATCGCATCCGGACCAAGACTGCTTCCGCGAGTTCCGGCACCGATTTCAGAACATTGAACTAAATATTTAAGCATAAAATTGAAATAAGATGCAAAGGTAGTTTCGATATTTAATAAGAGAAACACTATTCAAGCTTTTGAGTTTGAGTTGCATGGTTATTTTTGTGACGATCTATTTTAGACTATTTGAAAAACATCATACGTCCATTTTGGTGGCTAATACTAGCCGTGACAGCCGTTAGCTGCAGTGAAGGGGGTTCGTTTCAGAAGCACATCACTGAGGGCGTAATAGAGTATGATGTGACGTATCCGGAGCTTGACTCAGATAATTTGATGCTAGAAATGCTCCCAAATGAGATGAAAATGACCTTTAAAGAGGATAAATTTAAGTCTCAATTTAAAACAGGAGCCGGTATTGTTGAAATGACAGTTATTGCCAATGGAGAACAGAAACTCCTGCACAATATGGTAAAGCTATTCAGCGACCGTTATGTTTTAACCCTTGATGAAGAAGGCGCGCATCAAATGACCAATGTGATTCCTCCATTCCAAATCAAATACATTGATGGTATTGATACTATTGCTCAAGCTTTATGCAAAAGGATATTAATCGACTTTGGAGCTGCGAAAAACGAAAGTTACATCTTCGCCTATACAGATGAAATCGCTCTTAAAAGTCCGAACTGGTGCACACCTTACCGAGATATTGAAGGCGTTTTACTTGATTGTCGCATTGAAAATTACGGCATGAATATGAGATTGAGAGCCACTAGTATTAGATCTGAAGAAGTGGACGACTCTGAATTTATTGTTGATGATCGTTACGAAACTCTTACACTTTCAGAGTTCAATGATCTTGTCGTGAAGAACTTGAAAATCTTCATGGAATAGACCTGAACTTCTTGTTCAAAAACACCTTGATAACTATACACCTTACACCCCTAAAAGGCTCGAGAGCCTGATAACTTTGAGCGTTAAAGTCAAGAGTTTGAGTTATTCTAATCATTATAAGAACCAGGTCGGGGATTCCGCATCGAAATCTAAAAAGACCAAAGAAAAAAAGGATCGAAAAGGATTCTCTCTTTCTATAGGTAATTTCGATGGTCTGAAGAACTTCTTTAAAGATGAGCGCACCAAGAATGTTATCGGGTTGTCACTGCTTCTCCTTAGCGCTATTATTCTATTAGCATTAACCTCATATCTGTTCACTTGGAAAATAGATCAAGATGAGCTATTCAAAAGATCATGGTTGAATATTTGGTTAGATCCTGAGGTTAATATTGAAAACTGGCTCGGAACTTTTGGAGCTTTACTTAGTCATCAATTAATAAACAATGGCTTTGGTGTTTCGTCCTTCACCTTTGTTTTAATAACCTTCCTTCTCGGATTCAAAATCCTTTTCAAAACGGAATTGCTGCCATTTTGGAAAACGACTGGTCATTCAGTTTTTGTTCTAGTATGGAGCTCGATTTTATTGGGCGCAATTTTCACGAAGAACTTTCTCTTTCTTGGAGGAGCTTTTGGTTACAATACAAATATTTGGTTGAGTGGAATTTTTGGAAGTATTGGCGCTTTTGCTTTGATTTTCTTTTCACTTCTTCTCTATGTTATAATATTTTGGAACATCACGATTCGCGATATGATTGCAGTCTTCAATTTTAAAAATGATGAGAATGACGAAGCGCTTTCTGCATTGAATCAATCAGAAGAAGAAGCTGACACTAATCTGAATGACGATGATGAATACATTCAAAATGAATTGGTAAGTCCTAGTATAGACCTGGATGATCCAGATTCACATGACATCTCAGATCAAGGGGTTAAAGAAGATAGTCTCGACTTAGAAATGGAAGTCGAGCTGCAAGAAGAGCCTGAGGTTGCTAACGATGAAGATAACGCAGCATTAAATCTTGATTCAGAATCAACACCGGAGAAAGAAGAAGATAATAAAGAGGAAGAGGTCGAGTTTGCTGTAGAGGAAAATACTGGCGATAGCGAATTAAGTGAAGAAGAAAAGGCAAGCAGCACAGAAATGGTTGATTACGACCCGCTTTTAGACTTAAGCAAGTATAAGTATCCCCCGTTAGACTTATTGGCTAATCATGGAGACGGGGCTATTCAGGTGGAAAGAGACGAACTGGAAGGGAATAAAAACAAGATTGTCCAAACGTTGAATAACTACAACATTGGAATTTCTAAAATCAAAGCAACCATTGGTCCAACTGTAACGCTTTATGAAATTGTTCCAGAAGCTGGAGTTCGTATCTCAAAAATTAAAAACCTTGAGGATGACATAGCATTAAGCCTAGCTGCTCTGGGAATCAGAATTATTGCACCAATTCCGGGTAAGGGAACAATAGGTATTGAAGTGCCAAACCAAACACCTGACATAGTTTCTATGAGAACGGTGGTGAATTCTGAAAAATTCATGCATGCCAAAATGGAGCTTCCTATTGCTTTCGGGAAAACCATTTCGAACGAAACCTTTGTGGTAGACTTGGCGAAAATGCCACACCTATTGATGGCTGGAGCCACAGGTCAAGGTAAGTCGGTAGGTTTGAATTGTATTCTAGCATCGCTGCTCTACAAAAAGCATCCTGCACAAGTAAAGTTCGTTTTGGTGGATCCTAAGAAAGTTGAATTGACATTATTCAACAAGATTGAGCGTCATTTCTTGGCCAAACTCCCAAATGAGGAAGAAGCAATCATAACTGACACTAGCAAGGTTGTGAATACGCTTAACTCTTTGTGCATTGAAATGGATAATCGCTATGAGCTGCTAAAAAACGCACAGTGCCGAAACATCAAAGAGTACAACACCAAATTCATCAAACGAAAGTTGAATCCAAACAATGGCCATCGCTTTTTGCCTTATATAGTCTTAGTAGTTGATGAGTTTGCAGACTTAATTATGACAGCCGGTAAAGAAGTGGAAACGCCTATCGCTAGACTTGCCCAATTAGCTCGAGCAATCGGTATCCATTTAATCATCGCGACACAGCGTCCTTCGGTTAATATCATCACTGGCACCATTAAGGCGAATTTCCCTAGTAGGATTGCATTCAGAGTGACTTCTAAAATAGATTCAAGAACGATACTTGACTCGGGCGGTGCTGAACAACTCATCGGAAGAGGTGATATGCTATACTCTAATGGAAACGATCTTATTCGACTTCAGTGTGCGTTTGTCGACACACCTGAAATAGAACAAATCACAGAATTTATTGGTAGTCAACAAGGCTATCCAGATGCTCATTTGCTTCCTGAGTTCGTCCCCGAAGGTTCAGAGGGTGCATCTTCCGATTTTAGCGATATGGATCGTGATGCATTGTTTAATGATGCGGCACATGTAGTTGTATTACACCAGCAAGGAAGTGCATCTTTGCTTCAACGAAAATTAAGGTTAGGGTATAACCGGGCCGGCCGCATTGTTGATCAATTAGAGGCTGCAGGCATCATTGGTCCATTCGAAGGAAGCAAAGCTAGACAGGTTCTTATTTCAGATGAAGTAAGTTTGGAACAGCATTTGAAGAGTCTAGACAATTAACTTAAAAAAACATGAAGAGAATTAGCGTATTATTTATTGCTTTAATAGTAGTTTCAGGAAATATTATCGCCCAACGATCAGAAGAGGATTTAAATCCGAAAGACCCCAAAGCTCAAGAAATACTAGACGCACTTAGCAATAAGGCAAAAGAGTACAAATCATTTAGTTCTGATTTCGAATATACTTTAGTTGACCAGACTGATGGCATCAACGAGACTCAGTCCGGCTCCGTTAGTATGAAAGGACAAAAGAAGTATAAATTAAATGTGGCTGGTCAGCAAATCATGTGCAATGGGGAAACCGTTTGGACGTATATCCAAGATGTAAAAGAGTTGCAAATTTCAGACCTTCCCGAGGAGGATGATCAAGACGGAAATATGATGAATCCTGCGAATGCTTTTCATATGTACAAGAATGGATTCAAGTATAATTATAGCGGCAAAGAAACCGTTGATGGCAAGGAAGCAGACGTAATTAAAATGTTTCCAATGGATCCTAAAAGCAAGCCATACCACACTGTAATCGTAAACGTTGACAAACCTAACTTAGAGTTGATCAGTATGATTGTGCTTAACAAAGACGGAAATGTTTTTACGTACAAGCTCAAAAACTTCAAGTCAAACGTAAATCTCACCGACAGTGATTTCGAATTTGACGAATCACTCGCTGACGACATTATTGATTTAAGAGATTAAAAATTAAAAAGCCATCACAGAGATGGCTTTTTTTAATTCTAAAATGAAGTGAATCCTTGTAGTAAATGGTTCAACTGTTTAATAGTTTTTTCATCTATAAGCTTGCCCTCATCATCCATCATGCTTTCGATGTGAATAAGATTGACGCGTTTTGGCAGGACCGGCATCTCTAAGTAGTGAAGGATTCCAGTAAGTTGATCCAATCCCCTTAAATTACCTGCTCTGCCTGAAGATAACCCTACCAGCGCTGCTTTCTTCCCCTTAAATTGTTCAGGCCAAACAGCATCGATAAAGGCTTTACATACCCCTGGAAAGCTTCCATTGTATTCAGGTACTACAAACACAAAACGGTTAGCGGTAGAGATGAATTGATCAACGATCGCTGAAAAACCCGGATCTGGATTTCCAAAAACATCATTTCTGAACACAAAGTCCTTAGGGAGCTTTTGTAAATCCAGTATTTGAGCCTCGATTTCCATGCTTGTTAACAATTCAGCAATTGCCATTGACACCCTAAGGCTAACGTTCTCAGGACGATTCGTTCCGCTTATTATAGTTATCACTTCTAGTTCACAGATTTTTGTTCAAAAAAGCAGGATAAACTCTATGCAACCCATGCCTTTCTCATTAGATTTATTAGGACTTTTGAAACTTGCAAAGAAAGTGTTCATTCGTCAAACAGCTAACTTCAATTGTCTTTAAATTGTAATAACTCTGTTTGATTCTTTAAAAGAACTTGAAACATTCGATGCCATCAGACTTAATCAATGAATATTGAATTGATATGGGAAAAATAATAGCGATAGCCAACCAAAAAGGTGGTGTAGGAAAAACAACCACAAGTATAAACTTGGCAGCTGCTTTAGGTGTTCTTGAGAAGAGAACGCTTCTTGTTGATGCTGACCCTCAAGCTAACGCCACCTCGGGAGTTGGATTTGACCCGAGAAATGTCCGCACAAGTATTTACGAATGCATCATCAATCAAGTCGAGCCAAAAGACATTATTCTTAGTACTAAAAGTCCTAATCTAGATATTCTTCCTGCGCACATTGATTTAGTAGGTGCTGAAATTGAAATGATCAATCTTCCAAACCGGGAGAGAATGATGAGAATGGCATTGAGTAAGGTGAAGGATGATTATGATTTTATCATTATTGACTGTTCTCCCTCTCTGGGATTGATTACTGTTAATGCTTTATGCGCTGCAGATAGTGTTATCGTTCCTGTTCAATGCGAATATTTTGCGCTAGAAGGTCTCGGAAAACTGCTTAACACCATTAAGATCGTGCAGTCAAGATTGAATCAAGATTTAAACATCGAAGGTCTTCTGCTTACCATGTATGATCAAAGACTAAGATTGGCCAACCAAGTTGTTGAAGAAGTGAAAATGCACTTTCAACAATTGGTCTTTGACACAATCGTTCATAGAAACACGCGCTTAAGTGAAGCTCCGTCTCATGGAGAAACCATTATAAGTCATGATGTTTCATCAACAGGCTCGATCAACTATTTGAACTTAGCGAGAGAAATTCTCCAAAAAAATGACATGACTCGCATAAACGAGAAAGACAAAATTGTAGAGGAGTATAATGGCGAATCCTAAGAAAAATGCTTTAGGGCGCGGATTAAGCGCTCTTCTTGAAAATGCTGATACAGATATTACCCAATCTTCTGGGAGATCTAATGATACAACACTCGGAAGTATTTCAGAAATTAGCGTGCTTCAAATTGAGGCGAATCCTTTTCAACCCCGCTCACGTTTCGAGAGCAATGCCTTAGAGGAACTTGCAGAAAGTATCCGACAGCATGGAGTAATCCAACCTGTTACAGTCCGCAAAATGGGCAACGACTCTTACCAGTTAATCAGTGGTGAGAGAAGATTCCGAGCGTCTCAATTGGCTGGATTAGATTCTATTCCGGCATATATTCGAGTTGCTAATGACCAAGCTATGCTTGAATTGGCATTGGTAGAGAATATCCAACGTGAAGACCTTAACCCTATCGAAGTAGCCATAAGTTACAAAAGACTGATTGATGAATGTGATTTAACCCACGAAGGTTTAAGCGATAAAATCAGTAAGAGCCGTTCAAACATTACCAACTTTCTTCGATTATTGAAATTGCCAGCTGAAATTCAAATGGCGCTGTCAAAAGGAACGATTACTATGGGTCATGCACGTGCACTCATTAGTGTTGAAGACCCCGCTGAGCAATTGGATATATTCGAGCGAATCATTAATGAAGTTCTTTCTGTACGTGACGTAGAGAATCTTGCCCGTAAGGCCAAGAAACCAAAACCCAACATTACTGAAGCAGAGCAGAAAAAAGACTATTACCGAGATGCTAAATATGGTATAAGTCAAACATTGAATGCAAAGGTTGACATGAAGTTTCTTCCAAATGGTAACGGAAAGATTGTGATAGACTTCGTGAATGAGCATGATTTGAATAGAATTATTCAACTTCTGCAAGCCTCAAGTCAGAATTATTCATACTAAAAGACCATTCCTCTTTTATTGCCGTTATTTTGCATCAGTAAATGGCTAAGCCTTTTTCATATTTAATTCTAATAATCTTCCTATTGCAAGGACTGAACCTTCATGCTCAGAAGGATTCGTTAAAAAATAAACTGCCTCACAAATTTAGCCCTGACACACTTTTAAATTCAAACATTGACGGTCTGCACATCTCAGCCAAACCTTATAAAAGAAGTCCAAAAAGAGCTGCCTTACTATCTGCATTAATCCCAGGAGCAGGTCAGATTTACAATCATAAGTATTGGAAATTACCTATTGTTTATGGTGCGCTTGCCACTGTAGGATTTTTCTATTTCAATAACAGGTTTTGGTACCTAGAGTATAAAGATGCCTATCTGAATGATTTAGACGAAATCAATGCGCCTTCAGTGTATGCCCTTCAAGGCGTTACAACATCTCAATTACGCGTTGCAGCCGACCAAAATCAACAGTTCATGGAGTATTCAATGATAGGATTTGCGTTGCTCTATGGTTTGCAAATTGTTGACGCTACTGTTGATGCTCATTTATTCTATTTTGATGTTAGTGAAGACCTTTCAATGAACTGGCACCCTTCATTGCAAATGACAAGAAATCAACAATTTGCGCAGGGTCTATCCTTAAATTTCACATTTTAGTAAAATCAATAACATGACTACAATCAATACACAATGAAAATTGGAATCATTGGCTACGGAAAGATGGGCAAAACCATCGAAGAAATAGGAGTTCAAAGAGGGCACGAAATTGTTGCCCGTATCACTTCATCTTCAACAGATGAAGAATGGAACGATTTAAATGAAGCAGATGTTTGCATTGAATTCACAAATCCTGCGTCCGCTTTAGAAAATATTAAATATTGCATGGAAAATGGATTCCCAATGGTAACTGGTACTACGGGATGGTATGATCACATTGACAAAGTTGAACGTTGGCAAGACAAATACAAGGGATCATTCTTTTACGCTTCGAACTTCAGTATCGGTATGAATTTGTTTTGGCAAGTCAACAGACGACTGGCCGAGATCATGAACAACCATGAAGATTACGCAGTTTCGATCAAAGAAATTCACCACAAAGAAAAATTAGACAAGCCAAGTGGAACAGCCATAACGACAGCCGAGCAAATCAATAAGGCCATTCCAGACTTAAAAGGATGGAAATTAGTAGAGGATAATCAAAATGCAGATGTAATAGGAATTGAATCAATTCGAGAAGGTGCTGCAAAAGGAACTCACATCGTAACTTACGAAAGTGATATAGATTCTATTGAGTTAAAGCATGAAGCAAAGTCGCGCAATGGGTTTGCTTTAGGGTCAATTATGGCTGCCGAATTTCTAGAAGGTCAAAAAGGATTCTTCACAATGGAAGACATGCTAGGCTGACAAACTCAAGACTCTTCTCAGTCTAATTTTTCGCAGTATTTTTTCGGCTAAATCATTGTTTATGAATATACTATAACTGGCTATCATAAACAGTCCAAAGTCAGTAATTCCTATTAAAAAAATAATAGAAATGTGAAATGCTGCTCCAAAAAGGAGTACCCATTTCCGTATTGGTTTTATCCAAACCAAGGCAATAAAGAGCACTTGATAAGCCAAAACCATCCAAGTGAGTATTTGAAGAAAAATTGTGTTCTCTTTTAACGTATTGGCAATCCATGGAAAACCAAATTCTTTAAATGAAAGCGTCAAAAACATCGCGCTTCCATCCAACCACAAGTCACCCTTTAGTTTCCATATTCCCGAAACCAAATAGAGAATGGCAATTTGCAACCAAATAGAATAATATGCGAGATGATGGATAAATCTGCCCAAGGATGATAAATAACTCACCTCTTCAGACTTCACTCGAAATAAGAAAATATGAAAGAAGAGTAATTGTTGAATTAAATGATGCCCGCCAGTACTCACTGCTCCATTTCCAAAATGGAGATTCACGAATAAAAACCAAACAACAATGCGCGTAAATACATTATGAAATCCAAGTAATCCCGCAAGTATCAATCCTAAAAATGGTAAAACGAAATACAAATAGTAAATGCGGACTGCTGGAATATTCAACAGCATTGCGAGACGATCAGGACCGGAGAATGGATCACTAAGCAGAATGAAATAATCCTCACCCCACACTACATTGCCAATTAGAAGTAGTTTAATTGTACTCCAAAGTAAAACCGAGTACAGAATTTTGATGAACAGTTCCGAGGAAGAGCCTATACTCAATGTGAATTGCCATTCTTTCAAATTCTTGGTTATCCAATTCATCAGCGCATAGATTTAATTGGATACTGCTGAAAAATCTCCTTAGCATGAATGTGATGATCCTCGTCAAAGAAATGATGCTCTGTCTTCACTCCTACCTGAAACGATAAAATATGACTATCAGCATAGGCTGAATTTCTAGTAATATATCGCTCTGCTGCGTTATGCGCAGGCAAAGAGAACCAGTTTTCATCTGTTGGATTATCAATGAAATTCACGAATATGATTCCATCAAACAATGCATTTGAAAGTCCATAGAACATATCATACATGTCAGATGCACTTCCAAATCTATTCCGCCAATGCTGCCGCATCTCTTCTAGCCCTGGTTCTTCCCAATCAGACCAACCATCGGATGTTTCAACACGAAAAACAAACGAATTAATATTATAAGTTGGGTCTGGGGCAAACATGTAGTAATTCTGATAAAACCAAGGCACAGAATATCGATCGATTAGCACATTAAGCTTTTTCGGCAGCACTTCATTTCCAAATTGATATCCCAAAACGGTAAAAAAGTGCATAACAAATCCAAGGATAATTATCCAAAGAATGGAAGACGGTAGTGTATAAGTACTGCTATTTTGCAAGGGCAATGACTACATTTGTTAGTCCTAATGACTAGGAATGTTTAATGCATAAAAATACATTTTATGAAACGTGATGAGCTGGTATTTGATCTAATCGACCAAGAAAGAGAAAGACAGGAACATGGTATTGAATTAATTGCCTCAGAAAATTTTGTGAGTGACCAAGTTTTGGAAGCCATGGGATCCGTCCTGACCAATAAATATGCTGAAGGATATCCTGGGAAAAGATATTACGGTGGATGTGAAATTGTGGATCAAACAGAGCAAATTGCCATCGATCGAGCGAAAGCACTTTTCGGTGCCGAGTATGCTAATGTTCAGCCTCATAGCGGAGCACAAGCAAATGCTGCAGTAATGTTAGCCTGTCTAAACAAAGATGACGCTATCTTAGGTTTCGATTTATCGCATGGAGGACACTTGACTCATGGCAGCCCTGTAAATTTCAGTGGTAAGCTCTATCAAAGTAATTTTTACGGTGTTGAAGAAACAACGGGAAGAATTGATTACGACAAATTAGAAGCAAAGGCGAAAGAAGTAAAGCCTAAAATGATCATTTGCGGAGCTTCGGCTTACAGCAGAGATTGGGACTATGAAAGATTCAGAAGTATTGCAGATAAAGTTGGCGCTTTGTTGCTGGCAGATATTTCTCATCCTTCTGGATTAATAGCCAAAGGAATTTTAAATGATCCTATGCCACACTGCCATATTGTAACAACCACCACACATAAAACTCTTCGTGGTCCAAGAGGCGGAATGATTATGATGGGTAAAGATTTTGAGAATCCATGGGGATTAAAAACACCAAAAGGAGCAACAAGAATGATGAGTGCTATCCTTGATAGTGGAGTATTCCCCGGAACGCAAGGTGGACCATTGGAACACGTTATCGCATCAAAAGCTGTAGCATTTGGCGAGGCTCTAACTGATGAATACATGAGTTATTGCTTGCAAGTCATCAAAAATGCGAGTGTAATGGCCGAAGAATTGATGAAACGAAATTATAAAGTGATTTCAGGTGGAACTGACAACCACATGATGCTGATTGATCTTCGTAATAAGAATATCACAGGAAAAGAAGCAGAAGCCGCGCTTGTTGCAGCTGATATCACCGTGAATAAAAACATGGTTCCATTTGATGATAAATCACCATTTGTAACATCTGGAATTCGCGTGGGAACGGCTGCTATTACCACAAGAGGAATTACAGAAAAACAAATTCCTTGGGTAGTAAACCTAATTGATCGTGTAATCATGAGTAAAGGAGATGCCTCTATCATTGAACAAGTAAAATCTGAAATAAACGCAGAAATGAGCAAGTATCCATTATTTGCGTGATAAACGAAAAACACATGTTAGAATCTAATAATCCAAGAAGACAAAGCTGGGTTGAGATCCCAGAAGACAGCGACTTTCCAATTCAAAACTTACCATTTGGAATTCTATCACGCAATGGTGGAATTAAAAAAGTTGGCGTGGCCATAGGTAACTATGCGGTTGATCTTTCTGCTCTTTACGATTTCGGATATTTAGACCCTCATGAATTCTCTCATGATCATTTTCAAAATGATTATTTAAATGACCTTTTGAGCTTAGGAAAAGAAAAAGTAAGGGCTTTACGCGAACGAATTTCATTCCTTCTCAGCACTGACTCAAATGAGCTGAAGAACGACACGAAACTCAATCAAATTCTTTTTAAAGCAAGTGAACTTGACATGCACCTTCCCGTTAAAATTGGAGACTACACGGACTTCTATTCAAGTGAAGACCATGCTCGGAATGTGGGTAAAATGTTTCGTGATCCTGAAAATGCATTGTTGCCGAATTGGAAACATATACCGGTTGGTTATCACGGGCGTTCATCTTCTATCATTCCATCTGGAGTTGCTATTCACCGTCCTAAAGGACAAACAATTCCGAAAGATTCTGACCAACCAATTTTTGGTCCTTCCAAATTATTAGACTTTGAGCTTGAAATGGCATTTATCACTTATCCTGGAAAGGAACTTGGTGATAGCATTTCTACTTCAGAAGCTGAAGATTACATCTTCGGAATGGTGATAATGAATGACTGGAGTGCGAGAGATATTCAGAAATGGGAATATGTGCCTTTGGGTCCATTTTTAGCGAAGAATTTTGCTTCATCAATTTCGACTTGGATCGTTACCATGGATGCTCTAGAACCTTTTCAAACATCTGGACCAGTGCAAGACCCTGAAGTGCTTTCCTATTTAAAATACGAAGGAAACCATCATTACGATATTCATCTTGATGTAATGATTAAGCCTGAAAATGCCGAACCGACAATCGTTAGTCAATCAAATTACAAGCATATGTATTGGAATATGGCTCAACAATTGGCTCATCATACTGTTAATGGCTGTAATATCCATGGTGGAGACATGATGGCTTCTGGAACGATTAGTGGTCCAACTCCCGATAGTTTTGGTTCAATGCTCGAAATCAGTTGGCAAGGAACGAAGTCAATCACGCTCTCTGATGGTACTGAAAGAAAATTCATTCAAGATAAAGACACCGTCATAATGAAGGGTTATTGTCATAATGAGGATGTAAGAATTGGATTCGGAGAATTATCTACAAAAGTTCTTCCAAGCAAATAGATATCTTTATTTGGTTCACTTCGTATATAAAGTAAGTCCTCATTGAAGACATGTCTGAAGAACAACTGACATTAGAACGCAAAGCGATAGCGCGTGAGTATAGAGCCCTGCTTAAAAACTCAAAGCGAATTGCTACTGATGCGGATAAAATTTTAATTCGGAAAGCTTTTGACCTTGCCGTTGAGGCTCATCAAAACATGCGTAGGAAGTCTGGAGAAGCCTACATCTTCCATCCTATCGCAGTGGCAAGAATTGTTTCTGAAGAAATTGGTTTAGGAACAACTTCCATAGTATGCGCATTGCTTCATGATGTAGTGGAAGACACTGAAATCAATTTGGATGATATTGAAAGTTTATTTGGTCCACGAGTGCGTCTTATTATAGATGGATTAACCAAAATAAAAGGAGCACATTTTCTTGAAAACGCCTCGATGCAAGCGGAAAACTTCCGCAAAATGTTGCTTACACTGTCAGATGACGTTAGGGTAATATTGATAAAGCTCGCAGATCGATTGCATAATATGCGAACTCTGGGATCGATGCGCAATGACAAGCAGCAAAAAATTGCTTCAGAGACATTGTACCTGTATGCTCCGCTATCTCATAGACTAGGACTTTACAACATTAAGAGTGAGCTTGAAGATCTATGTTTAAAATACAAGGAACCTGAAGTTTACAGCGAGATTGAAACTGCCTTGGCAAAAAGTAAAGCAGTCAGAACCCGATTCATCAATCAGTTTACTGTTCCTGTCCAACGCGCATTGAAAATTGCAGATTTTGAGTTTGAGATTAAATCAAGAACTAAATCAATTTATAGCATCTATAATAAGATGCTGACGAAGAATATTCCTCTGGAAGAAATTTATGATGTGTTCGCAATTCGAATCATTCTGAATTCTAAACAGGAAGATGAAAAATCCGATTGCTGGAAAGCATATAGTATAGTGACAGACTATTACAAACCAAATCCTGATCGATTGAGGGATTGGATAAGCACACCAAAGAGCAATGGTTATGAATCATTGCATACCACTGTGATGAGTCCATCGGGTAAGTGGGTTGAAGTTCAAATTCGCACCAAGCGCATGGATGAGATTGCTGAAATGGGCTATGCTGCTCATTGGAAATACAAAGAGTCAGCAAGTGAACATGCATTGGATGAGTGGATCACTCGAATTAGAGAAACTCTTCAAAACCCAGATCCGAGCGCGCTAGAATTTATTGATGATTTCAAATTAAATTTATTCTCTAAAGAAATCTTCGTTTTCACTCCAAAAGGAGAGTTAAAAAACTTACCTCAATCAACTACTGCACTGGATTTTGCGTTTGAAATTCACACCCAAGTTGGAGCGCAATGTATTGGAGCTAAAGTGAATCACAAGTTGGTCCCATTAAGCTCTCAATTGAACAGTGGTGATCAGGTAGAAATTCTCACCAGTTCAAAGCAGAAGCCAAAGGAAGACTGGCTCAGATTTGTGGTAACTGCAAAAGCCAAGTCAAATATCAAAGCGCTTCTCAAAGAAGAACGCAGAAAAATTGCAATTGATGGCCAAGAGATTCTAGGAAGGAAGCTAAGAAATTTAAAAATCAATAGCAATGATGCAAACATTAAGAAAATACACAGCTTCTTTAAATTAACTTCCCCACACGAGTTATACTATAAAGTAGGCACAGAGCAAATTGATCTATCTAAATTATCCAATTTAAAAAAGGAAAAAGGACAACTCAAGTACCGAAGTGCTAGAAAGAAAAAAGCTTCATCCATTAAAGACATTGTCAAATCAATTGACACTAAAAACACCAACCTAGTTATTGGTGATAGTATGGAGAGCTTGGATTACAAAATTGCCAGTTGCTGCAATCCCATCCCAGGTGATAATATTTTCGGTTTTGTCACTGTCAGCGATGGAATTAAAATTCACCGTCAAAATTGTCCGAATGCCATAACCCTAATGTCTAATTATGCCTACCGCATCATTAAAGCAAAATGGACCAATGCTGAAGTTATTTCATTCTTGGCAGCCATTAAAATCATAGGCATAGATCAAGTGGGGTTAGTAAATGATGTTACTAAAGTAATTTCAAGTGAATACAATGTCAACATGCGAAGTATTTCTTTCGATACAGATGATGGCATTTTTGAGGGAACAATTAAAGTTTATGTAAATGACACTACCCATCTTACTGAGTTGATGAGAAAATTGAGTGCAATTGATGGCGTTACCAAAGTAAGTAGAATCAAAGGCGAACAACTTGAATCAACAGTTAATGTAGCTAATTGATACCTTTGATCGCTGAATGAAGTCCACTGAAATAAAACAAGAAGTACGTATCATCTTCAAACGCTATCTCGAGGAGCATAAACATCGCAAAACTCCGGAGAGATTTGCCATTCTCGATGAAATCTACACCTCAAAAGGTCATTTTGATGTAGAGGCACTTTATGTTCAAATGAAGAATAAAAAGTACCGTGTTAGTCGCGCAACTTTATATAACACGATAGACCTTCTGCTAGCTTGCAATCTGATTAGAAAGCATCAGTTTGGTAAAAACATGGCGCAGTTTGAACCGAGCTACATCAATAGTCAACATGATCATATCATTTTTACCGATTCAGGAGAAGTACAAGAATTCTGTGATCCTCGGTTGCAGCTTATCAAAAAATCTTTGGAAGACGCATTAGGTATTAAAATTCTTCATCATTCATTGAATTTTTATGCGGTGAAAATTGATGAAATAGAATCCGAAAAAGACTAAAACCCTCTCCCCTTTTTCTGTTTCTACATAGACAGTTTACTTTACTCTTTTGAGAACTTTGATTTTATTGCTCACAAATAGTGTAAAACTCAGTTGATTCTGCAGGAAGAATCGAGTCCCGTCTTGGTCAAAAAGATAACTTTGCTCGCTTATTGTAAAAGGCAAACGTATGCAAGTCGATGTATTATTAGGAATGCAATGGGGTGACGAAGGCAAAGGAAAAATTGTTGACGTTCTAACTCCGAAATATGATGTGATTGCGAGATTTCAAGGAGGACCAAATGCAGGTCACACTCTTGAATTTGACGGCAAGAAATTTGTCCTACACACCATACCCTCTGGTATTTTCCATGAAGGAACAATGAACTTAATTGGCAACGGTGTTGTAATCGACCCTGTAACGCTTCGCAAAGAAATCTACAATCTGATTGATCAAAAAGTTCCTTTTACAGAGCGATTGCTCATATCCAGAAAAGCACACTTAATTTTACCTACACATCGCCTGTTAGATGCCGCTTCGGAAAAAGCCAAAGGGAAGGACAAAATAGGATCAACGCTTAAAGGAATTGGCCCGACCTATATGGACAAAACCGGACGTAACGGATTAAGAATCGGTGACATTGAAACTCCAGATTTCAAAGAAAAGTATGAGGCATTGAAAGAGAAACATCTCCAATTGCTAGATCGAATGAATTATGAAGTAGACGGCCAAGATGAAATGGAAAAAGAATGGATGGAGTCCATTACGTTCCTTCAGCAAATTCCTTTCGTGAATTCAGAATACTACATCAACCAAGCTCTTCAAGAAGGGAAAAAGATACTCGCGGAAGGTGCACAAGGTTCTCTTTTAGATATTGACTTTGGTTCTTACCCTTTTGTTACTTCATCTAATACAATATGCGCGGGAGCATGCACCGGACTTGGAATAGCACCAAATAGAATTGGAGAAGTATACGGTATTTTCAAAGCATACTGCACAAGAGTTGGTAGCGGCCCATTCCCAACTGAATTGGAAGATGAAATTGGTCAAAAACTCAGAGATATAGGTCATGAATACGGAGCTACTACAGGCCGACCAAGGCGTTGCGGATGGCTTGATATGGTCGCATTAAAATATGCGGTGATGCTCAATGGAGTAACCAAACTTATTATGACAAAAGCAGATGTATTGAATGCATTTGAAACCTTAGAAGTTTGCACATCCTACACTATGAATGGTGAAGAAACATTTGAATTCCCTTTTGATCATGCTAACCAGACGATCAAAACCAACTGCAAGACAATTCCAGGATGGAATCAAGAGGTATCAGTTGATAAGCCTTTACCTTCTCAATTGGAAGACTATATTGACTGCATAGAAAAGGAAACTGGTTGTCAAATTGTAATCGTTTCAATGGGACCAGATCGCAAGCAAACAATGATTAGAGATAATCAACCGGCATAACTAATGCATTTGGTTAGACTTCTATTTCTTTTCACGTTGCTTCTTATTGGAGCTAAAGGGTTTTCTCAAACTCCAGAAATAAAAGAGGAAAAACCTAAAGAAATTGAACTCATCCATGCTGATAAATTCACGGTAGATAAAAAGACTCCTAAAGGAGCTTCAAAATTAGTTGGGAGTGTTAAACTCAGGCATCAGGAAGCTTTCATGTATTGTGATAGTGCGTACTTGTATGACAACAATAGTTTGGACGCATACGGTCATGTAAAAATAGAGGAAGGCGATTCTCTCGTCATGACGGGTGATTCACTTTTCTATGATGGAAATAAAAAATTAGCACGTGTTAGAGGTCGAGTAAGGATTGATAATAAAGCATCTGTGCTTACCACACCTTTTCTAGACTACTATCGAGAAACATCCATGGCACATTATTATGGAGGTGGGACAATAGATAGCGAGAAGGAAAAAACACATTTAGTCAGTAAAATCGGTTATTACTTCAGTGATATTAAGCTTTTTCACTTTAAGACCGATGTGGTTATGACACATCCTGACTACGTGATTCATACCGACACCATGCACTATGCTCCAGACAGAGAAAAGACATGGTTTTTTGGCCCTACCACTATTGATTCCGATAATAAGAGTATCTATTGCGAACGAGGCTGGTACGATCAACTCAATGACAAGGCAGAATTTATAAAGAATGCCGAAATAAACTCTTCAGGACAAACCATGAAGGGCGATACCATCGAATATGATCAAGCTACAGAAATTGGAATTTCGAAATGCAATGTTGTATTAATTGACACCAATGAAAAGTTTGAAGTGAATGGAGACTACGCCATTTACTATGAGAAAGACAGCACGAGCTATGTAACGAAGAATGTCATACTCAAGCAGGACATGGAAGGTGATACATTCTTCCTGACCGCTGATACACTCTATTCGCTTTTAGATACTGCTGGAAATCGAATCATGAAGACATATCACCACTCTATTTTTTATAAAAGTGACATGCAGGGTGCGTGTGATTCATTGTATTATCATACCAAAGACAGCATTATCTATATGTTCCACGATCCTATTCTTTGGTCTACCGATAATCAGATCACTGCAGACTCGATTCGAATGACCATGAAAAATGGGGTAATGGACAAGATGTACATGGATAAAAATGCATTTATTATTGCCTATGAGGATAGCATTTTCTACAATCAAATCAAGGGCAGAAACATGATCGGTCACTTTGAGGATGAGGCCTTGCGTAAAGTTGATGTATTCGGAAATGGAGAAACCATTTATTACCCTAGAGAAGAAGACAATAGTCTCATTGGGGTGAATGAAACAAAATGTTCTACAATGTCAATTTATATCGATAGTAACACCATATATAAAATCACATTTTACGACAAACCAGTTGCCAAAATAATTCCTACTGATGAAATGCCTATTGGTGGAAAAAAATTAGATGGATTCAATTATAGAACCAGTGAGCGCCCTGTATCTTCTATTGATATACTGAATAAATACTTGGCGCTTCTGAATAAGGAAATGATTGCTTTAGATAGTTCTCAGACAGATTCAGTGTCTGGCATCACTACAGATTCTATCCTTAACGAAGTAGAAAAGGTTACCCAAGAGGAAATTGACGCTACAATGAAAGAGGCGATTGACTTGCTTTCTCCTTCATTAGATAAAGGACCCAATCAAGAAGGGATTAAGGAAGAAGATTAGCGTGCCAGCTGTTTTTCACAGTTATTTCCCAACTCGTTTTGAATTCACCCAAAGTCTGGACTACATTATTAAACACGAAGGTTGAATCATCTACTTCTCCAGATTCCAACATTTGAGCAAACGAATTCATATCACATTCTAGAATGTCTTCACCAGACCGATAGGCAACCTTTATTCTATTCAAGAGATCCAAACTATGCTGATCATCAATGGATTGAACGGTATGCATCAATTTATCCACTGAACAGCCCGTAGCTTGAGCCATCGCTTCGTCAACAGCGATGACAATAAATCTATCGAATTTAATCTCGAACGCAGCGAATAGGCTCTGTCCGTGAGCTGCCCAATCTTTTAAAAATGCAATTAGCTTGGAACTTATTTCAGTCCGCATATCTCCTTGCAAAACCTTAGAAGACTGAAATACCCAAATTCTTGAATGATCAGCGAGGGTTGAAAAATCCGTTACAGATTGAGTAACTATCATAAGTCAGCAGCTTCAGCGATAAGTTCAGCAATGTCTTTCACCTCAATTTCATTCTCCTTATTGAAGTGCTTCACACCATCCGTCATCATTGTATTACAAAACGGGCATCCTACCGCGATGATGTCTGGCTTAACCTCCAAAGCATCTTCGGTTCTCTCAATATTAACTTCCTTATTACCTTTCTCTGCTTCCTTGAACATTTGAGCTCCACCGGCACCGCAACAAAGTCCACTTTGTTTGCATCGCTTCATTTCAGTTAACTCTGAGTCCAATTTTGAAAGCACTTCACGTGGTGCCTCATAAACTCCATTTGCACGACCTAGATAACAAGGATCATGAAATGTGATCTTCTTACCTTTAAATGTACCACCTTCAACAGTAATCCGTCCTTCGTTCAATAAACTTTGCAAAAACTGGGTATGGTGAATCACTTCATAATTTCCACCAAGCTCCGGATATTCATTTTTCAAGGTATTGAAGCAATGTGGGCATGCCGTTACAATGCGTTTTACATTATATCCATCCAATACCTGAATATTGGCAAAAGCTTGCATCTGAAAAAGGAATTCATTCCCAGCTCGCTTTGCTGGATCACCAGTGCATGATTCCTCTGCTCCTAGAACAGCAAATTTTACGTTTGCCTTATTCAATATTTTCGCAAAAGCCTTAGTAATCTTTTTGGCACGATCATCGAAGCTGCCCATGCAACCTACCCAAAAAAGCACTTCAGGTTCTTCGCTTGCGGCCATCATTTCGGCCATTGTTTTTATTTGTAGCGACTCCATTTGTCAATCTTTTTAATTCATGATTAAAAAATCATGCGTTACGCTTCGTCTTTCCAATTCAATCTATCAGCCTGAGCAAACTGCCAAGGCGCACCGTTGTTCTCAATATTCGTAAACATGCCATTCAACTCTGCTGGTGCAGCAGATTCCTCCATCACTAAAAATCTTCTCAAATCCACAATAATTGAAAGTGGATCAATATTTACAGGACATGCTTGAGTGCAGGCGTTGCATGTAGTGCATGCCCACAGTTCTTCAGAAGAAACATAATCGCCTAGCAAGCTCTTCCCATCTTCACTTTCAGATCCATTCGCACGTTTATGTTTTCCTAACTCCTCCAAGCGATCACGGGTATCCATCATGATTTTCCGAGGAGAAAGAAGTTTTCCAGTTTGATTGGCCGGACATTCAGAAGTACATCTTCCACATTCTGTGCATGAATAAGCATCCATCAAATTCTTCCAAGAAAGGTCGGTCACGTCTTTGGCTCCGAATCGCTGAGGAGCCACATCACCTGCATCAGGCGCAGGAGCCGCAAATGGATCAACATTCGGATCCATCATCATTTCCACTTCTTTCTTCACACTTTCGAGGTTATTGAATTCACCTGAAGGCTGAAGTTTAGAGTAATAAGTATTCGGGAACGCAAGGAAAATGTGAAAATGCTTCGAATAGGGCACGTAGATTAAAAACCCCAAAATGCCTGTAATATGGATCCACCAACACGTTCTTTCAATGTAGAACAAAGTCATAGGATCATCCGGCATAAACCCAGTCAAATAAGCACTAACCCAAAACGAATCTGGAAATTCAATCCCCGCATAATGATCAAGTCCAGCTTGCATGACCCAAGTATCTTTCATCATAAACAACACACTATCTGCCGCATTCATAGTAAGCAGCGCCAGCATTAAAAAACACTCTACAATTAAAATGATGTTGGCATCAGATTTTGGCCATTTTGTCATTTCTGTTCCAGAAAAACGCTTCAGCTTACCTATGTTTCTTCTAATCAAGAACACCACACACGCAACAAGTACTAAGAAAGCTAGAAGCTCAAAAGAACCAATGAGTACGTAGTAAAGATCACTTCCTATCAAACCATAGAATAACCTGTGCGTGCCAAAAACACCATCTATGATAATTTCAAGGATTTCGATATTGATCAAAACAAAGCCTACATAAATGAGAATATGCATAAAGCCAGCAAGAGGTCTTGCTACCATTTTGCTTTGTCCTAATGCCACACGCGCCATGGTTTTCCAGCGCTCACTTGGATTGTCAGACAAATCCAAATCTCTGCCTAGGTTAATATTACCTTTTATTTCAGCTATTCTACGAATGAAAATAACAGCGGTAGCTACTAAAAGTACCGTGAAAATGATGCTTGAAATCATGTGTGTTATTCTTTACGATCTTTCTTTTTAGGCTTATCCTCTTTGTCTTCTTTCTTACCAAAAACAGAGATGTGAACATATCGTTCAGGGTTAACCCTTAAGTCTTCAGCAAGTTTATCGATTTCAAGTGAAGCTTGCTCAAGATTTTTGTAAAGTTTATCGTCATTTAGCAACATACCCAATGAACCCTCTCCCTCATTGATCTTAGTAATCATGGAGTCAAGTTGCGTTAACGCATTTGTAGCATTTTCAATGGCTGCTGCATAATTAGCTCTTGTTAATGAATCGCTAATTGTAGCTACATTTTCAAGAATCGCATTGATGTTTTTACTGTTGTTTCTGATGTTGGAGGCAATCGCTGTAATGTCTCCTAAAACTCTGGTAAGGTTTTCGTTTTGAGTAACTACCAATTTATCAATATCCCTCGTGGTTTTATTGATTATATCCATGCTAGTCTTGGCCTTCTCTATGGATTCATTGGTAGTAGTTACCAAAATCTTAGTAGTGGTTACCAAATCTCTTGCTTCGGCTATCACACCTTCTATCTGCAATTGCAGTGGTGCTAATTTCTCTTCAATAATACTTTGTAAGGCTTCATCAATATCGCTAATAAGCGTATCTCCGCTCACATGATAAATTGTGTCTTGTGTAAACTCTAAAGAAATCGCTTTGGTGCCTAAGACATCTTCTGAAACAATTCGTGCCACGGAACTATCTGGAATATTAAGTTGATCCTCTAAAATTTCCATTTCAACCATGATCAGATTTCCGTTCTCAGGAATAAGTGTAATGCTGGCAACACGACCTACTTTAAATCCGTTCACAAGAACAACATTGTCAGTACTCAATCCATCAACCTTTTCGTAAATGGCGTAAAAGGATCGTGACTTAGAAAACACATCAGAACCTTTCAAATAATTCATTCCAAAATAAAGCAGCCCAAGAGCAACAATGATCACTGCCCCTACTTTTATTTCGCTACCTATCTTCAAATCAATCTGTTGTATTTATTGCTCTCGATATCTCCAATGCTTTCGAAAGCCCAATTCGTTCGCCATTATAAAAAGCTGTAATAAAGGCTTTCGGATATGCATTTTCGCGCACCGTACGCTGCAAAGAAACAGCTTTTTTATAATCTGTTACTTCTCCTATGGTATACTTATAAAGACCTTCAACTTCGTATGACTTAACCTCTTCTAATCCATTAAAATTTTCAGGTTTCAGATCAATCGGATTGGATGAAGCCATTAATTGAATCTTATAAAAAACGGGCTCAATATTCTCGGATTTAGCTTTCTCTTTCACAACTAAATTCTCTTGTTTAACATCAGGCTTAGTCGTTGGCTTTTCGTCTTTTTTAACTTCCACGATTGGAGCTTCATCCGTTACTTCAGGAATATTCTTTTCAAAGTCTGGAGTTGAAATCTCCACCCCTTCAATTTCAGCTTTATACTGCTTAAAAGCCCTATAAATTGCACTAGCCATATACACCTTACCGTTGTCACTATTCAAAAAATCCTCTTCTCCTTTGTTGGTAAGAAAACCCAATTCAGTAAGAACACTAGGCATGGTTGTGAAGCTAATCACCCAATATGGTGCTTGTTTTACTCCGCGATCTCTCCTACTCACTCTTTCTCGATATTGCTCCTGAATATGTGCTGAAAGCGTTAAGCTTTGATCGAGGTAAACAGATTGTGCTATTGAGCGGGCAATTAATGATTCTGGTGAATCAGGATTAAACCCTTCATAGGTCTGCTCATAATTTTCTTCGAGTAAAATCGAAGAATTTTCACGTTTTGCCAATTCTAGGTTTGCCGCAATTTTCGTCATGGACATTACAAAAGTTTCTGTTCCAAATGCTTCTTTATTCGCAGCAGAATTGCAATGAATAGACAAGAAAAGATCCGCATCTGCCTTGTTGGCGATAGTGGTTCGCCCCTTTAACGTAACGAACTTATCCTCTTTTCGGGTATAAATAACATCAACATTCTCATACGCACGCTCAATGTATTCGCCCAATTGAAGAGCTACTTCCAATGAAATATCCTTCTCAGATTTTTTATAGCGACCAGTGCCTGTATTACCAGGATCATGCCCACCATGTCCTGCGTCAATCACTACCTTAAGCACTCCCATTTCAGCTATTTTAGTACCTCGGTGATTGGGAACAAAGGATGAGAAAACCATCAGAACAAAAGCTGTGGCTCCGAAAGTCAATAGCGTCCTCAGACGCCATCTTGAAAGTGGTTGGTTAACCTGCATAAAATCTAACTGGGTATTTACCTAGTAACTAACAAATGTAGTTTAGGCTAAGGCATTGCTTCAATCTAATATATAGAGTATTTCACCCTTGAATGTTAATAGAGACCACACTCTTAATCGTATTTGTAGTGGAGAATTAACAACTTTTGAATGTTGTAGCACATGTGATTCACAACCTGAAGCGTTTAAATTTGCACTCCGAAGATAATTTAGCCCCAATTTGAAGTTCAGCCTCCTATTTCATTTCGTCTTATTCATGCTATTGAGCACATGGATTTTCGGGCAGAGTGCTGACAGCAATTCTTCTGAAAGGCCTGATACGCTACAATTTGTATCAGATAGCACTGAAATTGATTCGCTTTCTTTAATCAACGATTCATTGGCTACTGATTCGAGCAAGAATAATATTAAGCTTAAACGAAAATCGTCACTCGAGCATGAGGTGAATTATCAAAGTGACGACTCTATGAAGGTTGATCTACGCAATCAAATGGTTTATTTATACGGAAACGCCATAACCACTTACGGAGACATTGAGCTGAAGGCTAATTATATTGAAATATCTCTCAAATCAAGCGAATTGAGTGCAAAAGGATTGCCTGACAGCACGGGAAAAATTGTTGGCGAACCAGTATTTACCCAAGGATCACAAACGTTTGAATCTAGCGAAATGCGTTACAATTTCAAATCAAAACGAGGTTTGAGTAAGGAGGTGAAAACGCAAGAAGGCGGTGGTTATTTGCATGGCAGCGTGGTGAAACGGGATACATCTGAAATTATATACATAAAGAATGGGATGTACACCACTTGCGAATATGATGATCCGCATTTTCATATTCACGCTGGTAAAATGAAGGTGATCCCTCAAGACAAAATAATTACCGGGCCTGCATACTTAAGTATTGCAGATGTTCCAACCCCTTTAGCAGTTCCCTTTGGATTCTTCCCAAACTCAGAAAGTCGTTCTAATGGACTCATCATTCCGTCTTACGGAGAAGCCGTTAATCAAGGGTTTTACTTGAGCCGAGGTGGATATTATTTCGGGCTGAATGACAACATGGACTTTGCGCTTACAGGAGATGTTTATACAAGAGGAACGTGGGCAACATATCTCAACAGCAGATATGTAAAACGATACAGATTCAATGGCAATTACTCCATTGATTTCGTCAATTCAAAATTTAGCAATAAAGAATATCCTGATTATTTCAGCGCAAGAACTTTTAACGTAAAATGGAGACATACTCAAGATGCGAAAGCAAGACCAGGAAGCGCTTTTAGTGCTGATGTGAATGCTGGTTCGTCTAAAAACTTTCGAAACAACCTACAATCAAACTCTACGAATTACTTACAAAGTCAATTAAACTCTAGTATTCGTTACTCTAAGACTTTTGACAATACTCCATTTTCGTTCTCGGCAGCTGCTAGTGGAAACCAAAACACTCAAACCGAAATCATCTCAATTAGGGCTCCTGAAGCTAGCTTTAACATGGCGAGGATTTTCCCATTCAAAGGGAAGGTTCCTGCAAGCTCTACTTCTTTTAAATCTAAGGCAGGAATTGATAAGATTGGTATTAATGCTTCAACAGATTTCTCCAATAAATTAGTAGGAAAGGAAGATACCTTATTCAATAATTTTGACAATCGGATGCTTAAGAATATGGATAATGGTATTCGCACTCAAAGTACCGCCAGCACGAGTATTAAGCTTTTAAAATACCTTACACTATCACCAAGCACATCTCACAGAATTGTCGCCTACAGAAAGACCACTCAAAAAGAGTGGAACAGTGATAGCAATAGAATTGACACCAAAAAGCTAACCGGCATTGATGGCTTTTATGACGGTTCGGCTAGCTTAAGTTTGAGTACGGTTGTTTATGGTACATACCTCTATAAAAGTGAGACAATCAAAGCAATGCGCCATCAAGTAACTCCAACCGCATCAGTGAGTTATCGACCAGATTACAGTGATCCATTTTGGGGATATTTTAGTGAAGTTCAATCTGATTCACTCGGCAATACCACTCAATATTCATATTTTGAAGGTGGCCTTTATGGTGCCCCAACAGCCCAAGAAAATGGAGTTGTAAACCTCTCTTTAAACAACACTTTCGAGCTGAAAGTGAGAAATAATAAAGACACCACAGGAAAAGACGAAGACAAAAAGCTTAGGATCCTTGACGCGTTCAATTTCAGCACAAATTATAATATACCTAAGGATTCTTTAAACTGGAACCCACTTTCCATAGCGCTGAGAACAAATGTTTTGCCCGGATTTACAATCAACGCGAGTGCAACGTTAGATCCGTATTACATCAATCCGAGCAATGGAAGAAGAATCAATGATTTTCAATATAACAGAACTGGAGATGTAGGAAATTGGACACGAGCCAACGTGGCTTTCTCGTATAACATTCAACCTAAAAAAGGAAAGGAAAAACAAGAGGAAAAGTCCAATGAGTTGAGCGATGCCAACATGTATTACACCGATTTTGTAGACTTTGACATCCCATGGAGTTTGAGAATCAACTATAACGTTAGGTACACGAACACCGTAGTTACGGAAAGCGTAAGTCAAATTATTGATTTGAGCGGAGAAACGAATATCACGAGAAACTGGCGGGTTGGTTTTAAATCTGGATACGACCTCACCAATAAACAGATTACCTATAGTTCACTAGACATTTATCGTAACTTACATTGCTGGGAGTTCAGCCTCGGAGTTGTGCCTTTCGGACCACGTCAGAGTTATAATTTTCAAATCAACGTGAAGAGCGCGATACTGCAGGATTTGAAATTGAACAGAAGAAGGCAATCTTCTCTCCCGGAACGTTAGTAGCCTTTATATTCTGCCTCGCGTTCAATAAATTGAATTCCGTATTCTTCTAATTCCACCAACACCGGTTCGTATATCTCCTTCTTGATGGGAACGTGAACACCTGGAGTGGATATTTTACCATTCAGAATCATCTTAGCAGCAATACCAACCGGCAAGCCAACTGTTTTAGCCATAGCGGTGTGCACTCTATCCTCCCCTTTAATTACCATGTATGATTCTGTAGCATGATTCTTTCCGTTCAACTCATATCCAAATAAGTGATACATCACGATCATGTCAAGATCAGTGTCTTTCATGGTCCATTTTCGCTCCAAAATATGCTGAAGCACTTGAGCTGGAGTAGCATTTGGAATACCAATCTTAATTTCTTCAAACAAGTCTAGCCATTTCAACTTAAACATGACATCACTGTCTTGCTCTATGCGCAAATAGTGCATCAACTTCAACTCCACAGAATCGTCAGGATTAAACGCCAAGAAAGAATTCAAGAATTGACGAAAGGTCATGTTCTCAGAATCTTCAATGACGTATGAATCATCCGTAGCGCCAAGTTTCACGAAGACGTCCCAAGCTTTTCCGAATCCGGGTTTTCTAAAAGTACCTCGATAAATTGTAGGTATATCTTTCAAACCATAAGCCTCTCGATACTTCAAAGAATCACGATTTGCATACCCTTCAAAGCGCCCATATTCAGGCAATTCAATAATCTCTGTTCTTCTGAATAATTGATGGTATGGAATGTACTTATAGCGCCCTTCTTGTTTGAACTTCACTGCTCCACCCGATCCTGCTAAAACCACATTGCGTGGATTCCAAGCAAACTTGTAATTCCATGGATTGTTATCAGATTCAGGAGCCACTAAACCACCGGTAAAACTTTCAAACTGGAGAATTTTCGCTCCTTTAGATTTAATTTGATCAATCACACGCATGGCGCTCATGTGATCAATTCCTGGATCGACACCAATTTCATTCATTATAACAACCCCAGCATCTTTGGCATCTTGATCGAGTTCCTCCATTTCTTTAGAAACATAGGATGCTGTTACCATGTGCTTTTTGAGTCCCACGCATTGCCGTGCAACCTCAACATGCATGTGCGCAGGAAGCATTGATATTATCAAATCCGCGTTTGAAATCTCCTTCAAACGTTGAATCTCATTTGTCACGTTAAACTCAAATGCCTCTGCCCGTTCGTGATCTTTCACTTTGTCTTGAGCATTCTTCAAGTTCATATCTCCTACCCTCACAAACCAATTTTGTTCTTCAGCATTTCTCAACAAATAATCGATCAACACCGATGAACTCAAGCCAGCTCCAAAAACCACTATTCTACGCATTCAATAATCAATTTAAGGCGAATGTAGGATTCGTTATGGAGGATTGATAATTAATGATTGATGATTTATAATTCGCTTTGGCGAACTCATGGTTCGGAGTTAATAGTTCATAGATAGTTGGTTCTCTAATCATCAATGATAAATAATCAATTATCAATCTTTAATGGTGCATATTTCTATTTGAACTGCGAACTTTGGCGCTGGAATTTGATTCATTATAATCGGCAATCTTTAATTCAAAACCATGAAAATCAAGCCATTTCATCTCCTTTTTGGATCATTTTTCGCAATGACCGCTGTGATTCTAGGTGCGTTTGGAGCGCACATGCTCAAAGAAATATTGAGCCCCGAGCAATTACAATCATTTGAAACTGGAGTTAGATACCAGATGTTTCATGCCATTGCATTATTGCTGATTGCGTTTAAAGGTCACAGTTTTCATTTACCAAACGAGAAAATCATCACGTCCTTGTTTGGAATGGGCATCATTCTCTTTTCGTTTTCCATCTATTTTTTGAATTTGCAAGATGTATTGGGCATGAATTTGCGCTGGCTAGGACCTATAACTCCAATAGGTGGAACCTTGCTTATCGCGGCTTGGGGCTTGATATTCATAGGTGCTTGGAGATTAGTGCTGAAGAAAAATGGCTAATTGTGCATAAAATGTGAGTTAAATCACGATTAACAAGTCAAATCAATTCCAACCTTTGCACGGTCACAAACGCCCTACGATAACTTTAAGTAGGCACAAACTATACATATGAACGAATTCGGAAGAAAGGCGAAGGATGCTACTATTGCAAGCCTTGGCCTAGGGAATGTTAGGAATGCATATTGGAATCTTGAACCAGCTGAGTTGGTTGAAGATGTAATCATTCAAGGTGAAGGTTTTTTAACCGACACTGGCGCTTTGGCCATTGAAACTGGAGAATTTACTGGAAGATCTCCGCTAGATAAATTCATCGTTCGCGATGAAATAACCGAGAACACCATTTGGTGGGAAGGAAGCTTTAACAACAGCTTCGATCCAGATAAAATTGAGCCTCTGCTCCATAGAATGCAGGCATATGCTATGAACAAAGATGTTTACGTGCGTGATTGCATTGCGTGCGCTGACCCAGCTCATAAACTCAATATTCGCGTAATCACTGAAACTGCTTGGAGCAGCATCTTTGCAAACAACATGTTTATTCGACCTTCTGAGAAGGAAATTGAAAACTTCGAAGCGGAATGGACAGTTCTCTGTTTGCCAGGTTTCATGGCAGATCCAAAAATTGATGGAACGCGTCAGCACAATTTCTCTATACTCGATTTCAAAAGAAAACTAGCACTTATTGGAGGCAGCGGATACACGGGTGAGATCAAAAAAGGAATTTTCACCGTATTGAATTATATACTTCCGCAAGACAAAGGTGTTTTGAGTATGCATTGCTCTGCAAACACAGGAAAAGATGGCGACACAGCTGTTTTCTTCGGTTTGTCTGGAACTGGAAAAACGACACTTTCAGCTGATCCAAACCGAGCTTTAATCGGTGACGATGAGCATGGATGGACTGAAACTGGTGTTTTCAACTTCGAAGGTGGTTGCTACGCAAAGTGCATCGACTTAACAGAGGATAAGGAGCCTGAAATTTGGAAAGCAATCAGATTTGGTGCTTTACTTGAAAACATTCAAGTTTATGACGGAACCACTCGAGTAAATTTTGAAGATGGTTCAACGACTGAAAACACACGCGTAAGTTATCCTATCGATTTCATTGATGGAATTGCAAAACCATCTATGGGTGGGATTCCGAAAAACATCTTCTTCTTAACCGCAGATGCATTTGGTGTTTTGCCTCCAGTTTCTAAATTGACTCCTGGTCAAGCAATGTATCATTTCATTTCAGGTTATACAGCTAAAGTGGCTGGCACAGAAGCTGGAATTACTGAGCCTGTAACTACGTTCAGTGCATGTTTTGGAGCACCTTTCTTGCCACTTCACCCTACGAAGTACGCAGAAATGTTGGGTGAGAAAATGAAGAAGCACGATGTAAACATTTGGCTGATCAACACAGGTTGGAGCGGTGGCGAATACGGTATTGGGTCTCGCATCAAATTGAAATATACGCGCGCAATGATTACTGCTGCGCTTACTGGACAATTGGAAAATGTGGAGTACAAAACACACGAAGTATTTGGATTAAACATGCCCACAACTTGTCCTGATGTTCCTTCTGAAATACTTGATCCAAAGAACACTTGGACGGATAAAAACGCCTACGACACGAAAGCAAATAAATTAGCTTCTTCATTTGTGAAGAATTTCTCAACGTTTGCAGACAACGCAAGCGAAGAAATTATGGCAGCTGCACCAAATGTCACTACTAACGCTTAGTAGTCACACTAAACTACTTAAAAAGCCCCTCCATTGGTGGGGCTTTTTTGTTTCTTTGACCTTATGAAACACGCGGCCGACTTACCTCGTTTTTATTTACCCAACGCTCAATTGGGCGCTATTGCCGAAATTGATTCAGAAGAAGCAAAACATGCAAGGGTATTGCGACTAACTGAAGGCAACATTGTGCATTTAATTGATGGAAAAGGAAACCTGTTTGAAGGCTCAGTAATGAAAGCTGGTAAGAAGATGGAAGTTTCCATTGACACATTAATTGAAGAAGAAACCCAGTCTGCGAAAAAATTAATTTTAGCTGTTGCACCAACCAAGAACATGGCGCGCTTTGAATGGGTGGTAGAAAAAGCCGTAGAAGTTGGCGTAGATGAAATCATGCCTTTGCAATGCGAGCATTCAGAACGCGTATTCATTAAAGCCGAGCGCTTACATCGCATTGCTCTCAGCGCAGCAAAACAATCAAAGGCACTTTTCTTACCCTTGATCCATGAGCTTCAATCGGTGAAAGAAGCCTTTAAAATTGAAGCTGATAATAAATGGATCGCCCATTGCAAAACGGCTGACAAGGCTTCCATTTTGGCACTTTCGCAGAACCAAGGTTCCCAAATAATCTTCATTGGTCCAGAAGGCGATTTTAGTCAAGAAGAAATTGACCTGGCCGTAACTCTTGGATTCAAAGAAGTAAGCCTAGGCGAAAAGAGACTCCGCACAGAAACTGCTGCCATTGCAGCCGTAATAGCCGCTAATGTATTTCAAGCTTAAAGCCTTATTTTCACCGAAATGAAAAGACTTTTACTTATTGCTTTTTTATTGGCAAATGTGTCATGCTTTGCACAAGACTCCTATAAAATCGCCTTAGTGAAATATAATGGAGGTGGCGATTGGTATGCGAACCTTGAAACATCACTTCCGAATCTTATTGAGTTTTGCAATAGAAACCTTGGAACCAACATTTCAAAAGAGCAAGACATCGTAGAAGTTGGTGATCGGAGTATTTTCAATTATCCGTTTGTTCATCTTACTGGTCATGGAAACATCTCATTCAATGATCAAGAAGCGCAAAACTTGAGAAAGTACTTAACTGCCGGCGGCTTTCTGCATATTGATGACAACTATGGCATCGATCCATTCATTCGGGCTGAAATGCAAAAAGTCTTCCCTGAGTTAGAGTTTATTGAACTTCCACCAAGTCATCCCATTTTTCACCAGAAATATAATTTCAAAGATGGCTTGCCTAAGATTCATGAGCACGATAATAAACCTCCGCAAGCATTTGGGTTATACTTTGAAAGTCGATTAGTGTGTCTCTACACTTATGAATCTGATTTAGGCGATGGATGGGAAGATCCTCGTATACATAATGATACCCAATCGAACCATGAAAAAGCGCTTAAAATGGGCGCCAACATTATTGAATTTGTATTCTTGAGCAATGAGCAAGCAGGATAAGAACAGTTTTAAAGATGAACTATACACAATTATTTTCGGTACCGAAACTAAAACCGGTAAATGGTTTGACGTAATATTACTTATACTCATCGTCTTAAGCACGCTGGCTGTTATGCTGGAGAGCGTTACTCAACTGCGAGATAACTATGGCAATTGGTTTACATATGCTGAATATGCATTTACTGCAGTATTTTCAATAGAATACATACTAAGATTGTGGACTGCTAGAAAACCGCTAGGATATGCAACTTCCTTCTACGGAATAGTTGATTTACTTTCAATTCTTCCTACTTATTTAGCCTTGATTGTTTCATCCACTCAGTATTTAATGATCATAAGAATCTTTCGATTGATGAGGGTGTTCAGGATTCTTAAAATTGCCCGATTCATGAATGAAGCTGATTCCTTATGGAATTCGCTGAAGGCTAGTCGCGCAAAAATTGGAGTATTTCTATTTGCTGTTTTCAATGTTGCCGTAATTATGGGAACCATAATGTACATTGTTGAAGGAGGTGAAAATGGTTATACAAGTATTCCTAGGAGTATTTACTGGGCAATTGTCACCATGACCACCGTTGGATTCGGGGATATTCATCCGCATACAGACTTGGGTCAATTCTTTGCTCTAATTCTAATGATTTTAGGTTATGGAATTATCGCGGTGCCTACAGGAATAGTCGGTGTGGCCATGTTTAACCCGCCTGGGACTGAAAATCCGGCAGTAAGTCAACCAATAATAAACCCTATCCACTGCAACAATTGTGGTCGAACAGGACATTTAGATGACTCCAAATATTGCATGCAGTGCGGCTCAGAACTTTAGCTAACATTCCTAAATTTTCATCACTAACCGATTAACATAAACACGGATATTATATTTTCGCGCAACGTCTAGGAGACGACTAACGTCTTTTGAGATATAAACTCATAAACTCACTTACAATGAAACACTTTACTCGATTATTTTTTCTTTCAATACTTGTTGTCTCCAGCTATGCAGTGAATGCGCAAACATATGATTTGGCTGTTACGGAAATGTCTGTCACTCCATCCACATCCACTGGTAATGTGCCGGTTAATGCTAACCTTTATATTCTTGCGACTCTATCAAATGTTGGAACTACTATAATCCCTGATCAAGCTGAATTTGATATGCATTTTATCGTTGACAATGATACATTAGAGAGCATCACTTACACATTCCAAGGAGCTTTTAATCCAGGAGCTACGGGTGTTGCAAACTCAAGTGCATTTGTTTTGACTAATCCAGTTCCAACAGATTTTTGCGCTGCCGCTATTTTCACAACTTTAGTTGATCCAGTTTTGACTAACAACTTTATGTGTGAGACAAATGTGAGTGTAGGAACAGCCGCTAACGTAGATCTATCCGCTGATAGTGTCGCTATAGTTGCTCCTACAAATATTGATGGGTTTGATGTTAACAACGGAACCGAAACTGTTCCTGCAATGACCGAGTTATTAGCCGTATTCACTAACAATGGTAATGTTGAATATATCGCGGGATATCCAATTTCATACTCTATCACTTTAGGAGCACAACTATTTAATGTCACTGGAACGCTGCAAGCACCAATGGCGCCAGGGGAAAGCACAATTAGAAATATTACAAACGCAGCTATTATCCCTAATTCTCCTCAAGAAGTGGGTACGTATGATTTGTGTGTTATCGTAAATGAAAATGATGCAAATAGTAATAACGATACTTCGTGCTTAGCATTCTCAATCGTTGATAATTACATTCCTCCGGCTCCTATCGGTGTTGCTGAGGTAAATATCAACGAATACAATGTGATATTCACCAATGATTTCATCACTGTATCTAACGTAAACAGTAACCTTAACGCTTCTATCATTGACATGAATGGTCGTGTTATAGCTACTGAGATGATTGTTGAAGATATGCGTATCTCAACGAGTGAAATCACTTCAGGTATCTACTTCCTTCAAACTGTAAATGAAAAAACAGGTGAAGTGAAAATGAACAAGTTCTCTAAGTTCTAAGAACTACCTTGAACAAAACAAAAAAGCCCCGCTTATGGCGGGGCTTTTTTTATGCTTTATAGTTTCCAATTAGTCAATCATTCCTTCGAAATCAGTTTCTGAGATAATCGTTACTCCAAGCTTGTCCGCTTTTTCTCGTTTGGATGGCCCCATGCCCTCACCCGCTAATATATAGCTGGTTTTTGAACTCACTGAACCTGAGTTTTTACCTCCGTTCTTCTCAATCAATTCTTTCAACTCATCTCTGCTGTGTCCTTCAAATACACCTGAAATCACAAATGACAACCCTTTCAGTTTCTCTGTGTTACCAGCAAACTGTTCTGCAGGAATTTCAAACTGTAATCCTGCCGATTTAAGCCTATCGATTAGCAGCTGATGTTCTTCATTCTGGAAATATTCTACCACACTCTCCGCAATGCGTTCGCCAATTTCATCCACAGCAACCAAAGTCTCAACGTCCGCTTCCATCAATTTATCCAGCGATTTAAAATAACGCGCTAACTTCTTTGCAACAGTTTCGCCAACATATCGAATTCCAAGCGCAAAAAGTACACGCTCAAAAGGCACCAGCTTTGATTCTTGGATACCAGTCAGCATATTCTCAACGCTCTTTTCAGCCATGCGTTCGAGTGGTAGCAATTGTTCAGAAGTGAGGTCATACAAATCCCCAATGGATTTGAGCATTCCAGCATCATACAATTGATCAATGGTCTCACTTCCCAATCCTTCAATATCCATCGCCTTGCGGGAAATAAAGTGCTCCATTTTGCCTTTTATCTGAGGTGGGCATCCCAAGTCATTTGGACAATAATGCTTCACATCACCTTCATTGCGTACCAAAGCTGTTTCACATTCCGGGCAATGAGTAATGTATTCAAACACTGGCGCATTTGGATCTCTTTTCGCAAGATTTACAGCTGTCACTTTAGGAATGATTTCGCCTCCTTTTTCAACGTAAACATGATCTCCAATACGCAAATCGAGCTTTTCAATTTGATCGGCATTATGCAGTGAAGCGCGCTTTACAGTTGTTCCAGCTAAAAGCACAGGTTTCAAATTAGCTACTGGGGTAATAGCTCCCGTTCTGCCTACTTGATAAGCTACAGATTCAAGAACAGTGGTTACTTCTGCCGCTTTGAATTTATATGCAATTGCCCAGCGAGGCGATTTAGCTGTAAACCCAAGTTCTTCCTGTTGTCGGTAGTTATTCACTTTTATAACTATACCATCAATCTCAAAATCAAGGTTATGTCTCTCTGTATCCCAATGATTAATAAAGTCCGTAATTTGATCAATGTTCTCACATTTAGCGATCATTGTTCGCTCTGCACTCGGGATCTTAAACCCCCATTCTCCAGCATATTGAACGCTTTCAAAGTGAGAAGAAGCGAGTGTTTCTTTTGAATAAACACCATACAAATAGCAATCTAACCCTCGGGAAGCCACGATGGCTGAATCTTGCATTTTCAATGTCCCACTAGCCGTATTTCTTGGGTTCGCAAAGAGCGCGTCCCCTGCTTCTTCCCTTTGCTCATTGAGTTTCTGAAAACTCGCTAATGGATAGAATATCTCACCTCTAATCTCGAAATCTGAAGGATAGTTGTTTCCTTTCAATTTCATGGGAATAGTGCGTATGGTGCGCACATTGTTGGTAATATCTTCCCCTTTAGTTCCATCACCACGCGTTACCGCTCTAGTCATAGCTCCATCAACATACTTAATTCCGATGGCTACACCATCATACTTTAATTCACAGACATACTCAAGCTTGCCATCGGCAATTTTCCGAATACGATTCTCCCACTCAATAATTTCATCTTTTGAGTAGGTGTTTGAAAGCGACATCATAGGAAAGTCATGGACGACTGTCGCAAATTTCTTGGTGATATCGCCACCAACTCTCTTGGTCGGGCTATTGGCATCAGTGAAAGCTGGAAATTGCTCTTCTAATTGTTCCAACTCCTTTAAGAGTTGATCAAACTCGAAGTCTGAAATTGTAGGATTGCTCAGCACATAATAGCTATGATTGTGCCGCTCCAATTCACGACTTAGATTTTCAATCCTTGACTTTGCTTCTTCTGCTGTCATTTACCAAATAGCTTTTTCACTGACGCCCATCGCTTGGCTTCCCGCCATTCATAATAATCACGTTCTGCTTGAATGGCTTGAGGCTTAAAAATACCTTTATAAATGTATCCTAAAAAGATCTTGAGCTTGAAGTCAACATACGTATCTCTAAAGGCTCCTTTCAGCTCTAAGTCTTGAATGCTATTTACATATCGGACTCCAACTCCCGAACCTAAACCTAGCCAAGGAAAAACTTTGAAGTGACCGTTCAATCCAATATCAAATACACCAACGTTGTTGACAGTGTCTTGACGAGAGAAATTAGGCACTCCTCCTAAGTAATCATAGTTTTTCACCACAATGCTTCCGCTTCCAAATTGAGCGATGGAAGAAAATTCCCATCTAAAATTTCTTAGGAAAACGATTTCTGCAAAATAGGTGGAGTAATTAAAGGATGCACTTCTGAATGCAGTGTCAACTCTAAAAGGAGGTTCTATTCTATAAAAGTCATTGTTCTGATAAAATCCAAAACCCGTTCGAAAGCGCTTATAAAATTCGACTCCCAGTTTTATGCCGTTCATTCTTCCTCGAACGTCATAATAGCTTTCTGTCCTGTTATCAATTTGAAAAATGAAATTGGAAAGGAAACCAGCCTTCGGTTTTGGAGGTGGCGGAGTGGTATCAATAGCCAATTGCCCCAACAATATAGAATTGAGGAAAACCAAAGCAACTAATAAGAACCACTGTTTCACTTTGCGAAATTCATCATTAAGTAAATCCGTGAATAGAGAGATGAAATAAGATATTAAGATTCTGTGTTGGTAGCCTTAGACAATAACTCTACTAAATCACTCGGTGGGTTTATTGGCTTCTTAGAATTAAAATCTACGAATACAAGTGTAGTGGTAGATTGATTTAGCTGCTCATTCCTATCATTGAAAGTTTTGTAGCTAAAAAAGATACATGCACCTTTCACCTTCTCAATAGTGGTCTCAATGCGAAGTTCTTCATCGTAATATGCAGGCTTGAAATACTTGATCTGGTATTCAAACACAGGAAGTATGATTCCGTCATCTTCGAGCTGCTTGTAGGTCACTCCCAATTCGCGCAAAGCTTCTACACGCGCCACTTCAAAAAATGCCGCGAAATTTCCATAGTAGCAATAACCCATGCGATCGGTCTCAGCGTATCGCACACGAAGTTTTGTTTCAAAAATCATATATCAATTATACCTTAAATTACACAAATGGAGCTGAAATTGATCAGATCGAACCTATCATAAATCCTACTTGCGTGAATAACGAGTTCATCTGTTGATTGTTTATGATTGGGTTATACTTCATGCCCAACGTAAGCCTATAACCGATAGATGCGCTCAAGTTAATTTTAGGAAAAAGCTTAACGAAAACATCGGCTTGTGGTGAGCATTGAAAAAACTCTGTGCTATAGGCATCTATCGTTTGTACATCTTCTCCTTCACCACTTACTCTCAATTCTGATCCGAATCCTCCTCCAGAGATCGATGCTGATAATGCGAGGTTGAGCTTTTTCTCAGGAAATAAAAAACGACCTACCCAAAGACCACCTTGACCCAGGTATATGCGAGCTGGCAACCCAATGTATTGATACACGAATCGATCAGCAATATTAGCCTGAGCAAATCCACCGATGATCCACTTATGATCAATCAATGCAGCACCTCTGCCACCTATTGAGTAACATAACTCTTGTTTGGGGCTAGAAAGGTCAAAATACATTCCACCTATTATTCCAATTTTTGATGGAGCAGTTGATCTTTTCGAAAAAATGGTGTCTTGACCAATAGCTTCAGTAACAACAAACATCGAAACTAGCGCAACGAGCAATGCATTTTTCATAGTTCAGTGGAATAGATGAAAAACGTCACGGTCTTTGATTTAGTGCCTTAAAAAATCAATGCTCTTTTGCATCAAATCGTGCAGCACCACATCGTCTTCAATGAAGGGTACATTTTCTCTGAAATCGATTCTTAGCTTTTCGATAATTGGTGACGATTTGCCCTCTCTAAAATCTGCAGCTTGAGCAGCCGTTAGCAACTCGATGGCCGTTACTTTTTTTAAGTTTTCGAACACGCGTAGCGCTTTAGTGGCGCCATTAGCGCCCATGCTCACGTGATCTTCTTGTCCGTTGGAAGAGTCAATCGTGTCAACTGACGAAGGAGTGCACAATTGCTTATTCTGACTAACCACAGATGCCGCGGCATATTGCGCAATCATAAGTCCACTGTTGATACCAGGATTGGCCACCAAATAAGCCGGCAAACCACGTTGACCTCCTATCAGTTTATAGGTTCTACGTTCAGAAATACTCGCCAATTCAGCCATGGCGATGCACAAGAAATCAAGCACCAAAGCCAATGGTTGCCCGTGGAAATTTCCTGCTGATATGATTTTATCTTCATCGGGAATCAACGTTGGATTGTCTGTTACAGAGTTAATCTCCGTCTCAACGACTGAAGTCACATAGGCGATTGCATCTTTACTCGCTCCATGCACTTGGGGAATACATCTAAAGGAATAAGGATCTTGAACATGCTTTTTAGGTTGAGTAACCCATTCACTACCTTCCAAGTTTGAGCGTATTGCTGCGGCCGTTTCTCGTTGACCATTATGCGGACGAACGGCATGAACAGCGTCATCAAATGGTTCAATTCGACCATCGTATGCATCCAAACTCAACGCGGCTACTTTGTCAACGTGCGCAACGTGTTTTTGAAGCTTGCCAAGAATGTACGTAGCATAACCAGACATGAATTGTGTTCCATTCAAAAGTGCCAAGCCTTCCTTCGCGCTCAACTCAATAACCGAAAGTCCTTCGACCACCAATGCTTCACGAGCAGAAACAATTTCTCCATTGTAATGAACTTCTCCCAAGCCTAATAGCGGAAGTGAAAGGTGAGCTAATGGCGCTAAGTCTCCCGAAGCGCCTAAAGAACCTTGTTCATACACTACCGGCAAAACACCACTATTGTATAAATCCAAAAGCGCTTCTACCGTTTGTAGTTTCACTCCAGAATTACCCTTTGACAGCCCTAAGACTTTCAACACAAGCATGTACTTAACGATCTCAGGATCAACAATATCGCCAAGGCCGCAAGCGTGAGATTTAACCAAGTTCTCTTGCAATTTCCCTAGATCGTCAGGAGCAATTTCAGTATCGCAGAGGCTTCCAAAACCCGTGTTGATTCCGTAAATAGGACTATCTGCTCGTTCTATGAATGACTCTAAGAATGACCGGCCTTTTTTAATGTTAGCAATGAGTTGTTGCGATAACTCTAAGGATTCTTTTGAATCGATAAGTTCTCGAATCTCAGAAATGGAATAGCCGTTGTGGTGGAGCTCTATCATTTAGGAAAGTTTATCGTTGATAAAGGAAACCAATTCTTTCTGAGTAAGCGAATCTTGATCTCCAGAAAGCATATCCTTCACTGTAGCCATTTTTGCTTTGAGTTCCTCTTCTCCGATAATCACAACAAAGCGCACGCCCTTATCATTGGCATACTTCATTTGCTTTTTCATTTTAGCCTCATCCGGATAGACTTCAGCAGAAAGGCCTTCGGTGCGTAAATCAGCCGCCAAATGAATGGCAGTCAGGACTTCCTCCTTTCCAAAGTTTACAAAAAGCACTTGACTTGAAGCTTTTAACGTTTCAGGAAACAAACCTTTGTCCTCCATCAAATCGTAGATGCGGTCAGCGCCAAAACTCACACCTACTCCACTCATGTCATTCAATCCAAAAATGCCTGTGAGGTCATCATAACGTCCGCCACCGCAAATACTCGATGGGAAATCATCATGTCCAACCTCAATAATGGCTCCCGTATAGTAATTCAACCCTCTTGCAAGGGTCAAGTCCAATTCAACTTTTTCACGCACCGCCTCTGGCAAAGCTTTCAGTACTGCTTTCACTTCTTCAATTCCTTTGTAAGCTTCTTCAGAACCAACTACCGCACCAGCCAACATCTTAAGAGTACCCGAAGCCTCGCCTTTCAGTTTGATCAAGTTCAATACTTTCTTCACTCCAGCTTCTGGCAATCCATTGCGCAACATTTCTTCTTTTACGCCATCTGGACCAATCTTATCCAATTTATCAATGGCTACTGTCATACTCTGAAAATGCTCGCTCATTCCAGCAGAAGCGGCAATTCCACTTAATATTTTTCGGTTGTTGATGCGAATGCGCACATCGCTCAATCCAAGGTTCGTAAACACCTCATCAACGATGCAGAGCAATTCAGCTTCATTGAGCAGCGAATTGCTACCAATCACATCAACATCGCACTGATAAAACTCCCGGTAACGTCCTTTTTGAGGACGATCAGCACGCCAAACAGGTTGAATTTGATAGCGCTTGAATGGGAATGAAAGTTCGTTTTGATTCTGCACTACAAAGCGTGCGAAAGGAACTGTGAGGTCATAGCGTAAAGCTCGATCACTGATCTCAAATGTCAATCCTTGAGAGTCTTTAGCTGCAAGTTTTTCTTCACTTGCTTTTGCCAAATAATCTCCATTATTAAGAATCTTATAAATTAACCTATCGCCTTCTTCCCCATACTTGCCTAAAAGCGTATCCAAATTCTCCATTGCAGGCGTTTCGATCGGCACATAGCCAAACTGCTGAAACACTTTTCGCGCGGTATCAAAAATGAACTGCCTTTTTAGGCTTTGTTCTGGAAGGAAATCACGTGTACCTTTTGGTATGGAAGGTTTGTTCGCCATAGGGCACAAATGTAGGATGATTGATGATTCAACAGCTGTTTCAAAACCAGCGTTCTGAGACAATTATTGTATATTCAACCAACACCACTAATATTAAAAGATCGGAATGAAGATTCGATTCATCATAGTAGGGTCAGCTTTATTGTTCAGTTTTTCTGGATTTACTCAAGAAGACTCAACAGCAATTGCACTTAAAAACACTTTCAAGGTTAGTGTAGGTGACGTTTTATCCGGCAATGCTGCGCTATTCTATGAGCGAAGATTAAGCAAAGGAAACAGCTTCGAAATAAGCTTGGGATATCAGTACCACATCCTTTTCAATTCCAATCATGACAACTTCAGCACTCTACAATTAAAAAATTCAAAAGGAATCACCTCGAGTTTGGGATACACATTCATGAGTAACAAGCACCCGATGCACGGCTTACAGCTCAGGCTTGATTATAAATATATTCAATTAGACTCCATTGATAAAAATTACGAATGGACCCAAGGTGATGGTACTGAGTTTGAAGGAAATCCTTCCCTTTTTTTTCCCATTGAATATGAAATAGGAAATGGGCGTTATAGTATTGTAAAAATGACAGAAAGAAGGCATGTAATAAAACAGCAGTTCTTTTGGGTGATCCGCAATAAACCGCATAACAAGTTTTTCATTGAGTTTTATACCGGACCAAGTATTCGATTTGCGGCATTTCTCTACGATATTCATACTATTTGGCCAGGATTAAATAAAATAGAAGGCGAATTCAATTTCAGCGACTATAAGGTCGGTCTTTGGCACCTCTACCCTATGTATCACTTAGGATTTAGAATTGGATTAAGAACATGAAAAAGCACTTTCTATACTTGATATCAGTATTAAGTTTAACCATTTTCTCTTGCGTAAAAGAGTTTCCAGACAATGAATTCGATTCCCTGGCTCCTCAAGTAACTTCAGAAGACACCTTACAAAGTGAATACTTCATTTCGGTTGAATACAAAGACACAATAGCTGAAGTAGAAGCATCAATCGAAAAAGCCCCATAAGTATTCTTTCGTGCTTATTGACGATTGAATACTCTAGTGCAAATGACGGTCTACTTCCATACTTGTATGAAACCGTGAATCGATGTTCTGAATCGAATATCTACGACTATACCTTTCCCAACTTCTTGTATCGAATACGCTTAGGTTCTTCATCGCCCAAACGTTTCTTACGGTTTTCTTCGTAGTCGCTGTAACCACCTTCGAAATAATAGACTTGACTATCTCCTTCGAACGCCAAAATGTGCGTACAAATGCGGTCTAAGAACCAACGGTCGTGAGAGATTACCACTGCACAACCTGCAAAATTGTCTAAGGCTTCTTCTAAAGCTCGAAGTGTGTTGATATCCAAATCATTGGTTGGCTCATCAAGCAACAATACGTTAGCACCTTCTTTCAACGTCATGGCCAAATGCAATCTGTTGCGCTCACCACCTGAAAGCACGCTTACTTTCTTGCCTTGCTCGCTTCCTCCGAAGTTGAATTTAGAAACATAGGCCCGCGCATTGATTTCGCGTCCACCCATGTCAATGATGTCATTGCCACCGCTGATTACCTCGTACACTGTCTTGCTCTGATCAATGGATTCGTGTGCTTGATCAACATAAGCAACCTTGACTGTTTCACCCACTTTGAATTCACCTTCATCCGGCTTTTGCTGCTCCATGATCATTCGGAAAAGTGTTGTTTTTCCCGCACCGTTCGGACCAATGATTCCAACGATTCCCGCTGGTGGTAGTCTGAAGTTCAAATGCTCATACAACAAGCGATCATCAAATCCTTTGGACACATCGATGGCTTCAATCACATTATTACCCAATCGTGGGCCTGGCGGAATGTATAATTCCAAGTTATCTTCCTTGGTTTTTTGCTCCTCGCCCATCATCTTATCGTAGTTAGACAAACGTGCCTTACTCTTCGAATGACGTCCTTTTGGCGACATGCGCACCCACTCTAATTCCCTTTCTAGCGTCTTTCTGCGCTTGCTTGCAGTTTTCTCTTCTTGCGCCATGCGCTTAGATTTCTGATCTAACCACGAAGAGTAATTTCCTTTCCAAGGAATTCCCTCACCTCGATCCAATTCAAGAATCCATCCAGCAACGTTATCTAAAAAGTAACGGTCGTGTGTAATTGCGATTACAGTTCCAGCGTATTCTTGTAAATGATGCTCTAACCATTCTACAGATTCAGCATCCAAATGGTTGGTAGGCTCATCCAAAAGAAGGATGTCAGGTTGTTGAATCAACAAACGACAAAGTGCCACACGTCTGCGTTCACCTCCAGATAGATTCTTAATGGGAGTATCACCTTCTGGTGTGCGCAATGCATCCATTGCACGCTCTAGCTTAGAATCCAATTCCCACGCGCCAACTGCATCAATTTTATCCTGTAAGATTCCTTGACGAGCCATCAGCTTATCCATCTTATCGGCATCTTCGTATACTTCTGGCTTTGCAAAATCGAGGTTGATTTGCTCGTATTCGTCTAACAAAGCAGTTACTTCTGAAGCACCTTCTTTTACGATGTCCATTACGGTTTTGCTATCGTCCAATTCAGGCTCTTGCTCTAAGTATCCAACAGAATACCCATCACTAAAACTCAAATCACCTTGGAAATTCTTTTCAACACCAGCGATAATCTTGAGTAATGAAGATTTACCCGATCCGTTTAAACCAATAATACCAATCTTGGCACCATAGAAAAATGAGAGGTAAATGTTCTTTAGAACTTGTTTGCTTGGCGGATAAGTCTTGCTTACCCCTTGCAGTGAAAAAATGATCTTTTTATCGTCTGACATAATCTATCTTAATAAGGATTTCAAAGGTATTATAAGGGATTCAAAAGCGCCTAAAACCTGAAATAAATAAAAGGCTGACCATCGCTGATGGCAATTTGTCCTAAGCAAAGAATAAATAGAACCAAAGAAATTACTGATTTAAGAACCATATTTCTTCCATTATCTCCATGAAAGCTCTTCATCAAATGATGAGACATCGGTGGCAAGAAAGAAAAGACAGTAGCCAAACAAAGCATTAACCATTGGCGTGGAGTCACCTCCAAAGCAGTATGATCTTCAAAATTTAAAAGCTCGCCAAAGTAATTTAAGGCATCACCTAATGTTTCTGCTCGAAACCAAATCCACCCTAGCATCACCAAAACAAACGTGAGCAAAGACGAATAAAAATGATTCATGCGCTTGAAGAAGATCGAAAAGCGATCAACAGTGAGGAATAAGCCATGCCATGCGCCCCAAATCACAAAATTCCAGCTGGCGCCATGCCATAATCCGGAAAGTAAAAACACAATCCACAGGTTTCGCAATACAATCCATTGACCTTTTCGACTTCCACCCAGCGGAAAATATAAATAATCGCGCATCCAAGAACTCAATGTCATGTGCCACCTGCGCCAAAAATCTTGAAATCCTGCTGCGGCATAAGGCCAATTGAAATTCTCAGGAAACTTAAATCCCATCAACATTCCTAAGCCTATAGCCATATCGGTATAGCCACTAAAATCAAAATAGATCTGAAAGGTGTAGGCCAATAATCCAAGTAAGGCTCCTATGGCACCCAATTGATCCGAAGCAAAAGCGGCATCTGCCAATGGAGCCAATCCATCTGCGATCAACACTTTCTTAGTCAATCCTAAAATGAATCGTTGAAGTCCTGATAATTTAAATCCCCATTTATCTTGATGCGAACGATCGATGAGCTGATTTGAGATATCCTTATATCGGACAATTGGGCCTGCAATCAATTGCGGAAAAAGGAATACAAACAAAAGATAATCAAGTAACGATTTAGCCCGAGGCGTTTCATTGCGATAAACATCTACGAGGTAACTGATCTTCTGAAAAGTGAAAAAGGAAATTCCGAGAGGCAAAGCAATTTCCATATATGAAGGAAATGCAAGTCCCATGCCTTCTAGGACACTTCGAACATTTTCAGTGAAGAAATTAAAATACTTGAAAATGAAAAGAGTTCCAACATTTATGATCAATCCTGCAGTAAGCCATGATTTTCGATTTTCCTGCTCAAACTTTTGTGCAATGACAAAATCAAGGGCGCTGCTCAGCAGCAATACAAAGCAAAAAATAGGCGCTCCCCAAGCGTAGAAAATAAAACTACCCAGAAAGGCTGTTGGGTTCTTGAATTTAGCGGGAACCAATTGATAAGCCACCAAAAAAACGGGTAGAAACCAAATCAGAAAAATTGCACTGCTGAATAACACGGAGCTAAATTAATCTACCTCTCCAGAAATGAAGTCATTAATACATTCCAAATTCACATTTTCGATCTATTATAGTTCAGCAGGTCCTGCAATTGATTCCATGGTTACTAGTATCGCAATAAAACATATAGTAATGACTTTCATTTTAATCATGGTTTCTTCGTTTTCTGAAGCAAACCTAAGGGAGGCTGTCAGGCCTCTCAATCACGGAAAACCGCTAAAACCAACACTTTAGCCGAAAACAGCTACAGAACAAAATAGCTGTCGAGATATAGACTTAAGCCGCCTTTGCTTCATACAGCTCACTAGAACCCGACAATCCAATCTTACGAAACTCATCCGCTTTAAGCATATCCATACCCGCTCCTGCTCTATCGCCCAATGACAATCTAAATTTACTTCTCACTTCAAAAGCTTCTGTATTTCTAGGGTCAACTTTAATGGCTTTATTAAGGTCGCTCATGGCTTTGTAGTCCATGTCTAGCAAACGATAAATTTGTGAACGCTTGATGTAGAAAGCAGACACGCTTTCATTTAAGCTGATAGCCATCGTTAAATCATCCAACGCTCCTTTGTGACGTAATGCTTTCATGCGCAATATTGCTCTTCGGTAATAATTCATCGCATGCTTGGAATCAACCTTCAATGCTTTGGTGAAAAATGCTTCCGCTCTGTCGTAACGCTTATCACGAATTGCTCTGAATGCAACTTCTTCTAAATGAATTCGCCAAGACTTCACGTTTTCATTTTTCACATAGTGAAGTAAGCTTTCATCTTGAATGATAAGTTTACCTTCTGTAGAGATCAACATAAGGTATGATTCCCTGCAGGTAATATCGAGCATTTCATTCCAATCCTCACCGCGCAAGTATGCTTCCCACACTTTTCGTGCTTGTTGGATTACATGTTGCCAAGCAACATCAGAAAAATGACTTGGACGATCGAAAGAATTCAGAAAGATGTTTAGTTCGTTAGTACTCATGGCTTCAGATTTTTTGGTTTGTTTTCTAATCTGAGACCAAAGCTCTATGCCAAGAATGTAATGTATTTACGTTGTGAAATTAGGACTGTAATTTTCCACTAAATAGCAGGAAAACAGCAGGTTTCTTCCCTAAAATAATTCCTGATTTTTTCCAGAGCTCAATTGATTTTGTTACAATCGACTCATTTGGAGCTGTCAAATTTGCGGCAACACATAAATCCGTTTGGGGAGATAAATGCTTCAATAATACCGTGAGTATTTTATCATTCCGATAAGGCGTTTCGATGAACATCTGTGTCACATCTTCTTGACGTGATTGTAATTCCAGGACTTTTATCTTCTTGATTAAATCTACATCCTCTCTGGGTAAGTATCCATGAAAATGAAAATGCTGACCGTTCATTCCCGACCCCATGAGCGCCAACAATAGTGATGACGGGCCAATTAATGGAACTATTTCAATTCCGCGCCTGTGTGCTTCTCTCACAATTATCCCACCTGGATCTGCCACACCAGGAACACCGGCCTCTGAAATCAAGCCCGTATCTAATCCTTGCTCACAATATTGAAGCAATTGTTTCAAGTCATCTTCACCATGCTTATTCAACTCCATGACTTCAACTTCACTGAAATGATGAGGATAGCCAATAGACTTTAAGAAATGACGCGCAGTTTTCGCACGTTCAGTAACGAAATGTTTCAATGCAAAGGTCGCATCCAACGTGTCCTGTGGAAACTGCGCAGCACTATTACTTTCAGCTAGAGCTGAAGGAATCATTATAAGCTTTCCTTTTTTCACAATTCACTCAAGACTTTTTCTGCACTGCGAGTAAGCAGCTCATATACATGCTCAAATCCTTGTTGTCCTCCAAAGTATGGATCAGGAACCGACTTGTTTTCTCCAGGATAAATCTCATTGAGCATCATGCTGACCTTCGAACGATCTTCATCGTTGCGCGCCAACTTGATGACGTTTTCATAGTTTGATTCGTCCATCACATAAATGCGGTCAAATGCATCGTAATCTGAAGCTGTCAAATGCCGAGCTCTTAAATCACTGATATCAACTCCATGCGATTTTGATGTGGCTTGCATGCGATGATCCGGGGCTTCACCCACGTGCCAATCACCTGTGCCAGCCGAATCTAATTCAACTTCAATACCTTTTTCTAGAGCAAAATGCCTAAAAGCTCCTTCTGCCATGGGAGAGCGACAGATGTTTCCTAAACAAACGAAGAGTATTCTGGGTGTATGCATATTCGATCAAACAAAAAACCCAATCACGAAGTTCGGATTGGGTTTCAAAATTGTGAAATCAGATTTATTGAATTGCCATTTTCTTCTCAAGATCAGTGATGTAACTTCTGAACTGCTTATCAGTTTCCATCAAGTTGTTCACCGTCTTGCAAGCGTGCAATACAGTAGCGTGATCTTTTCCTCCGCAATGAGCACCAATGCTCGCTAAAGATGCTTTAGTCATTTGCTTGGAAAAGTACATTGCAATCTGACGAGCCTGAACAACCTCTCGCTTACGGGTTTTAGACTTCATCAATTCAATAGGAAGATCGAAATAATCACACACCACTTTTTGAATGTAGTCGATAGACACTTCGCGAGCAGTATTGCGCACAAATTTATCGATCATCTGCTTAGCTAGGTCAAGCGTAATATTTTTCTTATTCAATGATGCCTGAGCTATCAATGAAATCAAAGCTCCTTCTAATTCACGAATATTAGTCGCGATGCTATAGGCCAAGTATTCGATAACTTCTTTTGGAAGTTCAATTCCCTCAATATACATCTTCTTTTCAAGAATAGCGATACGTGCTTCCAAGTCTGGGACTTGAAGATCAGCACTCAATCCCCATTTGAATCGGCTAAGAAGACGCTGCTCCATTCCTTGCATTTCCACTGGTGGCTTATCGCTCGTAAGAACAATTTGTTTTCCAGTTTGGTGAAGGTGGTTGAAGACTGTAAAGAATACATCTTGTGTCTTTTCTTTACCTGCCATGAATTGCACATCATCAATGATCAATACATCAATCATTTGATAGAAATGCACAAAATCATTGGTGGAGTTATTTCTTACGGCATCGATAAACTGGTGCGTAAACTTTTCAGATGAAACGTAAAGAACAGTTTTGTTCGGATGATTTCTCTTAATCTCGATTCCAATGGCATGTGCAAGATGAGTTTTACCCAAACCAACGCTACCATATATTAGAAGTGGATTGAAAGACGTTCCTCCTGGCTTTTGAGCCACGGCAAAACCCGCAGAACGAGCCAAGCGGTTGCAATCTCCTTCTACAAAATTTTCAAAGGAATAGTTAGGGTTTAACTGAGAATCAACGACAACTTTCTTTAAACCCGGGATAATAAAAGGGTTCTGAATAGTCTTACTTCCAATATCCAAAGGCATAGAAACCGAAGGGTTTTTAACCGTTCTAATATTCGAAGTAGGAATTCGTACCGTGTAAGGCTTAGATGTAGTGTAATTATTCTCCATAATGATACTGTACTCCAATCTTCCTTCCGGACCAAGTTCTTTCTGAACTGTCTTTTTCAGTAGACTGATGTAATGCTCTTCCAACCATTCGTAGAAAAATTGGCTAGGCACCTGTATCGTTAAGGTATCGTCCTGAAGCTTGACTGCCTTGATTGGCTCAAACCAAGTTTTAAAACTCTGGAGGCTAACATTGTCTCGAATAACTTCTTGACATCGTTCCCAAACTTCTTCGTGTAATTTACTCATATACAAAAAACTTTTGATGTCACATCAAATTAATTGAAGTAACGGTTACTTTAAATTAGGTTAAGGTCGGTCTGATCACAAAGAGGGTGTCTTTGTTTCACAAAGCAAATATTGACCAAAAAAAATGAATAAAAAAGCTTCTTAGGCCTTGATTATGTGAAAAGTTTTACAGCTACGATTTTACGTGTACCAACCTTTAAAAGCCTCAACCCATAAGTGATTGAGCAGTAGCCTCATGAATGCTTTTCGTTGAAGTTGAAGAAATGAACAACATGTTGTGAATAGCAGAATTGCCGGAACAAAAAAGAGGTGTTTCCATCCTAATCTTGATATTTTTTCAACGAGTTTATTAACACTGACTTAACCCTTTCTTTTAATTGCTGTGGAGAAGTAACTTCTACCTGATCTCCAAACCCCAAAATCAACGTAACCAATTCCACCGTAATTAAAACATCCAGTTCAATTACTAATCCATGTTCTGAATTGGAAATTATTGTTTGCGATTGATGAATGGGTTGAGACATTATATAGGGGCTCAAAGAATCACTAAATTTCAAGCGTACTTTTTCAGGCTTTTCATCCGTCACTGTTATACCCATAGCGTGCTGAAAAAATGAAGCGGTATTGAATGAATCCAACCTTTCAAACGACCGTTCCTTTTGTTCCACTTTACTCAATCTATCTAGACTATAAGTACGAAGGGCATTTTTAGATTCATCAAAGCCAATCACGTACCACCTGCCACGATACTCTTTCAATAAATAAGGATGAAGCAACACAGACTGAGATTCATTAGCATTAAACTTCTGATAATCAAAAGTCACAACCTGGTCATTCTTTGAAGCAGAAAACAAAGTTCCAAGGTATTCAGAGCCTTTGTATTCAGAACCGCGTTCAAACTGCAGAACATCATGATCAGTTTTATTATCATCAAAAGCAGAAATCTTCATTCGATCCAAAATCTTCTCTATAGCGGTATCAAACTGTTTGAAAAGAGGAATATCCTTAAACTGAAACAACGTCTCAGCCGCAGATTTGATTGCATTTAGATCATCTTCATTTAGAGGCAGCTCCGAAATAGTGTAATTGGGGTCTTCATAAAAATACCCTCCTTTATCCTTACTGAATTTTATGGGCGCATAAAAACCAAGCTCCCCTTCATTGCGCATTGCCCAGATATCTTTATCTATAGTTGACATCGATATATGTTCACCATCACTGCCATAAAGCGCCTCTTCACAGGCGGATCTTAAATCATCTTTCGAAGGAAAAGGGCGTTGTTTATTGCGAATAGATCGATCAATTATACGATACCTTAAGAGTGCGTATTTATTGGCTGGCATGACTTATTTAGATAGAAAGTAATCTTTGAGACAAACTTTGTCTTTAATTTTGAGAATAACAACTATGTTTGCCGCCCGAATTTCGGCCTCGTAGCATAACTGAATAGTGCACCACATTACGGCTGTGGAGGTTGCAGGTTTGAATCCTGCCGAGGTCACTAAATGATAAAGCCCTTCGCGAAAGCGATAGGGCTTTTTTCTTATCGAACACCGAGCTTGTTCGCTTGGGTGTATATAAAAAAGACCAATGGACGCATAAGCGGACACAAAGACCTAATCCACTCATCGGACAAAACAGGATCATGAAATAACAGCAGCTTAAAGTCAAGGAAAAGAGAAAGTGAAATTTGGACAATAGAAAAGTCAACTGCTATTATATTTGCACTCCTTTTAAAGGCCCCGTAGTTCAACTGAATAGAATATCAGATTTCGGCTCTGACGGTTACAGGTTTGAATCCTGTCGGGGTCACTCTAGCGGAGAAATGGTTAAAATTAACTGGTTCTCCGCTTTTTATTTTTACTAAACCCTATGACACTAGGGGGATGTCGGAGAAAATAGAATTTACTATTTTGGTTTGAACTTTGCCTTTTAACTTGTCGTAAGCTATTCCGGATGGAAACACTAAATTTTAGATTTTCTTCTTTTGAGGTAAATCTCCAGAATCCCATAATTCACTAAGGTTTGAAGATATTTTTAATGCTTTATATATTACTATTTGAAGGTTTGAGCTCTCACCAATTGAGGTCATAAAAAAGCCATCTAGTTTGGATATTTTTACTTGTTCAGATTACCTGAAAACAATTAGGTTTGGACTTTAAATTTTTAATCATGAACACCAATATTTTTTTCTTAAAACTCTTCGATTTGCTATTAAGGGTCTTCTTTTTTTTCAGCTTTTTGGTCATATTTAATTCTTGCTCTGATAAATCGAAGGATACTAGTCTTGTGTCAGTTGAAGATGCTCTTAAGAATATTGAAAAACGATACACCGGTTATATTGGTGATGAAAAGTAGAATTAGTTTTACACAATTTTAATGGCAGTTTGTTTGAAAATAAACACATTGATTCAATTCCTGAAAACATTTCTGTACACTATAATGGAGGAGAAGTAGCACATAGGCTTGATGTGATTAGCATGGATTATGCCTTTAGATCGGGCTCAAATTTATACTCGTTTAATGAATACGATGGGGAAGGGGAAAATGTAGCCACATGGAGATATTTAGAGGAAAATAAAGATGGGCTGATTAGCGGAATTAAGGAAACTAAAAATTCTGAATCTGTTATTAATATGGCCTCTGAATCTTCCGGCTTGTATATCGATTCGGTTTCGGGTATTTGCTTTGACACAAAAAGCAACTACAATAAATTCATTGAAGATAATGATGTTCTTGCAGAAAATCTGATGGTAAATAACGGAGGATTTATAGTCCGAAAAGGGGACAATTACGACAATGAAGGCAATTATTTGCCAATTCTTCCGAAAGGTTTAGCTATTTATGAATTTGCACAAGGACAGCAGATCTATTTAAGAAAAGCGGGGAAGATATTAAATGATACTAGTATATATTTTGACGAAACGAGCTGGAATGGAGAAGATACAATGAATATTTTTGGAGACTACATTTCGACAATGGAAATAGATTATGAAATATCGGCAGTAGAATTTCAAGGGTTTTCAGGTTCAAAATATGTCAGAATTAGTGGTAAAAACAACGGTTTATATGTCTCTATAAATGAGCTTAATAAAAGTGGTTTTCGTCTAATGAGTCATGACTTTTTTTTAATTGCAATTTCTCCAACTCCAGCTTTAATGATGAGTTTTTCGGGTAATTATTACATCAAAGAAGAGCCTGAAGAGGATTCGAAAAATTTAGGTCATTCACGTTTTTTGAATTTGAACTTTGATGATGAGGATTTGGAATTTAACGTTGAAAGGTCAAAAGGAAGTTGGTTAAATATTAAATTTAGATCAAAGTCTAAACATATGGATGTATTTGAAGGTTGGATACCCCTGTACATTGTTGAAAATAAAGGCGATAGAACTCTCACATTAGATTTTAATACACGAGGATGTTAAAACAAAAAAAAATTGCTTTAGGATGTATATTAATTTCTTTTTTTTCATGTAATGATCTAAAAGATAATAGCAGTGAGGCAAATCGGATTGAGGTAAAAGTAGATTTAATTGTTCCTTCTGAGACTAGCGGTAATAATCTAGGTATATATGAAAAGAATTATTTCTATCAGGAGGACATAAAGAATGTTCCGTTTAATATTGATAGTTCAGCATCAATAGATCGATTCAGGGGTGATTGGACAAATGGTCAAGTCTGGTTTGGGCTTCAGGAAGCGGATTCAGTTAATTCAATGTTCGTAGAAGGTATCCACCCATTTGTCAGTTTTGAAGGTGGAGATAGACATGAAGGAGGATACATTATGTCAGGCGTCTTAATAAATGACAGCTCTATATTTGTTCTAGGATCAAATATATCTCCTGTTGAAAAAGGAGATCTTTTAGTTGAATCCATCTATTTTGATAAAAAGTGCCTTGTTGTTCTTAATAGAGATGGTGAATTTAAAGATGTTCTTATTGATTCAGAGGAGGCTATTGGTAACGATATTGGAATTTTAATTCAAGAAAACTTAGCGGGCAAGTTTTGTAATAAACAAACCAATGACTCCATCGAGTTTTTTGAAATAGGAGCTCATGTCATTTGGAACGGTGTTGAAAAGGATTTTATTTTAGAAAGTGCTAAATATGAGTCGATAGCCAATGTTTTCAGTCTTTCTAGCAAGGGCGAAAACTCGTTAGATCAAGAGTTGTCTGCAGTCGTGTCTTATGCCTTTGAAAGATCAGGCGATAATTTAAGCTTAGTAAGAGCGTATTTTGAAGAAGAGGAAGGTGATATGGAGGGTTGGAGGGCAACAGGTGATACATTAAATTTCACATTAATTGAAAAAAGTAAAGAATTGTCTATGAATCAATTCAAAAAAAATGTTTTTGCTGTTTTTTAATTAGAAGTATAATAGAATAGGGGTAATATTATTATCTGTAATCCCACAATCAATAGGAAGATAATCGAACCGTTAAATCACCACTCCAACACAACATTTGAGTTCGAATAAGGAGTTTCAAGTCCTCTGAAAAGTTCTAACTCTTTCCTTGCCAAGTCACTCTAGCGGAAAATTAATTCTAACTAGCTCCCCGCTTTTTTTGTTTGTCCGCAATGCCTCGTCACATATTGGATGTGCCAAATAAATACATTCTAACGATACATTCTTCCGAAAACAGGAATTATGCGCTCTTGAGTACGATTAAATTTAGTAAGTATTTAAGTTAACTCAGAATGATAGTAAAACCCGATGTTTTAATGTCAGTGGGGTTATTTTATTTTTAAATCACTTTGATATTCTGCAACTTCTCTAATAGAGGCGTCCTTTGAATAATAGGGATACTTTCCTTCCCTAATAAAATCAGATACGTTCTCATTATTACTTAGTTTTAAACATCCTATTCTCTCTACCTTTGCTTTCTTTGATTATCAAAATAAACAATCTTTTTATTTTTGGTTGTCTCCGAGCCCATAATAGGAAATCGGTATTCCTTTCCGTTTTCTACAATGATTTGTCCAACGGTCTTATCTCCACAGTGGCTTACTGCAACTCCTTTACCAATAATGGCCTTAATTTCTCTCAACTCATTAGCTGTAGTATTATTCTTTGCGAACACTAGGGTGCCTGTAAATGGGTTAATGTCGTAATAATCTTTTTTATACCACCTAGTTCCTTAACCTGAATATATGAACTCTTCACGATGCTATCTAAGAAAGCAAAGGCTAGCAAATAGTGATGGCCTTTCTCGTTTTAGGACTAGTCCGAGAGTGACATCTCGCGTGAAATGTTAACAACCAAAAAGTACGCAAATCTCTCGAAAGCTATTTCTTTTGTGGATGACCATTAATTATACAAATAATTAGATTTAATGGGTTACGAACAACACTTCTTAATGAATAATTCCACATTAGCCTTGATAAGCTTGTAGGTTTTAATACTTTTCGATTCAAATTAATTTCTAGTGGATTACGTTGAAGTAGTGTTGTCATTTGAAGAAAGTGTTTTCGGTGAAATTCTGGAAGCCGAGCTTGCAGAGATTGGCTTTGAGAGTTTTGTCAACGAACAAAACACACTCAAGGCATATATAAGCGTTGACAATTTCGTTAGCTCCGATTTAATGGCAATACTGACATCATATTCTGATAATGTGATGGACAGCAAGATCCAAAACATAGCCCACACAAATTGGAACGCAGTTTGGGAAGCATCCTACGAACCCGTATTAATCGAAAATAGCATTTACATCAAAGCCCCTTTTCACAAAGACCATCCAACGGCAGAAATAAGCATTACACTAGATCCAAACATGTCATTTGGAACTGGACACCACCCTACCACACACATGATGCTGAAAGAGTTATCACTCATCGACCTCAGCAACAAACGCCTATGCGATTTTGGATGTGGCAGTGGGATTTTATCGATTTATGCTTCAATCAAAGGTGCATCCGGAATAGGAATAGAAATTGACGAACACGCTGCAGAAGCCGCTCGAACTAACCTTAAAATTAATGATGTCTCTAACTTTGATATAATCACAGGTGATATAGCCTCTTTAGGCGAGCAATCTTTTGATATTATCGCAGCCAACATCAATAGAAACGTAATAGAAGAATCTTTAAAACAATTTAAAAACGTGATACCTCCGGGAGGAAAACTGCTCTGTGCAGGGTTTTTAAATGCAGACGAAGAAGGATTGACTAAAAGACTGAACAAAGCAGGATTCCAAATCATCAGAAAGGATGAAAAAGAAGGATGGACAATGCTTTCAACACAATACAGCGCATGAGAAAATTACTAATTCTATTCTCCATCATCACCATTCCTCAGATAATGGTTGGTCAATCATTTAAGGAGTTTAACAGTCAAGCAACGTTCATTGAAGAACTCAAACAACAAATCGTAGAAAAATCTCTGGGTGATGCCAAAAAGGTTCACAAAGACATGATTGATAATTTCGAAGAAATGTGGACTGAGCTTAACTCATTCACTCCTTCCGAAAAATCAAAAATCTACAACACCAGCAATAAGATTCTAGATTCTCGATTAAAGGTGATTCCTGATGTCCGCGATTATATTGAAGCTATCATTATCATCAAAGAATCCGAATCAGGAGCCTCGAAATTAAATGACTGGCACGTCATACTGGATGCAGTGTTGGGCGGAAGATCTGCCAGAAAAGAGTTCGGAACATTCCTAAGCTTCAGCTCTCAACTTTATTCTAAGAACATTATTTACCATTCAGCGTCTACAGAGTGGATTTCAGACAATTCAAACTACAGATTTGAAATAGAAGATGGAAACCCGAAATTGATAATCCCATCGCTTAACCTTAAATGCCTATCGAAGAACTCAGACCTTGAAATTAAAAACACAAGCGGAGTTTATTATCCATTGGACGAAAAATGGATTGGGAAAAATGGAACGGTTACTTGGGAAAGAGCTGGACTTGATCCAAATCGAGTTTATGCCGTCATTAATGACTATGACATTTTAATGAAATTCTCAAAGTATGATGCTGATTCAGTTACTTTTTACAACGTAGACTACTTTCCAGATCCATTGTTGGGCAGACTAGAAGATGCGGTGCGCGCTAATGTCACTGAAGAAAACTCTTCTTTCCCATCCTTTGTATCGTACAGTAAACGTCTAAAAATTGCCAACATTGATATAAATGTGGATTATGAAGGCGGTTTCACCCAACGCGGTGCCCGATTTATTGCCAGTGGGTCAAAAGAAGATCCAGCTTACTTGCTCTTCTACCTCAACGAAAAACCCTTCTTAGAAGTGAAATCAATCAGCTTCAGTATTAAAGAAGATAAAATCACCACTACGGATGCAGCTGTGAAATTCATTCTGCATGATGACTCAATTACTCATCCAGGTCTTGATTTTAAGTACAATCGCGAATCTCGCCTTGTAAATCTTTTCAAGTCTTTTGAAGGACTGCAAAAGGCTCCATATTTTGATAGCTATCACGCCATTGATATTTATACAGAATTAGTGACTTGGAAAATTGACCAACCAAGGATTGAATTCACCACTATACCAAACAGCTCGGACAACAGAGCATTTTTTGAATCGGATTATTATTTCCGAGAAAACAGATTTGACCAACTTTTAGGATTAAGCATGACTCATCCAATGGTAGAACTTAAGGCCTGCTTTGAGTCAAGAGGTAGCAATTTGATTTGGGATGAAGATGTTGCGAAATGTCTTCATACAGACCTTACAGACGCTCAGGTCTTACTTCTCAATTACACCAACCTTGGACTTGTAGACTATGACCCTGAGACCCATAGAGTAAGAGCTAAAGAAAGGATGTATCACTATGTGGCGGCAAAGTCTGAAAAAGAAGATTATGATGTTATCCAAGTTAGCTCTGATATTGGGACAATGGAAAACGCTAGCATGGACCTCATTGACGAGGTATTCACCTTGAAAATTAATGGGATAAAGAACATAACACTTTCCGATTCGCACCAAGTAGTGCTCTTTCCAGATAAAGGAACCATTACGATGGGAAAAAATCGAGATTTTGGTTTTTCAGGATTAGTAAAAGCCGGTCGTTTGGAATTCTTTGGAAACAATTTCAAATTCTCCTATGATATGTTCAATATCGACATGCCTAATGTTGACTCACTTAGATTGATTGTTTCATCCGGAGAACGAACAGCGACAGGACGAGAACGTCTCGTTCGTGTAAGTACAGTAATTGAAGATGTCACCGGCACCTTAGAAATTGACGACCCAGCGAACAAATCAGGACTTGAGCAACTAGAGCAATACCCCATATTTACCAGTAGTGAAAACTCTTTCGCATTTTATGACAGAAGCAGGATTCATAATAAGGCTTATAAAAGAGAGAACTTCTATTTCGAGTTGGACCCTTTTGTATTTGACAGTCTAGACAACTTTAGAAATGAGCGGGTTCAATTTGACGGAAACTTCGCAAGTGCTGATATTTTTCCTGAATTCAGAGAAACATTAAAGGTTCAGCCTGACTATTCTTTAGGTTTTGTAAGAACCACTCCAAGAGAAGGCTACCCTATCTATCGTGGCAAAGGAACTTACAATGACACGATTAAAATTAGTCATGAAGGATTGAGAGGTTCGGGTAAATTGAAGTTTTTAAGCAGTACAACCAAATCAACAGACTTTCTGTTTTTGCCCGAAGAAATGCACACCATCGCCAGCTCCTTTGTGATTGATGAGCAAATGGGTCAAGTTGAATACCCGCCAACTACAGGTAAAAACATCAAGCAAGATTGGAAGCCTTATGACGATATCTTACACAATGAAACTACAGATACTCCATTTTTGATGTATGATGGATCACAGTTGACAGGGAGTTTAGATTTAACACCCACTGAACTGACGGGAGCTGGACTATTCGCATTTGACAAAGCTGAACTTGAATCCAAACTTTTCGAATTTAAATTCAGTGGATTTCATAGTGATACAGCCGACTTTAGACTAAAGTCCAACGTATCTTCTTTTGAAGGCTTTCAGTTTAAGACTAACAATGTGGAAGCGGATGTAGATTTCACCAAAAGAAAAGGTGATTTCGTATCAAATGACGGAACTTCTATGATGGAGTTTCCTGCCAACCAATACGTTGCCTTTATGGATCGATTTACTTGGTTTATGGATCAAGAAGCCATCGAACTTTCAGGTGGTAAAACAACCAAAGGAACGAGTGCAGGAGCCATGCAATTTGAAGGTTCGCGATTTATATCTATGCATCCTGATCAAGATTCTTTAGAATTTTACTCTCCTGCCGCTCGTTATGACGTAAAGAATTCAATTATCGATGCCAGTCAAATCGAATTCATTGAAGTAGCGGATGCACTGATATATCCCGATAGTGGACTGATTACAGTTCTGCGAAAGGCGAAAATGAAGACCCTTAAGAACTGTAAAATTGTTGCCAATGCCGTTACGAAATACCACAAAATTGATAGTGCAACGGTGGATATTTTTGCGCGCAAAGACTATTTCGGAACTGGTCTATATACATACAAGGATGCCGCTGGCGGTCGTCAGCAGATCCGATTCAACTCCGTAAACGTTGATAGTTCATATCAGACCTATGCTAAAGGAAGTATTTCTGATGATAGAGGCTTCACTTTAAGTCCATATTTCGAATTCAAAGGCGATGTTCGCTTGGAGGCCAGCAATAAAGACCTCACTTTCAATGGGTATTCCCGCCTGAGACATCAATGTTATGAAGCAATTCCTTTGGAATGGTTCAGCTTCAAAGCCGCCATTGATCCTGAAGAAATCTTCATACCAATAGGGAAGACCCTCAATAACGAGGATGATGATTTACTTACCTCTTCAATTGTTCTAGATAAGGATACAGGCGAAATATATTCATCATTTGTATCCGTAAAAAGAAGCGACAAAGACCCGAATCTATTGCCAGCCAGCGGCTATCTCACCTACAATGATGACGCTAAAGAGTATAGAATTTCAAACATCAATAAATTAACACAAAGCTCATTGCCTGGTCAATACATGAGCTTAGCTTCTGAAGAATGCAAGGTTTATAATGAAGGTAAACTAGGCTTTGGTTTAAACCCTGGTCAATTAGACCTCTCTACAGTTGGTAATATCACACATGATCTAAAAGACCAAAAAGTAGAACTTGACGTCATGATTCTTTTGGATTTCTTCTTTGAGAACAAACTCATTGATGACATGGGTAAAACAATGGCTGAAAATGCATTGGGCGAACCTTCAGATTTTGAAAGAGACACCTACCAAAAAGGCTTAAGAGAATTCATCGGAACAGATGATGCTGATAAGCTCATCGCAACCATAACGCTTACGGGTGAATTCCGGAAATATCCGTCTGAACTTGAAAAAAATATCTTCCTTACAGAAGTGAAACTGAAATGGAATCCAGAAACAGACTCCTACCAATCAGTTGGGAAAATTGGTGTCGGAAATATTGGCAAGCGCCAGGTAAACGTTAAGGTTAATGGCAAAGTTGAGGTTGAAGTTGGACGAATTCCAACAATTTCTATCTATCTTGAAGCAGATAAAGAAACTTGGTGGTATTTTCAATACTCTAGAAACATAATGCAAGCCTACTCGAGCCTAGACGAATTTAACTCTACCATCACTGACCTTAAGCCAGATAAGCGCAAATTGAAGGTAGACAAGGGTGAGTCTCCTTATAGCTTTATGCTATCAAGCAAGAGACGCAAAGAAGATTTCATGAGTAAATTCTAAAGGTGAATTTTAGGCATAATGCTAAATTCGCGTACACGAAATGGTAACAATTCCAACAATCGTTTCCTTATTGATCGCCTACTTGCTTGGTTCAATCCCTACTGCTGTTTGGATTGGCAAAGCATTCTATGGCGTTGATGTGCGCGAATATGGAAGCGGCAATGCTGGCGCTACCAACACATTTCGCGTATTAGGTAAAAAAGCAGGTATTCCGGTTTTGTTAATTGACGCGATAAAAGGATACTTTGCCGTCAGCCTAGTATACATTTTTGCGGAAGAGCCTATTAGTGAAGCTGCTTTTGTTAATTATCAGCTTGCCTTGGGAGTTTCTGCAGTTATCGGCCATATCTTCCCTGTTTTTGCTGGTTTTCGCGGTGGAAAAGGAATTGCAACACTGCTTGGTTTAATGCTAGCCGTTCACTACCAAGGTGCCCTTTTGGCATTAAGCATCTTCATTCTTGTTTTCTCAATTACTCGCTTTGTCTCTCTCGGTTCGATGGTTGCGGCCCTCAGTTTCCCTTTTATCATCGTATTGGTTTTTAGCGCGACAGTTCCAAGCCTGATTGTCTTTTCAATGTTTGTAGCCATTTTGGTACTCATAACCCATCAAAAAAATATTGAACGGCTGGTTCGAAAAGAAGAAAGCAAGGCAAATTTTTCGCTAAAAAACCTAATTAGACAAGTAGGCGAAGACGATTAATCCTTGTTTTTGCGTTATTCACATTCAATTGATTAAAATCATTGATTTACAAGGTTTAATCTAGAACCTTGTTTAAGACTTTTACCTTGCACTTAAAAGCACCTTATCGAAAGTTTTGAAGGTTTATCAATACATCATCATCCTACTGCTTTGGCTCCTGAACGTCCCTGTTTTAAACGCACAGGAATCCGAAGAAGACCTCAATAAAAAGGCACTTGAATTATTCGAACAAGAAGAGTTCGAGCAGGCATTCAAGATCTATTCGACCCTATTAAGTATAGAAATGCAAAGCCCAGAGTATAACTTTAGGTTTGGGGCATGCCAACTTTTCACTGCCCAAGACAAAGAAGAACCGCTGAAGTACTTGAAGTTTGCAGTTGATAATGCCAGTGCTCCAGCACTTGCTCATTTCTATTACGGCTTAGGGCTTCACTTGAATTACCAATTCGATAGAGCCATTAAGGAATACAAAAAGTATCAACCCGAAGCCACTAAAAAAGAAAAGGAATCAGCCTTAGTAGTTCACCACATCGAGCAATGCGAAAATGGAAAGACGCTTGTCTCAAACTTTACTGACATTTCAGTTATTCAACGAAGCGTGCTTCCTCGCAGTGACTTTTACCGCAATTACGATCTAAGCGAGTTTGGTGGCAAAATCATTGTGAAACCAGAAGATTTCATGTCCGAAGAAGACAAGAAGCGTGATGCATCTTTTCTCATGTATTTCCAGCAGGAAGCCGACTTGATTTATTACGCATCGTATTCTGAAAAAAATGCCACTGGAAAAGACCTTTATTTCATCCAAAAACTTCCTACTGGAGGCTGGAGTGAACCTAAGAGATTAAGTGACGAAATCAATACGTCCTTCGATGAGGATTATCCATTCATACGTCCGGGTGGCAACATGCTCTATTTCGCATCTAAAGGCCATAATAGCATGGGTGGCTATGACATATTCAAAAGTGAGCGCAGAGGTGATGGTTCTTGGACCAAACCAATCAACATGGAATTCGCCATTAATACACCTTGGGATGAATTCATGTTCATTTCAGATAAAGAAGAAAATTCAGCTTGGTTTGCGAGCAATAGAGAAACAAGCAATAAGCAAGTCACTGTATATCACATCGGAATTGAGCGCATTCCTCTTGATTTAACACTCATTAAAGGAAGCTTTGAAGCTGAGGGATCTAAAAAAGCCACCATCACCGTGGAGGATATGATCCAAAATAAAGTGGTTGGCGTATTTGACTCAGAACGACAACTAGGTGGCTATTTGCTAGATTTAAAAGGCAGCGGAAAATACAAGTTCATTGTTGAGGCAGAAGAAAGTAATTCCATTCATACAGGAATTGTTGAGGTTCCGCGCGAAAAAGGTCTTAAACAATTCAGGCAAGAGATGATTCTTGCTACTGTTGATGGCAAAGAACAACTTCAAATCATCAATCATTTTGACGAACCTATTGAAGACGAACAACTTTTAACTGCCGATATCCTGAGAAAGCAAGCTAGCCTTTCAGTGAATTCTTCAGAAGAAGATATAGTTAGAAGTCTTGAAATTATTGATGCGGGTGATGCTCCTGAGAAAAATAGCAATCCATCCGGATTAAGTCAGGAAGAGCGAGTAGCGCTAGCAGGAACTGCCGTAAACACTTTGAAAGAGGAAGGTAAGAACATGGATCAAAAAGTGTCCGCTCTTTATGAAGTAATGCAAGAGAATATAAATTCTGATGATCCAGCATCAATAGCAAAAGCTGCTATAGCGAGTGAACTTGCAGGCATTTATAAAGATGAAGCAGAAAGAAGACAAGTTGCTGTTCAACGCATGGAAGGAACACTCTCTACTTTAGGAACTGGATCGTTGGATGAGGATGCGTTTAACGCGCAATACGCACAATTAGCAGCAACTCAAAATAATTTTAAGACACTCGAGAAATTTGAAACTAAGATCAGTTCAGATTTCGAAAAACGAATGGATCCTACTCTTTCGGAGTATGAAAGCAAAAATCAAGAAGTGCAAACACTTGAATCAGATATTACCTCAATTGATGAAGAGGTTGCTTATTACCGAACTGAGATAGATAATTCCAAAGATGATCTGATCAAAGAAGAACTGCAGATTCAGATAGATGAAGCGCAAGCAGCTAAACCTCAAAAAATAGCTGCACTAGAAAGGGCCAAAAAAGAATTTAAATCACTTGAAACACAAAAATCGAATGCAAAGCGCTACCTCGATTTATCCTCAACTCTCTTGGCATTAGCAGCACAGCAAGCTCCTCAAATGACCAACATAGTGAGCTCTGCCGCAATCAATGAAATGCAAACTGCGCTAAGCATTAAAGCCCAGTCTGACCCAGCGCTCATGGCTTTTATTAATCCTGAAAAAGCTGAAGAGGCCATCGCTGAGAATTTAAGTGATAACAGAAAAGCTACCGATGAATCCTCCGAAGAAAAAACATCAAACCCTGAATCAACAGGTTCTGCTGGATCCTCTAGCCAAGATGTCAATGACGAAATAAAAGCAATTGAAGCAAAGGAGTCTGCTCCTGAAATAGTCTCTGGAGACTATAACACCCATTTCCAAGAGCAATTAGCCATGGCATCAAATGCCGAAGACCCTATAATTGCTGAAAGTAGAAAGGCAGAATTGTATGACCAATGGGCCGAGAACATTGAAGTAAGAATGGACTCCATTGAAATTGCAAAATCCAAAACTTCAGATGCTGTCCAAATTTCTAATCTGGATGCTTTGTTGATGAAATTAAATGAAGAAAAAGCTGAGAAAGAAGACTTAGCAATGGATAGCTATCAGAGCATTGCGAGCCTCAGTGAAGCAGCCGCAAATAATTTCACTGCTCCAAATGAAAATACTCCATCCAATCAAAATTCGAATATCCCTCCCGTATCACAGGAGCTTCTAGAAGGTGATGGTTTCCCGCCTTCAGTCGTTCAAATCAATGAAACGTACAACTCGGAACTAGAAAGCTTAACTGCCGCAGCTGAAAATGCTTACACAAGTGAAAACTTACTGAATCTTGCCAAAGGCTATGATAACTGGGCAAAAGATTTGCAGGTGGAGTTGGATGTATTAGCCTCTCAAATAAATGTCGCAACCGATGAAGAAACAAAAGCTATACTTCAATCAAAAGCGGCTGAAGTTGGCGAATTACGTTTAGAAAAAGTTAGTAAATCAACTGCACTCAAGCAAGAAGCATCAACCACTAAAGACGCAAAGGTTGCTGCTGCTTCCCAATCAGAGCTGCAATCTCAGTTATATGAGTACGTTGAGAATTACAATAGCCAGGCATTCCAGCAAATTCAAAACCAGATTAACATCATTCCTGATGATAATTTAAAGAAAGCACAGAGTGAAACATTAAATAAAAACTGGATGATCGGCATTCAGAATGAAAAAGTCAAAACTGAGGCACGTCTATCAAATACCACCGATCCAAAGCAAATGTTTGATCTTCAAAATCAGTTAGCCGCCTTAAATGCAGAAAAAGAAATCGTGCAAGGGCGTTTAGATTCTTTAAATATCGATCAAAATATTGCTTCAGGACCATCAGCACCTGCAAGTGTCATGGTGAAAGGAAGTGAAAGGTTCGAAGGTTACATTCCTGTTGAAAGCGCCTCAATAGAAGAATACTCGATTGAAGCTGATAAAAGCTTATCGCTTCAGGAAGATATCGGAGATGAACTTTCTGCATTTGAAACACAGCTTTCGGAAACAAAAAAGAAAAAAGTAAAACGAGAAATTCAAGCTCAAATAGAACAGAAAGAATCAGAACAGCGCGTAATAAAAATGCAAGCAGATTTCTATACTGAAGCAGCTATCAAATTAGAGTCTGCAGAGACACAAGTACTCACCATGGAGGTGGGTGACATGCTCCCTTCAGAAAAACAACAGCAAATCTCAAACGCGCTAGCATTAGAAGCAGAACAAGCAACAACCGAAGCTGTGACAGCTCTTGAGACTGCTGAGGCTATCAAGAAGAAAAAGACAAGGAAAGCCGCTGTAACAAATGCAATGATTCTGCAGAATAACGCAGCCTTAAAGCGTCAAAAAGCGGATCTGTCTCAAAATTTAGTGGGTGAAATTCAAGCCATCGAGAATGCTACTATCGCTAAGAATTTCATTATTCTCCCAATGCAGGAAGTGGTATTACCGGTGACCAATAAAACACTCAACCCTAATGAAGTTGAAGATGTAAAGGCAACAAACGAATATACTTTCTATCAAGCTGAAAAAGCCAAATCTGACTCCATCAGAACTGAAATTATCCGACTCGAATCTTTAGAAAAACAATACACCAACCGCGGTCAGTTTTTAATGGAACAATCTGCTTCAACACCATTGGGAAATGGAGCCGCCCAAGCCAGACTAGAATTGGCAAATCAAGCCTATGAGGATTTTGAGCGTGCAGATAGTATCTCAGAAAATGTAGCAAGGTTTAAGCGTGAGGCCACATATATTGAAAATGAGGCCAATAGAAGTTTGCTTACTCTTCCAGAAGAGGCATACATGAATATATTGGCTTACTACAATAACCCGAATGGAGTTGACGCGATTTCACCTCAAACTACTACCGAAGAAATTCCCGCTTTAGCTAATTCGTCAACCTCAGGAACAGATGACAACCCCTTTGCTCAAGAGAAAGCCTTTAAATTAAATGCTCCCACAGCAGAGGATAATTCATCTCTTATTGTTGAACAGGATTACCTGACTAACACCATATTTGAACTAGAAGAAACGGCTCCAGTGAGCACATATAGCGAAAGAAATCCTATTCCAGTGGATCCTCCATTACCAACTGGATTAATGTATAAAGTGCAAATAGGTGCGTTCAGAAATGCCATAAAGCAGGATGCTTTCAAAGGAATAGCACCTATTGTTGGTGAGTCCACTAATTCAGGATTTACAAGGTATTCAGCTGGTGAGTTCAATACGTTCAGCAGCGCTGACGGTGCTAAGGTTAAAATCCAAGGTATCGGTTACACAGACGCTTTCGTTGTGGCTTACTTGAATGGTAAGCGCATTTCTATTACTGACGCAAAAACAGCTGAAGCAGGCGGTCAAATTTCAACGGCAGGTCAAGGAATAGCCGGAACGAACGCACCGAGCAATGCACAAACTAGACCGCAAGCAAATTTCAAACCTTCAATCATCAAGCAAGGAAGCATCGAGATCAACGCTGTGGAGAATATTGGTGGAACATTCTTTACAGTTCAAGTAGGAGTTTTCTCTAAGCCTGTTAATTCAGCAGCTATATTCAACATCACACCACTTAATCAAGAAAACCTTACGAACGGAACTTACCGCTACTCAACTGGGAAGTTTGACAATGAAAACATTGCTACCCAAGCGCGTGATGAAGCTCGTGCATTGGGTGTAAGTGATGCCTTTGTTACCGCCTACAGAGATGGTGTAAGGGTTGCAGTGGAAGTGGCGCGTGGAAACACTAACAGCACTACTCCAAAGCCTCAGGTCGCACCGAAGCCCGCACCTGTTCAAAACACACCGATCAACACATCCTACAGAATACTATTGGGAAGCTTCATAGGCGAAGTTCCTTTAATTGAGGCCACTCAAATCTTACTTTTAAGTGGCGAAGGAGTTGATAAGATCAACAACAATGATGGAAGTAGCAGCTACTACTATGGTGAGTATACGAATCAATCCGAAGCCACTTCAAGGGCTTCAGAATTGCGCAATGCAGGCTTAACCCAAGCAAAAGCTGTAGAGCAATAAATATTCTCTCAGACCATTTACCTTTGCATCTCACATTTTGTAAAAGATGAGCACAGCATACGAAACAGACGAACTTGTTGAAGAGAGCATTGACCTAGATAATTCTCACGCAATCATTTTATATAATGACGATGAGAATTCATTCGATCATGTAATTGATTCATTGGTCGATATCTGCAAGCATGAACCTATGCAGGCCGAACAAGTAGCTTGGATCGTGCACACAAAAGGCAAATGCGATGTTAAACATGGTGCTTTTGACAAGCTTCATCCACTTTGCAAGGGCCTTCAGTCTAGAGGGCTTTCTGCAGTAATTGAGCAATAATCATGAGTGCTAGCATTGTCATCCTATTATTGATAATCGCCATAGGATTGGTGCTGATTGAAATTTTTCTCATTCCAGGAATTGGAATTGCAGGTATTGCAGGTGCAATTCTAATGATCACTTCTCTTGTTCTAGCCTATGAAGTAGGCACAGCTTTCGGTCACTATGTTCTAGCTGGTACAGGTCTAATTTCTATTGGGTTAGTGCTTTTGGCCTTCAGGACAAAAACATGGGATAGACTTAGCTTGAAATCAGATATTCACTCGAAAGTGGATAATCACGCCACTAACCTTTCTCTTGGCGAACGAGGAAAAACCGTTAGTCGTTTGAACCCTATGGGAAAAGCGATGTTCAATAATAAATACTTTGAAGTTTCATCAAAAGGTGCGTACATTGAAGCGGATTCTGAGATTGAAATTGTTCAGGTCGACCATAATAAAATCATTGTCATTCAGATAAATTAATACTATGCTTTCAGGAATTGGACTTCTCGTTGTGATTGTAATACTATCCATTGTTGGATTGTGGGTCTTGTTGTATTTTGTTCCCGTTGGATTGTGGTTTCAAGCCATTTTAACAGGTACGAGTGTGCCCCTACTCCAATTGGTTTTCATGCGATGGAGAAAGGTTCCACCGGCAATTATCGTTAATGCGATGATCGCAGCCAAAAAAGCGGGCATTGTCATCACTTCCGACCAATTGGAAGCCCATTTCCTGGCTGGAGGTCATGTTCAAAATGTAGTGAACGCCTTGATCTCCGCTGACAAAGCAAATATTCCATTAGACTTCAACATGGCTACAGCGATAGATCTTGCTGGTAGAAATGTGTTTGAAGCGGTTACCATGTCTGTAAACCCTAAAGTGATTGATACACCTCCTGTTACAGCGGTGGCTAAAGACGGTATTCAATTAATTGCTAAAGCAAGAGTCACGGTAAGAGCAAACATCAAACAACTTGTTGGTGGAGCTGGTGAAGACACCATCTTAGCGAGAGTTGGAGAAGGAATTGTTACTTCTATTGGATCAGCAGAAAGTCATAAAAAAGTTTTAGAAAATCCTGATTCAATTTCCAAAGTTGTTCTGTCAAGAGGACTAGACTCTGGCACAGCATTCGAAATTCTTTCAATTGATATTGCGGATGTAGATATAGGAAAGAATATTGGAGCAGAACTTCAAATGGATCAAGCGGAAGCGGACAAGAATATTGCACAAGCTAAAGCGGAAGAAAGAAGAGCCATGGCAGTAGCTGAAGAACAAGAAATGAAAGCGAAAGCGCAAGAAGCTCGGGCTAAAGTAATTGAAGCGGAAGCTGAAATTCCTAAAGCTATTGCAGAAGCATTTAGAAACGGCAACTTTGGTGTTATGGATTATCAGCGATATAAGAATATCCAAGCAGATACTGAGATGCGAGATTCAATAGCTAGACCACCTGAATCAAAGTTAGGCCCGGTAGGTAGGTCAAGTAAAAAGAAAGAAGACGATAAATAATTAAGCTTCAATTATTGCTTGGAACTTATTGGCATCGATAGAAGCACCGCCAATTAATCCTCCATCAACATCTGGTTGAGCTAATAACTCAGCAGCGTTTTCTGGATTCATACTGCCGCCATATAAAATGCGCAGTTTATTTGAGACTTCATTCCCGAACTTCTTTTGTATTGAAGTTCTGATAAAGGCGTGCATTTCTTGTGCTTGCTGCGGAGAAGCTGTTTCACCCGTTCCAATGGCCCATATAGGCTCATAGGCTATTATCATATTAGATACTTCATCGGCTGTAAATTCAAAAAAAACTGATTCCAATTGATGAAGAATAGTTGATTCATGATTTCCCGAATTACGATGATCCAAATGCTCACCACAGCAAAATAAAGGAGTCAGGTTTTGATCTAAGACACATCTGATTTTGTTCACTAAGGCTTCATCATTTTCTGCGAAGTATTCTCTGCGCTCAGAATGCCCAACAAGCACCAATGATGTTCCTATTTGATGAACCATTGAAGCAGAAACTTCACCAGTGAAAGCGCCATTTTCTGTGGCTGCTACATTTTGGGCTCCCAATTCAATTTTGGAACCTGAATTCTTTAAGAATTCAAAAGCCGATCTCAAATAAATGGATGGTGGAATGATCGTAACATCAGCATTCCTCCAATTGCCTTCACTTTCTTTTTGAACCAATTCACTGATAAGGGTCATCGCCTCATTCCAATGCATATTCATTTTCCAATTTCCGGCAATTAATCTTTTTCGCATGCTACAAAAATACCCAGAGATTGAGTTATTCGTTCAGTAAAGTAGGGTCGAAATAAGGCATGATCAATTTGAGCAGCCAATTGATCAAAATAAACGTGGTTGAAACCACAAGTGTTAGACCGATGATCACAGGGAAATCTTGATAATCTATTGCATTAAGCAGCACACTTCCCAATCCCTTCCATCCGAAAACAAACTCAACAAAAATCGAACCCGTAAGCAACGCAGCCATCCAACCGCCCAATGCAGATAACACTGGATTAATCGCATTGGGTAGAGCATGTTTGAATAATATTTTCCTTTCCGATAATCCCTTGGATCTTGCTGTTCGAATAAAATCCTTCTTCAATACCTCAACCATGCTATTGCGCATCAACTGACCAGAAACACACATTGGTCTTATCGACAAGGCTAAAGCCGGAAGAATCAAGTTTTGAAATTGAATGATTTCCTTCCCTTTATACACATCATACTTAAAAAGAATGCCAGTAATTGGTAGTCCCAAATAGTCATTTAACAAGTAACCCAAGAGCCAAGCAATCAGAATAGCCGCTACAAATGATGGAACAGCCAGTCCGAAGGAAGTCAAAATTCTCAATAGCGTATCAAGCGTACCGTTCGGTTTCTGGGAAGCATAAACACCAATGGGAATACCAATAAGCGCTGCTAAAAACAAACTCGTAAAAACCAAGGCAATAGATTCTGGTAAAGCATCCAATATCATCTTAGAAACCAAGGTCCTATTCGTATAAGATTTACCCAGATAAGGCCACTTGAAAACAACTTCTGCTGATTTTCCTAACTCAATCGAAAACCATTCACTCCAATTATGATCAGTTCCAGGCTTTTTAAAACTCACAAAGCTCAAATCATTCATGAAGTATACAAATCGAACCGGAAGAGAGTGATTCAACCCTATTTCATTGCGAATCATCTCGATCTGCGAATCATCTGCATGTTTTCCTCCAAGAAGTTTTACTGGATCGCCAGGTAAAACATTGAATAATAAAAACACAATTGCAGCAACCCCAATAAGAGAGAAAATCGCTTTGGATGTTAGGTTTAAGATATTAAAGGCGGTGAACACGTATCATCGAAGATACTCCGATTTGAACGTATCATAAGTAGGAAGATCATTATAATGCCATTTGCCGATAACCGTTCCTTCCCTCAATAATATCAATCCAGGATTGGATCGGATGATAGTCTTCAACATGGTTGCATCACCAGTCAGAACATCATAATTTACTTGATGCTCATGACGATAAGTATTTATTTCATCGTATGTATTGGACGCTAATCCATACATAAATGGTCCTCCGTCTGGATCGTTTGCAGCACCATCATTCAATGCATTTAGTGCCGCTTGAAATTCAGAATTACTCTCTTTGATATCATAAGAAATAGCCAAGAATATAAATGGTTCGGCTAAAATATCTTCCGTGTAATCATTGCCATCCGCATCTTCTAAAACGAAGTCATGAATAGGTGGTTCGCATCCTTTAAAAATCAATTCTGTTTCTCGATCCACAAATTCAGCACCTTCAATTTTCCAAGGTTCTTGAGCCGTTTTATACGTCTTCACTTCACCATTTACAAGATAAAACCATGTGTCATCATATACGTCTTGAGGTGCGTCAGGTGGACATTCTTTTAGCTCAGATATATTGTTCCCAATCTTATATGGCCTAAAATCCTTTATAGGTAAATGCATCACGCAATAGGCGCTGAACCCAGCGCTGATAACGGTTGCAGCTGCGGCCATAATCCAATCACGTGAATCGCTTTCCATCAAGTTCTTAATTCCAAGTAAAACTCCGAATGTTACTAGAGCAAACACCATCGGAAAATACCAGCTTACCATTCCGAATGAGAAGACAGCAATAAGTAAACCACTGATAACCAAATTCATCAAATCGGTTTTCAAACCTTGAGGTTTGGTTTGATCTCGCTTTATAAATATGATTACAGAAAAAACCAACAGCACCACATCTTTTGCAAATGACTGCCATGGAGTAAGCTTAATAGCATCACCAAAACAGCCGCAATCCTTCATATAACTGATGTCTTCCCTCGCTACGAAACCAAAAATACCTTCAAAGAAATTGGTCAAACCAGACGCAGGATTATCAAAAAACCAATTGGCAATGGCCGTGTAACCGGTTAAAAAGGTGAAGAAAATCATCAATATGAGCAGCGACCAAGAAGCTAATTTCATTCTAGCACCAAACAAAACAGCAACACCCAAAACGATTTCGGCAACACAGACCAAAATGGACAGTTCCAACGCCCAAGGGTCAAGCCATGGCATATTGAATACGCCAGCAGCGAAATAATCATTCAGTTTATATGAAAACCCAATAGGATCGTTCGCTTTTATCAATCCTGAAACAATGAATAGTGAGCCAACGAGTAATCTTGATATTCTACTTAGCATAAATGTCTTGTTTAATAAGATTCGCAAAAATATAACCTGAACTCACTCGAAGAGTTCGATTAACAGAGGATTAACTAGTCGATTATGTAACTGTTCTTTTTAGAGCATAAAACCTTACCCATAGAATGGATGTTTACCTCTAAATTTGAAGCCATGAGCGCAATTCTATCTATCAAACCATTAGGATTTCCATGGGAAACCCAAGACCCATTCTTATTCTGTGTTTATCACCGCGATGAATTTCCTGAGGGAAACGGAGAAATGGGTGTTGACAGAAAACACCTAGCCGGAAGAAGTATTGGAAATGACTTCACCATTAAAGATGGATGGCGTATGTATCATGGGCAAAGTATCCCAGGGTTTCCGTTTCATCCACATCGAGGTTTTGAGACTATCACCATTAACAAAGAAGGTTTTGTAGATCACACCGATTCGTTAGGCGCAGCAGGACGTTTTGGTGCGGGTGACACACAATGGATGACCGCTGGGTCTGGCGTTCAACACTCAGAAATGTTTCCATTGATCAATACAGACAAAGAAAATCCACTAGAGATTTTTCAGATTTGGTTGAACCTTCCCAAGGCCAGCAAGTTTGTGGAACCACATTTTAAAATGCTCTGGAATGAAGATGTTCCAGTATTAATAGAGGAAGATGAAAATGGTTCTAAAACAGAAGTACAAATCATTGCTGGAGAGTTAAAAGGCAAAAAAGCGCTCGCTCCTACTCCAGATTCTTGGGCAGCCAATCCGAAAAATCATGTAAGTGTGCTCACCATTAAAATGGATGCGAATGCAAAATGGACATTACCCAGCGCGGAACAAGAAGCGAATAGAACATTGTTTTTCTATAAAGGCAAATCGATGAGTGTAGATGGCCGTGAAATACATGTTGGTCATTTAGTTCATTTAGATCCTTCATCAGTTGTGGAGATTAAAAATGGTAGCGAAGAGTCGTTCATACTTATGCTTCAGGGAAGACCCATCAACGAACCCGTTGCACAATACGGTCCATTTGTGATGAATACACAAGAAGAAATTCGTCAAACAATGACGGATTACCAACGCACGCAATTTGGCGGATGGCCTTGGCCAAACCAAGAGCAAGTGCATGATAAAGATGCTGGACGCTTCGCCCTGCATGCTGACGGACGTAAGGAGCAAAAATGAGCCTACCAAGAAAGCAAGATGTAATTGCTGCGGCTATTTCAATCGTGTCTCAAAAAATTGAGCGAATCAAAGCCGTGCTCGATGATTTGAATGATGGTAACGCACAAAATTCAAAAAGCACGGCTGGAGATAAGCACGACACAGAGCGCGCCATGGTTCATCTTGAAATCGAGAAACTTTCGAAATCACTATCTGTTGAATATTCCATTAGGAATGACTTAGAGCAGATCAAACCAGATAATGTAAACTCAGTTATTTCAAATGGAAGCCTCGTTGAAACCTCGCGAGGAAAATTCCTAATTGGCGCTGCTTGCGGAAATGTGCATGTAAGTTCCATTTCTGTTTTCTGCATTTCTGAATATAGTCCTTTGGCGAAGGAATTAAGCGGGAAATCATCAGGAGAAAAGGTTGAATTGAACACCAACGTCTTCGAAATCATTTCGGTTCAATAATTTTTTCACGATTTAATTTTCATGATTTCCCGAATGGTCACTGGTGTTTCAGACTCTTTCTTAGTTTGATCAAGGCATTTTCATTGCTGAATTTTAAATTTAAACGTTTGTTTAAATCATTTGTTTAAATATCTTCGCTCTCTGATTATGAGTGAAAAAGATATAAATACAGCCAATAAAATCAAGGAAGCCGCTGGCACCTTGTTTACTGAAAAGGGTTTTGGAAGGACCACTACAAGAGAAATTGCAACTGCAGCAGGAGTAAATCTAGCATTGGTAAACTATCATTTCCGCAGCAAGGATGAATTATTCAAAGCCGTGATGATGGAGACAGTAGAATCCTTTGTCAAGCAATTGCGCGTTTTGCTGAACAACGAAAAATCATTTGATGAAAAATTAGATGAAGTCGTAAACAACTACATCGATCTATTATTGGTCCGCCCTGACCTTCCCATTTTCATGCTCAGCGAACTCAGAAACAATCCTGAGGACATGACTAGTAAACTTAAGCTGCATGAACTGTTCGGTGAATCTAGTTTTTTCAGAGAGTTATTTCAGAGAGCACCAGAAGGAATTCATCCCATTCAAATATTTATTAATATGCTCTCAATGACCGTTTTCCCTTTCCTAGCAAAGCCACTCTTAAGCGCTGCAGCTGGCCTCGAAGAAGATCAATTCAAATTAACAATGGATGCTAGAAGAAAACTCATTCCTCTTTGGATCAAATCCATGCTTAACCCGGCAAACGAATAGAATCATGAACTTTAATCACCACTTCGCTGCATTCATCATTGCGATCAGTTTTTCTTTCAGCTCGCAAGCACAGCTTCTGGATTTGTACACGAGTCTTGACAGTGCTGAAGCTACAATGCCTTTGCTGAAGCAAGAAAACCTATTGAACGAAGCACTGAGCAACAAGCTCAAAGAATACAATCGAAATTACCTGCCGAGTCTTACAGCAAACGGTCAGATATCTTATCAATCTGATGCACCAGAACTGGATGTACCTATTCCTGGGTTTACTGGACTCGAGCTTCCAAATGTGCAATACAGAGCAAGTATTGATATAGCCCAACCCATTTTTGATGCAGGAATTTCTAGAGCCCTGAAAATATCTGAGACTGCCCAGTCTGAAGCATCCTTAAAGTCACTTGAAGTAAGCAAGAGCGCCTATAAAAAACAGGTTGCACTGCTCTACTTTCAGATGCTTCTCGTTAACGATCAAATATCCATCATATCAAAAAGCATTGACTTAATGAGGGAGCGTTTGAAAACTGTTGAGTCCGCTGTAGAAAATGGCGTAGCACAGGAAAACGACCTTCTCAAACTTAAAAGTGAAATCCTAAAGCTCGAAAACAAAATGGATGAACTCACTGCTGCCAAAATGAGTGGAATGGAAATCCTTGGTATTCTCACTGGAATTAATACTACAGACCGAACACTTGAAAAGCCAGAGATTCAAGGCTCCATCGATTACAGTACAAGTGGAAACCCAACATTGCAACTCCTTACTACCCAACAAGGAAGTATCATGGCTAATGAGTCATTACTTAAGGCTCAACGAATGCCTAAAGTGAGTGCATTCGGTCAAGTAGGCTTAGGCGCTCCAAACCCCTTCAACTTCTTCGAAAAAGACCTGAGCACATATTATATTGCTGGATTGAGAGCCAGTTGGAACATATGGGATTGGGGGGAAACATCGCTGAAACGTAAAAATCTTGAAATCAACAAGCAGATGGTCGTTGAGCAGCAGAACCAAAAAAAGCTTGAGGTTGAATCAAACCTAAGAACGATCAAACATCAAGGCGATAAATACGCTAAAGCTTTAGAACGAGATGAAGAAATTCTCACTATGAAGTCGCAAATAAGAAAAAATGCCAGTACGCAATTGGATCAAGGCGTCATCACGCCAGCCGAATATCTTGATGAAGTGTTAGCAGAGCAAGTGGCTGAATTGAATAAAAGTGTCAACGAAATATCTCTTTATCAAAACCAAATAATCCTGCAATTCGAGACAGGAACCATCAAATAAGAATCACAAAACTCACTAAGAATAATCAAAATGAAATATCATATTCTAACATTATCACTCATAAGCATCTTCCTCTCTTCTTGCAGTGGTTCAGGAGCCAAAGCAGATGCATATGGCAATTTTGAAACCGATGAATTGACTGTCAGCGCTGAAACCAGTGGCAAGCTCATTCAATTCAACGTTGAAGAAGGTTCTTACATAAAAGCAGGGACGATTGTAGGAGTAATCGATACTACCCAACTCCATCTAAAAAAGAAACAATTGGAAGCCGGTATAACAGCTATTTCTAAAAAACTTCCGAATGAAGCAGCTCAATTGGCCGTCTTTAATGAGCGCATTATCACATTGAATCATGAGATAGAACGCGTCACAAAGCTCGTTGAATCTAAAGCCGCACCATCCAAACAACTTGATGACATGAACGCTGAGTTAGAAGTGACCCTGAAACAAAAAGCTGCAATGGCTTCTACCTTGAGCACTCAAACGCAGGGCATGCTAGCTGAAATTGAGCCATTGCGCTATCACGTGATGCAACTAGAAGATCAACTTAAAAAATCATCAATTCGCAATCCGATAGATGGTGAAGTCTTGACCACACTGCTTCAAAAAGGAGAGCTCGCCATGCAAGGACGTCCTCTTTACAAAATCGCTTCTCTCAACCCATTAATTTTGAGGGCCTACGTAAGTGGTGATATGCTTACGTCCATCAAAATAGGAGATGTTGTATCGGTCTTCACCGATAATTCAAACGAAAGCCTCAAAGAATCTGAAGGAAAGATTACATGGATTAGCAGTGAGGCTGAATTCACACCCAAGATCATCCAGACACGAGACGAACGGACTTCACAGGTTTACGCTATGAAAATCGAAGTGTCGAATGATGGAAGTCTGAAAATCGGTATGCCTGCTGAGATTCAATTTACTGATTAAGCAATCTATTGATGAATAATCCAGCCATTTCAGTAAGCAATTTGAGCAAATCTTATGGAGATGTTCAAGCCCTCAAAAACATAAATTTTGAGGTGAAAGAAGGTGAGTTATTCGGTCTGATAGGTCCTGATGGCGCTGGAAAAAGTAGTCTTTTTCGAATTCTTACTACATTGAGTTTTGCTGATGAAGGCGAAGCAACCGTGATAGGTCATGACGTGGTCAAAGACTTCCGGACCATCCGAAATGAGATCGGCTATATGCCCGGAAAATTCTCACTATATCAAGATTTGACGGTAGCCGAAAACCTGGAATTCTTCGCTACCATATTCGGAACTACCATAGCCGAGAATTACGAATTAATCAAAGATATCTACGTTCAACTAGAGCCTTTTAAAGATCGATTGGCCGGAAAGCTGAGTGGCGGAATGAAACAGAAACTGGCCGCCAAGGTGAAATCAATCACCGTAACGAATGTGGCAATGATGACGATGTATGACGTGATGCGCACTTGCTTTGGAATGGCGTTTCGAAAGAGCGAAACCAAAATGCTTGAGCTGATCAACACAAACATGGTGGCCAAGCCCATCGCTAAAGCGTTAATCGCAGTATTGGTTACCGCCAATGCAGGACACATGCCCAACACCGCCACAAAAACAGGATTTTCCTTCCAAAGTCCTTTGATGAACTCTTGAGCCGCTTGAGACGATGGCATTTCTTCCTTAGTCATGGCTTTCATTTTTAGGGTTATTGGAATAATCTGCAATGGGCTGTTTCCATTTTTTTAGTGAAGCATTGATCAACCTGCCAATGGCATTGGATGAAATCGTAGCACCCGTAATGGCTTCTACTTGGTTGTCTGCATTCTTCTCTCCCTTCTTCACAATAAGCACATCAGGATCTGTAGAAAGGTCATTGAAGTTCAATTGGAATGCATCGTCCTTATAAATCTTGTCGCCCAAACCTGGAGTTTCTTTGCTATCCAGCACTTTAAATCCAATGATTTTCTGGCTGACGGCATCATAACCAAACAATGCTGAAATGATATCTTGATATCCAGCTTCGGCTCCCGGAATTGCAAATCCAGTAGAAATGCCTTCTGCATTCAAGCCTTCATAGATCATCCATTCGGCATCTTCTTCTCCTTCTGCTTGCAGGTGCAACGCATCGTCATCGAGCACTATTACACGAAACGATTCGGTATTGGGAAGCACTTCTAGATAGAGAGTTTGAATCATGGAAAGGCGATCTTGAGCAGATTGATGATGTCTGTGTGATTGGTTTAAAGATCTCCTAAAATCATGTTGTCCATCTTATCAAATCCACAACTGAGCCTTTCATGAGTGAAAAGCAATGGACAAAAGCGAATCAATGACCCAAAACAAAATGATCGCATTAGCTTTGAAGCCGAGAATAGAAAAACGGAAGAATATATCTCATGACGAACAATGATATCATAAGGCGCGTGCGCTACCTCTTTAACTTTAGTGACAAGCAAGTAGTTGAGCTCTTCCAATTAGCCAATGAAACTGTCTCGATAGAGCACGTGAGCGGCTGGTTAAAAAAAGAAGAAGACCCAACATTGATAGAGATTTCAGATAGGGATTTAGCCATTTTCCTCAACGGATTAATCATTCTAAAACGCGGAAAAAAAGAAGGTCCTCAGCCAGAACCTGAAGATCCTTTGAGCAACAATATGATCCTTAAGAAATTAAAAATTGCGTTGGATTTGACAAGCGATGACATGCTAAACCTCTATGCTTCCATTGATAAACCCATTGGCAAACATGAGTTGAGTGCTTTTTTCCGAAATCCTCATCATAGAAAGTACGAGCAATGCATGGATCAATACCTCAGGAACTTCCTCAATGCGCTTCAAACAAACTATAAGAACAAGTGAGGTCTGCATTCAACAGAACCTAAATAAAAGTAAACTATATGGCTTGACGCCACAATTGGGCTCAAATCACGTATCATCAGAATTGACGAATTAGGGAATATTGTTCAGGCCAAGTACTTAAGGCAATAGTATTACTTCATCGTTGCTCCTTTCACATAAGGTGCTTTAGCATCTAGCAATTCCTGCTCCAGTGAAGGAATTTGCTCATTCACCATCTTGCTTAATTCTGCTCTCAGCTTCTCCAACTGGTTTTGGGCAATTTGAAGGTTTTGCTTATGCGTTGGAGTTGGACCGTAAGTGCTCAAGCTAGTTCCCAAAGCTGCAACCGAAAGACGGTCACCAATGGTGGCCGTAGACTTTTCACCAACCTCATTTCTCTGTGGATCGCCACTCAACTGCTTATCCATCTTTTGAAGCTTGGTGCTTACAACATGCAAGCGTTTATCCAAATCGCCAGGCGCACTCTGACTGAGGTTAATGGCAATAGACATCATTTTAAGCTTTTCTAGGTTCTCCTTCACGACCACATTTGTGCCACTTAACTCCAAGTTGACGTCTTCCAACTGACGCCAAAATGCTGCTGTTGCATCTGGCGTAGCGCCTTCAAGCGAACCTTTCTTCATTCGTTTGACTGTAAATTTTTGAGGAGCAGCCAAGTCAGTAGTTTGGCCATCAATCATTTTAACCAATGTAGCCGTGTATTCACCAGTAGCCACCATCAACCCTTTTGGCGCTTCATCTTTTTTCTCTGGTACTTTTGATGAACGAATGGCATCTGTATGCGGGTATCGAAGATCCCATGCAACCCGATGTACACCTTTTTTGGCAGGAGATTCAACCCTACGGATAACGTTTCCATCCATGTCTTTGATAATGAGAAAGACGGCTGGTTTTTGCTGTAGCTTTTCTTGCTCTAAAGCATCCCAACCAGGAAAGGAAATATCCTTGTTTTTTATTTTCTTCTCCGTTGCCTTTCGCTCTTCTGCAAGCGACTGATAATCTTTCGCCAAATGATAAGTGATTATAGCTCCAAAGTCGGGATTTGGTGCCACAAAATGATTCGCACCTTGGGAACTCTTTTGACCGAAACTAAGCACAGGACGAGGTATATACCACCAAGCGTCTTTGATCGGGAAAAGATGGGCTTCTTCATTCATGCTTTCAGCGCTCACTTCGCGCAGTGGACTGTAGTCATCTAGAATGTAAAAACCACGTCCGAAGGAAGCACCTACCAGGTCATTTTCTCTTTTTTGAATCGAGAGATCACGGAATGAAATAGTAGGTAATCCACCTTTCAATTGATGCCATTCAGCACCACCATTCAGTGACGTATAAATTCCGAATTCAGTGGCCAAAAACATCAAGTCTTTTTTGACATGATCTTGTACCATTCGCCAAACGAGAGTTGTATCGGGAAGATTATTGGTCATCTTCTTCCACGTTTTTCCCTTGTCGCTGCTTTTAAAAAAATAAGGCCTGTAATCGCCATACTTGTGGTTATCCAAGCATGCATAAACGGTGTTGGCGTCATACAAATCTGCTTTGATGTCGTTGACAAACGCGGTAGCCGGAGCTCCAAGTGCAGACACCTGCATTTTACGCCACGAATCGCCATCGTTTTCTGTGACTTGAATCAGGCCATCATCGGTTCCTGCATACACCAATCCTTTTTGAACGGGCGACTCTGAAAGCGAAGTGATGGTGCTGTAGTTAGACATAGCATATATGTCCCACGCATTATCCCAACTCTGCTTTTTTCCCATAATAGGCAGCTCTATTCGCTCCAGATCTTTTGTGAGATCGCTAGAAATGGCTGTCCAGCTATCGCCTCTATCAGTAGATTTCCAAACACGTTGCGAAGCGAAATACAGGGTTTTAGCATCGTGTGGGCTCACCAAAATAGGTGCATCCCAATTGAATCGCTCCACTGGATCACCTTCAGCCGGTTGTGGTTTTATGTAAACCACTTCTCCTGTGGCTTTGTCTACTCGGGTAAGGTTTCCTTGCTGCCACTCAGCATATACGATCATTGGATTACCTGGTTCTGTAGCGGGTTGATGGCCGTCACCAAAAAGGGTCACGTACCAATCTGAATTCATGATGCCGTGCACATTGTCTGTCCGTGAAGGACCGCCTTGGGTATTGTTATCCTGAGTTCCACCATAAATATTGTAGAATGGCTCGGTGTCATCAACCGCGAGCTTATAGAACTGCGTCAGCGGAAGATTGGCCATATATCGCCAATTTTCTCCGAGGTCAAATGATTCGTAAAGTCCGCCATCACAACCTACCAATAAATAATTTGGATCATCCGCTCTAAACGCCATCGCATGATTATCGCTGTGCTTGTATTCTTCTGGCATCTGAGTAAATGTCTTTCCACCGTTTTCACTTACTTGAGCGCGTATATCCATTAAGTAGATTCGATCGAATTGGTGTGGAGATGCATACAATTCTTGGTAGTAATGTGGACCTGTGGCGCCAGAAACAGTTGCCGACATTTTCTTCCAACTTGCTCCGTAATCTTCGCTTTTATACACCTCGCCTTTTCTGCGGTCGAGTTCAATAGCTGCATAGATTACGTTCGGTTTTTGAGGGCTGACAGCAATACCCATTTTGCCCAGATTCCCTTTTGGCAATCCCGTTTTTAGCTGTGTCCATGTTTTTCCACCATCTGTGCTTTTGTGGATTCCTGTTCCTGGTCCTCCGCCCATATATGCTGCTACGGTTCGGTGACGATCCCAAGTAGCTGCATATATCACATCTGGATTTTTAGGATCAAGCTCGATATCCGTTACTCCAGTCCATTTATCATTTCCCAAAGTTCTTGTCCAGGTTTTTCCACCATCGGAAGTCATATAAAAACCACGTTCGCCACCGCTGGTCCATAAAGGTCCTTGAACGGCTGCAAACACGACATCAGAATTCTCGGGATGCACAATGATTTTAGAAATGTGCTCCGACTTTTTGAGGCCCATATTTTTCCATGTATTTCCACCATCGAGACTCTTGTAAATACCATCACCAAAACTGATGTGACGTCCACCAACATTCTCACCTGTACCAACCCAAACCGTAGTCGGAATGATTGGATCGATGGTTACACAACCCGTGCTATAAACCTTTTGCTTATCAAAAACTGGATCCCACGTAATGCCGCTATTCTTTGTGCGCCACACTCCTCCCGAGCCAACTGCGATAAACCAGACATTTTCGTTTTCTGGATGTATCGCTATGTCTGCAATTCGTCCCGACATAAATGCTGGGCCGATGCTTCTGAATTTAAACCCGGTCAATGTAGAATCCGTGATGGATGCATTCTGACTTTGAAGACCAAGGGTCAAAAGAATAAGTATAGAAGAGATCGCGTGCTTAATCATAGGGCATTGATGTTACAGATAAATGAAGGAATTGATTACAAGAATAATACACTTCGCTTAAAGTTATTCTATTAAACAATCGGGAATTGATCAACAGTTGATTACTATTTAAAATGGCCAATATTAAAATATTCCGGTAATCAAACCCACTGGGAGAATCGAATGAAGAAGACCTGAGATTATTACTGGATTACTAGGGAATAGAAGATCAAATGCGTACTTTTCAAGTGCGATCTCAAACAATGAGAATGAGCAAAAAAATGAATAGATGGCATTCATAGATTACTATAAAATCTTAGGCATTTCTAAAACGGCCAATGAAAAGGAAATCAAAGCTGCCTATCGCAAACTAGCGCGGAAATATCATCCAGATTTAAACCCTGAGAACAAGGATGCGGAACTGAAATTCAAAGAAATTAATGAGGCCAATGAAGTTTTAAGCGACACTGAAAAACGCAAGAAATACGACAAATACGGTCAGGACTGGAAACAAGGCGAACAACAAGAAAAAGCCCAACAGCAGCGTCAATCTCAGCGCCAATCAAGCCAGCAAGATTTTTGGGGTGAAGATTACTCCGATTTCTTCGAATCAATGTTCGGAGGAAGGAGAAGCGCCAACAGACAAGGTCAAACACCAAAATTCAAAGGACAAGACTTCAATGCGGAATTGCACCTGGATCTAAAAGAAGTTTACACTTCTCATCAAAAGGTCTTGACCGTCAACGGCAAAAAAATCAGACTCACCATTCCAGCAGGAGTTGAAAATGGCGAGATAATTAAAATCAATGGAAAGGGCGGACCGGGAATAAATGGCGGACCCAGCGGTGATTTATTCATCACGTTTGTGATCAACAATCACACAAATTTTAAACGTGAAGGCAGTAATTTATATGCAAATGTTGATTTAGATCTCTACACCTCCATTTTAGGCGGTGAGATCACGGTTGAAACCTTTGATGGCAAAGTCAAGCTCAATATAAAGCCTGAAACGAAGAATGAATCGAAAGTGAAATTGAAAGGAAAGGGCTTTCCAAAATATAGAGACGAAGGAAAATATGGAGATTTAATCATTACGTATCTCATTAAAATTCCTACTGATTTGAGCGAAAAGGAAGTAGAGTTATTCAAGGAACTTCAAAAAATTAAAGCGCATGATTGACGAGCATTTCATACCGACACAAACGCTTTGTTCGCAGTACAACATTGAAATTTCATTTGTAGATGCTTTGAATAGAATGGGGCTCATACAAATCGAAATCATCGAAGAAACCCAATTCATACATCAAGACCAACTTGGTGATCTTGAAAAAATCATACGACTTCATTATGAATTGAATGTGAATCTCGAAGGCATTGATGTGGTGTTTAATCTATTGGAGAAGGAACGTGAAATACGCAAGGAATTAACCGCCCTTCAGAATCGTTTAAGGCTCTATGAAAACGAGTAGATCCGACCTACGCATTTAACAAGCCAATTTTTATTCTTCGCCTCAATCCACTAAGACATATACTCGGTGCTGCGCATTGTTCAGTCAAGACTCACTCGACTTATAGTATATTATACTTTAAGCACTATATTCGTGCATCAGAGACCTTTAATTTAGGGTTTCTCCGTAGCATGAAGTGCAGAGTACCAAACATCTTAAAATCTGTAAATGAGCGCAATTTCGCTCAGAATAGTCTCCATCAAACTTTAAAAGTGTGTTGGGTGATAGCACTGATCATATTGACAAATTTCAGTCACGCTCAAATGACAATTGGTGGCTCTTCCGCCTCATTACCAAACAATTGCTACCGACTTACATCAGCAGCAAATGCCCTTTCGGGTTATGCATATGATAGCCAAAGCATCGACCTCAACAATGCCTTTGATTACAGTTTTTCTGTCAACTTAGGAAACAATGATGCTGGTGCTGACGGTATCATGTTCGTTCTGCGAGCATCGCTGGATCCATCACAACTCATTGCCGGTGGCACTGGTGGCGATATTGGATTCACAGGCACTGGTTTGGGAAACGGATCAGTAGGTATTGAAATCGACACATATCAAAACGGTGCATACGGAGACCCAAGCTTTGACCATTTTGGCATTCACAAAAACGCATCAGCCAACCACAACTTGTCCACTTCACTGATTGCACCTGTGCAAGCATCAAGCACCAGCGCAAATATTGAAGATGGAATTGATCATTCTTTCAGGGTAGCATGGAACCCAACAACTACAACGCTGAGCATCTATTTTGACTGCGACTTGCGTTTGGAATACACTGGCGATATAGTGACAAGCATATTTGCCGGCAATCCAAATGTTTATTACGGCTTCATAGGAACAACAGGTGGAGTAAATAATGTTCAGTCGTTTTGCTACGCACAGCCAATCGATAGCTTCTTAATCGACCTAGTCAACGACTCTATTTGCAAAGGAGAATCTGTGCAGCTCGCAGCAGGAACTGCTCCTGCCTCATTTTCGTGGAGTCCAAGCGCGGGGCTTAGTGCAAGCAATGTTCCAAATCCAATTGCCTCGCCAGCAGTTTCCACAGACTATATTGTGACAGCCGATTATTTGTGCGAAACCAAAACAGACACGGTAAATATTCACGTTTTTGAAACAGATGCCAATACCTTCTCTTTGGGTAATGATACCACCATCTGCACTCCAGATGCCGTCACGTTTGATCTATCGGCCACGAATTACGTTGGATACATCTGGCAAGACGGTTCGATTGGAAAGCAATACACGAGCAACACTTCAGAGCAAGTCATTATTTCTATCACCGATGTTAATCAGTGTACCTTCTCAGATACAGTGAATGTTCAAGTGAACAATACTCCCATATTATCGCTTGGTGCGGATAAAACTTCATGCAATGGTGAAATTGTAAATCTGAGCTCACCGTTTCCAGCAAGTGGTTACTTATGGTCAAATGGAGCATTGAGTTCAGCTATTTCCACCAGTACGGCAGGCACGTATTGGTTACGTGTCACGCAAGATGGAATCTGTTTCGCAACCGATACGATCATCGTTAAGACTCCTGAGGCACCACAATTAGAACTTGGCAATGACACTACCATTTGCGCCAATCTGCCGCTTGAACTTTCTGCTGCATTATCCAATGCAGACCAGTATGTATGGTCAACCGATGAGCAAGGCTCAACAATTTTCGTGAAGGATTCAGGCTACTATTGGGTTGAAGTGAAATTAGGCCAATGCTTCTACTCTGACAGCATTCTTGTAACTCCAAAACCATCAGCTAGTCTAGATTTGGGTGCGGACACCTCCATTTGTCGAGGAGATACTTTTTCCTTAAACGGTAGTCTTCCAAACGCTGTCAGTTTTCAATGGTCAGATGGTTTTCAAGATTCAACTCGAACGATTTCTGTATCTGGAATTTATAGCCTGCAGGTAATTTTTGAAAATGGATGTGAAACATTTGGAGAAATAGAAATCTTCGAATCTATTTGCGCAACCACACTCATTATGCCGAATGTTTTCAGTCCAAACAATGATGGTATCAACGATCTCTTCGAGGTTTATAAGTTATCAGGAATTGAATCCGCTGATGTTCGGATCTACAATCGCTGGGGTGAAAGCATGTACAGAGGAACTTTAGAAACACCTTGGGATGGCACCATTAATGGAAGACTTTGCCCGAGTGGACCATACTTCTACACCGTTGATTTTATAGATGTTTATGGTAAATCATCTACAGAGCAGGGGTCGCTCACGCTGATTCGATAATGCGCTGTAAAGACTAAGCCAACCTATTCTTCGCCTCAATCCATTTAGACATATACTCCGTGCTGCGCATGGTATGATGCTTAAGCATTTGACCCATGAAATTGGAGCTTCGGTGCTTCGTTAAGTTCTTTTGAATCGCTTTTAATCGCTCGATAAAAACTTGAGAATGCAAGCCTGCATCAAAGATTCCTTTCAGAATAATAGACCCGTTTTGCTGAGCTTCCGTCCACAATTTCTCATCTTGATAAAGCTGAACAGCTTTTTCAGCGTATTCAGCTGCATCGTCAGCAATAAAACCATTCCATGGCAATTGACCGTGCATGGCTTCTGCACCGATGGAAGAAGTAACGTTGGGCGTTCCGCATTGCATAGCATTCAATAGCTTGCCTTTTAATCCTGCGCCAAAACGCAATGGCGCCAACAAAACTCGAGCATTTCCGATCACTTCAAAGGCATCCTCTGCCCTTCCCTTGACGATGAAACCAGAGCTTGGATCATTCATTTCCAGAACTTGCTGGGTTGGATAAGCGCCATAAACGTGCAATTCTGCATTCGGCATCTGCTTTCTAATCAGTGGCCAAATGTCAGACTTCAAATACTTTACAGCATCCAAATTGGGAGCGTGATGAAAATTGCCAATCGACACAAAATGCTGGCGATCTGAAAAAGTCTTGTCGCTTTTCTGTTCTTCCGCATCCACCATAAATGGCAAATAATGCAGCAAACCAGCATCTACTTTAAAAACTCGCTGCAATAGATCCATCTCCACCGCTGAGATCATCAATGTGATGTCTGAACGCAGAATAGCCGCCACTTCTCGAATGGCGACATCTGAAAGGAGATCGTCATCCTTAAATACGCGCTTTTCTTGAAACGCTCGCTGACGCGCATAGCGCAAGCAGTGTAAGTCTTCCGTGTCTAATATCCGCAACGCATTTGGAACGTATTTCGCCACACGCCAGCCGAATTGTTCTTCGGTCATGGAGCGATCGTATATGACCATGTCTGGAGCGAGATTTTGAATCAAAGCATCAAAACCAATGTCATTTACTTTAATGCTTAGCTTATTTACGCCAATACCAGAAAGGTCTATTGCAAAAGGACTTTCAGCAGCGGTTGAAGCATAATGAACTTCCCAGTTAAGTTGTTGAAATAAGCGGATGATTTGAAGCATCCTGCTCCCAGCTGCCGTTGAGTTTGGCTCTAACCAGACCGTACTGAGAATGAGAATCTTCAAATGAATGTGGGTTTATTCGTTCAATCGAATCAAGGCGAAAAGCGCGTAGTTCATCATGTCTTGATAATTGGCATCAATGCCCTCGCTCATGATGGTCTTTCCTTTATTGTCCTCAATTTGACGAATGCGTAAAATCTTCATCAAAATCAGATCGGTCAATGAGCTCACGCGCATATCTCTCCAAGCCTCACCGTAATCAGTGTTCTTTTTGATCATCAAATCACGCGTCAATGTAGCTTTAGACTCATACAGCTCTTTGGTTCTTTCCAAGGATAATTCCATGCCCTCAGCATCGGACAATTCTAATTGCAATTGAGCCATGATGCAGTAATTCACAATACCGATGAACTCATCTTGCACGTCCTCTCCCACCTTATTCTCACCTGTTTCTTCTATGGTGCGAATGCGCTGCGCCTTGATGAAGATTTGATCGGTCAAAGATTTTGGTCTCAGCACACGCCAAGCTGTTCCGTAGTCAGCAGTTTTCTTCAAAAAAATGTCTCGGCATTTTTCTAAAGCTTCATCGTATTGTTTAAGTGTATGTTCCATCTATTTTCGTTACCGATATGGGCCAGCAAATTACAGCAATTCCAATGAAACAAACCATCAACTGCCGAGGCAAATTGATCGACTTCTCCACACCACTTGTGATGGGTGTCATCAATGTTACTCCCGATTCTTTCTTTGATGGTGGAAAATACAACAGTGAAAGTGGCATCATCGAACGCGCTAAAATGCATTTAGAAGCAGGAGCAGCCATTCTTGACGTTGGAGCAATGTCAACCCGCCCGAAAGCAGAAATGATTGCTGAATCGGAAGAATTGGAGCGATTGATTCCAGCAGTAAAACTGTTGAGAACAACTTTTCCTGAAGCAGTCATATCTGTAGACACCTTTCGATCTTCTATAGCTCAAGCAGCCATTGAAGCAGGAGCAGATATGATCAATGACATCAGCGGAGGAACAATGGACGATGCGATGTTCACCACCATTGCAAAACTTCAAGTACCTTATGTATTGATGCACATTCAAGGTACACCCGAAACCATGCAAGACAATCCTCATTATAATAAAGTCACCCAAGAAGTCATCACCGACTTAATGCTTAAGGCTCATCAATTGAAGCAATTGGGCGTGCATGACATCATCATTGACCCGGGATTTGGATTTGGAAAAACGTTAGAACACAACCTCAGCTTGCTTCAAAATTTAAATCACTTCGCAGTTTTAGGACATCCCATTTTGGCTGGACTTTCCAGAAAAAGTATGATCAATCGTGTGCTGGGCACAAAACCCGAAAACGCACTAAACGGCACTACCGCTTTGAATATGATTGCCTTAGAACGGGGCGCCAGTATCTTACGTGTTCATGATGTGAAGGAGGCCATGGAGTGTGTAAAGTTGAATAATGCTATATCTAATTCTAATTCTAACTTTGGCGATTCTTAAATAGAAACATCTATGGCAGTTTACCTCGAATTTGAAAAACCGATTCAAGAGCTTCAAGAGCAATTGGAGAACCAGAAGCAGGTTAAAGAAAAGAGTAAATTAAAAAGTGACGACTCCATTAAGGAGCTAGAACAGCGGCTGATTGAAACCAAGAAAGAGATTTATGCAAGTTTGTCTCCTTGGCAGAAAGTACAAGTAAGTCGTCATCCTGAAAGACCTTATACATTGGCTTATATCAATGCCATTACTGGTGGTGATTTCATTGAATTGCATGGCGACAGAGGCGTGCGTGATGACAAGGCGATGTTAGGTGGTTTTGGAAGTGTTGATGGTAAGACCTTCATGTTTGTTGGTCAACAAAAAGGCATCAATACTAAGATGCGTCAGTATCGAAACTTCGGTATGGCAAATCCAGAAGGATATAGAAAAGCCTTACGCCTCTTCAGACTAGCAGAGAAATTCAATAAGCCCATCGTTTGTTTCATTGATACTCCTGGAGCATTTCCTGGTTTAGAAGCAGAAGAACGTGGTCAAGGTGAAGCCATTGCAAGAAACATCTATGAGATGTTTAATCTGAAGGTTCCTGTTATTGCGATTGTCATCGGTGAAGGAGCTTCAGGCGGTGCGCTGGGAATTGGCGTTGCTGATAAAGTATTGATGATGGAATACACATGGTATTCGGTAATCTCTCCGGAGTCTTGCTCGTCTATCTTATGGAGAAGCTGGGACTATAAAGAAATAGCGGCAGATGCATTGAAGCTAACTTCAGACAACATGCTCGGTAATGGTTTGATTGATGGCATCATCAAAGAGCCAATTGGTGGAGCGCATAGCAATCATGTGGAAGCATTTGAAAGCGTGAAAGCTGAGATCATCAAGCAATACGACTCACTCAAAAGATTAAAGCCAGAGGTTAGGGTCAACAATCGTATCGAAAAGTATAGCTCCATGGGAGTTTTCGTTGAAGGCGACTAAATTTCCTAGCTAAATACTGGATGAACCAGAACGCATCTGACATGTTTTACTTTATACCATGACTGAAGTATTCTGGAAAAAATATACCCTGAATTTTAAGAAGCCAAGTGGCACTTCACGTGGTGTCTTGCTAGAAAAGCATAGCTATTTTTTTATTGCTAAAAATCTAGACTTTCCCTATCCCGTTCTTGGAGAGTGCAGTTTGATAGAAGGCTTGAGTCCAGATCCTGTGGACGGCTATGAAGACAAACTGACCAAAGTTTGTGATTGGCTTAATAAAAAGACAGCTGACAAACCAGATCTATCACTCTATCCAAGCATTGAATTTGGATTAGAAACCTTTGAAGCTGACCTAAAAGCCAAAGGCAATAAAATCTTTTATAATGATGGCTTCACCAAAGGTGAAGATGCCATGCTCATCAATGGGCTCGTTTGGATGGGTGGGCCAAAATTTATGTTGGATCAAGTTCAAGAAAAAATTACTCAGGGTTTCACATGCGTTAAGTTGAAAATTGGCGCCATAGACTTTCAAGAAGAGCTAAACATTCTGAAACAAATTCGCAATCAGTTTGGAAACGATCTTGAATTAAGAGTTGATGCCAATGGAGCGTTTTCAGCGGATGAAGCGCTGAGTAAATTAGAAGCCTTAAGCGCGTTTAAGATCCACTCTATTGAGCAACCCATAAAACCCGGACAATGGAGAGAAATGGCTCAGCTGTGCCAAGAAACACCAATTCCCATCGCTTTAGATGAAGAATTGATTTCTGTTATTGATTTTGGTCAAAAAACTGAACTATTAGACACCGTCAAACCGCAATTCATCATTTTAAAGCCAAGTCTCTTAGGTGGACTAAATGCTTCGAACCAATGGATTCAACTGGCTGAAGAGCGGAGTATAGCTTGGTGGATGACTTCAGCTTTGGAGAGTAATGTGGGATTAAACAGCATCACACAATTCACCTTTTCAAAAAACGTTAATCTACCGCAAGGATTAGGCACAGGTTCGTTGTATTTAAATAACTTCGAATCACCCCTTTATATTCAAGGTGAAATGATCAAATTTGACCCTGACAACTCTTGGAACTTGAACAACCTTATTCTATGATCAGCGAGCTTACTACAGAATGGAAAAATTATAAAACTCTGTCCATCAATGGCAAAAAGCGATCGTTGCACGAGTGGCGTGCACATGCTCAACAGCAATTGCAAGAGGGATATGGCATGGGTGAATTGGAAGAAATTCTGGAGTTTGTGGTTGATTGGAGCAACACCAAAGACTGGATTCAAGCGCGTACTTCAGGAAGTACCGGACGGCCAAAGAATATTAAAATTAAGAAAGAGCACATCTTAGCTAGCGCCTTAAGAACCCTAAACTTTCTCGATCTCAAGCCTGAGAATTCAGCGCTACTTTGCATGCCCAACAAGTTCATTGGCGGTAAAATGATGATTGCCAGGTCAATAATTGGAGCGTTGGATCTTTACATAGCAGAATCAACTTCTTTACCGGAAATCCCTGAAGGCAAAAGCATCGATTTTGCTGCCTTGGTGCCTTTGCAACTCTTCAATATTACCGAAGACGCAGAAGCTACCGAGCGATGGAAAAAAGTAAGTAAAATTATTGTGGGAGGCGGACAAGTTGATCCACGATTAGAAGAAAGAACCAAAGATTGGCCGAATGAGATTTATGAGTCCTTTGGCATGACAGAAACCATTTCACACGTGGCATTGCGCAGGGTGAATGGACCCGGAGAAGGCATGCCGTTTAAAGTGCTCGAAGGCATAGAAATAGAAGCGGATGAGCGCGGCTGCTTGGTATTGAAGTCTGAGTTGTTACCTGATAATCCTTTAATCACAAACGACATTGTAAAGATTGAAGATGAAACTTCATTTCATTGGATAGGTCGAGCAGACAACATGATCAATAGCGGTGGTGTGAAGATCATTCCAGAGGTGATAGAAAAGTTGGTTAAACCAATGCTCAACACAAAGTTCTTCTTCGCAGGAATGCCAGATGAAAAATTGGGTGAACGCGTGGTGCTTGTAATCGAAGGCCAGGCATTGAGTGAAGACGATCAGAATGAACTGACAGAAGATTTAAAAGTAGCCTTGCACAAATATGAAATCCCTAAAGACATTCATTATGTCGATGCGTTTGAAGAAACGGAAAACGGGAAATTGCATAGAAAAAACACACTGAAGGAGCTTAAGTCCAAATTAGCAAAAGCTTAACCCTTATTTTTAATCGCGCTTTACGATTTAATTTCTTCTACTTCAAAAGACTCTTGCCTTCTTCGCTTGCGTTCATTTACGATCATATTATATTCTTTACCCATCTGCCCAGCAATGGCTGAATTCTCTTTTGCTCTGCGCATTAAATAAGGCAATGTTGTCTTTACTGGTCCATATGGCAAGTACTTCGAAACATTGTAGCCAGAAGCAGCCAAATTGAAGCTCATATAGTCACTCATTCCATACAACTGAGAAAAGTAAATATGTGGATGATTGTTTTGCAGTCCCTTTTGTGCCATCAACTCTGTGAGCAACATTGAGCTCTCTTCATTATGCGTTCCCGCGCATATTTCTACCCAATCAATATTATCGACACTCAACGCCAAAGCCGCGTTATAATCATCATCCGTAGCTTGTTTTGTAGGATTGATTGGAGTTGGATAACCCATTTCTTTAGCGCGTCTATTTTCCTTATCAAGGTATGCACCTCTCACGATCTTCATACCTATTTTAAAGCCTTCTAATCTGCCTCTCTCAATAAGTTTTCTGTAATATTCCAAACGATCATGGCGAAACATCTGAATGGTTTGAAAAATGATAGCGCGTTCCTTATTATATCTAGCCATCATGGTTTCCACCAATTCGTCTATTGCATCTTGCACCCAGCTTTCTTCAGCATCTACATAAAGTGGCACATCGTTATCAAAAGCAGCTTGACAAATACGCTCAAAGCGCAATTGCCAATTTGCAGCTTCTCTTTTTTCCGATTCATTCAGATGCTTTTTTGACGACAGCTTTTCGAGTAATGAATTAGAAACTATACCACTCACCTTGATGCATGACACTGGAATGTTCTTATTCTCCCTTGCCAACTGAATGATGCGCACAATTTCGGTCTCTGTTTTACCAAATTCAATCTCCTTATCTTGACCTTCTACCGAATAATCGAGGATGGCACCAATCTGGTTTACACCTAATTTTTCTACCGCCTGCAACGACTCAAAAATGGTTTCTCCACCGCAAAAAACACGGAAAACAGTCGGTTTTACAGCCCAGCGAATAGGTAAGTTCGATTTTAATGCTAGCTCGGCCAATTTTATTAAAACGGTCGTGAACCATACGTTATTCATCATTCGGAATATCCAATATGAAAAACGAAGCTCATTATCGCTCAAGTGAGCAAAAGCAGTCGAAAAATCCCTAAAACTTAAGGGAGGAAATTCATTGTTTTCACTTTGAGGTATGTCCATCGCCTTTATAATCTAGCAGCTCATCTAAGCTGTTTGTTGAAACGGAATGATAATTAGGTCTTGCCTGCACGTATATGGCAGTTGCTCTTTCTTTTGTAGGATCAGCCTCGGCCAAAGCGGTATAAATCGGCATTAAGAATTTTCGTCTTCCTACGCGAATCAAAAACTCTTCAATGGCATCATCAGCCACGCTGTAGCTGTTCTCAATGGAGCGAAGGAACCATTCAGCCGCTATCTCACTATTTCCTGTTTTTGTCAATGAAAAGCGGTTGTCGAGGTCTTTCATTTTTACAATGCCGATATTTGCAGGAAGTTGACGCAAGAAATGCAACCATTGGTGCGTAGTCCAATTGGCCGTATCAATAGCTGCGGCCTTTCCATCTTCTGCTAAAAACGCCCCAACTTCCGCATTGACTTGCTCAAATAAAGTAGATGAAACTTCGATACAATTGTCTGGTAACCCAGGGCCATACACCCACTCGTCAATTTTCAGTTCTTTGTATTTGGCTTCATCATTCAAAAGCAAATCTTCTTTGAGGTGAGTTAAAAACTCCTCTGTGATAATAGTTTGGAACGCATTGTCAGAAAAATGCTCGTTTAAGAATTGATCAAATTTTCCCCTACCTACATTCTCCTCCATTGTGCGCAAGAAGAAATAGCCTTTTTCATAGGCAATATCACTCATTCCATCATCTGGATCACGGCCTTCTAAGTCTAGTTTTAAGTGGGTGTCATCTGGAGCGTCTGCCAAAGCTTTTAATTCCTTATCCAAGTCTTGACGACCAAGCAACGTAAGCATATCTGCATACTCCTTACCATAAACGTCTTCCATGATTCTTCGCTCGAAGTAAACCGTAAAGCCCTCATTCAGCCAGAAGTCATCCCATGTGCGATTAGTAACCAAGTTTCCACTCCAGCTGTGCGCCAATTCATGCGCCACAAGAGCCGTTAATGATTTGTCTCCCGCAAGAATTGTAGGCGTGGCAAATGTCAATCGAGGATTCTCCATTCCACCAAAAGGAAAACTTGGCGGCAATAAAAGCACATCGTATTGGTCCCAAGCATACTTACCATAAATACTTTCCGCTGATTCCAGCATCTTTTGCATGTCTTCAAACTCAAATGCAGTCACTTCAATCATGCTCGGTTCAGCATAAACTCCTGTGTTTGCTCCTACGGATTGAAAAACCAAATCACCCACAGCCAATGCCATCAAATAACTTGGAATCGGTTGATTCATTTCAAAGTGATACACACCTGAAGAATCTATCTCTGTGGGGTTAGAAGCACTCATAACAGCCATCAATCCAGATGGAACGGTGATTGTAGCCTCATATGTATAACGAATGCCTGGACTGTCTTGACAAGGAATCCATGTTCGGGCCAAAATAGCTTGCGATTGAGTGAACAAAAATGGTTGCACTTTGCCCGCAGTTTGCTGAGGATTGAGCCATTGCAGTGCTTCAGCACCGTCAGTCGTGACATATTCAATGCTTACACGCTTTGCTTGAGGAGTGATTGTGATTTCCAAAGCTTGACCCAAGAATTCCACTTTAGGACCAATCCACCAATCTTTGGTTTCTGTGCTATCAACAAATACCTTAGCAATGCTAAGATTCCGTGTATCAAAAACGATTTTTTGTGCATCGTCTGATGTTTCGATATCGTAATGAGCCTTAGCGTTTAAGACGCGGTTTTCGAAATCCACTGAAGCAATTAAGTTCAAGTGCTTCACCTTGGCTTCAGATGGCCTGGCGAAGGAATGGATGAGTGCTTTTTCCTCTTTTACTTCCGTATCCTGATTTGATTCTTTTGGCCCACCGCACGAAATGAGGGCTACTAACGTCAACAATCCAACTACACGATGCATCATAATTCATTACTAATTAGAGGACGAAAGTAATGCGCAGAATTGAGGAAGATGCTATGATTTGATCATAACATTAATTGAAGTAAAAACGTGCTGAATCGTTAAAGTAGATGGGCATTGAAAAGCCTACTGCTTTATGAGTTTATATGAAGCTACTTGGCCTGCCGTTTCAAAATTGACAAAGTAAACTCCCGCTGGATAGTGCGCTAAATCAAGACTATGAATGGTGCTGTTTTGCATAAAGCTTTCCATGCGTTGACCAATGGCAGAATAAAATGTTGCTTTGGAACCAATCAAGTTTTCATTGACACGAATCTGAAGCTGGTCTTTTACTGGATTTGGAAAGAATTCAATTTGACCTGATGAGTTATCTTTTAATCCGGCTGGACTACTTGTCGTATCTTCTTGATAGATGCGCACATAGTCAATAATCATTGGACTTTCTGTGAAATTCGAATCTATCGCGCCTTGCATTGCCACGTTCAACAGGATGTATTGCTCTGCAATGTATGGCCATGTATCCATATTCTTGTCTTCAGGCGCATAGGTGTAAAACACATAACCATCTAAGCTGAAGTCCATTTTTTCTGGAGTCCACACCAATGAATAGGTGTGGAATTCTGTAGATACATTTTCATCTACCAATCCACCATGATTAACCGTAGCACCAAAAGAAGAAGGCGTGTGCAACGCACTCGAAACATAGTTTTGATTGTTTCCCCAATGCTCCATGATGTCAATTTCTCCGCATGCTGGCCATTGAGCTGTTCCATACTCTTCATCCCAATATCCTCCATCTTCATTGATGTTTTTACCCAATGTCCAAATGGCTGGCCAAGTGCCACTGCCTGATGGAAGTATGGCCCTCACCTCTACTTTACCATATGTGAAAGCAAACTTTGAATTTAACCGAGCGGACGTGTATTGCTTTGTTTCGCCTTGATCAGTAAAAGTTTCTTTTTTTGCCATGACGTGCAATTTACCATCTTCCACAAAGGAGTTTTCCAGTCTATTGGTGTAGTGCTGCACTTCGTTATTAAACCATGATCCACTTGGAGGCAATTGTGTTTGATGAAACCATTTGTTCGAATCAATAGCACCATCGCTGTTAAACTCATCGGACCAAATGAGCATGTCATAGACCGGATCAGGCTCAGGAAGCACAATAGTTCCATCGTAGCTAAAATCATCAAAATATGCCACCACTTGATCGGAATTATTCTCTCCATTAACTTGAATCAACACGCGGTTCAAATCATCTCGATCAATAGGATCAGATGAGCCGGCATCTAAGTTGATGAACGGGTCGTTCTCAAAATCAAACGTCACAGTTTGCCATTGATCTAATGTAATGGCCTTGATTACTTCTGTTTGCGTTGTCCAAGGTTCACCCAAAGTACCATCTTGGAGTTTTAACGAAACTTGATTGGTTTGAGCCCCAGTAATTGAACTGGCCGGAACATAGATTTTGAGTGTAAACGTGTGATCATTTGACAAATCAAAATTCGAAGGAATATCAAAGCGCACATTAGCATAAGCACCTCCTTGATCTGAGTATTGCATTACTGTAGCTGATCCATTGGCGCCATCTAAGAAAGGATTAGCAAACCCATCATCAATTTGACAATCATCACCATACCAAGATTGGATGGTTCCGTTGCCTTCAAAATCGTCTTCAACAGTTTGAGATGAAGATGGAAAAGGCAAAACGAATGCAGCAAAAAATAGAAGAGTGTAATTTTTCATATGATACTTTTAAACAATCATAATTCGGGTTACAAACTAAAAACAAATCCAAAATTGGTGTTAAAATCGGTGTCTTTTAGGGTAGAGGGCGGATCGCTATCGAACCTGTATTCCAAATCTAAACTTACAGATAGCATCTCATTGATGGAAAACATCAGATTGGTTTCGTTGAGCAATCTATAATCTGAAAAGTCTTTTATATATTTCTGTAAATAGGTTGTATTAACAATAGTAAACACATCGGTCACCTCATAAACTCCCACTATAGAAATAACACTTCTTGTATAGTTGGTATAGTATTTTTCAGCAACTGGCAAATCGGTACGGTTAAGTAGTTCCTCTTCCTGCATTATACCCACACTAAGGTCAATTTTAAAAACTCTTGTCGTGTCCTTTTTCTTTTCAATAATATTCTGTCTGAACCCTGCACCTCCAAGCAGCCTATGCTCCAATAATAATATGGCGTTACTCTGTACCTGAGCAAAGGCAAACAAGCGGCTTTTTGCTGAAAAATTGTAGTTATACCTCAACTGGCTAAATATACTATTGGATACGACTTGTCTACTTTCATTGATGTACTCTCCCCCACTCAGCAATTTAAACGAGTTCTTTGCTTTTTTGTAGGCAAAATTAAGCGAATATTCCACTAGCAGCACTTCTGCATTGCCCTGTATAGAGCTACCCATTAACTCTGATGAAACTGCAAAACCATCGTCATTATTTATAAATAATTTTTCTGTATTGACAATGGACTGAGCCACAGAAAAGTTGTAAAACAACAACGATATAAAAGAAAGAAAATATCTGTACATATTTATTTTTTATCGCACACAAAGTTAAAAAATTCCCAGATCATTACCATTGCAAGCGTATCGAGTTCGCAATATTTCAACAACGCATTTTTAATGACCTCTCTTTCCTGATCGCTGATATTGGAAATTATACGTGGCATTGCAATCATCATTTGGCCCATATTCGAATTGCAATAAAAGACAATAGCAACTAGGCCTCGGTATTAACGAGCTAGTTGAAAAGCAATCATTCAGCGTTTTCCCAAATCCAGCAAAATCAGAAATCTCTATTCGTTCAGAAGCATCCAATGACTTCGAGCTAGTGGATGTAATTGGAAATGTTGTAAGAAGAATATCTGTAAATCAAGGATCTACAAATATGAATATAGAAAACCTGCCTTCTGGTATTTACATTTTAAGAAACAACTTGAATCAATCCGCAAGAATTATCAAGCAGTAAAAATTCTCAGACAAACGAGATTAAAAGAGGGGCGAAGTTGCCCCTCTTTTTTTTGTAAAAATTCGGGTTTCAGATCCTTATATATGATTAAAGTGCTAAAAAATCTTCCCTGGATTCAGGATGCCTTTAGGATCAAACACCTTTTTGATCGAGCGCATCAATTCAAGGTGAGATGCTGAAAACATGATATCCATATAATCTCGTTGCACCAGTCCGATGCCGTGTTCGCCAGAGATGGTTCCTCCCAATTTCTTGACGCGCTCAAACAGTTCACGAATGCCCACTTTCACGGTCTTGTTCCAGTCTTCTTCGCACATTTCATCACGCAGGATATTCACGTGTAAATTACCATCGCCCGCATGGCCATAACACACGCTTCTGAAGCCATACAATTTACCCACTTCCTTCACGGCCTTCAATAAAGCCGGCAATTCAAAACGCGGAACAACCGCGTCTTCTTCTTTATAAATCGACTGTACTTTAACGGCCTCTCCTACCCTTCTGCGAAGTTTCCACAGCTGGTCTTTCTGGGTTTGGTTTTCGGAAAACAACACTTCTCCAGCTTCGTATTGAGCTACCACTTCTGAAATGCGTTCGCAGTCCATCATCAACGCATCCAAATCATTTCCATCCACTTCAATCAACAAATGCGCTTGATCCTCCGCAGCCAATGGCACGGGTTCTTCACCGATAAAATCCATGGCATACGTAATGGCATCGCGTTCCATGAACTCCATTCCTGATGGCGTAATGCCTGCTCTGAAAATGGCACTCACCGCTTCGCATGCCTTTTCAGCTGACTTGAATGGAACCAACATCAACAAATCATGCTTTGGATGTGGAATCAATCGCATTACGATCTTCGTAATCACGCCTAATGTTCCTTCGCTGCCTACCATCAATTGTGTGAGGTTATAACCTGTACTATTTTTCAAGGTATTGGCGCCTGTCCAAATAATCTCGCCCGACATCAACACAACTTCTAAATTGAGCACATAGTCCTTTGTAACACCGTATTTCACAGCTTTTGGCCCACCAGAGTTCTCACTCACATTGCCACCAATGAAGCAACTTCCTCTGCTGGCAGGATCAGGCGGATACATCAAACCTTTTTCTCGAACAGAATCCTGAAATACTTGAGTAATCACTCCTGGCTCAAGCGTTGCCTGGAGATTCCTTTCATCAATGTCAATAATTTTATTGAAGCGCTCCATGCTCAATCCTATTCCAGCACGAATAGAAAGTGCACCGCCACTCAATCCTGTTCTAGCACCAATTGGCGTAATAGGAATTTCGTGTCGAGAAGCAAGTTTTAAAATGGAAGACACTTCTGCAGGAGATGAAGGTTTCACCACAAAGGCTGGAGGGAAATTGAGGTCTTCCGTTTCATCATGGCCATATTCTTTGCGTGTTTCTTCATCCGAAAACACAAACTCCTTTCCAACGATTTCGACTAATTCTTCCTCTACTCGATTCATAAATCAATATTAGTGATAGACTAGAAATCCTTTCTCAGTACTTACTTAAATTTTGAACAATCGAGCTTCGTTTCATCACACTTTTCAACACAAGCATCAATACTCGTCCAAAACCACCCACATTTATATACTTTCGGCTCCTTCACCAACTAATTGGCCTATGATTTTTAGAAGCACCCTATCCTTAATTTTAGCAGTTCTCGTGCTAAGTGTTTCCGCTCAAGACCTCACTCTAGAGGATATCTGGAAAAGTGGTAAGTACCAACAAAAGTCTGTTTATGGTCTTCGTTCAATGAACGATGGCAAACATTACACAACGATTGACAGGGAAGATAATGGTGCCATAATCAATAAATACAGCTATGAAACAGGCAAATTAGTTGAGACTTTATACAGTTTAAGCAATTTGAAAATGGCGCTGAACAATCAATCAGCTTCCTTTGACAGCTATAAGTTTTCTGACGATGAGAAAATGCTATTGTTGAGCTATGACGTAGAAAACATTTACAGACATTCTACCAAAGAGCATTACTACCTCATAAACCTTGAAACAAAGAAAGTAAAGCAATTAAGTGAAGGAGCAAAACAGCGCCATGCAACCATTTCTCCTGACAGTAAAAATGTAGCCTACGTGCAGGGCAATGATCTCATCATTCAAGAAATCGCTTCTGGAAAAATAACTCCCGTCACCACTGACGGAGAGTACAACAAGATCATAAACGGTTATGCTGATTGGGTATACGAAGAAGAGTTTTCTTTTGACCAAGCATTTGAATGGGCGCCTGATGGAAGCAAACTTGCCTACTACCGTTTTGATGAAAGTGCGGTGAAGGAATTTCACATGCCTGTTTTCAACGGCCTATATCCCGAAGATTACAAGTTTAAATACCCTAAAGCTGGTGAAGACAACTCGAAGGTGGATATAAAGGTGTATGACCTAGCAAAGAATAAAACGATGACTCCTGACTTGGGAGCCTATGAATACATTCCAAGGATTAAGTGGACAGAAAGCTCTGACATGTTGGCCATTGTAAAAATGCCCAGACTTCAGAATCAACTGGAGGTGATGCTATACCAAACAAATGACGGCTCAACAAAGAGCATCTATAAGGAATCTAGCGATACATACATTGAAATCAATGATGACCTTACGTTCATAGAAGACAATGCTGGGTTTGTCATGCGCAGTGAGAAAGATGGGTTCAGCCATCTTTATAAATACTCGATGAATGGCGAAACTGAGACTCAACTAACCAAAGGAAGCTGGGAGGTGAGCAGTGTTCTGGGTGTTGATTCACGAAACGCCATGATTTATTTCACAGCACATAAAACAGCTCCTTACAACCAAGAAGTATATGTAGTTTCTATGAACGGAGGCGAGCCAACGTTATTAAGTCCTGCAGATGGGGTTAGCAGTGCATCTTTCAGCAAGTCGTTTGACTACTTGATTTTAAACCACAGTACTGCAAACAAACCTGTAAATATTAGCCTCAATGGCTCATCAGGATATGAGGTCAGAGTATTGGAAGACAACGAAGAATTAAACAAAAAATTAGGCGGATTAAACCTTTCAGATAAGGAGTTTTTCGATTTCGTAACGAGTGAAGGAGTGACTTTAAATGGTTGGATGATTAAGCCGGCCAATTTCGATGCATCCAAAGCATACCCCGTTTTAATGTATGTGTATGGTGGTCCTGGATCACAAACAGTGACCAATGCCATGGGAGGAAATTATTTATGGCATCAATTTATGGCTCAAAAAGGCTACATCGTAGTATCTGTTGACAACAGAGGCACAGGTGCAAGAGGAAAGGCTTTTAGAACCCAGACTTACCGCCAATTAGGCAAATATGAAACCATGGACCAAATTGAAGCTGCTCGTTGGCTGGGTGAGCTATCATACGTTGATGCTGCACGCATTGGCATTTGGGGTTGGAGCTATGGTGGCTACATGAGTAGTTTGTGTTTATCAAAAGGTGCGGATGTATTCAAAACGGCTATTGCTGTCGCACCAGTTAGCAACTGGAGGTTTTACGACAATATTTACACAGAGCGGTACATGGGACTTCCTCAAGATAATGCGGATGGATATGATGACAACTCTCCGATCAATCATGTAGCTAAAATGGAAGGCAATTTTCTTCTAATTCATGGCACGTCAGATGATAACGTCCATTTTCAAAACTCTGTAGAAATGGTAGATGCGTTGATTGAAGCAGACAAACAATTTGATTTCTATATTTACCCCGATCGAAATCATGGTATTTATGGTGGAAACACACGCCATCATTTGTTCACCAAGATTACGAACTTCATTATTGATAACCTCTAAACACTAATAAACACCCCTATGAGCGAAATAAAAACTGGCCATCCTAATGGTTTAATGACCCTCTTCTTTTCAGAAATGTGGGAACGTTTCTGTTATTATGGAATGAGAACCCTTCTTACGTTGTATCTC